>Ga0209373_10000091_pt1 | contig 201347 bp, 178 predicted proteins | sample Higcelweek5metaG_FD_187173 | JGI IMG/M metagenome (GOLD analysis project Ga0209373, IMG submission 187173) | Freshwater pond sediment microbial communities from the University of Edinburgh, under environmental carbon perturbations - High... | ecosystem: Environmental > Aquatic > Freshwater >... | reverse complement strand
TTGGAGGAACTTAAATATGAATGTTTACACAACTGACAAGATTCGTAATGTGGTGCTTTTAGGTCACGGGAGTGCCGGCAAGACTAGTTTGGTAGAAGCGATGGCATATCTTTCAGGGATAACAAACCGTATGGGTAAGATTACAGACGGAAATACAATCAGTGATTATGATAAAGAAGAACAAAAGCGACAGTTTTCGATTGGTACATCGATTATTCCAATCGAATGGGAAGACTCAAAAATCAATGTACTGGATACACCTGGATATTTTGATTTTGTTGGTGAGGCGGAAGAAGCAGTTGGAGCAGCAGCAGGAGCTATTATAGTAGTATCAGGCAAGGCGGGAATTGAAGTAGGAACAGAGAAGGCATGGGATTTATGCGAAAAATATAAATTACCGAGAATATTTTTTGTTACAGATATGGATGTAGATAATGCTAGTTATCGTCAGGTGGTAGAAGATTTAACGGCAAGGTACGGAAAAAAGATAGCACCTTTCCATTTGCCAATACGAGAAAACGAGAAGTTTGTTGGATATGTAAATGTGGTTAGTGAAACGGCAAACAGATGGACAGATAAAGGTCAGGTTGTGCAATGTGATATTCCTGATTATTCAGAGCCTAATCTTCAGATATGTCGTGACACTTTGATGGAAGCCGTTGCTGAGACAAGTGAAGATTTTATGGAGCGTTATTTTGGTGGAGAAACCTTTTCGGAGGCGGAGATTCGATCTGCATTACGTGTTAGTATTTCAGAGTGTAATATTGTACCTGTTTCCATGGGATCAAGTATATTGTGCCAGGGTATGTTTACCTTAATGGATGATATCATTAAGTATTTTCCAAGTCCTGACATGAGGGAAATGGCAGGTCTTAATTTAAAAACAAATGAGATATTCCAGGCAAATTACGATTTTGCAAAACCAAAGTCAGCATATATCTGGAAGACAATTGTGGATCCTTTTATTGGGAAATATTCTTTGGTAAAGGTGTGTTCTGGTGTTCTTAAATCAGATGATGTGTTATATAATCAAGATAAGGATACTGAAGAAAAAATATCTAAACTCTTTATATTACAGGGTAATAAACCAATAGAGGTAAAAGAAATTCATGCGGGTGATTTGGGGGCAATTCCAAAGCTCACAGCAGCTAGAACAGGTGATACCTTATCGACAAAGGCTAATCCGATCAAATATGGTATGACTGAAATCAGTAAGCCTTATACATGTATGCGGTACAAGGCAAAAAATAAAGCAGATATCGATAAAATATCAGGTGCTTTGCAGAAAATGATAATTGAAGATTTGACTCTTAAAAATGTTAATGATGGTGAAAACAGACAAACTTTACTTTATGGTATGGGTGATCAGCATTTAGAGGTTGTGGCAAGTAAACTTCATAATGTTTATAAAGTGGAGATTGAATTGACACAGCCCAAAGTGGCATTTAGAGAAACGATAAAGAAAAACTCTGATGTGGAGTCTAAGTATAAGAAGCAATCAGGAGGTCATGGACAATACGGACATGTTAAGATGAGATTTGAGCCGCTCGGAACAATGGATAAAGCATTTGAGTTTGAGCAAGTGGTAGTCGGCGGCGCAGTTCCGAAAAACTATTTCCCTGCTGTCGAAAAGGGATTGGCAGAATCAGTCATTAAAGGTCCACTTGCAGCATATCCGGTAGTTGGTGTTAAGGCAATTCTTTATGATGGCTCTTATCACCCTGTAGATTCTTCGGAGCAGGCATTTAAAATGGCTACAATTCAAGCGTTTAAAAAAGGTTTTTTAGATGCAGGACCGATTCTTTTAGAACCAATCGCCTTAATAAAGGTTACTGTTCCTGATAACTTTACTGGTGATGTCATGGGTGATCTGAATAAACGTCGTGGCCGTGTACTAGGAATGACGCCTGTTGGCAATGGGAAACAGATTGTTGAGGCAGATATTCCAATGACGGGCTTACATGGATATTGCACAGATCTTCGCTCTATGACAGGTGGACGCGGGAATTATGAATATGCGTTTGTACGTTATGAACAGGCACCTTCAGATATTCAGGAAAAAGAAATTGTGGCAAGAGCCTCTAAGCTTGAAGACGGTGTAGAATCATAAGGTTGAGAAATTGAATTGATAATAGTATAGTGAAAAATGCTGGGCAATGTCCAGCATTTTTCGACTTACGAGAAAGATTTCTGAATTTCCCATGAATCAAGAAAGATTGTGTTATGCAAGCATAAAAAAGATATTGAAAAGAATATGCAGATAATAGATAATACATAGCATATGAGATTAGTATAGGAGGGCGATAATATGAATAGGAGTACTCGGGTAATGGAAGCGATGGTGAGATATTTTGAAGGGGATGTCAAGAGAATTAATCATTTGTTAAAAGTATATGGATTTGCTAAGACCATTGGAGAACTGGAAGGCTTGGACGAAAAGACACAGGAAATACTTGAGATGGCATCTATTACGCACGATATTGGTATAAAGATAAGTGAAAAAAAGCATCATAGCGCTTCTGGATACTATCAGCAAATGGAAGGACCAAACGAGGCAAAAATACTGTTAGAGGGCTTGGAAATAGAAAAAGAAACAATAGAGAGGGTGTGCTGGTTAATTGCGCATCACCATACCTACCATAATATTGAACAAATGGATCATCAGATATTGGTGGAAGCAGATTTCTTGGTTAATGCGTGGGAAGATAGTATGGATAAGACAGCAATTATAAGTGTAAGAACCAAAGTGTTTAGAACCGAAGCTGGAAAGAGCATGCTTGATTCCATATATAGATTATGATAGTTAAAAAGAGAAACAATGTAAATGATTTCTTAAAAATGATTGACTGTAAGATAAATTTTTTTGATTAGCTAGTTGACTCTAAATTTGAGAAGAGAGAGGAAATACAATTTAAATACAATGATTTACAGAAAAGTGATTGTAAGATAGACACATATATGTTAAAATATTCTAATAGTTGACAAATAATTCTTGAATTAGGACTATTTGTAAACTAATTTAAATGTACACAGTGTACATGGGATTTTTGTTGAATACTTCAAATGGTTCCATGTTTTTTTGACCCCCAAATTGACAGATAATTTAAGCAAAAACGATTAATAAATATAAAACAAAAGGAACGATCTTCATATAACAAATAATTTAAAAGGATAGTAGAAATTGTACAAACTTAAACAATTTTAAAAGTGATTACCAGAAAAAAATGGGTAAAAGGAGACAGGAGCAAATGAAAAAAGTATTGATTGTAGACGATGCTGCATTTATGAGATTAACAATTAAAACCGTTTTGGAGCATAATGACTTTGAAATCGTTGGAGAAGCTGAAAATGGAAAGGTTGCTTTTGAAAAATACAAGGCACTTAAACCAGATGTAGTTACTATGGATATTACAATGCCCGAGATGACAGGGATAGAAGCACTAAAAATAATCCGCCAATTTGATTCTAAGGCAAAAGTGGTTATGATTTCAGCAATGGGGCAGGAAACGCTAGTAAGAGAAGCGATTGTGAATGGTGCTGCATCATTTATTGTAAAACCGTTTAAAGAAGAGCAGATAATATATACCATTAAAAAAGTAGTTGGTGAGTAAACGTAAAGCACCTGTGAAAAGGGGGGAAGCCTGTGTCACAATTTGTGAATGAACCAATGTTAGAAATGTATTTATTTGAGACGACCCAAATGATTGAACAGCTTGAACTAGCAGTTCTTGCAAGTGAAAAAGAAGGATTTTATGCAGAGGATTCCATAAATGAAATTTTTCGCTTCATGCATACGATTAAGGGTTCATCTGCGATGATGTTGTATAACGATATTGCGGCACTTGCTCATAGCATGGAAGATGTTTTTTATTTTTTGAGAGAGGCAAAGCCTACACTAGTTGATTATTCAATATTGTCAGACATAGTGTTTGAAGGTGTGGACTTTATAAAAGTAGAATTGGCAAAAATCAAAGGTGGGGATAGCGCGGATGGTGATTCTAGTGTATTAATTGAAAAAATCAAGGAATTCATGCTGTATCTTAAATCTGAAAATCCATCAGGACAAACGATTAAAGTAGATGAACCAAATAAACAGCAAAAATACTATATTGCCCCAGAGAAAAAAATTACATATGATGCCAAAAATTTTTTCAAAGCAGTTGTATATTTTGAAGAAGGATGTGAAATGGAGAGCATTCGTGCTTATACCATCATACATAATTTAAAAGATTTGGCAGAAGAACTTTTTTCAACCCCCGAGGTTGGGTCAGGGAGCGATAGTGATTCTGAATTTATAAAAGAAAATGGTTTTATAATTTACATCAGAACAAATTTAAATTATGAAAAAATAGAAAGCTTTTTAGAAGAGACGATTTTTCTGAAGGAATTGAAACTGGAAGAAATAACAGATGAAGAGACTTTTTTAAGTTTCAAATCAACAGAAGGCACGATTTTTGAGGAAAAAGAAATTAAGATGCCGCAGATGATGGAAAAAAGAGTATCATATGAACCTATTAACAAAGAGCAAAACAATAAGGAAGTAGTAAGTAGTGGGCCACAAAGCGTTATTAGTGTTAATGTTGATAAACTGGATAAGCTTATGGACCTGGTCGGAGAGATGGTTATTTCAGAAGCAATGGTAACGCAAAACCCAGATGTTGTAGAGTTGGAACTGGAGAATTTCACAAAAGCAGCAAGACTTTTACATAAGATCACATCAGAAATTCAAGATACTGTCATGTCTATTCGTATGGTACCGCTTTCAACGACATTTATGAAAATGCAGCGCATCATGCGAGATATGTGTAAAAAATTAGAACGCGAAGTAGAACTTCAACTTATTGGCGAAGAAACGGAAGTAGATAAAAATATTATTGAGCATATAGCGGACCCATTGATGCATTTGATTCGCAATGCGGTAGACCATGGGATAGAAGAAAATGATGAACGAATAAAAAAAGGGAAAGACAGGATAGGAACAGTAACGCTCGAAGCAAAGAATGCAGGCAGTGATGTTCTTGTAATTGTGAGAGATGATGGCAAAGGGCTTGATAAAGAGCGCATTTTAGCGAAGGCCATAAAAGCGGGGTTAGTGGATGAAACGACAGTTCTTACCGATCGCGAGATATATAATCTGATTCTATTGCCAGGATTTTCAACTAATGAAAATATCACGGAATTTTCGGGACGAGGTGTTGGTATGGATGTTGTTTCTAAAAATCTTCAACTGGTAGGCGGTACTATTTTAGTCGATTCGACATTTGGAGAAGGCACCTGTATGACGATGAAAATCCCCCTGACGCTTGCAATTATAGACGGTATGAATGTGAAGGTAGGAGACTCATGTTACACAATCCCAATTACAACGATTAAACAGTCATTTCGGCCTAAAGCAGGGGAGTGTTTTGTCGACCCAGATGGAAATGAGATGATTATGGTACGTGGTAATTGTCATCCAGTACTTAGACTGCACAAATACTTTGATGTAAAGACAACTGTGAAAGAATTTCATGAGGGTGTTCTTATAATGGTGGAGCAGGATGCAAGGATGATTTGTTTGTTTGCGGATGAACTTATCGGTCAACAACAGGTTGTCGTAAAATCGCTACCTCATTATATTAAGCAAACGAGAAACATACAGAGTTTGTCGGGTTGTACACTTTTAGGGGATGGTAGTATTAGCTTGATTATTGATATTGTAGGTTTGACGCAGTCAAGAACAAAATAAGAAGCTAAATTCTAGCAGAAAGGAGAAAGAATGGCAAAAATAAAAATGGAAGAGTATTTAGAAGAAGAGGATACGCAAAAGGGCAAGTTTTTAACCTTCATTTTAGGGGATGAGTTTTATGGGATAGGGATTGAATTTGTAACGGAAATCATTGGTATTCTACCAATTACTGAAGTACCAGAGCTGCCAACGTATCTACGTGGCATCATTAACCTGAGAGGAAAAATCATTCCAGTTATGGACATTCGCTTACGTTTTAAAAAGCCTTTTTTAGAATACAACGAGCGGACATGTATCATCGTTATCGATATTTTAGACAATTCTGTTGGATTAATTGTAGATAGTGTTGCGGAGGTCACAAATATTTCCGAAGAGAATATTGTTCCACCCCCTTCAATCAATACAGGTTTTTCAAATACATATATCAAAGGCATTGGAAAAGTAAATAATGACGTAAAACTTTTGCTCGATTGCGAAAAGCTTTTATCACAAGATGAACTCGAGTCATTGGATTATATAAGTGCATAAGAGAGAAACTATTTAAAAAGGTATAGAAAATCACAAGGAGGAATTACTATGCAATGGTTTTATAACTTTAAGTTAAGTACAAAGCTCATATCAAGTTTTATTCTGGTAGCTATTGTTGCAGCTATTGTAGGTGCTGTCGGTATTATTAATATTACAAGACTTAATGATTCCGACATTGAGCTCTTTGAAAAAATGATGGTACCAATCGAGCTGTCTAGTATAATTTCAACTAATTTTCAAAGAGAGCGTGTAAATGTCAGAAATATTATGTTAACAGATGATCAGGCGCTTATTGATAAGTATGTGATTAACATAGAGGAACAAAAAGCTGCTGTTAAGGATGCGATTACAAAACTAGATGGTTTAGTTACAGAAAAGGAAATGCGTTTGCTCTATGAGGATATGTTACAAAAAAATAATAGTTTCAATGAGAATGTAATTGAAGTTTTAGAATATATTGATAAGGGAGAAAATGAAACGGTTATTGCACTCATGAGTGAGACAGGAGCATCGGGCATTGCATCCAGAGAATTTCAAGATGCTATTACAGTTTTTTCAGAAACAGAACTAGCAAATGCGCGGGCAAAGTCAGAACAAAATCAAAGTGATGCAGATAATGCAAGAATGACAATGATTATTGTGGTTATAATAGGCGCATTGATTGCAATTGGACTCGGTGCCTTTTTAAGCCGAATTATAAGTGTTCCTATGAAAAAACTGACACAGGCAGCGGATAAGCTGGCAGCGGGTGATGTTGAGGTAGTACTCCATGCAACTTCGAAGGATGAAGTGGGCAGATTGACAGTTGCCTTTAGCAAAATGGTTGATAATATTAAATCTCGTTCTATTACTGCACAAAATATAGCAAATGGAGACTTTTCAGAAGAACTTGCGGTCAGATCAGAACAGGATGCACTCGGGAAATCCATGAAGCTTGTTATAGATACTCTCAGAAATCTTATTCATGAAACAGGAACACTTATTAATGCAGCAATTGAAGGCCAATTAGATATTCGTGGTGATGCAAACGCATTTATGGGTGGGTATGCAGAAATCGTTGATGGTGTCAATAAAACGCTTGATGCTGTCATAGCACCAGTAAAAGAGTCATCACACGTGCTACAAGAAATGGCAGAAGGCAATTTACACATTCGTGTCGAAGGAAATTATCAAGGTGATCATGCTGATATAAAAAATGCGCTTAATTCAACACTGGATACTATTTCTGCATTAGTGGGTGAAATTACAAACATCCTCAATGAAATGGCAAATTATAATCTGGTTCTCTCTATTACGGGAGATTATAAAGGTGATTTCTCACAGATGAAAGATGCGCTCAGTCTCATTATTTCTTCATTAAATGAAGTGCTGACTGAGGTTAATGGTGCGGCAGACCAAGTAGCTGCAGGTTCATGTCAAGTTTCTGATTCAAGTATGGCACTGTCTCAGGGCGCAACGGAACAAGCAAGTGCGATCGAAGAATTGACAGCATCCATTGAACAAATTGCTGCACAGACCAGACAAAATGCGGAGAATGCAAATGAAGCAGAAAATATTTCCGAAACTACAAAGAAAAATGCAGCGCAAGGAAATGAGCAAATGTCACTTATGTTAAAAGCAATGTCAGAAATCAACGATTCTTCTAATAATATTTCAAAAATCATTAAAGTCATTGATGAAATTGCATTCCAAACAAATATTCTTGCACTTAACGCAGCAGTTGAAGCGGCGCGTGCAGGGCAACACGGTAAGGGCTTTGCCGTTGTGGCGGAGGAGGTCAGAAATCTTGCGGCACGTTCTGCAAATGCAGCAAAAGAAACTACAGCACTCATCGAAGGCTCTATCATAAAAGTGGAAGGTGGCACAGCAATTGCAAATTCTACGGCACAAGCACTTAACAGTATTGTGGAAGATATTGCAAGGGCTGCCAGCTTGGTAAGTAATATTGCAGTGGCGTCAAATGAACAAGCAAGTGGTGTGGAACAAATAAATAAAGGTATTATTCAAATTGCAGATGTTGTACAAACCACATCTGCGACATCAGAAGAAACTGCTGCTGCCAGCCAAGAGCTTTCGAGTCAAGCAGAGATGCTGAAAAATCAGGTGGGTAAATTTCATTTAAAAAAAATCAACCAGACATTTTCCTACAAAGGATTGGATGATTTAAACCCTGAAGTTTTAAGGATGCTTGAAAGTATGAGCGAAAGAAATAGAAGTGCTGCAACAAAAGAAAAATCTTCTCATACCTCCAGAATTGAATTAAATGATAATGAATTTGGTAAGTATTAATACCTATATGTGAATTGTGTGGTGAGGAGGGCTAAACACCCTTCTTCTGCATAAAAACATTTTATTTCAGAGGAAGTGTTTGTATGATTCAAATGACAATGGCAGAGTTCAGACAATTAGCGGAGTATATAGAGGCTCATTATGGTATCCATCTGAAGGATGAAAAGCAAACCATGCTTATGGGAAGACTCAATGCAATTGTGGGACAAATGGGTTTTGATAATTTCACACAATATTTTAAAACCATTATGGAAGATAAAAGCGGCGAAGGCGTTGTCAGACTGATTGATAAAATAACGACAAACCACACTTTTTTTATGAGAGAAGAAGAACACTTTACTTTTCTAAAAGAAAAAGTTTTACCCCAAATGTCAATTGCCATTAAGGACATGGATTTAAGAACATGGTGCGCGGCAAGTTCATCAGGAGAGGAATCCTATACACTTGCAATGATTATTGATGAATACTTTTATCGGGAAAAGTTAAGCTGGGATACGAAAGTTCTGGCAACTGATATTTCAAGTGCTGTGCTTGAAACAGCAGTGGAAGGTATATATTCAAATGATAAATTAGAACCGCTACCTGCATATTATAAGCAGACTTATTTTAAACGGGTTGATAAAAACAGCATGCAGGTAACAGATCGTATACGAAATGAAGTGATTTACAGGAAATTTAATTTGATGGAACCTATTTTCCCTTTTAAAAAAAAATTTCATATTATTTTTTGTAGAAATGTAATGATTTATTTTAATCAAGAGACAAAGGATCAATTAATCGAAAAGTTCTATAATCAACTGGAAGATGGTGGTTACTTATTTATTGGACATTCTGAAACGGTTAATAGAAACAAGTCTCGATTTAAATACATTTGTCCAGCAATATACAGAAAATAAATGTAATAAGGAGAGCAGCGATGTCAAAAAGAATTAGAATTTTGGTGATTGATGACAGTATGCTTTATAGAGAGGTCATTGCAAGGGCATTAGAAACAGATCCAGGTATTGAAGTGGTGGCGAGAGCCGTTGATCCCTTTGATGCGCGGGATAAAATAATTGCATTTGAACCAGATGTGGTGACCTGTGATATTGAAATGCCCAAAATGAATGGCATAGATTTCATAAGACGTTTGCTACCACAATATCCAGTACCAGTCGTAGTGGTGAGTTCCATTAGCGATGCAGTTTTTGATGCGATGCAGGTCGGAGCAGTTGATTTTTTGACAAAGCCTAATATCAAATCAGTAGAGGATATAGAGGTTTTCATACAGGAGTTAATATTCAAGGTGAAAACAGCATATGGGGCAAAAGTGCTAAATAAATCAGCAGTAAGCAAACCAATGCATGCTGCTGTGAAAAATTCTGATGGCTATCAAATGATTGCTATAGGAGCATCAACAGGAGGCACAGAGGCTATTTTCAGAGTGGTGAAGGATTTGCCAGAAACATTACCAGGTATAGTGATTGTACAGCATATACCACCTTTGTTTTCCAGAATGTTTGCAGATCGGTTAAATCTTCAAACGAAATTTGATGTAAAGGAAGCACAGACGGGAGATATTATTGAAACAGGCCGTATTTTAGTAGCGCCTGGAGACCAGCATCTAGCTGTGAAAAAAATCGGAAATCAATACAAAGCAGAAGTTTTTAGTGATAAAAAGGTGAATGGCCATTGCCCCTCAGTTGATGTGCTCTTTGAATCTGTGGCAAGAGAATGTCAAAGCAAAGCAATTGGTATTATTCTAACAGGTATGGGCTATGATGGCGCGAAAGGATTGCTTTCAATGAGGCATCGTGGCGCCAGAACATTGGGGCAGGATGAAGCATCTAGTGTGGTATATGGTATGCCTAAAGTGGCATTTGAAGTGGGAGCAGTGGAAAAGCAAAGCTCACTTGATACGATGCCTTACAAATTATTAAGTTTCTTTGGGTGATTTGAATTACTTTTGTTGTAGCCACATATTAAAGGGGTAAAAGTTATGAAACAATTCAAATGTTTTAATGTGCAGACTGTTTTTGATCATATGCCAATGGGGATGCTGGTAATCGATGAAAAAATGAAAATCTGTAAAGCGAATACAGCATTCATAAAGCGTTTTAATATAAATGAAGCAGATTTGATAGGCAATGTTATCGGTGATGGACTCCAATGTATTTCAAGCCAGGAATATGGTTGCGGGAAAGGCGACAGGTGTTCACTATGCGATTTGAGAAGTGCAATATCAAAAATTATAAATGAAGATTCATTTGAACAAGAATTGATTGTAGAAATAAATCGCATGATACAAGAAAATAGTAAATCAATCTGGTGCAAAGTTAATTGTATTTCACTTGCTATTGGAAGGAAAAAAAATGTTTTAGTCATTATTGAAGATATATCTAAACAAGTCGCGCATGAAGAGCAGATAAACCGCGCCAAACTTGCAAGCATTAAAATGCTGGATTCATTGCCTATGATGGTTTGGCGTACAGATCAAGGAATGAGATGTAATTATATTAATCAAACTTGTCTGAATTTTATGGGATATGATACTGTTAATAAGGGAATCGAACTGATTTGGGCGCATGTTCATCCAGACGATTCGCTAGAAATGGATCATGCTTTCAAAATAGCATTTGAAGAGAGAATAAGATGTGAAATGGAAGTGAAGTTTAGAAAAGGGGATAACACTTACCGAAATGTAATCATTACAGGGATTCCTTATTATGACAATGATAATCAATTTGGCGGTTATATGGGTACCATATTTGATATTACAGAGCGTAAAGAAGCAGAAGCAACTGCTCTCGAAAGCCAAGAAAAATATTATTCTTTATTTATGAATATGCAATCGGGATTTGCTTATATTAAATTAGACAGAGATAAACAAAATAAAGTGATTGATGCTGAATTAGTAGAAGTTAATGATGCATTTGAACATATGTATGGGTTAGAGCCGGGGTCGGCGTCTGGAAAAAGCTTTGAAAATGTTTTTGGTAAAAGCTTTTTGTCAATTAAAGAAGACCTTGATATTGCGAACAGAAGTCTTAAAGTAGGGGAAAACATGACGTTAAATGAAGTTTTTTTGCCACAATTTAACAGGTGGTATGATATGTCATTTTATAGTCCGGAAGAAAATCATATTGTAGTGCTTACAAACGATATTGATGACAAAAAACAGATTGAGCTGGAACTTAAAGATGCGATTCTACAGGCAGAAAAAGCAAATAAAGCGAAAAGCGAATTTTTAGCAAATATGAGCCATGAGATTCGAACACCACTGAATGGTATTGTTGGAATGATAGATTTGACGCTGATGACGGAATTAGATGGGGAACAAAAAGATAATCTGCTAACAGCAAAGTCTTGTGTAAATGGACTTACAACGCTTATCAATGACATATTGGATTTTTCAAAATTAGAAGCTGGTAAAATGAATTTCCATAATGAGGACTTTGAACTGAGAAAATTGCTAGTAGAAATTGTGAAAGCGCATAGTAAAAAGGCATTTGAAAAAAATATTTTTGTACATTTTGAAATAGATGAGAAGGTACCAAAGTATATTATGGGAGATTTTAATCGCTTGCGGCAGGTGATAAATAATTTGCTTAGCAATGCCATTAAATTTACGCAAGGCGGCAAAGTTGTAGTTAAAGTAAAGGTCAATGGAAACAAAGGTAATCGATATGACTTAGAGTTTTCGGTAAAAGATACAGGCATTGGTATTAGTACAGATGATAAAGATAAACTATTTAAAGACTTTAGCCAGATTGACAGTTCCTATACGAGAAAATATAGCGGCAGTGGTCTCGGACTTGTTATTAGTAAGCAAATTATTGAGATGATGGGTGGGCATATCTGGTTTGAAAGCGAAAAGGAACAGGGTAGCACTTTCTATTTTACTGCTTCTTTCTTAAAGGCACAGCATAAGGAAATGCAGGTTAGTGCAAAGGAACCAATTGCAAAGAAGCGAAAAGGTCATGTTCTTATTGTTGAAGATGATAAAATTAATCAAATGGTAATCACACGAATGCTCGATACAAGAGGTTATACGTTCGATACAGCTGACAATGGTAGAGAAGCAGTCGATATTTTTGACAAAAAGCATTATGATTTTATCCTTATGGATATACAAATGCCAGTTATGGATGGTATACAGGCGACACAACTAATCAGAAGTATGGAGGGTCATAAAAGACATACACCAATTATTGCGATTACTGCATTTGCTCTTGTAGGTGATAGAGAACGATTTTTAGATACGGGAATGGATGAATATTTATCAAAACCAGTGACTATGGAAAAATTATTCCTTGTAATAGATGCAGTTATGGAAAAACATTTTAATACACAGTTATATGTCGGAAAAACGCCAGTTGTTAGTGAAACAGGAGAACTTCTGTTTGTTGACAAACATAGCATTACGTTGGACGAGGAGACAATACAAATGATTGAACAAGAAATGGATTACTTTGAGGCATCTTTAGAAAAAAAGAATTGTGTTGAAATCGAGCAAATGGTTCATCAACTAAAGGATTTATTTGAAAAATTAGGGATGAATGCTTTGAAAACATGCGCATTTAAAGTAGAGTTAGCAGCAAGAAGAGACGATATGGACCAAGTACTTGAAGCAGCAAAAAGTTTAGAACTTAGTGTTGAAAATTTAAAATAAATAAAAAATAGGGAGGAAGAATTATGAGAATACTAATTGCAGAAGATGATTTCGTAAGCAGAAAGTTTTTAAGTAAAGTAATGAGTAAATATGGGGAATGTGATATCGTTGTCGATGGTTTGGAAGCGATTGATGCATATATGCTAGCTGTGAGCAATCATACGCCTTATCAATTGATATGCTTAGATATTATGATGCCCAAAGTGGATGGTGTTAAGGTACTAAAAACCATTCGGGATTTAGAAATGCAAAGTGGTATCTTAGCAGAGGACAGTGTTAAAATTATTATGATTACTGCACTTGGAGAAACGGATATGGTACATACTGCATTTGAATATGGTTGTGAAGCTTATGCATCAAAACCAATTAATACAGAAAAACTTATCGAAGTCATGGAAAAACTCGGGTTGATTGATCAAACGAATGAGGCTGATTAAGTCGAAATATAAGTAATCAAGACATTATTTAGAATATGCCTTTTTATGGCTTCAAGCTATGAGAAGGCTTTTTCATGGATTTTTCAAAAATGATAAATACAAAAATAAATAGTATTATTTGCATTAATAAAAAAAATATGTACTTTCTTAAAATAATATCAATGTGCTTGACGAATGCATGGAATAGTGGTAATTTACTAACAGTGTTAGATATGAATGATTTAGGAGGTATCTATATGGATTACACAGAACTGGCGATGAGACTAATGCAGAATATGTTTATGCTTCATAAGGGAAAAAAACATCAGGAAATGAATAAGTCTATATGCGGAGAACCATTTGTTTTAGAGTACATATATATGCGAAAAGGTGATGTTCTTCCAAGCGAAATAAGTAGTCAGATGGAGATTAGTTCTGCACGAATTGCAGCAACACTACGAACTTTGGAAAAGAAGAATCTGATTTCTCGTCAAGTTGATAAAAATGATCGAAGAAGAGTATTGGTCGCACTAACGGCAAAAGGAAAAGAAGAGACAGAGAAACAACACACAAAGGTCCTTGGCAATGTTACTCATATGTTGGAGAGTCTTGGAGAACAGGATGCACAGGAATATGTACGTATTATAGGGAGACTTGCACAGAATAAGGAGAATAGGTGTCAGAATGATAAGGATATTTAAGTACTTTAAAAGAGGAGAATGGATACAGGCTTTGATCAGTCTTGTGTTCATCGTGATACAGGTTTGGCTTGATTTGAAATTGCCAGATTATATGTCGAAGATAACCATGTTGGTGCAGACACCAGATAGTAGTATGTCGGAAATATGGTTAGCAGGTGGAAAAATGTTATTATGTGCACTAGGGAGTCTGGCCAGTGCAATTACGGTTAGCTTTTTCGCCGCGAGGATTGCAGCATCCTTTTCTCAAAGGCTTCGGAGTATGTTGTTTTCCAAGGTGCAGTCTTTCTCAATGGAAGAGATCAATTCTTTCTCAACATCGAGCCTCATAACACGTTCCACCAATGATATTACGCAAATCCAGATGCTGGTAACTATGGGCCTGCAGATGATAGTCAAGGCACCAATTCTAGCTGTTTGGGCTATCATTAAGATTTCTGGAAAAGGAGTTGAATGGACGCTGGCGACAGGCATTTCTATTTTAGTCATGATTATAATAATTTCATTTATTATGACATTTGTGCTACCACAATTTAAAAAAATGCAAGTACTAACCGATAATTTGAATCGTGTTACAAGAGAGAATTTGACGGGACTCCGAGTAGTACGTGCTTACAATGCGGAGGACTATCAGGAAGAAAAATTTGAAGTAGCCAATAGAGATATTACAAATACAAATTTATTTACTAGCCGTGCAATGTCAGTCTTAATGCCAGCAATGTCTTTAATTATGAGTGGACTTAGCTTATCAATCTACTGGATAGGTGCCTATCTGATTAATGGAGCCGCTCGCGTAGATCAGCTCACATTGTTCTCTAATATGGTTGTATTTTCTGCTTATGCAATGCAAATCATTATGGCTTTTATGATGCTTGTTATGCTATTCATCCTATTACCAAGAGCAACTGTTTCTGCAAAACGTGTGAATGAAGTTTTAGATACAAAGCCAACTATAATGGATGGGACGTTAACCGAAGGCAAGCAGGGTATAAGTGGTGAAGTTACTTTTAGAAATGTTTGTTTCAAGTATCCAGATGCGGCAGAGTATGTAATCAGAGACGTAAACTTTACTGTCACACAAGGCCAGACGATAGCTTTTATAGGTTCCACAGGAAGTGGCAAAAGTACATTAATTAATTTGATTCCCCGTTTTTTTGATGCTACGGAGGGAGAAGTACTTGTTGATGGTGTGAACGTCAAAGAATATGCACAACAGGCACTATATAATAAAATCGGGTATGTTCCACAAAAAGCAGTATTATTTCGTGGAACGGTAAGTTCTAATATAGCCTATGGAGACAATGGGAAAAATGACTATTCTGAAGCAGAAATTAAAAAAGCTGTGCAGATTGCGCAAGCGACAGATTTTGTGGAAGAGATGGAGGATAACTATCAGTCATCAATATCACAAGGTGGCGCCAATGTATCAGGTGGACAAAAGCAACGTATTGCGATTGCACGTGCCATTTGTCGTAAACCAGAAATCTATATTTTTGATGATTCTTTTTCTGCTTTGGATTATAAAACAGATCGTATATTGAGAAGCGTTCTGAAACAAGAAACAGCAGGCGTTACAAGTATAATTGTCGCACAGAGAATTGGGACGATTATGGATGCAGATAAGATTGTAGTATTAGATGAAGGCGATGTAGTGGGAATCGGAACCCATAGGGAATTACTAAAATCCTGTGAAGTATATAAAGAGATTGCAATGTCACAGCTTAGTAAGGAGGAACTTGATTATGAGTGAAAATAGAAATCCAAAACCTTTTATGGGAGGACCAAGAGGATTGAATGGTCCAGGCGGCGGTGGTGTTGTAGAAAAACCAAAAGAATTTAGAAAAACCTGGGGTAAACTGATTATCTATTGTAAGGGCTACTTACCTGCTATCTGTATTGCACTAATTGCAGCAGTTGCTGGAACAGTTTTGCAAATTTCAGGTCCCGATAAACTGAAAAATATGACAAATGAAATCACAAAGGGACTCGCAGGAACGATTGATATCAATGCAGTGGTTAAAATTGCTACAGTACTTGTATTTGTTTATGCAGGCGCAGCATTATTAAGTTTCTTTCAAAGCTTTATAATGGCTTCTGTGACGCAAAAAATATCTAAGAACCTACGAACGGGAATATCTCAAAAAGTAAATAAATTGCCTCTTAAATACTTTGATAAGGTAAGTTATGGCGATGTACTTAGTCGTGTCACAAATGATGTTGATACCATTGGACAGACGTTGAATCAGAGTGTTGGAACGCTGGTAACTGCAGTGACGATGTTTGTTGGTGCAACCATTATGATGTTTTATTCAAACTGGATATTAGCTTTGACAGCAATTGGAAGTACAATGATTGGATTTGTGCTCATGACATTCATCATGAAAAAGTCACAGAAATATTTTACTGCGCAACAGAAGCAGTTAGGTGAAATTAATGGTCATATTGAAGAAGTATATGCAGGACACAATGTTGTAAAAGCATATAATGGTGGAAAAGAAGCAAAGCAGATATTTGAAACAATTAACGATAAGCTATATGGAAGTGGGTGGAAATCACAGTTCATGTCAGGACTTATGATGCCAATCATGGCGTTTATTGGGAATTTTGGATATGTATGTGTCTGTGTCATTGGAGCATTACTTGCAATGGAGGGAACAATTAGCTTTGGCGTAATTGTAGCTTTTATGCTATATATCCGTTTATTTACACAGCCGCTATCACAACTTGCGCAGGCAGCACAGAATCTGCAAAGAACTGCAGCAGCCAGCGAGCGTGTCTTCGAACTATTTGAAGAAGAGGAACTTGATAATGAGGATGATAAGGTGGAAATGCTTTCAGATGTCAAAGGAAACGTAGATTTTGAACATGTAACGTTTGGGTATGATAAAGATAAAATGATTATCCATGATTTCTCAGCTAGTATTAAAGCAGGGCAAAAAGTGGCTATTGTAGGGCCAACAGGTGCCGGTAAAACTACAATTGTAAATCTACTCATGAGATTTTATGAGATTGATGGCGGCGTGATTCGCTTAGACGATATACCAATTAATCAGGTAACACGTGCAGCTGTGCACAGTCAATTCTGCATGGTACTACAAGACAGTTGGCTTTTTGAAGGCACCATCAGAGAAAACATAATATATAGTAAACAAGGAGTATCTAATGAGCAGGTTATAGCAGCATGTAAAGCAGTAGGATTACATCATTTTATTAAAACACTGCCAAATGGTTATGATACAATTCTAAATGACAAAGCAAGCCTGTCTGTTGGACAAAAACAGCTTGTAACAATTGCAAGAGCCATGATTCAGGATGCACCATTATTAATTCTTGATGAAGCTACAAGTTCAGTAGATACGCGTACAGAAGTGATTATTCAAAAAGCGATGGATCGCCTGACAGAAGGAAGAACATCTTTTGTAATTGCGCATAGATTATCTACGATACGAAATGCAGATATAATATTGGTCATGAAGGATGGAGATATAATTGAAAGTGGTAATCATGAAGAACTATTGAAGTCAGGCAAGTTCTATGCTGATTTGTATAACAGTCAGTTTGAAAAAGTGTCTTAGTAATAACAAGAAATCATATAGCGATGTACTCTTGACAAAAGCTTATTTTATGATAGAATTAATTTCATGAAAAGAATAGACGTTGAAGAGGAGTACTAAGAGTGTACATTTTTTAGAGAGTTGCTATTTGGTGAAAGGCAATAAATGAAAACTCCCAACTCGCCTTGGAGTTCCCTGGTTGAAAGAATAGTAGATTAGGGCGGGATATCCCGTTATTGATAAATGAGTGCATTCGCAAGAATGAATTAGAGTGGTACCACGGAAATGATTAGCCTTTTCGTCTCTGTTATGGAAGACGAAAGGGCTTTGTTTATTTTGTAATGTTTCTAAAAATGTAAAGGGATGGTGAAAGACGCGCATCATTTATCATTACAATTTGTGCTATTGGCGTCAGTAGCAGAATGGAGATTATAATGGCAGTACCATACAATCACAGAGAAATAGAACAAAAATGGACTAAGTTATGGGCAGAGAATCCTGTCAATGTTAACGATGGAAAGAGAGAAAAATATTATTGCCTGGATATGTTTCCCTATCCATCAGGAAATGGATTGCATGTCGGACATTGGAGAGGATATGTCATTTCTGATGTATGGAGCCGGTATAAATTGTTGAATGGCTATTATATTATACATCCAATGGGTTGGGACGCTTTTGGTCTTCCAGCTGAGAACTATGCTATTAAAATGGGAGTGCACCCAGCAAAATCAACAGCAGAAAATGTAGAGAATATTAAAAAACAGATCAATCAGATTGCAGCACTTTATGATTGGGACATGGAAGTGAATACTACAGATCCCGATTTCTATAAGTGGACACAATGGATATTTGTCAAAATGTTTAAGGCGGGCTTGGCATATGAGAAAGAAATGCCAATTAATTGGTGTCCATCTTGTAAAACAGGTCTTGCAAATGAAGAAGTAGTCAATGGAAAATGTGAACGTTGCGGCGCGGAAGTGACAAAGAAAAATCTCAAACAATGGATGTTGAAAATCACAGAATATGCTGATAGATTACTTAGCGACCTTGATAAATTGGATTGGCCTGAAAAGGTCAAAAAGATGCAGTCAGATTGGATTGGAAAGTCATATGGTGCTGAGGTCAATTTCAAGGTTGAGGGAAGTGAGGATGTCATTACCGTTTATACGACAAGGCCAGATACGCTTTATGGGGCAACTTTTATGGTGCTTGCGCCAGAGCATGAACTTGCAGCAAAAATAGCAAAACCAGAAATAAAGGCTGCTGTCGAAAACTATATCTATGATTCTTCTATGAAATCAAATGTTGACAGATTGCAGGATAAAGAGAAAACGGGCGTATTTACAGGCGCTTATGCGATTAACCCAGTTAATGGAGAAAAGATACCCATATGGTTATCAGACTATGTACTTGCTGATTACGGGACAGGTGCTATTATGTGCGTGCCAGCACATGATGATAGAGATTTTGAATTTGCAACGAAGTATGATATTCCAATTGTGCAGGTTATCGCAAAAGAGGGTATTGAAATAGAAGATATGAAAGAAGCCTATACGGATGCTGTTGGCATTATGATTAATTCGGGTGAGTGGAATGGTATGGAGTCATCCACACTGAAACAAGAAGCCCCTATAATGATAGAGGCACGTGGCTTAGGTAAGAAGACCACAAATTATAAATTAAGGGACTGGGTATTTTCAAGACAGCGTTATTGGGGGGAACCAATTCCAATCATACATTGTCCAAGCTGTGGATGTGTTCCAATACCAGAGGAGGAACTTCCATTACTCTTACCAGAGGTAGAAACTTATCAGCCGACTGGTACTGGTGAATCTCCTTTGGCAGATATTGAAGAGTTTGTAAATACTACATGTCCGGTTTGCGGCGCGCCCGCAAAGAGAGAAACGAACACAATGCCTCAATGGGCGGGATCATCATGGTATTTCTTGCGATATATAGATAGTCATAATGATAAAGAATTGGTAAATAGAGAGAAGGCAGACGCTTTGCTTCCAGTTGATATGTATATCGGTGGGGTAGAGCATGCAGTATTGCATTTGCTATATTCAAGATTCTATACAAAGTTCCTGTACGATATTGGGATCATTGACTTTGATGAACCATTCACAAAATTATTTAACCAAGGTATGATTACCGGTAAAAATGGAATCAAAATGAGTAAGTCAAAAGGGAATGTTGTATCTCCAGATGAGCTGGTAAGCGATTATGGATGCGATGCCTTAAGACTATATGAATTATTTGTAGGACCACCTGACCTTGATTCTGAGTGGGATGATAGAGGAATTGATGGCGTATATCGTTTTCTGAATCGTTTTTGGAAACTTGTTATGGATCATAAGGATAAAGGTATCTGCGAAACGCAGAATATGATTAAGGAACGTAATAAATTGATTTACGATATTACGCAGCGTCTGAACCATTTTAGTCTGAATACAGTAATATCAGGATTTATGGAATATAATAATAATTTCATTGATATGGCAAAGAATGGAGGTATTGACAAGGTAACGTTAGAAACCTTTGTTATATTACTTTCACCCTTCGCACCACATATTGCAGAAGAGTTATGGAGAGAACTTGGACATAAGGAATCAGTATTTGCTGAGAAATGGCCAGTAGCAGATGCGGAAGCGATGAAAGAAAATGAGAAAGAAGTAGCAGTGCAGATTAATGGCAAGACAAAAACGATTGTAAAGGTAGCTGCAGACATATCAAAGGAAGATGCTATTATAGCAGGGAAAATAGCACTTGGTGATAAATTATCTGGTGATATTATGAAGGAAATATATGTGCCAGGTCGAATTATAAATATTGTCATGAAACTACCTTGATGTTTTCATATTGTTGTGATATGAAAACGCTGGAGTATAATCTCTTAATGGAAAAAGGTTATCATTAAAATTTGAAACCTCGTATATCCTTTTTGATATGCGGGGTTTTTTATTTAAAACCAAAAACAACTATTCGCAAAAAACACAAATAATATATACAATATAAGTGAAATATTGTATAATTAAAATAAGCTTATTTCAAATCATCTTTTTAGTAATTTAAAGCATTTCATAATGAAATGCGATAAACAAAAGGGGGGAAAGTTACTATGTGGGAGGATTTTTTGATATATATACAGGGCGTGAATGTTTTATCTGTTTTTTTAAGACTTTTGTTTGCGATGTTTGCAGGAACAATAATTGGTATTGACAGGGCACGAAAAAGAAGAGGTGCTGGAGTTAAGACACATGTTCTTGTATGCATGGGCGCAGCACTTGTCATGCTGACGGCTCAATATGCTGTGGAAGTATTTGATACTTCTAAAATTGATGTTACAAGAATGGGAGCACAGGTTATCAGCGGGGTCGGATTTCTTGGTGTAGGGACCATAATTGTGACAGGACGTAATCAAGTCCGTGGGCTGACAACGGCGGCTGGTTTATGGGCATGTGCCTGTATTGGGCTTGCGGTTGGAATTGGCTTTTGGGAAGGCGCGCTGGTTTCATTACTCTTGGTTATTATTACATTTTGGTTACTTGTAAAGTTAGATTCTTATGTATCTCATCATTCGAAGGTGTTGGATTTATATGTCGAACTAAATACGCTTAAGCATGCCTCTGATTTTTTAAAAGAGGTCAGAAATATGGAGGTAAAGATAGAAAATTATGAAGTTAATAAAACAAAAATAAAAAATGATTATGTGACGGCATTGATAACAATTGAAATGAAGTATGGAAATCAAAGAGAAGATATTCTAAATAGTCTAAAGGAAATTAACGGGGTCATGTATGTTGAAGAAATTTAAAAATATGGCAAGTAATAAGGGCGATTTTATTTATCAAAATGAGAATTCAAGCAATATGTAGCAAAACGCTTGAAATTTCGTCAATATATAGTACAATGAAGTATATATGTAAGTATGCCATGAAAACAATCGAAGGGGTCGGGACAATACATATGAGAACAATTTTATTTGTTGATGAGAATGAAACCATAATCAATAGATTAAAAGTAATTGTGTTGGACAAGACCGTAAAGTGTTTTTTCGCCGCAGATGGAGAAGCAGCGCTGAAGATTTTAGATGAAAATGAGATTGCGGTTGCTGTTATTGCTTTAAATATGTCTTTGTTGAGCGGCAGGGAACTGCTAGAGATTATAAATGGACAATATCCTAATACGATTACCATGCTAATGGCAGAAAGAGAAGAAGCAGGAGAAGCAATTGATATCCATAACGATTTACATATTAATAAATTGATCATAAAACCATGGACATCTGCCGAAGAAGTAGTTAAATGGTTACATGATGGGCTGGATCAATATAATTCAGGAGATCAGCAGAGTAAGATTGCTGAAGAGTATAAACAGAGGACCGTAAAGTATGAGAAACTATTTCTTGAAATGAGTGATATCCTTAAGGACAGAGAAGAAGGTTATCAGGAGATTGTAAAAATATTTAAAGTTGTTTTAGATATGGTTGTTAGCGAAAGTGAAAAAAATCTTATATCTGTAGAAATAAATTATATAGTTGAATATGCGATACGTTTGCTATACGAATTTATGAAGATATATTTTGAAGGATTATCAGAGCAAGAGTCTTTTGGGATGGCAATGCTGAATCAATATCACGATGCTTCGGAAAATCGTTATTTTAAATATGAGAATGAAGTTGCAGGTAATATCGCAAAAGCAAGTTTTCAACATATCAGATTTATACTAAAAGCAATAACAGAATATTTTAGTGTGTTATATCCGATTTATAGAGCAAAAGTTACGGTAACTGAAACTGCAAATGGGCAGTATTTATTGAATATCGTATATGAACTACCGAGTTATAAAATATTAGAAAATGCGGAAACATATATGAAGGGACTATTAGAAAGACTAATTGATCATTATTCTGCAAAGCATGCCTATGGAGAAAAAAATAATATACATCAATATAGAATTTATATCCCTATAAATGAAGAGGCATAGAGGAGAACGGAAAATTGAAACAGAAACATAAAAAGAAGACCACACCTGCCGAAAGAGGAAGAAAAATATTTATGTGGTCAATGCTATTGTTAGGGGTAGGTTGTCTTTCTTATTTCACTTATTATTGTTATGAGGCTTATCGGACATCACAGGATTTTTCTGAACTTGCGGAGTTGAAAAATTCTGATATTGTATTTAATCCAAATCGCTTTTTTACGAAAACAGAGGAAGAAACGCCAGAGATATTAGATGAATATAAAACATTGTATAATAAAAATAAAAGCCTAATTGGATGGCTTAAAATTGACGATACTAATATTGACTTCCCAGTTATGCAATCACCTAATGAGGAATATTATCTGGATCATAATTTTGAGCAGGAATATGATAAAAACGGAACACTTTTTATTAATGCGGAGGCTAGTATATGGCCAAGAAGTCAGAATATAATTATTTATGGGCATAACATGAAATCTGGGAAGATGTTTGGAAATTTAAGCAAATATAAAGAAAAAGAGTATTATGAAACACACAATTTGATACAGTTTGATACTTTATATGAGAAAAATACATATCAGGTAATGTACGTTTTTCTTTCACAGGTATATAATGAAGATGATATTACATTTAAGTACTATCAGTTTTTGGATGCAAATTCAGAGGAAGAATTTAATTCATACATGACAGATATGAAAGAGATGTCTTTATATGAAACAGGAGTAGAAGCAAAATATGGCGAAAGTCTTATTACGCTATCCACCTGTGATCATGATACGGCGGAAGCAGAACGTTTTGTCGTAGTGGCAAAGAAGATAAAATAGTTTAGAAGGTACTATTTGGAGGAATATTTATGGGAGCAAAAGCACCTAGAAAAGTGAAAAGAAGACTCAAAAAAAGCGCAAGGAGAACAATTGCTGCGCTGTTAATGATAACAGCATTAATTGTAGCCGCGATACCGGTTAAAAATGTAGAAGCTGTGGTTCCTGATAGTATTACTGTTCCAGCATCAGTTGATGAATTGACGGAAATCAGCGGAATCAACGTAAGTAGTGTCTCAACTAATGCAGCCACAGGATGGCTTGTAACGGATGCTAGTGGAACCTGTGAGCTGGATCCGGTTTATCATCTCCCTGTTGACTTGTATGATATTGATTATACATCAGATGGATTTAGTGCGACAGAAGCTGCTGTTACGGGATATAATCCAAGGGCAATCTATGTTATTGATGGATTACTGCCTCTTAGAGAAACAATTGGATATGGTGCACCGACCAAAACTGATTCTTACACCGTATTCGATCTCGATGTTTCAGGAAACAGGATAGGAACCAGTACCGTAGTGGATATAACATATAAGCAGGATGGCACACAAGTGCCGCCAGAAATTGCAATACCTGTCAGCAGCGCAACACAGGAGGTTGAATATACGGAGGGTGTCTATCGGTGTACGGGCACTGTCTTGATTCGATATATTGCAGATAATGCTTTTGAAGATAAAACGGATTTCTCAAAGATTGAGATTCCCAATTATATTGTGCGAATTGGTAACGATTCGTTTCGGGGATGCACTAATCTGCAGAATATCAGCTTACAGACTGCGCTAACTTCCCTCGGGAATCGTGCCTTTGCAGGATGTTCTAATTTAAATACAGTCACATTTGTGGAAGACAGCTCCTGCACCATTATTGGAGCCGGTGCTTTCGCGAATTGTAAAGACAGGCTTACTGCCTTCACATTTCCATCCTCCATCAGAACGGTCGGAGATGGTATTTTCTTAGGCTGTACATCGCTTACGAATGTTGAGATGAGTACGGCAAGCAGTGGCAATGCAATAGGAAATTTTGACACGTTAGGCAATTTTGCATTCATGAATTGTACAAATCTTAAGAATATTATAATGAATCCTAATATTACATCTATGGGCAAGGGAATTTTTGCAAACTGTGTCAGTCTTTATACAGTGGAACTGACTAATAATCATGGAATTGCATATCCCAGAGGAACGTTTTATGGTTGTGGACAATCATTGGAGTATGTAAAGATTACAGATTTAAGTACACGATTTGAGGATACAACAGCTGAATTTGATGAAATGTATGATGGGTTCTATCTTTGGGGGCCAGCACCCACTACTGCAAGTGCCGTTTATACGTATGCTTATGCTTATCCATTAACCTACTATTATGTGGATGGAACAGGCGGGCATTACGAAAGAAGCTCTGATGGTTATAAATTTACAGTGGATGCCAGTACTTCCTCTGGAGAAGTGATTCTCTCCAAATTCGAGAAGGGTACAGGAAGTGGTGTAAACGTCAGTATTCCATCTATGCTAGGACCTTTTACTATTGTAGGTATTTCGGATGATTGTTTTAACAAGGATGATGCAGATGATATTGCTACATTAAGTCTTCCAAGCACAATCAGGACAATTGGAAATCGATCATTTTATGGCATGTCTGATTTGCAGACAGTAACAATTGACACCTACGGCGTAAGTGTTGGTGAGCAGGCATTTGCTGCTTGTCCTTCTCTTGAAGAAGTATATTTCAACCAAGTCGATGGCGTAAATCCAACATCGATTGGGACAAGATGCTTCTATAATTGCCCTAACCTGGAATTGATTTCTTTTAGAGATGATAATTTTCAGAGAGGAACTATATTGGATGTCAATGTCACTACAATTGGTAATGAGGCTTTCTATACGAATTGTTTGGCTGGCGATACGCTGACCATACGTGGCAAAATACAGGAGGGCTATGCTCCATTTAACTATATATCAAATTCAGAGAATAAATTGAATGGGACAACAGCACCCTATATTCAATATGATTCTGGAAACCCAGATAATCTGCTTGTTCAATATAATGCTACAGAAAAGGGAGTTACGTTACTTTCCTACCCAAGTCTGGGAACAGTGATTGGCAGTATTTCCAGTAATAATTATACGGTGCAGGATATTGTGGATCGCAGGGCGCCGATTGCCGATCCCATCACACAGGTGCAACAGGATATCATAAATAGCACATATAGTATTATATTACCAATGGGTATAGATAGTATCACGAATGCAAAACAGACACCATTAGAAACGAATCGAGAATTCAGAAATCTTAGTGGTACGCAGTCAATTACAATTAATGATGTTTCAAAATTACCATCTGTATCAATAAATGGTGCGTTTTCAAATAATGCAGGGTATTTATCAGCAGTTACATTTGCTGAGGATATGACGGATATAGGGGTATTGCCCTTCTATGCCTCTCCTGTGGTTTCAAGCGTGGATTTTACAGCAGAAACATTTCCAGGAACCATTGCAAATCCATATTTTTGGTGTGAGAATGGTTTGATATTTAGTTCCTATGTTAATGCTGCTGGCGATACAATAGTAACCTTGGTAGAAGTGCTACCAGGACGCGGAACTACTTTTGGAAGTGCCAGAATCACATCAGACGAGACATCTGATACGACCTATGGGGAAGATTGGGATGAACTGATCATAATGGACAGGGCCTTTGAGAATTGTGATGGGGTTTCTTCAGTTGATCTTTCTTCAGCCAACTATTTGTCTGAAATTCCAACATACTGTTTCTATGATTGTGATAGATTGAAAGAAGTCATATTGCCAACCTCTATAGATTCTGTTTTAGGAGGTGCGTTTGAAGAGTGCGGAGACAATCTTGAGGTTACGATTCCTGCAAAAGAAGTATATATTGCAGGTAGTGCGTTTGACTATGTGAATAATCCATTAATTAAGAGCTATTTAAATAGCGCCGCATATCGATATGCAAAAGATAAGGGAATTGAGTTTGAAGAATTAAAAAATATATATACGGTAACATTTGTTAATTATGATGGGACGGTATTAGCAACTCAAACAGTGGAAGCGGGGAGCAGTGCAACTCCACCTACCAATCCAGTCAGAACAGGATATACATTTACAGGGTGGAGACCTAATTATACAAATATTTATGCCGATGTGACCTGCATTGCCCAGTATACCTCAAATTCATCAACCACGACTAGCAGTAGCAGTAAAACAACAAGTAGTTCCAGCAAAACAACGAGCAGTTCTAGTACAACGAGCAGCTCCAGTACATCGTCAAGCAGTACTTCTAGTTCTAGTTCCAGTACGAGTAGCAGTTCGACAATTGTATCAGGAACGAGTAAGTCTGTTAGCGGCTCTGGTATTGCCGGTGGAACGGGTAGTACGACGAATAAATCTAATACAGATGGGAATACAAGAGTAGTTGCTAATACAGCAGGAATAACAGACATTGGTAAAATTTCTGCTACTGTAAACGGTTCTACAGACAGTTATGTAGTTAAAATCATTGATTCAGCTGATGCAGCTACGGAGGCGGAAAAGGCTTTATTAGCGGCATATGGTTCATTAGATGCAATTAGATATTTGCCAATGGATATTAGCCTTTATGATAGTACAGGAACCACTAAGATTACACCTATACCAGAAGGCGTATCTGTCAGCATTACAATGCCGATACCAGATGATTTGGCTATATATGGAGGAAATGCAAGACCAGCAAGCGCGGCAGGAGGTATCCTTGAAAATCTAAATCCTAGATTCACTGTTATTAGTGGAATTCCTTGTATGACGTTTACTGCAACGCACTTTTCACCATATTTAATTTATGTAGATACTTCTAATTTGTCGGCTACTGGTTCGCCAGATGCAACGCCAGTCACTGGTGATCCGATTCATCCTAAATGGTTTCTGGTAATTGGATTGGCAGCGATAGCAATTGTTCTTTTCTTAAAGAGGGATGCTGAGGATAAATTGCGAACAGCATGATATAGAAATGTAAATGAAATGAAGTAATTGGAGAAAGTATATGGCTAGAAAAATCAGAAGGGTTATTTCTGTTTTATTAATGATAACAGCTATTCTTGTCACACAGATTCCTGCAACTGATGTTGTTGCTGCCGGATTTGCGGTGGGAGATTATACTATGGATGGCACAACTTTAGTAAAGTATAATGGAAGTGAACCTTCTGTTACAATTCCAAACGCGGTCAAAAGAATTGGCCCAGAGGCATTTTCAGGTAATACAAATTTGAGTAGTCTTGTGATATCCTCATCAGTGGAGACTGTTGATTTTTCAGCTTTTGAGAATTGTAAAAAATTAAGTACAGTTATTTTTGAAGAAGGCGTTAGAACGATTGGTTCCAGCGCTTTTTCAGGATGCGATAGTTTATCAAAGGTTTCAATGGGAGAAAAAGTATCTAAAATAGGATCTGCAGCTTTTGCAAAGTGCACGAGTCTGTCAGATATAGAAATACTAAGCAGTAATGATGATTTTATTTGTAAAGATGGTGTGTTATATAATCATGACCAAACAAAGATAATCCAATATCTTGCAGGAAAGCCGACCACATCTTACTTTATGCCAGACTCAGTGAAGGAAATCGAAGAGTATGCTTTTTGGGGGGCATCATTATTAACGCAATTAACAATATCTTCAAGTGTAGAAGTTATACCAGAATATGCTTTTGCTAATTGCAACGGCCTTTCTATTGTTACGATACCTGAATCTGTACATTCAATTAATGCATATGCTTTTGGCGATTGTGATAACTTAAATAAGGTATATATTCCAAATACAGTCGGCTATATTGATAAAAATGCATTTACTTCCAGTAAGAATGTTAGTGTGGAGACCGTCGCGACAACAGAAACGCCGGTTAGTGATAATAGTAATACAGAAAATATCAAAGATAATACGGCTTCAGTATCTAAAGATGAAGTGGACGCCAGTAAAGTATATGTTGATTTTAGTGAAAATGTAATTCCAGGAGAACTTGGCGCGGGGAAAATCATGGGTGGAAATGCTGTTCTTTTAATGTCTCCAAAGCAGCCTGTGCGAGGTGTTAATCTTCCAACTACGGAAACAGAGGATGGGATTGCAGAAAGTGGAAGCAAGACTTTGTATTCACCCGAGGACTATGTTGTTTTGTTAGGAACTCTGGCAGAATATAATGGAGAAGAAAATGATGTTACGATACCGACCAATGTAAGCAATATTGGGGATCGGGTTTTTTATGATAATGAGAAAATACATACAGTTGGCTTACCAGAAAAACTTACGGAAATTGGTGATTTTGCATTTGCAAGATCAGCACTTAATGCTATCAAAATACCAGAAGGCGTAACAAAGATAGGATATGCGTCCTTTTACCACTGTAGTGATTTAAGTGAGGTAATCATACCGCAGAGTACTGGCTCTATCGATTTAGGGGCATTTGAGGGTACAAAATGGTTAAATAATTGGTTACAATCTGCTGATGAATCAACAGGTGATTTTTTAATTGTTGGAGATGGAATTCTTCTTGCATATAGAGGAAATGGTGGCGATGTTGTTATACCAAATGACGTAAAAAGCATTGGTGCTGAATGTTTTAAAGGAAATGAAACAATGCAAAGCGTGCAAATTCCGGATGGTGTAGTATTTATTGGAGAGGATGCTTTTAATGGATGCAAGAAATTAAATGAGATTGTTTTACCAAAGCAGTTAGTTACGATAGACGATAGAGCCTTTATGGATTGTTCTTTTGTGCAGATTTCCATTCCGGAGAGTGTGACAGAGATAGGTGTCGGAGCATTTGATGCAACCGCTATTGGTTCCCCCTTACAAGTGGTTGTGTTTGAAGGCGATAGTATTCCGCTTTTAACGTATAATGCAACAGCAACAAGGTTGTCCGGAGAAAATCTGCGTACTATGGCTTTTGAGGGGGTTCCTGCTGCGATTGTAAATGAAAATGTTGAGACAGTTGCTGGAAGTATTTTAGATCATAATTCCCCCGGTTTTAGAGGTTTGATATATAAAATCACATCTGAACCTGCGGGGAATGAAGCAGGCGGGTTAGAATTGCAATCCTGCACACTAATGCCAGACGAGGTAACAGGTTTGGTTGAGATTGATGTCCATGCGAATTTATCTGGAAAAGATTATATTATGACAGGTGTAAAACAAGATGCATTCAACGCCTATCTTAATGTAGAGGCATGGAGTGGTCTTCGGCTAACAGATATCCAGGTACTAGGAAATGCGTCTGACGCTATGAATCGTTTGATTGAAGGGATACCATATTCTACATTGGGAGGCTCTGTTAATGATATAAAAACGGAAGCAACAGCTATTTTTGTATATTCAGATAAAGAGGGCATGTCTACGGATTCAGGTCTTGTGACTGCCATTATACCTGGTAATACCAAATCCTATACAATGATTATCTCAGAAAAGGAAGATACAAGTGATAGGATAAATGAGGCGCTGGCAATAGAATATGGGGCACTTGGTGGAATGGAGATTTTCACCATGGATATTAGCATGTATGACTCTTTTACAATGGTCCCAATTACAAAATTGGCAAATTCAAAAATGGAGATTTGCATGCCAATCCCCACAAATTTGCTTAATAAGGATAATCTAGGTGTTGTAACGACAGATTCTAATGGAATGCCCGAGGTTTTATCTTCACAAGTCGTAAATGTGAACGGGAGTCCATGTATTCAATTTGTTGCCAGTCATTTTTCACCATATGCAATCTACCAGCTCCCTACTGTTTCAGAAAATGAGGTTGTAACCAATTCGAAATTAGTTGAAAATATTGCAGAGGGTAATGTGAATGATTATAGGATAAGGACGCTACATGAGAGTCGATTTGATATACAACCCAAGTGGATGATAGCGGGAATGCTGGCTCTATTGTCAGTAGTATTGTTTTTTGCTAAAGGAAAAAAAAGAAGTAAAATAATATAATGATAGTTTTTTTGTTTTACATTTGCTTTTTTTAAAAACACTAGTATAATTAAGTGGGATTATATTAGTGTTTTAAATTTAAATCATGGAAGGAGAACTACAGAGTGTTAAAAAAAGGAAGCAGAGCAGTACAGATGAATGAAAAAAATAATCTGTTAGAACTTGAAGAAAAGATGTATCCCCTTGCAGATGTAGAATCACCCAATGTATTTCGTAATTTATTTCCTTATGATGAAGTGCCCAAAGTCGCATTTAATGATAGGATTGTTCCTCATAATATGCCAAAAGAAATTTGGATTACAGATACTACATTCCGCGATGGTCAGCAATCAAGAGCGCCATATACAACAGAACAGATTGTGACAATTTATGATTACATGCATAGACTGGGCGGTACAAATGGAATGATTAGAGCAAGCGAATTCTTTTTGTATAGTAAGAAAGACAGAGATGCCGTTTACAAGTGTATGGAAAGAGGCTATCAGTTTCCTGAGATCACCAGTTGGATAAGGGCGAGCAAAGAAGATTTTCAGTTGGTTAAAGAACTTGGAATGAAAGAAACGGGAATATTGGTTAGTTGCTCAGACTATCATATATTCTACAAATTAAAAATGAATCGACGTCAGGCAATGAATCATTATCTTGGTATTATTAAAGAGTGCTTGGAAACTGGAATCAGTCCAAGATGTCATTTAGAAGATATCACACGTGCCGATATATATGGGTACGTTATTCCTTTTTGTCTTGAACTCATGCGCTTAATGGATGATTATAAAATCCCAATTAAGGTACGTGCCTGTGACACTATGGGATATGGAGTCAATTATCCAGGTGCTGTTATTCCACGGTCCGTGCAAGGAATCATTTATGGATTAAATAAGCATGCTGGTGTTCCTGCTCACTTGATGGAATGGCATGGACACAATGATTTTTATAAAGCTGTTGCAAATTCAACAACGGCCTGGTTGTATGGCTGTGCAGGTGTAAACACATCACTGTTAGGAATCGGTGAAAGAACAGGTAACACACCTCTAGAAGCAATGGTTTTTGAATATGCGCAATTAAAGGGTGATTTGAATGGAATGGATACTACTGTTATTACAGAATTGGCAGAGTATTATGAGAGTGAGTTAGGATACAAAATACCATCCAGAACACCTTTTGTCGGAGAAAACTTTAATGTAACGCGTGCGGGTATACATGCAGATGGGTTACTGAAGAATGAAGAAATATATAATATATTTGATACAGAAAAGTTTTTAAACAGACCTGTTCTTTGTGCGGTTTCAAACACATCAGGCCTTGCTGGTATTGCACACTGGATTAATACCTACTATAGATTGCCACAGAAATGCCAGGTCAACAAATCATCAGAATTGGTAAAGCGCATAAAGGAAGAAGTAGACACAGAGTATGAGAGCGGACGTGTAACAGTTTTAACAAATAAAGAGTTGGTGGAAATGGTTACACGAATTTGTATGGATTTGGGAATTATTTTAAAAACAGAAGATTGAGGAGACAATGATGAACAGGATTAAGATGACAACACCTCTTGTAGAAATGGACGGAGATGAAATGACAAGAATTCTTTGGAAAATGATTAAAGATGAATTGTTAGTTCCTTTTGTTGATTTAAATACAGAGTATTATGATCTGGGACTAGAAAGCAGAAATGAGACAAATGATAAGGTGACTGTTGACTCTGCTGAAGCAACTTTGAAATACGGGGTCGCCGTTAAATGTGCTACTATTACACCAAATGCCTCCCGTGTTGAAGAATATCACTTGAAAGAAATGTGGAAAAGTCCTAATGGTACGATTCGTGCAATACTTGATGGAACCGTTTTTCGTACACCTATAAAAGTGAATGGAATCGATCCCTGCGTTATAAACTGGAAGAAGCCAATTACGCTTGCAAGACATGCATATGGAGATGTTTATAAAAATTCTGAAATTAAAGTAGCTGGTCCTGGGAAGGCTGAACTTGTCTTTACTTCTACAGATGGTACAGAGACAAGAGAATTAATTCATATTTTTAAAGGTGCCGGTGTTTTACAGGGAATGCATAATACAGAGGATTCTATTATTAATTTTGCAAAAAGCTGCTTTAGATATGCGTTAGATATCAAACAGGATCTTTGGTTTGCAACAAAGGATACCATTTCGAAAAAATATGACCATACTTTTAAGGATATTTTTCAAGAGATTTTTGAAAAAGAATATGCGAATCAATTTAAAGAAGCTGGGATTACATACTTTTATACATTAATTGATGATGCAGTTGCCAGAGTAATGAAAGCCGATGGAGGGTTTATTTGGGCATGCAAGAATTATGATGGCGATGTTATGAGTGATATGGTATCATCAGCATCTGGATCACTTGCAATGATGACATCGGTATTGGTCTCACCAAGTGGTGTATATGAATATGAGGCAGCACACGGGACCGTACAGCGTCATTATTACAAGTATTTGGCAGGCGAAGAAACTTCAACCAATTCAGTTGCTACAATATTTGCATGGACCGGCGCACTTAAAAAAAGAGGAGAATTGGATAAAAATGTGGAACTAGTTTGTTTTGCAGAAAAACTTGAGAGTGCCACATTAGAGACGATTGAAGATGGAAAAATGACGAAGGACTTAGCGTTAATATCTAGTCTCAATGAAGTGGTTACATTGAGTAGTGAGAATTTCATCAAGGAGATTCGTAAAAAACTAGAAAAAAATTAATAAGCATAAAAATAAAATCCGCATTAGTAAGTATAAATGCGGATTTTATTTCTTTATTCTACTTCGTCTTCGTCAAACTCAGCATTATCAAGAAATTCGTCAAAAGCATCAGCAACTGCTTCATAAACGGCATCATCTTCGATATAAATTAATTTTGGTTCTGTTTCCACATCATCTTCGTCCTCATAGTATTCATAGAACCAAACTTCTCCATCTGTATTTTCGCCATTTTCATTTAATGGCAGAAGTACGATATAGTCCTTGCTATTTACAGTAAGTATCGTAATGATAGAGCAGGTCACATTTGTACCATCGTCTAATTCTAACTCGACAGTCATGTCCTCATCTTCAAGTTCAGGGTTTGTTTGATTATCCATATAGAGCTCCTCTCATGTAAATTATCATTATAATATTATGAATAATTATATAGTACACAATAATCTACTATTTTTCAAGAATATTGTATATTATTTTTTTATATCAAGAAATATTTTACATAAAACATTGACAATTCTTTAAATTGTTTTTACAATATATAATGATATTGATTTATAGTAGCGATTTATGGGGGATCTTACAATGGATAATAATGATAAGCTTGATAAATTGCGTAAAATGATACAGAGTTCTAATAATATAGTTTGCATGCTTGGAGTTGGGATGAGCATGGAATGCGGTCTTCCTAATAGATGGAGTAATGAAGAGGCTTATCGTGTTGAAAGAGAATATAAATATTCTCCGGAAGAGATATATTCTGCCGTATTTTATAATACAAGACCTGGGTTATTTTATGAATATTATAAAAAAGAATGTTTGAGATTAAATTATAAACCAAGTGAAGCATATGAAGCATTGAAGTATTTAGAAAAAGTAGGGAAATTAAAAGCTTGTGTTACTTACAATATTCACAGCATAGCAGTCATTGCAGGACTTAAAAATGTCATTGAAATGCATGGTACGATTTTTGATAACAGATGTCCAAAATGTGACAGACGTTATTCAGCCGAATATATGAGAGATGCAATAGGTGTTCCCTTATGTGAAGTATGTAAAGCACCTATTAGGCCTATGGTTAAGCTACAAGGAGAAATGATTAGAAATGACAGAATGACAGAAGCGGCCAATGTTTGCTCTCAGGCAAACATGATTATGGTTCTTGGTATTAACCTGAACAATAGTATCGTTTCCATGCTCACAAATTATTATACTGGAAATCGTCTTGTGTTAATAACAAAAAATGAACATTTTACGGATAAGAAAGCTGATTTGTGTATTCATGATGAAGTGAAAAGCATACTGCCACAGGTGATATAATAGTCATGTTTTCATAAAACAAGAAAGTCGGTAAATTCATGGGGAAAAATAAAGCAATGGTCATTAAGACAGGTACGCCGTTTCCATTTGGGGTAACACAAGTAGGAGAGGGCTACAATTTTGTGGCAGAACTCAAACAAAGTATTAAATGTGATTATTATCTTTGTTTTTTTGAGCATGATAAGGATACACCTGATATCATGATTGCATTAAAAGATCATATTATTGCAGGTGATTTATATGCCGTATTTATTAGTGGAATAGTCGCAGAAGACTATAATTATGCTTATAAGGCAGGAGATGTATATATTAGGGATGCTTATTCAAAAACCATATGCGAGATACCAAAATGGGGCACACCAAGAAATGGGTTATTGAAAGATAACAAATCAGCGATTTTGAAACATGAGTTTGAATGGGATAATGATATATTTCCAAGACTTGCTTTTGAGAATATCATTATATATTCTTTTCATGTACGTGGTTTAACAAAGCATGCATCATCAGGGGTTAGAGATAAAGGTACATTTTCTGGTATTATTGAGAAAATTCCATACTTTAAGGAACTTGGTATTAATCAGATATTGTTATTACCCGCATATGATTTTAATGAAATAGAATATAAAAATAGTTTTCAGACGGAAAGATATAGGAATCATATAACAGATGAAAAAGAGGCTGAGAGTAAACTAAATTATTGGGGATTTTCAGAAGGCTTTTATTTTATTCCAAAGGCAGCATTTTGTGTGGGAAATAATCCATCAGATGAATTTAAAAATATGGTGAAGCAGTTACATCGTGAAGGTATTGAAGTTATTATGCAGTTCTTTTTCCCAGACTCGATTAATCGCAATATTATTATAGATTGTATTATTTATTGGGTTATGGAATATCATATAGATGGTGTACATATTATGGGAGAAAATCTTCCAATAGAAATGCTTGCAACGCATCCTGTTCTTGCTGAAACGAAAATATATTACCACTATATTGATACAGAAAAGATATATAAAAAGAATATTGTAAAAAAAGGCAAGAATCTTGCAATATATAATAAAGACTTTATGTATGATATAAGACGCTTTCTAAAAAATGATGAGAATATGCTACAAGCATTCCTATACAGAACAAGAAGAATACCAGCCACAACGGGAATCATAAATTATGTGGCAGAGTATGAAGGGTTCACATTAAATGATCTGGTATCCTATGATTTTAAGCATAATGAAGCGAATGGCGAAGAAAACAGAGATGGAATCAACAGTAATTGCAGTTGGAATTGTGGTATTGAAGGTCCAACCAAGAAGAATTCTATATTAAATTTGCGTAAAAAGCAAATGAAAAATGCTCTTATCATTCTATTTCTAAGTCAAGGGACACCAATGCTTCTGGCTGGTGATGAAGTTGCAAATACACAATTTGGGAATAATAATCCATATTGTCAAGATAATGAGATGGCATGGGTAAAATGGAAGATCAATAAGTTTAATGAAGAAATCAGGTTATTTGTAAAGGATTTAATTGCATTTCGTAAAGAACATCCAATCTTGCATAATCAGAGCGAACTTCGTGTGATGGACTATATATCCTGTGGGTATCCAGATTTATCTTATCATGGAGATGCAGCATGGTATCCAAAATTTGATGAGCATATTAGATATGTTGGTGTTATGCTTTGTGGAAAATACGCAAAAATAAACAGAAAAAAAGAGGATGACTTCTTTTATATCGCTTATAATATGCACTGGAATATTCACGAGTTTGGACTTCCTAAATTACCAAAGGATATGAAATGGTATATAAAAATCAACTCTTCAAAAGGAGAAAAAAGTTTTATGCCAGATGGAGAAGAGACTGTTTTGACTAATCAAGAAAAATTGTCTGTTGACGAAAGAACAATTATTGTATTAATTGGGCGTATATAATATATGATTTTTGTAGGTACAGATAACACTCCAGACGCGATTGCGTTTGGAGTGTTCCTGTGTTAAAATAATAAATGTCTTAAGATAAGAGATAAAATGTGAGGAGAGAGTTATGATAGGTGATAGGAAAGTACTTTTTAGTGGAATGCAGGCTACAGGAGCGTTGACGCTTGGAAATTATCTTGGAGCATTGAAAAATTGGGTGTCATTAAGTGATGTTTATGAATGTTTTTATTCAGTTGTTGATTTGCATTCTATAACAATTAGACAGGATGCTGCTGAATTGCGAAATAGAGCAAGGGCATTGCTCACTTTATATATTGGAGCGGGACTTGATCCTGAAAAGAACTGTATTTACTATCAATCACACGTGTCTGCGCATGCGGAGTTGGCATGGATTTTAAACTGTTATACATATATGGGAGAGCTAAGCCGTATGACACAGTTTAAAGATAAGTCATCAAAACATGAGGATAATATCAATGCCGGACTTTTTACATATCCAGTACTGATGGCTGCAGATATTCTGCTATTTCAGTCCGATTTGGTGCCAGTTGGAATAGATCAAATGCAGCATCTAGAAATCACAAGAGATATTGCACAAAGATTTAATTCTTTATATGGAGAAGTATTTACAATACCAGAGCCATATATTGGAAAGACTGGGGCAAAAATCATGAGTTTGCAGGATCCTAGTAAAAAGATGAGTAAGTCAGATGAAAACCCAAATGCAAGTATCTATTTAACAGATGATAAAGACACCATTATAAGAAAATGTAAGAGAGCAATGACTGATTCAGATGCACAGGTACGCTATCGAGAGGAGCAGCCTGGCATCAAGAATTTGATTGATATATATAGTGCATGTACAGGAAAACCGCCTGCTGAAGTGGAAAAAGAGTTTGATGGCAAGGGCTACGGAGATTTTAAAATGGCAGTGGGAGAAGTTGTCGCGGCAACTTTGATGCCCGTACAGGAAAGGGTTGCGGAATTGTCAAAGGATAAGGCCTATATAGATGGCATTATCAAGAACAATGCAGAAAAAGCAAGTTATTTTGCTACGAAGACCCTCCGTAAGGTTCAGCGTAAAGTGGGGTTTCCTGACAGAAATAAATAAAGCAAGGAGATGATTTAATGTCAGAAGAAAAAGAAAAAACATTAGAAGAGGTTATGGAAATGCTGGAATTGCAGGAGGAAATTCTACAGTTTACGCATTTCACCAATGAGGATGCATGGGAGCTTGGAAGTATTATTGTAGCAGAAGCTAAAAAAAGAGATGTTTCTGTGGCAATAAGTATTAGACTAAATAGTGGCTTGATTTTATTTCAGTATTTATTTAATGGCAAAACAATGACAAATGAAAAATGGATCACTAGAAAATTTAATACCGTCAGAGAGACGGAAACAAGTAGTCTCTATTTATATACCAAATTGGAAAAGACTGGACGTACCATGTCAGACGTCTTTTTAGATGAGAGAGAATATGCAAATTCAGGGGGAGGATTTCCAATACGTATCGAAGATGTAGGTGTGATTGGTTCTGTTATTGTATCAGGGCTTAATCATGTAGCAGATCATGACTTAATAATAAAATGCCTATCGAGGTATTTACACATAGACGAGGTGCCACGTATTCGTGATGCGTATTAAAGGTCAAAACAAAAGCCCCAGCCAGAAAATGGCGGGGCTTTTGTTTTGTTATTGGTTATTATTCAGATTTCACTTCTTTCCATAACTGATTATAATATTCATCCATTTCTTCGCCAAGATAGGAAAAAGTGGTTAGATTATCATATTCTGTTAAATCAGGAAATGCAATAGGACTGTTCTTAATGTCTTCATCTTCAATTAATTCTTGTGCAGCCGTATTAGGTGTGGAATATGTTATATATTCGAAGTTTTTTAGTGCAATATCAGCACGACACATAAAGTCTATAAACTTTTCTGCATTCTCTTTGTTCTGTGCATTTTTTGGAATGACCCAAGAATCAATCCATAGGTTAGTACCTTCTTCAGGAATTACATATTCGAGGTCAGGGTTCTCGCGTTGTGTAAATATAGCCTCTCCAGAATAAATCACACCAATAGCAGCTTCCCCACCAATCATTTTATCACGTACTTGATCAATAACATATGCCTGTGTTAATGGTTTTTGCTTAATCAATAATTCTTTTGCTTCCTCTAGTTGCACAGGATCCGTTGAATTAAGAGAATAGCCAGCATATGCCAAAGCGACCATAAAAGTATCACGTACAGAGTCCTGCATTAGTATATTATCTTTGTATTGTTCATCCCAAAGTACGCCCCAACTAGTGATAGGTTCACTAACCATAGTTTTATTATATAGAATGCCAACTGTTCCCCAGCAATAAGGAACAGAGTATTTATTTTCGGAATCAAATTGTTGACTCTTTGTCCAATATTCCTCACCAATATTAATACTATTTGGAATGTTGTCAAAATTAATTTCCGCAAGTAGGTCATTTTCAATCATCTTTTGAATCATATAATCGGAGGGGCATACAACATCATAAACAGATGCACCACTCTCAATTTTGGGGTACATAATTTCATTTGTTTCAAATTCATCGTAAACTACCTTTATTCCGGTTTCTTCTTCAAACATACTAAGTACATCGGGATCGATATACTCACCCCAATTATAGACAATCACTTGATTATCGGCAGAAGCAGAAGCATTGCCACATCCAGAAAGTGATAAGATAACCAGAGAAATACAAAGTATTATAACAATATTTTTTTTCATTTAACGCTCCTTTTATAAGTGTTGTGTGATACTAAATTTCCTTAAGTGACATAGAAGCTTTTCTGGGCGATCTATTCACCAAAAATAGAAGTAATAAAACAGATAGGAACAAAAGTGTTGATAAGGCGTACATTTCAGGTTTTATTCCTTTTTTTACCTCTGTGTAAATCTTTGTTGATAATGTATCAAACCCAGGCCCTTTTGTAAAGTGCGTAATAATAAAATCATCAAGTGACATAGTGAAAGATAATAAAAAGCCAGACATTACACCAGGCAAAATATCAGGAAATATAACCTTAAAAAAAGCATATACAGGAGATGCACCAAGGTCAAGCGCTGCTTCAAAAGTACTTCGATTTGTTTGCTTTAATTTTGGCATAACACTCAAGATGACATACGGAATATTGAAAGTAATATGTGCAAAAAGTACTGTTGTAAAACCAAATGTTGCACCTATTGCGATAAATAAAAGCATAAAAGAAATACCAGTTACGATATCCGCATTCAACATTGGAATATTTGTAATACCAAGATAAAAAGTTCTCCATTTTCGCTTCATACCATTAATTGCAATGGAGGCAATCGTTCCAATTAAAGTAGCAATTGTTGCAGATAAGAGTGCAATAATCAGTGTGGTTGAAAGTGCACTCATGATTTGATCATTTTGGAATAATTCAATATACCAGTTAAGTGTAAAACCGCCCCACTTAGCACGCGTCTTGCTTTTGTTGAAAGAGAGAACAACAAGCGTAACGATAGGTGCATACAATAATATGAAAATAAGTCCAATATATATTTTTTGAAGTTTAATTTTCATTTATGACATGATACCTCCGTCATCATATTTTTCCGTTATAAGCATACTGATAATAATAAAAATCATGAGAACAAGTGATAGTCCGCTCCCTGCGTGCCAATTACTGCTTTGTTTAAATTCCTGCTCAATGACGTTACCAATCAGTAATATTTTACTACCGCCTAACAAATCAGAAATAACAAATGTTGTCAGTGCAGGAACAAAAACCATTGTGATGCCACTAAGGACACCAGGTAAACTGAGAGGGAATATAATCTTGCCAAAGGTTTGAAAACCATTCGCACCAAGGTCTCTGGCAGCATTAATAACATTCTTATCGATTTTAATTAACACATTATAGATGGGAAGAATCATAAAAGGCAAAAAATTATAAACCATACCAAGAATAATGGCATAGGGCGTATTAATAATATTTAATGTTGGAAGATGTAGCAGGTTTAAGAGACTGTTAATCACACCTGTTTTTTCGAGTAAAGTCTGCCAAGCAAGAGTACGCAGCAAGAAATTCATCCACATGGGTAAAATGAAAATTAGAACCATAAAACTGGATTGATTCACATTTAAATTATTAAGAATCATAGCAAGAGGATACGCAAGTAGAAGACAAATCAAAGTGCTGACAAGTGATAAAGCCAGCGATAGAATTAATGCCTTAAAATTTTCAATGGAGCCAATAGACATAATATTTTCTAAGGTAAATGAATTTGATTTATCTGTCAGTCCATAATAAAATACCATGCATAAGGGGATAATAATAAATGCAGCCGACCATATAAAGTATGGCGTTGCAAGAAAACGCTTATTCTTCAACTCCGACAGCCTCCTCATCCTCAGATTCGGGCTTATTCATAATCTGAATATCAAATGGATCAACATGAATACCAACCTCTGTTCCAACAGGGAACATATCCGTACTATGTACTAGCCATTCATGCGCATTTGCAGTAACCTCCATTTCATAGTGAACCCCTTTAAAAATCAAGTGTGTAACAATGCCTTGTATGGTTCCCTCGGAAGGCTTAACTAAATCAATATCTTCTGGACGTATTACAACATCTACAGGTTTATTTGTACCAAAACCAGTATCTACACATTCAAACTTTGCACCTAAAATTTCCACTAAACGGTCCCTGATCATGGTAGAAGCAATAATATTACTTTCTCCAATAAAATCAGCAACAAATGCATTTTCAGGTTCATTATAAATATCTTCTGGTGTGCCCATTTGCTGAATATAACCTTGATTCATGACAACAATGGTATCTGACATGGTAAGTGCTTCTTCTTGATCATGGGTTACATAAATAAAAGTAATACCAAGTTCATTTTTTAAACGAATTAATTCATATTGCATATCTTGACGTAATTTTAAATCCAATGCTCCAAGAGGCTCATCAAGTAAGAGTACTTTTGGCTCATTCACAATAGCTCGCGCAATGGCAATACGTTGTTGTTGCCCACCACTTAAGGAATCGGGTTTTCGGTTTTCATAACCATCGAGATTAACCAGATTAAGAGCATATTTGATTTTGTCTTTTATATATTGATCGCTTTTATTCTTAATTTTAAGACCAAAAGCAATATTTTCTGCTACATTCATATGCATAAATAGAGCATATTTCTGAAACACAGTATTAAGCTGACGTTTATTAGGAGGAAGGTTAATAATGTTTTTCCCATTAAATATGACACTTCCTGAGTCAGGTGTTTCAAATCCTCCAATAATGCGAAGCATTGTAGTTTTACCACAACCGCTTGGCCCTAGAAGAGTAATAAATTCATTTTCATGTATATTTAGGTTTAGATCATCAATGACAACTTCCCCATTAAATGATTTTGTAATGTTTTGCAATGAAATTAATGTATGACTCAAATTTACTACCTCCCGAATCAGTGAAATAAGGGCTTGGGTACAAAATGGTAACTGCATTTATTATATACTGAATGTATCAAAAGTCAATTGAATTTTCAAAATTGATAAACAAATTGATTAACAAAATTGATTAACAAATGACTAGAAATATGTTAGGATAAGGAATAAGTATTTTATTAGGAGGGCAATATTTTATGAAGGGCGATAAATATGTAGCATATGTTGCAACATACACACAGGGAAATGATAAGGGAATACAAATTTATGACGTTGATGTACGCGAAGGAACGATGAAGCCACGTGAGCAGGTTACTATTACAAATCCATCTTATTTTACAATGTCACATGATTTGAACTTTTTTTATTCCATTACGGATTTGGGTGTAGAAGCATTTAAAATATTAGAGGATGGTGGACTTGAGCCAATAAATCAAGGATCAATCAATGGCATGCGAGGATGTTATATTTCGACAGACTATACAGATCAATTTCTATTTGTTGCTGGTTATCACGATGGGAAGATTACAGTACTACGTATAAGAGAAGATGGTGGTGTGGGAGAAATTACCGATGAAGTTTTCCATAAAGGTATGGGAAGTATTGCTGAGAGAAATTTCAGACCACATGTAAGTTGCGTTAAGATGACACGAGATAATAAATTTTTATGTGCTGCAGATCTTGGACTCGACCATGTAAAAATATATAGTTTTAATGATGCAGATGGTAAAATAAAATTGATTGAGATTGTAAGATGTGAATTAGAATCAGCACCAAAGTATATTAAGTTTAGAAAAGATGGAAAGTTTGCATATATTATTCACGAACTTAAAAATATTATTGATGTATATACATATGAAGTAGAAAACAATATGCCCATATTTAATAAAATACAGACCATATCTACTTTAAATGAATACCATGCAAGTGATTCTGCGGCGTGTGCGTTAAAATTTTCTGTCGACAGTAAGTATTTGTTTTGTTCAAATGCCGCTGATAATAGCGTGGGAGCATTTGCAATAGATCAGGATTCAGGTATGTTAACAAAAAAATTCGTACTGCCAATCAGTGGAGACTATCCCAAAGATATAGGTGTTTTTCCGAACACCAAGTATCTTGTAAGCCTGAATCATGAGTCAGATTCGATAACATTTTTTCATATTGATATGGAAAAGAAGACAATAGTTATGCATGGAAAAGAATTAAAAATAAATAAAGGGAATTGTATTGCTATCTTAAAAATCAAAGAGCAGACGGAATAGTCTGCTCTTTGATTTTGCCCACATAGGGGGGCAAGCTCATATAAATGTAGGACTTGATTACAAGTAAAAATTTTCAATGGCATCCATACGGGAGTGCATATTAGAAAATATCATATCAACAAGAGTGATGGCTGTCATTGATTCGACAACTACGACTGCACGAGGAACAATAATGGGATCGTGTCTGCCGCGGATACTAATTTCTGTTTCGTCTTTTGATTGTGTAATGGTTTTTTGCAAAGAAGAGACAGAAGGTGTTGGCTTGACAGCACAACGCAATATCAAATCAGAACCATCACTAATCCCACCCAGAATACCACCAGCGTGATTAGTTGCTTTCGCTATAATATCGTCACGAATCATGAAAGAATCATTGTTTTCGGGTGCCGTAGCAGCTGCAACAGCAATACCATCACCGATTTCAAATGATTTCACAGCACCAATAGACATAATGGCTTTTGCCAATACAGCCTCTAGTTTGTTGAAAACAGGTTCCCCAATACCAACAGGTAAACCTTTCACAATACACTCTATCATGCCGCCCGAAGATTTTTTCTGCTGTATACATTCATCAAGATATAGGGTTGCTTCTTTTGCAGCAATAGCATCTGGCATGCACAAGAGGTTTGTCATTATTTCGTCACGATCAAAACGATTATAATTAATAGTGATAGTACCAATTGATTTTGTATAGGTAATTAATTCGATATGTAATTGCTTTAATATAATTGAGGCAACAGCACCAGCAGCAACACGTCCTGCCGTTTCGCGAGCAGAAGAACGTCCTCCACCACGATGATCTCGAAATCCAAATTTCGCATCATAAGTATAATCTGCATGTCCGGGACGGTAATAAAGGGCAATATCATTGTAATCACTTGAGTGTTGGTTCTCATTTTTTATTAACAAAGAAATGGGGGTACCAGTTGTTTTGCCATTGAATACGCCAGACAAAATTTCGACCAGATCACTTTCCTTACGTGGTGTAGAATATTTTGAATTTCCTGGCTTTCTACGATTCAGATAAATTTGAATGTCCTCTTCACAAAGTGAAAGACCAGATGGACAACCATCAATAACAACACCAATTGCCTTGCCATGTGATTCACCCCAGGTAGTAATAGTAAAATGATCTCCAATAGTAGATCCTGACATAAAAGCACCCCACTTTTTATAAATAGTATCACTTAATAGTTGTTAAAATTATACTCGTAAGTGCACGTTTTGTAAACGCAGTATTGAAAAATGTAAAAAACAAGTGCATTTTATAAGATAATATGATATGATATTTTTGGTTTTATGTGAACTTATCCCAAAGAAAAGAAGCACGTAAATAATAGAGGGAGCTGTTAAAGTGAACATTAAAAATCAATTAGTAACAAAGTTAATTGTAATAGGAAAGAAAAGCAAGTTAATGAAATATGCTGCTATTATAATCATAGCAGTTATTTTTGCATACCATCATTTGGGACAGAAAATTTCGGCGAACAGATATCGCTATAGCGGTATTTTAGTGGCTATAGCTGTATTTATGTTTAGTAGCAGCTTTTCATCCTTTATATATAATAATGAAACCTTTGTTTCAGAAAATAAATATGAAGAGAGCAAAAGCATAGGTAATGAACTGACGTCAGGTGTTTTGATGTTAGAATCTATGCCAGCAGAAGAAATTGTTGATGATGTTGAAAGCATTGAAGTGACGCCAAGTTCTGAGGATATTATAATATACGACGATAATGGACAAACAGAAGCGGCTGAGTTTGGAGATGATTGGAAACTGATTTTAGTAAACAAACAGAATGTGATTTCAGATGATTATACGTTTGAGCTTGGAACAATCAGAGGAAGCATACAAGCTGATACCAGAATACTTGGAGAACTAAATTCTATGCTTGATGCAGCAAAGAGTGATGGAATCGCTTTGGTAGTATGCTCAGGATGTCGTGATTACGGAAGGCAGACAACTCTCTTTGAAAAAAAGATAAAGAATTATATGAGTAGTGGCATGTCATACTTTGATGCATATGCACTTGTATCCAAGGCAGTTACAATACCAGGTACAAGTGAGCATCAGATAGGTTTGGCATTAGATATTGTCAGTAGTAACTATACGTTATTAAATGAGGGTTTTGGAGAAACTGCGGCAGGAATATGGCTAAAGGAAAATTGTTTTAAGTATGGGTTTATACTAAGATATCCCAAAGGAAAAGAGTATATTACAGGTATTGAATATGAGCCTTGGCACTATAGGTATGTAGGAGTAGAGGCTGCTAATGCAATAACCAATCAAGAGATTACGTTAGAAGAATATGTTGAGCAGATTGGAATGAAATAATGTATAAAGTATTGAAGCTGGAAGGCAAAGCAAAAAGAGGAGAATTGAAAACCGTACACGGAACAATTCAGACTCCTGTATTTATGAATGTTGGAACGGCTGCGGCAATAAAAGGGGCTGTTTCTGTGGAAGATCTTGAACAAATAAACACGCAAGTGGTATTATCAAATACATATCATCTTCATGTCAGACCCGGAGATGAAGTGATTGCAAAATTAGGTGGACTCCATAAGTTTATGTCTTGGGATAAGCCAATACTAACTGATTCGGGTGGATTTCAAGTCTTTTCTCTAAGTGATCTCAGAAGGATAAAAGAAGAAGGCGTATTCTTCAATTCACATATTGACGGCCGTAAGATATTTATGGGACCAGAGGAGAGTATGCGGATTCAATCTAATCTTGCCTCTACGATTGCGATGGCGTTTGATGAGTGCCCAAGTTCAAAAGCAGATAAAAGTTATATACAAAATTCTGTTGATAGAACAACGAGATGGTTAGAACGATGCAAAGTAGAGATGAAACGACTAAATCTACTGGAACAGACAATTAACCCTGCGCAACTACTGTTTGGTATTAATCAAGGAGCAATTTTTAAGGATATTAGAATTGAACATGCAAAACGAATCGCAGAATTTGAATTAGATGGATATGCATTAGGCGGATTAGCAGTGGGAGAATCGCATGAAGAAATGTATTATGTATTAGATGAAACGATTCCATATTTGCCCAAAGATAAACCGACATACCTGATGGGAGTAGGAACCCCGGCAAATATTCTGGAAGGAGTAGAACGTGGAGTGGATTTCTTTGATTGTGTATATCCAACGAGAAACGGAAGACATGGACATGTATATACGAATTTTGGAAAGTTAAATTTATTTAATGCCGCCTATGAATTAGATGATGGACCAATTGAGGAAGGTTGTGATTGTCCATCCTGCCGCAGGTATTCAAGAGCTTATATCAGACATCTTCTTAAAGCAAAAGAAATGCTAGGTATGAGACTTTGTGTCTTGCATAATCTTTATTTTTATAATATGATGATGAGTGAAATAAGAAATGCTTTAGATGAAGGATGCTTTAAATCATATAAAAAGCAAAAACTTAGTACCATGAGTAAGATAGCGAATATAGAATAACGGAGGAAGAACAGTATGGGTACATTGTTAACGGCAACAGGATCGGGAGAAAGCAGTATTGTGGTAATAGTACTGTATGTAGTTGTAATAGGAGCATTTATATATTTTGCAATGGTTCGTCCACAAAAGAAAGAGCAAAATAGAACAAAAGCTATGTTATCTAATCTTGCAGTAGGCGATAGCATTTTGACAAATAGTGGATTTTATGGTATTGTCATTGACATAACGGATGATACAATTATTGTGGAATTTGGTAATAATAAGAACTGTAGAATTCCTATGCAGAAGGCGGCAATTGCGCAGGTTGAGAAGCCAATAACTGAGGCTTAATTAATGTAGATAGTAACGTAAAAAATGCGCCCGAGAGGCGTATTTTTTTTATTTATGCCGTAATTACCAGAAGTTATGGAAGGCATCATTTCATGTTATATCTTGAAAATTGCATATAGATAGGATATTATTATTTAGATAGTCTTTAAATTGCATGGAAAGGGTCATAAATATGGAATATAAGATTGCATGTATAAGCGGGGATGGTATTGGACCGGAAATAGTAAGGGAAGCAAAAAAGGTACTTGATGCCATTGCATCTATATATAATCATAAGTTTAATTATGCTGATATTTTGATGGGAGGAGCATCTATTGATGTATATGGGGTGCCACTAACAAAAGAAAGTATTGCTATTGCAAAGAATGCAGATGCAGTATTGATGGGTTCTATAGGTGGAGACACCACAACTTCTCCATGGTATAAATTAGAACCAAATTTACGTCCAGAAGCGGGATTGCTCAAGATACGTAAAGAACTTAATCTGTTTGCAAATTTAAGACCAGCAATTCTATATAATGTCTTGGTGGATGCCTGCCCATTAAAAAAAGAAATTGCCATGCAAGGATTTGATATGGTAATTGTGCGGGAATTGACAGGCGGATTGTATTTTGGAGATAGAAATACGATTATTGAAAATGATGTTAGAAAAGCAATGGATATCCTTACTTACGATGAGAATGAAATTAAAAGAGTCGCAATAAAAGCATTTGAAATTGCTATGAAAAGAAAACGAAAAGTAATAAGCGTGGATAAAGCAAATGTGTTAGATTCATCAAGACTATGGAGGGCTGTCGTCGAGGAAGTGGCAGTAGATTATCCCGAAGTAGAACTCGAACATATGCTTGTGGATAACTGTGCAATGCAGCTTGTTAAAAATCCGGCACAATTTGATGTTATTGTCACAGAAAATATGTTTGGAGACATTTTATCAGACGAAGCAAGTATGGTGACGGGTTCTATCGGAATGTTACCATCGGCGAGTCTGAATGATACAAAATTTGGATTATATGAGCCCAGTCATGGATCTGCACCAGATATTGCAGGCCAGAATCTTGCAAATCCAATCGCGACAATTCTATCATCGTCCATGATGCTACGTTATTCATTTGATTTAGATAAAGAAGCAGATGCCATTGATAATGCAGTCAAAGAGGTTTTAGATGGCGGTTATAGAACGAATGATATTATGTCTTTGGGTTGTAAGCAAATCGGAACGATTGAGATGGGAGATTTGATTGCAGCAAGTATCAGAAAATAGCAGATGTTCAATTAGGGCAAAGTATGATGAGAGAGAGGGATTATTATGAGAAAAAGTGATTTAGTAACAAAAGGAATACAGCAGGCGCCACACAGATCATTGTTTAATGCGCTTGGTCTTACGAAAGAAGAAATGGATAGACCATTAATTGGTATTGTGAATTCATATAATGAAATTGTCCCAGGACATATGAATATTGATAAAATAGTGGATGCTGTTAAAATGGGAGTTGCAATGGCGGGTGGAACACCCATTATGTTTCCAGCGATTGCTGTTTGTGACGGAATTGCAATGGGGCATACAGGGATGAAGTATTCTCTCGTGACAAGAGATTTAATTGCAGATTCTACTGAATGTATGGCAATTGCACATCAGTTTGATGCACTTGTTATGGTTCCAAATTGTGATAAAAATGTTCCTGGTCTATTGATGGCGGCAGCCAGGGTTAATGTACCCACAGTGTTTGTATCAGGTGGGCCTATGCTGGCAGGACGGGTAAATGGTGAAAGAACGAGTCTTTCTTCTCTTTTTGAAGCAGTTGGCGAATATGCAGCAGGAAAAATAACAGAAGAAGAAGTAAGTGAATATGAAGAAAAAGCATGCCCTACATGTGGTTCCTGTTCAGGAATGTTTACTGCAAACAGTATGAATTGTTTATGTGAAGCATTAGGTATGGGCTTAAAGGGAAATGGCACCATTCCGGCAGTCTATTCTGAGAGAATCCGACTTGCTAAGCATGCAGGCATGAAAGTCATGGAACTACTTGAAAAGAATATAAGACCACGTGATATTATGAACGAAAAGGCATTTATGAATGCACTGACAGTAGATATGGCACTTGGATGTTCCACAAATTCCATGTTACATTTACCAGCAATCGCATATGAAGCAGGTGTAGATTTAAATTTAGAGATAGCAAATGAAATAAGCGCAAAAACACCAAACCTATGTCATTTAGCGCCAGTAGGACATACTTATATTGAGGATTTGAATGAAGCTGGTGGTGTATATGCTGTCATGAATGAATTGGATAAAAAAGGGTTGCTGTATACTGATATAATAACCGCTACAGGTAAGACGGTTGGCGAAAATATAGCAAATTGCAAAAATAAAAATCCAGAAATCATCAGACCGATTGATAACCCCTATAGCATAATTGGTGGAATTGCTATTTTAAAAGGTAATTTAGCACCTGACTCTGGTGTTGTAAAACGTTCTGCAGTTGCGCCAGAGATGTTGGTACATGAGGGCCCTGCAAGAGTATTTGATTGTGAAGATGATGCTATAGTGGCAATCAAAGAAGGCAGAATAGTAGCAGGAGATGTTGTTGTTATTCGCTATGAGGGTCCTAAAGGCGGACCCGGTATGAGAGAAATGCTAAATCCAACCGCTGCAATTGCCGGAATGGGACTTGGCTCTTCAGTAGCACTTATAACGGATGGCCGTTTTTCTGGAGCTTCAAGAGGTGCATCTATTGGTCATGTATCACCAGAAGCTGCAGTTGGAGGGCCAATTGCGCTTGTAGAAGAAGGCGATATTATCAAAATTAATATCCCAGAGAATAAGCTCGATTTTGATATTACAGACGAGGAATTATTAAAGAGAAAAGCTACATGGAAACCAAGAAAGCCCAAAATTACAACAGGGTATTTGGCTAGATATGTAGAAATGGTCACAAGTGGAGATAAGGGCGCAATACTGAAGGTGCCATTTAAAGAATAATTGTAAAGCTTAATGAATGAAGGGAGAATAATCTATGCAGTTAACAGGTGCACAAATTGTAATGGAATGTCTTAAAGAACAAGGTGTTGATACGGTTTTTGGGTATCCAGGTGGTACTATTCTCAATATATACGATGAATTATATAAATACAAGGATTCCATTACGCATTACTTGACTTCGCATGAGCAAGGTGCTTCACATGCAGCAGATGGCTATGCGAGAGCAACAGGTAAGGTGGGAGTATGTCTTGCAACATCGGGACCAGGAGCCACAAATCTGGTAACGGGTATAGCAACTGCATATATGGATTCTGTTCCCATGGTAGCGATTACGGCAAATGTTGTACTTCCATTGTTAGGAAAAGATACTTTTCAAGAAGTTGATATAGCGGGTGTGACAATGCCCATTACAAAGCATGGATACATAGTTAAGGATGTTAGAGAATTGGCAGATACAATCCGTAAAGCTTTTGAAATTGCGCAGACCGGCAGACCGGGTCCTGTACTGGTAGATATTACAAAGGATGTTACAGCGAATAAAACGGAGTTTACACCAAAGCATCCCGAACCGATTAAGCGGGTATCTTCTTTTGAAGAAGCAGATATCCTAAAAGCAATTGCATTGATTGAGAAGTCGTCTAAACCCTATATTTATGTGGGCGGTGGTGCTGTTATTTCCGAGGCGACAGACGAGGTGGCAAAATTCGCACACCTCATTCAGGCACCTGTATGTGATACGCTAATGGGGAAAGGTGCATTTGACGGAACGGATGAACTTTATACAGGAATGATAGGTATGCATGGTACCAAAACAGCAAATTGCGGAGTAAGTCAATGTGATTTATTGATTGCAATTGGGGCGCGATTTTCAGACAGAGTGACTAGTAATGCAAAGAAATTTGCTCAAAATGCGAAGCTTTTACACATCGATATCGACCCAGCAGAAATTAATAAGAATATTAAATCTCATGCACACATTATCGGAGATGTAAAAGACGTATTGACAGCATTAAATGCGCGCTTAGAACAACAGGATCATCCTGAATGGATTGCTAAAATTAAAGATTTCAAAGTGAAATATCCATTAAAATATCCCCAAAAGACATTGACATGTCCTTATATTATAGAAGAAATTTATAGGGTAACAAAGGGAGATGCTATTATTACGACTGATGTTGGACAACATCAGATGTGGGCAGCTCAATTTTATAAATATACAAAACCTCGTACATTTATTTCTTCTGGCGGGTTGGGTACAATGGGTTATGGTCTGGGTGCATGTATTGGCGCAAAAGTCGGCCAGCCTGATAAAATTGTAATCAATATTGCAGGTGACGGTTGTTTTAGAATGAACATGAATGAACTGGCAACAGCAAGCAGATATAATATACCAATAATTGAGGTGATTATTAACAATAATGTTTTGGGAATGGTAAGACAGTGGCAAACACTTTTTTATGAAGGCAGGTATTCCAATACAGTGCTACAGGATAAAGTGGATTTCATAAAAGTGGCAGAAGGTCTTGGCTGTGAGGCGATTCGTGTAACAAAAAAAGAAGAAGTTGGAGAGGCAATCAAAAAAGCAATTGCGATAAAGAAACCCGTTGTGATAGAATGTATTATTGACAGTGACGATAAAGTGTTTCCAATGGTTCCAGGTGGTGCTGCAATTGACGAAGCTTTTGATGCCGATGATTTAAAAAATATTATAGATTAAGGATTTCTTACATATGATGAAAGCTGCTAAGGTAACAATACTGATTTTATCAGGAATTGTCGGAATTGCCATAATAATCTATTTTGTTCTTGGAGTATATTATAATTCAGTCTTTACTTATGGGACTTGGATTAACGGGAACTACTGTACTGGTATGTCAGTTGCAGAAGCGAGCCAAATACTGAATGGCGATATAGAAATATACACGCTTGTGATTCATGAGAAGAATGGTAAGGATGAAATAGTAAGAGGTAATCAATTTGGATACCAAATTGATTATACAAAAGCAGTCGAAGCGATTAAACAAAGTCAGAATCCAATTAATTGGGGGCTATGCCTCTTAAGGCAAAATCACTATGAAATAATTCCTACAATAACATATGATGAGAAAAAATTGGAAACAGTGCTAAAAAAATTGGAATGCTATCAATTAGAAAAGGAAAATGTAGCAAGAACAATTGAAATCAAAAGAACTATAAATGGTTGCAAATTAATTGATCATAAAACGGAAGTGATAGATGTTTTTAAGACAACAGCATGTATTAAAGAAGCGATTAATTGTGGGGATGCAGAGTTATCACTTGAGGATCAGGGATGCTATATTGCATATAAACGTACTGTGGCGGAAGAAGCCATTTACAGACTATGGAATAAGATAGAAATACTACAGAAGTCAGAAATTACGCTTAAGGATGCAGCTCTTGAAATGACACTTTCAGGTATAACCGCGTCAGGATGGCTTAAAGTCAACCAAAGTGGTGAGTATATTTTAGATTATGCTGGAAATCTCACATTTAATCAGGAAAATGTTGAGGAATACACAAAAAAATTGGAAGCATTTTTTAATACAAAAGGGAATGCCAGAACATGGACCAGAAAAGACGGTAAAGTAGTAACGATTAATAGCAGAGGTAAGGGATATGTGGTTGACACTGCGGCAGAAGTGAAGGAACTTCAAAGTGAGTTACTCTCAGGCGTTCATTTAATCAGAAAACCCTCTTATTCCCAAAAAGGAGAACCGCGCGAAATAATTAATCTAGGGGAAACCTATATTGAGATTGATATGTCAGCACAGAAGTTGTATTATTATCAAGATAATGTATTATCACTTTCTACAAATATAGTGACAGGTAACATATCTCGTGGAAGCGGAACACCAGCAGCGGTATGTTCAGTATATGCAAAACAAAAAAACAGGGTACTCCATGGTGACAATTATGATGCATTTGTGCACTATTGGATACCAATCCGGGGTAATATCGGAATACATGATGCTACATGGAGAGATGCTTTTGGTGGCAATATTTATAAGACGGCAGGCTCCCATGGATGTGTTAATTTACCAAAGCAAAAAGCTGAGAGTTTGTACGGAATGGTAGAGGTCGGAACCCCAGTTATTATGTATTATTAGATAAAAGTAATGAATATATGAAGGAGGAGATTTTGTGAAAAGAATTTATAACTTTTCAGCGGGCCCAGCAGTTTTGCCCGAAGAAGTATTACAAGAAGCAGCAGATGAAATGCTGGATTATCAAGGAAGTGGTATGTCTGTAATGGAGATGAGCCATCGTTCAAAAGTATATGATGGTATTATTAAAACAGCCGAGGCAGATTTGAGAGAACTCATGAATATTCCTGATAATTATAAGGTTCTATTCTTACAGGGCGGCGCAAGTCAACAATTTGCAATGATTCCGATGAACCTGATGAAGAATAAAGTCGCAGACTATATTGTAACAGGGCAGTGGGCTAAGAAGGCATATCAGGAGGCTGGTATCTATGGACAAGCAAATAAAATAGCAAGTAGTGAGGACAAGATGTTTTCCTATATTCCTGATTGTTCTGATTTGCCGATTTCTGAAAATGCCGATTATGTTTACATTTGTGAAAATAACACTATTTATGGAACGAAATTTAAAAAGCTACCCAATACAAAGGGAAAGGTTCTTGTTTCTGATGTATCTTCCTGCTTTTTATCTGAGCCTGTTGATGTGACTCAATATGGTGTTATCTATGGAGGAGTACAGAAAAATGTAGGACCTGCAGGTGTTGTTATCGTAATCATAAGAGAAGACTTAATTACGGAAGATACATTGGCAGGTACACCAACGATGTTGAAATATAAGATTCACGCAGATGCGGAGTCTCTATATAATACACCACCCGCATATGGTATCTATATATGTGGAAAAGTTTTTAAATGGATAAAGAAAATGGGCGGTTTATCCGCAATGAAAGAGCATAACGAAAAGAAAGCAATGATATTGTACGATTTCTTGGATAAAAGTGCAGTATTTAGTGGCACGGTTACGAAAGAAGATCGCTCACTTATGAATGTGACTTTTGTTACTAAAAGTGAAGAATTAAATAACAAATTTGTGAAAGAAGCAAAAACAGCAGGTTTTGAAAACCTCAAGGGACATAGAAGTGTGGGTGGTATGCGTGCTAGTATCTATAATGCCATGCCTATTGCAGGAGTAGAAGCATTAGTCGCTTTTATGAAAAAATTTGAGGAGGAAAATGCTTAAATGTTTAAGTACAATTGTTTAAATCCGATTGCGCAAGTGGGACTAAAACGTTTTTCCGAGATCTATGAAAAATGTGATGATATTATGCAGGCAGATGGAGTACTTGTCAGAAGTGCTTCTATGCATGATTTGGAATTACCAGAAAATTTGCTTGCGATTGCAAGAGCGGGAGCGGGAGTAAACAATATCCCACTTGAGAAGTGTGCTGACAAGGGAATTGTTGTATTTAATACACCGGGAGCAAATGCAAATGGTGTAAAAGAATTGGTTGTGGCAGGCATGCTATTGGCATCCCGTGACATTATTGGTGGCATCAATTGGGTTAGTTCCCAAGCTGATAATGTAGATATTGCAAAATTAGCAGAAAAAGAAAAAAAGAAATTTGCTGGGTACGAGATTCAAGATAAGAAGCTGGGAATTATTGGACTTGGCGCCATTGGGGTAAGAGTGGCAAATGCTGCAAAAAATTTAGGAATGGAAGTGTATGGATATGATCCTTATATTTCTGTTGATGCTGCATGGAATCTTTCAAGAGATATCAAGCATGTGTTAAATGTAGATGAAATTTATGCAGAGTGTGATTTTATTACAATACATGTGCCGCTCATGGATGAGACAAGAGGGATTATTAATCAAGAGTCGATTAGTAAAATGAAAGATGGAGTTGTAATTCTAAATTTTGCAAGAGATCTTCTTGCAAATGAGGAAGATGTGGTTGCTGCAGTAAAGTCCGGAAAGGTTAATAAATATGTTACTGACTTTCCAAATCAAACGACGGCTGGGGTAGAAGGCTGTATTGTAATTCCGCACCTTGGAGCCTCGACAGAAGAATCTGAAGATAATTGTGCGAAGATGGCTGTTAAAGAGTTGATGAATTACCTTGAAAACGGTAATATAAATAATTCGGTGAATTTTCCCAATTGTGAAATGGGTATTTGTACAACAGAAGGACGTATTGCTATTTTCCATAAAAATGTAGCAAATATGATTACTAAGTTTACAGCAGCTTTTGGTGATTTGGGTATCAATATATCCGATATGATGAATAAATCAAAACGTGAATATGCCTATACAATGCTGGATGTGGAATCAGAAATCACAAGTGAGATTGTTGAAAAATTATCAAGTATGGAAGGCGTAATAAGAGTCAGAGTTGTCAAGTGATAACAAAGTGTTAATATAAAAACGCATGCTATTTTATTTAAAATAACATGCGTTTTTTATTTTTTATATATTCACATCTCCATAAAGAGAGGGATTGCCAAGTTCGCTTCTAAACTTCCGTTCTTTTTCTACAGAAATAATACTTGCCAAATCCATATATTTGATAAAAATATCTTCAACTGTCACGCCTTTTTCTGCAGCAATTTCTTCTAAAACAGGTTTCAGTTTATCGAGCTGAAATGAAATTTTGGTTTTCTGAGGATCAATACTACCAAGTACTTCATCGGCATAGCGGTTGATTTTATATAACATGTCTTTTTCTTCTTTTGTCATTTGTCATTTTCCTTTCATAAATATTCACATTATTTCTTTGCCTATTATAGCATAATATAGGTAGAAAAAATATAGGAGCAATACAAATTTTTCTTTGCTTGTACTAGGGATAGAATTTTGATAAAATAAATATATTATTATAAAAGGAGATTTTTATCATGGCACAGATTAGACCTTTCAAATGCATCAGACCGAAGGCAGAATTGGCAAACAGAATAGCGGCATTGCCTTATGATGTGTATAGTAGGGAAGAGGCGAAAGAAGAAATTATCAAGGAACCACTTTCTTTTCTGAAAATTGATAGAGCAGAAACGCAGTTTGGCGATGAAGTAGATACTTATGATGAAAGAGTATACCTTAAGGCAAGAGATACTTTGATGGATATGGTTGAAAAGGGTGAGCTGATTAAAGATAATCGAGCTTATTACTATATATATGAACTTACAATGGGATTGCGTTCGCAGACAGGAATTGTAGCATGTGCGTCCATAGATGATTACATAAATCATAAAATAAGAAAGCATGAGAATACTAGAGCTGATAAGGAGACCGATCGTATTCACCATGTGGATGTCTGTAATGCGCAGACTGGACCAATTTTTCTTGCATATCGTGCAAATGAAAAAATTGATTCTTTGATAAATAGTATTAAAAAAATGCCAACATTGTATGATTTTACATCTGTAGATGGCATAAGACACACAGTTTGGAAATCTGATAATGAAATGAATAATCGGGAAATATATAATGAGTTTAGTGGAATGAATCATATTTATATTGCAGATGGTCATCATAGATGTGCATCTGCAGTAAAGGTTGGATTAAAAAGAAGAGAAGAGAAACCAGATTATCTAGAAGTAGATGAATTCAACTATTTCTTGTCAGTATTGTTTCCAGATAACCAGTTGATGATTATGGATTATAATAGAGTGGTTAGAGATTTAAACGGATATACAACGTCAGAATTTCTTAGTGCAATAGAAAAGATTTTCGATGTGAGTGAGCCCCAAAATGAGCCATATAAACCGACGCAAAAAGGGGAAGTTGGAATGTATCTTGATCAAAACTGGTATGCGTTAAGGATTCGTGAAGCATATAGAAATAGTGATCCAGTTAACGGCCTTGATGTGTCAATATTGCAGAATTATTTATTAGAACCGATTCTTAATATTGCCGATCCCAAAACGGATAAGAGAATTGATTTTGTTGGTGGGATAAGAGGATTAAAGGAACTTGAGAAAAGGGTTTCAGAGGATTGTAAAGTTGCTTTTGCAATGTATCCGACTTCTATCAGCGAACTTTTTGATGTCGCAGATGCCGGATTATTAATGCCACCAAAATCAACATGGTTTGAGCCAAAGCTTCGAAGTGGCTTATTTATACATGAATTGAATTAATCAAAAACATAACCATGGAGGGCGAATATGAGCGATAAATTATATAAGTTGATGAACTGGGCCAGAATTGAAGGAGTTGTATATTCCGAAGAGGATAATCCGCACGAGATTCTAGGTGCCAGTATCGTAAATAATGGTACGCTGATTCAGACCTTTCAACCATTAGCAGAATCTGTCTTAGTAAGATTGGAAGACAGTGGAAAACTCATAGTAATGGAGCGGGTAGATGAAGAAGGCTTCTTTGCAGTGCTCATAAAGGATAAGTCTGATTTTAAATATACTTATTTATCAAAAGGAAAAGACGGTATTCAACGAGAGATAAAGGAAGTGTATAATCATTCGCCAATTATTAGTAAGAAGGATGCAGATAAGTTCAATGCTGGTCTACATTATCATATTTACTCGATTCTAGGTGCACATAGTATGAACAAGGATGGTGTCGAGGGTGTGGGCTTTGCTGTATGGGCACCAAATGCACTCCGTGTTAGCGTGGTTGGCGACTTTAACAATTGGGATGGACGCATTCACCAGATGAGACGTTTCCAGAGCTCCGGTATTTTTGAACTATTTATTCCAGATGTAAAAGAGGGCGATATTTATAAATATGAAATTAAAATAAAAGGTGGATTAGTAATTTTGAAGTCAGATCCTTACGCTTTTGGTTCGCAATTGCGTCCAGAAAGTGCTTCTGTTGTCAGAGATATCAATCATTACAAATGGAATGATGATGCGTGGATGTCAAATAGAAAAATGATTCAAAAGCAGGATCAACCCATGTCCATTTATGAGGTACACATAGGATCATTTATGAAGCCAGAGGATGGAAGAGCATTTTACAATTACCGTGAAATTGCACCTTTGCTTGCAGCCTATGTAAAGGATATGGGATACACACATGTAGAATTGATGCCTATTATGGAACATCCATTGGATGCGTCATGGGGTTATCAGGTAATTGGCTATTATGCACCAACTTCAAGATTTGGGACTGCAGAGGATTTTATGTTTTTTATGGATTATATGCATGAGCATGAGATTGCCGTAATATTGGATTGGGTACCGGCACATTTTCCACGAGATGCATATGGGCTAGCCGGATTTGATGGAACATGCCTATATGAACATCAAGATCCGAGACAGGGGTTTCATCCACAGTGGGGAACACTCATTTATAATTATGGGAGGCCAGAGGTTAAGAACTATTTGATAGCCAATGCACTATACTGGGTAAGGGAGTACCATGCAGATGGGATTAGAATGGATGCGGTTGCATCGATGTTGTATTTGGATTATGGAAAACATAATGGCGAATGGGTTGCTAATATATACGGCGGTAATGAAAACTTAGATGCAGTTGAGATGCTGAAACACTTAAACTCCGTATTAAAAAAAGAAGATAGTAGTGTAATCCTAATTGCAGAGGAATCCACAGCATGGCCAAAGGTAACCGATGATTTGAGAAATGAAGGACTTGGTTTTGATTATAAATGGAATCTTGGCTGGATGAATGATTTTTTGGGATATATGCGCCATGACTCATATTATAGAACCCATCACTATGGAGAATTAACGTTTAGCATGATATATGCATATAGTGAGAATTATATACTTGCTCTTTCTCATGATGAAATGGTTCACGAAAAAGCAACAATGATAGGAAAGATGCCAGGAGAAATAAAAGAAAAATTTGCAAATTTGCGTGCAGTCTACGGATTTCAAATCACACATCCAGGGAAGAAATTAGTATTTATGGGACAAGATATTGCTGAAACTGATGAGTGGAATGAAAAAAGAGGTGTTGAATGGGAATTGCTGCAATATGATGTGCATAAACAAATGCAGGTATATGTGCGGACACTGAACCAATTATATAAGGCTCATCCGGCGCTATATCAGCTGGATAATGTTACAGAAGGATTTGAATGGATTAACAATATATCAGCAAATGAGAATATCATTGTTTTTTTACGAAAAAGTGAAAATGAAGAAGAGTCATTGTTAGTAGTATGTAATTTTGGAAGCACGGCAAGAGATAACTATAAAATCGGTGTCCCAGGAAATGGGAAGTATAAAGAAATATTAAATTCCGATGCTGTTGAATTTGGTGGAGATGGATTCGTGAATCAAAGACTGAAACAATCCAAGAAAGATGAGTGCGATGATCGTGAGGATTCCATCAGAATCAAGATTGCTTCTTTTAGCACCTGTGTATTTCAATATACAAAGGTAAATAAACAATTAACAAACAATGAAACGGTCAAAGAAAGCTATAAAAATATTGGCAAGAATATTCATAGCAAAAAGAGTTTAAAGAAAGAACTGCAAAAGAAGTTTGAAAAGGAAGAAAGAAGTGTGTAATATATGGATAATGTTATTGAAGGAGTAGTTGATAAAGGATTCATACAGGATTATTTGCAAATGCTTCCAGAAAAGTTAATTAATCTTGGACTACGTGTTGTTCTAGCCTCCTTATTATTTATTATTGGGATACAATTAATAAGACTTTTACGTAGGATGATTAAAAAATCTATGCATAAGGCATCTGTAGAAGTAGGTGTAGTACAATTTCTTGATTCTTGTATTAAAACGACACTATACATTATTTTGATTGTAATGCTTGGTGCCTGGTTTGGGATTGATGCTACTTCTGTGATTGCAGTATTGGGGTCTTTTGGACTAACGCTTGGACTGGCAATGCAGGGGAGTCTGGCAAATTTTGCTGGGGGAGTGCTAATACTAACGACAAAGCCCTTTAAAGTAGATGACTATATAGTGGAAGATACCCATAAGAATGAGGGATTTGTTACAGAAATTGATCTTTTCTATACAAGACTTGTTACAATTGATAATAAGATTATTATTATTCCAAATGGGACACTTGCGAATAGTTCACTTACAAATTTGACGCTTATGGAGGAACGGATGCTAGACCTAAAGGTCAATATTGATTACAATGCAGACATTAAAGCAGCGAAGGATATTATTTTATCTGTCCTGCAAAATGAAAGTGCAATACTGAAAGACCGTGAAAATACGGTTTTTGTGGATGAACTTGCTGAAAATGCTATAGTGATTGGATTTAGGAGCTGGGTAGTTACAAAAGATTATTGGAATACAAAAAGAGCACTTCTTGAAAATGTGATTCATTCATTTCATGAGAGAGGAATCAAAATACCATTTCAACAACTTGATATTCATATGATAGACAATGTGTCACAAAAATGATATAATATTTTTTAGTGCATAGTTTTCAACAATGGCTTGCGGAGGGTTTGATATGTCTTTTTTTCAAGCAATTTTACTTGGAATATTACAAGGTCTGACGGAATTTCTACCTATTAGTAGTTCTGGTCATTTGTCAATTTTTAAGAATTTATTAAAGATTAATTTAGAGACAGGTATCCTGTATGATGTTTTATTACATGTAGCTACATTACTATCCATTTGTATTGTATATTTTAGGGATGTAGTAAGATTAATTGTGGAATTCATTATGATTATTGTGGATATATTTAGAAATCTTGGTATCTTGTTTAAGAATGCATTTTCGGATTCTGATGATGAATATATAAAATTAACTCGTACTTCCTATAAAAAATTTGTTGTACTGATTATTGTTACTTCTATACCAACTGGAGTGATTGGTTTTCTAATGCAGGACATAGTAGGCACAGTTGGAACAACTTTGCTGATACCTGGCTTATGTCTGATGATTTCAGGTGGTGTTTTATTGATTGCAGACATGATGCCAAGTGGCAAAAAGAAGCCAAAGGATGTTACATATTTAAATGCTTTTTCTATTGGTATGACACAAGGGATTGCATCTCTGCCGGGGCTGTCCAGATCGGGAACAACAATCACCGCATGTTTATTATGTGGTTTTGATCGAAGATTTGCTGTCAAATACTCATTTATTATGTCTATTCCTGCAATTTTGGGGGCATTATTATTACAAATGAAGGATATGACAACGGTAACTGTTGAGACAACTGAAATCATCAGTTATATTGTGGGGATGGTAGTAGCGACCATTGTGGGTTTGGTGAGTATTAAAGTCATGATGGCAATTGTGCAAAGTAAAAAGTTTAAAGGGTTTGCCGTGTATTGTTTGATTGTCGGGGCTCTGTCAATTATTGGATTTCTAGTGATGTTATAATCATAGTATTTTAAATAATTGTGATGAAGTGTCTAAATCGGGGAGGATTTGTAATGGCACCAAATTCCAAAGGAAATAAGAAAAGTTCAGTTTCTAAAAAGAAAGAAAATCATAAGCAAAATGGATTGCAGGACGAAATTGTTCTGCTCTTTGTACTTGCTATATCAGTTATTTTATTATTAAGTAATTTTGGAATGATTCAGGCAAAATTTGCCATTGCAGTAAAAAATATAATGTTTGGTTTGTTTGGTACCATGTCATACGTGGCACCCATTTTATTATTTGTGGTTACTCTTTTTATCATATCAAATAAAGGAAACCGGATAGCAACGATAAAGGCCGCTGCTGCTATTATACTATTTATTGATTTATGTGCCTTTATGCAATTGCTTTTTGGTGAAAATGAAACGATCTTATCTGTGAAAGATTACTATGTTCTTTCCTCGGCGAATAAGGAGGGTGGTGGAATCTTAGGCGGCTGTATGACGTTGCTTTTAATTAAGGCAGTAGATATCATTGGGACATATGTGATAATGATTATACTTGTAATTGTATGTATTGTATTAATAACAGAACGTTCTTTTTTTGGAAGTGTCAAGCAGAAGAGTGAAACGATTGTACACACTGCCCGAGATGATGCAAAGCGCAGAAAGGAATTGCGTGAGGAGCGAGACTATATAAAAGAAGACAAGCGAAAGGCTAATCAGATAAAAGACGATAAAGCTGAAGAAGATAAGATTCCCAGAATAAACAAAAAGTTTGCAGGCGTTATGGTTGATACTACAATTAAGCAGGACAATAGAGATAATGAGGATATTCACGAAGTATTAATAAAGGAAGATGATTTTGAAAAAATCAATATTAGAACTGCTCATACGATTGAAAATGTAAATGATGGTCAATATAATGAACCAGAAATACATTTGGAAAAAGAGAAAAAGCAATCTACCAAGCAAATTGAAAAATCAACAGAGAAATCAAGCGATTTGTTAAACAATATTGAAAAAGAACAGAGCCACATCGGAAACGCATATGTGTTTCCTAGCATTAATCTGCTAAAAAAAGGTGTAAAAAAGGGAATAAGTGATACAGAAAAACAGTTGCGTGAAACGGCCAAAAAATTGCAAATCACATTAAGCAACTTTGGTGTTAATGTTACAATTACCGATATCAGTCAGGGGCCTACGGTTACCAGATATGAGATGCAGCCTGAGCAAGGCGTAAAGGTAAGCAAAATAGTTGGATTGGCAGATGACATCAAACTTAATCTTGCTGCAACGGATATACGAATTGAAGCACCAATCCCAGGGAAAGCGGCTGTAGGAATAGAGGTTCCAAATAAAGAAGTCATGCCAGTCATGTTTCGCGATTTGGTTGAATCAAAGGAGTATGAAGAGTTTAAGAGTAATCTGGCGTTTGCTGTAGGCAAGGATATTAGCGGAAAGACGATAGTTGCTGATATTGCCAAAATGCCTCATTTACTAATCGCTGGAGCGACAGGCTCAGGAAAATCGGTGTGTATTAATACCTTGATTATGAGCATTATATATAAGTCACATCCAGATGATGTAAAAATGATCATGATTGATCCAAAGGTTGTTGAACTTAGTGTATATAATAAAATTCCACATCTTATGATACCGGTTGTATCTGATCCTAAAAAAGCTGCTGCCGCATTGCATTGGGGCGTTGCAGAAATGTCGGATCGATATAAAAAATTTGCTGATTTCAATGTGAGAGATTTGAAAGGCTATAATAAAAAAGTAGAAGAACTTAAGAATAGCCATGATGAAGAAAAACCTAAGAAATTACCGCAGATTGTTATTATTGTGGATGAACTTGCAGATTTAATGATGGTTTCGCCAAGTGAAGTAGAGGAATCAATTTGTCGTCTGGCGCAGCTTGCAAGAGCTGCTGGAATCCACTTGATTATTGCGACGCAAAGACCTTCCGTCGATGTCATTACAGGATTGATTAAAGCAAATATGCCAAGTCGAATTGCTTTTAGTGTAACAAGCGGTATTGATTCAAGAACAATATTGGATATGAATGGGGCCGAGAAACTGCTCGGGAAGGGTGACATGCTTTTTTATCCACAGGGGTACTCTAAGCCGGCCAGAATACAGGGCGCATTTATTTCGGATCAAGAAGTATTTGATGTTGCACAGTTTTTAACTAAATTTTCTGGTGAACAGAATTATAGTGCCGAGGTAGAAGAAAAGATTGCAAATGCAGGAGCAGTATCAAATACTGCAGATCATGCAAGTGCATCAGATAAGGACACCTATTTTGTGGAAGCTGCAAAATTTATTATCGAAAAGGATAAAGCATCAATTGGAATGCTGCAAAGAGTTTTTAAGATTGGATTTAATCGTGCAGCTCGTATTATGGATCAACTCGCCGATGCAGGGGTAGTAGGGGAAGAAGAAGGCACAAAGCCGAGAAAAATATTGATGACATTGGAAGAATTTGAACAGTATGAAGAAGAGTATTGATAGAAATGATAGTAGTAGGAGAATGCATGAAAATGAAATCAGACATTGAAATCGCACAGGAAGCAAATTTAAAGCCGATTAAGGAAATTGCTGCAAAACTAAATATTATGGAAGATGACATTGAATTATTCGGAAAATATAAAGCTAAGTTATCCGAAGAATTTTTGCGTAATATTGAAAAAAATCCTATGGGAAGGCTAATACTTGTCACAGCTATCAATCCGACACCTGCTGGCGAGGGTAAAACAACTACCAGTATCGGACTTGCGCAGGCATTTAACTTATTAAATAAAAAGGCGGTTGTTGCTTTGCGTGAGCCTTCACTTGGTCCGTGTTTTGGTATCAAGGGAGGGGCTGCAGGCGGTGGATATGCGCAAGTAGTTCCAATGGAAGAATTGAATCTTCATTTTACGGGTGACTTTCACGCAATTACTTCAGCAAATAATCTTTTGGCGGCTTTATTGGATAATCATATTCAACAAGGAAATGATAAAAGAATTGATACGAGATGTGTAGTATGGAAAAGGTGTCTTGATTTGAACGACAGAGTATTACGCAATGTAATAGTTGGGCTTGGTAGTAAAGCAGACGGAGTGGTGCGAGAAGATCATTTTGTTATCACAGTTGCATCTGAGATTATGGCTATTTTATGTTTGGCAAGTGATTTGAAAGATTTAAAAGCCAGATTAAGCCGCATCGTTGTTGCATACAATTATGATGGCGAACCTGTTACAGCAGAAGATATTAATGCAGTCGGTTCTATGACAGCATTGTTGAAGGATGCCATAAAGCCAAATCTGATACAGACGTTAGAAAATACACCTGCATTTGTGCACGGAGGTCCTTTTGCAAATATAGCACATGGTTGCAATAGTATCAGAGCAACCAAAGCAGCATTAAAAACTGCTGATTATTGTATTACGGAAGCAGGTTTTGGCGCAGACTTAGGTGCTGAAAAATTTTTTGATATTAAATGTCGGGATGCCGAACTAAAACCTGATGCGGTTGTAATTGTAGCAACTATAAGGGCATTAAAATATAATGGTGGAGTACAAAAGGAACAATTAGGAGAAGAAAATCTTCCGGCATTAAGTGCTGGAATTGAAAATTTGGGGAAACATATTGAAAACCTTCATAAATATGGAGTTCCGATTGTGGTTGCACTAAATTCATTTGTTTCAGACAGGAATGAAGAGGTGGAATTTGTAAAACAATTCTGTGAGAATAGGAATTGTGAATTTGCATTATCCAGAGTATGGGAGTTTGGCGGTAAAGGTGGCATCGAACTGGCAGAGAAAGTTTTAAATACAGTAGAGAATAAAAAGAGTAATTTTAAACCTCTGTATGAACTGTCACTTCCCATTAAAGATAAAATCGAAACAATTGCAAAAGAAATATATGGTGCTGATGGGGTTGATTTTTCATCGGAGGTTCTTACGGAAATTATGAAATTGGAAAGACTGGGTTTTGGAAAACTCCCTGTCTGTATGGCGAAAACGCAATATTCTTTGTCTGATGATGCAAGTAAACTAGGAAGACCAACAGGTTTTAAAATTTCCATACGTGAAGTATATGTATCTGCGGGAGCAGGATTTGTTGTTGCCATTACTGGAAAAGTAATGACAATGCCTGGTCTTCCAAAGAAGCCTGCGGCATATAGTATTGATGTAAATGAGGATGGAATCATAACAGGGCTATTTTAGAAAGGATTTTCGATGACAAAGATAATAGATGGGAAGGCTATCTCAACGCAAATTAAAGAGGAACTCAAGGAAAAAGTATCTGCACTAAAAAAGAATGGAACGAATATTAAATTGGTTGTTATTCAGGTTGGAAAAGATCCTGCTTCAACAGTGTATGTGGCTAATAAGAAAAAGGCATGTCAATACATAGGTATTGAATCATTGTCTTATGAGCTCGACGAGGAAATCAAAGAAGAAGAACTGGTTGCACTTATTCAGCAATTAAATGCGGATAAGGAAGTGAATGGAATTTTGGTACAGTTACCATTGCCGAAACATATTAACGAGGACAGAATTATTCAGACGATTGATACAAGCAAAGATGTTGACGGATTTCATCCTATTTCAGTGGGTAATCTGTGTATAGGACAACGTGGATTTCTATCTTGTACACCGGCGGGTATTATACAATTGTTAAAACGATCTCATATTGATATTGCAGGTAAAGAGTGTGTTATTATTGGCAGGAGTAATATCGTTGGAAAACCGATGGCTCTTCTTTTATTGCGAGAAAATGGTACAGTAACGATTACACATTCAAAAACGATTCATCTGCAGGAAGTTACAAAGCGAGCGGATATTTTAATTGTTGCAATAGGAAAGCAAAAGATGATTACACGCGAATATGTAAAAGAGGGTGCTGTTGTAATAGATGTCGGCATGCATAGAAATGCAAATAATAAACTTTGCGGAGATGTTGATTATGATGATGTGTTTCCTATATGTAGTGCAATAACACCGGTTCCAGGTGGTGTTGGTCCAATGACCATTGCAATGCTTATGAATAATTGTGTAGAAGCCATCAGTCTACAGAAATGAGAGTGAGTCATGATATGTCCGAATTGTAATTTAGAACTTCCAGAGGGACATTTATATTGTGAGAAATGTGGCACAGAAATACAAATGGTCCCAGTATTTGAACCGGAAGTAGAAGAGAGTATCAGTAAAACATTATCCGATATTGCGGAAATAATTGAGCCGGTACAACAAAAAGAGGAACGTACAAAAGATAAAATCGTTAAAAGGCGGCCGAGGCTAAGAATGTATTATTTCATTCCTATCGGTTTTTTTGTTGTTATTGCGATGATTTTTATTACAGTTTATGTAAGCCGGCAGTATTCTTACTCATTTCAATATCATGAAGCGCTTGATCATTATAATAATAAAGAATATGAAACAGCAATTTCATATGCAAAAAGAGCAATTAAGTTGGATGGTAGCGCAAAGGATGCAGCTGTTTTGCTGGCTGATTTGTATGTGCAAGCAGAGAAGTATGATGAAGCAATAGCGGTTATGTTACCATTATTGGATGTAGAACAGGCTGACAAGGATATTTATGAAGAGATTGTAATGATATATGAAAAACAAGGTAATTATGAGGCAATCAATCAGTTAATAAGTGCATGCAAAGATGTTCAGATTGTAGCTATGTTTGAAGAATATACTGCTGTTCCACCAGAATTCAGTCTTGAAGAAGGAATTTATTATAAATCTGAGAAATTGAAACTACTTGTAAGCAGCAAAGGAACTATTTATTATACGATGGATGGTCAGGAACCAACTCTATCAAGCACACTATATAACGAGGAAATCGTCTTAGAAGAAGGAACCAATATTATAACTGCGATTTTTGTAAATGAATGGGGTGTCATGAGCACATCTGCAAAAAGAACATATACTGTAGAATTAAAGATGCCCAAAATGCCAATTATTAAGCCGGAAAGTGGTAATTATACGATACCAGAGGCGATTACGGTAGATGCTGAAAATAGTCAAGATGCAATTATCTATTATACAGATGATGGTTCACAGCCAACTGTTAGCTCCAATGAGTATATTACATCAATTCCAATGCCGCTTAATAATAGTACATTCTATTTTATGGCAGTAAGTAGAGAAGGAATTTGTAGTGAAGTGGTAAAAAGAGAATACAATTTACAGATTACATCTCTGGTTGATATAAATGCAGCTGAGCAAGCGGTTATCATCACTTTATATGGAAAAGGAGAATTATTAGATTTAACGGGAAAGCCTAAAGATGGTGATGGAATTAATTCATATAAGTGTAATGCTGCGGCAAAAGCCGGTTCAAGAGTATATTATATTGTTGAAGAATTTAAAGAAAAAGATTCTTTACAAGAAAGCACAGGAAGGTATTTTGGTGTTGATGTAAGAACGGGAGAGTTGTATAATGTAACAATCAATCAGGAAACAGGTCTATATGAATTTTCACTTTTTTCACTAATATTTTAATTGTTATGCAGTCTAAGGACTATAATATAAAACTATAAGGAGAAACATATCATGTACAGAATTTTAAAAGCAGAGATGCTGGCAGAAAATATTTATTTAATGAATGTTGAAGCCAAAAGAATTGCGAAAACTTGCTTGCCAGGTCAGTTCGTAATTGTCAAGATGGACGAGAAGGGCGAGAGAATTCCATTGACAATATGTGATTATGACCGTGAAGCGGGAACAATTACAATTGTATTTCAGACTGTCGGTTCTTCAACCGAAAGAATGTCTGTGTTAAAAGAGGGAGACACATTTAGAGATTTTACAGGTCCGCTTGGGCAACCTTCAGAATTTGTTAATGAAGAATTAGATACTCTTAAAAAGAAGAAAATTCTTTTTGTAGCAGGTGGCGTTGGAACAGCGCCTGTGTACCCACAGGTTAAATGGCTTCATGAAAATGGTATAAATGTTGATGTTATCGTAGGTGCTAAAAATAAAGAGTTACTTATACTTGAGAAGGAAATGAGTGCAGTAGCAGGAAATCTTTATATTACGACAGATGATGGCTCTTATATAAGAAAAGGTATGGTAACAGAAGTAATTAAGGATTTAGTGCAAAATCAAGGTCTTCAATATGACATCTGTATTGCCATAGGTCCTATGATTATGATGAAATTTGTATGTTTACTGACAAAGGAATTAGGTATTCCTACTGTTGTTAGTATGAATCCTGTTATGGTTGATGGAACTGGTATGTGTGGTGCCTGCCGACTAACAGTTGCAGGAGAAATAAAATTTGCTTGTGTGGATGGTCCTGAGTTTGATGGGCATGCTGTTAATTTTGACGAAGCAATGAAGAGACAACAATTATATAAAACGGATGAAGGAAGAGCAATACTGCGACGCAAAGAGGGTGACACTCATCATGGTGGTTGCGGAAACTGTGGGGGTGAAGAATAATGGATATACTGAAGAAAATTCCGGTAAGAGAACAGGATGCAAAGGTTCGCGCGTGCAACTTTGAAGAAGTATGCTATGGATATAATGAAGAAGAGGCAATTGCGGAGGCATCTCGCTGTATTAATTGTAAAAATGCAAAATGTATTGCAGGCTGTCCGGTTGCAATTGATATACCTTCCTTTATATATGAAGTAAAAGAAGGTAATTTTGAAGAAGCAAGTAAGATAATCGGGAAAGCATCGGCACTACCTGCAGTTTGTGGTCGCGTGTGTCCACAAGAAAGCCAGTGCGAGGAAAGATGTATCAGAGGCATTAAAGGAGAAGCGGTTTCAATTGGAAAATTAGAGCGCTTTGTGGCTGATTGGGCAAGAGATAATGGAATCAAACCTGAATTACCAGCTAATAAAAATGGAAAGAAAGTAGCTGTTATCGGATCAGGCCCGGCAGGACTTACCTGTGCAGGAGAACTTGCAAAAATGGGTTATGATGTTACGATATTTGAGGCATTGCATGAGGCTGGTGGAGTATTGGTATATGGTATTCCGGAGTTTCGTTTGCCAAAAAGTAAAGTGGTTCAACAAGAGATTGACAATGTGAAATATCTTGGCGTTAAAATAGAAACAAATGTTGTAATCGGAAAATCTACAACAATAGATGAACTCATGAACGAAGAAGGCTATGAAGCAGTTTTTATTGGTTCTGGTGCAGGGCTTCCTAAATTTATGGGCATTCCGGGAGAAAACGCAAACGGAGTATTTTCGGCAAATGAGTATTTAACAAGAAGTAATTTGATGAAAGCATTTGATGATACCTATGATACTCCTATTATGATGGGTAAAAAAGTTGCAGTAGTTGGTGGAGGTAATGTTGCCATGGATGCGGCCAGAACAGCACTAAGACTTGGTGCTGAGGTACATATTGTTTATAGAAGAAGTGAAGAAGAACTTCCAGCTAGAGTAGAAGAGGTTCATCACGCTATGCAAGAGGGAATCATATTTAACCTCTTAACAAATCCCACTGAGATACTTGCAGATGAAAATGGCTGGGTAAGAGGGATGAGATGTGTAGAAATGGAATTGGGAGAGCCTGATGCATCTGGTAGAAGAAGACCTGTGGTAAAAGAGGGCTCTGAATTTGAAATGGAACTGGATATGGTCATTATGTCGCTAGGAACATCACCAAATCCATTGATTTCATCTACGACAGAAGGACTTGAGGCAGATAAGTGGAAATGTATCATTGCAAATGAAGAAAATGGAAAAACCACAAAAGAAGGTGTTTATGCTGGAGGAGATGCAGTAACGGGAGCAGCTACGGTCATTCTGGCAATGGGTGCTGGAAAAGCTGCAGCAGAAGGAATTCATGAATATCTGTCTCAAAAATAAACGATTGCAAAAAGGAGAATGAATATGGCTTGGTGCCCAAAATGTAAAAATGAATATAAGCCCGGAATAACAATGTGTAGTGATTGTGGCGAGGAACTTGTAGAAAGTCTGGATATGGAAGAACAATCCGTAGTTATGTATGGTGAAGAAGACATAATGAACAGACTCTGTGAATTTTTAGTATATAATCATATTCCATCAGCAGAAATTTCTTTGGATGCAAAGTCAGATTTGTATGAAGTAAAGGTAGAAAATACCGATTTAAATAAAGCGAAGAAGATTGCCACAATATTTTTGAAAGAAGAAAAAGAGAGATCCGAACAAGATAAAGTGGAAGTAGACGAAAAGCCTGACTTTGAACATGCCTATATAAAAGCAGAAGAAAAAGCTGAAAATTATAAGTCCTCAGCATATCTTCTTATGATTGCTGGTGCAGCAGGAATGATATTTGTAGTTCTTTTTATGCTGGGCGTGATTCAAATCAATATTGCTGAGAATATCCGTATCATATCATATATTACGTTAACAATTCTTTTTATGGTATTTCTTATTATGGGTGTTCATTCTGCTAGAGATGCGAAAAAGTATAGCAAAGAAGCAGAAGATGAGAATCAATTAACGGTAGAAATAACGCAATGGTTTTTGGAATCATATACACCAGATAGTATAGAGCAATATGTGGAAGAACCATCTGATGATGATGCAGATGAGATTAAATATTATAAAAGAATTGAAGCAATTAGTGCTTTAATTACAAAGCGTTATGAGAAACTGGACAAGGCTTTTCTGAGTAAACTAATTGATGATTTGTATCAGGAATTATTTGGAATATGAATATCACGATTATCGCTGTGGGAAAGTTAAAAGAACGCTATTTTACAGAGGCTGTCGAAGAATATACGAAAAGACTGGAACGATATTGTAAGCTAAATATTATTGAGGTCGCTGATGAAAAGACGCCTGCAAAGAATAGTGCTATCTTAAATGAACAAATTAAAAAGAAAGAGGCAGAAAGCATTTTGCGATTTTTGAAGGAAGATGCTTATGTTGTGACTCTCGAAATAGAAGGAAATCATCAAACATCGGAGCAATTTGCAGATATGATTGATAAGCTTGGTATTAGTGGAATAAGTCACATTATTTTTATTATTGGAGGTTCATTGGGACTGCATGAATCAGTTATGAAAAAGGCCAATTATCATTTGAGTTTCTCAAAAATGACCTATCCGCATCAATTGATGCGCGTGATTCTATTGGAGCAAATATACCGAGGGTACAGAATTATACATCTTGAACCATATCACAAATAGTAGGTATGGAAAAAATAAAGTAGATAAAGGAAGTGCTTTTATTATGTATATGGTAGAATTGATTGAAAAGAAAAGGGATGGAGAAGAATTATCCCAAAAAGAGATTGCTTTTATGATAAGCGGGTATTTAAGTGGAGAGATAACAGATTACCAGATGGCAGCGATTTTAATGGCTATTTATTTTCGCGGCATGACGCCTCGTGAAACAGTAGATTTAACGATGGCAATGGCTCATAGCGGAGATATGCTTGATTTGTCAACAATTGAGGGTATCAAAGTTGATAAGCACAGTACGGGTGGAGTAGGAGACAAGACATCGCTCGTTCTGGCCCCAATGGTGGCAGCACTTGGGGTTCCGGTTGCAAAAATGAGTGGCAGAGGTCTGGGGCATACTGGTGGTACAATCGATAAATTAGAAAGTTTCAGTGGATTTAATACGAGTATTTCTACCGAACAATTTATAAGAAATGTAAATCAAATAAAACTTGCAATTATGGGTCAGACAGCTAATTTGGCACCAGCAGATAAAGCGCTTTATGCACTTCGTGATGTTACGGCTACAGTTGATAATATGCCACTTATTGCAAGCTCAATCATGAGCAAGAAGTTAGCTGCAGGCGCAGATGCAATTGTTTTAGATGTTAAAACAGGAAGTGGCGCTTTTATGAAAAGCGAAGAAAATGCAATTGCGTTAGCAAAAGCAATGGTAAGCATTGGAAATTTAGCAGGGAAAAAAACAATAGCCATAATATCCGATATGGATCAACCTCTTGGTTATTATGTAGGCAATGCTTTAGAGGTGAAGGAAGCAATTGACACTTTAAACGGCGAGGGACCAGAGGATCTTATGGAGCTGTGTCTTACTCTAGGATCTTATATGCTGCTTTGTGCTAATAAGGCAGATACTGTTGAGGATGCCAGGAAAATGTTGCAGAATACAATTACAAATAAAACTGCTCTTGATAAACTTGCTGAGTTTGTGGCAGCACAGGGTGGCGATAATCGTGCTGTATATGATACAGGCTTGTTGCCAAAAGCAAAAATAGAAGAAGAATTAATTTCAGTAGAAGAAGGATATGTTGCAAAAATTATCTGTGATAAAGTGGGGGTTGCCTCATTAATACTAGGTGGTGGAAGACAAACAAAGGAAAGTGAAATTGATTTGGCTGTGGGCATCAAATTGCATAAAAAAGTAGGAGACTATGTGAAAATCGGAGAGAGTCTTGCAACAATCTATGGTAATGATCCGATCAAAGTGAAAGATGCTAAGATCTGCATGCTGGATGCCTATTGCTATGCAAACGAGGCTATTCCAAAATCAAAATTCATAAAGTGCATTATATCGGAATAGAAGATACTAACGAACGAAATTTTATTTATGGATCATATAGGGACTCACATTTCAAAGGCAGGGTTATATGCAAAACGAAAATAGAAATGAATTCTATAATCAGAAAGAGTATTTGTTTTATACTGCCATATTTTTTATGACACCTATTGTGGTGGGGTTTTCATCGTATTTTAGTAATATGGATACAACAAATATTATGCGAAATGTCATTATAAGTATCATTGGTATTGGCTTAACGTTATATATGATTTTGCAGGCAAATATAGCAAAAGAGTATTTGTTTGACAATGCAGTACACATTGATAGAACTTGTATTTTGTACACAATATGTCTTTTAGGGATTGCGTTTATGTCACAACAATCTAATTATTATATGCTGTTTCCTTATACGGCAATGGCGGCAATGCTATTATTATTTTCCAATTTTCATATTGGATTAATGATGTATCTTCATTGTATGATTTTGTTTTCTGTTCTAGCTGATATGCCCCTTGAATTTTTCTTGCTTTATCTTATTTTAGGTCTTGTTGTAATCTGCATTTTAAGAAGCAGTAATAAGTGCTTCAAAATAATATGGACAGTCGTGCTTGTATTTGGACAGTATATTATTTTATATGCCGTATTTGTTATGCTAATGAATGAAAAAGGTCTCTATATGCTACAATCAGTATCTTTTTTAGGAGGGCTTGCGAGTAATACGATCGTATTGCTGATTTCACTGCTTGTAATTGATAAAGCAATCATAAATAAATACAAGAATAAGTATGATGCACTTTGTAATCCCGAACATGAATTATTGACCAAATTAAAAACGGTTGCCCCATCTGAATATTATAATGCCATTCATACAGCGTACTTAAGTGACAGACTATCGAAGCTATTGTATGGAGATAGTTTACTTGCAAAGACTGGCGGATACTATCATAAAATCGGACTGCTACAATCGAAGAACCATGTGAGTAAAAGCATTGAAATTGGAAAAGAGCACAATTTTCCGCCGGCTCTTATACAATTAATTCGTGAATACACAGGGTGCTATGAGTCTCCAAAGACATTAGAAGCAGTTATTGTTATGTTATCAGACGCTATCGTTTCAACAATTATGTATCTGTTTGAGAAGGAACCAGACAGGGATCCAGATTATGATAAAATAATTGAAGCGGTGTTTAAAAAAAAGTATGAAAGTGGTATTTTGAAAGATGCGGGTATCACATTGTCAGTGTTTCATCAAATGAAGGAATACTATAAATCGGAGGTGATATACTATGAGTTTTTACGTTGATTACGAGAAGAAAGTAAATTGGGATTTTAATGTTGAAGAACAATTAAGGGTTGTGGCAGAAGAGACGCTAGACTACGAAAAATGTCCTTTTGAAGTAAGCCTTAATCTGCTAATAACTGATAATGATGAAATACGAAAAGTGAACAAAGAGCAAAGAAGCATAGATAGTGCCACAGATGTCCTGTCATTTCCGATGATTGATTTTAAGAAACCAAGCGATTTTGCGGATAATAGTATCATAACACAGGACTGTTTTGACCCTGACTCAGGAGAGCTGGTGCTTGGCGATATCGTATTATCTGCTGATAAGGTTGAGGAGCAGGCAATTGCATTTGGACATACGATTTTGAGAGAATTTTCTTTTCTTATTGCACATAGTATGTTACACTTGCTTGGATATGACCATCTTTCAAGTGAGGAAGAAGTGGTAATGGAAAGCAAACAAAAAGTTATATTAAGCGCCTTGCATATAGAGCGCTAATACAATGTTGAAAAGAGGTACTTTTATGAAAAGGATGAGAATTGTAACATGTTTGCTCATCGGAACAGTAGTGTTCTTAATTTTTGGATGTGGTAAAAATGAAATGAATGATATAGCAGATGATAAAACTGATATTGCAGCAACGGAAGTTGTTTCTACTGATAAGGTAGAACAAGATGCTGAAGCAGAGGATGAGGACGGGCAAATAAGAAGCTATCTTACCGGTCGGGTAACTGACCCTTCCATTGCCAGAAAAAGACCTGTTGCAATCATGCTAAACAATTTAAAAGCAGCACAGCCAATGTGTGGCATTTCGAGAGCTGAGGTTGTGTATGAGAGCGTTGTTGAAGGATCAATAACAAGACTAATGGGTATTTTTGAAGATTATGCCGATCTAGAGAAGATAGGTTCTGTCAGAAGTTGTAGAGAGTATTATGTATATTTTGCATTAGAATTTGATGCTATATATGCTCATTATGGACAAGCTGCTTATGCAGTAGAACTTTTGGAAAAGGAGTATGTTGATAATTTAAGTGGATTATCTGCAATCGGAAGTACTGTGTTTTATAGAACAAGTGATAGAAAGTCACCTCATAATGTTTATGCAAGTGCTGAAGGAATTAAAGCTGGAATAGAAAAACTGGGATATGATACTGAATATCGTAGTACCTATGAGGGTAAGTTTAAGTTTGCAAAGGACGGAGAGCTTACAACAAATAAGGATGGAGACAATGCTACTTATGTGGCGCCGGGTTATCTTATTAATAAGCCATGGTTTGAATATAATAGTGAAGATATGAAATACTATAGATTCCAGTTTGAAGAACCACAGATAGATGAATTAACTGGAGAACAGATATCATATGATAATATTGTTTTGCAGTATTGTAAATGTATCCAGTTAGACGAAAATGACTATTTAGCATTTGATTGTCATAGTGGTGGAAAAATCAAATATATTACAGGTGGTAAGGTAGTTGATGGCTTCTGGATTCGTACCGTTGAAGGAGATGATCCTGATAATCATGATGAGGGTGTTGCAAAGTATTATGATAATGAAGGCAATGAAATCGTTATGAATCAAGGAAAGACATGGATATGTATCATTCAGGATTTTGCAGAAGATAAGGTAGAGATAAAATAATTATTCATTATGAGGAATTAAGCAGTAATGGGAAGAAGTATAAAAGGCAGACGCTCTAATTTCATAGTACAAGGTGGTATTTTGGCTACAGCAGGCATTATATCAAGATTAATAGGTCTGCTATATAGAGTGCCCCTTACAAACATTATCGGTGATGAAGGAAATGGTTTGTATGCAGCGGCATTTCAAATCTATTCGATAATGCTATTGCTTTCTTCCTATAGCCTTCCCCTTGCTGTTTCCAAGCTTGTATCAGCACGACAGGCGAAGGGACAGTATAATAATGCGAAAAAAGTATTTAGAGGTGCACTTTTGCTCGCCCTTATTTTGGGCGGAATAGTGTGCCTTCTTGTATTTTTTGAAGCAGATTTTTTTTCTGGAACACTTATGACAGAGCCAAGAAGCGCAATTGCACTACGTGCTTTGGCACCGACCTTGTTAGTGGTTGCCCTAATGGGAGTAATTCGTGGGTATTTTCAGGGAATGGGGACTATGATGCCTACTGCAATATCACAAGTGCTCGAGCAGATTGTAAATGCGATTATATCAATAGCAATGGCATCGTATTTATTTGCGTATGGAACTAAGGTAGCAGTGCTTTTACGCGAAGACTCTTACTCATATGCATATGGGGCTGCAGGAGGAACAATAGGGACTGGAGCTGGAGCCGTTACAGGACTGCTTTTTCTTGCCTTGATTCTCTTGTTTCAAAGTGGTGCAAGGAAACGTAAAGTGGCAAGGGATAATTCACATCATCAAGAAACATATGCACAGGTTTTTAGAGTATTGTGGATTACTATTTTACCAGTCATATTGAGCGCAGCAATTTATAATATTAGTGATCCCCTTGACCAAGGTATTTTTAATTATATTATGACAAAAAATGGTATGGGAGATATCCAGACGGCATATTGGGGTATGTTTTCCGGTAAGTATCGTGTACTTACAAATGTACCAATTGCATTAGCCAGTGCCATTTGTGCCTCTATGATGCCTACACTAACGGAATCAATGGAAAATGGGGATTACCATATGGTACGACATAAAGTCAGTACGGCGACAAGATTTACAATGCTTATTGCTATTCCATGTGCTATGGGACTTACTGTTCTTGCAAAACCAATTATGTCGATGCTTTTTACAGGAGAGATTGCTATTCCTGCAAAATTATTACAGGTCGGCTCGATTTCGGTTGTATTTTATACATTATCAACATTGTCAACAGGGGTATTGCAAGGGATCAATAGGATGAACATTCCAGTTAAAAATGCCGCGATTGCACTTGCGATACATCTGATTTCTCTCTATTTTATGTTGGAATACTTTGATTTAAAACTATTTGCAGTAGTATTTTCCTGTATTATATTTTCATTTTGCATGTGTGTTTTGAATAGTATGTCAATAAAAAAATATTTGCATAATACACAGGAATACAAGAGAACCTTTATCATTCCTTTCATTTCGGCAGCCATTATGGGAATAGTATGCTGGCTCGTAAATATGTTACTTGCCATGTTTTTATCAATTGTTTTTTCTACATTGCTTACCATTATTATTGGAGCAATTGTATATTTGTTTACGGTATTGTCGTTGCATGGCATAAAAGAATCTGAACTTCTCAATATGCCAGGTGGAGACTTTATGGTAGCAATCGCAAAGATGTTTAGACTAATGTAGAGAGAAGAGGGATTACATGCGTGTTGCGATTATTGGAGGAGGGGCATCTGGTATTGTGGCTGCTATAACAGCAGCGAGAGGCGGGCACAAAGTCTCTATTATTGAGCATACGGATCGTATTGGGAAAAAGATATTGGTAACAGGTAATGGAAAATGTAACCTTACAAACGTAGAGCAGGGAGCTGCATTTTACCATGGTACACATCCTGCGTTTGCGCAAGCCATATTATCTCAATGTGGTTATTCGGATATCGTGAAGTTTTTTACGCAGCTTGGTATTTATACAAAAAATCTGGATGGGCGTCTATACCCATATTCAGGACAGGCATCGGCGATTCTTGAAGTGTTACGTATGGAACTCAGCAGACTTGATGTTGAAATTTTAACGGAAACGGAAGTATTGCATATTATACCAAAAGAAAATGAACATAAATTTTTGCTAACAATACGACATCAAAATAAAGACGAGAAATGTGAGTTTGATAAGGTGATTATTGCGACTGGCAGTAAGGCGGCAAAAGCGACAGGTTCAGATGGAAGTGGATATAAATTAGCAAAATCCTTAGGACATACAGTCATTACGCCTGTTCCAGCCTTGGTACAACTAAAGTCAAAGCATGATTTTTTCAAATCTATTTCCGGAATTCGTTGTGATGCTATTGTGAAGCTTTATATCGACAATCAGTTTATATCTGCGGAAGAAGGGGAGCTACAACTGACTGATTACGGAGTCTCAGGGATACCCGTATTTCAATTAAGTGGAAGAGCATCGCGTGCGTTGCAGGAACATAAAACAGTTTCAATCGAGCTTGATTTTATGCCAGATATGCCTTTCATGGAAGATATGGTTTCATTCTTAAATAGACGTATTGAGGATAATCCTGATAAAGAAATCAGCAAATTTATGATTGGTGTATTTCATAAGAACCTTTGTAGTCTTTTTGCCAAAAGATGTGGATGGCAATCTCATCTCAAGGTATCGATGTTAAGTGATGCAGATATTCTGAAATATGCTGAAATGATAAAGAAATTCGAAATAGACATTGATGGCACGAATACTTATGAACATGCACAAACTTGTGCAGGCGGCGTTGATACAGCAGAGCTTACAAATCAACTTGAATCAAAGCTTGTAAAGGGGTTGCTATTTGCTGGAGAAATAATTGATATTGATGGTGCATGTGGTGGCTATAACTTACAATGGGCATGGTCCACTGGAATACTGGCGGGAAGGATATTAAATGATCAGAATTAATCAAATTAAATTGCCTATTTCGCATAGCGAAGATGATCTTGTGCATAAAATAGAAAGCCTTCTAAAGATAAACAAAAGCAAAGAAGATAAAAAAGATATTTTTACTTATGAAATAATCAGAAAATCAATTGATGCACGTAAAAAACCAGATATTTATTATATTTATTCGGTTCTTGTAAATTTAAAAACCAGAAATGAAGAAAAAGTTGTGAGATTTGTTTACGATAATAATATTATGTTAACAAATGAGACTAAATACTCTTTTTTTTCTAATCTAAAAAAGAGAGAAGCTTGTATAAATGCAGCTTCATCAAAACCGCCAGTGATTATTGGTAGCGGGCCTGCCGGATTATTTTGTGCTTATTTGCTCGCTGAGGCGGGATATCATCCAATTATTGTAGAGCAGGGGGAGAGCGTTGAACAGAGAAAGGAATCAGTAGAAGATTTTTGGAGTGGCAAAAAAAAATTAAAGCCTGATTCTAATGTACAGTTTGGAGAAGGCGGCGCGGGGACTTTTTCTGACGGAAAGCTCAATACACTTGTGAAAGATCCTTTGGGACGTAACAGGTTTGTGCTAGAAACGTTTGTTAGATTTGGGGCTAAGCAATCTATTTTATATGATAGTAAACCTCACCTTGGAACTGATGAACTCATTCACATTGTTAAAAATATGAGAGAATATATTTGTAAAATGGGAGGAAGCTTTTTATTTTCCACTAAAATGACAGGTTTGATTATAGAGGATGAAAGAATAAAAGGAATCACAATTAACCAGCATCCAGATGTTATATTAACAAATATGCTCGTGCTAGCAATTGGGCATAGTGCCAGAGATACCTTTTATATGTTACTTGAAAAAAAGATTAAAATGGAAGCAAAATCTTTTGCAGTTGGGATAAGGATGGAGCATCTGCAATCACAAATCAATGAAGGCCAATATGGAGTGCGTGTTGCAAAGGAAATGGAGCAGGCAAAAAAAGAGGGTATTGATTGTATTTTGCCAGCGGCAGAATATAAACTGACCTATCAGGCTAGCAATGGACGCAGTGTATATTCTTTTTGCATGTGCCCTGGCGGGTATGTTGTAAATGCATCGTCGGAAGATGGACGATTGGCTATTAATGGCATGAGTTATAGTAAACGTGATGGTGTAAATGCCAATAGTGCATTGATTGTATCTGTTACACCAGATGATTTCGAAAATCGTGAGCCCCTGTCTGGTGTAGAATTTCAACGTAGGCTTGAAGAAAAAGCATATCAGATTGGAAATGGCAATATTCCAATGCAATTATATGGTGATTATAAAAAATCATGTATAGATATTAATAAAAACATAAAAGAAAAGCAATGTAATCAGCAGGAGGGTATTGAGAAAGAAATTGTGCCATGTATGAAAGGGTCTTTTCAATATGCAGCTGTCAAAGAAATTTTTCCAAAGGAAATTAATGAAGCACTGATTGAAGCAATAGAAAAATTTGGTTGTACCATACGTGGATTTAACAGATCGGATGCAATCATTTCTGGCGTTGAGAGCAGAACCTCATCACCGGTCAGAATTGTGAGAGATGATAACGGTCAAAGCAATATAAAAGGAATTTATCCATGTGGAGAAGGTGCAGGCTATGCAGGGGGAATTTCCTCAGCAGCTATGGATGGATTACGCGTAGCAGAATGGATTATTGGTGGATAAATTATATAAATATTGCAATTTACATGTCAAAGAAAATAATCTATAATAGTATAGTTACTTTACAAACGAAAATGGAGTATTATTCCAATTCAAATTATGTTAGTAGAAAGAGAATTCGTTATGAATGAAAGAAAATCTTTAAAAGATAAACAGAGGATTGTTGTAAAGATAGGTTCTTCCTCATTGCATCACAGTTTAACTGGCGAACTAAACTTAACAATGCTGGAGCGTCTTGTTAGGGAGTTGTGCGAATTAAGGAACCAGGGCAAGGATGTCATTCTTGTTTCTTCTGGCGCCATTGCAGTAGGAAAGAGAGCTGTCAACATTAATCCAACAGATGATGAAATTGCGATAAAGCAGGCTTGCGCAGCGATAGGACAGGCGCGGCTGATGATGATTTATCAAAAACTTTTTGGTGAATATAATCATATTACTGCTCAAATTCTGATGACGAAGAATACGATTACCAATAAACTCAGCAGACATAATGCATATAATACATTTACAGAGCTATTGAAGTTGGGTGTCATTCCAGTCATTAATGAAAACGATACTGTTGCGACCGATGAAATCGAGGATACTTTTGGCGATAACGATTCTCTTTCGGCAATTGTTGCTGCACTGGTCGGTGCGGATCTTTTGATTTTGTTATCAGATATAGATGGCCTATATTCAGACGATCCTCATAGGAATAAAGATGCCACATTTATTGATACAGTGCATGTGTTAGATGATAAATTGATGCAGATGGGAAAGAATACAACTGGAAGCAATATTGGAACGGGTGGTATGCGTGCAAAACTGCATGCTGCCAAAATTGCGACGACGGCAGGCGCTGATATGCTGATTGCAAATGGAAAAGATGTCAGTGTAATTCATAAGATTATGGAAGGCCGCAATTACGGTACATTATTTACTGCAAATAAAGATGAAAACTTTCATCTGTCTGATTATATTAAGAATATGTAGTGGAGTAGAATGCTATGACAATGGAAGAAAGAATTGCAAGGATAAATGAATTATATCATAAAGCACAAAATGGAAATTTAACAGATGCAGAAAAAGAAGAACAAAAAGAATTACGCTGTGAATATATTGCTTCTGTACGTGCAAATTTACGTGGTCAATTAAACCATATTAATATACAGGAAAAGGATGGCAAAATCACCAATCTGGGAGAGAAGTTCAATGAAAATTGAGTCTTAAAACATTTAACATATCACTATTTGCACTGCAAGCTTCAGTGGAGAAATGGAGAACAGCATGAAAGACGACTGCCATTTAGAAACAAAAGATAGCATACGTAAACGGATTCTGGAGGCTAGAAATAATCTGCCAATGGATGTGTGTATTTCCAAAAGCAGATATATCTGTGATAAGATAATTGCCACATCATTTTACAAAAAAGCAAATATCGTGTATATTTATATGGCCTTCCGTAATGAAGTGGATTTGTCTGCATTAATCACAAATGCAAGAAAAGATGGCAAGTGTATTGCAATTCCAAGAATCAGAATGGATACGCATAGCATGGAGTTTTTTGTTTTGTCATATACTGAGGAGGGGGCACCTATCGTGAACCCTGGATATTTTGGAATTGCCGAACCGCCAATCAATTCTGAACCAGCTCCGCCACCTGATTTAATGATTATTCCGGGTGTTGCTTTTGATCATAACCGTAATCGGATCGGTTATGGAAAAGGCTATTATGATGCTTACATGAATAATAGCAGAAAACGAAATGTTGTGACAATAGGGGTGGCCTATTCTTGTCAGATTGTTGATTTTATACCAATAGAAACACATGATTTCAGACCAGATGTGGTTATAACAGAGCAGGAAGAATTATAGGAACGATAAGAACTGTATTATAAAATAGTATTTTTGATTATAAAATGGAGATGTAAAATGGATTCTAAGATTGAAAGCAGAGTAATCTCAATGGAGGAGACTACACGTCAATATGAGTATATAGAACAAGCGAAAAGAATGATCAGTCAGCAGGCCGCGACGCTAAGACGCGACCTTACTTTTTGTATTGTTACCTTCGGTTGTCAAATGAATGCACGTGATTCTGAAAAATTAGCAGGCATTCTGAAAGAAATCGGATATATTGAGACTGATGATGAAGCAGCAGATTTTGTCATCTATAATACCTGTACAGTGCGCGACAATGCAAATACAAGAGTATACGGTCGACTTGGACGGCTTAAGACCTTAAAGATGAAAAATCCCCATATGCTGATTGCGCTCTGTGGCTGTATGATGCAAGAACCATCAGTAATCGAGAAAATCAAGGAGAGCTATAGCTTTGTGGATATCATCTTTGGAACACATAATATTTTTAAGCTTGCAGAGCTTTTAATTGCACGATTTCAGTTGGAAGATATGATTAATCATGAGACGCATAAGCATATAAAACAAAAAGATCGTATCATTATCGATATTATGAAGGATACTGCATTAATAGTTGAGAATTTGCCAAATGAGCGAAAATTTTTCTTTAAATCAGGTGTCAATATCATATTCGGATGTAATAATTTCTGTAGCTATTGCATTGTGCCTTATGTGCGAGGGCGTGAACGTAGCCGTGAGCCCAAAGATATTCTTTGCGAAATAGAAAGACTCGTGGAATGCGGCGTCGTAGAGATTATGCTACTTGGTCAGAATGTAAATTCATATGGTAAAAACCTCAATTCACCGATTAGTTTTGCTGCATTATTGGTGGAGATAGAAAAAATCGAAGGCTTAGAACGTATCAGATTTATGACATCACATCCGAAAGACTTGTCAAATGAACTGATTGAAGTGATGAAAAATTCAAAAAAGATTTGCAGACATTTACACTTACCACTTCAATCGGGAAGTAACATCATTTTAGAAAAGATGAATCGAAACTATAAAAAAGAACAATATATTGCTCTTGCTGAGAAAATAAGAAATGCAATGCCAGACATTGCAATAACAACAGACATCATAGTTGGATTTCCAGGAGAGACGGCTGAAGATATTGAAGATACAATAGATGTCATTAGGCAGGTCGGCTTTGAAGGGGCTTTTACCTTTATCTATTCGAAACGTACTGGAACACCTGCTGCCGCAATGGAAAATCAAATTTCAGAGGAAGAAATAAAGACAAGTTTTGAAAAAGTGTTAAAAGTAGTGCAGGAGACATCGAGAATTTCAGCAGCACGATATCAAGATCGCATTGAAACAGTTCTGGTCGAGGAGGTTAATGAGCAGGACGGGACAATGCTGACAGGACGTCTTGAAAGCAATCTGCTAGTTCACTTTGAAGGTGATAAATCTCTTATTGGACAGATTGTAAAGGTAAAACTTAATGAATGTAGAGGCTTTTATTTTATTGGGGAACAGATAGAATAAAAAAATAGAATACCGTAAAAAAGCCTTGGAATCAAGGCTTTTGGCGTTTCATAACGCCCATAAAACAGATAAGTATGAGGAGAGATAAAGAATTGGAAAAGTTAAAACCAAAGTTGTTTTCTGTCATGAAAACATACACTAAGAAACAGTTTGTAAAAGATGTTACAGCAGGTACTATTGTTGCAATCATCGCATTACCATTGTCTATAGCATTAGCACTTGCCTCTGGTGTCAATCCAGAAAGGGGAATCTATACGGCAATCATTGCGGGATTTGTAATTTCCTTTTTAGGGGGCAGCCGTGTCAATATATCTGGTCCGACCGCCGCATTTGCAACAATTGTTGCAGGAATTGTTGCGAAAAATGGAGTAGAAGGACTTATCCTTGCAACTATTATGGCAGGATTACTATTGATTTTAATGGGCTTCTTAAGGCTTGGAAATCTCATTAAATTTATACCATATACAATAACCACTGGTTTTACATCAGGTATCGCAGTAACGATTTTTATCGGTCAGATAAAAGATTTTGCAGGACTGACTTTTGAAAATACGCCAATTGAAATACTCGAAAAAATAAAAGAAATCATTCATACCTTTCATACGTTTAACTGGCAGGCTTTTTTAGTGGGAATGATATCACTGGCGATTATGATAATATGGCCTAAGATTAATCGCAAAATTCCAGGGTCACTCATTGCCGTTATTGTTGGTATCATTATGGTAAAAGTTATCAATATGAATGTTAACACAATTGGAAGTCTTTATGAAATATCAAACAAGTTGCCTCGCTTAACCATGCCAGACTTTAATATTAAGATGATTCAAAATATTTTCCCAGATGCGCTCACGATTGCAATATTAGCAGCGATTGAATCGCTGCTGTCTTGTGTGGTATCGGATGGTATGATTAACTCGAGACATCGTTCTAATATGGAGCTGATAGCACAAGGTGTAGGTAATATTTTTTCGGGCTTATTTGGAGGAATTCCAGCGACTGGAGCGATAGCAAGAACGGCTGCAAATGTTAAGAGTGGTGGTAGGACGCCCATATCTGGCATGACCCATTCTGTTGTACTTATTCTGGTATTGATTATTCTGATGCCTTATGCCTCACTAATTCCAATGCCAACAATAGCAGCTATATTAATCATGGTAGCCTATAATATGAGTGAGTGGAGAGAATTTATCGAATTGGTAAAAGCATCACCTAAATCTGATGTATTGGTTCTTATTGCAACGTTTTTACTTACAATAATGTTTGATTTAGTGGTTGCAATTGAAATTGGAATGATTATGACAGCTTTTCTATTTATGAAACGAATGAGCGATGTGACAGAAGTTCTAAGCTGGAAATATATAGATGAAGATGATGACCCTGATAGCATGACATTAAAAACGGTCCCAGCGGACACCCGTGTATTTGAAATCAGCGGGCCTATGTTTTTTGGTGCTGCAGATAAGTTTATGAATATAGAGATTGATAAGTCAATCAGATGTATGATATTACGAATGCGAAGTGTATCAGCAATTGATGCTACCGCTCTGCATTCTTTGCAAAAAGTCTATGAAAAATGTAAGAAAAATGATATTATATTAATATTATCACATATTAATGAGCAACCATTACAAGTAATGGAAAAAGCAGGTTTTACTACATTAATTGGCACAGAAAATATTTGTCTCCATATAGACGATGCCCTTGATAGAGCATGCATTTTATCAAATGTTAAAAAATCGTAACAGTTATTTAGGCAGTTAGATGGAAAGAAATGGACGGATAGAGCAGTGGCTGATATGACACCTATGATGCAAAAATATCTCGAGACAAAGGAACAGAATAAGGATTGTATTCTGTTTTATAGGCTAGGAGATTTTTATGAAATGTTCTTTGAGGATGCTTTGATTGCATCAAAAGAACTTGAAATCACGTTAACTGGAAAGAGCTGCGGGTTAGAGGAACGAGCGCCAATGTGTGGTATTCCTTATCATGCTGTAGATGGTTATCTAAATAAATTGATAGCAAAGGGATATAAAGTTGCAATTTGTGAGCAGGTAGAAGATCCAAAATTTGCAAAGGGTCTCGTGAAACGTGAAATAGTGAGAATCGTAACGCCTGGTACCAATATAAATATGCAGGCATTAGAAGAGACAAAAAATAATTATATTATGTGTGTTGTGTATGTGGCAGATCAATTTGGAATTGCAACAGCTGATATTACGACAGGTGACTTTCTGACAACGGAAGTAGAATCAAAGAGAAGTCTGCTGGATGAAATCTACAGATATTCGCCATCAGAAATCATATGTAATGAAGCATTTGAAGTGTGTGGTATTGATATTGAAGAACTGAAATACCGACTAAATATATCATTATCAGCATTGGAGCCATGGTATTTTGATGATGAGAATTGTAAAAGATGTCTGCTCGATCATTTTAAAGTATCTTCCCTAAACAGCCTGGGTGTGCATGACTTTGATAGCGGAATGATAAGCGCAGGCTCTTTATTACTATATTTATATCAGACACAGAAAAATTCGTTGTCTCACATGACGCATTTAACACCATATAGTGCAAATATGTTTATGCTAATTGATAGTGCGACAAGAAGAAATCTGGAGCTGACAGAGACCTTACGGGAAAAGCAAAAAAAGGGTTCACTGCTCTGGGTGCTGGATAAAACCAAGACAGCTATGGGTGGGCGCTTGCTCCGTAGTTATATTGAGCAGCCACTTATTGATTATACTATTATAAACAGACGATTAAATGTGATTGAAGAATTAAACAAAGATATTATAACACGTGAAGAAATCAGAGAATATTTAAATCCGATTTATGATTTAGAACGTTTGCTTAGTAAAATCACATATAAGTCAGCAAATCCAAGAGATTTGATTGCACTGAGAAGTTCTATGGAAATGCTACCTCCTATTAAACAGTTATTAGGTGATTATAATTCTGACGAAATGGTCAAAATCGAGAAGAATATTGATGTTTTGGAAGATATTTATACTTTAATTATGGAGGCGATTGATGATGAGCCACCAATTAATGTAAAAGAAGGCGGTATCATTAAAAAAGGTTATAATACAACGATTGATTCGCTACGGAATGCAAAAACAGAGGGAAAGAACTGGCTGGCTGAACTTGAGGCAAAGGATAGAGAACGAACTGGTATTAAAAATCTAAAGATTAAGTATAATAAAGTATTTGGTTATTATTTTGAAGTTACAAATTCCTATCAGAATATGGTGCCAGCAGATTATGTACGCAAGCAGACACTTGCAAATGCAGAACGCTATACCACGCAGCAATTAAAAGAACTAGAAGATTTGATCCTAAATGCAGAGGATAAGCTATTCTCTCTTGAGTATGATTTGTTTTGTGAGGTGCGTGAGGTGATTGCATCACAGATTAAACGGATTCAGTCAACAGCGCGGGCTATTGCGGAAATTGATGTATATGCATCTCTTGCCTATGTTGCAGAACGTAATCGATATTGCAAACCGATCATCAATGAAAAGGGAATGATTGAAATTAAAGAAGGACGGCATCCTGTCGTAGAACAGATGCTGCCATCAGAATCTTTCATTACAAATGATACCTATTTAGATGATAACAATAACCGTATTTCTATCATTACGGGACCCAATATGGCAGGAAAATCAACCTATATGCGTCAGACAGCATTAATTTCATTAATGGCGCAGATAGGAAGCTTTGTGCCTGCAAAGGAAGCTAACATATGTCTTGCAGATAGAATATTTACGCGTGTAGGCGCTTCTGATGATCTTGCAAGTGGGCAAAGTACTTTCATGGTAGAAATGACAGAGGTTGCCAATATATTGAGAAATGCAACAAGGAATAGTCTCCTGATTTTGGATGAAATAGGGAGAGGCACATCTACTTTTGATGGTCTCAGCATAGCATGGGCTGTTATAGAATTTATTAGTAACAAGAAACTGCTTGGTGCAAAAACTTTATTTGCGACCCATTATCATGAGCTTACAGAGTTGGAGGGGAAACTTGAAGGCGTAAATAACTATTGTATTGCGGTAAAAGAACAGGGGGACAATATTGTTTTCCTTCGTAAAATTGTAAAAGGTGGGGCTGACAAAAGCTATGGTATACAAGTAGCAAAGCTTGCTGGCATTCCTGAAATGATTATAGAGAGAGCCAAAAATTTAGTAGAGGAGCTTTCGAATAATGATATTGCAGCAGGGGTAAGAGATGTTGCAAATCGTAATTCTAATATGGAAGGCGGGAAGTCGCAAGTAAAAAGGCTGGACCTGGTTGATCTTGCACAAATGTCACTTTTTGATACAGTAAAAGAAGATGATATTATTACGGAACTTCAGGAGCTGGATGTCAGTAATCTGACACCGATGGATGCGCTGAATACCATTTATCGTCTACAAAACAAACTTAGGAATAGGTGGTGATGGCATGAGCATAAAACTAATTGAGGTACTAGATGACAATACAGTTGATAAAATTGCTGCAGGAGAGGTCGTGGAAAGACCAGCGGCTGCTGTAAAGGAGCTTCTTGAAAATGCAATAGATGCAGGTGCGAGTGCTATTACTGTTGAAATTAAGAGTGGTGGTATCAATTTTATCAGGGTAACTGACAATGGTGAAGGGATTGATAAGTCACAAATAAGAACAGCATTTTTACGACATGCTACCAGTAAAATTAAATCGATTGAAGATTTGATGACAGTTAAAAGTCTGGGTTTTCGTGGAGAAGCATTATCTAGCATTGCAGCGGTTGGACAGGTTGAGTTGATTACGAAAACGGCAGATTCCCTGACAGGAATCCGTTATGTTATTGAGGGAACAAAGGAAAGAATATTTGAAGATATTGGTGCGCCTAATGGAACGACGTTTGTTATTAGGAGTCTTTTTTTTAATACGCCGGCAAGGAGAAAATTTTTAAAATCGCCAACTGCAGAAGCAACTTATATTACAGAGGTAATTGAACAAATAGCATTATCTCATGCCGATATTTCTTTTAAATTCATTAATAATGGACAGATTAAACTACAAACGTCTGGAAATGGTCAAACAAAGGATATTGTTTACCAAATATATGGGAGTGAAATAACAAAACATCTGGTGGTTATAAATGAAAAAATAGAAACAATGAAAGTAGCTGGGTTTGTTGGAACGCCAGAGATAGGAAGAAGCAACCGAAACTTTGAACATTACTTTGTGAATGGAAGATATATTAAGAGTGCCTTGATTGCAAAAGCTTTAGAAGAGGCATATAAGCCTTTTCTTATGCATCACAAATATCCATTTGTGGTTCTATATTTTGAAATGGACTCTGAACTGATTGATATAAATGTTCATCCAAATAAAATGGAAATCAAATTTTTATCAGCTGATATGCTATATGCATTTATTGTCTCTGGTGTTAGAAGGGCATTGAAACAGCAGGAAATGATTCCCACTGATGTGCAGAGTAGAAAGACAAAGCATGAAGCACTATTTCATTATGATAAAATTGCACCGGAACCATTTGAAATAAATCGGATGGAAAAAGATAATAATACTGCAAATTTAGTAAATGAAAGCCCTGATTATAGTACTGATACTATAGATATCAGAAACATTATCAATAGTCCTATATTATCAAAGGTTCTGATGGGAGAGCAGTCTGCAGCGGAAATGTTATCTTCAGAAAGTAATATTATCAAGGCTAAGCAGATAGTAGTCGAAAAACCAATACAAATGGAACTATTTGAAGAACAGTTTCTTACAAAGGAGGCCCTCAATAAGCATACTATTTTAGGACAGATATTTGATACCTATTGGCTCGTTGCCTTTTCTGAAAAATTATTTTTTATTGACCAGCATGCAGCGCATGAAAAAGTAATTTATGAAAAGATGATAAAGCGGTTATCCCAAAAAGAGTGTTTGTCACAAGCACTTAATCCGCCTATGATTGTAACTGTTTCCAAACGAGAATCCGAGTTAATAAAAAGTTATACAGAGCAGTTTACAACGCTTGGATTTGAAATAGAAGAATTTGGTGGGGATGAATATTCTTTAAGGGCAATTCCAGTAGATTTATATGGATTAAATGAAAAAGAGATGTTTCGTGAGGTATTAGATTCTTTGTCAAATGATTTACCAAATGGAGATTATGATGCAGTGACAGCAAAAATCGCATCCATGTCTTGCAAAAGTGCAGTAAAAGGCAACCACAAGATGTCTTTTGCGGAAGCAGAAGCATTAATTGAAGGTTTGCTTGCACTTGACGATCCCTATCATTGCCCACATGGGAGACCAACTATTATTGCATTTAGCAAACATGAAATCGAAAAAAAATTCAAGAGAATTCTATAAGAGGTTCTTATTTATGAAACATAAGTTGATTATACTAACGGGTCCGACTGCTGTAGGAAAAAGTGAATTGGCAGTTAAATTCGCAAAACGAATAAATGCTGAAATAATATCTGCAGACTCCATGCAGGTATATCGGAAGATGGATATCGGAACGGCTAAGCTGGCCCGAGAAGAAATGGGGGGCATAAATCATTATTTGATTGATGAATTAGACCCAGACGAAGAGTTTAATGTTGCTATATTTCAAAAGCTTGCAAAAAAATATATAGAGACTATTTATCAAAAACAAAAAATTCCGATGATTGTAGGAGGGACAGGATTTTATATTCAATCCGTGCTTTATGACATAAATTTTGAAGAGACAGAACAGAATAAAGAATATCGTAAGGAGTTAGAAGACCTGGCAAGTGAGAAGGGCGTAGCTTTCTTACATAATAGGTTACGGGAAATAGATTCATGTGCTGCAGAACAAATACATGAAAATAATGTCAAGAGAGTAATCAGGGCGCTAGAATACTACTATTTAACAAATAATAAGATATCCGAGCATAATATTACGGAGCATGCGAAAGAGTCTCCTTATGATTTTTGTTATTTTGTACTGAATGATAATAGGGACTTGTTATATGATAGAATTGACAGACGCGTTGACAAAATGATTGATACAGGTCTTATTGATGAAGTATCAAAGCTTATGGAAGCTGGGTATACAAAAGATATGATTTCAATGCAGGGCTTGGGCTATAAAGAAATTATTACTTATCTGAGTGGAGAGTGTACATTTGAGGAAGCAATCTGTATTCTGAAGAGGGACACACGTCATTTTGCAAAGCGGCAGCTAACGTGGTTCCGGAGGGAACGAGATGTGATATGGATTGATAAGGGTGAAGCTGGATATGATGATGATGTAATCATAAATATAATGTTGGAGCAGGCAAGGGAAAGAGGACTTATATAAAATGTATAATAGATTTGGAATTAGTGAGACAGTTGTAAAGTATGGAGAGAATGCAGAAGAACAATTACATGAGAGATTTCACAAAATTGACAAAATCGCAGAATATAATCAACTCAAAGTGATTTCTGCCATGCAGGAATGCCAAGTAAGTGAAGCGTGTTTTCAAATGACAAGTGGCTATGGCTATAATGATTATGGTCGGGATACTTTGGAAAAAGTATATGCCAAATTATTTAAGGCAGAAGCGGCGCTTGTCCGTCCACAAATCACATGTGGTACACATGCACTTAATATTGCGTTATCTGCCAACTTGAGACCAGGGGACGAGCTACTATCACCGGTAGGAAAGCCTTATGATACACTTGAGGAAGTGATTGGAATCAGAAAGTCAAAGGGTTCTCTTGCAGAATATGGAATCATCTATAAACAGGTTGATCTACTTAAGGATGATAGAAATGGAACTCTTTTTGATTTTGAAAAAATTCAGTGTGCAATTAGTGAGAAAACGAAAATGGTTACCATACAACGTTCCAAAGGCTACCAGACAAGACCAACTTTATCCGTCAAGCAAATAGGGGAATTGATTTCATTTATTAAAAATATAAAGCCAGATATTATTTGCATGGTAGATAACTGCTATGGAGAATTTGTGGAGGAAACTGAACCAACGGAAGTCGGTGCGGATTTATGCGTTGGTTCCCTTATTAAGAACCCAGGCGGTGGACTTGCACCTATTGGGGGGTATATTGTGGGAAAAGAAGAATATGTCAATCAGGCAGCATACAGACTGACTGCCCCTGGCCTTGGCAAAGAGGTGGGCGCATCTCTTGGTATTATACATAGCTTTTATCAAGGTTTATTTTTAGCTCCAACTGTGGTATCCGGCGCCTTGAAGGGGGCAATATTTGCTGCAAACCTATATGAAAGACTTGGCTATTTTGTGGCCCCAAATAGTACAGAAGAAAGACATGATATTATACAAGCAATTGTGCTTGGTACACCGGAAGCGATTATCGCATTTTGCAAAGGAATTCAAGGGGCAGCACCAGTTGATAGTTTTGTATCACCGGAACCCTGGGAAATGCCCGGATATGATGCCAAAGTCATTATGGCTGCAGGTGCTTTTGTATCTGGTTCCTCAATAGAATTAAGTGCCGATGCACCTATCGAACCTCCCTATGCTGTATATTTTCAGGGAGGACTTACCTGGTATCATGCTAAATTAGGAATTCTAAATTCATTACAATATTTAGTAAATGAAGATATTATTAATGATAAAATGATCATGGACAGTATGGGAAAAAAAGCATAATTTTTTATTTGCTAAAAACTGAAATTGCTATACATTGATTTTGAAATGTGGTAGTATAACTATATGTTGTGGATTGGCATATGAGGGAACATGCACAATTTCACAACATAAGTTTTGTGATGATAATTGCAAATAATAGTATTTGATTTTTGTTGAGATGTTCCATTAAAAAGGAGCATTTAAATGAATGAAAAAGAGCACATGACTGTAAAAGAGCTACCACAGGGAGAACGACCCTACGAAAGGTTTGAGACAGCAGGAGCAGCCGCATTATCAGAGGCGGAATTACTCGCGATTATACTTAGAACTGGAATTGGTGGAGAAACAGCCGTCGAATTGTCTGAAAGGGTATTGGTCAATATAGGAGGCAGTATTATTGGTTTAAATCATATAACGCTAGAGGAACTTCGTTGTATGCAGGGGATTGGCAAAGTGAAAGCCATTCAGCTAAAATGTATTGCAGAGCTTTCAAAGAGACTGTCTATGACACAGGCAAAAAAAACATTAGTTTTTAATTCCCCTAATACGATTGCTGAATATTATATGGAGGCATATAGACATTTAGAGAAAGAGCATGTTTTAGCTATTTTTTTAAATGGGAAGAACAGATTCCTAGGTGATTATCTTTTATCAACAGGTACTGTAAATCAAACGTTAGTCTCTGCGAGAGATATTTTCAAAAAAGCATTACATATTGGAGCGGTATTTTTTATGCTGTTGCATAATCATCCAAGCGGTGATCCAACACCGAGCAAACAAGATATCTTGATTACCCGAAAGATGAAAGAAGCTGGTAGTATTATGGATATTGAATTGATTGACCATATTATTATTGGAGATAATAGGTATATAAGTATCAGAGAAGCAGGACTTTTCTGAAAAAAATGAGTAGGATAAAGGAGGACGTAATCTGTGGCTTCCAATGCATTTGGTATCGATTTAGGTACAGGAAACATTAAAATATATAGCAATATAGATGGAATGATTTTAAATGAAAAAAACATGATTGCGATTAAGAATAGGAGTATGCTGTTTTCATATGGTAACGCGGCATACGAGATGTATGAAAAAGCACCTTCGAACATCGTTGTTTCGAGACCTGTTAACAATGGTGTTATTGCTGACATTCAAAATATGCAGACATTACTCAGAAACTTTGTAAATGATATTAGTGAGGGCAACTTAAGACCAGCTGATTATTATATATCAGTGCCGACAGATATTACTGAGGTTGAGAAAAGAGCTTTCTTTGATTTGGTCAAAGATGCAAATGTTAAGTCAAGAAAGATTATGATCGTAGAGAAGGCAATTGCAGATGGGCTGGGGCTCGATATTGATGTCAAGAATTCACAGGGTATTATGATTGTGAATATTGGATTTGATACAACCGAAATTTCAATTCTATCCTTAGGAGGCATCGTTTTGAGCCGTTTGATTAAAACTGGCGGAAAAAAACTGGATGAGTGTATTCGTAATATTATTCGAAAAGAATATAATCTGATGATAGGAAGCAAGACTGCTGAAAGGGTAAAAATTGCGTTAGGGGAATTGGAAGAAACGGGAGAAGATGCTATTGTATATGGCAGGGATATTGTGACGGGACTTCCCGTAGAACGAAGCATACCTCTGATATTGTTAAGAAAAGCAATGAAAGAACAATTCGAGACAATCATAGATAATATTAAAGTGATACTCGAAAGGACACCTCCTGAGTTAGGCGCAGATATATACAGAAAAGGATTATATCTCACAGGTGGGGTTGCTCGAGTGAGTCATCTTAATGAACTGATTGCAAAGGGTACTGGACTAAGAGTAAATCTTGCTGATAACGCAACAGAAAGCGTTGCGTGTGGCTTGGCAAAGGTTATTCAAAATGATGAATATAAATCACTTGCTTACTCCATTGTAGGAATGAGTTAGTGATAGACTATTAAGTAAGGAGTTTCTGTATGTCCAGAATGAGAATTAAAAAGAGTAAATTCTCTATTCCAAGTAAATATATATTATTAGTTATGACCGTATTATGTATTTTCATGATGGTTCTGACTTTTACGACAGATGTGATTACGGGTCCCCTTGAGTCTGTATCTGGCTACGTGGTGATTCCATTTCAAAAGGGCATCAATGAAGTTGGCATGTGGCTGACAAGCCGCTCTGACAATATCAAGCGTATGAATGAGCTGCTTGTTGAAAATGCAGAGTTACAAAGTGCAGTGGATGAAATGTCACTCGAAATGAATCTATTACAACAGGATAAGTATGAATTAAGCCGCCTGCGCGAATTATATCAGTTAGATGAGCAGTATGGTTCTTATACAAAAATCGGTGCACGTGTAATTGGTATGGATCCAGGTAATTGGTTTAGTATTTTTTTAATTGATAAAGGCACCAAGGACGGTATTCAAATTAATCAGAATGTGATTGCCGGAAGTGGACTCGTAGGCAGAATCGTTGAGGTTGGTCCTAATTGGGCGACGGTAAAATCTATCATTGATGATTCAAGTAACGTGAGTGCCATGGTATTATCTACATCCGATACTTTAATTGTTTCCGGTGATCTTGAGTTAATGAATGACGGAATCATTGGGTTTGAACAATTAAAGGATGAAGATGATTTTGTCGCAGAAGGGGATCAGCTTGTCACTTCCAGAATCAGCGATATTTATTTGCCTGGTTTGACGGTCGGTTATATTACGGAAGTTCATAAAGATCCAAACAACCTAACAAAATCGGGCTATTTGACACCAGCAGTTGACTTTAAGCATCTTGATACGGTGCTTGTTATTTTGGAATTAAAACAAACTGTTGAATAGATGGCGGAGGAATGCTATATGCTTCGAAAAATAGTAGTTTTCTTTATTATTATAACGGGATATCTATTACAGTGTACTGTGTTTCAGAAAATCTCTCTCGGTGGTACTGTTCCCAATATTTTAATTATTATAACTTCTTCCTTTGGCTTCATGAGAGGAAAGAAGGCAGGATTACTGATTGGTTTTATCTCGGGTATGTTAATTGATGTCTTTTATGGTGATATTTTGGGCTTTTATGCTCTCATCTATATGGGAATTGGTTATATAAACGGATTTTTCAAACGTCTATTTTATCCGGAAGATATTATTTTGCCACTTATTTTAATATCTGGAAGCGAACTATTTTATTGTTTTTCTGCATATGTTTTTTTGTTTCTCTTAAGAAGCAGATTTCATTTTTCATTTTATTTTGTGAAGATTATTCTGCCTGAAATAGTATATACTGTTTTAGTTACCCTAATATTCTATAAAGCTATTCTCTGGGTCAATGAAAAGCTTGAGATCAGGGAAAGAAGGAGCGCAAGTAAGTTTGTTTAGTGATATTAGAGATTTTATTAAAAATATAATTACTTCTAGGCTTTTTATCTTAGCACTTGTGTTTATAGTTGCTTTTACATTATTGATACAACGTCTATTTGTGTTACAAATTATTAATGGAGCATCTTATGTAGACAATTTTGAATTAACAATAAAAAAAGAAAAGGTTTTAAAGAGCACAAGAGGAAATATTTACGATCGTAATGGGAAAGTATTGGCTTATAATGAGCTGGCGTATTCTGTCACAATCGAGGACACGTATGAATCCTCTGGAAAAACTAAAAACGCACAGATTAATGATACAATAGGGCGTGTATGTAAAATGATCGAAAAAAATGGCGACAGAGTAATTAATGATTTTAATATCTATTTAGACAAAAATGGAACGTTTGAATTTGCTGTTGAAGGTAATTCGCTTAAGCGTTTTCTTGCTGATGTATATGGAAGAGTCAAAATTGATGACTTAAAGTATAATGAGACAAATGCTACACCAATGCAGGTGATTGAGTATCTGGGTGGAACAAAGAAATTTGCAGTTGGTGGTTATGAGGATGAAAATGATAAAAATTCATTTGTTGTTGGAAAAGACATGACAAATGCGGAGCTCTTACAGGTAATAACAATACGCTATATGATTAATACAAACAGTTATCAGAAATATTTAGCAACCACAATTTCAAAGGATGTAAACGAAAACACAGTCGCAGCAATCATGGAAAATCTGGATACGCTGCAAGGTGTGGATATTTCAGAAGATACATTGCGAAGATATGTAGATGGCAAGTTTTTTTCACATATTATCGGCTACACAGGAAATATCTCTACTACGGAGCTGGAAGAATTCAATTTGACAGATGATTCTTATACGCTTACAGACATGGTAGGAAAAGCAGGCCTGGAGCAGACAGAAGAAGCAGTGTTACAGGGCGAAAAAGGTAAACTTGTTCTATATGTAGATAATATGGGTAAGACTATTGAAACATCTGAAAGAGTCGAACCGGTTGCTGGAAATGATATGTACCTTACAATTGATGCAGATTTGCAAAAAGCGGTATACAATCTTCTGGAGCAGAAATTAGCTGGTATATTGGTCTCGAAAATTGATAATGTCAAAGAAGTCAATACTACAAATGTTACATCAAGTAAGATCAGAATTCCCATTGATGATGTATACTATGCAATTATAAACAATAGTACCATAGATGTTGATAAGCTGTCGGAGGCAGATGCAAGTGAATACGAGAAACAGGTGTATATGAAATTCCTTGACAAGGAAAATCGTGCAATTGAGGCTATTTTGACCGAACTTCGAACTACCGACACACCGTATGACCAGTTGGCTATTGAAATGCAGGTATATGAAAGCCATATTGTATCACTTCTCGGTTCAAGTAATACCGGCATCCTTGTCGATAGTGAGATTGATAAAACGGATGATATGTACCTTGCATGGAAAAACGAAACCATAAGTTTAAAAGAATACCTTACCTATGCAATCGCACAAAATTGGATTGATATCACAAAGTTCAACCTGGAATCTCAGTATTCGGATACAGAGCAAATATATGAGAAGCTTTTAGAGTATATTGATGTTAATTTAAGAAAAGACACTTCATTTGCAAAGAAAATGTATAAGTATATGATTCGTGATAATGAGCTATCAGGAAAAGAAATCTGCATGATACTATTTGAGCAGAAAGCAATTATAGGAACTGCAGCAGAAAAGAATGCAATAGCAAGTGGAGGCATTACAGCATATAGTTTTCTACTAGATAAGATTTCCAAACTGGAAATCACACCAGAGCAGTTAGCGCTTGATCCATGTTCAGGTTCTTGCGTCGTGACGTCTGTTGATGGCGAGGTTCTTGCTTGTGTTACCTATCCGGGATATGATAATAATCGTCTGGCAAACAGTATTGATGCTGATTATTGGAATTCGTTACGTAATGATTTGTCCTTACCCATGTACGATTTTGCGACGCAGCAAAGAACAGCACCAGGTTCTACCTATAAAATGGTTTCCTCTGTAGCAGGATTAGAAGAAAATGTGATTGGATTAGATGAGATTATAACCTGCAAAGGAATTTTCGAGACAATTATCCCCTCTCCAAAGTGTTGGATTTATCCAAATGGAACACATGGCGATTTAAATATTGTTGGAGCAATCAAAAATTCATGTAATTATTTCTTTTATGAAGTGGGGTATCGATTAAGTACAGATTCTTCTGGTAATTATGATGCAGAGCTTGGTCTGGAGAGGCTAGCAAAATATGCAGAGATGTTTGGTTTGAATGAAAAGACCGGTATCGAAATAGAGGAGAATGACCCTAAGATTTCAGATGAACTTCCGGTTTCATCTGCCATTGGACAGGGAACCAATAACTATACCACGATAGGGTTATCAAGATATGTGACGACAGTTGCAAATAGAGGAACCTGCTATAAATTAAGTTTACTTGATAAAAAGACAGATTCATTAGGCACTCTTTTAGAAGATTTCACACCAGAAATTCGTAATAAAGTGCAGATACAGAGTGAAACATGGGATGCTGTGCAAAGTGGTATGCATGAAGTTGCATTGAACACAAAAGCATTTGATGAAATCAATTTGGCAGTAGCCGGAAAAACAGGTACAGCGCAAGAAAAAACCACAAGAGCGAATCATGCTCTCTTTGTAGGATATGCCCCATATGAAGCCCCAGAGATAGCAGTTGCAACACGTATTGCATATGGTTACACTTCTGCATATGCGGCTGAATTATCAAGAGATGTATTTAAATATTATTTTGAACTGGAGGACAAAGAAAAACTACTGAGTGGTGAAGCATCAGAAGTTGGAAATACAGTAATCGAGGATTAGAAATCAAAGGGAGATGCTATTATTGAAAAATTTAGTAACAATTAAAAGTTTTCAAAATGGAATATCAGTTCTATTAGATCCTGAAATGCCATTCTCAGACCTTTTTTTAGAAGTCGCAAGGAAATTCAGAGAGTCAGAGAAGTTCTTTGGGGAAGCAAAAATGGTTTTATCATTTGAGGGAAGAACATTGGATCAAGATGAAGAAATGCTTTTACTCAATGCCATAACAGACAATTCAAGGATACAAGTTTTATGCGTAATAGGAAATGATGAAGAAAAAAACCAATCCTTCTTCAGAGCAAGGAATCAATTGATTAATGAAGAAGACAATGCTGAAGGACAGTATTTTAAAGGAACATTACGTGCAGGCCAGGTATTAGAAACAGATTCAAATGCCATTATACTCGGGGATGTAAACCCTGGGGCAAAAGTTATCTCAAAGGAAAATGTGATTATTTTCGGAACGCTTTATGGACATGCACATGCTGGCGCAAACGGCAATTTAAAAACATTTATTGTTGCGCTGGACATGCAATCAACAAAGCTTCGCATAGGTGAATTTGATACAGTCTCATCAATTAAAGATAATAAATGGATTAGGTCCAGAGCGATTCCTAAAATAGCATATTTCAATAATAATTTGATTTGCATTAATGCAATTACAAAAGAATTATGGATGGATCTCCCGCTATAGAAACATACAATATTAAGGATTGAGGTATTATGTTCAAAAATATTGATTTTAGAAAATATGATATAATGTTAGTTTTGCTTATGTTGACGATATCTATTATTGGAATCATAATCATTGGTAGCGCAAAGGAATCAGAACAGATTAAACAGGTGTACGGTTTGATTTTAGGAATGGCAGGGATGATTATTGTGTCGCTCATTGATTATCATTTTATTTTGAGATTTTACTGGCTATGGTATATCATTGGAATTGGTTTGTTGGTCATGGTTCATTTTTGGGGAGAGAATGTTAACAATGCGGTACGTTGGATCTCGATTTTTGGAATTCAATTTCAACCGTCAGAAGTTGTAAAAATAATATTGATTTTATTTTATGCACAGTTTATCATGAAAAATATAGATAGTCTGAATACATTCAGAGTTCTTGCATCTATGTTGCTATTGTTGATTCCACCAGTCTACCTTATTAAAGCACAACCGAATCTGTCAACAACAATTATGGTTTGTCTTTTGTTTTGTGTAGCAGTGTTTGTGGGGGGCGTCAGTTATAAGCTGATAGGTGCTTTATTATCCATTACGATTCCCTCAGTAATCATTATTCTGAATATGGTGTTGCAACCCAACCAGAAATTGATTGATGAATATCAACAAACACGTATTTTGGCATGGTTATATCCCAGTGAGTATCCTGATATTGCTTTTCAACAAACAAACTCTATTATTGCGATTGGTTCTGGACAGTTATATGGAAAAGGGTTAAACAATAATGTGGTAGGATCGGTTAAGAATGGTAACTTTATTGCTGAGCCACAAACAGATTTTATTTTTGCTATTGTAGGAGAAGAATTAGGCTTTATTGGATGTTGTGCTATTATTATACTACTTGCGCTTATTACAATTGAATGTATACTTGTAGCAAGGAAGGCAAAAGATTTAGCTGGAGAGATTATTGCTATCTGTATGGCGAGTTTGATTGCATTTCAGAGTTTTATTAATATTGGAGTCACCACCGGCCTATTGCCAAATACAGGAATTCCATTGCCATTTGTAAGTGCAGGACTAACTTCTTTAGTAAGCTTATTTATTGGCATGGGTTTTGTAATTAATATACGAATGCAAACACCAAAATATTTTTAAATAAGAGAGGTATTTATTATGAACATTGGATTAATTGCTCACGATTCAAAAAAGAAACTAATGCAGAATTTTTGTATTGCGTATCGGGGGATACTTAGCAAAAATGATTTATATGCAACTGGAACGACCGGAAGATTAATAGAGGAAGTCACTAATCTTTCCGTTCATAAGTATCTGGCTGGGCACTTAGGTGGCGAACAGCAGCTTGGGGCACATATAGAACATAATCAGATTGACTTGGTTATTTTTCTTAGAGATCCGTTGTCTCCTAAATCGCATGAGCCTGATGTAAACAATGTGGTAAGATTATGCGATGTACATAATATTCCACTTGCAACCAATCTTGCAACAGCTGAGTTACTAATAAAATCACTTGATAGAGGGGATATGGAGTGGCGTGAAATGTATAAGTAGAATCTGTGTATTGCTACTATGTCTGTTTCTTTTGTCTGGTTGTTCTTCCAGCAAATATGACATGCCATATGATATTAATACACCAATCAGTGCCTACAGCATTGATACGAATAGTGAGAGCAAAATGGCCGATTCTTTTGCATCAGATTTGTGTGTGGTAAGTAGTGACATATCTGAAGGCACAGAGGTTGACATGTCTTTTGCTACAGCTGCTGCTTTATTTGATACATCTGTAGATACTACAATTTATGCAAAAAATGTTCATAAATCATTGTATCCGGCCAGTCTGACGAAAGTATTAACGGCACTGATTGCGATGAAGTATGGTAATATGGATGATGTGATTACAGCTTCCCCAAATGTGCAGATTAAAGAGTCAGGTGCACAATTGTGTGGTTTTAAACCTGGTGACACGATGACACTCGAACAGGCATTACATGGATTGCTTATGTATTCAGGCAATGATGCAGGGGTTATTATTGCTGAGCATATATCAGGAAGTATTGAGGATTTTGCCGTATTGATGAATGAAGAGGCAAAGAAGCTTGGTGCCACAAATTCAAATTTTGTAAATCCACATGGCCTTACAGATGACAATCATTACACGACTGCATATGATTTGTATTTGATATTCAATGAAGCTATGAAATATGAAAAGTTTAAAGAGATTATTCATATGAATAATTATATTACAACATATCATGACAGTGAAGGGAATGAAAAGGAGATGAATTTCTCCACTACAAATTCATATTTGACGGGAGAGATAAAGGCACCTGATAACATAACTGTCATTGGTGGTAAAACGGGAACTACAGATGCAGCAGGGGCTTGTTTAGTCTTGCTGGCGAAGGATAATGCAGGGGAGCCATTTATTTCAATTGTATTGCAAGCAGAAAATAGGGATTATTTATATGCAGAAATGACAGACCTATTAACGGAAATCAAATAGGTGCATTCCTAAATAGAGGTTGTTTTTTAAGGCCAAATAGAATATAATTATTTTATCATAATCAAAGGAGGAGATAACAATGATACAGTTAATCGTTGGCGAAAAGGGTAAGGGAAAGACTAAACATTTACTTGAAAAAGTAAATGGAGCGATTAAAACAGCGAATGGTAATATTGTTTATCTAGACAAGAATTCCAAACATATGTATGAACTTAAAAATAAAATAAGATTAATCAATGCATCTGAGTTTCCGATTTCTAGTACTGATGAATTCACGGGATTCATTTGCGGAATCGTTTCTCAGGATAACGACTTGGAACAGATGTATTTAGATAGTTTTATGGAGGTGGCTTTTATAACGAATAGAGATGTTGCCCCTGTATTAGCTAAATTGAAAAAGATTAGTGAACAATTCTCCGTTGATTTTGTTATTAGTATATCAGTAGATGAATCAGAATTATCCGAAGACTTAAAATCAAAAGTAATCGTTTCTCTATAGTATAAATCGAAAACTAGAAGCCTCGGGAGCTATAATGACTGCCGAGGCTTTCTAAATGGAAAATATGGCGCATAAACAGAATAATAAGATAACAAAATATAGAAAACCAATTAATATCAATCTTGGATTGATTATTTTTGTTATTATTTTTATATATATGATCACCAGTATTGTTTTGTATTTGAAAAATGATCAGGTAACTCCATATGAAGTGAAAATTGGTTCACTTGCAGTTAATAATACATACAGAGGCATAATCCTTAGAGAAGAGACAATAATAAATGCGGCCAACTCCGGATATATTAATTATTATGCAAGAGAAAATGAAAAAGTTGCGGCTGGTTCAATGGTTTATACTATTGATGAGACAGGTAAACTGGCTGATATGCTAATTGGTTCTGCCAGTGAAGAGAGTTCTTTAACGGATGAAGATCTAGCCGAGTTAAAGACCTCCATTGCTGATTTTGCAACAGCATTTGATGTAACCTCCTTTGATACGACCTATGATTTTAAATATGATATTGAAGGAACCGTATTAAAGCTGGCAAACTATAGAGTTTTATCAAGTCTGGATACATTAGAAGAGGCAAATCTTTCAGATTCTGTTCAGTTTGGATATGCACCGGAATCCGGTGTTTTAGTATATTCTACAGATGGCTATGAAGATATTGGAATTGATGAATTAACTCCAGAATTAATGGAGCCATTAAACTATGAAAAGCATCAGTTTCATAGTAACGATTTGATTGGAGCAGATGATGCAGCATACAAATTAATCACTGATGAGAAATGGTCGATTGTTATCGCGATTACAGAAGAGCAAGCGGTGCTACTGGAGGATACGTCTTATTTAAAAGTTAAATTTTTAAAAAATGGTTATGAATCATGGGGTTCGGTATCCATCGTCAGACAAAACGGTGCAGTCTATCTTATGCTTGATTTTACGAATTCAATGATTACATTTGCAACAGATAGAATACTTGAGTTGGAATTGGAAACAGATGAAGATGAGGGCTTAAAAATACCCAATTCAGCTATTGTAGAAAGAGAATTTTATCTGATTCCAAAGGCATATCTGACAAAGGGTGGTAATAGCGGTAATGATGGCTTCATTCGTGAAACATATCTTGAAGACGGGCAAGCATCAACAGAGTTTATTGAAGCCACGGTTTATAACGAATCAGAAGATGACTACTACATTGATGGCTCTATTTTTGAACCAGGAGACTATATTATACGTCCTGATTCTGATGAGAGATATGCAATCAGTAAGAAGGCAACCTTAATTGGGGTATATAATATTAATAAAGGCTATGCTGATTTTAAACAAGTCACTATATTGAATCAAAATGAAGAATATGCAATTGTTAAGTCAAATACAGAATATGGTCTGAGCGTATATGATCATATCGTTCTTGTTGGTGAAAGTGTTGATGAAAATGACTTTATATATTAATAGGAGATCGAGATGCATAATTCAATTTTAAGGGATAATTTAAAAATAATTGAGGATAATATCGATACTACTTGTAAAGAGCATGATATTCTGCCTGAAATGGTCACACTAATTGCGGTCAGTAAGACACAGCCTGTAGCTTTCATAAATGAGGTTTACAATGCTGGTATTCGTGACTTTGGAGAAAATAAAGTGCAAGAGCTAATAGATAAGTTTCCTCAAATGCCAGACGATATTCGATGGCATCTGATTGGACATTTACAAACAAATAAGGTAAAATACATCATTGATAAAGTGTTTTTGATACATAGTGTCGACTCTATTAAGCTCGCACAGGAAATTAGTAAAGAAGCAACAAAAAGAAATATTTCGGTTAGTATATTGATACAAGTCAACGTATCACATGAAGAAACAAAATATGGAATATCTGAGTTGTTAGCAATTGATCTTATAAAAGAGGTATCCACATTTCCAGGAATACACATAAGAGGTCTTATGACAATTGCACCATATACAGAGAATCCTGAGGAAAACCGTCTTTACTTCCGGAAATTGAAGCAATTATCTGTTGACATAATTAGCAAAAGCATTGATAATGTTAGTATGGATTGTTTATCAATGGGAATGTCAGGCGACTATAAAGTTGCGATTGAAGAGGGATCCACATATGTGAGAGTTGGTACATCTATTTTTGGGGAACGCATATATGTAACGGCGTGAATAAAGATGGGAGAATAAGGAGAATTAATATGGGAGTTTTAGACAAATTCTTAAATGCAATGAAATTAAATGACGACGAATATGATGATGACGAAGATTATTTTGATGATGAGGATGATTATGCAGAACCGGCGCCTAAGAAAAGATCTGCAAAACAACAGGAATCTATACGCGATGACTTTGAAGATGAAAAGAAAGCTAAGCCATTGCCAAAAGTAACACCAATGCGGTCTTCCAGCAAAGTGCGCACTACTGCAAGTGGAATGGAAGTATGTGTGATTAAGCCTACCTCAGTAGAAGACGCAAGAGAAATCACAGAGACGTTGCTTGCAAATAGAACTGTAGTACTGAATCTTGAAGGTTTAGATGTAGATATTGCACAAAGAATTATTGACTTTACATCGGGTTCTACATTTGCAATCAGTGGAAACCTGCAGAAAATTTCACATTACATTTTTATAATTACACCTAGAAGTGTTGAAATATCAGGAGATTTCCAAGAAATATTATCAGGGGCATTTGATGTTCCCGCTCTAAATAATAGATTTTAACTTGTGAGACAAATTGAACTTCCTGTATGAAATACAGGAAGTTTTTAGAGAGGATAAATGATTATGTCGTATGAAATAAATGTTGATTGTAAAAACACACAGCAATTAATAACAAATTATCCGATTTTAATAGAGTCGGATTTTTCAAAGTTAACAGAGGCGATAGCAGCAGTAATTAATCATACACAAAAAATATGTATTGTGACAGATACTAATGTGAATGATTTATATGTGGGTGATATACAGAAATTACTCAAATCGATTTCGCCAGATGTATTTGTTTTTCAGTTCCAGGCAGGCGAAAAGCAAAAAAATATAATGACAGCCATTGATTTATTTACCTATTTAATTGAAAAGAAAATAAATCGTTCAGATGTATTGGTTGCTCTTGGCGGTGGCGTAGTAGGTGACCTGACTGGGTTTGTGTCGGCAACATATATGCGAGGTATCAAATTTGTACAGATTCCAACCACATTATTATCACAGGTGGATAGCAGTATTGGTGGTAAAACAGGTGTAGACTGTAAGCAATACAAAAACATGGTTGGCGCTTTTTGGATGCCGAGCCTCGTTTATATGAATATGAATGTATTAAAAACACTCTCAGGCCGTGAATTTTCTGCTGGAATGGGTGAGGTCATGAAATCAGCACTTATTAAAGATGCCAATTTTTATGAATGGCTGATTGACAACTTTAATGCCATTAATGAAAAAGAACCAGAGATACTTGCAGAAATGATTTATCGCTGTTGTCTTATAAAAAAAGCAGTCGTAGAAAAAGACCCTTTTGAAAAAGGAGAGCGTGCATTACTTAATTTCGGACATACAATTGGCCATGCAATTGAAACCTATAAGAATTTCGAGCTGTTGCATGGTGAATGTGTAGCACTTGGCTGCGTTGCTGCCGCATATATATCGTGGAAGAAAAACATGCTTTCTATGGAAGATTACTATGAAGTAAGAGACATGTTCGTGCCTTTTAATCTTCCCATTACGATGGACCATATGGATCCTTCAGATATTGTAAATAATACAAAATCCGACAAAAAGATGGAACATGGTAATCTGAAATTTGTATTACTAAAGAAAATAGGTACTGCTGTCATAGACGAAACGGTAACGGAAAGCGAAATTCTGGAAGCCGTCCGTGAAATAACTTGGGAGGAAGAAAGAGATTATGAATAAAAAAGTGATTCGCTTTTTGATAGAGGCCGTTATTGTAGGACTACTATTGTTTTTAGATCAATTAGCAAAAATATGGGCCGTTGTTGCTTTAAAAGACGGGGAGATTTATGAATTAATACCCGGTGTTTTAGAACTTAATTATTTAGAAAATCAAGGTGCAGCTTTTGGTATTTTGCAAAAGCAGCAAACATTTTTCATTCTGGCGAGTGCAATAATATTATTCATTATTATAATTGTCTTATTTATTATGCCACATACGAAAAGATATTATGCATTAAATGTTTTACTTGTATTTATCGCTGCTGGCGCGATTGGTAATATGATTGATAGAATTAGATATAATTATGTAATTGATTTTATATACATAAGGGCTATTAATTTCCCAATATTTAATTTGGCAGACTGTTATGTGACAGTTTCAACGATAGTATTGTGTCTGTTAATACTATTCCACTATAAAGAAGAAGATTTTTTAGTGTTTTCTTTTAAGAATAAGAGGGTTAATTAAAATATGATTAACACACACACCTATACTGTTGATGAGAAGTATGAAAATGAACGTGTTGATAAATGCATCACATCTGCCTTTGAGGATTTGTCGCGTTCTTATATTCAAAGATTAATGAAGGAAGAGAAGATGACTGTGAATGGCGTGGTTTGCAAGGCAAATTACAGAGTCAAGACAGGAGATGAACTCTCTTTTTTTATTGATGAGCTGATAGAACCTGAAATTGTTCCTGAAGATATTCCGCTAGATATTCTATATGAGGATAGTGATTTGATTGTCATAAACAAACCAAAGGGGATGGTAGTCCATCCAGCACCAGGTCATTATTCCGGAACAATGGTGAATGCCTTGATGTATCACTGTAAGGATTTATCTGGAATCAATGGGGTTATGCGCCCTGGTATTGTGCATAGAATCGATAAGGATACAACGGGTTCAGTACTTATATGTAAAAATGATCTTTCCCATAATGATATTGCAAGACAATTAAAAGAGCATAGTATTACAAGAAAATATGTGACGATTGTGATTGGCAATATCAAAGAAGACAAGGGTATCATCGACCAGCCGATTGGGCGTCATACAACAGAACGAAAAAAAATGTCAATCTATTCAAAAAATAAAAAATCTGCAGTAACTCGCTATAAAGTACTTGAAAGATTTGGACAATATACCTATTTAGAATGTGTCTTAGAAACAGGACGGACACATCAAATCAGGGTGCACATGGCAAGCATTGGTTATCCTATACTGGGCGACAATGTCTATGGAAGGCAGAAGGATAGATTTCATTTGGAGGGACAAACCTTACATGCCAAAACAATCGGATTTGTACATCCTACAACCCATGAATATATGGAATTCGAAGCACCTATTCCCACATATTTCCAAGAACTGTTGCAGCAGTTATGAGAGGCAAACGATTTGTAAAATGTTTGTAAACTGTTCGTGAAACCCAAAACCATATATACAATTTTATAATAATATAGTATAATTTAGTTAAATAATAGAACAATTTTTTAATAGACATTAGGGGTAAAAGGGGTGAATTGTATGAATACAATTATTACGATTGGCAGACAATTTGGAAGTGGTGGACATGAAATCGGAGAGAAGCTGGCAACGGAATTTGGAATAAAGTGCTATGACAAGGAATTATTAACAAGAGCAGCACAGGAGAGTGGTTTGTGTCCAGAAATATTTGAAAATCATGATGAAAAACCAACAAGTAGTTTTTTATACAATCTTGTTATGGATACATACTCATTCGGGTATAATTCTTCTACCTATGTGGATATGCCCATCAGTCATAAGGTATTTCTTGCACAATTTGATGCCATTAAGAATATTGCAAATGAGGGAGCGTGTGTAATCGTTGGAAGATGTGCCGACTATGCATTAGCAGATTATAAAAACTGTATTCATTTATTCATATGTGCTGATTTAGATAATAGAATAGCACTTGTCAGCGAAAGATTTAACCTGAGCCCAGAAAAAGCGAAAGAAATGATTATAAAGAAAGACAAACAACGTTCAAGCTATTATAATTATTATTCTTCAAAAAAGTGGGATAGTGTAGATAGTTATGACATGACAATTGACAGCAGTATTTTAGGTATCGATGGAACTGTTGCGCTGCTTATTCAATTAGTAAAAGATTTTGAGAAGAAAAATAATCAGTAGTAATAGAAGAGGAATAAAAAATGAAATATCATTGGGATAAAAAGTATTTATATTGGGGTGTTACGATTTTTTTCTCTGTTGGTAGTTGTATATTGCTTTATTATTTCTTATTTAAGGGAGCAGATATATCCACCATGTGGAATCGTATTATTAATATATTAATGCCGATCATAGATGGTTTGGCATTAGCATATATTTTATCTGAACTTCTAAATTTTATAGAAAAAAAAATCCTTTATCCTATTGCACATAAATTAAAAGTAAAGGATACTATAAAATCTGCTAAAGTAATCAGGAATATTGGTGTATTATTTACGATGCTCATATTTGGTTTAATATTATATAGTTTGATTATGATGATTGTCCCGCAAGTATTGAATAGCTTACAAAATATTATAAAAAATGTCCCCATTTATTTTTATAATATCAATCAATTTTTAACAAAAACTTTAAAAGATTATCCTTCTGTAGAACAATTATTTATAGATTATTGGGGAGATATAGAGAGCTGGTCTAGTAAAGAGATTATTCCATCCATTCAGAAGTCAATTTCACATATGTCTACAAGTGTGTTAGGTGGTGTCGTGGATTTTCTGGCAGCAACATGGGACTTCATAATCGGTTTTATTATTGCAATATATTTATTGGCACAAAAGGAAAAATTTTGTGCACAATCTAAAAAAGTAATATATGCTTTTTTGAAACCAGAGCTCGCAAATACATTTCTAAATAACCTTAGATTTTCAAATAAAACATTTGGTGGTTTTTTATCTGGAAAGATAGTAGATTCAATTATTATAGGAATTTTGTGTTATATAGGAATGACCTTTTTTCGGTTTCCGTATGCTTTGCTAATAAGCGTAATCATTGGTATTACGAATGTAATTCCCTTTTTTGGTCCATACTTGGGGGCAGTTCCAAGTGCAATTATAATATTAATGGTCAGTCCTATGCAATGTGTATATTTTTTAATCTTTATATTAGTACTACAGCAATTTGACGGGAATATACTCGGCCCTAAAATTCTCGGCGATTCTACAGGATTATCAAGCTTTTGGGTCATATTTGCGATAACGCTTTTCGGCGGTATATTTGGTATATTAGGTATGTTTATAGGGGTACCATTGTTTGCCATCATTTATGCAACATTTAAAACCGTTGTGAACCAGAAACTAAGGGATAAGGGATTTCCTGATGATACGGCTTTCTATTTAAAGAGTAAATTGATTATACATGACGATGGGCAAGACCAGTCTGGGAAAAAAATCAGGATATCAGATAAAAAAATTAGAGTCATTAAGAATAGTAATCATAACAAAGAAAATATACGGTATGAACAATCTAATGATAATATTTTAGATTACAAGGATGATGAGTAACGATAAGAAGAGCTTTTTCATTTATGCTGACACACTGTTAGCAACAGGGCTTTTTCTAAATAGGAATGACTTTATGACTGAATATAAATAGCAAATATTCCCTGCTGTATAGGCCAACCGGTATTAATAGAAAAATAGCCCTGACTGGCATGATGTGCGATTACTAGGCAGGTTAGAGCTATTTTTAGATTATCAAAATAATACATTCTCTTTGTGTCACGTTCTATATTCGTTGTTAATCTATTTGTGGCTTTTACGACTGTATCCATATCCTTTTCCTCTTACCCCGCGTAATATAGATGCTGATCAAATAATTTATTAAAGTTCATTTTTTAAATAATACACTTTTTTAAATTTCTCTGTCAATAAGTATTATACTAAATATAGGAAATTATTCAAAAAAATATATTTTAAATGATTGAGGTTCAATTAATAATGAAAATAATGATTTTTATCGAGGGAACCACCTTTTACACAAAATTTCCCCTGTTTATCTTTACGAAATATGGATATAAGCCGATAGAAAATGCCGTAGAGATAGTAAATGATTGGAAAGAAAAAGGGCATGAAATCTATCTCTGTTCTTATGTACATAAGGTAAGATATAAATATATAAAATCAATTTTGGATTTTTATGGTATGAAATATACGGAAATTATTTGTAGGAGTAAAAGGGAACAATACAGCGAAATTGTTGAACGTCTTGAACCAGACCTATTAATTGAGGATGATTGCAGAAGTATAGGCGGACAAAGAGAATGGTGTATTACGAACGTTAAAGATGAATTGAAATCAAAAATTCACTCTATAATTGTTCCTGAATTTAAGGGAATCGAGGACATTAAAATAGAAGGATAGGTATTCATTGCAGTAGGCCTGTTTTTGAGATATAATGAAACGAAAAAGATTATATAGTAATCCATTAAAAAATACAGATGTATCTATTCGCGAAAGAATAGTTTATCGAATAGATGGATCGGTTTTTAACTACAGAGGATAAATGCTTGCGGCCACAACCGATTGGCTCTCAATGGGGCTTACAGGGCTTTCTAGGTAATAGATCAACATATATGAATGGAGATTTCAAATGACATTACAGCAACTATATAGTTATGCAAGAAAAGCTATCGATGATTATGATATGATTCAGGAAGGTGATAAAATTGCAGTGGGAATATCCGGCGGTAAAGATAGTCTGACACTGCTCTATGCTCTCTGCGGGCTACAGAAATTTTATCCAAAGAAATTCGAATTAGAAGCTGTCACGGTAGATTTGGGATTTGAAGGCTTTGATATGAGTGCTGTGGAAACCTTATGCAAAGAACTGGGTGTTCATTATACGATCATACATACTGAAATTTCGAAAATCGTTTTTCATGACCGAAAAGAAAAAAATCCATGTTCATTATGTGCCAAAATGCGAAAAGGGGCACTGAATGAAGCAATTAAAGAATTGGGTTGTCATACGATTGCTTATGCGCATCATAAAGATGATCTTATTGAGACGATGCTGCTCTCTCTCATATTCGAGGGCAGGTTCCATAGCTTTTCTCCAAAGACCTATTTAGATAGAATGGATTTAAATCTGATTCGTCCTTTATTATATATCAATGAAACTGATATTATTGGATTTCGAAATAAATATAAATTACCTGTACAAAAAAATCCATGTCCTGTTGACGGTTATACAAAACGCGAGGATGCAAAAAACTTATTAAAGCAAATGAATCATGATTATCCTGGCACAAAAGAAAGAATGTTCACAGCAATTGTAAATGGACAGATTTCAGGATGGCCTCCCAAAAAAGGAGAGTTTTAAGATGGCTGTAAATAATAATTATCATGACCAGGTCAATTTGAAAAATACACTGCAATTAAGAGAGGTCATGGTTACTCTCCCATCCTTCTGTAGAGATTACTTTTTAGGAATCAAAGAAATCACTTCTTCGCGTACCAGATTAGCATATGCATATGATTTACGTATTTTTTTTGAATATTTACATGAAAAAAACGCCTTCTGCAGTAAGTATAAAATAATTGATTTGCCCATAGAAATACTAGACTTAATTAAACCAATCGACATTGTGGAATATATGGATTATCTATCCTATTATATGAAAGAAGAGCGTGAATATACGAATGATGAGCGTGGAAAATCAAGAAAGCTTGCAACGCTACGCAGTTTTTATCATTATTATTTTGTGAATGAATTAATTACAAAAAATCCGGCATCGCTAGTACCTATGCCAAAGCTTCACGAGAAAGAAATTATTCGCCTTGAAATTGATGAAGTTGCGATTTTATTGGATCAGGTAGAGGAAGGCACTAATTTAACAAAGAAACAGCTGGAATTTCACAAAATAACGAAGGTCCGTGACCTTGCATTATTAACCATATTACTCGGTACAGGGATTCGTGTCTCAGAATGTGTGGGGCTGGATATAAAAAATGTTGACTTCAAAAATAATGGAATACTGATTCGACGCAAAGGTGGCTATGAAGCTGTAGTATATTTTGGCGAAGAAGTGCAGGAAGCGCTCCATAATTATATCGAGCAAAGACAAAGCATTATTCCGGAAACCGGACACGAGGATGCCCTATTTCTGTCGCTACAAAACAAGAGAATCACTGTACGTTCCGTAGAAAAACTAGTTAAAAAATATGCAGAAACGGTCACAACATTAAAGAAAATCACACCACATAAACTACGGAGCACATATGGAACCAATCTATATCGTGAAACCGGTGATATATACCTGGTAGCTGATGTGTTAGGGCATAAGGATGTCAATACAACTAAAAAGCATTATGCTGCACTTGGGGATGCAAAACGCCGTCAAGCGGCTACAGCGGTGAAATTGAGAGAGAAATTGTAAGCGCAATAGGTAAAAAGTGCAGATATATTAGGTTTTACCGCTCTGTCTGCTCAGTCATAAACCCCCATCGAAAACCAAATTTATCTATAAATACAACCTCACACGAACTATAAGTGGTACTATGTATAGGATATATCGTTATACTGCCTTCTTCTAAAACAGCATATGCATTTTTAACCTCATCGCTCGTATCGAATGTCACAGTAAGTGATAAGGAAGTACTTTCTATCAAATCTACATCCATATTATCACACATCATGATTCTCTGATTTCCTATAAAAAGTTCTGCATGATAAATATAATTTGCCTGCTCTGCATTTAATTCTCTATTCCAATCTCTTGCATCGGCATCAGAATATCTTAAAAGACATCCAACTTTTGCATTGAATGCTTTTTGGTATAAAGTCAAAGCTTCTTCACAGCGTCCACTAAAATTAAAATTTGGTGTCATTACTATCATACTTCGCCTCCCTATAATGTGAAATTATATAGCTTAATAAAAGATATCTTGCATTATTATAGCATAAATATGAATAAAAAGAACAATCTGCTATCATATATACTTTTTCTTCGATGTTCTATTTTCTTAAGATTTTCTCGAATTCCTCTGCATTAACAGGACGATAAAAATAAAATCCTTGTATTTCATCACAATTTTTTTGACTGAGAAAGTCTAGCTGCATTTCTGTTTCGACGCCTTCAGCAATGACTTTCAGACCAAGATTATGAGCTAATCCAATGATACCTAATGCAATCGCTTTATCCTTATCGCTTTTATGGATACTTCGTACAAATTGTATATCCATTTTGATACGGTCGATTGGCATGCTGGTCAAACGACTTAATGAAGAATACTCTGTACCAAAATCATCAATAGATATAGAGATACCCAGTTTTTTCAAAGAACTAAGCACCTCAATAATATATTCCGATTCATTAACAGCGACACTTTCGGTAATCTCCAATTCAAGATACTGTGGTTCCAATTGCGTTTCCTTAAGGACCCTTTGAATTTGTGAAATAAGATCAGGATTTCTAAATTGTATAACTGAGACATTAACAGCAATACGAATAGCTGGTAAACCAGATAAGTGCCATGATTTACATTGCATACACGCTGTCCTTAAAACCCATTCACCGATTGCGCCGATCAATCCCGTCTGTTCTGCTAGAGGTATGAAAACACCAGGGGAAATCATCCCCAATTCAGGATGATTCCAACGTATAAGAGACTCGGCAGCGATAACATTTTTTGTCTTAGTACAAACCTGAGGCTGATAATGTAAAATAAATTCATCTCTCTCAAGTGCTCGATATAAGCTATTTGTAAGTTTCATCTTCATAAGTATTTCATTTTTCATATCTGATGTACAAAATAAATACTGATTTTTCCCTTGTTCTTTCGCTTTATACATTGCAATGTCTGCGTTTTTAATAAGCAGATCGGCATCTTCACCGTCAACGGGATAAACCGCAACACCTGCACTAGCCGTAACAAAATATTCTTGTCCCTTTATGATAAACGGTTTCTCAAAGACACTTAAAATTTTTCTAGTTAGCATGGCAATATCATCGACAGAATTCAGATCATTCAGCAAAATTAGAAATTCATCGCCACCAAAACGTGAAACAGTATCTGATTTTCTAAGCAGTTCCGACAGTTTTTCGGAAACTTTGATTAAAAGGCTATCCCCACCGTCATGTCCGATGGAATCATTGACAGCTTTGAAGGAATCAAGGTCAAGGAAAATAATCGCAAGAACTTTATTGGTCCGCATAGACAGATTTATAGCCTGAGTTGCTCTGTCTTTAAATAGTAATCGGTTCGGCAGCTTTGTCAAGTAATCATGGAACGCTATATAATTGATTTCCCTTTCATTTTTTACTTTTTCAAGAGCATCACCAAGGATATTTGCTATAATCATATAGAAACCAAGATGTAAGTCGTGCCACATCTTTATCCTACGTTCTGCATCTATGCCTAAAAATCCGAAAACAACATTATTAATAACAATGGGGATCGCAATAAAAGCTTTCTCTTTACTGTTAACAAATCTGGGGATTTCATCACCCACTTCAGCTATAATGTCAGCCGTATCAGATAATGCGATTATATTGCCACCTTGTATATGAAGTATGAGCTGTGGAAAGTTAAAACTGTTCATAATCTCCTCAAGCCCAGAATTCTCCATTATTTTATTGCTAAACCATACATAATTACAAATCAGATTTTCTTTTTCTTCATCAAATAAATAGACATATGCCCTGTCTATGTTCATAAAAGTGCCCATTTTCAACAAAGTATTTTCAAATTTATCATTGATATTTCTTTCGTTAATACTGACAAAGTCCGATGAAATCTCTGAAATCATTTTTTGGATATTAATTTGTTCTGCATTCTCATTCAGTTTTGCTAGGTAAATCTTTTTTACAAAGAATGCAAACCAGATGGTTATCATAAAAAAGCCTATTCGAACAACGTGATCGGCAGCGTCAATCATCACGGTTGTCTCCGGCTTAAGAATCCACACCATAATCTGCGTCAGAACAATTGAAATTATCAGCGAAATTTGGATATAACCACTTCCAAAAACAAGTGTGATAATAAGTAAAAGAAATGGAAAAGCCCAGATTGTCACACTAGCATTATTAATAAATTTTACAGTTATGACTGGCACAATTAGTGATAATATAATCGCATTCAGAATGTCTTTTGTGTTATTGTTTTTAATCGCATGCTGAATAAATTGAAATACAAAACCTAGAAGCATCAAAAATCCACTAAATATCAGTACAGATTTGAGATTATCCTGATTGTGTAACAAGTATTGCGATATAAAATTCAATAAACTACCAACAATAAAGGCGTAAGACATATAATTGATAATTTTTGTTCGTATCTGATCAGTCATTAGGATGGCCTCTTCATCAACATGCCTTGGATTCATTAAGCCATATCTTTTAATTGTATAATAGACAACAATCGTTGGAAACAACATGATAACTGGTGCAAGCTGAGGGATTGCTACAGAAAATATCACTTTACACAGAATATCTGTCAACGATCCAATAATTATTGTAAATAGAAATGAAAACAAAATAAAATAGGATTGTTTTTTCAGCTTTAGATTACTGCTTTTCCGTCCCCATTGCCAAATAAGATAAAACCCTATTGCCGAATATAGAATATAATAGGTCGCATAAAACTTATCCCAAATATTATTTTTGGCTACATTAATCCAACCCAAGGGTGATAGCACCATGTTATATTGATCTGGATTAATATCAGGAAAATAGGTAAACCCAAGATATGTCACGACAGTCGGTATATATAATAACAGATAAACCCACCATTTTTTCAGCAAGTTATCTTTCCCTATATAAAGCAGAAAAAAATGCAATAATATACTGAAAAAGGCACCCCATCCAATGGCAGAAAATCTTCTCCAAAACAAGACATCGGAAAGGTTATTTCCCGAAATCGCCATGCTGAAGCCGAACGACCAGAATTCCAGAGCAACCGTAGCTCCAAAATACATAATGTTCATTTTACTCTTCGGGTTTATATATAGTATATAGATGCCTAAAAAAAGGCTTACAATACCAGCTATACTGAAGATTACAGCAAATATTAATGATATTTCCAAATTAATTCCTCCGCTTTCCTATTTTGATATATCAAACATCAATCGACCTAATTCTATGCTGTGCTACCTCTTCATTGATTATAATATTCGACTCTATTACGCCCTTTATGTTTTGCCTGATATAGTGCTTTATCAGCATGTAATATTATATTATCCCTGTTATTACTTTCCTTATAAACAGTAACACCCAAACTACATGTAATATGGTTTATCTTTGGAAATACATACAATTGTATGGTGCTTCTAATTTTTTCAGCTAATAAACAGGCCTGCTCGAGATCCTTTGAGGGAAGTATAATAAGAAACTCTTCCCCTCCCCATCGACCAACATAATCTTCTTTTCCCACTTCTTTTTTGAGAATTACTGCCAATTGACTAAGAATATCATCTCCAATTAAATGTCCGTATTTATCATTTACTTCTTTGAAATTATCAACATCTAATAAAACCATAGCAAAATGCGTTTGTATCTTGTTACTTCTATTTATTTCTGCTTCAATTATATTATCTAGCTTCATCCTATTATAAATTTGAGTTAATTTATCAATTTCTGAAAGACGCATAAGATCCTGATTCGCTTCTTCTAATTCTGAAGTTTGAACATTTATATAATGTAGCAATCGTGATACAATTCTGCTGTGTTTATCGGAGTATGGATCGCTTCCTGTTTGCTCTGTTACATTTTCTGTTTTCAAATCTTCTGATAGATTTGTTTTAGAATGCTTTTTCCCTTCACGCATACCTACTACAATCATAGCACAATTAAGCAATTGAAGCTTATTATTATGACAAAAAAATTCACCTGACGTGAAAAACCCTGTTGTTGGTGCAACTCCTTGAAAAGGTTGGATTTCATAATTAACAGCATTCTGTAGCAAAAAGCGGCGACAAATGCAGGAATATGTAAAAATAGCTTCTGGCGCAAAAGAACCTATGGACTTTTGCAAAGATTTTGAATCTTGTAAAATTTCTTCTGGATCTCCATAACCTATTCTGACTTTCTCATTTTCATATATATCCGCTATAAATTCAATTGCGCCATCATGTACTAAGAACGGTACACGTGCAATAGTATAACCGTCTCGTTCTAATAAAAAAGGAAATTCCAATACATTAAAGTAAAATTTTTCATCATTCTCTATTCCCAAATACTTGTGATAAATATCATATGTATTTTTCTTATCTACTGTTTTAACCAATTTCCCGTAAGACTCCGTAATGGTCATCTCTTTGCTTAATGGTTTCCATCCCAAGTGCGAAGTAACATAGATCTGAAGTTCACTACTTAAAAAAACAATAGCTACAATTCCCTGATATATAAAACTTGTCCCACAAAATACAATCGCTCCTCTTGCTAAATCATAAGTAGCCGCCCCACCTCCGAAAACCGGAAAGAATACCTCTTTTTCTGACATTCCTCTGAAAAGCTCTGATATATTAGAGGATAGCGGTGTTCCTAATATAAGAACTCCCGCTATTTTTTCTTCAAAATCATTTATGGCTTGTATCAATTCCTGTCCGTCAGTGAATTCATTCCCCGAGATACAGGTTTGCGTAATGGTTTTTAGCACTGTATCATCAAAAAATAGCATTGAAAGAAGAATGGTCCCTACTTGCAGCTTTCCCTCTAGAATTTCACCTATTGTTGTTGTGCCTACCACTATCGTAGTTGGCATGGTATCTTCAATAACTGCAACAATTTTCTTTAGTAAATCCATTTTGTCCTGTGATGAAAAGATTTGTATCAGTGTTGATTTTGATACATTTGCACAAGACTGTATTTCGGAAGATGATAAAAATGCATGTAGTTTATTAAGGTCAACGAAAGAATACGTTACATTTTTCATCTTCAATTTGGTCCTTTCATTAAATGAATTTAGATTATTATACTTTGTTTCTTACAGTTTAAAAATATTAATGGCCTCAACTAATTCATCTGATAAAGATCTCAATGCAGTTATCTCTGAACTAATATCATTCACTGCAGCTGCTAGCTGTGCAGTTGATGCAGATGTCTCTTCTGTACTTGCAGCATTTTCTTCTGAAATAGCACTTAAATTAGTGATGATATCCACAACCGTTATTCTAGACTCATTTAAGCATTTTGTAATATCTGCGATCTCTTTTATTTGATCAGTAGAATGATTGATTCCATTGTATACTTCCACAAAACTATCCTTTGTCCTATTCAAATGAGAATTCTGTACTTCAATTGTTTCTTTAACTCCATGCATTGTCTCTACCGCTTTATTGGAATTATCAATCAATGTATGTATAATATCGCCAATTTCTTTTGCTGATGTTCCTGATTGCTCTGCCAGTTTTTTGATTTGTTCTGCAACAACTGCGAATCCTCTACCTGATTCTCCAGCTCTCGCCGCTTCAATTGAAGCATTCAAAGATAATAGATTCGTTTCGTTAGCAATTGAAGTTATGATATCCGCTGCTTCTTGTATTTTTAGTGCAAATTCATTCGTTTCATTTGTCTGCCTATAGATGGTCTCAATTTCTAATTTTGTCTTTTCATTTATAACATTCAGCTCATCTAATGTACTCATTGCCACAGTTCCTGATTCAATCATTTTATCAGAATTCATATGTAGCTGTTGTATTGCATCAGATGTTTTTTCGATATTATCCCCCATTATTATGGTTTGTCTCGATGCTTCCTCGGTTGATTGCGCCTGCGCTGTGGCACCTAATGCAATGTCTTCCACTGCCTTTTCGATACCATCTGTTGTTGTCGCTGTTTCCTCTGAAACCTGTTCAAGTTCTTCTGACGCAGCTAACAAAGATGATGCTGTTTGATTTACTTCGGAAATAATATTTTTAAGAGAATCTTTTAGATGCAACGTTGCATTGGCGATATCTCCAATTTCATCTTTTCGTAAGACATCTTTTTTATTCTGTTCCATATTTAATTCGCCTTCTGATATTCTTTTTAAGACATCAACATTTCTTGCCATTGTCTTTGTTAATTTTTTTATAAGAATACTTTCAAGTAGAATCGATATAAAAACAATTATAATAATAACAACAGAAATTTTAGATACAATATTAATATATTCTTCCTGTACTTCTTTTTGAGTGTGCGCAGCAACAAAAATACCTGTAACCTCATTTGATTCATTTCTTATCGGAATATAATAAGCATAATAGTCTTCGCCTCCTACTATTACCTCTTCAAATAATTCTTCACCTTGATTTAATACAGTATTAATGACTTCTTCTGGTGCTTTTGTTCCTACAACACGATTACCTTTTTCATCTTTAACTGTTGATGCAATTCTTTCATCACCATCAAAAATAGATATATGAACGCCACCATTATCAAATATCGTATCAATAATGTGGTTAATCGTCTCAGTGTTGTTTGCATTTTCAGCATTAACGATTTCTTCTTGTTGATATGCTTCTTCGCCTGCATAGGCAACCACTTTTAACTGAGCCTTAATTTGATCCTGAATACTTTGTTTCACTTCAATTCCAGTTATTATAATCGCGGTTACTCCTATTACAATTGCGGGCCCTAATACCATTGATAAAATCTTACCTCTTAGCTTCATTTCAAATCCTCCTAGTATGTTTTTATGTTCTTGGGTCATTATTGCATCTTTTTATTTGGTATATAGAAGAAAAACACATCTTTTTGCACACAGATTAAATTATAACATTTAAATTCATAAGTAAAATGGAACAATTGTTACACATCATTAAAGAAATTATCAAGTAATACATTAGCATAAAAGAAAAAGCGAAGTGGAAAATCCACCTCGCCATAAAGAATATCTAATTAGGTTATATCACTACCATCTTTTTTCACACTAAATTATGCCGTATTTTCTTTTAAATTGACACACTAAATCAGTTGATACTCTTTTATCATTACTCAACACCTGAAACATTTCATATTTTGATAAATAATAAATATCCATAGGTTTATATCGAATGAGTGAGGCATAAAGTGCTTTTATAAACCATGCTATTCCCTCATCTTCTAGCCCTATTTGATAATGCGCATATGCTAAATAAAAAAGTCCATGATGACCCATCTCATATAAATGCATATCTATTTGATATTGATTAAGAGCAATTCCTTCTTCTATTACTGCATCAAATTCACCGGTGAGATAATGCAAAGTAATCTTATTAATTTTAACTGTAACTACAATCAGCGCATCCTGCACAATATGCATCTTGTTGGCTACTATTTCACAGGCTGATAAAACCGCATTTCTGGCATTATCTAAGTCCATTAGCATTTGGTAAGAAGTCGATAATAGAACGTAAAATCTGGCAAGATAAATATCCTTCGAGTAATTTGGCTCAGCATTTTGAATTATATCCTGTAGCGCTTTTATTGCTTCATGACACCTATTCTCTTTTAAAATCATATAAAAAATTCTATTGTATTCAATTTCATAAACCCATGGAGTTTTTTGAAAATCTGGCAATACTAGTGCCTCATCTGTTACTTTTTTCAGTGTAATTGGATCATTTTCCATTCTACACTTATTAAAACGGACAATCATTGCCGCAACATCAATTGGATTTAAACAATCAAGATATTCAAAATATTTAAAAAAATCAATTCCCATCTTATTCCCAAATTGTCTAATTACTTCAGCAGAAGGTGTACGCTCTCCCTTTTCAATGAAATAAACATATTTCTCAGAGCAAATATTATCTGATAATTCTTTGCGACTCATTCCAATAATACTGCGATATTCTTTAATAACATTACCTATAAAATTCATCTGTCTCTCCTTCTAAAAAATGTAGTTGTATTTATTAGAGCATTATTAGTATTATTGTATTAGCATACTTTTCCCATTATACAACAACCTGCAATTATTATCAAAGAACAAATACAAATTTCTACAGAAAACTGCACTCACAAATAATCTCATGAGTGCAGTCACAACTATTACCCTATTTCGTATATAACTTATCTGTATAAAGAATATGGTTTACCAACCAATCGTTTAAATAATTCAAAATTTTCATAATGGCCTGATCTGGATTTGCTTCAATCTCATTCCAGTCTAAATTGCTCAGCTTCTCAATAAATTCCTGATGCTCAATTTTATGAGAAAATAACTTTTTATACTGTAGACTTTCCATATACTTTTCTTCATCTGCAAAATGAAATATGGTATAGTCCTTTAAATCGCCTAAAATTTTAGCAATATAGTCAAATTTATCGACTACAAATTCGTCATTCAAGAGTTGATAAGCTTCCTCTGCAATTTCAAAAAGTCTCTTGTGCTGCGCGTCAATCATCTCTATCCCTAGATAATACTCATCTTTCATCTCAAACATAATCGTTACTCCTTTACATTGTCTTTTAACTATATTTTCATACAAAATCATGAGAATAGCAACAGTTTTTCGTAAAATTACTGTAAAAATCAGTTCTTCAGTATTTTATATAATAACTGATACAATTGTAGGACTTCCTCTTGGCTTAATGGTAGACAGGAAGCTATCTGTGTGGGGATATTAATAGCCTGATTTCTTAATGCCATCCCTTGATCAGTTATTCGCACACACAATTGTCGCTCATCCTCTTTAAAACGAGTTCTGGTAATAAGCTTTTTGGACTCCAGTTTCTTTAATAAGGGCGTAAGCGTACCGGAATCCAAATATAAATATTCTCCCAGTTCTTTTACATTCATTTCTTTTTCTTCCCACATGACCATCATAGCAATGTATTGCGTGTAGGTTAAATCAATTTTATCAAGGAAAGGCTTATACTTTCTTACCACCTCTTTTGCGCTTGCATATAGAGGAAAGCATAGCTGATTCCTTAATTTTAATGCATTAAATGAGTCTATTTCGTGATCCATTGCATGGTATCTCCTTGCTATAATAATTCTGCTATCTTACTATCGATCTGTTCTGGTTCTATATTAGGAGCAAAACGTTCTATGATATTACCTTCACGATCAACTAAGAATTTTGTAAAATTCCATTTGATGGTACCACCCAGAGAACCCTTTTTCTGTGATTTCAAATAAGTAAAAAGAGGTTCTGCGCCTTTACCATTCACCTTGATTTTAGAAAACATGGGAAAGGAAACTCCATAATTTATCTGACAAAATTCTGTAATCTCCTGCTCTGTTCCGGGCGCTTGGTTTGCAAACTGATTACAGGGAAAATCTAAAATCTCTAGTCCCCTGTCTTTATATTTATCATATAGATGTTGAAGACCTTTATACTGTGGTGTAAATCCACAACCGGTTGCCGTATTGACGATGAGTAACACGTTGCCTTTGTATTTCTCCATAGAAATCTCATTTCCACTTCTATCCTTTACCATATAATCATAAATATTCATTTTAAATTCCTCTTCCTTTCATTTTTTGCTATTTAATTGCATACAATTTGTTCAATATCATTATATTTGCTGAGAGATACTTTGTCAATGGTCACTTGCTTCTATTTAAAAATGGTTCAGCAATATGTTTTTTGAAGAAAGCAATGATAGGCCCCATAAAAAATGCAGTAATTAAAGTTCCTACACCCACGGTTGCACCAAAGAAAAATCCGATGATAACACAAATAATATCTGTTCCGATTCTACAATACTGAAATTTTGCAACACCATGTTCTGAAATGTACAAAGCAATTGCATCATATGTTGATACGCCTAAATTTCCAACAAAATAAAGGGAGGAACCAAAGCAAATAATAACAATACCAAGTAATAAAAATATTATTTTAACAAATAAAGATGGATTTGGAAACAGCTCACTGTAAATCCATGAAGAGAACTCTACGACATAACCTAACAAAAAGATATTAATTAACGTACCGAGACCTATTTTCTTTTTGTCTATCATAAAGATGACTAAAAGCATAATACAATTTATAATCATATAAAATGTACCAAATCCCAATGGCGTCAACGCCCAAAGTCCATGTGCAAAAACCTGAAAAGGATCCATTCCGAAATCTGAGAAATTAAACATTCCAACGGAAAAGCCACAGATGGTTACACCGGCTACTGTCATAAAGATTCGCTTTGTCTTTTTGTTCATAAAACACCTCAATTTCTGCTATAAACTATTTCATTTCAATCAATTAACGATAATAAGGAACGATTAAATTGTTTCCTGCCTGTATCGTATCTTCTTCTAATATATAATTTATCTTTTTAACTTCATTGATATACTGCTCTTTGTTTTTATATTCATCACTCATATAAGAGTCTGCTATGGTATACAACGTATCTCCGCTTTGGATGGTAACACTTTTATAATACTTTTCACAAGCACGCATATTGGTGTCTGAACTGGCATACGTAAATATAGTACAAAACAATATGCTAAAGATACAGAAGGATAAAACAATACTAAGTGCCAGCATACGCCTCTGTAATAGAACCTGTTTTTTCCTATCCAAATATTTTTTTCTACTTCGATCCAAATAATCCATCGCGATAACCTCCCCATAACCAGAACGCACATTCCGAACAATTGTTCTATTTACATTATACAGAACGATTGTTCGGTTTGTCAATAGGAAAAGAGATAAAAATCGAACAAATATTTGGAATATATGTTTGCTTTTTCAAAAATCGTATGTTATAATTTTTTTAGGTTATTATTTTGTACATTAGGAGGTCAATTTATATGGGATATGGAAAAATCACATCGAAACAATCTGAAATTTTGGCATATATAAAGGAAGAAATATTACAAAGAGGTTATCCGCCTGCTGTTAGAGAAATCTGTGAAGCAGTAAATCTAAAATCTACTTCGTCTGTACACTCTCACTTGGAGACACTTGAGAAAAATGGTTATATCAGGCGTGATCCAACGAAACCAAGAGCCATTGAGATTATGGATGATAGTTTTCAAATGGTTAGAAATGAAATGACAAGCATCCCTATTGTTGGAACTGTCGCTGCGGGTATGCCACTTCTAGCTGAGCAAAATATCGAAGGTTACTTTCCTATTCCTGTGGAAATGGCACCTAATGCAGAATCTTTTGTTCTAAAAGTTAAGGGAGACAGTATGATAAATGCTGGTATCTTTAGTGGTGATAATATATTTGTAGAAAGATGCAGCACAGCAAGAAACGGTGAGATTGTCGTTGCCCTAATTGAGGATTCCGCAACAGTAAAAACCTTTTATAAAGAAAATAATCATTATAGACTGCAACCTGAAAATGATACGATGGAGCCTATTATCGTGGATCAGGTTGAAATACTGGGAAAAGTATATGGTCTATTTAGACTTTACAGATAATATTATTTTAATCAAGAGAACATTAGCTTAACCGTTAATGTTCTCTTTTTGTAATGCAGAATAATAATCAAATGTTTTTTGTGTCATATCATCCTTCTCACCTTGGATAGAATTCAGATAATCTAGTGTATCTCCTAATATAAGTACAAGAGCCTTGTCTATTTCCGAAAATGCCATATGACGTATTTCTTTTAAACGAGGAGCTTTCATTCTATTAGGTTCGATATAATCTGCAATCAGCAGTATTTTTTCAAGCATGTTCATATCAGGGCGTCCTGTTGTATGATTTATAATTGCACTGATAATTTGCTTGTCATTTACATTATATGTTTGCATGGCCATAAATCCACCAAGCTTAGCGTGCAATAGAAACGGATTTCTTCGTTCAACATCAGTAACATTAATCCGATGTTTGTCACATAAGACCAGCATATCTTCTGCATCCATGCATTTTGCACAATCATGTAACAAACCTGCCACTTCAGCCTTTTCAATGTCTTCATTATAACGCATAGCAAGTGCGGCAGCTGTATAAGCAACGCCTAAAGTATGATTATATCTTCGATGATCTAAAGAGCGCTTAATTTTTTTTCTTAATTTTTCTTTATCATAAGCTTCTGTATTTATCATAGTCTTATTCGCCTTTATAAAATTTATTCTTTTTTATATATTCTTCCACTTCATCGGCAACAAAATATTTAATTGATTTCCCCGCCACTATATTTTCGCGTATCATTCTGGAGGAAATATCAATATTTGGTGTAGCAAGCATTTTAATATCAGCATTATATTTTACTCTATAATACTCTATCTGTAGCTTGATTTCGGCATTAGATATATTATTTCTATTGCCCACCAATATTGTACAAAGACTAAATATTGTTTCCACCTCATGCCACTTTTCGATGCCACATAAATTATCAGCACCAATGATAAAGAAAAAATCAGTGTTGAGGTAAGTAGTGTTTAGATAGGCGAGCGTTTCGCTGGTATAGGTATTGCCTTGACGCTCCACTTCAATCGTTGATAACTCGAAGTGTTTATTACCCTCAATTGCGAGGGATATCATTTGTACTCTTTGTTTTGCGGGTAAAAGTTCGCTTGCATCTTTTTGGTAAGGAACCCCACTCGGCATAAACAGGACTTTATCCAATTCAAAATCTTGAAAGGCATTTTCAGCAATTATTAAATGCCCTAAGTGAATTGGATTAAAAGTTCCACCCATGATACCGATTCGTTTTCTTGGAATAGACATAGCATTAAAGCCTCCATTTATAGTCTAAAACGGTAAAATTATTTTTTTGTCTTTTGCTTCTTTATATAAAACAATTTTTTTGCCAATCACATGTATCACTGTGGATCTCGTTCTTTCTGAAAGCATACGTGCCATTTCATTTGGATCACAGATACAATTTTTCAGAACGCCGATTTTAATTAATTCTCTGGCATTTAGAGCCTCTTCCACAGCAGCAGTTATTTCTGGTGTGAGATTTGCTTTTCCAATATGAAGTATCACATCTTGTTTACTGGCTAAGCTTTTTAAATAGGCACGTTGTTTGCTCGTCATTTTTTATCCTCCATTATTTGTAGTAATCGAATTCGTGTCCATATATACGAACAGTATTACCTTCTTCTATCCCTAATTTCTCTAATTCTGCAAGTATTTTATTATCCTTCATAAACTTCTGGAAGAAAGTAAACCCTTTTTCAGAATCAAGGTTTGTATACCCTAACATCTTTTCTATTTTTTGTCCTTCAATCACATATACTTTATCTTTACTGTTATAGGATACGGTGTAAGCTTCACCAGAAGAAGCATTTGAATTAATAAAATACTCCTGTTCAAATATAACGGGGTCAGCATTCTGTTTTGAAAGCAATTCACTCACGTAATATAACAGTTCTTTAATGCCTTGTCCACTAACTGCAGAGATAGGAAATACCTTGATCCCTTTTGGCTCAAACTCTTTTGTTATTTTATTAATAATGTCATCGGCATCAGTATCTAGTGCATCTATTTTATTTGCAGCAATTACCTGTGGTCTCTTTGCAAGATCAACATTATATTCTGCTAATTCTTTGTTGATCATATAAATATCCGTTATTGGATCTCTGCCTTCCGTAGACGCTGCATCGACAATATGTATAAATATCTTTGTTCTTTCTACATGACGCAGAAATTCATGCCCCAGACCAACGCCTTTTGAGGCACCTTCGATTAATCCTGGAATATCAGCCATAATAAAACCATTTGCGCCATCGAGATCCACCACACCGAGATGAGGATTTAATGTGGTAAAATGATAGTTTGCTATCTCTGGTCGTGCATTAGACACGCGCGATAACAAGGTTGACTTACCAACATTCGGATAACCAATGAGACCTACATCAGCGATTACCTTGAGCTCCAATATCAAATCCAGCTCCATTGCTTCTTTTCCAGGTTGTGCATATTTAGGCGCCTGCATGGTAGAGGTTGCATAATGTTGATTTCCGTTACCACCACGCCCACCTTTCAGAAGGACGATACGATCATTATCGCCTGACATATCGGATATCACTTTTCCGCTTTCCGCTTCTTTTAAAACAGTACCTTCTGGTATTTTAATGATAATATCTTTTCCACTTTTGCCACGACAGTTTTTTTTGCCACCCTTTTCACCATCTTCTGCAGCATAATTTCTAATATGTCTAAACTCAGTTAAGGTATTGAGCCCTTTATCCACCTCAAATATAACGTCTCCGCCTTCTCCGCCGTCTCCGCCATCAGGTCCGCCATTGGGGACATATTTTTCTCTTCGGAAACTAACATGTCCATCTCCGCCACTACCACTTTTTACATGTATTTTTGCTCTATCCGCAAATTTCATATTTTTCTCCTTAATAAATCAAACGATTGCAAGTAAGCCTCACAATTCCAATCAAGTATAACATAAAACGGGGTTTCAAACAATTAAGTTTGAAACCCTGGAATAATTTCGTTTTTTATTTCTCGACCGGATATACGGAAGCTTGTTTTTTATCTCTTCCTTTTCTTTCAAATCTGAGAACACCGTCTGTCAAAGCAAACAATGTATCATCTCCGCCACGTCCAACATTCACACCAGGGTGAATCTTAGTTCCGCGCTGTCTGAATAAAATATTACCGGCTGTAACGAATTGTCCATCAGCTCTTTTCGCACCTAATCTTTTTGATTCCGAATCTCTACCGTTTTTGGTAGAACCAACACCCTTTTTATGAGCAAAAAATTGAAGGTTCATTCTCAACATGGTATTACACCTCCTCGAATATAAGTTTAATATACTTATGCTTGTAGTTTCTCTCAATCTCTTGAAGTCCTAAAACCATGGAATCCATTAGCAATACTGCATAATGCTCAGGTGTTTTTAAAAATTTCCATGCAATGATATCATTTTCATCTGACATCATGACTTCGATTTTATCCTCTGTAAGCAAACAAATCGAATTAGCGGTATTAATCACTAAAACAGAAACCGCTGCGCAGACAATATCTTGTCCTGCCTTTGCGTACCCTGCATGTCCTGTGCAGGAAAAACCCTGATAAACTCCATTAGTATTTTTTTGGATCTTCGCTATTATCATTTACAATCACCTAAGCGTTAATTTTTTCAATTTTCACTTGCGTGTATGCTTGTCTATGACCATTTTTCTTATGATATCCGCTTTTTCTCTTATACTTGTAGACAATGACTTTTTTGCCTCTTCCATTATCCATTACTGTTGCAGTAACTGTTGCTTTTGCAACATCTGCTCCGGCAATAAGCTTTTTGTCACTAACGGCAATCACTTGATCAAATGTGACAGTATCTCCTGCTTCTGCACCAAGTTTTTCAACTTTGATGATATCGCCTTCGGATACTTTATACTGTTTTCCGCCTGTTGCAATAATTGCGTACATAGGGCACCTCCTAATTACTTTACTCGCTAGATATGGTGAAATCATAAATTTTGCTCATTAAAATGCAACTAATTTACAACCTACTTATGACCTCTCTATGCGGCATACTGTGATATAATAACACATTATTCCATGTTCGTCAAATGAAACTTAATCTGTTCATGAAGAGGTTTTCTAACTTTTCTTCTTGTTAATTCCACTAGATTTAAACCCGTCATGTCAATCACATTTATTTTTACAGTATCCTCTTTGGCATAAAGGGTCAATGCATCTAGTAATTGCTTTCTGGAAAAATCGTCTGCCATATTAATGAAATCTATAATAATGATACCAGAAAGATTTCTTAGTCTGAGCTGTTTTACGATTTCTAAAGAGGCTTCCAGATTGATTTTCAGAAAGGTTTCTTCAGCACCCTTCTTGCCGACATATTTGCCGGTATTCACGTCGATTACGACAAGTGCCTCAGTAGATTCAATCACAAGATAACCGCCCGATTTGAGCCACACACGCTTCTGCAGGGCATGCTCCAGCTTGCTTTCGAGACTATACAGCTTAATCAGGGGCAAAAGTTCATCTTCATAATACTTTAGTTTCATAAGATCTTCATTTTGCTGCTCTTCAAGATAACTCTGAATCAGATTATAGATTTCCATGTCATCGGTTATAATAGATGATAATTTTTCCATATTTGTATCTCGAATATAAAATAGATACGAAGCCGATGTGCTATGCATTAATGTATAACAGGTTCTATGTTTCGCAAGAGCAATCAAATGATTACACTTTGTCTCCAGCCTGCTGATTTCTTCTATAATAATTTCGGTGGAAACATATTGTGCATTTGTGCGAATAATAACACCAAATCCTTTCGGTAAATAAGGTGTAATAATTTTATGATATGTTTTCGATAGCACATCATCAATTTTGGAAGAAATACCAAATTTCTTATTTCCAGTTGTCAGTACTGCATATTTTCCGGCAAAAGATAGATTGGTTGTTACGGTTGCTAATTTTGATTTTGCCTGCTCTTTTGTAATTTGAACAAGGATTTCATCATTTTGCACCAATTTATTATTTTTCTTTTCATTGATGAAAATAGGCGCCTTTGCATCCTCTAATGAAAGATAGCAAACAATAGCTGGCGCTATTTCTACAAATGCAGCATTAATATTTGACACAATATCCTTAATTCTGCCAATATAAATATTTCCAGGCAAAATACTAGCTGTATCATCAGACTCTTCATAATGAAATTCTACAGGCTCTCCATTTGTTAAAAGCGCGGTCAGTACGCCTTGCTTCCATTTTGTGATGACTAATTTATTTTCATGGTTTTGATGATACGTCAATGTATTCTTCTCCTAAATCATGCCCCATATTTTCTAAGGTAATCAGTTCGTTCGTAGATGGTTCCAGTGCATAAATCTCTTTTCTCGTAATGCATAAAGCAAATTCCGGTAATTCTTCACTCATAGAATGATACAGTGCTTTTATCACCAGCTCTGGTTTAATATTGACTTCACTGCCAGCAGATAATCTCATGATAAGGTTGTTATCATCAATTGCATACATATGAATATATGGTTTTAAATCAATTTCTTTTTCACTACTCTTTGTTTTCTTCATTATCAAAATAGAATCTTGACGATACAAAGCTTCAAATGCTTTTGCAAACTGCGGATCGCTGATTCCTTTTGGCGAAAACTTAGGTTCATAATTCTCCCTAAATGTAATACTATAGTCTGCTGCGGTTACACTAGACATTGCATTTGGTATTTTTTCATCCAGTAATTTATAAGCAGAAATCTGAATACCTTCAGCCATTACCGTATTTAATCTTATAATGGCCTCTTTTGAAGAATATGAACTCGTTACTTCAATATCCAAGTATTCTCCATCACTTTCGAGACCGACACCTAATGGTGCTGCAAATGACATAATCTGATGTGGGCTCATGCCTTCAGAATACTTTATGGCAATCTCTGCTCTGCGCATTACTTTTTGAAAATACCGCATGATATCTAGATGTCCAATGAACTTTAGAGGGCCATGCTTGCTGAATTTAATTCTTATTTTCATAACAAACACCTCCTCCATAGCGATTTGCACCACAACTGGAACATTTGCTACGGCAATTAGGTGTTATTTCTTCCTTTATAGCCTGTTCCCACTCCTGTTTCAAAAACTTCTTTGTAATACCTGCATCAATAAAATCCCAAGGTAACACTTCATCTAGTGAACGCTCTCTGTTATTATAGAAAGCAATTGATATATCACATTCCTGAAAAGCCTCGCTCCATTTCCGATAGGAAAAGTGCTCTGACCAGGCATCAAATATACAACCCTTTTCATAGGCTCTTTTAATTACCTGTCCGACGCGACGGTCTCCACGTGCAAAAACACCCTCTAGCTCACTGACATCTGGTTCATGCCAGTTATATTTTATACTTTTTTTATTTAATTGCTCTTTCATAGCATCATTAACAAAATGTGCTTTTTCAACAAATTCCTGTGCCGTATACATTTTTGCCCATTGAAAGGGTGTAAAGGGCTTCGGAATAAAAAAGGATGTACTTGCAGTAATTTGAACCTTCCCGCTTCTTTCTTCTTTTGGAATGACTTCATAATATAGTCTGGCAATTTGATCAGAAAGTTCTGCAATTCCGCGCATATCCTCCTCTGTTTCAGTCGGCAGGCCAAGCATAAAATATAGCTTTACTTTATTCCATCCACCTCTGAAGGCTAATTCTGCCCCATTTAGTATGGTATCCTCTGTCAATCCTTTATTTATAACATTGCGTAGACGCTGTGAACCTGCCTCCGGTGCAAAAGTAAGACTGCTTTTTCGTACATCTTGTATTTTACTCATAACTTCCAAAGAAAAAGCATCTATTCTTAATGAGGGCAGTGAAATATTGATTCCCTTACTACTAACGTTCTCCACTAAATAATGAATCAATTCATTTAAGTGCGAATAATCGCTGGAGCTTAATGAACTTAATGAAATCTCCTCATGGCCAGTATTTTTAAGCATTTCATTTGCATATTTCTTTAGCGCCTCTAGACTCCGTTCTCTTACAGGACGATATACCATACCTGCCTGACAAAAGCGGCAGCCTCTGATACATCCTCTTTGGATTTCCAGTACAACTCTGTCCTGAGTTGCCTTTATAAAAGGTAAAATTGGTTTCATGGGATAAAAAGTATCACTAATATCCATTACGATCTCTTTATGAATTTGTTCTGGAACGTTGTTCGTATTCCGTTGAAAGGAAGAAATCGTACCATCATCTTTATAAGATACCTCATAGAATATAGGTGCATAAATTCCAGGAATATTTGCCGCTGCCTGTAAGAATTCATTTCTGGTGCTTCCATTTTTACGATATTCCAGATAAGTATTTAGCAATTGTGCATAGGATGTCTCACCTTCACCAATATAAAATAAATCAAAAAAATCTGCGATTGGCTCAGGATTATAAGTACAAGGCCCGCCTCCTATTACAATCGGATGTTCCCATGTTCTGTCTGCAGACAATAACGGGATTTGACTTAAATCAAGAATTTGTAATATATTTGTATAGCACATTTCGTACTGTATCGTAATGCCAAGAAAATCGAAATCCTTGATTGCATCCTGTGATTCCAGGGCAAACAGTGGGATTTGCTGTTCTTTCATAATAGAATGTAAATCTGGCCAGGGTGAATAAACACGTTCACACCATACATCTTGTCGCTGATTAAACATATCATATAAAATCTGAATGCCAAGATGTGACATTCCAATCTCATATACATCAGGAAAGCAAAGCGCAAATCTGACCTCTATATCTTCTTTGTTTTTGACGATAGCATTTATTTCATTTCCTATATATCTGGCGGGTTTATCAATCTGTAACAATATCTCATCGCGCAGTGCAAGTCTATTCATACTTATATTCCCTTCGATGCAATTAATAATATTGAAATTTGCATTAGTTAAAGTATACGGTAATTTAGTTATAAAATCAAATTGTTTTAAATGGTATCAACGGTATCAATAAAGGCAGGCAATTATCATTGCCCGCCTTTATTGATATTTTTATATTTTTTTGATATGAGATTCTTTTATAATGGTAATCGTTATTTTTTATATAATGCGGTTACATTTGTATCACCCGTGATACAATCGACTGATTTGTCCCACATACCAAATGTGCGGCCTTCATGAGAATGTACTGGTGGATAAGTGCCCTTTTCGTTTACACGAATATGTTGTGTATCCATACATTCATTACATATACTACAGTAATACTTTACAGCATACGCTCTATAATACCAAGCCTTGATTGCTCTATCTTCGGTAATATTCGTCCAAGAACCCTCCCAACCCATAAACTGATAACCATCAAAACAAGGATCAGCCGGATCTGGCAAAGTCGTGCCATACGGTACTACCTCGGTTTTCCAAAGTTCGTTATTCCAACCATTATACCATCTGACAACACATGTGACACCTGGCACGCCTCGCTCGGGTGATGCATAAGCCCACCATGATAAAAACGGAGCGGATGTATTATTGTTTACCTTTTTAACAGAACTGAATGCATTTGTAGATGGGGCATATGGTGTGTTATTCACATACATACCAAGAACCACCTTGTCAGTTTTGACATTAAATGCGCTATCACTCCAGCCTAAAAATGTATACCCAGTAACATCGGTATCTGTCGGTATAATTGCAAAACCCCCATCTGCAACTAATTGTGAATTCATTTTTGTGCCATACACAAATGTAACTGTATGTACCCCTGCTGCTTTTACCTCCTGTGCACTAGACATTGTAAAAAGTACAATTCCAGCACATAATAATAAAGCTACCTTCAATTTACGCTTTATCATATTCATACGACACCCTCCTTGAAATATATGTTTACATAATACAAACTATAGACTGATTATAGCATTATCGCTATCTGTTTGCAAGTTCTTTTGTGATATCCTGCCACGTAATATCACATTCTGCCATCAATACCATCATATGATATAGGTAATCTGCCATTTCATATTTTACTTCCTCAACGTCAGGATTTTTTGCTGCAATTACAATTTCTGTTGATTCTTCACCAAGCTTCTTTAAGATTTTATCAATTCCTTTATCAAATAAATAATTTGTATAAGAACCCTCTTTCGGATTTTTCTTTCTATCTAAAATGACACGATATACATCTTCAAATACTTTTAAGGGATTGGTACTATTATAATCATTTTTTAAGATTTCATGAAAGAAACAGCTTCTATTCCCAGTGTGACAGGCAGCACCAATTTGTGCAACTTTTGCGAGGATGGTATCGTTGTCACAATCAGCAATCAATTCTTTCACATACTGCAAATGACCACTGGTCTCACCTTTTACCCAAAGTTCTTTTCTACTTCTACTGTAATAAGTCATCAGCCCAGTAGCAATTGTCTGTTGAAAGGATTCCTCATTCATATATGCCAGCATGAGAACCTCAGATGTTTTATAGTCCTGCACGATGACGGGTATCTGCCCATCTGTGTTCAGTTTGAAATCGGACCAGGATAACTGGCAGATAGCGGTACTAGAGATTGTAGTTTCTTCGATTTTGTTAGAAACACAAATAACGGAAAGCGTTTTAAACCCGCTGCAAGGAATATTGTTAATCAGAATGACCTCAGAACAGCATTTTTCTAGTAATTCAAAATGTTCAATAATCTGTTCCTCTGCATCGACACATGCCGTGATTTTATCCTTTCCAAAACGCTTACTGACTTCTTCCAGCAAATCAATATTCTCATGCTTTGCCATATTTAATGCTGCTTTTTTACAACCTGCATAAATTATTTTTTTCACATCCTCGAAACGTTTGATATTGCCAGCGCCGATTGTAGGAATATCAATATTTCGGTTAATTTCTCTAATCATATGTAGGGCTTCTTCATGTTCTGCATCAGTATCCGACAAATCAAAAATAATGATTTCATTTGCTCCCATATAGTTATACTTGACAGCAAGTGCAATGACATCTTCTGAAAGAATGGAATCACTCCCAAATCCAGCGACGGCTACTTTGTTTTTTAAATAAATACAAGGTATTGTTTTATGACTACTCATTTTTTCCTCACCTCTTTTATAATGTGCCTTTTGTAGATAAAACATCCAGAATACGTTCGTCAATGGTAGTTGCTTCATCAAGTGCTTTGGCGAAAGCTTTAAACATAGCCTCAACAATATGATGACTATTCGTACCAGATTGAACATTTATATGTAAGTTCATTCCCGCAGAATAAGAAACAGCATAGAAGAATTCCTTTACTAGTTCTGTATCAAGACAACCAATTTTATCAGCTGAAAACTCGCCATTATATACAAAATAAGGACGTCCTGACAAATCTATCGCACATAATACTAAAGCATCATCCATAGGTAACATGCAACTGCCGTACCTCTTTATGCTTTTCTTATCGCCCAGTGCATCCTTGATCGCTTGTCCAAGTACGATTCCAGTATCTTCTACTGTATGATGTCCATCAACCCCTAAATCGCCGTTTACAGCAAGCTCCATGTCAAATAATCCATGTTTTGAAAAGCCAGCCAGCATATGGTCGAAAAACCCTATTCCCGTATTGATTTCACTTTGTCCGGTTCCGTCTAGGGCAAGTATCATTTTAATATCAGTTTCATTTGTGGTTCTTATTACGGTTGCCTCTCTGTTCATAATTATGCTCCTTTCTTAAAACAGTATATTATTATACTAGGTTAAAATCTTACCTTAATGGAATTAGAATGTGCATAAAGACCTTCTGATTCCGCAAATTTTTCTATATCCACATGCACACGTTCCAATGCACTACGGGAATAAGATATGATACTGGTTTTTTTGACAAATTCATCAACGCTAAGTGCAGAAAAAAACTTTGCAGTTCCGTTTGTCGGTAATACATGGTTTGGGCCGGCATAATAATCGCCTAGTGGCTCCGATGAATATTCACCTAAAAATATGGCACCTGCATTTCTGATCTTTGTCATAATATCATAGGGATTCTCTGTCATAATTTCAACATGTTCTGAAGCAATTTCATTTGCAGTCTCAATAGCTTCTTCCATATTATCAGCAACTAGTAAATAACCATAGTTGCTTAATGATTTTGAAATAATATCTTTTCGAGGCATTTCATTTGATAACTGATTTACTTTTTCCGCAACCTCTTCTGCCAATTTCATAGAGGTGGTTATTAAAATAGCGGATGCCAGCTCATCGTGTTCTGCCTGAGATAATAAATCGGCAGCAATATAGGTGGAATTTGCTTTTTCGTCTGCTAACACTAATATCTCACTAGGACCAGCAATGGAATCAATACTGACATTGCCATATACGGCTTTCTTCGCGAGCGCAACAAAAATATTACCAGGTCCTACAATCTTATCTACCTTAGGAATACTCTCCGTACCATATGCAAGTGCCGCAATTGCTTGCGCACCGCCTGCTTTGTATATTTCTTTGATACCACAGATTTTCGCGGCAACCAATGTACCATCAAATATTTTTCCATCTTTGCCTGGAGGTGTTATCATAATGATTCTTTTTACACCAGCTACTTTAGCCGTTAAAGCACACATCATTGTGGAAGAAGGATACGCTGCCTTCCCACCCGGAACATAAATACCAACTTTTTCTATTGGTGTTATCTTCTGCCCTAATAAGGTGCCATCCTCTTTCGTATCAAACCAACTATACTTTATCTGCTTTTCATGATAAGCCACTATATTATCGCTAGCACGCTCCATGACAGAAATCAGTTCCTTGTCATAGGAGGCATATGCGTCTTCGATTTCCTGTTCCGTGACACGAATCGTATCTGCGGTTATTTCACATCCATCAAAACGACTTGTATATGAAAAAAGTGCTTGATCACCTTCTGTTTTAACATGGCTTAGTATATCTGCTACTATTGTTTCATATTCTTCATACTGATTTGGATTTCTTTTTAAAAGATTTGTCAGAATATCCTTTTTAGTTTTGTCTGTTAATTGAACAATTCTCATACTCTCTCCTTCAATGCCTTAATCAACTGATTGATCCGTTCTGATTCCATACTCATGCTTACTTGGTTGACAATCATACGTGCAGATAGCGGGCATATTTCCTCTAATACAATAAGACCATTTTCCCGTAGCGTAGAACCTGTCTCAACGATATCAACGATGACCTCAGAAAGGCCAACAATCGGAGCAAGTTCTATAGAACCATTTAACTTTATAATATCAACTGTCTGATGCTTTTGATTATAAAAGTAATCCTTTGCAATGCGCGGATATTTTGTTGCCACTCTAATCATTTCATGATGCTGTAATAATTCCCGTGCTGATGCAGGTCCGCATACACACATCGTACATTTTCCAAAACCCAGGTCTACTACCTCATAGCATCTTCTATCCTCTTCTAATATAGTATCCTTACCAACGATTCCAATATCAGCCGCACCATATTCTACATAAGTGGGAACATCGGGTGCTTTAGCAAGAAAAAATTTTAATTTCAATTCTTCGTTGACGAATATTAATTTTCTGGAATCCTTATCCTTCATTTCTTCGCATGTAATTCCTATTTCTTCTAAGAGTTCTAACGCTTTATGCGCCAGTCTTCCTTTGCCTAATGCAAATGTTAAATATCTCATTCTGCACACCTCACATTACGGATTTCTGCCATTCCCTCATTTGAAATACTTACTATATTTTTTATTCTGTTTCTTTCTGCATAGGATAAAAAATCATCTGTTTTTTGGTCTTCTCTAATCATAATCAGTTCTGTATCAATCCCATCATTTCTCAGTTTTTCTGCATGTCTGATTGCTGTGGTCACTACTTCTTTTGTATATATTACAAGTGTACGTGATAGTTCTGCAATCTCTGGTTCAATTCTCTGTCTTTGAAGTGCAGAAAGTAGCTGATCCACAGTGACTGTAAACCCAATGGAAGCACTATCTTTACCAAACTCATTTAGTAAATCATCATATCGTCCACCTTTTATAATGGCATCCCCTGTCCCATAAGTATATGCCCTAAATATGATCCCCGTATAATAGTTATATTTACTTAGCATACCAAGATCAAAGGAAACGTATTGTTCAATTCCATAAATACATAATAATTCATATAATTCCTCTAAACGGTTAATAGCATTTATTGATCTGCTATTTGAAACAAGTTTTTTGGCAGCAGTCATTGATTCAATATTACCAAACAACTCTTCAATTTTTAATATTATTTCCTTTACATTATCTTCTATCGTAAGAGAATCTAAAATGTCCTGCGCCCCAAAATAATTCTTATTTGATATAAATTCTCGCAAGGACAATTCTGCTTGATCATCAATACGATACTCCGTACACAACCCTTTGAAAAACTCCACATTGCCAATGGTTATCTGAAAATCTTTTAATCCGGTTGCTTTCATTGCTGAAATCATAAGCGATATCATTTCAGCGTCAGCTTCCACAGACGAGTCACCGATTAGCTCTGCACCAATTTGCGTAGTTTCTTTCAGATATCCCTGCAAATCACTTTTATTGATAAAGGTATTCCCCATATAGCAAAAACGTACAGGCATTTTCTCTTCCATAAAATACTTTGCTGTTGCTCTTGCTATAGAAGGGGTAAAATCTGGTCGCAGTACAAGCGTGTGTCCCTCCTTGTCAAAAAATTTATATAATTCATTAGAGGGCGTAATTCCGATATTATTCGCAAAGATATCAAAAAATTCAAAGGTTGGTGTCTGTATATCACTAAACCCATATAATTTCAGCTTCCTATGTAAGGTCTCCTGTAGTGCTAGTTTTCGCTCATATTCGACACTGTAAATGTCTCGTACCCCTTCAGGAGTATGTAATAAATTGTTTTTCATAAAAGCCTCCAGTATCATATCAAATACACTTTAGCATGCTACCATGCTACCATGTCAAATCGTAAATATTATATTTTATAACTTCTTTATTGTCAATCTTTATTCCCTTAGCTCTAAATCTTTTTTCAATGCTTCTAAATAAGGAACTAAGATACCGTGACTTGATTGAAAAAAGAAATCTGATTCAAGTTCATCAAAGCGAAAACTTTTTCGACCACCTTCTAAAGAGCGCATCCAAAACCTTTTTAATAACGAAAGACGCATATAATAAAACAGATTTTTACAGGTATAATATATTAAAATAAAAGAAATCCCCCCTTGTTGTTCGAAATCTTCCATAAAGGATATCTGATGCTCATGAATATTAGCCAGCGAAAATGTATCAGTGGCACTCTCTTTTGCATCAAAGCATATAGGAATTCCTTGCACAGCGCCCATATAATCTACTGTACTTTTTTGATCAAAGTACGCTAGCGTGATATGACGATTTTCTTTGTCAATTGTAATTGGTGTGATAGGCGTTGGTATCTTTTTTATTAAAGCCAACCCCATCTCATTATACTTTTCGTTTGTACGATTCACAAAATCTTCAAAAGTAGATCCTCGAAGTCCTCTTGAATTCCATGTTGCCATTATTGTTCTCCCATTACTTCATAAAAAATGTGAGGTACCTCTGCTATGAATACACGTCCAGATAAATAAGAAAATCCACCTGTAAGTTCTGGCATAATCAGCTTATGCGAATGAAGAAGCTGAGAGGATACACCATAGGTTTTCCTATATTTATCATTAATGTTTTTTTCGCCATATTTATAGTCTCCTATTATAAAATGTCCTATAGAAGCAAGATGTGCACGAATCTGATGTGATTTTCCGGTAATCAATTCCACCTCCAGCATAGTTCTATCTTGATATATGGAGAGTGGTTTGTATGCCGTTTCAATTCTGACAGCATCATTTAAATTAGCGGTAGAAATTTTTACTTTATTTAAGGCATTGTCTTTTTCTAAAAAACCACTGATTAACTTACTCTCTGCCACAATCCCATTTACAATACACAGATAGTATTTATGAAGGCTTCTGCTTTTCAGAGCATCAGACATGATCTGAAGTGCGTGTAATGTTTTACCAAAAACCATAATGCCACTTGTATTACGATCCAGCCTATTGCAGACAGCTGGTTTGAAGGTAAGAAGCATTTCATGAGTTAAGATACCTTTTTTTATCATATAATCGATGCAATACTCATTTACTGAAACGTCCTCAGGCGTAGATTTTTGAGAAAGCATACCAGCAGGCTTATTAACTAAAAGAATATGTTCATCCTCGTAAATAATATCCAGTGTATACTCGCTATTTATAGAAGACACTTTACTTTTAGAAAATTTATTTATCGTTTCCTCAGATAAAAATAGTTTTACTTCATCCCCCTTTTGGAGATGCTCACTTCCATCTGCCCGTTTCCCATTTAACGTAATATTCTTTTTACGAAGCATTTTAAATATAAACCCCATTGAGGCCTCATTAAGATACTTACATAATAATTTATCAAGTCTTTGTCCTGCTTCATTATCCGATATCATAATTACATTCATAATGCAAGTACTCCTTATTGAAATTTTCGCAGTATCCTTACAGAGAAAGTAATTTTAGTAAATTGAAAATTGTTTGATAGGTATCATCTTCATTCCTATTCAAATTTTCATTCATTGAAATAAATCTATTCTTATATTGCGAAAAATCATCAAATACTTTTACCTGTATGTTTTTTGCTCCATTTTTAGAAAGCATATCTTTTAGATGGTTCTCTAGTACTTTCAAGTCATTTTGGGAGTTTTCTGTATAACAACACAAGGTGTTTGCACTACAAATAGCCGAACTAATTTGATAAGTCTTTTTTTCTGTTGTAATAATCAGATCATATAGTATTGGAAATTGGTCAACAAAATTTACGGTATCCTGATAAACTTCCTTGCTTCCTGTTTTAAATCTTAAAAACATTATCATATGGACAGCACTTTTGCTGGCCGGTAGCATTCCTAATATAGCGACTACTGTTAATAGGTTTGACTTAGTGCCTGTTGTATATAAGCCGATAAAATAAATCGAAAATGCCAACAAAAAAATAGTGGCCGTCTTTATGATTTCTATCTTCTTTTGGTAATTTGTATATCCATATTGCCCTTTAATCACTTTTTTCATTTTTTATTACCCTGGAATTCTTTCTCTTATATAGTAGTGATAATATTGCATCAGTAGGTATTATTTTTGATACTAGATGGACCATTTTCATTGAAAAACTGTACACCGATATTCTTTGACATTCTGAAGAAGCTTTCAACGCTGCACTTACAATATTTACAGGCTGTGACATTGTAATCTTTTTATATGCTGGCATAAATTCATTTTTTTCGGCAATAATGAAGAAATCTGTTTTAACAGGTCCAGGACATACGGCAGTTACATAAATGCCTCTCTCACGAAGTTCATAACTCAATGCTTTGGAAAAACTAAGTACATATGATTTACTGGCTGCATAAACAGCAAATCCAGGTTGTGGAAGAAAAGCTGCTGATGAGGCTATTTGTAGAATCCTGCTTCCACTATGCATGTAAGGCAGACAAATATGCGTCATTATTGTCAGTGCAATACAATTCAATGAAATCATGCCAATAACATCATCTCTGGAGCAGTCTTCAAAATTTCCGATAATCCCATAACCCGCAGAATTAACAAGCATTTTAATGTCTGGTGTATGCTCAGCCAATAGCAGTTCTATAACTTTAAAACTTTTACTGTCCGTCAAATCCAAATTAATCACTTTGATTGGTATGCGGACATCTTTACTTAAGGAAGATAATATATCTTTTCTTCTGGCTATAACCCATATCTCATTTAATTTTGCATATGCGTGATCAATCTGTGTGACAAATTCTTTCCCTAATCCAGATGATGCACCAGTAACAATCGCTATATTCATACTACTGCCTCCTGTTCTCTTTTTCAAATGGTTTTGCTCTTTTTTTTGGACGAATCAAGCATTTAGCATCAAATCCAATTAGGTCGTTTCGCCCAGCAATTTGTAATGCTTCTTCTACTAAATTATAGTTTTTGGGATTGCGGTATTGTACAAGTGCTCTTTGCATTGCTTTCTCATGCGAGTCTGAAGGGATATACACTTTTTCCCTGGTACGCGGATCAATTCCCGTATAGTACATCACCGTTGATAATGTAGAAGGTGTCGGATAAAAATCCTGAACCTGTTCTGGCGTAAAATTCCACTTATGCAAGTATTCTGCCAGTTCGATGGCATCCTTTATCGTAGAGCCAGGATGCGAAGACATTAAATAGGGTACTAAATATTGTTTTTTTTCAGCCTTTTTATTCATTGTTTGATATTTATCACAAAAGGCATTAAAAATTTCTTTTTGAGGTTTCCCCATATAGTGCAATATATGTTTCGAAATATGTTCTGGTGCAATTTTAAGCTGTCCACTAATATGATGATCAACTAATTCTTTGAAAAAGGAATCATCCTTATCATACATCAAATAGTCAAATCGAATCCCAGAACGAACAAATACCTTCTTTACCTTTGGTACCTGTCTGAGCTTTTGCAACAATAAAAGGTAATCACTATGATCAACGATTAAATTTTCACATTTTTTTGGATATAGGCACTGCTTATTAAGGCAAGTCCCCTTTTCAATTTGTTTCTGACAAGATGGCTTTCTGAAATTTGCAGTTGGTCCGCCAACATCATGTATATAACCTTTGAAATCAAGATCATACTGAAATTGATTGGCTTCATCCACAATTGATTCATGACTCCTGCTTTGTATCACTCTCCCCTGATGAAAGGTTAATGCGCAGAAACTGCAACCGCCAAAGCAACCCCGACTACTGATAAGACTAAATTTAACTTCTGAAACTGCAGGTATTCCACCTAATGCTTCATAAGAAGGATGATATGTTCTCGTATATGGAAGACTATACACATCATCCATTTCCTGCATGGTAAGGGGCTCAGAAGGCGGATTTTGAACAATATACTGTTTATTGGGATATTCTTCAATTAATACTTTTCCTGTGATGGCATCCGTATTCTGATACTGTGTCATAAAACTGTTTGCATATTCCTTGGGTTCTGCAATTAATTGTTCAAAATCAGGAAGTTTAATAGCATCATAAATATGCTCTAAATTATTTGTTTTATAAACAGTTCCAGGGATAAAGGTAATGTCTTTGATATTTATGCCACTTTGCAGTGCATCAGCCAACGCAACAATCGAATGTTCTCCCATTCCATAAGAAATGATATCGGCTCCTGCATCTAATAAAATGGAACGCTTCATTTTATCTGACCAATAATCATAATGAGACAACCGTCGCAGACTTGCTTCAATTCCCCCTAATATAATCGGTGTTTTTTTATAACTATGACGAATTAAATTTCCATATACAATAACTGCATAATCAGGTCTTTTACCGGTTATGCCGCCAGGAGAATAAGCATCCTCTCTTCGTCTCTTTTTAGACACAAAATAATGATTAACCATAGAATCCATGTTTCCACTGCTTACAAGAAAAGCAATACGTGGCTCACCTAATATGGAAATACTTTTTTCATCTTTCCAATCAGGTTGTGAAATGATACCCACAGTATATCCGTTTGCTTCAAGCACTCTACTGATAATAGCAACACCAAAGGATGGATGGTCTACATATGCGTCTCCAGAAACAAAAACAAAGTCAAGCTGCTTTATGTTTCTTTCTTCTAAATCGGCACGACATGTAGGCAGGAAAAGCTTACTCATGTAAGCACCTCATAGGTTTTCTCAAAGATATCATCATAAGTTTTTATATAGTAATCTGCAAGTTCCTTTTTCTCGAGTGTCTGATAAAGTGAATACTTATCTTCTACTGCACAGACCTTCATGCCAGCGTTTTTCCCTGCTAAAATACCAAGTGTAATATCTTCAAACACAAGACATGCCGCAGGCTCTACGCCCAGTGTCTGTGCGGTTCTAAGATATACATCAGGTGCAGGTTTTCCAATGCAGACATCACAACCGGTTATGATACTTTCAAATAGATGTAGAATTTTATGCTTTTTTAATACAGCAGTAGCAAGATGTGAGGAATTACTCGTGGCAATACCAAGTTTCATATTATTTTGCGTGCAATATTCCAGAAACTTGCCGACACCTTCTTTCAAAGGAACATGGTTTGCATATTTATCATAAGCCATTTTATTCCAAAGATCCTTGATTTCTTCTACTGATTCCGTCAGCATAAATTTCTCTTTGAAATATTCAGCTGTTTCCGTAAAGCTTTTTCCCTCTATTTCCTGCTGCAAATTTTCTGGTAATTTAATATGATAGATGTCAAGAAATTCTTCATCTATATTTTTCCACATCCACATGGAATCTACCAGTGTTCCGTCCAAATCAAAAATTATTGCTTTAATATGCTTTAACATTCTAAACTCCTTTTATCAGATGCAGTTTTTCAGTACTGCAAGCAAATAATCCCATGTGCGTTTAACAGAAGAAATACTAAGTCTTTCTTTTGGAGTATGAATATCAAATATGTCTGGTCCGTAGGAAACAATATCTATTCCCTCCACCTTACTATAAACAATTCCGCACTCTAGTCCCGCATGAAGTCCACTAAGTCTCGGATTATGACCATAACATTGATGATACGTACGAAACATAAGATCACGTAAGGAAGATTCATCTTGATACTCCCATGCAGGATAATCTCCATCAGCAACATACTGACCACCTATTGTTTCTGTCAGATACTTGATGCGATCACTAAGCGCATATTTTTCCGATGAAACAGAACTGCGTACACTGATTTCCACACTGAAAAAGTCATCGCGTAGTCTCATGATGCCTAAATTGGAAGAGGTCTGTACAAGGTTATCTGTTTCTTGACTCATTTTTGTAACCCCGTCCGGAACTGTCATTAATAAAAAGACAACACGTTCTTTTGTTTTGTCTGTAAGTACTTTTTCAGTTGCAATCCCTTTATCTTCACAATAAACCGATATATTACTTTCATTATAATGGTATTCGTTTTGAATCATTTTCTCATATTTACTTATGATTTCTTCGAGTTCATACGCATCTTTTTCCTGTACAAGAATATCTGCTTTGGCCTCTCGCGGAATGGCATTGTCTTGTAATCCTCCCTTTAGATAAATCAAATCGAAGGATACATTTTTTGAGATGAAATGCAACAATCGCCCCATTAGAATATTTGCATTACCACGATACTTATCAATATCAACACCTGAATGTCCCCCATGAAGGCCACATAAAACAATTGTATACTTGCTCCCGATTTTTTCGATATATCTAACAGGAATAGCACACTTAATATGAATGCCGCCGGCCGAGCTTGTTACAAGCTCACCTTCATTTTCATTGTCAAGATTAATTAGTCGCTTACCAGATAATTTTGTGAAATCTAGTGCACTCATTCCTATCATTCCAATTTCTTCATCTACTGTAAATACTACTTCAAGACGTGGATGCTGAATTGTATTGCTTTCTAACAATGCGAAAAAATACGCAACAGCAATCCCATCATCACCACCTAATGTAGTTCCCTTTGCATAAATGTAATCATCCATTACTGCAAGATCCAAACCGTCCTGTAAGAAGTCCTGTTTACTGTCGTAATCAAAATTTTTCTCACAAACCATATCCATATGACCTTGCAATATTAATGTTTCAGATTTTTCATATCCCAGAACAGCATCTTTGTAGATAATGACATTTCCAATTTCATCCTGCACATATGCAAGACCATGTGCCTTCGCAAAATCAACACAATACTGACTGATAGTAGCAGTATTTCCAGATCCATGCGGTATTGCACATATCTCCTCAAAATATTTAAAAACTTCCATTGGCTCTATATTCGATAATACTGGCATTTTTTTATTCCTTTACAATTTTTTTATTTTCTAAATAGTAATGGAATCGGACAGATATCCGATTCCATATATTTCTTGAATATCATCTGCCATGCTCTCAAAGCTTTCATTTAGATGAAAGCATATCCAAATTAATTCCATCACCAGATCCCGATTCTCTATTTCCCAATTCGGTATTCGCTATGATGTTTTCCATGGATGGCATATTAGCCTCGGCAAGGTCTTTTTCCAAACCAATCTGAGGATAAAGTTCCGAGCGATTTGCAGATATAATTGCCTCACATTCTTTTAGTTGTGTGATAAGGCCTCCGTATTTTGCTTCAGCCGTATCTAATGAATGAATAATTATATTTTGCAATTCCGCAAGTTTATCATCCATATATTGCATTGCGGCAGTTTTGACATTATTTGCTTCAATGATAGCATTATCTAAAATCTGCTGTGCCTGTGCCGCTGCCTGCATAACCACTTCATTTGCCTGCTCATATGCCTGTTGCATGATTTCATGCTCATTAATCATATTATTTGTATGAACCTGCGCTTCATTAATCAGCACATCTGCCTTATCCCTTGCATCTTTTAAAATAGCTTCTTTGTTACTGATGATTTTTTGATATCGCTTGATTTCATCCGGTGTCTTTGTACGTAGCTCACGGAGAAGCTCATCAATATGTTCTTTTTCAACAATTATTTTAGTATTGGAAAGAGCTTGAAATTTACATCCATCCACATAATCTTCAAGTTCTTCAATAATCTGCTCAATTCTACTGCTCATTTATGTTCTCCTTCCGCAGCAATTACTTATTTTTATTATATTTTTCATATAATTTTTCAGCAACAACTGGTGGTACAAATTGAGAAATATCGCCACCAAAAATAGCGACTTCTTTTACAGTATGAGAACTAAGGTAGGCATATTCTAATCCTGTTGTAAGAAAAACAGTATCTAAATTATTTGATAATTTGTGATTCATCTGTGCCATTTGTAACTCATACTCAAAATCAGTGATTGCACGAAGCCCCCTGATTACAACATTAGCATTCATCTGCTTTGCATAATCCACCAATAGACCTTCAAAATAGTCAACTTTAACATTTGAAATATCTGCTGTTACTTCTTTTAATATATTAACACGTTCCTCTACAGAAAACAACGGAGATTTTACTTTATTGTCCAATACGCTGACTGTTAATTCATCAAATATTCTTGCCGCTCTAATAATAATGTCAATATGGCCATAGGTAACAGGATCAAAACTTCCCGGATAAATCGCTACTTTCATAATTTGTTCTCCTTTTAATAAACACATGACTGTTTGTTTTATATTTTTTCACTTTTTCGATTTGCAAATTAAAATCCTCCAAGTATGAAAAATCCGTCTCATTTGAAGCCTCCACCACTATAATTGATTCTTCATGTATTAAATGGGATTCCGCAATAAATTTTAGTGCTTCCATCTCAAGTTTTTTATTATAAGGAGGATCCATAAAGATTACATCAAATACCTCCTTGTCATTTAGTTGTATTAATGCTGACAGATAATCTGCTTTTATGACTTTTGAACCTTCTGTTAATTTTGTGAATTGTAAATTTTCCTCGATACATTTTACCGCGTCCCTGGTCTTTTCAACAAAAACAACGAAATCTGCACCTCTACTTGCTGCCTCAATACCTATAGCACCGCTACCGCTAAATAGATCTAAGAATTTGCAACAAGATAAATAAGGCATAAGTACATTAAATAATGTTTCCTTCGTTCTATCAGAGGTAGGTCTCGTATCAAGGCCTTTGGGGGCCTTAAGAGGCAATCCACGTGCGCTTCCTGCAATCACTCTCATATTATTCTCTCCTATTTCAGCTATTAAAAAAATTAAAAATCACATCAGGTTCTTACTTTGACTCCTTTTGTATCTCTTTTAGATAATTTGATTTTACTTAAATCAAGGGTCTTACTCTTATATTCAATGGTATGTTCTTTTCCACTTTGTAAATAGTATACGGCTTCAACCTTATCCTTATCTATAAGTTTCATGCCACGTACACCGACTGCGCCCTTCTTTTTTTCAGGTATTTCTTCAGTCGCAAATCTGATAAATATCCCGCTTATCGTTTGCATCACAATATTTTTTTGTTCTGAAACTGCTTCAACTGACAATAATTTATCATTATCCTGCAGATTTGTTGCAGTCACAGTTCTCTTTATAACATCAAATTCTGTGCCCTCAACCTGCTTTATCATTGATTTCGCTGTTACAAATATTAATTTCTTTTCCTTTAGTGCATTCATATCCTCTATATAGAGAATTCTTTCTTCTTGACTATTATAGTTACTGACATTATCAATCGGCGTTCCCTTATCTCTGAACTTACCATAGGGTAAATCCTGTACCTTAATGGTGTGCATTTGTCCTGTATCAGTAAAGATACATATCCTTCCCGTATTCATACATGGAAATATATATTTATTATCCGCATGCACAGTTTCTTTATTTCTATCATAAGTAGATACATCTATTGTTTTCGTGTAGCCAAAACGATCCATTAAAAAGATGACTTCCATTTCTTCCATCTTTTTTTCTTCATATACTATGATTTCCGCATTTTCAATGGCGGTTCTTCGCTCTCTACCAAACTCTTTTTTATAGGTCTCCAGATCCTTGATGATAACACTTGCCATTGATTTCGTATTTGTCAAAATATCTTTATAATGCTCAATATTTTCAAGCGTCAGATTATGCTCCTTCATTAAGGCTTCGATTTCAAGCCCAATCAACTTATACAGCCTCATTTCCAATATGGCAGTAGCCTGTCTTTCTGTAAAACAGAACTGCTCGGCCATCTTCTTTGATATTCTGCTCTTAAATTGAATGTTATCTGTCTTTCCTTGTATCAGGCAATCTTTTGCATCTTTCAGGTTTTTCGAGCCACGTAGCATCTCTATAATCACATCGATAACATCACACGCCTTAATTAAACCCTCCTGAATTTCTTTTTTATCAAGTTCTTTCGAGAGTAATGTTTTATATTTTCTGGTTGCAATTTCAAATTGAAAATTCACATGATGTTTGATAATTTCCTTTAATCCAAATGTCTCAGGACGTCCATTGGCAACGGCTAGCATGTTAACCCCAAATGTATCCTCTAGTCGCGTTTTCTTATATAACATGTTTTTTAAATTTTCAACATCAGCATCTTTTCTTAATTCAATGACTATTCTAATGCCCTCTTTAGAAGATTGATTTGATATATCCACAATATCATTTGTTTTCTTATTCTCAACCAAGGCATATACATCCAAAAGAAATTTACCAATATTTGCACCAATCATCGGATATGGAATTTCAGTAATAATAATTTTTGTTTTCCCTAAACTACCTTTTTCAATTTCAACTTTTCCGCGTACTTTAATCTTACCGACTCCTGTTTCATAAATTTGAAGCAGTTCATCCTTATTTGTGACAATACCACCTGTTGGGAAATCTGGGCCTTTCACATATTCCATTAGTTCATAGGTCGAGATATCAGGATTTTTCATATATGCCTTGACCGCGTCAACTACCTCACTCAAATTATGGGGAGGAATACTGGTCGCCATACCAACAGCGATTCCCTCCGCTCCATTTATTAATAGATTAGGCAGTTTCGCAGGTAATATTGCTGGCTCTGTTTCTGTCTCATCAAAATTCGAAATAAAATCAACCACATCTTTATCGAGATCTGCAAGATATGCTTCCTGTGTGACCTTCTGCAATCGTGCTTCTGTATATCGCATCGCTGCAGCACCATCACCCTCTATTGAGCCAAAATTACCATGCCCATCTACAAGAGGAAGTCCTTTTTTAAAGTCCTGTGACATTACAACGAGGGCATCATAGATAGAACTATCTCCATGTGGATGATATTTACCCATAGTATCACCTACAATACGTGCACATTTTCTATAAGGTCTATCATATCTGATTCCAAGTTCATACATATCGTAAAGTGTTCTTCTCTGTACAGGTTTTAGGCCATCCCGTACATCAGGAAGCGCTCTTGCAATAATAACGCTCATTGCATAATCAATATACGACTTCTGCATCACGTCCGAAAATTCAGTTTTTACAATCTGTTCTTTTACAACAGTTTTTATTGCCATAATAGTAACCCCTTCCTATATGTCAAGTTCAGCATCTTGTGCATGCCTATAAACAAACTCTTTTCTCGGGGGCACTTCGGTCCCCATGAGCATTTCTGTTGTATTAGAAGCAAGTATGGCATCTTCTATTTCAACCAACTTTAAAATCCTGCTCTTGGGATCCAATGTTGTTTCCCACAACTGTTGTGCATCCATCTCGCCAAGGCCTTTATAGCGTTGCAAAGTAAAATCCTTATGTGACTTTCTATATATGGAAAGAGCACTATCGTCATACAGATATTCTTCTTCTCCTCTTTTAGGCATTGCTTTATAAAGCGGAGGCATTGCAATATAAATATGACCTTCATAAATTAATTCTGGCATAAACCTGTAAAACAATGTTAATAATAAAGTACATATATGAGAACCATCCACATCAGCATCTGCCATAATGATAATCTTATTATAACGTAATTTACTGATATCAAAATCATTTCCGAAGCCCTCTGAAAAGCCGCATCCAAAAGTATTAATCATTGTTTTTATTTCTGCATTTGCAAGAACCTTATCAATACTTGCCTTCTCGACGTTTAATATTTTTCCTCTGATGGGAAGAATAGCCTGATAATTTCGATCTCTTGCTGTTTTGGCAGAACCACCAGCAGAATCTCCTTCTACAATAAATATCTCACACTTTTCAGCATCACGGCTTTCACAATTAGCAAGTTTGCCGTTAGAATCAAATGAAAAACGTTGCTTTGTTAAAAGATTTGTCTTGGCACGTTCCTCTGTCTTTCTTATTTTTGCTGCTTTTTCTGCACAACCAAGTACAGCCTTGAGAGATTCTAAATTACGATCAAAATAGAGCACAATCTCATCACTTGTAATCTTACCTACTGCTCTCGCAGCATCTTGATTATCCAGTTTTGTTTTTGTCTGTCCCTCAAATCGAGGAGAAGGATGTTTAATTGAGATTACTGCCGTCATACCATTTCTGATGTCTGCACCCGTAAAATTTGCATCCTTATCCTTTAGTATATTCAGCCCTCTGGCATAGGTATTTAAAACATTGGTAAACATTGTTTTAAATCCAGTAAGATGTGTACCACCTTCAGCATTATAAATATTATTGCAAAATCCAAGTACATTTTCATGAAATTCATTCACATATTGAAATGCAGCTTCTACAGTAATGCCATCACATTCGCCATTAAAATAGATTACATCATGTACAGTCTCTTTGTTTTTATTCATTTCCTCAATAAATCCAATAATTCCTTTTTCTTCATGAAATTCCACGTATTCTGGTTCTTCATTTCTGTTATCCATAAAAATAATAGTAATAGTAGGATTTAAATAAGCCGTCTCATGAAGCCTGCTTTTGATATCTTCTTCTCTAAATCTTGTTTTTTCAAATATGGTATCATCTGGGAGGAAATTGATTAAAGTGCCTGTTTCCTTTGTTTTCCCTATGACTGGTAATAATCCTTTTTCCAATTCGATCGCTGGGATTCCACGTTGATACCTGTCATGATGAATAAAACCATCCCTTTTAATCTGAATATCAAGATATTCTGACAGCGCATTCACAACTGAGGAACCGACACCATGCAATCCACCGCTTGTTTTATATACAGAATCATCAAATTTTCCACCAGCATGTAATGTTGTAAATACCAAGCGCTCAGCACTGATTCCCTTTTCATGCATGTCTACAGGAATGCCTCGTCCATTGTCTGCAACAGTTGCAGAACCATCTTCTTCAAGTGTGACCCATATCTTATCACAAAACCCTGCAAGATGCTCATCTACAGAATTATCGACTATTTCATATATTAAATGGTTCAATCCCTTTGTTGACACACTACCAATATACATACCAGGTCTTTTCCTTACTGCTTCTAACCCTTCTAATACGGTAATACTATCAGCATCATATCTCGTACTTGTTCCCCTCTTAGTCATACAACACACTCCATTTTTCTTATAAATCAAATAAATTCATAAGAATTATTATATCATACTTTTACTAATTATCAAATATAAAACACAAATTGTTGAACATAAAATGAGCTCACATACAACATCATGTAAGCTCATTTGCTTTTTACATTCTACAAATATTTTACAGTATTTTTTTACAACAGGCAATTGCTAAAGAGCCTGGTCCAATATGACAAGCAATACTGAAAGGTAAATGGTCAACAAAGATATCATAACCTGGAAGAAATTCCTGTAGTTCATCCCGAAGCACTTTTGCCGCTTTTTCATTTTCGGTATGTGCGATCTCAAGCCATACTTGTTTTTCTTCCGTTAGTCCACCAAATCTTTTTTCTATATCAGATTTAATTGCCGTCATCATAATCGTTTTTGCTTGTGTAAGCGTTCTGGCTTTTGCAAAGGCATCTAATTTCTGCCCTTGAATTTGTAATACAGGCTTTAATTTGAAAACAGTCCCTAATGCCGCTGCTGCAGGCGTAACTCGACCACCCTTTTTTAAATAATCTAATGTATCAAGCATAATATAAATACTAGAGTCAAATTTTGTAGCTAACAAAATCTCTTTGATTTCTTCCGCTGATTTTCCTTGGTCACGTAACATGACTGCATCTAATACAGACTGTCTTTGCGTAACAGAAATCCTCTGATTATCAATTACATATATCTTGCCTTCTGCATATTCCTTCGCCAACATCATTGCTGTATGGCATGAACTACTTAAGCCACTGGACATTGGAATATAAATCAGACTTTCATATTCTAGTAATATCTTATCCCATAATTCCATCACATCGGCAGGTGATGGCTGTGAAGTGTGAATAGTCACACCAGAAGTCAGATTTCTATAAAAATCTTCTTTTGATAAATCTACATCTTCATAAAAAGTATTTTGATCAATCATAAAAGGCATTGATATAACATATACCTCATACGCACTTGCTGTTTTGGTTGTCAATCCACTATTTGTATCTGTGACAATTGCTACCTTATTCAACTTCTATTCCTCCGTTGTATAAATCACCCAGTTTATTTTATCATTTATTCATAACCGTGTAAATAGATTATAATTGTACCTTATCATATGCACAATGGCGATATCCATTAAGTTGTTCTCTAATCAATTGATTTGTTTGCGCTGTCAGCAGTGTATCACTTTTCATAATCTCAGTAACAGCTTCGCTCGCATTTTGTAATATATCGGCGTCTGAAAAAACATCACCTATTGCAAATGAAAGGGAACCGCTCTGCCGGATTCCAAAGAAATCTCCTGGTCCTCTTGTCTTTAAATCTTCAGATGCAATGAAAAAACCATCGTTAGATTGATTCAGTATCTCCAGGCGTTTCATGGTCTGACTTGTATCAGAGCTACTCATAAAAATGCAGTATGACTGATGCTTACCACGTCCAATTCGTCCACGTAACTGATGAAGCTGCGACAACCCAAAACGTTCCGCATTTTCAATCAGCATTACGGATGCATTGGGAACATTAACACCAACCTCAATTACTGTCGTAGAAACAAGTACCTGTATCTTGTTCTTCACAAAGGATTCCATTATTTTATTTTTATCTTTTGCTAACATTTTCCCATGCAGATAAGAAGTTTGAATCGTTTCCGGGAAATACTCTTTTAGCCTTTGTGTATATGACATTACATTTTCCGCATCTATAGTCTCATTCTCTTCCACCATTGGACATATAATATATGCTTGTCTTCCAAGATGAACTTCATTTGATATTAATTCATATGCCTTTTTTCTATAATTTGTATTTACAACACAATTCTTGACGGGGATCCGTTCAGCAGGTAGTTCATCAATCACTGAAACATCCAAATCACCATATAGAATGATACCCAGTGTTCTGGGAATTGGCGTTGCGCTCATTACAAGAATATGTGGTACACGATGTCCTGCTTTTTGTGACAGCAGTTCACGTTGTTTTACGCCAAACCGATGTTGCTCATCTGTAATTGCAAGTGCAAGATTGTGGTAAATCACCTTTTCCTGAATCAAGGCATGTGTTCCAATAATAATTTGATACTGATTGTCTTTTATCATAGTATATATTTCTTGCTTGTTTTTCAACGTCATTGAGCCTGTCAGCAATACGGCTTTTAAAGGAATATTATAATTTTTCAAAATTGCACAGACTGTTTCATAGTGTTGTACAGCCAGGACTTCTGTCGGTGCCATAAAAGCGGACTGATAGCCATTAATCCCAACCATCACACATGCTAAAATCGCAATTATCGTTTTTCCACTTCCCACATCGCCTTGTATCAACCGACTCATTGATTTACAAGATTGTAAATCACCTGCGATATCATTCCAAGCCCTTATCTGGGCAGCAGTGAGGCTATACGGCAGTCTCTCAATAAGACGCGTTGTCTCTGACACTTCAATCATTGGGAATTCATTTTTTTCTTTTTCTGTTTGTTCTTTTAACAATCTAAGATTTAATAAAAAAAGAAAAAATTCTTCAAATACAAGTCTTCGCCTAGCACTTACCAATGTATCCTCATTTAGGGGAAAATGAATGTTCCTGATTGCCATTTCATGACTTTCCATATGATATTTTTTGATCACTTCAACAGGAATAAATTCAAGACATGTGATATCTGTATTTAACAATTGCTTGATTGATTTAATAATCATTTGATTGGTAAGTTTTTTTGTAAGAGAATATACTGGTTGCATCGTATTGAGTAATGCCATATATTCAGCTTCCACATAATATTTGGGTTGTTCCATTTCCCAAGAGGTTTCTTTATTACTTGATAATATTCCTCTAAATATATAGACTTGTCCTTTTTGAATTGTTTTCTTTAAAAATGGCATATTAAACCACGTTATATTTAGCTTTATATCATCTGCCAGTACTTTCACGCTGATAATTTGAAGATTTTTTACATGTTTTAATACAGGTGAACTAATGATTGTACCTTTAATTGCAATGGTTTTGCCTATAAACTTCTTATCAATTAAAACAGGATTCTCAAATACGACATAATGAGTAGGATAGTATTGCAGCAAATCAACCGTTGAAAACACGCCGATTTTGCCATACAATTCTGCGGTTTTCTCTCCAACACCCTTCAACTCTTTTATCGGTTTACTATTTACCATTTTACAACCTCTAACTTATATGACTTGCCGTATCAACAGCAAGTCATAGGATGAATACTATTTATTCAACGGAAATGATGTAGTAATAAATAGGTTGTCCTCCAAAATGAACTTCCAAATCACAATTAGGATATGCTTTTTCAACTTCTGTAGCAAAATCACTAACTACTTCTTCATCAACATCGCTTCCATAATAGATACTGATTAACTCAGCATCCTCATCAACCAATTTGTCCAACATTTTGCGTGCCGTATCTTCGACTACAGTTCCAACTGCTAATATATCATGATCACCAATCCCCATAATATTTCCCTGCTTAATTTCGATATCATTGATTACGGTATCTCTTACAGCATAAGTGACTTGGCCCGTCTTGACTTTTTTGATTTCTTCTAGCATTAACTTTTCATTTTCTTCAACTGTTTTATCATTCATAAAATTAATAATCGCTGTGATTCCCTGCGGTGCAGTCTTTGTTGGAATCACAATAATATTTTTATCTTTTACAAGATATACGGTTTGATTTGCAGCCAGAATAATATTTTTATTATTGGGCAATATAAATATATTTTTTGCATTGACAGCATCGATTGCGTTCAGCATATCTTCCGTGCTTGGATTCATTGTCTGCCCGCCTTCAATAATATAATCAACACCCAATCCTTTAAAAATGGTATTTATACCTTCTCCGACTGAAACAGCAACAAAACCAAATTCCTTCTGCTCAGATTTGATTTCATCCACAGGCTTTTCTGGGGCAGAAGTTATTGCCGGTTCTAATGGAGAGATCACACTATCGGAAGTTTTATTTTTCTTTGCATCGATAGTTGTAACCTCTGCCATCTTAAAAAGCTTCTCTTCATGCTCTTCACGCATATTATCAATCTTCATATTGGTAAGTGCACCATAGGTTAAGGCTTTCTGAATGGCGAGTCCTGGATCATTTGTGTGAACATGAACCTTAACAATATCATCATCAGCAACGACTACAATTGAGTCACCTATTGAGACAAGAAAATTTTTAAAATCAATTTCATTTTTAGCATTAAATACATTTGATACCATAATGATAAATTCTGTACAATAGCCAAATTCAATTTCCATTGCTGCCTGTGCTTCAAGACTGCTTGCTGGAGCATTTCCTTTACCAGAAACAGACTGCTGTGAATAGGTGTCATTAACATCTTTACCAAGAAGTGCATCATATGCACCCCTCATAACTTCCATTAATCCTTGTCCACCGGAATCAACCACGCCTGCTTGTTTTAATACAGGTAGCATATCAGGTGTTTTACTTAGAACCTCATCGGCATATTTTATGACTTCACCAATAATATAGCCTAAATCGTCTGATGTCGTGACTAATTCTGCAGCTTTATCAGCAGCGCCTCTTGCAACAGTAAGTATCGTACCCTCTTTGGGCTTCATGACAGCTTTATAAGCCGTCTCAGAAGCTCTATTTAAGGCATTGGCTAATATGGTTGCATCAATTTCATCATAATCTTTAATTACTTTCGTAAAACCTCTAAATAATTGCGATAAGATAACGCCAGAATTACCTCTTGCCCCCCGAAGTGAGCCCGAAGAAATTGCCTTGCTTAATGACTCCATTGTTATGTCCTCTATGCAAGAAACCTCTTTTGCTGCAGACATGATGGTAAGCGTCATATTAGTACCGGTATCTCCGTCAGGAACTGGAAATACATTTAACTCATTAATCCATTCTTTTTTTGACTCCAAGTTATTTGCGCCCGCTAAAAACATCTTTGCCGCTGTTTTTGCGTCGATTGTATGAATTATCACCTCTAAATCCTCCTTAATCAATCACTCGAACACCTTCAACATAGATGTTAATCTTTTCAATATCTAACCCCGTAAATTCTTCCACTTTATACTTTACATTACTAATTAAATTATCAGAAACTGCAAGGATGCTAACACCATAAGCAACAATCACATGAAAATCAAGCGTTAATTGATTGTTTATTATTTCTACATTGATTCCGTGTGTAATGCTCTCGCGTTTTAGCAGTTTGACAAATCCATCTCTTACACTAACAGCTGCCATACCTACTATTCCAAAACACTCTACTGCTACTGAACCAGCATATTGTGCGATCACTTCCTTATCAATAATGATATTCCCCGCATGTGTACTCATACGACCTTTCATATTCATACCTCCGTTCTTATATGTACGCTTTATTATTATAACCGCTTTATATCAAAAATGAAATACAAAAATATTTTAATTTAAAATTATTAAATTTAGTATTATTAAAATCTTTTACTTGCAATTATATATAACTTCTGCTAAAATACATTTGTTGTGAACAAATATATGTGTTACGTCAATAACTTTAGGGAGGTGCAAAAATGGCTAAATGTGATATTTGTGGAAAAAGTGTTCATTTTGGAAATGCTGTCAGCCATTCTCATAGAAGATCAAATAGAATTTTTAAATCAAATGTGAAAAGGGTTAAGTGTAGCGTTAATGGTACACCAAAAAAACTTCATGTTTGTACTAATTGTTTGAAATCAAACAGAGTCGAGAGAATATAGTCCATTGAAAAAATCCATCCGTCAAGGGTGGATTTTTTTGATGTTAAATAACTTAAAAACTAAAACTGATATACATCCTTTAATGTGCTATATTCGCTATTAATAATCTGGACAGTTTCATTATCTCCAGCAATATTATCAGGATGAAATATTTTAATTAAGTCTTTATATCGTTTTTTTAAAGCCAATGAATTATCTACACCCTTGAAGAAAAATCCTGATGTTGTAATTATATTAGTGGAATATTGCCCGCCAATATATTTGTTTTCTCTAATTAATTGTTGTTTTTCAATTTCAACTTTTTTTCGCTCTTCATGCAAATCCCTATATGCACTTTCTAGTATTCCCCATTTCTGCTTGAAAAGCATTTTTTCTTGTGTAAGTTGTTGTTGATCAATATGGTTTCTACACTCTTGCTCATTGATTTGGCGCTTTAATATTGCTTTTTCCTGTGCAAACTCTTTTTTTTTCTTTTCTAATTCTTCTTTTTCATTTTCTATTCTAATGTTCTCTTGAAATAGCCACAGCTTAATCTGCGCTAATTGTTCGATAGAAGCATTCTCAATATTGTGCACATTCATCTCTCCTTAGCAACTAATACAAATTGTTGAATTTGGTTTTTTGCAACCACATTATATAGTCTCATTATATTTTGAAACGACTTTTTTTTCAACTATTTTTCATTCGTCAATTTGCACGAAAAAAGGTAATCAAAAATTCTCACAAATATTCTATAGTATCAACATTCTATAGTATCTATTTGTGAGAATTTTTAATATAGGTCAAAAAACAAATGCTAATCCTCTATCACTTGATTCATCTGCCCTGAAATGCGTTCCACTATATCTTCTACAACAATAGATTGTGCAGAAATCTCTTCAGAACTTGCCGCTAATGTCGCTGTTTTTTCATTTAAATCATTTATATTTCTAAGAAATTCCTGCGTTTCATCAGCTAATGCGCGAATCGCTGGAACAAGTAAATCACTTTGTTGTTTCCCATAATGTACTGCATTTTTAGTTTGCTCTGACAAGTCCCTGACACGATTGGCAATTACTGTAAATCCTCTTCCGGCCTCGCCACTCCTTGCTGCTTCAATTCCTGCATTTAATGCAAGCATACTGGTTTGATTTGAAATTTTAATAATAGAATCATTCACTTCATCATAACCCTTAATGGAATCCTCAACCTGTTGTAAAGAGTTTTTAAGCGTTTCTCCATACCCTGCAAGTGAATTGATAGCCAGTGCCATCTTTGTAGTATCTTCAGCTGATGCCTGATTACCTGCTGTCACCTCAGACATAGAACTTTTTATTTCTTCAAATTCATCAAAAATCGCCTTAAATAATGTGACCTGATTTGCATGCTTTTCCTCTACTTCTGCCACCAAATTCTTTATGTGTTCTTTCTCTTCTCCTAAAGTATCTTTAATATAATGAATACAGTTTTCCTTTTTGTTGATCTGGAGTGCTATAGCTTTTGCCATTTCTTCACAGGTATCATAACCACAGGCCCCACAGTTTATTTTACGTGCCTCCTGTGTTAGTTTCTTCATACCTGAAAATACAGTATCTAATTCACCCTGTAACACTTCACGGCTAAAAATGGTGGCATCTGTATTATATTTGCAGATAAAATCTTCGAGTTTCAGATTCTTAAATTGTTCATTTAAACGAGAAAGGCGCTCTTTATAATCTGCTGACTGATCCCATGCAGTTTTTTTAGCATTCGCATTATCAGCAGTACGTTGCGTATGAATTTCCAGTAAAATATCTTCGTCATCGTTTCTTGCATAATCGGTTGCTGTACCATAAATACACCCTTTCGTACAATTAAGCGCATCTACCATGAAAGGAAGCTTTTTGCCAGATTTAACACGGTTTGCATACGCATCCATAAACTTATATGCATGCTCAGGACTTTCAATTTGTCTTACAAACAAATCTTTTCCAACAAAATGTTCCACATTCTCCTTTAATCCACCCGGCATTGGATACACAGAGCCAAGACCATATTCCATTTCATCTGTAGCCTCATATCCAGCCAGTGAAACACCTTGTAATTTTTTCATCAATTTTTCAAAAGTAACGTTATATGAAATATTGCCATTATTTTGTTTTCTGGATATCTCTGATTTTTTTGCAATACAAGGGCTAATAAATGCAAGCTTATCTGAAATATTCATATATTTTCTGGCATAAATTGCACCGCACATCATTGGACTGTGTATAGGCACCAACTTAGGTACCAGTGCAGGAACATATTTTTCTATATAATCCACAATGGCAGGACAAGGCTGAGATATTCCGCCGACAAAATTATTAGCAGTAATATAGTTCAAATATGCCCAAGTTGTAATATCAGCGCCAAAGCTGATACTGATAATTCTATTAACACCTTTGCTCTTCAAATACCCAAGTACTTGTTTATACTGATCTGGATAATTAGCTATGAATGCAGGCGCAACTAGAATACTAATTGGAACTCCCTTGCTCAAATCTTCAAAGAATTGTTCTGTGTCATCGTTGTAACTTCTTGCATCGTGAGTACATGTCCGAATACAACTGGCACAATGAATACAGGCATCCCCATCAACACCTATATGGCTTTTCTCTCCTTCATTTACTGCATGATTTGCAGAAAAAACGGGACAAACAGATATGCATCTGTTACATCCCTCACAGTAATCGTTTGTAAATATTAAACCTTCGTTCAGCTTCCCCATTGAAGTAATCCTCCTCAAAATTTCATTGTATTTTATATATTATAATCCCATATATTATAATAGTACTGCAAACTTTATGTAAATTCTATAAAATTAGGAAATCATCCTAAAATTAATCTTCAAATGCTGCACCTACGGCATCTTCATCTGAAATAGAATCTTCTTTTTTACCTGTGAATTTATTAACCAAATCCGGAACCATGTCTAGAATCTTTGTCATACTGTCTTGATTTTTAATATTAACAAGACGTGTACTGCCTTTCTGAATTACAAGAACAGCGCTTGGTGACATTTTGCCTGTTAGTCCTCCTCCACCATTACTTTTCTTTTCACCTGAGAACTCTCCAGCGCCGACGCCAAAAGAAACATCCACAAAAGGAAGAATAATGGTATCATCGATTTTTGTTGCTTCTCCTACAACTGTTTTCGTTGATAAAAAACCATCCATTCCTTTTATTAGTGTTTCTACAACATTATTAATATTACTATTCGTCATTTTACTGCCTCCCTTTCAATGTGCTTATCATTCTCTTAAAGTTTTTATTAAAATATATAATCCATGCAACCCTCAAAAATACAAACATTGTAATATGCCCACGAATATCAGCATCCATATCAAATATCGACTGTTCAAAGTCTGGCGTTATGTGCAAGTCACCATGAAAAAATGGATATATAATACCAAGAATGGCCAAAATAGAGCCTAATGTTGCTGGATCCTCTGTGCCTAATATTATAGCAATACAAACTTTGCGTGGCTTTACATGCTTAAGCATAACACACGCTTGTTCAAAACATAGTTTCATTGCTTCAATATTATGTTCGTCTTGTAGAAATTCAATATAAAAATCAATATCATTCTTTATAGAAACTAGTTTATCATACATTTTGTCTAATGTGTATTTAAAATTTTTGACTCTGTTAAATAGCATTTTAAAAAAAATAACCAGCTTTTTTCGAAAAGAAATTTTTTCTTCTTGCACGGTTTCATTTTGTATCTTTTCATCAAAATCTGCATCATTTTCATCAGGAGAAAATGCTAGCTTCGTTTCTTTAATGGCACGATCTGTATTGATTGTTTTATCATCATTTCTTACTGCAACATGTTTATGTTTGTTATTGGTCCTTTGAACATGCGTCTTCTTTTTCATTTTTCTGATAGGAATGCCAAAAAATCTGATTTTTTTATCAACTTTCCCATCCGCATAAGAAATAGTCAGGCTGATCATATGTAATAGCCATGTTACTTTCACAATCCCTTTTAGTTTACTATGATAACTTGATTGTACCCTATAACGAAATGGAACAAACAGAATTAAAAAGATTAATACCAATAGTAAAACCAGTAAAGAAAGCAAAACAATTCCTATAATTTTAATAATCAATAGTAGAATGTGGAACATAGTCTTAACCCACCTCGTTCTGCCGACCTAAAATGAACTGTCGCATATTCTCATAGCTTCCTGACTGTAAAAAAATATCATTTACAATATATGTAACAAGCTCCATCGCATCCTCATGGCTTGTTGCAATTCCAACAATAAATGGTGGATTTTCTTTATAATATTTCTGCATCAGGAGGGCACTATGACATATGTCAAATAAATCCTCTTTATTGGAAGACAATGTAATTACATGAGTGTGAATCAAACCTGCGTTTTGTTGCAGTTTGCGCACTATTTTTTTTGCATTCTTTTTTACACCTTCACTGAAGTAAATATATTTATAGAATATCATCAATATTCATTCCTTTTTCTAAAAATCAACATAAGATTATTCTATCACAAAGACACCTTCGCGCCTAGTCGTAATTTGGAAAGATTGCATTGACAATATTTGTTTAAGTTTCTATACTTAATACATGTATCAATTGAGGAGGAAACAAGACATGGAAATGATTGCCACTTTAGCGCTTACATCGGGGATGGAACTGGCTGAAGACGTGTATGATTATCAAGAAAAACTGGTATTAAAAAAGAATACTGTCTTGGATATTCATATGATTAAAAAGATACAAACACGTTCCGTCATGAGTGTCAATATAAAGGAGCCTGAAGACTATAAACCCACCTATTTTGAAAAGTTAAAAGTCAGTAAAAGCTTTAGTAAATTTGAAGAAATTTATAAAGCAAATCTAATCGCATGGAGAGTTTCCGTGGACTCTTATATCTATAAAAAAGTTCCCATGAACAATAATGACTTATTAAAGATTACGCATAATATTTTCACACCGTTTATGAGTGAAAAACAATCTATTATGGATATGCTATATATATTACAACCTGCCGAATCAGATATGACATATGCGCATTGTCTAAATGTTGCATTGTTATGTAATACGTTTGGGCATTGGACACATATGTCTGATGAACAAATCAATCTCCTCATTCTCTGTGGCTTTTATTATGATATTGGTAAATTTCTGCTCCCAAATGATATCATTTGGAAACCAGATAAACTTGACTCTTTAGAGTATGATCTCGTTAAGACACATGCTTTTCATGGATATCATATTATCAAATCTTTAGATATTGATGAGCATATCAAAAATGCGGCACTTATGCATCATGAAAGATGTGATGGAAGTGGATATCCACAGAAGCTTCAGCATTCTGAAATAGATACGTATGCTAAGATTATTTCCATTCTGGATGTATATGAGGCAATGACTTCCTATCGCTCGTATCGTAGTCCTATTTGTCCTTTTAAAGTAATCAGTGTCTTGGAAAATGAAGCATATCAGAAATATGATGTCGGCTATATCATGACGTTTCTCCAACGCATGGTTGAAGAATATACGAACAAGCAAGTTCGCCTAAGTGATGGACGTGAAGGCGTCGTCATATTTATTAATAAACAATATCCCTCTCGTCCAATGATTTGTTGCGGGAATGATTATATTGACTTATCTCAGAATAAAAATTTAATAATAGAGGCGCTGATTTAAAACTAATAATACTGTGAAGTGCCCCATAGATTACTCTTTTTTAAGGCTAGGTATTCATCATACGCCTTTTCTAAAATCTGCCTTTCATTTGCAAATTTCAGCAAATGAAATGCTTCATGATACTTATAATAACCAGAATCCAGAAAATGTTCTTCTCTCTGTGGTTTGCTATAATAATTATCCGCTATCATCAGATACCAGTGTACTTCTTTGGCAACCGTATTTTCAGGTATTGTAAAGGAATACTGGCTTTTATCAATATACTTAACAATAGATGCATTCACACCAGTTTCTTCGAGAACTTCTCTTACAGCAGTAACTTTATGCTCCTCGCCTTCTTCTACTGTGCCCTTCGGTAACACCCATCCTTCATATTTATTTCGATAATTTTTATAAAGAACAAGTATTTTCCCACGAAATATCACCACACCTCCACAGCTCGTTGCTTCAATCATTGCAATCCCTCCTGTTCACGGTGAATCCTAATATTTCATAATATTATAGCACACTGTTAAATATTGTACAATTGTATCCTATTATTCGAAATACTCATCAAATATTCTCTTTGCAATAGGAACCGCATATTCTCCACCGGAGCCTGCTCCCTCAAGCACTATTGTAACAACAATTTTCTTATCATTCATACAGGCATAACCAGTGAACCAAGCATGGCTTTCAGTTTTATTGCTCGAAAATTCTGCTGATCCTGTTTTACCTGCCGCATTATATTTACTATCCTTTAGAATGGTTGCTGTTCCTGATTGCACGACCTCTTCCATAAATAGCTGAAGAAGTTCAGCTTCTTTCACTGTCATCAGCTTTCCGTAAGATTTTGATTTGTATTCTTTCACCAAATCCTTATTATAGTTTTCTACTCTCTGTAACAAATAGGGCACCATTAAATTCCCATCATTTGCAATCGCAGCTGTTATCATTGCCATATGGAGAGGTGTAACCTGTGTTGTCCCTTGTCCTATGGCTGTTTGCATTACCTCATTAACTGAGGACGATGCACTTATTGGTACAAAACTCTCTGCATATGGAAATGAAACAGGTAGTTTTTGATTAAATAACAAATCATTACATGTTTTACGAAATTGATTACTATTTAAACCTGTACTGATATTAGAAAATGAGGAATTACACGATTTTGCAAATGATTGCATCAAATCCACATTGCCATGGCTTATGCCATGATAACAATTAATAACACTATCCCCTTTTATGAACTTACCTGTACAGTTAAAAGAATAATCCAGATAATTATTTTTTTGCTCGCGAAGATACTCCAATAACGTAATGATCTTAAACGTCGAGCCTCCTGGATATAAGCCTTGTGTTGTTCTATTTAAAAGCGGACCCTCTTCTGTGTCAATATAAATATCTTCCCAAAGTTCATTGATTTTATTTGGATCAAAATCAGGCTTTGAAACCATAGAAAGTATTTCACCTGTTGTCGGATCCATCACAATGATAGCTCCTTTATAAACGCCCAAGGCTTCATTTGCGACCTGTTGCATAGAAACATCTAAAGTCGTCACCACATTATCGCCAATACTTTTTTCGCCTTCAATGATATCCTGCAGTCTCTCACTGGCATAAGCATTGGATGTCAGTAAATTAAAATTTGCCAATGATTCAATTCCGATTTTACCCTTTGTGGAAAAACCAACTGCCTGTGCAAAAAGGTTGCCAAATGGATACAATCTGGTTTCAGTTTGATCAGCATTGACTAAAGTCTCAGCAAGAACCTCGTAATTCCTTGCATAAATCTTTCCACGTATTACCTTTTTTGCCAGTAGCTCCTGTCGCGAATTATAGGTGTTATTAATTGCTTCGGTACTACTTATACCAATATAGTACATAAAATAGCCAAGCATAAAAATAAATAATGCCACAAATAGATATGTTATATTTGCAATTTCGCGATTAGCGTTATTTGATTTTTCATGATTCTTTTTGAAATGCAACATAAGTCACTCCTGTTTAATTTTTAATCTGCTCCAAATCAATCTTCGCTTTTAGGTTAAGCTTTTTATGCTCTGAGATATAAAGCCCCTGTATTATGGCAAATACCATATGCGTCGTCAGAATGGAGGTTCCTCCATAGCTTACAAGTGGTAATGTGACGCCTGTCAATGGAATAAACTTAATTACCCCACCTATTGTGAGAAATACTTGAAATCCATATATTGTAGCCAATCCGACTGCAATTAAGCGATAGAACGTATCCTCTAGACGCATCGAAATATTCATGAACATAACAAAGCAACTTACACATACAAGAATCAGACACGCTGCAAAGATTCCTCCTAGTTCTTCCGATATTGCTGAGAAAATAAAATCAGAGACTACAACAGGAATCTTATCTGGTGAGCCTTGTGTCAGCCCCATGCCAAACCATCCACCCGTTCCAATCGCGAATAGTGATTGGGTAACCTGATATCCCGCCTCCTCAATAGTACTCCAGGGATCTTTCCAGGCCTGTACTCTGGTACGTACATGCCCAAACAACTGATATCCTATAATAGATGCCATACTTCCGCTAATCAAACCAGCTAACAGATAAAGCCAGTTACGACTGGCAATGTATAGCATGATAACGTATGCAACAAAGAAAATGAGCGCACTTCCCAAATCTTTTGAAAAAACCAGAATAAGAATATGAAATGCGGCCATAATGGTTACTAGAATGATCTGTTTTAGCTCTGTTGATTTGCAAAGCAGTCCAGCAATTGAAAAAACAAATAGTATCTTTACAAATTCTGATGGTTGAAACGAAAACCCACCTATTGAATATGATAATTTGGAACCATTAATCACTTTACCAAGTATCATAACAATTAATAAAGCAGCGATTCCCAAAAAGCCATAGACCAGAGGAAACAAACTGATTATTTTTATTTTCTTGACCAAATAGGGAATAAACATCGTTATAATAATGGAGAATATTACGATTTTAAACTGCTTCACTGATTTTTCATAAGATATTCTGGTCAAAATAATAAAACTAATCGTCATTAATAAACACATATTATTGATAATTAATCTGTTCGCACGTGGATAAATGACACGATATAAGGCAATTGTGGCAAAGAGACTAAGCTGTTGGAACGCATACAGAATAATTAGCATAGAATTTTTTGTTGCAAGACATAATACAACAAACGAAATGAAGTGAATCAGAAACATCAGAATATTTTGCCGTATATAAATCCCATTCCGTTCTTCCTCTGAATGATAACGGAACACAATAAAACACTCTAGCGTATAAAATGCCATAAAGATTATAATTGCATACTTAGAAAATTCTACTATGATATTTGCCATGTGCTACTCCACACCTCTCGCGAAGTGTCCCTTTGTATATTCTGCTATCAGAAATTCCTTTTTTCTATTATTTGTTCCAAATGCTATTCTGTCGCAGTATTCCTTCGTAATTGCAGTCGCTTCTGCAACTGTTTCAGTTGTAAACATAAGTCTGAGACTATCAAAACCCATACTTGCCAATTTATCGATTTCATTATGTAAAGACAGTGGTACACTATTATAGATTATCGTATGACATTCTTTGCAGTTGCTTCTTATTTGCAGTTTTTTACCATATCTGTCCTTGAGACTCCATATTTGTTTTGGCTCTCCCAAATCGCTCTTAATACAGCCTCCAAACGTGTTTTGAACACACTGGGCTGATACCATCATGGGAAGGTAACCATATACAACCATTTCCATTGTTTCTCGAGGAAATTTCCATAATTCTTTCTCATTCAGCTCTACAGACGCCGTTTGTTTTATACATCCCATATTATGCAATACATGTAAGGACTTTTCGTTAAAAACATATAAATCAAAGTCTGCGATGATTTCTTGATGGAATGGTATTTCCGATAACCATTGTAAGGATTCATAATTATGAATTAAAACATTATTATTTATAATAATATCTTCCAACTCACGTAAATGCTTCATCGTATGTGCTCGGCATATCACGGGTAAGGAAATATAAATGTTTTTATGATGTTCTTGTCCAAGCTTTAATGCTGACTGCATTATTTCCCTGTCCCAGCAAGGAATATACAGGCTGTTAACAGCCTCTATTTTAACTAACGAGTCAAAAACTGCTTTTGATTCAACAGAGACATTTAATTGTGGCTTCTTTATATGATTATTTGCATGCAATTCTATATTAATTGCTTTGTCTTGCAGTGAATAGGGTTCATTATATTCACGCCTATACTTCAGTAATATTTTTTCTTCTAGTTGTTTGATTGCTTCTCTTCTCAAATCATTTAATGCCTTTATGGGCATAAAAATATGATTATCCGTAAATACATCTATCATTTCAAAGATGAAAGGTGTATTCCCTGTTTTATTGATTTGTTTAAATATATCCTCTTGACTGAGAGGTTTGTTTTGTGCCAGTTCAACCGTTTGTCCATAGGTTTCTATTTCTTGCCCATTATAAACTAGTGTCAGTTTTGCCGGCATTCCTGCTTGAAGATTTATACTGGCAGTTACAGATAGTTTTTTACTTGTCTCAACAAATTGTGTATAAATGCTTTTAAATATCTCTTCATTTCCAGTCTCGTAACTAGGTTTTTCGAGTGTAATCATATCACGACCGTTTTTTTGCTCGAAGTATCCTCGACTACTACCACTTCTTGTATAAAGACTAATTAGTTCTTTATAATCTTCTTTTTTCACAGAATATTCGTCTGTTGGACGTTCTAAAATACTATCAATATACTTTCTATATACGCTAGTCACTCCTGCAACATATTCTGGCCGTTTCATTCTTCCTTCAATTTTGAACGAAGAAATGCCAGCATTGATCAGTTTTGGTAATAGTTCTAATGTCGCAATATCTTTTGTACTGAGAGGATAAGATTCTTTAGTATCACTTATTTTATCTGCGCCCTTCATGACCGTATAGGGTAATCGACATGGTTGCGCACACCGTCCTCTATTTCCACTTCGTCCACCAATCAAACTTGAAAAGAGACATTTTCCAGAATAGCAGTAGCATAGAGCACCATGTATAAAGCACTCAATTTCTATGTCAGGATTATTTTCATGAATCATAGTGATTTCCTGTAATGACAATTCACGTGCAAGTACAACTCTCTTAATACCAATCTTTTGCAAAAATTGAACACCTTCAGAGGCTGTTATCGTCATCTGTGTACTCGCATGAATACTTAAGTCAGGAAAGTAAAACTTAATAGTATCAATTGCACCAATGTCCTGCACAATAATTGCATCCAGACCTGCCAGATAATAAGGTCTCAAATAATCCTTAAGACCTGCAAGTTCGTTTTCTTTTAGCAGTGTGTTAACCGTCAGATATACTTTTTTTTCATATAAATGAGCATAATCAATCGCCCGAAGAAGTTCTTCTTCAGTAAAATTATTTGCATATGCTCTCGCACTGTATTTATCGCCACCGAGATATACAGCATCTGCTCCAGCATTTATTGCGGCAAGAAAGCTCTCATAGTTTCCAGCGGGAGCAAGTAATTCTATTTTCTCTGTTCTCATCATACTCCTAATAATTGTGGAAAAGGCTGTCTCTCGACAGCCCCTCCCAATACAACTACTTTTTCATAAAGTTCACTAAATCATGAACCATACTATACTTTTTTCAGATTTTATTTTTTATGACCCAAGTCTGTCTCTAGTTTAATGATGCGCGCCTGCAAATCATTCATCTCTTCTCGTGCACCTTTAGAATTCTTTTCTGCATTTTCAAGCTTTATCTGAGTAGAAATCAACTCATGCTTTAAATTGTATAATTCCTTATCCTTTGATTCTATCTCTTCCTCTAAAATGCCAATCTGCTTCTTTGCTTTAAAAAAATCATCTGCCATATTCAATTGCAGTAAAACACTTTGTGTGTCAAGAGGTTGACGCCTGAACGTATCAATTTTATTATACTCAGCCGTTTTATTATTAATGTAAGTAGCAACCTTCTGCAGGTATTCTTCGCTTTCATATCCACTCAGCGTAAATACCTTTCCACCTATTAATACTTCTGTATCAATCTTAGAAGACATACCCCTCACACTCCATTCATGAAACAAAATATATTTTTCATAACCCCTAACATGAATTATAACAAAAATTTGAAATAAAACAAGCCCTTAAATCTATATATCTAATTTAAGTTGTATTTCATCCTCTGCTTCCCGCTTAAAATCTTCGAATTTGTCCTGCTTTAAAATAGGTAACTCATCAATCGATTTGACGCCAAAGGATCTTAAGAACTCCTCTGTTGTACCAAATAGCAGCGGACGGCCAGGTGCATCAAGCCTACCAAGCTCCGTAATCAAATTAAATTCAATCAATTTATTTACTGCATGATCACAGCTCACTCCACGTATCTTTTCTATTTCAAGCCTCGTAACAGGCTGTTTATAAGCAACGATAGACAACGTCTCTAATAGAGTATCCGTCAATACATAGTTTTTTGGTGCATTCTTAACCTTAATAAGATACTCATACATTTCATCCTTCGTACACATCTGAAAAGCATCCTCTAATTCAATAATGGTAATTCCTCGACTGCTGTCTTTATATTGGTCCATCATATGGTAAAGGATGATTTTAGTTTCTTCGGGTTCGCGTCTAATAGATAAAGCAAGTCTTTTTAAATCCACAGAATTTCCCATCGAAAATAGTATGGCCTCAAGAACTGCCTCAGGATTTTCTACCGGAAACAATTGCTCATCATCCATACTCATCTCCACAATTTCTCCTGTTTCCACAGTAATCATGGTATCTAATATTTTATCTATTTCTTCACTTGACATTGGCTCGCTCATTACTTTTTCCTTCTGTATATTTCTTAATAAAACATATATGACTACATAAATTTATTTCAGGCTGCTTTTTTTGAGATAATAATAATATCATCAAAGATACCATCCTGTACCGTTATAATTCTTCCCATTTTAATTAACTCAAGTATAACAAGGAATGTAACAACAACCTCCATCTTAGTGGCCTGTTCTTCCATGAGATTTCTAAAGCTAAATCTATCATGACTCTTTACATAGTTTTCAATATATAATGTTTTTTTCTCGAGGTCAATTTCATCTTTTTCAATCTTACCAAACTGACTTCTAAGTTTATCTACTTTATCTTCCTGTTTTCTCATGATTTGTTTGAATATTTGATTAAGCTTGCTTAAATCCATATCACCAACCAGTTTCTCATAATCAATTGGCTGCGTGTAATTCAAAATATCTTTTGGAAACGTAGCATCTTTAAATACGACTCTATTCGCACTGATTTGTTTATCTCTTAATTCATACGCCATATACTTATACATTTTATACTCGATGAGCTTCTGAATCAACTCTGCTCTTGGATCCTCTTCCTCACCATTTTCATTGCATTCCTTTGGCAAAAGCATTTTACACTTAATATCCAGTAATGTGGCAGCCATAACTAAAAATTCGCTCATCATATTTAAATCCTGCGTACCGATTTGCTTAATATACTCCATATATTGCTCCGTTATCATAACAATAGGAATATCATAAATGTCAACTTTATTCTTATCAATTAAGTGCAATAATAAATCAAGTGGTCCTTCGAATGTTTGCAATTTAAAATTCAAATCCATGACTTCTCTCCCTATCCAGCATTATTTATAACTTCCTTTTTTCGAATACGTATACATACAATTTCGGCTCTGTTCCATATTCTGAGCGGAATTGTATGGGAACCGATACCCCTGCTTAATATCATAGTAGTCTCTTTGGTATGGTACTCTCCCGCATCATACTTCGGAAACAGCTTCCACTGCGGAGATACAACACCTCCTACAAGCGGTAATTGTACGATGCCACCATGTATATGACCCGACAACACTAAATCTGGTTTCCACTCAGCATACCCAGGGAATTGATCAGGATTATGTGCCAATAAAATAGAATAACTTTCTTTATTGACCTTTCCAAGACTGCTTTCCATATATTCTTTCGGAATATGCCTTGTAATCCCCTTCTTATAATACTTATGATCCAATATCAGCCCATAAATATCGATTCCTGCCTGAGATATATGTGCAACTTCATTTTCCATAATATGAATACCTAGTTTAGAAAGTGCATCTGTATAATGCTCATAATTTGTTTTCGATAAATTTGTACTTCTCTTCAACTTTTCTTCATGATTGCCAATTCCGTAATAAATCGGATATTTGGCAGATAGTTTTTGGATAAATTCTAATGTTGGTTCATAATCAAGCGGAACCTTTCCAGATGCATTTACCATATCTCCTGCAAAAACAACTGCATCTGGTTTCATTTCATCAATGGCATCTAAAAGCGGCTGATTTTCATATGGGAATACTTTGCTATGTAAATCTGATAAAAAAACAAGCTTATATTCATCCATTAATATTTTTTCAGAAGAATAGTCATAAAAAGTTACACAAAATTCTTTACTCTCTTTATATATTGATACTGCCAGGCCTATTATTAAAACAAAAGCCACACATACGATTACAAATTCAAGCATATATACCTCTCGCATCTAAATGTGCTTTCATTATGCACATATTCTACAATATATTGTATTATAGCATATATTAAAAAAATATAAAAGTATTTTATAGGAAAGAAATAATCAATCATTACGCAATGAAATAGTAGCTAAAAAAGCAACAAAAAAGAACCTACGCCTTTGGGCATCGGTTCTTATTCGCCAACCACTTTATTTTTACCGCTTTTCTTTCCAATATAAAGTAACTGATCTGCTTTCGCTATTATTTTTTCTAAATTATATTCGCCATGATTCATGCAGATACCAAATGTCATAGTTGGCTTTAATTGTTCAAATGAATTGACAAGCTGTGAATTCACAATTTTTTTTCTAATTAACTCTATTCTCTCAAAGGCAAGACTCTGTGGCATGTTTGGCATTACGATTACAATCTCTTCGCCACCCCATCGACATACAATATCATCCTCACGTGTCATGCTCTTTATTATTTTTGAAATATTTGAAAGGATTACATCTCCTATTTCATGACCATACTCATCATTGATTAATTTGAAATCATCGATATCACCTATTGCAACACAAAAACTGAAATCTTCCTTTGAAGTATCCAAAAGATATTCATACTGTGTATAAAGACTTCTTCTGTTTGATAAGCCTGTAAGAAAATCTTCTTTGGCTAATTCCTCTAATTCATGATTGTCCTGTGACAATAAAGTCCTAATTAATAAGTTTGAATTATTTATTGTTCTCGCAATAACATATGCAGCAACACAGAATATAATCAAATGGCCCAAATACGAATGGTTGCTAATATTTTGCGGAAGTAAATCCACATATGGTGGAATAAAGAACATCGTATATAACTTTAAAATGATTAATATGATTATTTCAATCAGACCATATAAATGTATATATTTAATATTATTCAGTACACGAATATATATTGTGGTAAATAATAGAATTAAAATATACTGAAAGCCATACCCCCAACCAAACAAAATGATTGCAGTCGCCGAATGAATAATCACTTCTAGATGTAAAAGAAAATAATATCTATTGGGATGAATATGAAACCGATTAAAAGTCAAATTCAAATATAATAGTATACTGCCGATATTAATTAGAACCATTGAAAAAACGCCAAGTTTAATAAACAGAATCAAATAAAGAACATGTATGAAAGCACATATTATGCACACACCACAAAACATGTTGTCAATTGTTTTGACAACTGCTTTTGATGCCTTCGATGCTTTAGATGCTTTTATATGGCTCATTTCTGTTATATCAGGCATGATTCCCTCCCCTTATGACCACACCAATTCTGTGAAAAAAGTCCTTGGTAAAGAACCAAGGACTCTCGCAATTAATTATATTTTCTCTTTCTTGCCGCTTCAGATTTCTTTTTACGTTTTACACTTGGTTTTTCGTAATGCTCTCTTTTACGAATCTCCTGCTGGATTCCTGCTTTAGCACAGTTTCTCTTAAAGCGACGTAAAGCGCTATCTAAAGTCTCATTATCTTTTACAATTACATTTGACATAGTCTCACACCTAACCTCCCCTCGAGTCCTATATTGTGCACCATACGACTTTTCGGGTATTTTTTTCGTGAAAACCTACTTCACGAATATTGCACTATATAAGATTATAGCATAATATCAAGTTTCGTCAACTGTTTTTCACATTTTTATACTATTTTTTATACTTATTTTTATTAATTTGTTGAAATTGGCTCATTTATCCCAAAATGTTTGTAGGCAAGTGAGGTCACAACCCGCCCTCTTGGCGTGCGACAGATCAATCCATTTTTAATGAGATACGGCTCATATACGTCCTCAATCGTTCCTGCATCTTCGCTTATAGCAGCTGCAAGCGTATCTAGTCCTACCGGACCACCTGCAAACTTTTCAATCATAGTCAATATAATATTTCTATCCAGGTGGTCTAATCCCATCTTATCTACTTCCATCATATCAAGTGCTAAGGCCGCAACCTCATAGGTAATAGAACCATCAAATCTAACCTGCGCAAAATCTCGTACGCGTTTTAGAAATCGATTTGCAAGTCTTGGCGTTCCGCGGCTTCTTCGTGCTAACTCAATGGCACCCCTTTCCTCTATATGGACATTTAGCATTTTAGCTGAATGTTGTATGATCGTACATAATTCTTCAGTAGAATAAAATTCTAATCTATGAATAACACCAAATCTGTCCCTAAGGGGAGCTGTCAGTAAGCCTGCCCGCGTTGTCGCACCAATTAACGTAAACTTAGGTAAATCCAGTCTGATTGCATGCGCAGAAGCCCCTTTTCCAATCATAATATCTATGGCATAATCCTCCATAGCAGGATAAAGCACCTCTTCAACCTGTCGATTTAAGCGATGAATTTCATCAATAAACAATAAATCACCCTCTTGCAAATTATTGAGCAACGCAGCAATTTCACCTGGTCTCTCAATTGCGGGTCCAGAAGTTGTCTTAATATTCACATTCATTTCATGTGCAATAATACCTGCAAGTGTTGTTTTTCCAAGTCCAGGAGGACCATAAAAAAGGACATGATCTAGTGGTTCACCACGCTTTTTCGCAGCATCAATATACACTTTTAAATTTTCTTTTGCTTTTTCCTGACCAATATACTCATCCAGATACTGCGGTCGCAGACTTCCTTCAATCTTAATATCTTCTTCAGTCAGATTTGTCTCAATTGTACGTTTTTGCATGGGAACCTCTTATAGGTGATTTATATTTTTTAGTGCTTGCTTAAGTACCATCTCTACATTTGCATTTTCAAGAATTGAAACTGATTTGACAGCACGAAGAGAATCAGACGCCGAATAACCAAGCGCAGTCAAGGCTTCAATCGCTTCTTTTTTAATAATATTATCCACGTCCTCCATATTATTTTCTCCGTTATGTGCCAAACGCTCTTCAAAAGCATCGTCTAATGACACTTTATCCTTTAAATCTATAATGAGACGTTGTGCTGTCTTAGCTCCTATACCAGGTGTTTTTGATATCGTCTTGACATCAGCAGATAGGATTGCAAATCTCAGATCAGCCGTAGTCATAACTGATAAAATGGAAAGTGCACCTTTAGGGCCAATACCATTGACTTGAATCAATAATTTGAAAAAATCAAGATCATCCTTTGTCAAAAAGCCATACAATAACAGAGCATCTTCTCGTACTGCTAGATACGTATATAACTTGACTTCTTCACCAATTCCATTTAGATACGTAATCGTACTTGCAGGCATCTTGACATTATATCCGATACTGTTTACTTCTAAGACAATATTCTCATCATATATTCCGGCCACTTTTCCTTTTAAATAACCTATCATTTATGTCCTCCATCAAAGATTTTTCTACGATTATGAATAATATGCTATCTCTATCTCTTATTAATGATAGGCTTTAATCTCGAGAAAACAATGCGTGTTACAAATCCAATAAGTGTTCCTGTAAGTGCTCCAGCAATAATTAAAAAGGGTGCATAGTATGTTAACCCTATTTCTTCAACAATAAGCATGGCAATGATTAGTTGCCCGATATTATGCATGATTCCTCCTGCAATACTAATTCCAACAATGCTAAATGCTTTTATCTGTCTTATTATGACCATAGTGAAAAGACTAAGTACACCACCAGCTAAACTGTATATCAAGCTGTAGGGATTTCCAAATAATAAACCCACTGTGAAAATCCTTACCAGTGATATCGTTGCGGCTTCTGGAATACCAAACAAATATAATACAAGTACTGTCATAATATTTGCAAGTCCCAGTTTCATACCTGGTATGCCAAAATAAAACGGAATAAGCGATTCAATATAACCAAATAGAATTGCTAATGCTGCAAATATTCCCATAAATGCTACTTTACCCTTAAACATCTATCTCCCTTATATATCTCCATAATTAATTAGCCACCGCATCCAAAGTTGTTTTCTCGCCACCAATTATCTTTATTACAATACGATTTGGAAGGCACACAATGGTCTCTCCATCTCTTGATATTTTGGCTTGCTGCACACACAATTTATCTGGACATGATGCTTCAATTACATCTGCATTTCCATCTTTAATTTCAAGACGATTATATCCACCAGTATACCCTATGATATCTGTTGTAATATCCTCCATTAATGAATAAACACCAATTTCTTTGCCATCTACTGTCACAACAGCATACGCTCCAGAATTACGGTTCATATTCCAGATCAATATCCATACTAATGCTATTGCAACTACTCCTAAGAGTAGCATCAAATCACCTTTTTTCATACTATTTACTTTCTATTAAACTTTCCTATACTGTCATATGCACGTCATATGCATTTTAGCATATTCGAACATATGTTTCAAGTGTTAGTTATTCATATACTTCCGTGGTAACTTCATCGCCCTCCACATAAAAGGTGACAATATCTGAATAAGCCGATTCGTTTGACATATCAACCATTTCATATATCATATAGAATTCGCCATCTCCAAGATCTATTTCTTCAAATTTAGTTGTATCGGTAACTGTAAAGGTATCTCCCTCTGTCGCCGTATATTCTGACTCGTCATCACTATATTCGGCGGCATATAAAATTGTCGTTATTTTATCACCACGAACAATTTTTTTCATTTCCTTATCAGCCATACCAACATCATCAATTTCTTTACGTGCACCAAGGATTTCATATGCTTCTTTCGAATAATCATAAGTCACACGTAGATTATAATCCTCTCCATTCAAAATCACAGGTACGGAATAAATATTGTAATCATCTTTCTCATCAGTAATTTCCATATATACAAGATGTCCGTCAATAGAACCCCATACGCCTCTGAAATTATCTTTAAAAACACCATTCTCCCAGTCTGCATCCAGATCATTATCACGTCCCAAAAGTATCATTAAATCATTTTCTGCATCATAATAGGATAATTGAAAATAAACAGCTTGTAGCATATTCGCTGTATCAGTTCCAATATCCAACACGGCATAACCGTCATCATCTAATTCGATTGGGAAATCGTCCAAGCCGTTTGTAGCAATTGTCTGTATTTCTGGAAGTTCTTCATATCCCATTTGCTCTAAATATTTCATGCCTTCATCAGATATCGCACCATTGATTTCATATCCATACAAATATTTAAATGCTTCGCTTGCGCTGATTTCCATATATCCCTCATAATCCTCAGCATCATTATTATAAGAATAGTAACAGGATAAGCCTGTAGCCTGCGCTCTATATGGCCCATTTATTTTGTATATAACGCAATCCTCTAATGTAGTTAAGACATCATTTGCATTTTCGGGTAAGATTGTAGCTGAATTACTCACAAAATCGCCCAGGTCAACCATATTTGTATATCCTTCTTCAGAAGAATTGCCACCATAGTTTTCTGCGGCTCTCGTATTTCTTGCCAGTTCAGACAAAAAAACAGGATCTTCGCATGCTGCGCCCAGTGCCTCTTTTCCAATATTATCATAGGCAGTTAATAATGGTTCCATCCTGCTTAAATCGATTACAGATAGTGTAATGTCATCTCCGGTTTCTTCCAGCTCACAACCCTCAACATAGGTATCACAAATCACCTTACCAAGCTGTGCACCATTCATTGTAGGATTATCTGCCAGCTGTTGTAGCCATTCTGAATAATACCAACCATTACCTGGTTCCATTTCTTCGGAAGCCACCATATAATGTGATACATCTGTAAGAGAACTCGCCGTATCAACAGTAGCCATCAGGCAAGTATCAAATCCCACTATTTCCATGGGTGGATTTTCTGAAGACAATTCATACACATTACTGTATGCTTCATGCATTTCATCCAATGTTAGAGAATCATAATCATATAGTTCGTCGAAAGCCACACCATTTACGCTTCCTCCACCATGATTCCAAAATAAAATCATTTTGTGATCCGCCGAATAATTATCTTCGCAGAATTGTAAAAATTCTCTAAATGTATCTGTATCACCCATATTTGCAGAAGGTTGTTGGTCAACACACGTCAATTCATTCCCCTCATATAAATAGCGCTCTATCAGGGTAGAATCAACATAATCATTTTTCCAAGAAGCCGCACCGCCTGTCTCTATGACAACTTTTACGTTTTCTGGCAACTCCGTTTCAAACATTTCCTCTAAATCGTCTGTTGCTGCGCCTTCTTCACTCTCCAAATCACTTCCACATAAATACCAGTAAATTGCCCATGTTTCTCCCTCGCTGAACGCTGAATCGTTGCTAAAAGCATCCTCATCACTAGAATCTATGCCATCAATAAGAGTGTCTTCTTCGTCATCATCAGACGCTACCTCGTCATTAGAAGTAGCACTACTATTAATAGTATTATCTTGTTCAGCTGTTTCATCATCAGAAAAAATTATATATAAAACGATACAAAGAAATACTATGCCTAAAAAAACAAATAGAAATTTTAGAAATTTTTTCATTTTGGTCTCCTTAAGAATTAATTTTCTGCCAGTACAATAAGACAGTCTCCTTTTTCAAAAGATACTTCGGCCAACTTATTTGGATTAATTGCTATCATCATTTTCTGATTTACATTCTTCTTGTAACCCATGACGATTTCTCCGCGCTTTTTAGCAATGTCTGTTAATTCATAAATATTTGTTTGTATATTAGGTTTTACGTAATTTGTTGCTTCTTTCATATATAGTTCTGAGCCTTCAGCCGTTAACAATGTCGTGAAAAAATCATTTAAATGTCTATTCTCCGCTATTTGTGTCATAATCAAACAGGTAATCGCACTCCCCACTACAAAGTCATTTACTTTTGCATTCTGCATCAATTTCTGATTCTCAACAGAATTCATTTCACTTGTAATATTAATATTCCATTTATTACTGCTACAGATAGAACGGATTTGTAATAATAGCAATAAAATTCTGGAATCAGCATCGACAGTTCCCTCCTCATCATCACTGAGCAGTAATATATTCTTAACCTCCTCGGTTACAAGCTTTTCTAAAACATTTTTATCATAAACATTTTCTTCTACAAATGATATATCAAAATGATCGACTTTCCATAATTCCTTCGCCTCTTTCGGAATTGACTCGCATGCAATTACTACGTTTGAACCAGTCGGTAGAAAATCATTAAGCTCCCTAACGATTAATTCCAGCATATCATTATGTCCAAGAATAAGAATATTATACTTCTCTTCCATTTCATTTTTGTCTAAAGACAGCTTTGCTATTATGTCTGTCTTTATTGCTTCCTTCATTGGTTTTGATGCGCCATCATCTTCTGCCAAATGTATCACTTTATCACCATGTTCTATAATCGTATCCATCGGTGGATTTAGCATTGGTTTGTTATTTTTATATAGCCCTACAACAACTGACTTTTCAAACTTATTTAAAATATCCGCAAACTTATTTCCAACAAGCTCCGGAAATTCTTCAAAATAAAACTCATCTCCGTCAAATCCAAACATTTCAACAAGTGCTGCTGATAATCCAGGCTGCCTGCAAGTGTTTGCTATTACTCGCGCAATGATATCCTTAAAGAATATAATTTCCGCTTTTCCCTCGCCCGCAATAACTGCCGCATCAAGATTTTCTCTTTCATGTATTAAGGAAACAATATGTGTATCATTTTCAAAAACATTTTTTTCTTTCATGTAAGAGACAACCGATAGCAATGCTTTAATCACGGCAAAATCATCCTCTTCGCATATAATGATAGAGCGCGCGGTCTCAACAGATGCCATCTCTAATATACTTGCATTTGTGCTCCTACCTGAGCGGCAAATAATTTGTGTTGTTTTGAAATCCTTAATATGTGTCCGGATTTCTGCATCCATAAATTCTTTTTCTTCCTCTCCGATAACGAGAATACATCCTCTCTTCTGATTTACATTTGCCTCAATTAATTCCGTTAGCATTGTATAAATACTATCATTAAAACCTATTATGACTGTATGATTTTCTTCAATTACTCTTGAAAATCCTTTTCGAAGTGCATTCAGTTTTTCTTCAAAACCAGTACTAATGATACCAATCAAAATACTAGTCACAAAAATACCACAGATTGTCACAATTGACATCAATATAAGAAATCCAATTTTTGATGTGTCATCACCTGCAAGCGTACCGGCATCCAATGCATGCATAAGACTAAACCAAATCAGATTACCTACTGTAGAATCTGATTTCCCAAAGCTACTTAGTATACCTGTAATACATACTACAATTGCTGTTATCAAAAACAACATGAAAATAAGTGCAATCGTTCCTTTCCCCATATAATTGTCAAATGCATAACGTACTCTGTCCCTAAAGCTTACCTTTCTCACTGTCTCTCCTCCACATTCATTTTTATTTTAGATATATATTTCCTCTTTTATGCGTTTTTGTCAAAAAAATACAGTCATCCAAATACTAAAACAGCAATGATTTTTCTAAAAGAATAACCACTGCTGTATGTTATCATTACTGTAAATTCTACTATTTTTCATTAATATAATTTATTAGTCCCTCTGCTTTGATTATTTTCTGCATAAATTCCGGAAATGATTGTCCTTGGTACTTTGTACCTTTAGTATGATTATATATCATTCCACTGTCAAAGTCTACTTCCACTTCATCGCCTTTCTCAATTCCTTTGGCCGCATCCGCACATTCAATAATGGGTAGTCCAATATTAATTGCATTACGGTAAAATATTCTTGCAAATGTCTCGGCAATGACACAGCTTATCCCTGCTTCTTTTATTACAAGAGGTGCATGTTCTCTGGAAGAACCACAGCCAAAATTTCTCTCTGCAACAATAATATCACCCTTTTTTACTTCATTTATAAAATGCACATCAATATCTTCCATACAATGTCTTGCAAGCTCTTTTCTATCTTGAATTGCAAGATATCTAGCCGGAATAATTACATCTGTATCAACATTATCTCCATATTTAAATACCTTCCCTTTTGCGTTCATAATTCGCCCTACTTTCTTATATGATCTATTATTTATAAATTACATGGACAAGTAATTGCTCCCGTAATAGCACTTGCAGCAGCTACTGCAGGACTTGCTAAATAAACTTCTGAATCAACATGCCCCATACGCCCCACAAAGTTACGATTTGTCGTTGAAATACATCTTTCTCCTGCAGCCAGAATACCCATATATCCGCCCAGACAAGGTCCACAAGTTGGTGTAGATACGATTGCGCCAGCTTCAATAAATATTTTAAGCAGTCCCTCTTCCATCGCCTGCAAATAGATGGCCTGTGTCGCAGGAATGATAATACAGCGCACATTTTTTGCAATATTTTTTCCTTTCAATATTTCGGCTGCAATACGCAAATCATTGATACGACCATTTGTACAGGAACCAATTACAGCCTGATCAATTTTAATTACATCTTTGATTTCATCGAAAGTCTTTGTGTTTTCAGGTAAATGTGGAAATGCTACTGTTGGCTGTAATTTACTTAAGTCAATTGTATATTCACCATCATATTCAGCATCTTCATCTGCTTCATAAATCTTATAGGGCCTCTTACTATGTTCCTCTAAATATGTAATTGTCAAATCATCTACTGGGAAAATACCATTCTTAGCACCTGCTTCAATCGCCATATTTGCAATTGTAAATCTGTCATCCATTGTCAGGTTTTTGATTCCATCTCCGACAAATTCCATGGATTTGTATAAGGCACCGTCTACACCAATCATACCAATGATATGTAAAATAATATCCTTTCCACTCACCCACTTACTTGGGTTCCCAACTATGTTAAATCTAATTGCCGATGGAACTTTAAACCATGCCTTTCCAGTAACCATACCTGCCGCCATATCAGTGCTCCCGACACCAGTTGAAAAAGCACCTAATGCGCCATATGTACATGTATGGGAATCAGCACCAATAATAACATCACCTGCTACAGTCAACCCTTTTTCTGGAAGCAACGCATGTTCAATTCCCATTTGTCCTACATCAAAATAATTTGTAATCTCGTGCTTGCAAGCAAAATCTCTCACACACTTACAGTTTTCTGCCGATTTGATATCTTTATTTGGAATAAAATGATCCATCACTAAAGCAATTTTGTTTTTATGAAAAACATCCTCATAATTCATCTTATCCATCTCATGTATTGCAACCGGCGTTGTAATATCATTTCCAAGAACCAGATCTAACTCTGCCTCAATCAATTGTCCTGCAATCACTGTATCTAAGTCTGCATGCTCTGCCAATATTTTTTGTGTCATTGTCATTCCCATACCAAATTACCTCCTGTTACTTCATTTTTAGGTCTTGTTCATCATAGCATAGGAAATAATAAAAATAAAATATTATATTTTTATGCTTGCTATAACTATCAGTTATGCTATTATATATTATATATAACTTAAAGGAGAGCCGCTTATGGAAAACAATCTGTCTCTTTATCGTATTTTTCACACAACAGCAACCATTGGTAATATTTCAACTGCCGCAAAATTACTATATATTAGTCAGCCTGCTGTCAGTAAAGCCATTTCAAAATTGGAGCAAAATCTAAATACGGCTCTTTTTATCAGGACACCAAAAGGCGTCACGCTGACATATGAAGGAGAATTACTATTTGAACACACAAGGATTGCTTTTGATGCGCTTTCATTAGGTGAGAACCAGCTACAACGTAGTATAGAACTAGGTGGCGGCCATATTAGGATTGGTGTAAGTACAACACTGTGCAAATTTGTTCTTCTCCCTTATCTAAAGGAATTTATTTCTGATAATCCCTATATTAAAATATCAATTGAATGTCAGTCCACATATCGGACACTGCAGCTTTTGGATGCTGGGAAAGTAGATATTGGTCTGATTGGTAAACCTGAAAACGCCAAAGAATGTATGAAAAATCAAAGCTTTTGCTCTATTGGCGATATTGAAGATATTTTTGTGACAACACAGAGCTATTTGGAACATTTAAAAATACGCGAGTCAGGTGCTGCTCCTTTTCTACCTACAGATACGCATTCTCTTTTTCAAAATGCGACACTAATGTTACTCGATAAGGAGAATATGACACGACAATATATAGATTCTTTTTTTGCTGAACAGCATATAAACCCAAATCAGTTAATTGAAGTGACTACGATGGATCTTTTGATTGATTTTGCAAAAATAGGTCTTGGTATTGCCTGTGTGATTAAAGATTTTGTAAAAGAGGAACTGCACAATGGTTCTTTGATTCAAATTTCATCTGAAGTGCCTATTCCTGCCCGCAACATTGGTTTTGCTTATGCACCTGAAAACACATCCTCAAGTGCAATTAACCGTTTTATTTCTTATGTTATGAAATAATCTACCATTCACTCAGTAAGAATTAATAAATTATGTCTAAAAAAGCTTTTGCATAATAGAGTATTAATCTATTTTGCAAAAGCTTTTCCAATAAAACATAGTTCTTATTTGTTATTTACAATTATTCTACATCCTGAAGCGCATCATAGCCTTCTTCTCCTGTACGAACTTTTATTACATTTTCCACATCATATACAAATATTTTTCCATCTCCAATATTTCCTGTATAAAGAACCTTCTGTGCTGTTTCAATAACAGTGCGTACTGGAACCTTTGCAACTACGATCTGGACCTGTACTTTAGGAAGCAGATTCATTTCCATTCCAACACCACGATAGTATTCTGTCTTTCCTTTTTGAATACCACATCCCAAAACCTGTGTTACTGTCATGCCTGCAACACCAATATCATTCATGGCTTCCTTTAAAATTTCAAACATACTCTGTTTGATGATAATATCAATTCTTGTAATCTTTATATCAGAGCCTACAACCGTTTTAGGTGCAGTAATATACTGTACAGGAACTGATTCATCTATTTCAGCCTTTTTCTCTTTTAATGCGTCATCTTTACTAGGCATTTTAACCAGTTTCTTTTTACCAAATCTTGCCAATTGTTTAATTTCAGCATTATCAGATGAATCGTAATCTAATTCAGAACGTACAAGCTGACTATCTGGATATGCCAGACATCCCATTTCCGGAACATCAAGACCTTCTAATTCATCTTCTGGTGCAACTCTGAGTCCCCATACTTTATCAAGAACAAGGAAGAATAGGTAAGATACTCCAAATCCCCAGACAATCAATACTGCAACTGCTATTAACTGTGCAATGAGCTGTGAAAATCCACCACCATAAAATAAACCTGTTACGCCGCCAGCAACGCCATTTAATCCATCACCATAAACACCGTCTGCAAAAAGACCAACTGCTATGACGCCCCAAATACCATTAATACAATGTACTGAAATGGCACCTACTGGATCATCAATTTTAAATTTATTTTCAATAAATGGAACAAAGATACAAACTAAAATTGCTGCAATAAAACCAATGATAGAAGAAGAAATTCCATTTACAAATGCACAGGGTGCTGTAATAGCTACTAGTCCTGCCAATGCGCCATTTGCTGTCATGGATGGATCTGGCTTCCCAAATTTAAACCACATATAGAACATTGCAACCAATCCGCCAACTGCGCCTGCTATCATCGTATTTGTTGCTACCACAGATAACCTAAAATCAGATGCATTTAAGGTTGATCCAGCATTAAAAGAGAACCAGCAGAAGAATAATATAATTGTACCTACGATTGCCATTGGGATATTATGTCCTGGAAACGCTCTTGCGGTACCGTCCTTCTTGAATTTACCAATTCTGGGGCCAATAACTAACGCACCTGATAAAGCAATCATACCACCCATGGAATGCACTACTGCAGATCCTGCAAAGTCAACAACGCCATGTCCGATTCCAAAGTTTTTACCAAGTGTAGCGAGCCATCCACCGCCCCATACCCAGTTTCCAAAGAGAGGATATAAAAACATTGCAATGAAGAAGGAAGTAATGACACTAGATGAATATTTAATACGTTCTGCCATAGATCCTGTCGGAATTGTAACGGTAGTATCCATAAACACCATTTGGAAGAAGAATAATGCATAAACGCCTGCATCATAAGTTCCACTAAGTGCAAATCCCTTATATCCTAAAATTCCTCCAAGACCTGGGATAGAAAGCATTGCATCTAGTACTGCTCCACCTGATCCCAAGGATGCAGCTCCACCAGAGCCACCAAACTGAAATGCAAATCCAGTTAAAAAGTATCCCACCGCGCCTACTAAGAAAACCATAAAGTTCATTGTCATTGTATGCGCTGCATTTTTCTTTCTACAAAAGCCAGTCTCAACCATTGCAAAACCACATTGGAAGAAAAATACCATAAATCCAGTAATCATAACCCATACAAAGTTTGCGCCAAAATATGCCTTGTTTGCAATTGATGCAACATCTCCAATTGTCTCACTTCCTGTTGTAGCTATATAGGAAGCTCCAGTAGGGTCGCCAACTGCCCCATATACTTTAACACTTGACACTGCAAATAACATTAGTAACAATAAGACCATAGTACCTGATTTTGCTAATTTTTTCATATTCCTCACATCCCTTTCATATATTCTTTGTAACATATTATACTTGCTGTTTTTTTCTCTTAAAATTCTCCCATGAAAAAGTGGACGTTGGTTTTAACACTTCGTCTTCCAATTTCCTAACTTGCAGAAAATAGCGGAATCCAAGGTAAGCTACAATCAATCCAAACACAAGCCCATGAATTCTAGAATTAATTACTGTAAAGTAAATGCTGTTTAAAACACTATAGACACCAAAAAATATACCTAAAATCATTATGAAAATGGAAGTTATATATAGTGCTGTGATTGCGGTCATTTTTTTTGCCTTTGTCTTTAATAAACTGTCATTACTTTTCATAATCTTTTCTCCTCTCCTATACATTCAGTTACTACAACAAATAAAAAAGTCAAACGGCATGCATAGTGCACTACCAATTTGACCCCATTGTCTGAAGTATGGATGTATATTATTTGTTATACAATAAAAGGTGTTACGGAAAATTCCGTAACACCTTTGTTATAATTTCATATCTTAAACTAATATTTTTAATTTGTCAATCATAAAATTTATTTTTTTTACTTTTTGCAAATACTGCCCTTTAACATCTCATTAGAAGACCAGCAAAGTGATATTAATTATTTATAAACTTATCTTCTTCATTGTTCCAGCTATATAGTTTACGAATTTCTGAACCAACCTTTTCTGAAGGATGCTCAGCTGCTAACTTTTTCATGGCCTTAAAGTGAGCTTGACCACCTGCTGGAGACATATCAAGCAAAAAGTCTTTTGCAAATGTTCCATCTTGAATATCAGAAAGAATTTTTTTCATCGTTTTCTTAGTTTCTTCAGTAATGATTTTTGAGCCTGTTATATAATCGCCATACTCTGCCGTATTTGAAACAGAATATCTCATGCCTTCAAAGCCTGATTGATAAATCAGATCTACAATCAGCTTCATCTCATGGATACACTCAAAATATGCATTTCTTGCATCATAACCACCCTCTATCAATGTTTCAAAACCAGCCTGCATAAGAGCACATACACCGCCACATAAAACTGCTTGTTCTCCAAAGAGATCTGTTTCTGTTTCTGTTCTAAATGTCGTCTCGAGAACACCTGCTCTTGCGCCACCAATAGCCAATCCATATGCCAATGCTTTATCAAGCGCTTTACCTGAAGCATCCTGATGCACTGCCACTAAGCATGGAACACCCTTGCCTGCCTGATATTCACTTCTTACGGTATGTCCTGGTCCCTTTGGTGCTATCATTGTTACATCGACATTCTTAGGCGGTATGATTTGATTAAAGTGAATGGCAAAACCATGCGCGAACATCAACATATTACCTTCTTCAAGATTTGGTTCGATATCATTTTTATACATAGCCGCTTGTTTTTCATCATTAATCAGAATCATAATAATATCAGCTCTTTTTGCCGCTTCAGCTGCTGTATATACTTGAAAACCCTGTGACTCTGCTTTTTCCCATGATTTGGACCCTTCATATAGTCCAATAATAACATTACATCCAGATTCTTTTGCATTTAATGCGTGTGCGTGTCCTTGACTACCGTAACCAATGACCGCGATTGTTTTTCCCTCCAGTAAAGAAAGATTACAATCTTCCCTGTAATAAATATTTGCCATTTCTAATTCCTCCTATAAAAATAATTTGTTATTTAACTGAAAGGTTTTGCCCTCTAGCTAGCTACTTATGTTTCTAATCATAATCTACTACACCTTCACTTCCACGAGAAAGTCCAGCTAGTCCTGTTCTCGCAAGTTCAAGTATCTGATATCCATTTAACAAACTGATAAATGCCTCTATCTTTGTCTGATTTCCAGTTAATTCAATAATAAGTGAATCTAATGCAACATCAATGATTTTTGCACGAAAAATATCTGCAATTGCAATAATACCCTGCCGTTGTTCAGCGTCAGCCTTTACTTTTATCATAATTAATTCCCTGTAAACAGATTCGTCTGGGATTAATTCCTTAATGCTTCGAACATCCACCAGCTTTGCAACCTGCTTTTCTATCTGATCCAAAATGTCTTCGTCCCCAGAAGCAACTATTGTGATACGCGTAAATCTAGGATCTGCAGTTACACCTGCCGTAATGCTCTCAATATTATAGCCTCTTCGACTGAAAAGCCCAGATATACGACTAAGTACACCAGAGGTATTATCAACAATCAACTGAAATACTTTTTTATGCATACTTCAACACCCATTCTTTCATTTCATAATAAGTCAAGTTAATCACTCGTTTTATCCAATTAAATTTCATTTTAACAACAAACCCCACCATTGTCAACGTATGCCCTATTGGCATGAGCATCATAACTTAAAGTTATAAGCTTATACCTTTTTGCATCATATTGTAATGGCACTTAGGCCTCAGTCTCTCCACATTTTGGTAATGCAAGCGTTCCCGTCCTTGCAATTTCTACGATACTTACCGATTTCAGCATATTAATTAGCAAAGTCGTTCTCTCTGGTGTATCACACAACTGTATCAGCATATATGATTTGGACATATCCACAATATCGGCCTTTAAAACATCGCAGATTTCCATGATTTCCTTACGATTTGTCTTGTTATATCTTACCTTCACAAGCATTAATTCTCTGCTGATGCTGACTGATTCGTCAAATGTCTTTATCTTTATAACATCGATTTTCTTATTTAGTTGTTTTTCGATTTGTTCTATCGTTCTTTGATCGCCAGACGAAACAATGGTAATACAGGATATGGCAGGATCATCAGTCTCTCCGACTGCCAAACTGTCAATATTAAAACATCTCCTTGAAAAGAGTCCAGAAACTTTACATAAAACGCCTGCTCTATTTTCTACTAATACGGAATATATTTTTTTCATTTTCTGTATCTCCTTTCCTATTTTACGACATCCATCATATCAATCATACATTCTAGTAAGCCTGTTCCAGGCTCGCTTAAAAATATCTTTATTTTTTCCCTGACATCCTTCATGTTTTCTATCTTCATATATTTCACATCATAGGCGGAAGAAAGTTTAGCAAGGTCAGGGCTACCTGTTAAATCAATTACAGAATAATGATCTTTATATGTATAGTGTTGATATTCTCGAACCATGCCCAAACATTGATTATTAAATACAATAATCTTGATGGGAATATTGTGCTGACGTATTGTAGCAAGCTCCATCATAGACATCTGAAATGAGCCGTCACCACATACTGCAATTACCTGACGATTGCCTAATGCTTTTTTTGCACCCATTGCCGCTGGAATAGAATACCCCATCGTCCCCATACCGCCAGAGGTCAAGAATTTTCCCTTTTTTACAATATGATAGGAACATGACCAAATCTGATTCTGTCCTACATCTGCCACATAAATGGCATCCTCATCCAGCTCCTCCGACAATATTTTAATAAATACGGCAGGATCAACATAATTCTTATCTGGATTTCTTTTTACTTTCATTGTTTCCTTATATAAATCAAGTGTATTAATCCATAAATCATAATTACATTCAAACTCTTGCTTTGCAAAATCTTCAAGAATATGTTTAATATCACCAACCAATGGTATGGATGGGCCTACATTCTTTCCGATTTCAGCTGGATCAACATCGATATGTACCATAACTTTATTTTCAATAATCAGACCTGGTTGTGACATTGCTCTATCCGCCACTCTGGCGCCGACAACAATTAATAAATCCGAATCATTTATCGCACGATTTGCATAAGGCTTGCCATTATTGCCAACCATCCCGAAATACAGAGGATGTTCTGTTGGCATTACACCGAGTCCCATCATTGTAGATACAACAGGAATCTTATATTTTTCGGCAAATTCACGCAGCTCATTTTCTGCACCGCTCAATAACACACCACCGCCTGCACAGATAATAGGGCGCTCTGCCTTTGCAAGCTCTTTCACTACCTTCTTTATTTGAACGATATGTCCCTTTACGGTAGGTTTATAGGTCCTTAAATTAACCTCATCTGGATAAATAAATTTAGATAGTAATGCGTTTTGAACATCAATCGGCACATCAATCAGAACCGGTCCCTTACGTCCGGTGGAAGCTATATGAAAAGCCTCCTTGAATACACGTGGAATATCTTCGACATCCTTCACGAGATAACTATACTTTAAAAATGATTCAGCGGCACCTGTGATATCTGCTTCTTGAAAAACATCAGAACCAAGTAGCTCCGAATTTACCTGTCCCGTAATGCAGACAAGTGGAATACTATCCGCAAATGCCGTTGCAATACCGGTGATTAAGTTTGTTGCCCCTGGCCCAGAAGTTGCAACACATACGCCCACTTTTCCCGTTACTCTTGCATACCCACTTGCTGCATGTCCTGCATTCTGTTCTGTACGTACCAATATACTTTCTATTTTTGAGTCTAATATACTATTAAAAAAAGGACAGATTGCCACACCTGGATAACCAAATAGTGCGGTAACACCTTCTTTCTCCAAACTTTTTATCATTGCATCTGCACCGTTCATATTATTCATCCTCTCCTGTCAAATAATTCCTCTATTTTCCAAATAGTTTCGCCAAAGGACTGACGACCGCCTGTAAATCCTTAATCGCTTTATTGAGTGATTCAATATCGATTTCATTCACTTTTTCAAGTGCTACAGCCATATTCTCTTCACTAGAGACGACTAAAGAATCAACATTATTAAGCATTCCAGTTATATCGGCATCTGCCAAATCGGTAGTCACTTTATTCAAATTATCAATCACGCCAGAAGTCTGTGTGATTGCCTCTGTTGCCTGCCCCATAAGCACATTTGTATCATTTAGCAGTGCATTTAGCCGTGGTACATAAGAAACGATTCCAATGGAAAAGAAAACAATAAAAATTACGAGTATAAATGTGAAAAACTGCGTCAGTCTAAGCTGTGTCTTTACATATTTCATTTGTTTTTCATTGTCTTCGCGTATATCCTGCAGTAACTTTGCCACAACTTTCAAATCAGAATCTTTCACGGCATCTAGTTCCGCTTGCTCGCTCAATTCCTGTTTCCCTTTTCTGATTTCCTTTAGGTCTTCTTTGCTCTCATCTAATGCCACTTTATTTTCTATCACTTCGTTAGAGATTACCTCTTCCTTTATGTTTGATGGTTCCATTTTTTTACCTCCCTATTATTATCGACAGCTACTTCCTTATATAAAAACTAAATCAAGTATAAACGATTCTGTTTCTTTTTACAACATTTCAAGTATACGCTGTGCAACTTTAACCGCTTCAGCAGCATCTTTTGAATAGCCATCAGCACCAATCTCATCAGCATACTCCTGTGTAATAACCGCTCCGCCTATCATAATACGCGCAGATACTCCCTGTTCTTTCGCATATGCAACAACATGCTTCATCTCTAGCATAGTGGTTGTCATCAACGCTGACAATGCAATAATTTGAGCATTATTATCTTTTGCAGATTGTATGATGCTCTCTTTTGCAACATCTTTTCCAAGATCTATCACCTTGAAGCCATAGTTTTTGAGCATCAAAGCCACTAGATTCTTACCTATATCATGAATATCGCCTTTTACAGTGGCAATTATAATAGTTGGCATCTCTTTCCCATCCTTTTTGATAGCCAATATGGGTTCGAGATATTCTATGGCAGCCTTCATCGTCTCAGCACTCGCGATTAGCTGTGGTAAAAAATACTTCCCTTTTTCAAACAAATCACCTACTTCATTGATAGCTGGCATTAATATATCGTTCAAAATAGCAGAAGCTTCCATGCCCGATGACAATGCACTCTTTGTCAAATCGACGACAGCCTTTTGTCTTCCCTTCAGTACTGCCTGGTGTATTAACTCTTCAACAGACAAACTATCTTTCGAATTCTCGACTGTATTTTTATCTGCACGATTTTCAGAAGTGGATTGCCCACGATCCGTCCCTTTTGGATAAGCTATACTTCCCATGGGTGCCATTCCCGGATTCTGTTCTTTTAGGTTGTTAATATATTCAATATAGCGAATATCTGCACCCTCTTTATTTAAGAGCAAATCTGCAGCAAGTGCATTACTGATTAGTAATTGCTGTGATGGATTTGAAATAGCCATAGTGAGTCCTGCATTAATTGCTAATGACAAAAAGCTACTATTAATATTGGTCCGTTCTGGCAATCCAAATGAAATATTTGATAATCCGACAATCGTAGCGAGTCCAAGTGTCTCCTTACAATATTGGATTGTTTCCAGTGTTTCTATCCCTGCCATTCTATTTGCTCCGACAGTTTGCACAAGTCCATCCACAACAATATCTTCTTTTTTCATCCCAAGTTCTAATGCTCTTTCAAGAATCTGATGTATAATTCGCTTTTTCTCTTCTAAATCCTTTGGTAATCCTTCATCTGATAATGGAAGCAAAATAAACATAGCACCATATTTTGCAGCTATAGGCAAAAGACTGTCAAACTTGACCTTTTCCAATGATATTGAATTAATAAGTGCCCGGCCTGGATATCTCCTGAGTGCTGCTTCCATGACATCGATATGACTGGTATCAATTGATAGCGGCAAACTTACAGTTTGTGTGATTTCATCAATCGCTTTTAGCATAACTTCTTTTTCGTCAATTCCACTCATCCCTAAATTAACATCTAATACAGTTGCCCCTTGCGCTTCCTGCTGTTCTGCAAATTCATTTACCAGATCAAAGCAGTCGTTACGCAGCTGTTCCTGTAATGCTTTCTTTCCTGTTGGATTAATACGTTCCCCTACTATAATGAATGGACTGTCAAGATCAAATCTGATCACTTTTCTTTCCGATGCTAGAAACCGATAGGGTGCCCTATTATTATTCTTGTCTGTGATTTTCAATGTATGTGTGGTATCATATAAAGCTTTAATATATGATGGAGAGGTACCACAGCATCCACCTATCAGGCTCGCACCTGCTTCTACGATTCCTATCATTTCTGCCGCAAATTCATCACAAGACATATCATAATATGTCGTACCATCATTCGCCATTTTCGGCATCCCTGCATTTGGCTTTGCAATAATCGGAACAGTCGCATATTTAACCATTTCGCGAATCGTATCTATCATTTTATCTGGCCCAGTTGAACAGTTGGTTCCAACTGCAACAGCACCCAGACTTTGTAATACTGCAATCGCAGTTGCTGCATCTGTCCCATAAAGACTTCTTCCATCTGCCTCAAAGGTCATTGTTACCATGACAGGCAAATCGCAAGTTTCCTTAGCCGCAATTAATGCTGCACGGCACTCCTGTAGGCTCATCATCGTCTCTACAACAAGCAAATCCACCCCTGCCGCTACAAGATATTGAATCTGCTCCTTATATACTTCAATTAAACGCTCAAAGCTTAGCGTCCCCATCGGTTGTAGCTGCTTGCCCGTCATCGTGATATCTCCAGCTACAAATGCATCTATATTTGGATTCTTCTCTTTACATTTATCAATTGCTTCCCTCGACAATGCCACAAGCTTATGATTTATTTCACAAATATTTTTTTCTAACCCATACTCTTCCATTTTGATACGATTACTCGTAAAAGTTGGTGAATAAATAATATTTGTTCCTGCTTCAATATATGCCATCTGCAAATCGATCATTACCTGTGGATGCTCAAGTATCCATATCTCAGGACAAACGCCTGCCGGCATACCACTCTTTATCAGATTAGAACCCGTTGCCCCATCTAAATATAGCAACTGCTTTTGTGCCAATTCTTGAAATTCTGCTTTCGTCATATCCTCACTCCTTGCAAAACATACTATTTCCTACAAATACTTTTTACCATATTACCATAACTTCCCTAAGTAAGGAAGATTTAATTGTTTATTTTAGATTATTATCTTAAAAAACACTCTTTTAATTAAAAAATCAGACACGTTATTATGGTTTAACTCAAAATAACGTGTCTAACTATTTATCTTTTTATATAAAATATAGTTTACTATGTTTCTTTAGAACTTCCCAGCCTTTGCTGCTTCTTCAATCGAAACTGCTACTGCCACTGTCATACCTACCATTGGATTGTTTCCTGCTCCAATGAGTCCCATCATTTCAACATGTGCTGGTACCGATGATGAGCCTGCGAACTGTGCATCTGAGTGCATACGTCCCATCGTATCTGTCATACCATAAGATGCTGGTCCTGCCCCCATATTATCAGGATGAAGTGTACGGCCTGTGCCACCGCCTGATGCAACAGAAAAATACTTCTTTCCTTTTTCCATGCATTCCTTCTTATAGGTTCCTGCTACAGGATGCTGAAATCTCGTAGGATTTGTCGAGTTACCAGTGATGGAAACATCAACATTTTCCTTCCACATGATAGCAACGCCTTCTGTTACATCGTCTGCTCCATAGCAGTTTACTTTTGCACGAAGTCCTTCGGAATAAGACTTTCTAAATACTTCTGTTACTTCTCCTGTATAATAATCCATCTTTGTTTCAACAAATGTAAATCCATTGATTCTGGAAATAATCTGTGCTGCATCCTTACCAAGACCATTCAGAATGACACGTAAAGGTTTTTGGCGAACTTTGTTTGCTTTCTCTGCGATACCGATAGCACCCTCTGCTGCAGCAAATGATTCATGTCCTGCAAGAAATGCAAAACATTCTGTTTCTTCTTCCAGTAACATTTTGCCTAGGTTTCCATGTCCGAGTCCTACTTTTCTCTGGTCTGCAACAGACCCCGGAATGCAGAAAGACTGTAGTCCTTCTCCGATTGCTGCTGAAGCATCAGAAGCTTTTTTGCATCCCTTTTTGATTGCTATTGCAGCGCCTACGACATAAGCCCATTTTGCATTTTCAAAGCAAATTGATTGAATGCCTTCTACTATCTTATATACATCCAGACCTGCATCTTTTGTAATCTTTTCAGCTTCTTCGATGGAAGAAATTCCATAGCTGTTTAACACTGCATCAATCTGTTTGATTCTTCTTTCATATGATTCAAATAAAGCCATTTTTCATTTCCTCCTTCTATTCTTTTCTTGGGTCGATAATCTTAACCGCATCATCCACACGGCCATATTGACCACAGGCTTTTTCATAAGCGGTATTAGCATCATCACCTTTTTTCATGAAATCAGTCATCTTACCGAGACTGACAAATTTGTAACCAATGATATTATCTTCTGCATCAAGTGCAATACCAGTTACATATCCTTCTGCCATTTCAAGATAACGAGGACCTTTTTTAAGTGTTCCATACATCGTACCAATCTGTGAACGTAGTCCCTTTCCTAAATCTTCGAGACCAGCGCCGATTGCAAGACCACCTTCAGAAAATGCAGACTGTGTTCTACCATATGCTATCTGTAAGAATAACTCTCTCATTGCTGTATTGATAGCATCACATACAAGATCTGTATTTAATGCCTCGAGTAATGTCCTGCCTGGTAATATTTCAGAAGCCATAGCTGCAGAATGTGTCATTCCAGAGCAACCGATTGTTTCTATCAAGGCTTCTTGGATGATACCCTCCTTAACATTAAGTGTTAATTTACAAGCTCCCTGTTGAGGTGCGCACCAGCCTATACCGTGTGTCAGACCTGAAATGTCTTTTACTTCTTTTGACTTTACCCATTTTCCTTCTTCCGGAATAGGTGCACAACCGTGGTTGACTCCTTGCGCTACCGGACACATCATTTCTACTTCATGTGAATAAATCATGCGAAAACTCCTTTCAAAAACTATATTTTTTACTACAATGAAATACAATTGAAATTGCATCTACCATTCTCTCACAAAGCCACTGAAAAATCCAGTCGTTTTTAATAATTTTTTCTTAAATCTTTTCTGCGATTTCTCCCTGTTTTTTATAAATGCTGTATTCAGCTATATAACCACGCACCATAGAAGTTGGGTATATATTAGAATGTCTACCAATTACTGTCCCTGGATTCAATACTGCGTTACAGCCTATTTCAGCCTCATCCCCCAACATAGCACCAAACTTCTTCAGTCCTGTTTCTATAAACGCATCATCTCCTTTAACAACAACTAGAGTTTTATCAGCTTTCACATTAGAAGTGATAGAACCTGCGCCCATATGCGCTTTATATCCAAGGATGGAATCTCCTACATAATTATAATGTGGCACCTGCACTTTATTGAATAATACTACATTTTTCAGTTCTGTTGAGTTCCCAACCACAGCACCTTCACCAACAATAGCATTCCCGCGTATAAATGCACAATGACGTATTTCAGCATTCTTCCCAATTATGGTTGGGCCATCAATAGATGCTGTTTTCGCTACCTTAGCGCTTTTGGCAATCCAAATATTTTCATCAATTTTATCATAATCCTCAGTGCTCAGTGTCGCACCCAATTCCAGTATAAACTTACTGATGCGGGGTAACACTTCCCAAGGATATTCAACATCATCAAATAATTTAGATGCGATTGTTTCCTCTAGATTGAATAGATTCTTAACCATTAACTTTTCAGACATATGTGATCTCCTCTATGCTTTTTTATAATATATGGCAGACCTTTGAAACATTTGACGTAATGTGGTCTGATTATTCAATTCCTTAACAGCATCTGTTCTTCTCGCTACATATGCATTTAATTTAGTCATATATTCTTCTGCGCTTATTTTCCCTTCAGCAACACCCGTCAGACCTTTTTCCCAGCTTGCTGTCAGCTCTGGATTGAGAAGTTGTTTGATAGAAGCTTCCACGACATCATAAATCATCTCCCCCATAAGTGCGGGTGTAATGATCTGCGTTTTTTTATTGAGGGATAAATATTTATTCCCGACCAGTTTTTTTAAAATTTCTGCTCTTGTCGCGGAAGTTCCTATTCCGCTTCCTTTCATTTGCGCTCGAAGCTCGTCATCCTCAATCAGCTGCCCTGCATTTTCCATTGCAAGAATGATTGATCCAGATGAATAACGCTTCGGTGGAGAGGTTTCTCCCTCTTTCACAAACAAATCCGCAATCTCTATGAAATCGCCTTTCTTTAACTTTTGTAAAGCGGATAAAAAAGCTGGGTCAAAATTAGTTTCTTTACTCTCAGCATTTTCCGGATTTTCTTCGCTCTCTGCCTTTTTATCGCCAAATGAGAAGCGTGAGACCTTCATATACCCTTCGCTCAATAAAACTTTAAAGTTAGCTTGAAAGCTCTCGCCGTTAATCATAACGGTAATTGCAGACTTTTGATAAACAGCAGCCGGATAAAATATACTTAAAAACCTGCGTGCAATCATTTCATAAACTTTGCTGGCAATATCAGAAAGGTTATTTAGTGCCCCGAGTCCTTGTCCTGTTGGTATAATGGCATAATGATCTGTAATCTGTTTATCATTTACATACCTTGTTTTTGCGATTCCTTTATAGGTGCCCTCCTGCAATATTTCCTTGGCAAATTCACCCAAAATATTATAATTGCAAAGTCCCGTTATATTTTTTGCTATTTCTTTAGAAACGGCTGTTGATAAAACTCTTGCATCTGTACGCGGATAAGTAACCGCCTTCTTTTCATACAATTCCTGTACAATACGAAGCGTTTCGTCGGGACTTATTTTGAAATACTTTGAGCAATCATTTTGTAGTTCTGCAAGATTATATAAAAGCGGAGCATTTTTATTTTCTTTCTTCTTTTCCATTGCCTGGACAATCGCCGTAAATGGGTTCGCTTCACGCAGAAAATTTATGAGCGACTCCGCATCGTTTTTCTCTTTAAAACCATTTTCTTTATACAATAGAGGCGATTGATAGTATCTTGAGCCCTCTACTGCTTTCCACTCTGCTTCAAAGGTACCCTCCACTGTTTGTAATTTTAGATTAGCCAGTACTCTGAAAAATGGTGTTTTTACAAATTCTCGAATGTCTCGCTCTCTTTTCACTACCATACCTAAAACACATGTCATAACACGTCCAACAGATACGACTGCATACTTCAGTTTCAAGAAATCAGACATGGCAGTACCATATTTTAAGGTTAACACTCTTGAAAAATTAATCCCCATTAGATAATCTTCTTTTGCCCGTAAAAAAGCTGCATCTGATAGATTGTCATACTCTTCTATTTTTTTTGCATCTCTTATCCCACGCAATATTTCTTCTTCTGTCTGGGAGTCAATCCATACACGCTTGCGGTTTTTTCCCGTTACATTTGCCTGTTTTTCAACAAGTCTGTAGATATACTCACCTTCACGTCCCGAGTCGGTACATACATATATCGTATTGACATCATTTCTGTTTAGCAGATAGCAAACAATATCATATTGTTTTTTGGCAGATGGAATGACCTCATACTTATAAATCTCAGGCAAAAAAGGAAGTGTTGTAAAGCTCCACTTTTTATATTTTATATCATAAGCATCGGGATAACTCATAGTCACAAGGTGACCAACACACCATGTAACTATTGCCTCCTCTGATTCCATATATCCATCACAGTTCTTCATATTTAATTTAAGTGCCTTTGCAAATTCCCTCGCAACACTGGGTTTTTCTGCTATATATATAGTTTTGGGCATGTATTAATTTACTCCCTATTACAACACTTTTCCTAAGAAACTTTGTAATCTTTCACTTTTAGGATTTTCAAAAAAATCTTTTGGATTATTTTCTTCTATGATCTGCCCATCTGCCATAAATAGCACTCTATTTGCAACTTCCTTGGCAAAATTCATTTCATGAGTCACAACTAGCATTGTCATTTTATTCTCAGCCAGGTCACGCATGACAGTAAGAACCTCTCCGACCATCTCTGGATCGAGCGCAGATGTTGGCTCATCAAAAAGCATCACATCAGGATTCATACATAAAGAACGTACAATAGCAATTCTCTGTTTCTGCCCTCCCGATAACTGGCTAGGATATGCATCATAACGTTCTGCTAAATCTACTCTCTTAAGTAAGACCATCGCTTTCGCCTCAGCCTCTTCTTTTGATAATTGCTGCAATTTCATGGGCCCTATGGTTAGATTTCTCATAACTGTCATATGCGGGAATAAATTGAACTGTTGAAACACCATTCCCATTTTCTGACGTTGTAAATCAATATTGCTTTTAGAATTGCATATATCGATTCCTTCAAATAAGATAGTTCCATCTGTTGGCTCTTCAAGTCTGTTAAGGCATCGAAGAAGTGTACTTTTACCTGAGCCTGACGGACCTACGATAAAAGCCACATCACCCTCATAAAAATTAGTTGTAATTCCATCAAGTGCAAGTAAATCACCAAAATGTTTTTTGAGATCTCTCACTTCAATTAATGGCTTTTGTTCATTTTCAGTGATCACTATTACGAAGCCTCCTTTCCAGACATTTTACACCTTTATCAAACAGCATGACCATACCCAGATAGATTGCGGCAACAGCCATTAGTGGCATAAATGCATCAAAAGTACGGCTCCTGATAACGTCAGCACCTTTCGTCAAATCCTGCAACGCGATATAACCTGCTACAGATGTCTCTTTCAGGAGTACGATAAATTCATTTCCAAGTGCAGGTAATACATTTTTAAATGCCTGCGGTAAAATAAAGTAGATCATAGTCTGAGAATATGTAAAGCCGAGACTTCTTCCCGCCTCAAACTGTCCATTATCTACAGACATAATACCACTTCTAATAATCTCAGCCACATATGCGCCAGAATTAATTCCAAATGCAATAATAGCTACAAATACTTTATTCACATCCACAGCAGAAAATATTATGAAATATGTAATTAATAATTGTAGTACCACAGGTGTCCCACGTATGACTGTTAAATAAATATTGCAGAGTGCATTCAGAATAATACCCTTTCCTGTTTTATCATATGCAGAACGAATCACTGCCACAATAAATCCCAGGACAATACCAATGACCACCGCAAAAAATGTGATGGTCAAAGTTACGCCGAGACCGCTTAGTATATAGTGGTATCGATCCTCTTTTATAAAATTCAAATAAAAACGTTCTATTAATTGATTCATAGTAATCTCCAGATTATTTTGCTACAATATATTTATCAATGATTTCCTGTAGCTTTCCTGACTCTTCCATTTTTGCAAGTGCATCATTAATTTTATTCAGCAGTTCTTCATTATCCTTGTTGATTGCAATTGCATAATCTTCAACTGTAAATTCTTCATCAATAATGGTTAACCCTTCGTTTTGTTCAACAAAAACCTTTGCTGGTTCACGATCTATAATAACGGCATCGACCTTATCCTGTAACAAAGCCTGGATAGCTTCAAATCCTTTATTATATCTTTCAATTGTTGCATCTGCGATATCCCCCGCATAAATGTCTCCTGTTGTCCCAAGTTGAACGCCTATCTTTTTACCTGTCAAATCATCTGGTGTTGCAACAGGACTACCATCCTTTACAATTATAACCTGTGCTGCCTGAGTATAAGGTGTTGAAAAGCTTACATTTTTCAGTCTATCTTCGTTTACTGTCATTCCTGCAACGCCGATATCTGCTTTTCCTGATTGCACTGCGGCAATAATAGAATCAAAAGCCATATCTTCAATCTTCAGCTTCATTCCAAGTTCTTCTGCAAGCGCTGCTGCGATTTCAGCATCAATACCCACTACTTCATCACCCTCATAATATTCATATGGCGGAAACTCCGCATTTGTTGCCATTACAAGTGTGTCACTACTACTTTTTCCTGCACAGCCTGCTAATGAAAGCACGCTTGTCAATACCATTACTGCTACCATAAATTTTTTCATGTTTCTTTTCCTCCCAGAAAATAATTATAATTGAGAAATATCGATTAATACAATATTTTTCTTCACTTTTGCTTCCAGCGTTAGTTTTTCGTCAAAACCTCCCACTGTAAATAGATAATAATATTCCACTGCCAACTTGGCTTTTTCTATACAATAAAGCAGCCACTCAAAATCCTCATATGTCATTAGTTTTCGTTCCCAATTGCACATACCTGCAAGTGTATGACCATCTTCATCCTGTGCAACAATATCTATTGTTCCTACTTTCCCAACCCATGGACCACTTTTTACAAATTTAAATTGTAATCTGCCCATCTGGTTCATCAGATTTAAATATTCAAAACAAACTTTTGTATAATATGGCGCCGTATAGGCCCTAAGTGAATGCACAATATATTTTTGATAAAATTCTTTCGGCTCCATCATTATTATCTTAGATAAATGTGGAAAAATAAATTGAAACCAGAAATGTACATAATGATTACATATTTTATAAATACCCTTTTGTGCATTGTCTTTATCAGCCGTATCATATGAGAATATTTTTTCAACTATTCCCAATTCCATCAGATTCTTTAGATAAACACTGATTTTCGCTCTATTATAGCCTGTATGATTATGAATCTCATTTAATTTATGCTTTCCAGAAGCCAGTGTTGCTAAGATAGTGTGATACACGCCGGTCTCTCTTAATTCTTCAGCAATGTAGCGACTCCCTTCTTCATTTAAGAAGGCACCTTGTGCGATAATATGATTACATATATTTGTCATGATATCATAGTTATCATCCCAGTATCTCCATAAGCCTGGAACGCCTCCCAGTATAGCATATGTCTCAACACATTGCTCCATTGTATATTTAGGAAATCTACGTACTAAGTCCAAGAAATTCAACTCATTTATCTTTAAAAGTCCTGTTATCTCATAAGCATTTTCGCCCATTTTTGAAACCATTGCATTTTCTACCCAGCCTATCGACGAACTACACATAACAATCATAACCGGTTGGTTGTTCCATCTATTATGAATCAATTTTATCACTTCGTCCATGAAAACATCTGACGACTTTACAATATTCTGAAATTCATCAATAATAATGACTCTTTTAGGAGATTTTACTTCTGTAATCGCATTGAATATAGCGTCCATTCTACGTTCTACAGCTGGCATACCGATACGATCTTCCGATAATTCTCCGCTCCAAAGAAATATCTGTTCCGCATCTGAACAGGTTTTTGCTAGATAATATGAAAAAGGCTTGTCTACACAAAATTCTTTTATCAGCTCCGTTTTTCCTACATTTTTCTTGCCGTATAATATTATTAGCTGACTGCCCTCTTTTTCATAATAATTCTGTAAATATTTCTGCTCTGCACTTCGTCCTAATAACATGATAACCTCATTTTTCAGTTGATTCCATTTCATGTTGTAAAATCAGTTTTTCTATATCAGTTCGCGACATCGGCTTGCCTGTCAGATAACCTTGGATATTATCACATTGTATTTTTTTCAAATAATCATACTGTTCTTGTGTTTCTACACCCTCTGCAACCGTTTCGAGACCTAGCCGCTTCACCATGGTCACCACGGATTCCGTAATAATATTTGTTGATTTATCCTTAATAGCTGTATCGACAAATGACTTGTCGATTTTCAAAGTGTCAATTGGGAGATCCTTTAAATATGACAATGATGAAAAACCAGTGCCAAAATCATCTAGAGACACTCTTATTCCTAATAACCGAAGCGATCGCATCTTATCAATTACTTCCTCAAAATTATCAATAAAAATACTCTCTGTTATTTCCAACTCAATGTACTGAGGCT
>Ga0209373_10000090_pt1 | contig 201732 bp, 186 predicted proteins | sample Higcelweek5metaG_FD_187173 | JGI IMG/M metagenome (GOLD analysis project Ga0209373, IMG submission 187173) | Freshwater pond sediment microbial communities from the University of Edinburgh, under environmental carbon perturbations - High... | ecosystem: Environmental > Aquatic > Freshwater >... | reverse complement strand
GGAGCCAAGCTTGGCCACGGAGCGATGAACTACCGGCTCGCGGATCGGTCTCCCGGATGGGCCGCAGGCCGGGGCATGCCCCGGCCTGCGGCAGCACTCATTCTATGCGATTTGGGATCACACAAGCGGGCGGATGCCCGCGCCCGGCGAGGGCGGAACTAGACCAACTCGATCAGCTTGTTGACCACCGCCTGGGCGCCCTCAGCGATCTGGCCGATGCTGGCGTCCAGCATGTAGCACGGCGTCGTCACCACCTTGGCCGCCGCGTCCACCGCGATCTCGCCATGGCTGCGGTCCACATGGTGGGCGCCCATCTTTTCCAGGGCGGCGGCGGTGCCGCTGTCGTTGCCGATGGTCAGCTCGACCCCGCCCAGCACGCGGGCCAGGATGGCGGGCGAGATGCACAGGGCGCCGATGGGCTTGGACGCGGCGCGCATGGCGGTGATGGCCCGTTCCACATCGGCATCGACGGTGCAATCGGGACCGGCGACGGCGAAGGAACACAGATTCTTGGCGGCGCCGAAGCCGCCGGGAAAGACGATGGCGTCGAAATCGCCCGCCCGGAAGTCCGACAGCGGCTTGATGGCGCCGCGCGCGATGCGGGCGGCCTCGACCAGCACGTTGCGGCTTTCGCCGGTCTCCTGGCCGGTCAGGTGGTTGACCACATGCATCTGGGCGATGTCAGGGGCGAAGCACTGATACGTGCCGCCCGCCCGGTCGATAGCCAGCAGGGTCAGCACGGCTTCATGGATTTCGGCGCCGTCATAGACGCCGCAACCGGACAGCACGACGGCGAAGCGGGGCTTGCTCATGGCTCTGCTTTTCCTCCAATGGGGATGTTTTGGCGGCAGCATAGCCTGGAAAAGCGTTGCCCACCACCCGCCCTCCTGATCTTATCCGGGGGGTATCAGCAGAAGGACAGATCCATGGCCGAGCACAGCGCCTATTCCCGGCTGGAAGCCATCTTCCGCAAAAGCGGCATCTTGGGCGACGCCCTGGCCATGCTGGGTTGGGACATGTCGGCCATGATGCCGGAAGGCGGGGCGGAGGCCCGCGCCGAGCAACTGGCGCTGCTGAAAACCCTGGCGCACGAGACGCTGACCGGCCCCGAGATGCCCGGCCTGCTGGCCCGTGCCGAGGTCGAGGACCTGGACCCGTGGCAGCGCGCCAATCTGCGCGAGATGCATCGCGACTGGGTGCATGCGGCGGCGGTGCCCGCCGATCTGGTGGCGGCGCTGTCCAATGCCGAAAGCACCTGCGAGATGGTGTGGCGCAAGGCCCGCGCCGAGGCGGATTTCGCCGCCGTGGCGGCCCATCTGGAAACTCTGCTGGGATTGGTGCGGCAAGCCGGGCAGGCCAAGGCCGAGGCTCTGGGCGTCGGCATCTACGACGCCTTGCTGGACCAGTACGAGCCCGACGGCCGCTCCGCCGATATCGACGGGGTGTTCGCCGAGTTGGAAGCCTTCCTGCCCGATTTCATCGGCGCGGCGCTGGAGGCCCAGGAAAGCCGTCCGCAGCCGCGCCTGCCCGCCGGGCCGTTCCCGGCGGAAACTCAGCGCAAGCTGGGGCTGGAATTCATGACGGCGTTGGGCTTCGACTTCAATCATGGCCGTCTGGATACCAGCCATCACCCGTTCTGCGGCGGCACCCCCGACGACACCCGCATCACCACCCGCTACGACGAAAGCGATTTCACCTCGGCGCTGATGGGGGTGATCCACGAAACCGGTCACGCGCTGTACGAATTCGGCCTGCCCGGCGGCGCCTGGCGCCACCAGCCGGTGGCCCGCGCCCGTGGCATGCAGATGCATGAAAGCCAAAGCCTGCTGATGGAGATGCAGGCCTGCCGCTCGCCGGAATTCATCGCCTGGGCGGCGCCGCGTCTGGCGGCGGCGTTCGGCGGTTCGGGGCCGGATTGGCAGGCCGCCAATCTGCACCGCCAGATGACGCGGGTCGAACGCGGCTTCATCCGGGTCGAGGCCGACGAGGTCACCTATCCCGCCCATGTCATCATCCGCTACCGCCTGGAAAAGGCGCTGATCGAGGGCACCATGCAGGTGGCCGATCTGCCCGCCGCCTGGAACGAAGGCTATGCCCGGCTGCTGGGCATCACCCCGCCCGACGACCGCCTGGGCTGCTTGCAGGATATCCACTGGTATGGCGGCGCCTGGGGCTATTTCCCCACCTACACCCTGGGCGCCATGACCGCCGCGCAATTGTTCGCCGCCGCCCGCGAGGCGCGGCCCGATATCCTGGGGGCCATCGGCCAGGGCGATTTCGCGCCGCTGCGCGACTGGCTGCGCGCCAACGTCCATTCCAAGGGCTGTTCCCTGTCCACCCGCGAACTGCTGACCCAGGCCACCGGACGGCCCCTTGACGCCACGGTGTTCGAGGCCCATCTGCGGCGGCGGTATCTCGCCTGATTCCTTGCCCGCCAACCGATACACCTTTAGTGTACGGGCGGTTTTGTGTGGAGTTCGCTTTCCGTGAAGTATGTCAGCACCCGGGGCGCTGCCCCCGTTCTCGATTTCGACGATGTCCTGTTGGCCGGTCTGGCCCGCGATGGCGGCCTGTATGTGCCGGAAAGCTGGCCGACCTTCACGCCCGAGCAAATCCGCGCCTTGCGCGGCCTTCCCTATGACCAACTGGCGGCCAAGGTCATGGCGCCGTTCGTCGCGGGCTGTCTGAGCGAGGACGAACTGGCGGCCATGGTCGCCGACGCCTATGCCGGTTTCACCCATCCGGCGGTGGCGCCGCTGAAGCAGATCGGCGCCAATCAGTGGGTGTGCGAGCTGTTCCACGGCCCGACCCTGGCCTTCAAGGATTACGCCCTACAACTGGTCGGCCGTCTGTTCGACCATGTGCTGAAGAAGAAGGGCCAGCGGGTGCTGATCGTCGGCGCCACCTCGGGCGATACCGGCTCGGCGGCCATCGAGGCCTGCCGTGATCGCGACGCGGTGGACATCGTCATCCTGCACCCCAAGGGCCGCACCTCGGACGTGCAGCGCCGCCAGATGACCACCATCCTGTCGGCCAATGTCCGCAATCTGGCGGTCGAAGGCACGTTCGACGATTGTCAGGACACGGTCAAGGCGCTGTTCAACGACCTGGACTTCCGCGACCGCTTCAACCTGTCGGCGGTCAATTCCATCAATTGGGCGCGGGTGATGGCCCAGGTGGCCTATTACTTCGCCGCCGCCGTCTCGTTGGGCGCGCCCGACGTTTCCATCAGCTTCAGCGTGCCCACCGGCAATTTCGGCAACGTTTTCGCCGGATACGTGGCGCGCAAGATGGGCCTGCCCATCGAGCGTCTGGTGGTGGGGTCCAACACCAACGACATCCTGACCCGCTTCTTCGAGACCGGCAGCATGACAGCCGACGGCGTGGTTCCCACCCTGTCGCCCAGCATGGATATCCAGGTGTCGTCCAATTTCGAACGTCTGGTGTTCGATTACGTCGGCCGTGAGGGCGCGGCGGTGTCGGCGCTGATGGACGAGTTCCGCAAGACCGGCGTGATGACCATGCCGCAGGGCGCCTTCGCCGCCATGTGCGAGCTGTTCGAGGGCCATCGCTTCGATGACGACGCGACCATCGGCCTGATGCGCGACATCCAGGCCCGCACCGGCGAAACCCTGGACCCCCATTCGGCCATCGGCGCCGGGGCCGGGCTCAAGGCGGTGCTCAAGGCCGACAGCCCCATGGTGGCGCTGGCCACCGCCCATCCCGCCAAGTTCCCCGATGCGGTGGAAAAGGCCACGGGCGCCCGCCCGGCGCTGCCGCCCCATCTGGCCGATCTGTTCGAGCGGCCGGAACGCTATGACGTCATCGCCAACGATCTGGGCGCCATCCGCGACTATGTCAGCGCCTTCGTCGAGGGCCGCCGCTGATGGACATCCGGGAAACCCGGCTCGCTTCGGGCCTGCGCGTGGTCAGCGATCCCATGGCCACGGTGGAAAGCGCGTCGCTGGGCGTGTGGGTGGATGCCGGAACCCGGCACGAGACCCCCGACGTCAACGGCATCTCGCACCTGCTGGAGCACATGGCGTTCAAGGGCACGGCGCGCCGCACCGCCCGTGACATCGCCGAGGAAATGGACGCGGTGGGCGGGCATCTGAATGCTTACACCGCCCGCGACCACACCGCCTATTACGCCAAGGTGCTGAAGGAAGACACCGCCCTGGCGCTGGATATCGTCGCCGACATCCTCCAGCACTCGACCATGGATGCCGAGGAACTGGCGCGCGAGCAGGACGTGGTGGTGCAGGAAATCGGGCAGGCCAACGACACCCCCGACGACATCATCTTCGACCACTTCCAGGCCACCGCCTATCCCGAGCAGCCGCTGGGCCGTCCGGTGCTGGGCACCGAGGAACTGGTGCGCGGCATGAGCCGCGACACCATCCTGTCCTATATGGGCAGCCATTACTCGGCGCCGCGCATGGTGCTGGCCGCCGCCGGGCGCATCGACCATGACGCCCTGGTGGCCGAGGCCGAGGCCGCCTTCGCGAACCTGTCCACCATGCCCGACATCCTGCCCGAGGCCGCCCGCTATGTGGGTGGCGATTTCCGCGAAGAACGGGATATCGAACAGGTCAATCTGGTGCTGGGCTTCGACGGCGTGTCCTACGACGACCCGGATTATTACACCGCCTCGGTGCTGTCGACCCTGCTGGGCGGCGGTATGTCGTCGCGGCTGTTCCAGGAAGTGCGGGAAAAGCGCGGTCTGGTCTATTCCATCTATTCCTTCACCTCGTCCTATGGCGATGGCGGCCTGTTCGGCATCTATGCCGGAACCGGCGAGGACGAAGTCACCGAGCTGGTGCCGGTGATGTGCGATGAAGTGGTCAAGGTGGTGGGCGGCGTCAGCGAGGACGAACTGCACCGCGCCCGCGCCCAGCTCAAGGCCTCGATCCTGATGAGCCTGGAAAGCACCAGCTCGCGCTGCGAACAGCTGGCCCGCCAGATCCTGGTCTACAACCGCCCGGTCTCCACCGCCGAAGTGGTGGCCAAGGTCGAGGCGGTGGACAATGCCGAGATCATGCGCGTCGCCCGCCGCCTGTTCTCCACCATCCCGACCATCGCCGCCATCGGCCCGCTGGGCAAGGTGGAAGGCTATGAGCGCATGGTGGAACGGCTGAAGCTGTAGGGCGCGGAAAAACTTTCGAATAGCCCATTTTTCCCGTCACCCCCGCGAAGGCGGGGGTCCATGTTGGGGAAAGATACTGACTTCACCGCAATATCTGGAATGCGGACACATGGATTCCCGCTTTCGCGGGAATGACGCTCCTTTTTCCGCAACTTGGTAGAAGAACCCGGCCTCCCCCGGTCCGCCGGGGGAGGCGAGGGGCTTACGCCTTCTTCACGTATTCCGACTTCAGGCCCATGGCGCCGATGCCGTCGATCTTGCACGAGATGTCGTGGCCGTCGGCGGAATCGGGCACCAGACGGATGTTCTTGACCTTGGTGCCGCCCTTGACCACCAGGGACGAGCCCTTGACCTTGAGGTCCTTGATCACGGTGACGCTGTCGCCGTCGGCCAGCACGTTGCCGTTGGCATCCTTGATCACGCCGTCGGCGGCGGCCTCGGCCCCGGCGGCATCCGGGTTCCATTCATGGGCGCATTCCGGGCAGTTCCACAGATTGCCGTCGTGATAGGCGTGTTCCGAACCGCATTTCGGACAGGTCATTCCGTCGCTCATAACATCCTCGCAGGTGGAAAGAGCGCGATCCTAGAGCGCGGCGCGGCAAATGTGCACCACAATCTGGACCGCGCCCGTTTCCGCCAGCGGGGAATCAGCCGCAGGTGCCGCAGCAGGAGGCGCCTTCACGGGCCTTGGCGATGCGCACGCGCCACGTTTCGGGACCTTCTTCCAGATAGGCCCATTCGAACTTGCCCGACCGCTCGGCGGCGAATTGATAGTACAGCGGACGCGGGTCGTGATCGTTGACCAGCTCGAAGGCGCCGCCCGGAGCCAGAGCGTCGAAGGTGGCGAAGATTTGCGGGTGACGGTCGCGCGGGGCGATGGTGCGGACATCGACGATGGTCTGGCTCATGGTGGGTCTCCAGGCTGAAAGGATGGATACCCAAGCAGATTGGTCGGGCATGCGTCCTTGAGCCCGGTCAAGTTGCCCCTTTGCGCGGCGGGCGGCGGCTGGTTAAATCGCTGGATGCATGATCCGGCCTTGCAGGTGCAGAACCTGACCAAGCATTTCGGCGGCGTCGCCGCCGTCGATTCCCTGTCCTTCAGCGTGGCGCGCGGCGCCACGGTGGCGTTGCTGGGCGGTAACGGCGCGGGCAAGACCACCACCTTGTCCATGCTGCTGGGGCTGTTGCTGCCCGATTCCGGCAGCATCCGGGTCTTAGGCGAGGACATGGTGCGGCATCGCTACCGTGTGCTGCCGCGCCTGAATTTCTCCAGCCCCTATGTGGATCTGCCCCATCGGCTGAGTGCGCGCGAGAATCTGGCGGTCTATGGCCGCCTGTACGGCGTGCCCGCTCTGGCGGCGCGCATCGCTGAGCTGACCGAAGCACTGGAATTGGGCGCTTTCCTCGATCAGCCGGTGGGCAAGCTGTCGGCGGGACAAAAGACCCGCGTCGCCCTGGCCAAGGCGCTGCTGAACAAGCCGGAATTGTTGCTGCTGGACGAGCCGACGGCGTCGCTGGACCCCGATACCGCCGATTGGATGCGCGGCTATTTCCAGGCCTATCAGCGCGCCACCGGCGCCACCATCCTGTTGGCCTCGCACAACATGGCCGAGGTCGAGCGGCTGGCCGACGACGTGCTGATGCTGAAAGCCGGAAAACTGGTGGATCAGGGCGCGCCCCAGGCGCTGCTCGCCCGCTATGGCCGCGCCACCCTTGAAGACGTGTTTCTGGATATCGCCCGCGACCGCCGGGCGGAGGTGACGCCATGAGGGCATCCTTGCGGCGCATCCTCGCCATGGTGCTGCGCCATCTCTACATCCTGCGCGGATCGTGGCCGCGCATCCTGGAAATGGCCTATTGGCCCGCCGTCAACATGGTGATGTGGGGCTTCACCAGCCGTTTCTTCTCGGGTCACTCCGACTGGCTGGCTCAGGCGGGCGGGGTGTTGATCGGCGGCGTGCTGCTGTGGGACGTGATGTTCCGCGGCAATCTGGGCGTGGCGCTGTCCTTCATGGAGGAAATGTGGTCGCGCAATCTGGGCCATCTGTCGGTCAGTCCGCTGCGGCCGCACGAATTGGTGGCGGCCATGCTGACCATGAGCCTGATCCGCACCACCATCGGCGTGCTGCCGGCGGTGCTGCTGGCGATCCCGCTCTATCATTTCTCGCTGTTCGATCTTGGCCTGCCGCTGCTGGCCTTCTGGGTCAACCTGATGGTCAGCGGCTGGACGGTGGGGCTGGCGGTGTCGGCGCTGGTGCTGCGCTTCGGCCTGGGCGCCGAAAGCCTGGCCTGGGTGACCATCTTCGCGGTGGGACCGCTGGCGGGCATCTATTACCCCATCACCACCCTGCCGGGCTGGCTGCAGCCGCTGGCCTGGGCGCTGCCGCCCGCTTATGTGTTCGAGGGCATGCGGGCGGTGATGATCGACCACATGTTCCGCTGGGACCTGCTGGGCGGCGCGGTGGCGCTGAACCTGCTGTATCTGGCCGCTGCCACCGGATTGTTCCTGCGGGTGCATCACGTCGCCCGTCAGCGGGGATTGCTGCTGAACGTCGGCGAATAAGGTAAACTTTCCTTCCGACCAGGAGAAAGGCCGCCGCGTGTCGAACCTGCCCCCTGCCTATCCGTCGCAATGGACTGACGTGGTCGATCTGCGCGATTTCTACGCCACCAGCCTGGGGCAGATGGCGCAGCGGCTGATTCGCCGCCAGTTGCGCACGCTGTGGCCGGATACGCGCGGCCAGCGGGTGCTGGGGCTGGGCTTCGCCACGCCGTTCCTGCGCCCCTTCCTGGCCGAGGCCGAACGGGTGCTGGCGGTGATGCCCGCCAGCCAGGGCGTGCTGCCGTGGCCGCCCGAGGGGCCAGGCATGACCCTGCTGGCCGACGAGGCCGATTTGCCGCTGCCCGACCGCTGCATGGACCGCATCGTGCTGGTGCATGCCCTGGAGGCCACCGAGCAGGTGCGCGGCATGATGCGCGAGTTGTGGCGGGTGCTGGCCGATGGCGGCCGTCTGGTAATCGTGGCGCCCAACCGGCGCGGCATCTGGGCGCGGCTGGACCGCACGCCGTTCGGCCAGGGCCGCCCCTACAGTACTGGCCAGTTGGCGCGGCTGCTGCGCGACAACATGTTCACCCCGGTCTCCAGTTGCGGCGCGCTGTTCCTGCCGCCGACCACCTCACGCATGCTGCTGCGCTCGGCGGTGGCGGTCGAGGATGTGGGCAGCCGCTGGTTCGAGGGCTTCGCCGGGGTGGTGATGGTCGAGGCCACCAAGCAGATTTACGCCGCGACGCCGTTGCGTGGCGAAAAGGCAAAGCGGCGGGGATATCTGCCGGTGGCGCAGGGGTTCTGATCTCCCCTTGATTTATTAGACGGTCTGTCTAATTATTTTCCCATGATCGATTCGCCTCTCCCCACGCGCCGACGTGGGCGCCCGCCCAAGGATGCCGAGGGTGGCGCCGCCACCAAGGCCGCCCTGTTGCGGGCGGGCGTGGCGGCCCTGACGGAAAAGGGCTTCGTCGCTGCCGGGATCGACGAAATCCTGGGCAGCGTTGGAGTGCCCAAGGGGTCGTTCTATCACTACTTCGACAGCAAGGAGGCGTTCGGGCTGGCGCTGATCGACGAATACGGACGCTATTTCGCCCACAAGCTCGATCGCTTCCTTCTCGACGAGACGCTTCCGCCGCTGGAACGCCTGCGCCTTTTCGCCGCCGACGCCCGTCAGGGCATGGCCCGTCATCAGTTCCGCCGAGGCTGTCTGATCGGCAATCTGGGCCAGGAAATGGGGGCGCTGCCGGAATCGTTCCGTCAGCGTTTGATCGACGTCTTCACCGATTGGCAGGACCGCACCGCTGCCTGCCTGACTCTGGCTGGGCAACGGGGCGAGATCGCCGCCGGTCAGGATTGCGGCGCCCTGGCCGCGTTTTTCTGGATCGGTTGGGAGGGCGCGGTGTTGCGGGCCAAGCTGGAAGGCTCGCCGACATCCCTGGACCGCTTCGCCGAAGGCTTTTTCCGTATGGCCGAAGCCTGATTGTTTTTTGCCATTTTCTAGACGATTGGTCTAATTTTGGAGGCAATCCATGTTCAAGGGTATCGTGATCGACAAGGCCGATGGCACCTATGGGGCGCGGGTGCGTGATATCGACGAATCCGAGTTGCCGCCCGGCGACGTGACGGTGGACGTCCAATACTCGACCCTGAATTACAAGGACGGCCTTGCCATCACCGGAAAGGGGCCGGTGGTGCGCAGCTTTCCCATGGTGCCGGGCATCGATCTGGTCGGCACGGTCAGCGCCAGCGACAGCGCCGAATTCACCGTGGGTCAAACGGTCCTGCTGAACGGCTGGGGCGTGGGCGAGACCCATTGGGGCGGTCTGGCCCAGCGGGCCCGGCTGAAGGCCGATTGGCTGATCCCCTTGCCCCAGGGATTCGATGGCCGTCAGGCCATGGCCATCGGCACTGCCGGTTATACCGCCATGCTGTGCGTGCTGGCGCTGGAACGCCATGGAATTACCCCGGCCAGCGGCGAGATCGTGGTGACGGGCGCCACCGGCGGCGTCGGCTCGGTCGCCGTGGCGATCCTGTCCAAGCTGGGCTACTCCGTCTGCGCCGTCACTGGCCGCGCCGAGGAGGAACCCTACCTGCGCGGTCTGGGCGCATCCTCGATCCTGGACCGCGCCACCTTGTCCGAACCGGGCCGCCCCCTGGCCAAGGAACGCTGGGCCGGTGCGGTGGATACGGCGGGCAGCCATGTCCTGGCCAATGTCTGCGCCGCCACCCGCTACCGTGGCGTGGTCACCGCCTGCGGCCTCGCCGCGGGCATGGATTTCCCCGCCACGGTGGCGCCGTTCATCCTGCGCGGGATCACCTTGGTTGGCGTGGACAGCGTCATGTGTCCGCGCGCCGACCGCATCGAGGCGTGGAACCGTCTCGTCACCGACCTTGACCTCTCCAAGCTGGAGACCATCACCAGCGAAATCGGGCTGGCGGACGCCATCCCCACCGCCGAGGGACTGATGAACGGCAAGGTGCGGGGCCGCGTGGTGGTGGATGTGCGGAAATAAGATCAAGGCCCGGTGCGCGAACCGCATCGGGCCTTGATGTCGCTCAAAGGGAAGGCCGCCGCCTAGTCGGTGTTCCGCAAAATGAAGGCCGCGATTTCGCGAACCGCCCGGCTGCGGTCGGTGTTCAGAGACTCGGCCAGGGTGCGGGCGTCCGGCATTTGGCCACATCGGTTGGACAATTCGAGCGCCGCGCTTTTGCGGACCATGGCGCTCGGGTCTCGCAGGGCAGCGCGGAGGAAGCTATCGCGATCGCAGGGGATCGACAGGGAACGTTCGCCGAAGGCAGGGACCGTGCGGTAACGGCCCATGGATTTGTCCACCCACTGCCGCTGCCGCCCCATGGGCCAGCGTGCCGTTCCGCTCATCAGGCAACGCGAGGCGAGGGCGCGGACGGATGGCAGGAACGCGTTCCGGGCCAGAGCTGGCAGATGCGGATCGAAGGCCGGATTCCGCAAGGCGGCGGACAGGATGGCGTTGGCCGTCCCGGTGCGGGCGTGGCGCAAGGTTTCCATCAGGGCGCCAGCCACCTCGGGCCGGGCGAAAAGGTCTTGCAGCATGGTTGCGTTGCGGCCCCAGCGCTGCCATGCAATGCCGCGTGCCAATAACCCGCCAATGGCGGCGACCATCGCCGGTTCGGCGGCGGGAAAGACGCGGGTAGCACAGTGGCAGGCGGCATCGCGCACCTGTTCGACCCAATCGTTCAGACGATAGACGACAGCCGCAAGAAAGAACGGACCAGGAAGAGGCCCGTGGATACCCTCAAGCGCAGCCTGACGCAGGTGGCCATCGTAGTGAAAAAGGAAAAGATAGCGCAGGTGGGGAACCCGCCGCAGGAAGCTTTCCTCGGTCAGTGGCCGGGGCCAAATCCATCGCGGGGCGGTTTGCCGGTGGTAAAGGGCGGCTTCCCGCGCCACCAGGGCGCCGATGTCGGCCACATCGTCGGCGTGGAGAACGGCAAGGGCGTTGACCACCAGGGTGACGTCAGTCTCATCTATCCGTCCGCTGGTGTAACGGTCGGCGATGCGGTGCAGGGCTGCGCTGACATCGGCATCCACTGGGCTCAGCTCTTGCGGCTGAGGACGAACAATCCCTGTGTGGCCAGCAGGTTGGCCACGCAGCCGCGGCCGTCGTACGGCAGCACGCCGCCCGCGCCGTCCAGGGCGATGGCCCGCTCGACGGTGATGCCCAGGTCCTCGCACAGCACCAGGAAGTCGCGGATGGTGCAGAAGTGGATGTTGGGCGTGTCGAACCATTCATAGGTCAGGGTGTTGGTCACCGGCATGCGGCCCTTGAGCCCCAGCGACAGCCGTACCCGCCAATGGCCGAAATTGGGGAACGACACGATGGCCCGCCGCCCGATGCGCAACATGTTGTTCAGCACGGTCTTGGGCGCGTAGGTGGCCTGCAGCGTCTGGCTCAGGATCACCGTGTCGAAGGCGCCGGACGGGTAATCCTTGAGATCGGTGTCGGCATCGCCCTGGATCACCGACAGTCCTTGGGCCACCGCCGCGGACACGCCGGCCATGCTCAGTTCGACGCCGCGCCCGTCCACGTCCTTGTGGCGGCCCAGCCAGGCCAGCAGGGTACCGTCGCCGCAGCCGACGTCCAGCACGCGCGAACCGGTCTCCACCATGTCGGCGATCAGCCGCAGATCGACGCGCAGGCTACCCAGGGACATGATCATGGCGTGCCCTCCTTTCCGGCGGCGGGCTTCAGGCCGCGCCGGGCGGCGGCGGCTTCCAGGAAGCCGCTCAGGGTGGCGTGGAATTCGGGCTCGTCCAGCAGGAAGGCGTCGTGGCCCTTGTCCGACTGGATTTCGACAAAGCTGACATTGGCCGCGACCGCGTTCAGGGCATGCACCACCGCCCGGCTTTCCACCGTTGGGAACAGCCAGTCGGACGAGAACGACACCACGCAGAACCGGGTCTGGGTGCCCTTGAAGGCGTTGGCCAACTGGCCGTCATGCTCCGCCGCCAGATCGAAATAATCCATGGCGCGGGTGATATACAGGTACGAATTGGCGTCGAAGCGGTCGACGAAGGTGCTGCCCTGGTGGCGCAGATAGCTTTCCACCTGGAACTCGGCACCGAAGCCGTATTCGAAGGCGTCGCGGTCGCCCTGCAGGTTGCGGCCGAACTTGCGGTGCAGGGCCGGTTCCGACAGATAGGTGATGTGCGCGGCCATGCGCGCCACCGCCAGACCCCGGCGCGGCTTGGTGCCGTAATCCATGTAACGGCCCTCGCGCCAGTCGGGGTCGGCGATCACCGCCTGGCGGCCCACCTCGTTGAAAGCGATGTTCTGCGCCGAATGGCGGGCGGCGGTGGCGATGGGGATGGCGGCGAACACCCGCTCGGGCCGCGACGCGCACCATTCCAGTACCTGCATGCCGCCCATGGAGCCGCCGATCACCGCGAACAACTGGCTGATGCCCAGGTAATCCACCAGACGGGCCTGCACCTGCACCATGTCGCCGATGGTGATGACCGGAAAATCCTGGCCCCAGGCTTTGCCGGTAGCCGGGTTGATGGTGGCCGGGCTGGTGGTGCCCATGCAGCCGCCCAAAACGTTCGAGCAGATCAGGAAATAGCGGTCGGTGTCGAACAGCCGCCCCGGCCCCACCAGATCGTTCCACCAGCCGGGCTTGCCGGTGATGGGATGGGGGTCGGCCAGGTACTGGTCGGCGGTCAAAGCGTGGCACAGCAGGATGGCGTTGGACTTGTCGGCGTTCAGGCAGCCATAGGTCTGATAGGCGATTGTGACCGAATCCAGCACGACCCCGCTATCCAGCCGGATAGGCTCGTCCCGGCCCAGCTCGACGGTCAGGCCGAGCGGGTTGTGGGACAGGCTGGACCCGGAAGACGCAGTGTCGGTCATGGCGGAAAGCGGCTCATCCATCAACAAAAGGACTCGATTAGCTATGGATGCGGGCGGGGGCTGTCAACGTTTTCTTTGATTTCGGCGGACACAGGCACTACACCTAAGCGCCTTTTGCATGAGTTCCAACGTCCCATCATGAGCACCGACAACGCCTCCCTCGACCGTGTCCGCCGCGAGATCGACCGCATCGACGACCAGATTCACGACCTGCTGATGCAGCGGGCCGGGCTGGTCGAACAGATCGCCCGCGCCAAGGCGCCGGGCGGCGTCGCCCTGCGTCCGGGCCGCGAGGCCCTGGTGCTGCGCCGCCTGATCGGCCGCCACACGGGGCCGTTCCCGGTGCCCGCGCTGGTGCGGATCTGGCGCGAGATCATGGGCGCCCTGGTCGGCCTGCAACAGCCGTTCACCGTCGCCGTCTATCAGCCCGACCGTGGCGCCGGGTATCTGGAACTGGCGCGCAATCATTTCGGTGTGGTCTGCCCGCAGACGGCCCACCAGAGCCCCGGCCATGTGGTGCGCGCGGTGGCCGACGGTGCCGCCAGCGTCGGTATGGTGCCCATTCCCGGCGCCGCCGACGTCGAGCCGTGGTGGCTGGCGCTGACCACCGCCTCGGGCAATCTGCCGCGCATCGTCGCCCGCCTGCCGGTCCTGGTGCAGGAACCGGCGGCCGGCCGTCCCGAATCGCTGGAAGCCTTCGTGATCGCCTGCCGCGACCCCGAGCCGACTGGCGACGACCGCACCCTGGTGGCGGTGGAAACCGCCCCCGACATCAGCCGCGACCGCCTGCGCACCGCCTTCACCGCCGCCGGGATGGAGGTCACCGCCCTGTCCGCCACCCACAAGTTCGAGGACGCCTGGCGCCATCTGGTGGAAGTGGAAGGCCATGTGCCGGACAACGATCCGCGTCTGGCCGCACTGGTGCAGAACCGCGATCCGGTGGACCATGCCCGCGTCATCGGCGGCTACGCCATTCCGCTGAACGCCTGAAAGCCCAAGAAATTTCGTCTTAGAGAGCAACTCCCAAGGAGTAACCGCATCATGACCGCTCCCTCGCCCCGTCCCGGCATCATGGATATCAAGCCCTATGTGGGTGGTGAATCCGCTGTCGCCGGTGTCGATCGGGTGCTCAAGCTGTCCTCGAACGAGGGCGCGCTGGGACCCAGCCCCAAGGCCATGGCGGCCGTGGCTGAGATGACGGCCGAGATGCACCGTTACCCCGATGGCGGCGCCACCCGTCTGCGCAAGACCCTGGCCGCCCGCTGGGGCCTGGATGCCGACCGCATCGTCTGTGGCGCCGGGTCCGACGAATTGCTGGGCCTGCTGGTCAAGGCCTATGTCGGCCCAGGCGACGAAGTGCTGTATTCCCAGCACGGCTTCCTGATGTACGCCATCGCCGCCAAGTCCTGCGGCGCCACCCCGGTGACCGCGCCGGAAACCGATCTGACCGCCAACGTGGACAATCTGCTGGCGGCGGTGACGCCCAAGACCAAGATCGTGTTCCTGGCCAATCCGAACAACCCGACCGGCACCTATTTGCCTGCCGAGGAAGTGAAGCGCCTGCGCGCCGGGCTGCGTGACGACATCCTGCTGGTGATCGACGCCGCCTATGCCGAGTTCGTGTCCAAGAACGACTACACCCCCGGCGTCGAGCTGGTGGATTCCGGCGACAACACCATCATGTGCCGCACCTTCTCGAAGATGTACGCCCTGGGCGGCATGCGCCTGGGCTGGGCCTATGGCCCGGCCAACATCATCGACGTGCTGAACCGGGTGCGCGGCCCGTTCAACGTCAGCTCGGCCGCCCTGGTGGCGGGCGAGGTGGCGATGCAGGACACCGCCTTCGCCGATCTGTGCAAGAGCCATAACGATTACTGGCTGACCTGGATCACCGAGGAACTGCGCAAGCTGGGCCTGACCCTGACCGACAGCGTCGGCAATTTCATCCTGGTGAAGTTCCCGGCCGAGCAGGGCAGGAACGCCGCCGCCGCCGATGCCTTCCTGCGGGCGCGCGGCATCATCGTCCGCGCCATGGGCGGCTATGGCCTGGGCGAATGGCTGCGCATCAGCATCGGCACCGGCGAGGAAAACCAGTCGGTGGTCAAGGCCCTGACGGATTTCGTCACGCAGGGCAAGTAAACGGCGGCGTCACCTTTCCTTCCGTCATGCCCGGACTTGATCCGGGCATCCATGGATCGCCGGGTCAAGCCCGGCAATGACGGTTGGAAGGGGCGCCCAAGGAAATGGCATCATGTCTGAACCGCTTTTCGACACCATCTGCTTCGTCGGCGTCGGCCTGATCAATTCGTCGCTGGCCCGGCTGGTGCGCGCCCAGGGGCTGGCGCGGCGGCTGGTGGCGTTGGACCGCGACCCCGAGGCCTGTCGGGTGGCGCTGGAGCTGGGGGTGGTGGATGCCGCCTCGGGCGATGCCGCCCAGATGGTGGCGGGGGCTGATCTGGTCATGCTGGGCACCCCGGTGGGCGCCATGGAAAGCGTGGCGGAAACCATCGGCCGCCATCTGACGCCGGGTGCCATTGTGTCCGACGTGGGTTCGGTCAAGACGGCGGTGATCCGTGACGTCGAGCCGTTCCTGCCCGAGGGCGTGCATTTCGTCCCCGGCCATCCCATCGCCGGGACCGAGTTTTCCGGTCCCGCCGCCGGTTTCGCCGAGCTGTTCCAGGGCCGTTGGTGCATCCTGACGCCGCAGGCCCACACCGATGTCGATGCGGTGGCCCGTGTCCGTGCCCTGTGGGAAGCGGCGGGTTCGACCGTCGAGGAAATGGACCCGGCCCATCACGACCGCGTGCTGGCGGTCACCTCGCATCTGCCGCACCTGATCGCCTACACCATCGTCGGCACCGCCAACGACATGGAAGGGGTGATGGAGCAGGAGGTGATCAAGTTCTCGGCCTCGGGTTTCCGCGATTTCACCCGCATCGCCGCCAGCGACCCGATCATGTGGCGCGATATCTTCCTCAACAACAAGGAAGCGGTGCTGGAGCTGTTGCAGCGCTTCACCGAGGATCTGACCGCCTTGCAGCGCTCGATCCGCTGGGGCGAGGGCGAGGTGCTGGAAAAGCATTTCACCAAGACCCGCGCCATCCGCCGCGCCATCATCGACGCCAAGCAGGATCGTTGATCCACTGTCACCGATGGATGGTTGACTCACCCCCCGCTCCCGGTGTCCCCTCTGGCGAAATTACGCAAAGGGAAACGGGACCATGGCCAATCATCTCACCGGTCTTGATCACGCCGTCATCGCCGTGCGCGACCTTGCCGCCGCTGCCGCCGCGTTCGAGCGTCTGGGCTTTGCCCTGACTCCGGTGGGGCATCATGCCGAATGGGGCACCGCCGACCGCTGTGTCATGTTCGCGGGCGATTACCTGGAACTGATCGCCGCCGAGAGCGTGGGCGAGGAAGCCGACGCGCTGCGCGCCTTCACCGAACGGGGCGACGGTCTGTACACCGTTTCCATCGGTTCGGCCGATGGCGCCGCCACCGGCGAGGCCCTGCGCGCCGCCGGACTGAGCGTGCCGGTGGCCCGCTCGCTGTCGCGCAAGCTGGACGACGGCAAGGGCACCACCCTGATGTATTCGGAAATGCCGCTGCCGCTGGACGCCACCCCCGGCGTGCGCAGCCGCGTGGTGCAGCACATCACCGCCGAGCGCGAGCGTCACCCCCAATGGCTGGAGCACTCCAACACCGCCTGCGGCATCGCCTCGGTCACCGCCATCGTCGATGAACCGCCCGCTCTGACCGCCGCCTGGGATGTGGTGTTTGGCCCGCATGCCGCCACCCTGACCGATGAAACGGTGACGGTGCACACTGGCAGCGGCCTGATCTACCTGACCCGCCCGGACGAGCTGACTCAGTTGCACCCCGAGGCCGAACTGGACGAATTGCCGCCGCCCCCCGCTTTGGTAGCACTGGCGGTGCGGGTGGCCGACACCGACCGCGCGGCGGCGGTGCTGAAGGCCAATGGCGTCGAGTTCAGCCGCGACCGCGAGGGCACCCTGCGCATTCCGCCGTCGGAAACCTGCGGCGTGTTCGTCGAGATGATCAAGGGATGATCGCCATGCTGCCGCGTCTGTTGCTGGCCCTGTTCGTGCTGTTGGCCGCCCCGGTGGCGGCGTTCGCCAAGGACGGCCAGTCCCGCTTCGCCGGGTTCGATGATTTCCTGGTGCATTACAAGGTCTGGGGCAAGGAAACCGCCCCGGCGGTGATCCTGATCCACGGCTTCACCCTGGATCAGTCGTTCTGGCGCAACCAGATTCCGGCGCTGGCCAAGACCCACCGCGTCATCGCCCTGGATTCGCCCGGCCACGGCGATTCGGCGCGGCCGCAGGACGTCACCTATTCCATGAGCCTGTATGCCCGCGCGGTCGAGGCGGTGGCCAAGGATGCCGGGGTGTCGCACGCCGTGCTGATCGGCCATTCCATGGGCCTGCCGGTGATCCACACCGTGCTGCGGCGCGGCCAGCTCAAGGTGGACAAGGCGGTGTTCGTGGACGGCGCCATCATGGCCCCGCCCGCCGACCCCAAGCAACGGGCCGAAGAAGCCAAGATGCTGGCCGATTTGCAGGCCGGATTGGCCGGGCCGGATTACAAGCTGGTGCTGGAACAGTTCTTCAAGTCCTTCACCCCCAAGGTCCCGGCTGCCGATCTCAAGCTGATGCAGGCGCGCATCCGCGACGCCGACCACCACATGGTGGCCGACACCTTCAAGCACTTCGCCGATGCCGACGTGTGGGCGCCTGCCCGCTTCGACGTGCCGGTGCTGGCGCTGTACGCCAAGATGTCGGAAGCCGGGGTCAAGGACTGGCTGAAGGCCAATTACCCCAAGCACAAGCTGGTGGTGTGGGACGACGTGGACCATTTCCCGCAACTGGAACAGCCGCAGCGGGTGAACAAGGAAATCACCGATTTCCTGAAATAGGGCCGTCTACCCCCACAGTACCGCGTTGGCGGCGGGCAGGGACTGGCCTGCCGTCACCGGGGCGCCCAGTTCCGTCAGCACGCTTTCCAGGGCGCTCAGGCACAGGGTGACGTGGGTCGGGCTGGCGCTGGCGCCCATCAGGCCGATGCGCCACACCTTGCCCGCCAGGGCGCCCAGACCGGCGCCGATTTCCAGGCCGAAGCGCTCCAGCAGGCGGGCGCGCACCGCCGCCTCGTCCACGCCGTCCGGCACGCACACCGCGTTCAGTTGCGGCAGGCGGTGTTCGGGCGCCACCAACAACGACAGGCCCAACGCTTCCAGTCCCGCCCGCAATGCCGCATGCATCTTGGCATGGCGGGCCCAGGCGGCGTCCAGCCCTTCCTCGTGCAGCAGCACCAGGGATTCGTGCAGGGCGTACAGCGCGTTGACCGGGGCAGTGTGGTGATAGGCGCGCTTGGCGCCGCCGCCCCAATAGCCCAGCAACAGGCCGAAATCCAGGAACCAGCTCTGGTTCTTGCTCTTGCGCGTCTTGACCGCCGCGACCGCGCGGTCGCTGAAGGTGACCGGCGACAGGCCGGGCGGGCAGGACAGGCATTTCTGGGTGCCGGAATAGACCGCGTCGGCGCCCCAGGCGTCCACCAGCACCGGAATGCCCGCCAGCGAGGTGACGGTATCGACGATGCTCAGCGCGCCATGAGCACGGGCCAGGGCACAGAGCGCGTCGGCGTCCGAGGCGACGCCGGTCGAGGTCTCGGCATGGACGAAGGCCACGGCCTTGGCGCCGGGATGGGTGGCCAGCGCCGCTTCGACCTTGGCCGGATCGACGGGAGTGCCCCAGGCGTCCTCGACCAATACGGCATGACCGCCGCAGCGTTCGACGTTCTCCTTCATGCGGCCGCCGAACACGCCGTTGATGCAGACGATCACCGTGTCGCCCGGTTCCACCAGATTGACGAAACAGGCCTCCATGCCCGCCGAGCCGGGGCCGGAAATGGGCATGGTCAGGGCGTTGGACGTGCGGAAGGTGGCCTGCAGCAGCGCCTTGATCTGATCCATCAGGCCGATGAAGGCGGGGTCGAGATGGCCGATGGTCGGCCGCGCCATGGCCGCCAGCACGCGGGCGGGAACATCGGACGGGCCGGGCCCCATCAGCACCCGTGACGGGGGATTGAACGACGAAACCGGCGCGTTGCTGCCCGCGATCATGGCGTATCTCCGTGAAGCCTGGGGCGGGCAGTATAGAAGTGGTCGCACCAATCGTCACCGGGCTTTCGCCGCTTGCGCCGCGTCCGCCGCCGTGGAACCAATAGTCCGGCAAACGGAGGTATGGCATGGATTCCAAGGACGATGTCTGGGTGTTCGCCTATGGCTCGTTGATCTGGCAGCCCGATTTCACCCCGGCCGAGGCGGTTGACGCCCGGCTGGCGGGGTGGCGCCGCGCCATGTGCATTCAATCCACCGTCTATCGCGGCACCCCCGATTGTCCGGGGCTGGTGCTGGGGCTGGACCGTGGCGGCTCGTGCCGGGGCCGCGCGTTGCGGGTGGTGGCGGCGCAATGGCCGTCGGTCAAGGCCATACTGGACGCCCGCGAATTGGTGACCGGCGTCTATCACGCCCGCTTCTTGCCGGTGCGGCTGGCCGACGGGCGCCGGGTCAGGGCCTATGGCTATGTGGCCAATCGCCGCCATGTCCAATACTGGTCGGGGGATGCGGCGCAGGCGGCGGCGCTGATCCGCCAGGGCCATGGCGCCCGCGGCGCCGCCCGCGATTATCTGGCCGATTGCGTGCGCCATCTGGGCGTGTTGGGCATGGCCGACCACGCCTTGTCGCGGCTGTTGCGTCGGGTGGATTCCGGAGTCTGACGTAAACGAAAGTCAAATAAGACTTGTGGTATATATAACATTTGTATTGCCCGCCCCGGCTGTGCTTTCCTCAGGGTGCGTAAACGGTCCAAGCGCCATCGGACCAGAGTCACGGGGTTGGTTTCATCATGACGGATACTCTGTCGCTGGATGACTTTTTCGATCTGCTGGGCCGTTACGGCTCGGATGTGAACAATTGGCCGCTGTCGTCGGGACAGATGTCCGCCGTGGTCGGCTTCCTGGCCCGTTCCACCACCGCCCGCGACGCGCTCGAGGAAATGCGGGTGATCGAGGCGGAAATGCGCCTGTCCTTGCCGCGCGCTCCGGCCGGTCTGGCCGACCGCATCCTGGCCGCCGCCGGGGTGCCGGGCCGCCTGTCCACCCCCATCTACGCCCAGCCCCGCCAACGCCCGCCGCACCTGAATTAAAACCGTCCGGCGGGTCCCATCCACGCCGACAGGTCCAGCCGTGCTCGGCCGCTGTCGGCGTGCAGGATCACCGAATCCAGTCCTTGGCCCGCCAGTTCGCGCTGGCGCAGCCGCGCCGAGGCGTAATCGGGCAGGCGCTCATAGCGGGCCGGGTTGAGCCGTCCGTCGCGGCCCAGCGCGGTGACGATGTGGGGCTCGCGGTCCAGCGGGTGCACGGGGGACGGCGCGGGCGGCGTATCGTCCAGCCACCACAGGGTCAGGCACCAGGCGGCAACGCCGATGATGACGCAGCCGCAGCCCATGAAGAAGCTCGGGTCCATGTCCGGCCTCCTGTCCACAGCGTGGGAATGCCCCGTTCCCTTGCACATGAGCATGCCAATTGTGCTTGCCAACCCTCCGGAAGACGGAGGTGCAGACCTGCGTTTCACGCATTGCTCCCCTGGACTTCCGATCTGTGTCCCGATGGTTGTCACCTGTGCGGCGCTGGGCTAATCTCGGCCAAATCCACAAAAGATGTCGGGGGATTCCAGGGGATGACCAAGATCGCGTGGTCGGACGAGCTGTCGGTAGGCAACGAATTGCTGGACAGCCAGCACCAGAAGTTGATCACCATGATCAACACGCTGGACGACGACGCCCTGAACGCCGACGAATTGGGCGAGGTGATCTTCGGTCTGCTGGAATACGCCGCCATTCATTTCCGCGACGAGGAAAAGTTCTTCGTCAACGCCGCGCCCGAGATCGTCGAGCATCACTTCGCCTCGCACACCATCTTCATCTCGACGGCGTACAAGTTCGTGCAGCGCTTCAAGAACGGCGAGGCGCTGGCCCTGCGCCAGCCGGTCTATGAATTCCTGTGCAAATGGCTGGTCGAGCATATCCTGGTCGAGGATATGCAGTACAAGCCCGGCACCCGCGCGGCGGAATAATCCGCCACGGGGCCAGGGACGGGCGTCAGGACGCCCGCCGCACCCGCACCACGATATCCACGCCCACCATCTCCAGCCCGGCCGCCAACGGCGGCAGGTTGGCGACGCTTGGCTGTGTGCCGGGAATATCCTCCAGCAGGCCGGTGTCTTCGTCGAAGAAGTGATGATGCGGGTCGGTGCTGGTGCAATAGAAGGTGCGGTCGCCGAATCCCACCCGGCGCAGCAAACCGGCGGCGGCGAACTGATTCAGCGTGTTGTAGACGGTGCCCAGCGCCATTCTCAGCCCGGCATGGTCCAGTTCCTTGTGGAACCCCTCGGGCGTCAGGTGGCGGCGGCCGCCGCGGCGGATGGTGCGCATGATGACCACGCGCTGGCGGGTCGGGCGAATTCCGGCCTCGCGCAGGCTTTGCAGGTCCATTTGCAATTCGGCAAACGGCACGGCGTCTCTCCCCCATATCCTTATTTGTGATGTGGTTTATAGCATGGGGGGGATGCACACAACCATTAGGCCGTCGGCCTGGATCGGAAGTTTGTCACGGACTTGTCCAAAGGCACAGCGTTCGGGCCGGAAAAAGCGTTCCATGGCACGCTGTTATATCTGGTATGCAATATTCGCATATATGCCAGAGGCAGAGGGCATACGGTCTGGCTCTTTCCGTGGCTTGCAGCCGCTACGGGTGCGGGCGGGGTGCCTGCTGGGGTAAAAACCCTATAGAAAAGAGGCGTTTAATCCCCTCTTTCGGATTTCCATTAAATTCAAAAGACAAAAGTATTTGTGCATGCATTGCAGAAACGTGCAAATCGGCGACAACAACACCGATACCGACGGCATAAAAAGCGCGGTTAAATTCAAAAAAGTTCTTTGAAAAAACATGATTACAGATTTGTGAGAATCCTAAAACATCCCCCTCTAGGGTCATCACCGTAGGCTGTGCGCCGAACGAAAAAACAAGTCCGGGCAAGCTTCTGAGAAGAGGGGACAACCAATATGCTGCGTTCCATCCGTTCCGTTCTGAGGAGCAAGAAGGGCGTGGCCGCCCTGGAATATTCCATTCTGGCCGGCATGATCGTCATCGGTGTTGTCGCCGCCATCAACACCACGGGTCTGAAGACGAAAATCGACACCGTCTTCACCAACATCGGCACCGCGCTGACCAATGCCTCGACCGCCTCGGGCGGTTCGGGCGGTTCGGGCGGCTCGGGCGGCTCGGGCGGCTAAGGCCGTTCGGCGGCTTCGATGTTGCTGGCCTGGGCCGCTGTCCTGCTGTTCGCCCTGGCGGCGATCCGGGACATCGGCTGGCGGCTGATCGACGACCGACTGGTACTCTGTCTGTTGCTCGCTTGGGGTGGCCATGCCGCCCTGGCGGGCTGGGGCAGTCAGGCCATTCTGTTCCACCTCGGTATCGGCGCCGTGGCTTTCGCGATCACGCTGGGCTTCGGCGTGCTGGGCTGGATGGGCGGCGGCGACGTCAAGCTGGCGGGGGCGGTGTTCCTGTGGGCCGGTCCCGATCTGGGGCTTGGGGTGTTGTCGCTGGTCGCCCTGGTCGGGGCGGTGCTGGCTTTGCTCGGCATCGGCGCCCGTCTGCTGGGGCGTCTGCCCTTGCCATCCGGTCTGGGGCGCGGCCTGGGGCTTATTTCCAGTGAACGAGGGGTGCCGTATGGCGTCGCCCTGGCCGTCGGGGGGATGGTCGCGGCGTTGGCGGTACCGGTGGGAGGCTGATGGTCCATGAATCTGCGCCTGATCCTGCGCGTCGTCCTGCTGCTTGTGGTGGCGTTGGTGGTGGCGCTGGTGTTGCGCGGCATCTTCGCCGGTGCGGCGCCGCCACCGCCGCCCAAGACCGCCCTGGCGGTCGCCGTCGCGCGCCTGCCCGAGGGCACGTTGATCAAGGCCGATGACCTGACCTGGCGGGATGTCCCCGAAGGCGAGGTCAAGAAGGGGGAAATCACCCGTGCCGCCGCCGGGCGTCTGAACGGCGCGGTGGTCCGCCGCGCCCTGGATGAAGGCGCCACGGTGACTGAACGCGACGTGGTGTTCCCCGATGCGCCGGGCTTCCTGGCGGCGGCGCTGCAGCCGGGGCTGCGGGCGGTGTCGGTGGCCATCGACGACGTCAGCGGCAATGCCGGTCTGACCCTGCCGGGTGACCGCGTCGATCTGATTCTGACCCACAGCCTGACCAACAGCGACATGCGGTCCGGGCCGCCGCGCGTCGCCAGCGAGACGGTGCTGGCCGCCGTGCGCGTCATCGCCGTGGGACAGGCGTTACGTGCCCCCGATGCCGAGGCTTCGGCGCCCAAGACGTCGTCATCCAATGCCCGCACCGTGACCCTCGAGGTTTCCCCGCGCGAAGCGGAAACGGTGTCGGTGGCCAGCCGCCTGGGGCATCTGTCGCTGGCGTTGTGCAGCTTGGCCCAGCCGCGCGCCGGGCAGGGCGGAGATGCCGCCGAACCGGCGGCGCCGGTGTGGGGCAGGGATGTATCGCAGGTGGTGCGCATGACCGCCGACGAAGAGCCTGCCGAGGTGCCCGTGACCGAGGTGGCGGCGCCGTCGCGGCCACAGGTTCAGGTGTTCCGCGGTTCGGACAACAAGTAACGGCGCGGGCATCCAGGGGGAAAGTCCATGAGGGTACGCGTTTCCGGTTTGTGTCGGTTTCTGGCGGTGATGGTTTTGGCCGCAAGTGCGTGGGGGGCACCGCTTGCGCCGCTGTCCGTCTCGGAGGCTTCGGCCGCCGAGACGGACGCCACCTCGGACAAGATCGAACTGGCGTCGGGTGCGGGCGAGCTGTTGCGGCTGCCCCGCCCGGCGCTCAGCGTTTTTGTCGCCAATCCCGAGGTGGCCGACGTGCAGGTGCCGTCGCCCAACGCCATCTTCCTGTTGGGCAAGAAGGCGGGCAGCACCACTCTGTACGCGGTGGACGGCAACGACCGTGAAATCCTGCGCCGCACCGTGGTGGTGCGTCATAACGTCGCCGAGATGCAGGATTTGCTGCGCCAGCGCTTCCCGGCGCACCGCTTCGTGCTGGCCTCGGCCCCCGGTTCGCTTCAGGTCACCGGCGCGGTGGACAACGCCGCCCAGGCCGGGGCGGTGGTCGACACCTTGCAGCCTTATCTGGCCAAGGAAGACAAGCTGATCAATTCCCTGTCGGTGCGCACCCCCACCCAGGTGCATCTGCGGGTCCGCATCGCCGAAGTCTCGCGCGAGGTCACCCAGCAATTCGGCGTCAACTGGCAGGCACTCATGCGGCCCGGCAATTTCATCGCCGGTGTGATGAACGGCCGCGACTTCTATAATGAGAGCACCAATTCGTTGATTCTCCCCACCTCGGGCTGGGGCGTCAACGCCGGGTTCAGGGCCGGGCGCTACGACATCAATTCGGTGATCGATGCCCTGGACCAGGAAGGTCTGGTCAGCGTCATGGCCGAGCCGACCCTGACCGCCCTGTCGGGGCAGACCGCCAGCTTCCTGGTGGGGGGCGAGTTTCCGATTCCCTTTGTCCAGGGCAGCAGCAATTCCATCAGCGTGACGTTCAAGCCGTTCGGCGTGGCGTTGGACTTCACGCCGACGGTGCTGGGCTCGGACCGTATCAGCCTGTTGGTGCGGCCCGAGATCAGCGAATTGTCCACCACCAATTCCATCACCCTGAACAGCATCTCCATCCCCGGTCTGTCGGTGCGCCGGATCGAGACCACGGTGGAACTGGCCAGCGGCCAGAGCTTCGTCCTGGGTGGCCTGTTGCAGGACAACATGCGCGACGTGGTCGGCCGCCTGCCGGGCCTGGGCAATTTGCCGGTGCTGGGCAAGCTGTTCTCGTCGCAGAACTACCGTAACAACAAGAGCGAGCTGGTGGTGATCGTCACCGCCTACACCGTCAAGCCGGTGGATGGCGGGCAGTTGCAGACGCCGCTGGCCAATCTGCGCCCCGCCTCGGACGTGGAATACGTGGCCGCCCAGCGCCTGGGTGCCGATCCGCTGGCGGTGGGGACGCCCCGTCTGGTCGGCCCGGCCGGCTTCGTTTACTAGGGGAGGGCCAGAGCATGTCCCGTTTGTCCGCGATCCTGCCGACGGTCCTGCTGCCCCTGGTGCTGGCCGCCTGTTTCCCCAGTCCCGATTACACCGACCTGCCCAACGTCCAGGTCATCCCGCGCGCGGTCGAGGTGCTGGACAATGTCGCCGTGGCCGATCTGGCGGCGCCCAGCGATGCCGAGCGCGCGGCGGTGGCGGCAGCGTTGGCCCGCGGTGGCGAGAATGGCCTGCGGGTCAAGGTGCTGCTGCCGCAGGGGCCGGTCAATCCGGCCGAGCCGGATGTGCGTGCCCGTGTCGCCGCCCTGGGCATCGATCCCGCCATCGCGGTGCTTCAGAACCAGTCCAGCCCGCGCGGCACCATTCTGCAATTCCTGCGGGTCACGGTGTCGGCGCCCGATTGCGCCGCCATGATCACGCCGAACGAGACCACCGAGGCCATGTTCCGGCCCAACATGTCGTTCGGCTGCGCCACCTACAGCAACCTCAGCCGCATGGTCACCGACCCCGCCGATCTGGTGCGGGGCCGGACCTATGGCGGCGAAGGCGGTGTGCCCGCCGCCCAAGGGGTTGAGCGTTATAACCAGGGCAAGGTCACGCCGCTGCGCCGGACCACGACGGTCGGGTCCATCGGCGGCGAAGGCTCCTCGCAGTAGCGGGGAAGGAGGGATGCCCATGTCCTTGATCGACTCTCTGGCCAATCCCACGCGGGCGGTGCCCAACCACGCCGATTTCGTCGCCTTCCTGGTGGATGCCGCCAGCACCGAGGTGATGGAGCGTTTCGCGCTCAGCCGCATGATGCCGCACACCCATATCCGCCAGGGCACGGTGGCCGACGCCATCGCCTTCATCGGCAAGCTGGAGCGGCCGCCGCGCCAGCTGGTGGTGGACATTTCCACCTCGGCCATGGCGCTGTCGGAACTGGCGGCGCTGGCCGAGGTCTGTGCCCCCAGCATTTCGGTGATCGTCATTGGCGAGCGCAATGACGTCGGCCTGTTCCGCGAATTGCTGCGCATGGGCGTGGACGAGTACATCTCGAAGCCGCTGACCCTGGACCTGCTCACCCGTCTGCTGGGCGGGCCGGGCGCCGCCGCCCAGCCGGTGCATCAGGTGCGCACCGGCAAACTGGTGACCTTCGTCGGGGCGCGTGGCGGTGTCGGCGTCTCGACCGTCGCCGCCAACGTGGCGTGGTATCTGGCGCACAATGTGGAACGCCGGGTGGCGCTGCTGGACCTCGATCCCTATGGCGGCCCCATGAACATCATGCTGGGCACCCAGTGCAACAACGGCCTGACCGACGTGCTGAAGAACGTCCGCCGCCTGGACCCGCAATATTTGGAACGCACCATGGTGTCGGTGGGCGGCAAGCTGTTCGTGCTGTCGGCGCAGAACGCCCTGGACAGTGCCGAGACCGTGGACACCGAGGCCCTGCGCGAACTGGTCAACGAACTGAAGCGGCATTTCCATTACGTCATCGTCGACATGCCCAACCGTGCGGGCAGCGGCGCCATCGCCATGCTGGAGGACGCCCAGGTGGTGGCCCTGGTCACCGAGCCGTCGGTCTATGCGGCGCGCGAGACGGCGCGGCTGATGCGTACCGCCGAAACCCGCGACGCCCATGCCCCGGTCATGCTGATCGCCAACCAGCCGCGCCAGCCCGGCCGTGGCGAGCTGGCCATGCAGGATTTCGAGGACGCGGTGGGCCGCCGCGCCAGCCATGTGCTGCCCTATGACCACGAAGGCGCCAGCAAGGCCGAGAATCTGGGGCCGCCGGTGGTGTCCAGCCGGGGTGCGCTGGCGGTGGCGTTGAAGCGGGTGGGCGACGATCTGGCCGGGCGGCGCCTGGACGACAAGCCGAAGAAGCAGTTCAGCTTCCGCGACCATCCGTTGCTGCGGCAGTTGCTGGAGTGGAGGATGTAATGTTCGGGCGCAAGCGCGACCCCCTGGATCCCGGCTTTCCCATGGCCACCGAGCCGGTGGCGGCGACGGCGGTCGGGCCGGAGGCGGTGTCCGCCCTGCCGCAAGCCTCGTCCCCGGCTTCCGCTCCGACGCCCATCTGCGCCCCGGCTCCGGCCCCCATCTGCGCGCCCGCGCCGCCGCCGGTCTGTGCCCCGGCCCCGGTGCCGGAAATGGCGGGCGAGGATTTCCTGCGCTCCGAGCTGTTCCTGAATTTGCGTTCGGCGGTGTTCGCCGCCATCAACGTGTCGGCGGCGGTGGCCCGCTCGCGCGAGCAGGTGCGCGGCGATCTGATCCGTCTGGTGGCCGACATCGTCGGCCGCGACCGGCTACTGATGACCTTGCCCGAGCAATTGCGGGCGGTGGAGGAATTGCTGAACGACATGTTCGGCATCGGCCCCATCGAACCGCTGCTGGCCGACGACACCGTCACCGACATCCTGGTCAACGGTCCCGATCAGGTCTATGTGGAGCGGCACGGCCGCCTGGAACTGACGTCGCTCAAGTTCCGCGACAACACCCATCTGACCAATGTCGCGCAACGCATCGCGGCGTCCATCGGCCGCCGTGTCGATGAAAGCAGCCCCATGGTGGATGCCCGTCTGGCCGACGGCTCGCGCGTCAACGTGGTGCTGCCACCGCTGGCCATCCGCGGCACCTGCCTGTCCATCCGCAAATTCGCCCGGCGCAATGTCACCCTGCATCGCATGGCCATGCAGGGCAATTTGTCCACCGCCATGGCCCGCGTGCTGGAAGTGGCCTGCGCCTGCCGCACCAACATCATCATTTCCGGCGGCACCGGCTCGGGCAAGACCACGCTGATGAACGCCATGAGCCGGGTCATCGACGAACGCGAGCGCATCATCACCATCGAGGACGCCGCCGAACTGCAATTGCAGCAGCCCCATGTGGTTAGCCTGGAAACCCGCCCGGAAAGCATCGAGGGCGCGGGCATGGTCGACCAGCGCCAGCTGGTCAAGAACGCCCTGCGCATGCGCCCCGACCGCATCATCCTGGGCGAGACGCGCGGCGCCGAGGCGTTCGACGTGTTGCAGGCCATGAATACCGGCCATGACGGCTCGATGACCACCTTGCACGCCAACACCCCGCGCGACGCCCTGACCCGTTTGGAAAGCATGGTGCTGCTGGCGGCGGGGTCGTTGCCGCTGCTGTCCATCCGCCGCCAGATCGCCAGCGCCGTGCAGATGATCGTGCAGTTGGAACGCATGCGCGACGGTATCCGCCGCATCACCCACATCACCGAGATCGCGGGCATGGAGGGCGATGTCATCATCACCCAGGATTTGTTCAGCTTCCGCTATGACGACAGCACCTATGGCGACGAGGTGCGGGGCAGCTTCGAATGCTCGGGTCTGCGGCCGGTGTTCTCGGCGCGGGCGTCTTATTACGGCCTGGACAAGGCCCTGATGGAGGCCATGCAGGCATGAGCGGCGGCGTCTCCCCCGAGGATGTTGTGACCGGCCTCGCCTTTGTCGGGGTGATCGTGCTTGGGCTGGGCTGGTTCGCGGTGCGCGCCGCCATGGCCGACAGCCCCGCCGCCCGTATCCGCAAGCGGTTGCAGGACAGCGTGGCCGAGGTTGCCGTACTGCCCGCCGAAACGGATGACGAATCATCGGTGAACCACACCCGCAGCGGCGACGATGCGCTGACACGGGCCTTGCTGCGCGCCAAGGCCCAGGCCGAGCACATGGGCGGTGTCGCCGCCCTGCGCGGATTGGCGCTGGCGGCGGTGTTGTCCATGGTGGCGGGAGGGGTGGGTACCGCCTCGATGGGGGTGTCATTGTGGTGGGCGATGGCGGTGGCCCTGCTGGCGGGACCGGCGGGCGGCTTCCTGGCGTTCAAGATCATGGTGTTGCGCTATCGCCAGCGCTTCCTCGACGGCTTTCCCGATGCCCTGGATCTGATGATCCGTGCGGTGCGGGCCGGTGTGCCGGTGGTCCAGGCGATCATCAGCGCCGGGCGTGAACTGCCCGATCCGGTGGGCCGCGAATTCCGCATGATGGGTGATGCCCTGCGCCTGGGCATGGAATCCCAGGATGTGATGGATCAGGCCAGCAGCCGCATCGGCGTGCCCGATTTCCGCTTCTTCGTGGTGTGCCTGCAATTGCAGCGCGAGACCGGCGGCCCGCTGGCCGACACCCTGGAAAACCTGTCCGCCATCATCCGCGCCCGGCGCGAGGTACGCCTGAAGACGCGGGCGTTGACCGCCCAGGGCCGCGCCTCGTCCAAGATCATTGCCGCCGTGCCGGTCGCCCTGATCGGGGCGCTGAATTATATGGGCGGCGACTACATGGATGTCCTGTTCTACACGCCCGGGGGTCAGAAAATATTGTGGCTGGCGGCGGGATTGGTGGTCACCGGATTGGTGGTCATCTCGCGCATGGCCCGGCTGGAGGATTAGGCCATGGATGTGCTCTGGCTCGAAGTGCTGGTTCTGGGGGCGGTGGCGCTGGCCTTGGTGGATTTCATCATGGGCCTGGACGTCAAGAACGGCGGCGCCGCCGAACGGGCCCGTGCCGTGGTGCGCGAGGCGGCGGGTGAGGGGATACAGCGGGTTCCTGGCGAGGAGGCCGAGGCGTCAGACAGTCTGCGGGAAAAGACGGTCAAGGCGATGATCGGTTGGGGGCAGAAGCTGCCGCTGTTCAATCCCAAACAGCGTAAGCAGGTGCAGAACCAATTGCTGACCGCCGGTTTCCGCCATCCCCATGCCCTGGCCATCTATGTGGCGGTCAAGCTGGTGGGCGGCGTGGTCGGCGTGGTGCTCGGCATCGCCGCCGCCCGGTGGCTGGACGAGGGCATGCTGATTTCCCTGATATCGGTGCTGGGCGGTTTGCAGGTGGGCATGCTGGGGCCGGAAATCCTGTTGCGCCGCCGGGTGACGGGCCGCCGCAAGGACATCCACCGCGCCCTGCCCGACGCTCTGGATCTGATGGTGATCTGCACCAATGCCGGGTACAGCCTGGGCGCCACCATCAAGCGTCTGGCGGCGGAACTGGCGGAAATCTGCCCGGCCCTGGCCAACGAACTGGAAATCACCAGCCACGAAATCCAGATGAGCGGCGATCCCGTCGCCGGTCTGCGCAATCTGGCGGACCGGACCGGCGTGCCGTCGCTGCGGGCCATGGTGGCGACCCTGGTGCAGGCGCATCAATACGGCACGCCCATCACCCAATCGCTGAAGACCCTGGCGCGCAGCGAACGCACCACCCGCATTCTGACGCTTGAGGAAAAGGGCGCCAAGCTGGCGGCCAAGATGACCATGCCCATGATGCTGCTGATCCTGCCGGCGGTGATGCTGATTTCCGCCGCCCCGGCCTTCTTGCGCCTGACGGAGAGCATGAAATGACACGACCGTTTCTCGTTGTGGCGCTGACCCTGCTGCTGGCCGCTTGCGCCGCCGGAAAACCGGGAGAGAATGCCCGCCTGTCCTCGCCCGCCGCCGAGGGCAACACCCGTCTGGCCCGCGCCAGCCTGGAGGGCGGCGATGCCGGTGCCGCCATCACCCTGTTCCAGCAAACGCTGAAGGCCAATCCCGAGGATTACGACGCTCGCCTGGGGCTGGCCGACGCTTTGTTCGTGGCCGGGGAGCCCGACCGCGCCCGCGCCGCCTATATCGAGGCCGCGCGCCGCCGTCCCAAGGAAATCGAGCCGTTGCTGGCCCTGGGCCGCATCGCCATCGCCAAGCGGGAATTCGCCGAAGCGGAAAGCCGCTATCAGGCCGCCCGCACCCTGGCGCCGGGCGATACCCGGCCGCTGTGCGGGCTGGGGGCGGTGCGCGACCTTCAGGGCCAATATGACGAGGCTCAGGCCCTGTACCGCGAAGCCCTGGCCGCCCATCCCGAGGATGCCGCCGCCCGCAGCAATCTGGGCCTGTCCCTGGCGTTGTCCGGCCACCCGCGCGAGGCGGTGGGGGTGTTGCTGGACGTGGCGACCCGCCCCAGCGCGCCGCCGCAGGCCCGGCAGAATCTGGCCCTGGCCTATGGCCTGATGGGCAATGACGAGGCGGCGGAAAGCGTGCTCAGCACGGATATGGAGCGCACCGCCGTGCGCACCAACCTGGATTATTACCGCTATGTGCGCGGCCGTGCGGCCGGAGGGACGCGATGACAGCCTTGGGCAGCATCCGCAGGGTGTGGCGCGGCCGTCGCGGCATGGCGACGGTCGAGCTGGCCCTGTTGCTGCCCATGATTCTGTTGCTGACCTTTGGCACGCTGGAAGTGGGTCTGATGCTGATGACCGACGCCACGTTGGAACTGAGCATGCGTCAGGCCATGCGCTATGGCATCACCAACCAGGGCGGCGCCACCCGCGACCAAGCCATCAGCACCATGGTGACCAGCGTGATGGAATTGTGGCGGGGGTCGGAAGGAAAGATCACCGTGACCTTCCAGGCCTATCCGTCCATGGACAGCATCGGCAAGCCCGAACCCTTCATCGACCAGAACGACAACAAAGTCTACGACGCCGGTGAGGATTTCACCGACGTCAACGGCAACAAACAATGGGATTCCGACCAGGCCGCCGCCAGTTCGGGCGGCTCGGGGGCTGTGGTCATCTATACCGCGACCCTGACCCGGCCCGGCTTCAGCGGCATCCTGAACCTTGCCGGTATTTCCTCGCTGACCTTCTCCCGCCAGATGGCGATCACCAATGAATAGGGGGGAAGGCATGGTCGGGACAAAGTGGCGGCGCGGTTCGGTGGCGGTGGAAACGGCGTTGATGCTGCCGCTGGTGGCGCTGGTGCTGGGAGGGTTCACCGAGCTGTATTTCTATGCGCGCGCCGTCGCCATCGTCGAGCGTGCGGCGTTCACCGTCGCCGATTCGGTGGCCAAGCAGGTGACGCTCAGCGATTGCGCCGAGGAAACCTCTTCGACCTTCCTGGGAACCCACATGCTGACCGCCAGGGTCACCGCCCAGCCGTTGCAGATGGAACAATTCGGTCAGGTCATCGTCACGGGCGTGGTCAATAATGGCGGCAATCCCACGGTGGCGTGGCAGCGCCGCAGCACCTTTACCCAGAACAAATCCTCGGCCCTGGGCAAGGTCGGCAGCCAGCCCGCCTTGCCGGGCGGCATCGTGGTCGCGGCCATGGCCGGAACCCAGGCCGACACCCTGATCTCGGCCGAGGTGTTCTACAATTTCGAGCCCTTCGCCGGCACCCGCACCTTCCTGCCCGATCTGCCGGGCAGGGTTACCATCACCCGTCAGGCCTTTGCCCGTGCCCGCGTCGGGTCGCTGGCCAATCTGGCGGCCGGCGGCTGTGGTGCCGCCTTGCCTGCGCCATAAGTCAGAAGAGGAGGCCAGAGCCATGATTGCCACGTCTCCATATACCGTGTTGCGGGACCGCCGCGGCATGATCAGCGCCTATTTCGCGGCCATGATGACCATTATGGTCATTCTGATGGTGGGGGCGCTGGATTTGATGCGGGTGTCGCTGGTCAAGTCGCGGGCGCAATCGGCGCTGGATCTGGCGGTGTTGGCCGCCGGGCGTAATCTGGGGGCCGATCCGGCCGTCTGGGAGGCCGATGCCCAGGCCTATTTCACGGCCAATATGGGCACGTCCACCATGGGCGCCACCCTCACCGGCCCGACCGTCAGTACGCCGACGTCCGCGAACGGCGCGTCGCTGGTGCGCCTGGATGCCTCGGTCTCCGTGCCGCTGATGATCAGCGCCTTCACCCAAAGCGGCTCCATGAGTTTCAACATCGCGACGGTGGCCAGCCAGCGCACCTCGACCAATCTGGAAATGGTGCTGGCCATCGATACCACCGGTTCCATGGCGGATGGTGGCAAGATGGCCTCGGCCCAGAAGGCGGCGAAGCTGGCGGTCACCACACTGCTGGGCACGTCCGGCGGCGGCAGCGTCTATCTGGGGGTGGTGCCGTTCAACGAAACCGTCAATGTGGGCAATACCGCCACCACCCGTACCTGGCTGGATACCACGACCCAAAAGCAGCCGCCGTTCTCCATCACCGGGCAGTGGCAAGGCTGTTTGATGGAACGCAAGATCGGCACCGCCGGAACCTATCTGCTGGACGATACCCCCCGGACCGGCGGCCTGTTCAAGGCCTATGGCGCAACCAAATCCAGCAAGGACAAAAAAGGGGTGTGGACCGAGGATTATGTCCAATACTACGACGGGTACATGAACCCCCAGGACGGATGCCCGGCTTCCTCGACCCGCTTCCTGACGGCCAATCCCGCAGGCATGAGCACGGCCATCGACAACATGAAGGCGAGTGGCAGCACCATGATCGCCAGCGGGCTGGTGTGGTCGTGGCGCATGCTGTCGCCTCAATGGCGCGGCACCAATGGTTGGGGGGATGCCACCCTGCCGCAGAATACTTCGGCCAGCCTCAACAAGGTGGTGGTGCTGTTGACCGATGGCGACAACGCCGTCTGGAGTTGGAAGCCGGATTATTGGAAAGAAGAGTATTATTTCTACAGCCCCTTCGGCAACGCCAGGAACGTTCCCTATACCACCAATGGCAAGACAGCGGTTTACGGTGACCTGACCGGCGAGAACAACGCCATTGCCGACCGTCTGGTATGGAACAACATGAAGACCACCGACACCAATTACGTCGCCTCGCTGTGCACGCGGATGAAGGCCGCGGGCATCATCCTCTTCACCATTCCCTTCGGCAGCGACATCTCCAGCGGCACCGCGACGATGCTGAAGGGGTGTGCCAGCGACAGCTCGAAATATCTACGGGCTTTGACTGATGAAGAGTTGCAGAAATCGTACAACACTGTCATTAAAACGCTCAGCGAACTGACCATCATCCAGTGATACGCGTAGCCCAGGAGATGTCTTCCGCCATGACCCGATCGCCGCGAACCACGCCAGACAGCCCCCTGCAGGCCGGGGGGGCAAAGTGCTATTACTGGGTGTGCGCATCGATCATGATGGATGCCGATGACCGCGCCGATGCGCGGGTGCTGGAGCGGGTCTATGCTGCCCTGTCCTGCGCCCAGGGCGACGGATGCGTGCGGGCCGGGGATTGCCGTGAACTGACCCTGGCGGCGCTGGGCCGGTTGCTGCAAAACCGTCCGCGCGGCTGATCTTTCTGCCCTGGGCTGTGATTCAAACTCTCATGCGGTTGAGAGCCCGGTCAGTCCGTTACAGGGCCGGGTTCAGCCAGACCTGTACGCCGTCTTCGAAGGAGATGCGGCCGAACGGTGTGGCGCACTCGGTATAGCAACCGTAATCCCACACAGGCTGCCAGCCGAGGCCATGGAAGAGTTCACGCAGGCCGTACTCGACCGCGCGGCTATGGGTGCCTATGTGGACCCGCTTGACCTTTTTGTCGAGGGCTTGGCGGGCGGCGACAAATACCTTCAGTTCTTCGTTCTGAACGTCGGCGTCGATAAAATCGACAAAGTCATAGGGCTCGAGCAGCGTTTCCAAAGGAATGCCGGGCTTTGCCACCTTGTGGGTTTGGGTCCATGTATCGGCAACGATCGCCTGTCCCCACCATGCCTGGGGATCGCCCTCGGCGAACATCACCTCGCAATGCTGTGCCGTCACGGCCGCCTCGATCAGCCTGTGGTCGACCGGATTGATACCGTTGTTAAAGAAATGCTCGTGCATCATTTGGAAATGGGCGGTATCGGCTTCGATGCCCAGCAGGTGGCACGGCAGCGGCGCCTGGGCGTGGTCGTTGGCGGCAAGGGCCTGGATCGCCTTATAACCGTTGACAAGCCATCGTCCGTAGCCAGCCCCCAGTTCCAACATGGTGAATGAACCTCGAGCGTCAACAGCCGCATGCAATAGGCAGAGCCATTCCATAAACTCTTCGTTGACCTCTGGAATGTCGGCCTGGACATGGGCGGGAGCATCCGGCTCAGCCGATCCGACGAAGGAACGCCGGGTCAGTACCCCCAGGAAATTGGCGTACAGGCCACCACTAACCGTGCCCTCCCAGCGCCCGAATCGCTCGAAGATACGGGCGTGGGCCAGGGTGCCGGTGGTCGTCAGTTTTTCAGGGGGGTATCCCTGGGCCGCTTTGGCCAATTCTTGCCCTAACAATTCATAGGCGGGAACGTGGTCGGGCGTGTTGGCGATAATGGCGCGGGCGATGAAAACGATTTCCTCGGATCGTCCCAAAGCGCGCAGCGCCCAGCCCATGCGGTCCAGATACCCGGCGTCGTCCAGGCCAAGCTGGGCAGCATCTTTGAAATGTTCGGTGGCCGCGCCGCTCCCGTGCTGCGCAAAAGTGATAATGCCCAGGGCCGCGGTGTACTCGCTGCTGTTGGGCGCGGCCTGCAGCAGCAGAGCAAGCAGTTGATTCGCCCGCTCGCGGTTGTTCAGCTGGACGTATGTGTTAATGGCGTTGAGCAGGAGGCTTGGCTGTCGCTCGCCCGCTGCGATGCTGCGTTCATAAGCCTCGGCTGCGTCGATCGGGCGTTTCAGATTGGCATAGGCGTTGCCCAGGTTGAGCCACACCGCCCGATTGCTCGGTACGAGCCGAGAGCAATGTTCAAGGTAGGGCAAGGCTTCGTGGTGTCGGCCTAACTTGACCAGTGCCCAGGCCAGATTGAAGCTGCATTCCCAATGCGTGGCGGACCGGTCAAGTTGTTGCCGGAAAAGTTCGGCTGCTTGTGCATGTTTCCCTGTTTGCAAGCAGGCCACACCAATTTCGTAGCGCAGCTCTGCATGCTCTGGGGCGGCGTCAAGGGCGCATTCCAGCAGACCGATGGCAGCCTCGCCGCCCCCGTCCTGCAGGCGGATTTTTCCCAGAAGGCGCAAGGCCTCCACGTGCTTGGGCTCCCGCGTCAGCAATTTCTCTGCAATTGCAGCTGCGCCGGGAATGTTGCCATCCCGAATACTCTGAATGGCGTTCTCAAAGGTTATGTTCATGAGGGAGCCGCTATCTCTAAAGCTGAAAAAATATTACTAATAGGAGAGTTTGCGCAAGAGGCTTCCCATTATTCGCAAGGGCAGGGGCAAGGATTGACGGTTTTGCGGTAACGGGGCGCGCCAGATTCCTGCCACAGGGTGCCACGCATGCCGCAGGCCTCTGCAAAGAGCCGTGTTGAATCATGCGAGCCCCAGTCCGCGCCCCCCTTGTCAACAGAACCTGGGGCAGTACGGCTACTTCTCCATTGCCTGCTTATTGGCTATGATGGCGGTGGCGGCGCCTGGGGCGCCGGTTGTTCCATGGGCGGGCGGTATGCCGAAGAACATTCTGATTGTGGACGACAGCAAGTTTTCGCGGCTGTCGCTCAGGGCGATCATCGCCGACAAGTTTCCCGAGTTTTACATCTGCGAAGCGGCCAACGGCACCGAGGCCCTGGCCATCGCCGACGAGATGCTGCTGGATGTGGTGTTCCTGGACTACAACATGCCGGGCGACGACGGCCTGACCGTCGGCCGCGCCATTCATGCGCGGCAGCCGACGGCGCGTCTGGCCATGGTCACCGCCAACGTCCAGGGCGTGCTGGCCGAGGAAGTGCGGGCGGCGGGCATCGAGTTCATGGGCAAGCCCATCCGGGCCGAGGCCATCGTCGACTTCCTGAGCCGGGCATCGTCATGAAGATCGACCTGAACGAGATGGAGCGTGACGTCGTCACCGAGTTGTTCAACATCGGTGTCGGGCATGCTGCCGCTGCGTTCGGGCAATTGACCCGCGAAAAAGTGCAATTGGCGGTGCCGCGGGTGGACATCGTCTCTTACGCCGAGGCGGCGTCGCAACTGGCCGAGGCCACCGGCGAACCGATGATCGGCATTCGCCAGGATTTCGAAGGGCCGCTGACCGGCGTCGCGGCACTGATCTTTCCCGAGCGGCGCAGTCTGGAAATCGTGCGCGCCGCCATCGACGACCGCTTCCCGCTGGACGACGTCAGCGAGCTGGAGCGCGAGACGCTGCTGGAAATCGGCAACATCATCCTGAATTCCTGTCTGGCCTCCATTTCCGACATGCTGGGGATGACCACGGCGGCGTCGCTGCCCCATCTGGTGCACAGCGCCCCCACGGACCTGCTGGACAATCTGTCGGCGCGCAGCACCTCCATCGACCGCATCGTGCTGTTCCTGCATATCGATTTCAGCGTCAGCCGTCTGAATGTCAGCGGCTATCTGCTGTTCATCCTGGGGGTCGAGGGCTCGGCCCGTTTCCTGGATGCGGTGCGCGGGCTGATCGACCGCTCGGGGCATGGCTGATGATCCTGCCCGCCAACATCATCGACGGATTGGACAGCGGCGTCGTGGTGTTGGACGCCACGCGCCGGGTCGTGGTGTGGAACGCCTGGATGGCGGCGCGCTCCAGCCTGGCGGCGGAAACGGCGCGCGGCCGCGATCTGCTGGAAATCTTTCCCGAACTGGCGGGCTCGCATCTGCTGGCGGCGGTGGATCGCGCCTTGCGTCATCGCCTGCCAACCGTCATGTCGCACAATCTGCACCCGCGGGTGCTGCCGCTGTTCAGCCGTCATGGCGCCAGCATCGAGCCGGTGGAGCAGTCGGTGGTGGTGCGGCCCATGTCCGACGGTGGCGTTGCCGGGTGTCTGATCCAGATCACCGACATCACCTCGGCGGTCAAGCGCGACCGGCATCTGCGCGACGTCACCGTCTATAACCGCACCCTGTTCGAGATGGCCGTGGACCCCATGGCGACGGTGGACCGGGGCGGCATCCTGCTGGACGCCAATCCGGCGTTCGAGGTGTTGGCGGGGATTCCGCGCCAGAGCTTGCTGGGCAGCCGCTTCGACGCTCTGTTCACCAAATCGGTGGATGCCGGGCGTCTGGTTGCCCGTGCCTTGGCCGAGGGCCGGGCGACCGATGTTTTGCTCAGCCTGCGCCATGCCGGGGGCGGCGATCGCCATGTGTCGCTCAGCGCCGCCACCGTGCCCGCCCGCAGTGACGGCGGCAGCGTGGTTTTCCTAGTGGCGCGCGACCTGACCGAGCGCATCGAGGCCGAGCGCGAACTGGCCAAGAAGACCCGCATCATCGAACGGTCCAACGCCGAACTGGCGCAATTCGCCTATGTGGTGTCACACGATCTGCGCCAGCCGTTGCGCACCATCAGCAGCTTCCTGACCCTGATCGAGCGCCGCCTGGGCAGCGATATCACCGAGGAATTGCGGGAATTCATCGGCTTCGCCGTGGATGGCGCCAAGCGCATGGACCGGCTGATCGTCGATCTGCTCAATTACTCGCGCATCGGCCGCCAGGGCGCGCCGTTCGAGGAACTGGAACTGGGCGGCATCCTGGCCGAGGCCATGGCCAATCTGGGCATGATCATCGTCGAGGCCCGGGCCGAGATCACTGTTCCCGAGCATCTGCCCATGGTCCAGGGTTGCCGGACGGAACTGGTGCGGCTGTTCCAGAACCTGATCGCCAACGCCATCAAATACGCCGCCGCCGACCGTCCGCCGCAGGTCGAGGTGGCTTGCCGCGATGATGGCGATACTTGGCTGCTGTCGGTGCGTGACAACGGTATCGGCATCCCCGCCGACAGCCTGGAGCGGGTGTTCGGCCTGTTCCAGCGTCTCAGCGCCCCCGACCAGACCGAGGGCACCGGCATCGGTCTGGCGGTATGCCGCAAGATCGTCGACCGCCATCGCGGCCGCATCTGGGTGGAATCCGAGATCGGCTCCGGCTCGACCTTCTTCGTCACCCTGCCCAAGGACGGCCTGATCGATTAATCCTCCGGCCGCAGGGTGACCGTGAAGGTGCTGCCCTGGCCGGGGGTCGAGGTTACCGTGACGGTGCCGCCGTGGTTGTCCGCCACCCGCTTGACGATGGCCAGTCCGATGCCGGTGCCCTGGTATTTGCTGGCGCCGTGCAGCCGCTGGAAGATGCGGAAGATGCGGTCGAAATATTGCGGCTCGATGCCGATGCCGTTGTCGGTGACGCTGACCGCGATCATGGTGCCCTGGCGTTCCGCCCGCACCTGGACGCGGGGCGGCCGGTCGGCGGCACGGTATTTCAGCGCGTTGCCGATCAAATTTTGGAACAGCCGCGCCAACTGGCCGCCCTCGCCCAGGATTGTCAGGTCGGGATCGACCGTCACTTCGACCGTAACGTCGTCGCCCGGGGTCAGAATCTCCAGCGCGGCGGCGATGGGTTGCACCAGGGGCAGGGGCATCAGCGCGGTGTCCACGCGGGTGACGCGGGAAAAAGCCAGCAAATCCAGGATCAGCGAATCCATGCGCTGGGCGCCGTTGCGGACATAGGCCATGAACTCGCGGCCGTCATCGTCCAGCAAATCCATGTAGCGGCGTTCCAGCAGGCCGATATAGCTGGAAATCTGGCGCAGCGGTTCGCGCAGATCGTGGCTGGCCACATAGGCGAATTGTTCCAGTTCCTCGTTGGACCGGCGGATGGTGGCCATATGGGCCTCGATCCGCGCCTTGTCCTCCACCTCTTCGGTGATGTCGCGGGAAAAGATCGCCAGCCAGGCGGCGCCGTCGGGATTGGGCACCGGCGTGATGGTGTTCATCAGATGGCGGCCGCTGCGCACATCGCGCAGCACCATGGTCTGACCGTCGCGCGCCACCTGTTCGCAGGCGGCGCGGCGCCGGGCTGCCACGTCGGGCGGGAACAGGGTGAACAGGTCGTGGCCGCACACGTCCTCGACATTATGGCCGAAGCGTTCGGCGAACACCTGATTGCAGGCCAGCAGGCAGCCCGAGGTATCGATCAGCATGGTGGCGTCCGAGGTGGCGTTGAGCAGCGCTTGGACCAGGGCATGGCGGCGGACCTGCTCGCCCTCGGCCCGGCGGCGGTCGGACACGTCGTGCAGCACGCCCTCGGATCCGCCGCCTTCCTCCTCGGGCAAGGCGCGGGCGCTCAGCGACACCCAGACCGGGCGGCCATCGCGGTGGCGAAGCTGGATGTCGTGGCCGGTGATGCGCCCGCCCCGCGCGGCGACCAATTGGACCACCAACTGGCGTTGGCCGGGGTCAACGTAGAAGCTGGTGTCGTCCCGTCCCAGCACCTCGTCCTGCCGCCAGCCCAGCAATGCCTCGACCGAGCGGGACACCAGCACCACCCGGCCGCTGCCGTCGGTGCGGTAGAACACGTCGGTCATGTTGTCGAGCAGGGTTCGCAGGTCCTGCTCGGGGTGCCGGCGATCGGGTGGGGTCATCAGGCCTCCGCCACGGGATGGGGAAAGTGTAGTGCATCCCCATCATTGGGCGAAAGGGGGCTTATCCTCCCAAATGGCAGGTAAACGGCAGGAATTCCGCCACAACTTGCTCATAGAGCGCACGCTTGAATGGGACGATCAACCCAGGAACGTCGGTCAGCTTCGTCCAGCGCCATTCCGAGAATTCCGGGTGCTCGGTGGCGATGTTGATATCGGAATCGCTGCCCAGGAAACGCAGGGCGAACCATTTCTGCTTTTGTCCGCGCCAGCGGCCATGCTGCCAGGAATCGGCCACGTCGTGCGGCAGGTCATAGGAAAACCAGTTGCGGCTTTCGCCGATGATCTCGGCCTTGGCGGTGCCGATTTCCTCTTCCAATTCGCGCATGGCGGCGGTCGCCGGGTCTTCGCCGTCGTCAATGCCGCCCTGGGGGAATTGCCAGGCGTTTTCCTTGGTGTCCAGGCGCTTGGCGGTAAAGACCAGACCCTGGGCGTTGAACAGCACCAGACCCACATTGGGGCGGTAGGGGCGGTCGTGATAGGGGATCAATTTGCTCATGACTTCCCGGTCTGCTTGACGGTGGCTGAGGCGGGGGCCAGGGCGATTCCCTGGTCGTTCAGCCGTTCGAACCAGCCCAGCAGCCGGTCGAAGGCCACCGGGCGGGGGCTGACCACCAGCAGGCCGCTGCCGCTGTCCTTGGCGGCCTTGGCGGCGGCGCTCAGGCGGGCCTCGATGGCGTCGCGGAACAAATCCACGTCGATGCTGGCGGTGACGGCGGCGTGCGGCATGTCCAGATCGACCTTGGCGCCCTCGGCGGCGAAGGCCATGCCGCGATCCTTCAGCGCGATCAGCACCGGCCCCAGCTTGGCCGAGCGTACGAAGGCGCCGTCAGGGGCCAGCACGCCCACGGCGCCGGGCACGCGGGCCAGCACCTGCTCCAGGCGGCTGATATTCTCTTCCGGCGGGTTGGCCACCAGCAGGCCCCACGGACCGGGATCGCGGGCGGGGAAACCCACCGCCTCGGCGGGCAGCATGACCATGACCTCGTGGCCGAAATCGCGGGCGCGCTTGACCCATTTGTCCAGCGCCCCGGCATAGGGACTGAAGGCCAGGGTGATTTCGGGCGGCAATTTGGTGATGGCCGCCTCGGTGGCGTCCTTGTCCAGCCCCAATCCGGTCACCACCACCGCCAGACGCGGCTTGTTGCCCGCGTTCTCGAACGGCCGCGAATAGACTTTCCACGGCTGGCGGCCGTCGCGCGGCACCACCGGCAGCGGGCCATAGGCGCTTTGCCGCCACAATCCGTCCACCGGAACCGCCGACAGGGCCACGGGCGGCGTGGCGCGGGCGGGCAGCGAGGCATAGGTCGGCGCCTGATAGGCGGCGGCGGGAATGGGCTGATCCAGTGTCTTGGGCGTAGGGACCGGGACGGTGGCGGGCACCGGCGGAATGGGCGGCGGCGCGATCACCGGTGGCGGTGGCGGCAGGGCGGCCAGTTCCGGTTTGGTGGGGTCCGGCTTGGCGGGCTCGGGCTTGGGTTCGGCCTTGGGCAAGGGCGGCGTCATGGGCATGGCCGCCACGCCCGCCGCCTCAGGTTTCGCGGTGGGCTCGCCCGTCAGCGGCGGCGGCGTCAGGCTGGGGGCGCCCGACGCGCCGGGCGGGGTCAGCAGCGGTCCGGCACCCAAAGCGGGCGGCGGCGGTTCCGCCGTCTTGCCGCCCAGGCCCGGCATCTGCATGGCCAGCCGGGGCTGGTCGCCGATATCCAGCAGGGCGATGACGTCGCGGGTATCCATGTTGGACAGCACATAGGCGCCGCCGCCCAGGCCGCCGCCCAACAGCAGCACCAGCAGGCCCAGCAGCAGCGGACGCAAATTGACGCGGCGACGCGGCTCCGGTTCCACGGAGGCGATCATCCGGTCCGCGATCAGATCCTCGTCGTCCAACGAGAGCATGGTCACCCTTAAAAGCACCGAAACCGTCACATGATGCCAGACCATGCGGACGGTTCGGTTAAGAATTCAATAAGTTGCGGCGCCCCCACCCCGACCCTCCCCCGGAGAACCGGGGGAGGGAGCATTTTTCCCCCTCCCCCGCAGGCGCGGGGGAGGGCCGGGGTGGGGGAAACTCCCGGTCAGTTGCCCGGACGGTACAGCGACAGGCCGCGGATCAGGTCCAGCGCGCGGGCGAGCTGGTAGTCCTGGGCCGGGTCGCCCATCTTGATGGCCACCGGCAATTGCTTGCCTTCGGCGCCGTCCTCGGCGGGGGCGGCCTTGGTTTCCGGCGCGGGCGCCGGAGCGGCGGCCGGGGCCTTGTCCTTGGCGCCGTCCTTGGCATCCTTGCCGTTCTTGGCGTCGGGGTTGGACAGCGCCTTGCGCAGCGAGGCCTCGCTGCGGCGGTCACGCTCGCCGCCCAGCGGCTCGACCTTGGACTGGAACACCTTGATGTCGGGCTCGATGCCCACCGCCTGGATGGAGCGGCCCGAGGGGGTGTAGTAGCGCGCGGTGGTCAGGCGCATGGAGCCGTGGCCCGGCAGCGGGATCAGGGTCTGCACCGAGCCCTTGCCGAACGAGCGGGTGCCCAGCAGCAGGGCGCGGCGGTGGTCCTGCAACGCACCGGCGACGATTTCCGAGGCCGAGGCCGAACCGTCGTTGATCAGCACCACCAGCGGCAGGCCATCGGCGATGTCGCCGCCACGGGCGTTGAAGCGCTGGGTGTCTTCGGCCTTGCGCGAGCGGGTCGAGACGATCTCGCCCTTTTCCAGGAAGTCGTCGGACACGGCGATGGCCTGATCCAGCAGACCGCCGGGATTGTTGCGCAGGTCGATGACGTAGCCCGCCAGGTCCTTGCCGATGGACTTCTTCAGCTCGCCCACATGCTTGACCAGATCGTTGTGGGTGGTCTGGCTGAACTGGGTGATGCGGATGTAACCGATATTGCCCTCGGGGTGCGAGCGCACGGTTTGGATGCGGATCACCGCGCGGGTCAGCTTGACGTCGAACGGCTCGGCGGCGGCGCGGCGGATGGTCAGCTTGATGTCGGTGTCGGCGCGGCCGCGCATGCGGTCCACCGCCTCGGACAGGGTCAGGCCCATGACCGGCTCGCCGTCCAGATGGGTGATGAAGTCACCCGGCTGGATGCCCGCGCGGTAGGCCGGAGTGTCGTCGATGGGCGATACCACCTTGACCCAGCCGTTTTCCATGGTGACCTCGATGCCAAGGCCGCCGAACTCGCCCTTGGTGCTGATCTCCATGTCGCGCGAGTTCTTTTGGTTCAGATAGCTGGAATGGGGGTCCAGCGAGGTCAGCATGCCGTTCAGCGCCGCCTCCACCAGTTCCTCATCGTTCACCGGCTCGACATAGTCCGAACGGACTTTGTCGAACACGTCGGCGAACAATTCCATCAGCTTATAGGTTTCCTTGCGCTCGGCCGCGTGGGCGGGAACAAGCGAGGTGCCGGCCAGCAGGGCAACCGCACCCGCCGCAATCAGAGTCTTGCGAATCATCCACCAACCTTACTTTTTTGAGCGGTGAGCCAAGGCAATGGGTTCACGGGCTGGCCATTTCGGCGCAGCTCGACATACAGCGTGGGTTTGGCCTCGTCCTGACCCATGATCCCGACGGGTTCTCCCGGCTGTAGACGCTGCCCGACGCTGGCGTCAATGCGGGCCATCCCCGCGAGGAGCGTATGATAGCCCTCGCTGTGTTCGATGATCAAGAGCAGGCCATAACCACGGAACGGGCCGGAAAAAACAACCTGTCCGTCATAGGGGGCGATGACCTGCGCGCCCTGGCGGGTGGCGATCTCCAGACCCTTGGTGACGACACCCACATCGTTGGTCTGGCCGTAGCGGGTGATGACGCGGCCACGGGCCGGAAACAGCATATGACCCTGGCCCTGGCTGAACGAGCGTTCGGACGAGGCGGGGCGGGCGGCGGCGGCCTCGCGCGTGGCGGTTTCCAAGGCGCGGGCGGCTTTTTGTGCCGCCAGTTCCTTTTCGCGCGCCTCGGCCTGGGCCTTCTGCTCGGCTTCGCGCGCGGCGCGGGCCTGGGCCATTTCCCGTTCCTTGCGTTCCTTTTCCGCCTTCTTCTCGGCGATCTCGGCCTCGCGCGCTGCCTTCTGTGCCGCCAGCTCGGCCTCGCGCGCCGCCTTCTGCGCGGCGATCTCGGCCTCGCGCGCGGCCCGTTCGGCGGCGGCTTTGGCGGCGGCCTCGGCCTCGCGGCGTTTGCGCTCGTCCTCCAGCCGCAGCAGCAGGTCGCGCAAATCCTCGGCCTCGCCCGCCAGTTTTTGCAGCCTTTGCTCGGCGGCGTCGGATTCGGCCAGGGCGGCGGTTTGCAGGCTGGATTTGCGCACCCACAGATCCTTGAGGCGCGAATGCTCACCCTCCAGCCGGGTGGCGGTGGTGGCGATGCGTTTCTTTTGCGCGACGATATCGGCGCGGACCCGCGACATCATGTCGATCTCGCCCTTGAGGTCCTGGGCGGATCGTTCGATCTGCGGCACGGCCGAACGCAGCAGGATGGCCGAGCGCACGGTATCGGCCGGAGTCTGCGGCTGGGCGATCAGCGCCTCGGTCGGGCGCCAGGCCAGGCGTTGCAGGGCGGTCAGCACGCCGGTCATCTGCTGCGAGCGGCGTTGCAGGGTCTCGCCCCTGTCGGCCTCCAGCCGTTTCAGGTCTTCAAGCTGGGTTTCCAGCTCGTTCAGCACTTCCTCGCTTTCCTGGGCGGCACGGGCCGAGGCGACCATGTCGCTGCGGATTTGCGCCAGCTCGTCGGAAATGGAGCGGGCCTTGCGTTTGATTTCCTCATGCTCGGCCCGCGACCGCTTCAACTGGTCTTCCAACTCGTGCAGACGGCGGTCGGCGGCGGCCGGGTCGGGCGCCTGCGCCCAACCCGGACCCGCCGCCAGCCCCATCAGCAGGACCGGCACCGCAAGAAGCGTGTTACTCCGCCGCACGGCGGCCCGACAGCAGGGCGCGGCCGGTCATCTCGGCGGGTTGCGGCAGGCCCAGCAGCGACAGCAGGGTCGGGGCCACGTCGGCCAGACGGCCGTTGCTCAGGCCGCTGTCAGCCGGGCCGTTGACCAGCAGCACATCCACCGGGCCGGTGGTGTGGGCGGTATAGGGTTCGTGGGTGTCGGGATCGGTCATCATCTCGGCGTTGCCGTGGTCGGCGGTCACCAGCATGACGCCGCCCGCCGCCGTGATGGCGGTTTCCAGCCGGGCGAGGCAACCGTCCACGGTGTGGGCGGCCTTCATGGCGGCGTCCAGCATGCCGGTATGGCCGACCATGTCGCCGTTGGCGTAGTTGACGACGATCAGGTCGTACGTGCCGCTGCCGATGGCCTCCACCAGCTTGTCGGTGACCTCGGGGGCCGACATCTCGGGCTGCAGGTCGTAGGTGGCGACCTTGGGGCTGGGCACCAGGATGCGGTCCTCGCCGTCATAGACCTGTTCGCGGCCGCCGTTGAAGAAGAAGGTGACGTGGGCGTATTTCTCGGTCTCGGCGATGCGCAACTGGGTCTTGCCCGCGCCGCTGACCACCTCGCCCAGCAGGTTGGTCAGGGTTTCCGCCGGGAACAGCGTCTGGAAGAACGCGTTCAAATCCTTGGAATACTCGGTCAATCCCAGGCGCGCCGCCAAGGTGGGGACGCGGGCGCGGGCGAAGCCGTCGAAAGCCGGGTCCACCAGGGTGTGCAGAATCTCGCGGGCGCGGTCGGCGCGGAAATTGCCCATCAGCAGGCCGTCGCCGTCCTGCATGCCCGCGTAATCGCCGATCACCACCGGCAGCACGAATTCGTCGGTCTTGCCCGCCGCGTAGGATTCGTCGATGGCCGCCAGCGCGTCGGCGGCGCGCGGCCCCTGGCCCAGGGCCATGGCATCGAAGGCCAGTTGCACGCGGTCCCAACGCTTGTCGCGGTCCATGGCGTAATAGCGGCCCGAGACGGTGGCGATCACCGCCTTGGTGCCCTTCAGATCGTTCTGGAATTTGGCGACGAAGTCGCGGGCCGAGCTGGGCGGCGTGTCGCGGCCGTCCAGGAAGGCATGCACGGCGACCTTGACCCCCGCCGCGTCGGCGATGCGGGCCAGGGCGGCCAGATGGTCCTGGTGCGAGTGCACGCCGCCGGGGCTCAGCAGGCCCAGGATGTGCAGGGTGCCGCCGTTGGCTTTCAGCTTGGCCAGGGTCTCGCCCAGCAGCGGATGGGCGGCCAGCGAGCCATCGGCCACCGCCTGATCGATGCGCGGCAGGTCTTGCATGACCACGCGCCCGGCGCCCAGGTTCATGTGCCCCACTTCCGAATTGCCCATCTGCCCGTCGGGCAGGCCCACCGCCAGACCCGAGGTCAGCAGCAGGGCGCGCGGCACCGTCGCCATCAGCCGGTCCCAGGTGGGGGTGTCGGCCAGGGCGATGGCGTTGTCGGTGGGATCGTCGCGATGGCCCCAACCGTCAAGGATGCACAGGACGACGGGGCGCGGGGAATGGGCTTGCTTGGTCATGGCGGGCGCTGGTCTGAGGCTCTTTGGTTGATCTGATCTGGTCCGCGAAAGCGGCTGGCGCAAGCCTATACCTTTTCACGGGCCGGGGCCATGCGGTTGGGGAGGGGGCGTCACAAGGCGCCGGTCGCGTATGCAACCATACGGGTGTAATGATGTTGTATTGTCGCCCAAAGAGGGCGTTCCTGGGGAGGGGACCCGATGCCGACCTTCGATCTTTACCAACAGACCTTCACGCTGTCGCTGGCCATCAACTCCGCCAGCGGTTCCACCGGTTCCGCCGCCGAGGTGGCCGACATCCTCAAGGGCAAGCTGACCACCCTGCTGACCACCGCCGACGTGCAGCAACTGATCGGCACCTGGACCCTGGCCTGGGGCCCGGCGGTGTGGGAACACCCGCTGGACCTGCGCGGCTATGCCGACAACGCCGTGGCGGTGTTCCACAATGCCGACAGCAACACCTATGTCTGCGCCATCGCCGCCACCAACGCCAATTCGGTGTTCGACTGGACGGTCGAGGATTTCTGGGTCAGCGACAAGGTGCGCTGGCTCTATAACCCGGCCCTGGGCACGCCGTGGATTTCGGCGGCGACCAATTTCGGCATCGGCGTGCTGCTGTCGCTGCGCGACCCGGCCACCGGGACCTATCTGTCCGATTTCCTGCATTCGGCGGCGTCCACCAAGGCGACGCTGATCTTCGCCGGGCACAGCCTGGCCGGGGCGCTGTCGCCGACTTTGGCCATGGTGCTGTACGGCACCGCCGCCCAGCGCGCGGCGTGGCAGAACGTCTATGTCTATCCCACCGCCGGGGCGACGCCGGGCAATCTGGCGTTCTCCGCCGCCTTCGCCGCCCAATTCCCGGCACCCACGCCGGGGGCGCAGCCGTGGCAGCGCTGGAACACCTTGTTGTGGAACGATCTCGACGTGGTGCCGCACGCCTGGGAAGCCATCAATATGGCCCGTGTGCCGTTCCTCTATACCGGGGCCGATGCGGTCAAGGTCGAAGTCGGTGCCATCGTCGCCTATGCCCTGTACGAGGCTGGGCTGGACTATATCCAATTGCCGAACTTCCAGCTCAAGGGCACCCAGCATTCGGCGTCGGTGGATGACCTCACGGCGTTCTTCGCCGAGCTGTTCTATCAGCACGTCCCCGCCTATCTGACGCTGATCGGCGTGACCGAACTGGAGCCCTATCTGAAGCAACTGCCGCAGCAGCCGGACGATTCCTCGGCCCAGGCGGCGCTGAGTGCCGCCCAGGCCAACGCCTCGGCGGTGGCGGCATCGGCGGTTCCGGCGGCGTTGAAGGCGGCGCTCTGACCGGGGGCGAACACATGTCGGGGGCTTTTGCCCCCGAGCCTTCCCGTGCTTGACACGGGCATCTGTCGTGGTGCCGACATGGATCGCCGGGTCAAGCCCGGCGATGACGGAAGGACAAGGAAAAGCATCCGTGCCCATCCGCGCGCCGCGAAGCGGCTATCCGTGGAATCCGTGTCTCATGAAAGGAAAGAGCCGGGGCAACGGCCCCGGTGGGGCACTTCGCCGCTAACATCCCTTTCTGAACCAGATTCAGTTACCGCCACCCGACCTCCTTGGCGAAGCCGTCCAGCGCGTGTTGCAGGTGCAGCCATTCGGCTGGGGGCAATTCGCCCTTGGCCTTGGCGGCAGCTTGGGTTTCCGCCACCGCCTGGGCCAGGGGCGGCAGGCCGACCTTGGCGCGGCGCTGGTCCACCTCGGCTTCGTTCTCGATGGGCAGCGGGCTGAGGATGCAATCGTCGTCCCAATCCATCTGGGTGCCGTAAATCTGCGGCCGCCCTTCCAGGCTGCGGATGCGGTCTTCCAGGGTGGCGGCGTGCCAGGCCGGGATGTCGCCGCGATTGGACGCCGATTTCATCAGGGTCAGGCAGCGGCGCAGGAAGTTGGGGCGCGAGATGGCGTGCACGGCGATCTGGAACGCCGCCAGCACGCCGTCCTCGCCGCTTTCGAACTGGCTGGGCCAGCCGTCTTCATCCACCAGCAATTCCAGCTCGCGGGCATTGGCTTCGTGCAATTCGCGCATGCTGGGGTGGTAGCCGTCGAACAGATGGCCGGACAGCGCCAGCTGCGTGCGCAGGCGGCTGTCGTTTTCGGCCAGACGGATCAGAACGTCACGCATCGGGGAATGTCCATCGGTGACGGGGGTAGCTACCCCTGGCACATAAACCCTTTTGCCCTCGCCGTCCATCGGGCATAAGCCTGTGCGGGGCAGCAATACCAAAAGAAACGGCGGCACCCGCAAGTGCCGCCGTCCAGGAAAACGGAAGCGCGTCTTAGCCGCGCGCTCCCGACAGCAGGCCGCGGGCGATGACCTGGGCCTGAATTTCCGCCGCGCCCTCGAAGATGTTCAGGATGCGGGCGTCACAGAGGATGCGGCTGATCTGGTATTCCTCGGCATAGCCGTTGCCGCCGTGGATCTGCAACGCGTTGTCGGCGTTGGACCACGCCACGCGGGCGCCCAGCAGCTTGGCCATGCCCGCCTCGATGTCGCAGCGGTGGCCGCCGTCCTTCTCGCGCGCCGAGAAATAGGTGAGCTGGCGGGCGACCATGGTTTCCACCGCCGACCACGCCACCTTGCAGGCGACGCGCGGGAATTTGTACAGCGGCTTGCCGAACTGGACGCGGTCCTTGGCGTATTGCAGGCCGACCTCCAGCGCGTTCTGGGCGACGCCCACGGCGCGGGCGGCGGTCTGGATACGGGCCGATTCGAAGGTCTCCATCAACTGCTTGAAGCCCTGGCCCTCGACCCCGCCCAGCAAATTGGCGGCGGGGACCTTGAAGCCGTCGAAGCCCAGTTCGTATTCCTTCATGCCGCGATAGCCCAGCACCTTGATCTCGCCGCCGGTCATGCCGGGGGTCGGGAACGGCTCGGCCTCGGTGCCGCGTTGCTTGGGGGCCAGCAGCATGGACAGGCCGCGCCAATCCTTGGTGTCGGGATTGGTGCGCACCAGCAGCGTCATCAGATCGGAACGGCTGGCATGGGTGATCCAGGTCTTGTTGCCGGTCACCACCCAGTCATCGCCGTCCTTGACGGCACGGGTGCGAAGCGAGCCCAAATCCGAGCCGGTGTTGGGCTCGGTGAACACGGCGGTCGGCAGAATCTCGCCCGAGGCGATCTTGGGCAGCCATTCCTGCTTCTGTTCCTCGGTGCCGCCCAGGCGGATCAGTTCACCGGCGATCTCGGCGCGGGTGCCCAAGCTGCCGACGCCGATATAGCCGCGCGACAATTCCTCGGTCACCACGCACATGGCGGTCTTGCCCATGCCCAGGCCGCCGTATTCCTCGGGCAGGGTCAGACCGAACACGCCCATCTCGGCGACGCCGTTCAGCACCTCCAGCGGGATCAGCTCGTCCCTGAGGTGCCATTCGTGGCAATGGGGCGCCACCTCGGCCTCGACGAACTTGCGGAACTGGTCGCGGATCATCTCCAGCGTTTCATCGTCCAGGCCCAGATCACCGAAATGATGGCCGTCCTCGATCAGTTGGGCGATGCGCACGCGCACGGCGGGGGCGTTGCCCTGGCGGCGCAGCAGGCTCAGTTCCTCGCAATGGAACTTGTGGCAAATCTTGGTGTCCAGACCCAGTTCGGCGGGGCGGATGTATTCGCCCTGGCTCATGGGGATGCCGCCGAAAATCTGGGCGCCGTACTCGCCGAACGCCGCTTGCAGCATCAGCGATTCCAGTTCGCCCAAGCGGCCGGCCGCCTCCAGGCGCTTGGCCCATTCCAGCATCTGCTCCAGCGCCGCCACATAGGTGGACAGCCAGGCATAGCCGTGGGCGGCTTCCTGGTTGGCCTCGAACAGGGCGGAATCGATCTTGCCGTCCTTGCTCACCATGGCGGTGACGGCATCCTTGGCGGCGGCGTGCAGGCCGCGCAGGCTTTCAAGGGCGGTGGCGCAGGTGGGGATCAGGTTGGGCAGCAGCACGGTGGTCATCGGGCGTCCTCGGTCTGGGAAATCGGCCCCTCTCCCGCCGGGGCGGGAGAGGGGGAGGCTTCGGGCTTATTCGCCCTCGATGCAGTCTTCGATGGTGTAGCGGCCGGGCCGCTTGGCCTGGATCAGCACCGCCATGTTGCCGGGCTTGTGCAGGTTGCGCAGCATCTGCATGTGGGCCTTCGGGATGTCGTCCCACGAATAGCATTCCGACATGCACGGATCGATGCGGCGCTCGATCACCAGCTGGTTGGCCTGCGACGCCTGCAACAGGTTGGCGAAGTGGCTGCCCTGGATGCGCTTCTGGCGCATCCACACGAAGCGGGCGTCGAAGGTCAGGTTGAAGCCGGTGGTGCCGGCGCAGAACACCACCATGCCGCCGCGCTTGACCACGTTGCACGACACCGGGAAGGTGGCCTCGCCGGGGTGTTCGAACACGAAGTCGACGTCGTTGCCCTTGCCGGTGATGTCCCAGATGGCCTTACCGAACTCGCGCACCTTGCCCATGTACTTCTTGAAGACGTCCGGATCGCCGTCCACGTCGGGCAACTGGCCCCAGCAATCGAAGTCCTTGCGGTTGATCACGCCCTTGGCGCCCAGGCCCAGGACGAACTCGCGCTTGTCCTCTTCCGAGATGACGCCGATGGCGTTGGCGCCCGACACGGCGATCAGCTGGATGGCCATGGAGCCCAGGCCGCCCGCGGCGCCCCACACCAGCACGTTATGGCCGGGACGCAGAACGTGCGGACGGTGGCCGAACAGCATGCGGTAGGCGGTGGCCAGCGTCAGGGTGTAGCAGGCGCTCTCTTCCCAGGTCAGATGCTTGGGACGGGCCATCACCTGCTGCGCCTGGACGCGGGTGAACTGCGCGAACGAGCCGTCGGGGGTCTCGTAGCCCCAGATGCGCTGGGTCGGCGAGTTCATGGGGTCGCCGCCGTTGCATTCCTCGTCGTCGCCGTCGGTCTGGTTGCAATGCACCACGACTTCGTCGCCGACCTTCCAGCGCTTCACCTTGGCGCCGACCTTCCACACGATGCCCGAGGCGTCGGAACCGGCGATGTGATAGGACGCCTTGTGGTAGTCGAAGGGCGAGATCGGCTTGCCGAGAGCGGCCCACACGCCGTTGTAGTTGACGCCCGCCGCCATCACCATGATCAGCACTTCATGGGGATCGATTTCCGGGGTCTCGACCACCTCGACCTGCATGGCGGTGTCGGGGTTGCCGTGCCGCTCCTTGCGGATCGCCCAGGCGTACATCTGCCTCGGCACATGGCCCAGCGGCGGGATCTCGCCAAGCTCGTACAGGTCCTTAACCGTCTGTCCGGCCGAATTCGCCGCGTCGCTCATCCGAGTCTCTCCTCGTCTTCCGAAAACCACTCTGTTTGCCATCTCGGGGAATCTCTGGGGGATTCCCTTCATTCCGTCGCCGGGGCGGTTTGGTGCGTCCGGCCGTCTTTCGCGTTGTAGCGTTTTGCGGCTTTCTTCGCAATGCACAAAATGATAGTTTGTTTCGCGAAGGCCAAAGAACGGGAAATTTTAGGTCGTATGACCCGAGGCTTTCGTTAGGATGATGACCACGGCGCCCCAGCACGGCCCGAGCAGAGAAGGTGACGAGGAATGACGGAAAAGACCCCCGCCCGCGAGAAGCCCTGGCTGTTTCGCACCTATTCGGGCCACAGCTCGGCGGCGGAATCCAACAAGCTGTTCCGCACCAACCTGGGCAAGGGCCAGACCGGCCTGTCCATCGCCTTCGATCTGCCGACCCAGACCGGCTATGATTCGGATCACGTGCTGGCGCGTGGCGAGGTCGGCAAGGTCGGCGTGCCGGTGTGCCATATCGGCGACATGCAGACGCTGTTCCAGGACATTCCCCTGGAAAAGATGAACACGTCCATGACCATCAACGCGCCCGCCGCCTGGCTGCTGTCGCTGTATATCGCGACCGCCGAGAAGCAGGGTGCTTCGCGGGCCAGCCTGAACGGCACCACCCAGAACGACATCATCAAGGAATACCTGTCGCGCGGCACCTATATCTTCGGGCCGCAGCCGTCCTTGAAGCTGACCAGCGACGTCATCGCCTTCACCTACCGCGAGGTTCCCAAGTGGAACCCCATGAACGTCTGCTCGTACCATCTGCAAGAGGCGGGGGCGACGCCCGAGCAGGAACTGGCCTTCGCCCTGGCCACCGCCATCGCCGTGCTGGACACCGTGCGCCCGACGGTGCCCGAGGCGGACTTCCCGGTGGTGGTCAGCCGCATCTCGTTCTTCGTCAACGCTGGCATCCGCTTCATCACCGAGCTGTGCAAGATGCGCTCGTTCACCTATCTGTGGGACGAGATTTGCCAGACCCGCTACGGCATCACCGACGAGAAGGCCCGGCGCTTCCGCTATGGCGTCCAGGTCAATTCCCTGGGCCTGACCGAACCGCAGCCGGAAAACAACGTCTACCGCATCCTGCTGGAGATGCTGGCGGTGGTGCTGTCCAAGGATGCCCGCGCCCGCGCCGTGCAGCTTCCCGCCTGGAACGAGGCCCTGGGCCTGCCGCGTCCGTGGGACCAGCAATGGTCGCTGCGCCTGCAACAGATCATGGCCTATGAAACCGACCTGCTGGAATACGGCGACATCTTCAACGGCTCGACCGAGATCGCCCGCAAGGTCGAGGAATTGATGGCTGGCGCCCGCGACGAACTGGCCCGCATCGACGGAATGGGCGGCGCCGTGGCGGCGGTGGAATCCAGCTACATGAAGCAGAAGCTGGTGGAATCCAACGCGCGGCGCATCGCCGGGATCGAATCGGGCGAGCAGATCGTGGTCGGCGTCAACAAGTGGACCGAGACCGAGCCGAGCCCGCTGACCGGCGGCGACGGCTCCATCCTGACCGTCGATCCCAAGGCCGAGCAGGAGCAGATCGAGCGTCTGCGGGCATTCAAGGATTCCCGCGACAGCGCCGCCGTCAGCAAGGCCCTGGCCGAATTGCGCGCCGCCGCCAGCGAAGGTCGCAACGTCATGGAGCCCAGCATCGCCGCCGCCCATGCGGGCGTCACCACCGGCGAATGGTCGCAAACCCTGCGCGAGGTGTTCGGCGAATACCGGGCGCCGACCGGCGTGTCGCGGGCCTCGGCCAATTCCAAGGGCGACAAGATCGTCGCCGTCCGCGCCCAGGTGGATGCGGTGTCGGCCAAGCTGGGCCGCCGCATCAAGATGCTGGTGGGCAAGCCCGGCCTGGACGGCCATTCCAACGGCGCCGAACAGATCGCCGTGCGCGCCCGCGATGCCGGTATGGAAGTGGTGTACGAAGGCATCCGCCTGACCCCGGCCCAGATCGTCAACGCCGCGCTGGAGGAAGGCGTGCATGTGGTCGGCCTCAGCATCCTGTCGGGCAGCCATGTGCCGCTGGTGACCGAGGTGCTGGAGCGCATGCGCGCCGCCGGACTGGCCGACGTGCCGGTGGTGGCGGGCGGCATCATTCCGCCCGAGGATGAAAAGCTGCTGCTGGCCGCTGGTTGCGCCCGCATCTACACCCCCAAGGATTACGACATCACCACCATCATGGGCGACATCGTCGCCCTGGTGGAGGCGGGGTCCAAGGCGGCCTGAGACCGCCGCTAACAGCGACAGCCTTGACGGGGCGGCCCTTGGGCCGCCCCCTTTTTTTTGCTTCATCCCGGAATTACGGGGAACGCCCCGTTCTCCCTCCCCCGGCTTACCGGGGGAGGGCCGGGGTGGGGGCATCGGTGACATCCGCTGGGATAGAAACGCCCCCCCTCCCGACCTCCCCCCGCCGGTGGCGAGGGGAGGAGCGCTTGCCTCCCCCGCAAATCCGCGATGAACCTTTTTTATGGAAAGGAGGACGGGGGGCTATGACTTCCGTCCGGTGCAACCCTTAGTGATTTTTTCACGGTGACGGGGCATAATCGGGACGTCTCCAGAATGGGGAAGCACCATGCTCAGAATGATCTCCGACGGGGCCTCGCTATTGGCCCAGTTGCAGGCCCGACTTGCCACCACCCGGCAAGGCCAGGGCAAAACCAGCACCGACAGTCTGAAAGCGGCAGGGATTTCCCTGTCCGATGACAAGGCCGAGGCCCTGCGCCGCTCGCAAGAGGCGCTGGACAACCTCAAACAGGCCACCGATTCCATGAAGGACCAGCGCAAGGCCGCCGCGCGCGAGAAGATCGACCGGCTGAAAAAGGAATTGCAGACCCTGCGCATGATGGCGGCGGGTGGCGATCCCAAGGCCATTGCCCGGCAGGCCAAGCGCATCGCCGCCGAACTGGCGTCGGCGGCCAAGGAATATGCTTCGGCTGGCGGTGGCGCCGGGGTTTCGGCGGGCGGGGCGTCCGCCGGTACGGCGACGGCGGGAAGCGGTGCGGCAACGGGTGCCGAAGGTGCCGATTCCGTGACGGGCGCCGAGGGCGGCAATGACGCCGCCAAGGCCGAGGCCGAAGCCCGCAAGGCGGCGGCCGAGGGGGGCGACAGCGCCGAGGATGCCGAAGCCCAGGCCGAGAACCAGCAAGGCACCGCCGAGGCCGCCGAACAGAAAGCCGCCGAGGCCGAGCAGAAGGCCGAGGCCGCCGAGCGCAAGGAAGAGAAGGACAAGACCGAGGCCGCCAAGGACGGCAAGAGCGAGGACGGGACCGCCAAGGCAGCCACTCCCGAGGAACAGCGTCAGGCCACCGCCGAGGCGTTCCAGAAGATGGCGGGCGAGATTTCGCAGCAAGCCGCCAGCAGCGAGGCCGACAGCAAATTCGTCGAGGACGTCAAACGGCTGTTCCGCGAGGTCAAGTCCATCATGGAGATGCAACGCCGCCGCGCCAAGGAACAGGGCCGCGACGACAAGGAAATGGAACAGATGTCCAAGGATATCGCCGAGGCGGGCAAGGACATCGACGCCGCGTTCAGCGGCGGCGCCGCGCAGATGTTCGCGCCGGTCAGCGTCCTGGTCTGATGGGATTTGGGGACGGGGATCAGGCCAAACCGGCCACCCGCTCCTCGAAATCCTGCATCAGATTGTCCCAGGCGTCTTCCAGTTCGGCACGCAAATCGTCCCAGGTGCCGTCCGGTTCCTCGCGCAGGGCATCCAGTTTTTCCAGCACCAGATCGCGGCGGTGTTCCAGCCAGACCAGTTGTTCGGCCAGCTCCCGCCGCAGGCCGGTGTGGGGAGAGGCGCCAAGGCGGCTGTGCACGCTGTCGATCTGGATGGACAGGTCGCGCAACCTTTGCCGCATGACCGCCTGATAGGTGTCACGGCCCATGGGGGCATTCCTCCCGTTCAGGATGGAACCTGCGCCCAGGCTGCGCCCATCGCCCGGAGGAATGCAATTATTCATCCGGGTTATGCATAGGGTGTAAGCTGATGCCCCCAGCGACCATTAAAACCGCGGCCAATCCGAGTCGTTTCCCGGCTCTTGCCCTTCATGGGACACGGATGTTTCGCCCTGCCTCGCCGTCATGGCCGGGCCTGATCCACGGGTGTCCGGCTTAATTCCAAGCCCAGCGGACACATGTAGAATCAATCAGGTGCGTCGCCTTCCCCACTTTCCGGCGTAGCCCGCGCTGGACCTGCCGGGCCATGGCGGAAAACAGGTCGCCGAATCCGGCGTTCGGCCGCAACGCATTGGCATCTGCCAAGGTCGAGCGGCACGGCTCTCCAGGCCACCAACAATCTCTCGGAAGCTGGTCGTCCCAGAAGCTTGGCCGTACAGCAGTGCGATGAATTGGTTCTTGGTCGAAAGACGTCGCACATGCTTGTCCGTTTTGTGCTCGCTCACAAGGCCAGCGAACACGCCCCACGGAACGTGCTTCAAGACATCGTGGAAAACGCTATTCCGGTACCGCACGGTGTTGCTCCTTTCGTGTCCAGGAGACGCGCCAACGTCTGGACACGAGCAGAATCAACACCGTGCACCTTTGTCAGAAAATATAACCGGGCAACAGTGGGTTGACGGGAACGCGATGCTCAGCCCTTGCTGGGCACCATCAGGGTGGCTTCGCCGTCCAGCACCACCTTGTCGCCGACCAGGCACTGGGTCTTGAAGGTGGCGAACTTCTTTTCCGGGGCCAGGGCGGTGATCTCGACGCGGGCCATGACGGTGTCACCGATCTTGACCGGGGCCTTGAACTTCAGGCTCTGCGAGACGTAGATGCAGCCCGGACCGGGCAGCTTGGTGCCGAACACGGTCGAGATGAAGGCGGCCGACAGCATGCCGTGGGCGATGCGGCCCTTGAACATGGTGCCCTTGGCGTATTCCTCGTTCAGGTGCACCGGGTTGGTGTCGCCGGACACACCCGCGAAGGCGGCGATGTCGGCCTCGGTGACGGTCTTGCCGAACACCGCGCTCTGGCCCAGGGACAGTTCCTCGAAGTAAAAGCCGTTCAGGGACTCGCCGCTCATAGGGTGCTCCTCTTGATCCGCCGCCCTGGGGCGGCTCTTATGGTGCGCAGCAGTATAAACGGGGGCGGGGGGTGTCACAACCCGAGGCCGCGCGATTTCCCGAGGTTGCAACATGGCGCGCCCTGTGGCGGAATGGCCGCCCGTTGGACCGAGGAAGGAAGCCCGCCGTGCACCGCGCGATTGCCGTCTGTCTTGCCGCCGCCGCCCTGGCGGGCTGTGCCGCCTCGTCCGTGCCGTGGCAGAATCCCAATCTGCCCAAGGAACAATGGGGGCGCGACTGGTCGGCCTGTCGCCGTTGGGCCGAGGCCCAGGTCGGCTATAACGACGACGAGACCTCGCCCGTGTTCCGCGATTACGACCGCGCCCAGGCCAAGCGCTCTATTCAGGGCTATGCCAATCTGTGCATGTCCGACCGCGGCTATCTGCCCGTTGCCAAGAAGTGAGTTCCACCATGCGCCTTGCCTTGATCCCGGCCGTCCTGCTGCTGGCCGCGGCCCTGCCTGCCGTCGCCGAGGATTTGCCGCAATTCCCCAAGATCGGCCCGCCCGAGCCGCTGCCCGAGGCGCCGTGCGACACTGCTCGCCCCAGCACCGGTGACTGGCTGCTGGGCCGTTGGGTGGCGCCGCAGGCGCGTTGGGACTTCACCCGCAACGGCGAGGGGCTGGCCTGGGTTCTGGACCGTAAGGGCGGCATGAACGGTGATTTCGGCTGGCAGGACGGTGCCCAGATCAGCGGCACGGCGGAAAAAATCACCGGCTGCACCGTGTCGCTGGTGGCCGGGCAAGGGGCGTTCCATTTCCAGGGCGTGCTGACCGATTCGGGCAAGCTGTATGGCTTCGCCACCGGCCGCAAGGGCGACGTGGTGCGTTTCACCCTGCGCCGCGAACGCTGAGGTTTTCTTCCTCCTACCGAGGTATCCCTGTGCGTTTCGGGGGTATTGGGGCATAATGGCGGGGCTGGGGGAAAACAACTGTAACGGACTCGTTTCCCGATGGCCGCGCATTCACTTGTCGGCAAGCGGCCCGACTGGCATCTGATCGGTGTCGGCGCCCTGCTGCTGGCCGTTATCGCCACCCGTGCCCATTCCTATCTGCTGTTCCACACCCTGGTGGAGCTGTTTCTGATCGTGGTCGCCCTGACCACCTTCGTGCTGGCCTGGAATGTGCGCGATCATCTGGACAATCCGGTATTGCTGCTGTCCAGCATCGCCCTGGGGCCGGTGGCGGTGCTGGATGTGCTGCACACCCTGGCATTCAAAGGGCTGGGGGTGTTCCCCGCCGATCCCAATCTGGCGACTCAATTGTGGATCGCCCAACGCGGGCTGGCCTGCGCGGCGTTCCTGGCCGCCGTCCTGCTGGGGACGCGGCGGGTGTCGCCGCCGGGGGCGCTGGCGGTGACGTCGGCCGCCGCCCTGGTCCTGGGCGGCGCCATCTTCACCGGATCGTTCCCCGATTGCTACGTGGCGGGGGTGGGGCTGACGCCGTTCAAGGTCGCGGCGGAATACGGGATGATGGCGGCCTTCCTGTTTTGCGCCGCCCGGCTGTGGCGGTTGCGCCATATGTTCCCGCCGTTGCTGCTGCGCCTGTTGCTGGCCGCCTGTCTGTTGTCGGTGGCCGAGGAAGCCTGTTTCACCCTGTACGTGGACGTTTACGGCGTGCTGAACATGACCGGCCATGTGGTGGCGGTCGGGGTGGGGCTGCTGCTCTATGCCGGGATCGTCCGTTACGGTCTGGCCCGGCCGCAGCGGGTTCTCTATGGACGGCTGTCCGAACTGAATGCCCGTCTGGCCGATGCGGCGCTGCGCGACAACGAACGCGCCGCCCTGGCCCTGGACACCCTGGACGGCGCGCCGTGGGAATGGGATATGGGCGAGGCGGCACCGTTGCTGTCGCCCCGGCATGCGGCGTGGCTGGGACTGGCCGAGGGGCAACTCGCCAGTCTGGAGGGGTGGCGCGACCGCGTGCTGCCCGAAGACCGCGAGACGTGGGAGCAATTGGTGCAGGTCCGTCCGGCCGGTCCGGCGGTCCGCGTGGAATACCGGCTGCGCCGTCCCGATGGGTCCGTGGCGTGGTTCGCCGGGTCCAGCCGCACCTTCCTGCTGGGCGGGCAGCCGCGCATGATCGGATTGGACCGTGATATCTCGGCGCGCAAGGCGACCGAGGAGGAGAGGGCCGGACTGGCCGAGGACGTGCGGCGCTTTGCGGAAATCCTGGCCCACCATCTTCAGGAACCGGCCCGCTTGCAGGCGTGCTACGCCCAGGTGCTGCGCCGCCGTCTGCCCGAGCCGCTGGCACCCGATCTGGCCGAGGCGCTGGGGGTGATCGAGGATGGCGCCAATTACCTGCGCCGTCTGCTGCGCGACGCCCATCTCTATATCGTCCTCGACCGGCTGCCGCCGCCCGACCATGCGGTGGATGCGGTCCAGGCGGTGCGTCAGGCCTGGGCGCGTCTTGGTCCGGTGGTGGCGGAGGCGGGGGCCGAACTGGACCTTGGCGCCCTGCCGCCGGTCTGGCTGGCCGAGGCGCGTCTGGTCGATCTGTTTGTCATCCTGCTGGCCAATGCCGTGGAATACCGCGCCCCCGGCCATGCGCCGCGCATCGCCATCAGTGGAGTGGTGCAGGATTCCGAGGTGGTGCTGCGGGTGGCCGATGACGGCATCGGCATTCAGCCGCGCTATCACCAGCAGGTGTTCCTGCCGTTCGAACGGCTGCACACCCAGACGCAATATCCCGGTACCGGCATCGGACTGGCCCTGGCGCGTAAGATCGTCGAGCGTGCGGGCGGCCGCATCTGGCTGGATTCTGAACCCGATCGCGGCACCGTGGTTTCTGTCGCCCTGCCGCAGCGAGGCCTGCCATGACCGACACTCCTCCCTTCCACATCCTGCTGGCCGAGGATTTGCCCGCCGATGCCGGTCTGGTCCGCGAGGCCCTGCGCGAGGGCCGCTTCTACTGCACCCTGGACGTGGTCGAGGATGGCGAGCAGGCCCTGGCCTATCTGCGCGGCGAGATCGCGGGCGCCCGCCGTCCCGATCTGCTGCTGCTGGACCTCAACCTGCCGCGCCTGAATGGCCGCGAGGTTCTGGCCGCCATGAAGCAGGACCCGGCACTGCATTTGATTCCGGTGGTGGTGCTGACCACCTCGGACGTGGAACGGGATGTCGAGGCATCCTATTCCCTGGGCGCGGCGGGCTTCGTCACCAAGCCGCTGGACGTGCTGGAATTCTTCCAGGCCATCCACGCCATCGAGGATTACTGGTTCACCGTGGTGCGGCGGCCCAAGGGTTAATCGTAAAATCCGTCCGGCAGACGGGCGATGCCGTCGCCGCCCAGGCGGCGGGTGCTCTCCATGGCGTCCTCGTGATCGGCCAGCCACGCGCGCAGCGCCGCCAGGGCGCATTGCTCGGGCGTTTGGCCCAGGGCGCGGGCGATGCGGTACAGGCGGCTGTCCAGATCGGGGTCAGTGGGAATGCTGAGCATGAGGGTATCCTCGTTTCGAAAAGTTCCGACCCCGGGTCGGAACTTTCCGGTGGTCCCTCGCCGGGCGGGCGCATCCGCGCCCTTGGCCGCGGCCTCAATGGCCGCAAACCATTTCCACGAATTCTCGATTCGTGGAAATGGTATTATCCTTCAATCCTCTTGATTTTATAGCCGATCCGCGCCATCACCGCCGCCATGACCACGCTCTCGACCGAACTGGCGCTGCGGCGCACCTTCGCCATCATCTCCCACCCCGACGCCGGTAAGACGACGCTGACGGAAAAGCTGCTGATGTTCGGCGGCGCCATCCAGATGGCCGGGGCCGTGCGCGCCCGTGGCGAACAGCGCCGCACCCGCTCGGACTGGATGGCCATCGAGAAGGAGCGCGGCATCTCGGTGTCGGCCTCGGTCATGACCTTCGAGCACGAGGACCTGACCTATAACCTGCTCGACACCCCCGGCCACGAAGATTTCTCGGAAGACACCTACCGCACCCTGACCGCCGTGGATTCGGCCATCATGGTGCTGGACGCCGCCAAGGGCATCGAGACCCAGACCTTGAAGCTGTTCGAGGTCTGCCGCATGCGTGACATGCCCATCATCACCTTCATCAACAAGGTGGACCGAGAGGGCCGCGAGCCCATCGACCTGCTGGACGAGGTGGAGAAGACCCTGGCGCTGGACGTCTGCCCGGTGACCTGGCCCATCGGCATGGGCCGCGACCTCAAGGGCGTCTACGATCTGGTCAACGACCGCGTCATCATGTTCGATCCCGGCCGTGGCGACCACATCGCGGCGGCGGTGGTGGATGCGCCGCTGGACAGCCCCAAGCTGGACGAGGCGGTGGGCACGGCGGCGGCGGCCCGGCTGCGCGACGAGGTCGAACTGGTGCGCGGCGGCTATCCCGAATTCGACCTGGAAAGCTTCCGCGCCGGTCATCTGACCCCGGTGTTCTTCGGCTCGGCCCTGAAGACCTTCGGCGTCGCCGAGCTGTTGCGCGGCGTGGGATCGCTGGCGCCCAGCCCGCTGGCCCGCAAGACCAACACCCGTACCGTCGAGCCGACCGAGGAAAAGGTCACGGGCTTCGTGTTCAAGGTCCAGGCCAACATGGACCCCAACCACCGTGACCGCATCGCCTTCTTCCGCCTGTGCTCGGGCCGGTTCAAGCGCGGCATGAAGCTGAAGCATGTGCGTTCGGGCAAGGTCATGGCCCTGGTCAACCCGGTGTTCTTCCTGGCGCGCGAGCGTGAGCTGGCCGAGGAAGCCTATGCCGGTGACATCATGGGCATTCCCAACCACGGCCAGTTGCGCATCGGCGACACGCTGAGCGAGTCCGAGGATTTCCACTTCCTGGGCATCCCGACCTTCGCCCCGGAAGTGCTGCGCCGCGCCCGTCTGGACGATCCCATGAAGGCCAAGCAGCTCAAGAAGGCGCTGGACGATCTGGCCGAGGAAGGCGTCAGCCAGGTGTTCAAGCCGGTGGACGGTTCGTCGTGGATCGTCGGCGTGGTCGGCCTGCTGCAATTCGACGTGCTGACCACCCGCATCGAAAGCGAATACAACATCAAGGCCGGGTTCGAGGATGGCGGCTTCGTCACCGCCCGCTGGGTCGCCGCCGAGGACGCCAAGGAACTGGAAAAGTTCATGGCCGCCAACAAGTCCAACATGGCCGAGGACCGCGACGGCGCCCCGGTCTATCTGGCGCGCAACACCTGGCAGCTGAACCGCGCGCAGCAGGACTTCCCCAACGTCAAGTTCACCGCGACGCGGGAGCAGCACTAAGGGTTGGCATAGGGTTTGCATCCCATGGTTGTATCAAGGGAGGATGCAACCATGAACGCACTTCTATCCTCAACCGATCTGCTGCGGCCGGGCGGCACCCGTATATCGGGGCAGGCTGCGGGCGGCAGCCTCAACCCCGCCGCCGATTTCGCCGCCAAACTGGAAACGGTGCTGGCGGGTGGCGATGACGCCGGGGCGTCGGATGATGCCGAGGCCAAGGAGCTTCCCGCCATCGGCGGCAGCGATTACGGTATCTATGCCAATGTGGTGGTCAACGGCACGGTGGTGGCCAGTCTGTCCAATTCCGGCTGCGGTCTGATCGCCAATGGCTATGACGTCCAGCTTCCCTTGGACGGAAGCGGCCCAAAACTGGCACGCGAGCGGGCCGAGGCCATCGCCAAGCAATTGGGCGGTAGGGTTCAGATTCTGTCCACCGCCATGAGCGAAGCCGAGTGGGCCAAGACCGGGAAAGTCGCGGGCAAGATTGATATGTGGGCGGTGGAAGACGGCGGGGCGTCCGAGGATCGCTCTGCGGTGTCATCGGCGGCGGTCGATCCCCTGCTGTTGGCGCAAGAGGGGCGGGAGTAGCCGACGCGAGTACGAATTTCTCCCAATGGGGGAAAATCTTGCCCGGCAAAACCTCTCTAGGGGTAGATTTTGCCGGGCGCCCTCGGGTGTGGGGAAAGCCTTCGGCCCACTGGCGGGTTGCGATTCGCTGCGGCATCGGATACCCCTTACCGTTCTCGGTTTCAGGGATAAATCCGCCTTGTCTGCCATGCGTCTGATCCGTCATTGCGGCGAACTGCCACCCGATCTCAAGGGGTGCGTGGTGGCGCTTGGCAATTTCGATGGCGTGCACAAGGGGCATCAGGCGGTGATCGGCGCCGCCCGGCGCATCGCCGACGAGCTGGGGGCGCCGCTGGCGGTGATGAGCTTCGAGCCGCACCCGCGCAGTTTCTTCAAGCCCGACCAGCCGCCGTTCCGCCTGACGCCGTTCCGCGTCAAGGCCCGGCTGATCGAGGCGCTGGGCGCCGATCTGCTGGTCATGCAGCATTTCGATGCCGCCTTCGCCAATCTGACCGCCATCGAATTCGTCGGCTCGATCCTGGTGTGCGGCTTCGCGGCGCGGCATGTGGTGGTGGGCTACGATTACGTCTTCGGCAAGGGCCGTCAGGGCACCGGCGCGCTGTTGCAGAAGATGGCGGCCGAGGGCAATTTCGGGTTCACCAGCGTGCCGCCGGAAATCGCCCCCGATGGCGACGTCTTTTCCTCGACCCGCGTGCGCGAGTTCCTGGTGGGTGGCCGTCCCGCCGATGCCGCCAAGTTGCTGGGCCATTATTGGGAAGTGGAAGGCCGGGTCGAGCACGGCGACGCGCGCGGCCGCACCATCGGCTTCCCCACCGCCAATTTCGCCCTGGGCGAATACCAGCGCCCGGCGATCGGCGTCTATGCGGTGCGGGCGGGCGTCGATCTGGGCGTCACCACGGTATGGCATGACGGCGTCGCCAATTTCGGCCGCCGCCCGACCTTCGACAAGACCGACGAGATTCTGGAGGTCCATCTGCTGGGCGCCAATGTGGATCTGTACGGCAAGCATCTGCGGGTGGCGCTGGTGGATTACCTGCGTCCCGAGATGAAATTTTCCGGCCTCGCCGCGCTGAAGGCGCAGATCGAGGCCGATGCCCAGGCGGCGCGCGACCTGCTCGCCGACCGCCGTTTTCCCGAAAGCCCCGGCCCGTTCGTGCCGGTTGGCGATAACTGAAGAGAAGTCCGATGAGCGTGGACTACAAGTCGACCGTCTTCCTGCCCAAGACCGATTTCCCCATGAAGGCCGGCCTGCCCGAGCTGGAGCCCAAGCTGCTGGCGCGCTGGGCCAAGATCGGCCTGTTCGAGCGCATGCGCACGGTGGCGAAGGGCCGGGAAAAGTTCATGCTGCATGACGGCCCGCCCTATGCGAACGGGCATTTGCACATCGGTCACGCGCTCAACAAGATTCTCAAGGACGTCATCAACCGCACCCAGTTCATGCTGGGCAAGGATGTGCATTACATCCCCGGCTGGGACTGCCACGGCCTGCCCATCGAATGGAAGATCGAGGAAAAGTACCGCGCCGCCGGTCTGGACAAGGATCAGGTGCCGGTGGTGCAGTTCCGCGAGGAATGCCGCCAGTTCGCGCGCGGCTGGATCGACATCCAGCGCGAGGAATTCAAGCGCCTGGGCGTGGAAGGGGACTGGGACCACCCCTACACCACCATGACCAATGCCGCCGAGGCGACCATCGCCTGCGAGCTGGGCAAGTTCCTGCTGGACGGCAGCCTGTACAAGGGCGTCAAGCCGGTGATGTGGTCGGTGGTGGAAAAGACCGCTTTGGCCGAGGCCGAGGTCGAGTACCACGACCACACCAGCGTGACCATCTGGGTCAAGTTCCCCATCGTCACCCCCGGCTGCCCCGAGATCGAGGGCGCCAACGTGGTGATCTGGACCACCACGCCGTGGACCATGCCGGGCAATCGCGCCGTGGCCTATGGTGCCGAATTCGACTATGTGGTGGTGGAAGTGACCGCCGCCGCCGAGGGCTCGCTGGCCAAGGTGGGCGACCGGCTGGTGCTGATCAAGGATCAGGCCGAACAGGTGGCCAAGGACGCCAAGGCCAGCTTCACGGTGCTGCACACCATCAAGGGCGAATCCCTGGCGGGTACCATCTGCCAGCATCCGCTCAAGCACCACGCCGAGGCCAAGGGCGGCTACGATTTCCCGGTTCCGGCGCTGGCCGGTGACTTCGTCACCACCGACACCGGTACCGGCTTCGTCCATATCGCGCCGGGCCATGGCGAGGACGATTTCCATCTGGGCAAGGCCAACGGCATCCAGGTGCCCGACACCGTGCAGCCCGACGGCACCTATTACCCGTCGGTCGCCATCTTCGCCGGGCAAAGCGTGCTGGCCCAGGGCAAGAACGGCAAGTATTACAGCCCGGTCGCCAAGCCGGTGATCGAGGCCATGACCGCCTGCGGCAATCTGCTGGCCCACGGCAAGGTCGAGCACTCGTACCCCCATTCCTGGCGCTCCAAGGCGCCGCTGATCTTCCGCACCACCCCGCAATGGTTCGTGTCCATGGAAAGCCATGGTCTGCGGGAAAAGGCGCTGAAGGCCATCGACGACACCCGTTTCGTCCCCGATCAGGGCCGCAACCGCATTGGCGCCATGATCGCCACCCGCCCCGATTGGTGCCTGTCGCGCCAGCGTGCCTGGGGTGTGCCGATCACCGTGTTCATCGACAAGATGACCGGCCAGCCGCTGCGTGACGCCGAGGTCATGGGCCGCATCGTTGCCGCCTTCGAGGAAGAGGGCTCGGACGCCTGGTACACCAGCCCGCCCGCCCGCTTCCTGGGGAACAATTACGACCCCGACCAGTTCGAACAGGTGTTCGACGTGCTGGACGTGTGGTTCGATTCCGGCTGCACCCACGCCTTCGTGCTGGATGGCGGCGAATGGAGCGACACCACCTGGCCCGCCAGCCTGTACCTGGAAGGCTCGGACCAGCATCGCGGCTGGTTCCATTCCTCGCTGCTGGAAAGCTGCGGCACCCGTGGCCGCGCCCCGTACGAGGCGGTGCTGACCCACGGCTTCGTGCTGGACGAGCAGGGCCGCAAGATGTCCAAGTCGCTGGGCAACGTGGTCTCGCCCCAGGACGTGGTCGGCGTCCAGGGCGCCGACATCCTGCGCCTGTGGGTGGTGGGCTCGGATTATTCCGACGATCTGCGCATCGGCGCGGAAATCCTCAAGACCCAGGTGGACATCTACCGCCGCCTGCGCAACACCCTGCGCTATCTGCTGGGCGCGGTGGACGGCATCACCGAGGCCGAGAAGCTGCCGGTGGCCGAGATGCCCGAGCTGGAGCGCTGGGTGCTGCACCGCCTGACCGAGATCGACGCGGGCCTCAAGCAGGCCTGCCATGATTTCGAATTCCACGGCTGGTTCAACGAGCTGCATAATTTCTGCGCGGTGGATCTGTCGGCGTTCTATTTCGACATCCGCAAGGACGCGCTGTACTGCGATGCCGTCAGCAGCCCGCGCCGCCGCGCCGCCCGCACGGTGATGGATCTGCTGCTGGACACCCTGTGCAAGTGGCTGGCGCCGTTCACCAGCTTCACCGCCGAAGAGGCGTGGCTGGCCCGCCATCCGTCCGAGGACGGCTCGGTGCATCTGGAAACCTTCCCGGTGATCCCGGCCGCGTGGAAGGACGATGTCCTGGCCGCCAAATGGGACAAGGTGCGCGCCGTGCGCCGTGTGGTTAACGGCGCGCTGGAGATCGAACGCGTCGCCAAGCGCATCGGCTCCAGCCTGCAGGCCAGCCCGGCGCTGTACGTGGCCGATGCGGCCCTGCGCGGCGCGCTGGACGGTCTGGACATGGCGGAAATCTGCATCACCTCGGGTCTGCTGCTGGTGGACGGCGCGGTGCCGGAAGGCGCCTTTGCCCTGGCCGACGTGCCCGGCGTGGGCGTACTGCCCAGCCCGGCCGAGGGCGAGAAGTGTCAGCGTTGCTGGAAGGTGCTGAACGAGGTGGGCAAGCATAAGCATGCCTGCGTCTGCGGCCGCTGCTCCGACGCGGTGGACGCGCCGTGACCCGGCCGCTGCGCCCCGGCCTGATCCTGGCCGCGATCATCATCGTGCTCGACCAGATCACCAAATGGTGGGTGGTCGAGCGGCTGATGCGGCCGGAAGGGGTTGTGGACACGCCGTTCTATTCCCCGACCCGCATCGAGATTCTGCCGGTCTTCGATCTGGTGATGGCGTGGAACCGTGGCGTGTCCTTCGGCATCTTCAACAATGGCGGCCAGTGGAACGCGATCATCCTGTCGGTGCTGTCGGTGGCCATCGCCATCGGGCTGGTTGTCTGGATGCGCAAATCCACCTCGGCCCTGGTGACGCTGGCCTTGGGCGGCATCATCGGCGGCGCGTTGGGAAATGTGATCGATCGCGTGCGTTGGGGGGCGGTTGCCGACTTCCTAGACGTGCACGTCATGGGCTATCATTGGCCCGCTTTCAACGTGGCGGATTCCGCCATCAGTGTCGGGGCCGTCCTGCTGGTGCTGGATGCCTTGTTCGCCAAGTCGTCTTCGGCTAAAAACTAGGGCCATGATGCGCAACTCCACGTCCACCTTCCTCCGCGTCCTGCTCGCCGCTTCCGTGGCCGCCGGTTCCGCGATCGCCCTGTCCGGCTGCACCGACGCCCGCAAGGCGCTCGGCTTCGAAAAGGCTCCGCCGGACGAGTTCCAGGTGGTGGAGCGCGCGCCGCTGTCCATGCCGCCGGATTTCTCGCTGCGTCCGCCCGCCCCCGGCGCCGTGCGCCCGCAGGAAGGCAATGTCCGCGATCAGGCCCGCGCCGCCCTGGCCGGCCGCTCGACCGGCACGCCCATCAGCACCGTCGGCCGCACCCAGGGCGACGTCGCCCTGCTGAAGAAGGCGGGGACCGAGCAGATCCAGCCCGACATCCGCGTGCTGATCAACAAGGAAACCCAGGCCCTGGCCGATGCCGACAAGAGCTTCACCGACAAGGTGGTGTTCTGGCGCAAGCCCGATGGCCCCGGTGCTGGCGAACAGCTGGATGCCAGCAAGGAATCCCAGCGCATCCGCGAGAACCAGGCCCTTGGCCGCTCGGTCGGCGACGGCGACAGCCCGCGCATCTCGCGCCGCCGCAAGGGTATGCTGGAAGGCATCTTCGACTGATCCCAGGATCACGGAAAGGCCCTCTCCCCGGCGGGAGAGGGCTTTTTCTTTGCCTTGCCGCTGCCATTTTCACGGCCTATATGCCGAACCACACGCCCGGATTCCCCCCGGAGGACCAATGACATTCACTCGTTTCGCCCTGGCCGCCGCGCTGCTGGCCCCGCTTCCGGCGGCGGCGCAGGTGTTCAACCCCACCACCTACCAGCTGGAAAACGGCCTCAAGGTGGTGGTGGTGGAAAACCACCGTGCCCCCATCGTCAGTCACATGGTGTGGTACCGGGTCGGCGCCGCCGACGAGGTGCCGGGCAAGAGCGGCATCGCGCACCTGCTGGAACATCTGATGTTCAAGGGCACGCCCAGCGTGCCGCCGGGCGAGTTCTCGAAGATCGTGGCGCGGCTGGGCGGGCGGGACAACGCCTTCACCTCGTCCGACTACACCGCCTATTTCCAGAACGTCGCCGCCGACCGGCTGGAAGCGGTGATGAAGCTGGAATCCGACCGCATGCGCAACCTGACGCTGGACGAAAAGAATGTCGTCACCGAGCGCGACGTGGTGCGCGAGGAACGGCGGTCCCGTACCGACAACAGCCCCGCCGCCCTGCTGCAGGAACAGGTCGAGGCGGCGCTGTACCTGAACCATCCCTACCGCCGTCCGATCATCGGCTGGGATTCCGAGATCGCCCAGCTCGGCCGCGAGGACGCGCTGGAGTTCTATCGCCGCTGGTACGCGCCCAACAACGCCATCCTGGTGGTGGCGGGCGACGTGCAGCCGGAAAAGGTCAAGGCGTTGGCGGAAACCTATTACGGCCCGCTGAAGCCCGAGGCCATTCCGCCGCGCGTGCGGCTGGAGGAACCGCCGCCGGTGGCGGCGCGCGTCGTCACCGTGGCCGATGCCCGTGTGCAGCAACCGTCCTGGGGCCGCTCCTATCTGGCGCCCACCTATGCTTCGGCCAAGGACAAGACCCAGCCCTATGCGCTGGAAGTGCTGGCCGAGATCATGGGCGGCGGCGCCACCTCGCGCCTGTACAAGGCGCTGGTGGTGGAGCAGGGCATCGCCGCCGGGGCCGGGGCATCCTATGATCCGTCGGCCCTGGATTACACGGTGTTCTCGGTGGGCGCCACCCCCAGTCCGGGTGTGGAGGTTCCCAAGCTGCAAGCCGCGATCGAGGCCGAATTGCGCAAGGTGGCGGACAAGGGCATCACCCCGGCCGAGGTGGAGCGGGCCAAGGCCCGCCTGCGTGCCGGTGTGGCCTATGCCCGCGATTCCCTGCACACCGCCGCCCAGGTGCTGGGCTCGGCCCTGACCACCGGCCAGGAGGTGGCCGATGTGGAGGAATGGCCCAGCCGTATCGCCGCCATCACCGCCGATCAGGTCAACGCCGCCGCCCGCGCCGTGCTGAACGACAAGGCGTCGGTCACGGGCATCCTGTTGCCCGCCCCCGGTGCTGCCGTGCGTGGCGGTGCCCCCGCCGCCCTGCCGATGCCCAGCAAGGAGCTTCGCTGATGCGCCGTCTGCTCGCTTTCCTGTTCGTGCTGGTGGTCGCCGCCCCGGCCGCCCGCGCCGTCACCGTGGAGCGTGTGGTCAGCCCCGGCGGCATCGAGGCCTGGCTGGTGCAGGACCATTCCAACCCCATCATCTCGCTGTCGCTCAGCATGGAGGGCGGTTCGGCGGTCGAGGCCAAGCCGGGACTGGCCAGCATGGTGGCCGGGCTGCTGGACGAAGGCGCCGGGCCGTATGATTCCCAGACCTTCCAGGGCAAGCTGGACGACCTCGCGATCTCGCTGTCGTTCCAGGCCGGGCGCGACCGCTTCGACGGTGATCTCAAGACCCTGAGCGAGCGCCGCGACGAGGCCTTCGACCTGCTGCGCCTGTCCCTGACCCAGCCGCGTTTCGACAAGGAACCGGTCGAGCGGGTGCGCAAGCAGATGCTCACCATCCTGGCGCGCGAGGCGCAGAGCCCGGATTCCATCGCGGCGCGGACGTGGTCGCGGCTGGCCTTCGCCGGGCACCCCTATGGCAAGTCGCCCCATGGCGAACCCGACACCGTCAAATCCATCACGCTGCCCGACCTTCGGACCCATGCCAAGGCGTGGCTGTCGCGCCAGGGCATGCTGGTGGCGGTGGTCGGCGACATCACCCCGGAGCAACTGGCGCCGCTGCTGGATCGCACCTTCGGCGCGCTGCCCGCCGCTCACCCCGTCGCCAACGTGCCGGAAGTCCAGGTCCCGGCCGAGGGCAAGGTGGTGGTGGTGGACCGCGATATCCCGCAAAGCGTGGCGGTGTTCGCCGCACCGGGCATCAAGCGCGACGATCCCGATTGGTATGCCGCCTATGTGATGAATTACGTGCTGGGCGGCGGCGGTTTCTCGTCGCGCCTGACCGAGGAAGTGCGCGAAAAACGCGGCCTCGCCTATTCGGTCTATTCCTACCTGACGCCCTTGCAGCACGCGGGCGTGATCAGCGGCGGCGTCGCCACCCAGAACGCCCGTGCCGCCCAGTCGGTGGGGCTGATCAAGGACGAATTCGCCCGCATGGCCCGCGACGGCATCAGCGACAAGGAACTGGCCGATGCCAAGACCTACCTGACCGGCTCGTTCGCCCTGCAACTGGATTCCACCGGCGCCATCGCCGACCTGCTGATCGCCGTGCAGCGCGACAATCTGGGCATCGATTACCTGGACAAGCGCAACGGCTTCATCGAGGCGGTGACCAGGGAACAGGTCCAGGCCGCCGCGACCCGCCTGCTCGACCCCGCCCGCCTGACCTTCGTGGTGGTGGGCAAGCCCGAGGGGCTGGGCAAGTAGGCTTGCCATGAAAAACCCCTCTTCCGCCCGGCGGAAGAGGGGGCATGGATCGCGGGTGTCTCAGGCGGCGGCCGAGGCGGCGCTGCGCACCAGGGCCATGCGCTCGCGGATGGCGTCGATGGCCTCCACCAGGGCGGCGATGCCCAGGGATTCCTCGATGCGGGCGCGTTCGGCCATCAATTCCTGCAATTGGGCGGGCGACGCCGCCTTCATGCGGACGTTCAAATCCTCTTCCACCAGGGCGTATTGCGCGACGGCGTCGTCCAACAGGGCGTCCAGCCGCTTGCGCTCGGAATCCAGATGGGCCAGTTCCAGTTCGAAGGGATTGCTCATTTCGGCGTCTCCCATAATCAGGCGGCCAGTTGCTTGGCCAGGTCCAGGCCTTCCACCTCGGCACGGGCGGCGGCATCCTGAATGCCGGTCATGGCGGCCAGACACATGGCGGCGGCGGTGATGCCCTCACGGTGGGCGACGTCTTCGCCCTGGCCTAGGCCGCGCGCATCCCGGACGGTCTCATCATAGGCAGTGAGAACCATTTCGAAGGTTGCGGCATCCATAACGGCTTCTCCGGGGCAACAAAGAATTGAATTCGTGTTGGGCCGGATTATAGCAAAGGCAACTTGCGAATAAACTACCCGATAGAACTAATTTGTATCGTTGATGTCAATGGCAAGGGCTATTCTGTGAATACTGTAACTGGAATGGCAACCGGATTAAACGGTTCTTGAATGAAATGACAACGCCCGCAAGGCATAACCTTTGCGGGCGCGGGGGTCTTCTCTGTGCGTAAGTGGCTGACTCTTCGCGGATTAGCGGGGAAGGTTGCCTCCAATCGATCCCGTCATGCCCGGACTTGATCCGGGCATCCATATGGCGGGCGCCGCCTGCTCCGTCGTTCCGCTGAGTTGCCTGCGGACAAACGTGGGTGGCCGGGTCAAGCCCGGCCATGACGGGCACTTCCCAGCTAATCCGCGATGAACCAATTGTCCGGGCTCTCAGTGGGCGTCGTCCCACGATGCGCCGATGCCGGTTTCCACCACCAGCGGCACGTCCAGGCTGGCGGCGGCTTCCATCACCTGCTTGACCAGGGTGCGGGTGGCCTCCACCTCGGCCTCGGGCACCTCGAACACCAGTTCGTCATGCACCTGTAGCAGCATGCGCGCCGCCAGCCCGGCCTGGGCCAGGGCGGCGGGCACGCGGGCCATGGCGCGCTTGATGATGTCGGCGGCACCGCCCTGGATGGGGCCGTTGATGGCGGCGCGCTCGCCAAAGGCCCGCAGTGGTCCCTTGGCGTTGATGTCGGGCACGAACACCTTGCGCCCGAACAGGGTGGTGACGAAGCCGTTGGCCCGCGCCTCCTCCTTGGCCCGCTCCATGTAGTCGCGGATTTCCGGGAAGCGGGCGAAATAGGCGTCGATGAAGCTTTTGGCCTCGCCGTTGCTGATGTCCAGCTGCCGGGCCAGGCCAAAGGCCGAGATGCCGTAGATGACGCCGAAATTGATGGCCTTGGCGCGGCGGCGCAGGGCCGGGTCCATGCCCTCCACCGGCACGCCGAACACCTGCGACGCGGTGATGGCGTGAATGTCGGCGCCGTCGCGGAACGCCTGTTTCAGTCCGGCGATGTCGGCCACATGGGCGACCAGCCGCAATTCGATCTGCGAATAATCGGCCGACAGGATGACGTTGCCCGGCTCCGGCACGAAGGCATGGCGGATCTTGCGCCCTTCCTCGGTGCGCACCGGGATGTTTTGCAGATTGGGGTCCGACGACGACAGCCGCCCGGTGGTGGTGGCCGCCAGCGAATAGCTGGTGTGGACGCGCCGGGTGTCGGGGTTGATCTGTGCCACCAGGGCGTCGGCATAGGTGCTTTTCAGCTTGGCCAACTGGCGCCAGTCCAGCAGGCGGGCGGGCAGGTCATGACCTTGGGCGGCCAGCTCCTCCAGCGCATCGGCGCCGGTGGCCCATTGGCCGGTCTTGGTCTTCTTGCCGCCGGGCAGGCTCATTTCCTCGAACAGCACCTTGCCCAATTGGGCGGGCGAGGCGACGTTGAATTCGTGCCCGGCCAGGGCGTGGACCTGCTTTTCCAGATCGGCCATGCGGGTGCCGAATTCTTCCGACAGGGCCAGCAGCGCGGCGCTGTCCACCTTGATGCCCTCGGCCTCCATGGTGGCGATGATGGGCACCAGCGGGCGCTCCAGCGTCTCGTACACCGTCACCATGTGCTCGGCCAGCAGGCGGGCCTTGAGCAGGGCATGCAGGCGCAGGGTGATGTCGGCATCCTCGGCGGCATAGGCCAGGGCCTTGTCCAGCGGCACCCGGTCGAAGGTGATCTGGGTCTTGCCGGTGCCGCAGACGTCGCTGAACTTGATGGTGGAATGGCCCAGATGCAGCAGGGCCAACTCGTCCATGCCGTGGCCGTGGCTGGCGCCGTCCAGCACATAGGACAGCAGCATGGTGTCGTCCAGCGGCGCCACGTTCAGGCCGCAGCGGCGCAGGATGTGCAGGTCGTATTTCAGGTTATGGCCGACCTTGAGCACCGAGGCATCGGCGCACAGCGGCGCCAGCGCCGCCAGTACCGCGTCGCGGGCCAGGATTTTCGGCGCCTCGGCGGCACCGCCGGGATCGCCGAGCAGCAGCGAGCCCTGGGCCTCGGCCGGGGAATGCTTGACCGGGATATAGCAGGCGTGGCCCGGCGCAATGGCCAGGGACACCCCCACCAGTTCGACCCGCAGGGCGTCCAGGCCGGTGGTCTCGGTATCGATGGCGACCACGCCCGCGCGGGTCGCCTCGGCCACCCAACGGGCCAGGGCGTCCGGAGTGGTGACCAGTTCGTATTCCACGCTCTCCGGCGCGGCGGCGGGGGTGGCCGCTGGGGCAGGGGCGGGTGCCGCAATCTTGGGCGCCGGGATTTTCGGCAGAGTGGCGCCGCCGCCGCCCAGGCGGGCACTCAGCGACTTGAAGCCCATCTCGCGCACGAACTCGGCCAGCAGTTCGGGGGCCGGGGCGCGCTTGGCAAAGCTTTCCAGCGGCTCGACATCCGGGACGTCGCGGCGCAGGCGCACCAATTCGCGGCTGAGGCGGGCCATGTCGGCGTTGTTGATCAGCGTTTCGCGCCGCTTGGGCTGCTTGATCTCGGCGGCGCGGGCCAGCAGGGTGTCCAGGTCGCCGTATTCGAGAATCAACTGGGCGGCGGTCTTGACGCCGATGCCCGGCACGCCCGGCACGTTGTCGGCGGTATCGCCGCACAGCGCCTGCACGTCCACCACCTTATCGGGGGGGACGCCGAATTTCTCGATCACCTCGGGCTCGGCGATGGTGCGGCCCTTGAGCGGGTCCATCATCTCGACGCCGCCGCCCACCAGCTGCATCAGATCCTTGTCCGACGACACGATGGTGACGCGGGCGCCCAACGCCGCCGCCTGGGTGGCGTAGGTGGCGATCAGGTCGTCGGCCTCGAAGCCCTCCATCTCGATGCAGGGCACGTTGAAGGCGCGGGTCGCTTCGCGGATCAGCGGGAACTGGGGCACCAGTTCCTCGGGCGCGGGCGGGCGGTGGGCCTTGTATTCCGGGTAGATGTCGCTGCGGAAGGTCTTGCGCGCGGCATCGAAGATGACCGCCACGTGATCGGCGTCGGTCTCGTTCAGCAGCTTCATCATCATGGTGGTGAAGCCGTAGACCGCGTTGACCGGGGTGCCGTCGGAACGGGTCATCATGGGCAGACCGTGGAAGGCCCGGAAAATGAATCCCGAGCCGTCCACCAGATACACGTGGCGGGGAGTGCTCACGGTCAGTGGCCGTGCGCCTTGGCGCCCTCGGCCAGCACATAGGTGCGCGAGCAATAGGGGCAGACCACTTCCGGCTCGTCGCCGAAATGCAGGAACACGCGGGGGTGGCCCAGCGGGCCGTTGCCGCCGTCGCACGGCACGGTGGCGGTATCGACCGTCAGGGTCTCGAACTTGGAAGCGGTGGCTTGAGCAGACATGGCTGGCATCATCCGTTGACCGTGGAAACCGGCGGATGATACCCATGTCGGGCCATGGTTAAAACATCCATTCCCGACAACGCCATCGAAACCGAGGGACTGCGCAAGGTCTATCGCGGACGGCGCGGCGACAAGGTGGCCCTGGACGGCGTCTCGCTGTCGGTGCCGCGCGGTTCTTTCTTCGGCCTGCTCGGCCCCAACGGCGCGGGCAAGAGCACGTTCATCAACATCCTGGCCGGACTGGTGGTCAAGAGTGCGGGCAGCGCCCGCATCTGGGGCCACGACATCGCCGCCATGCCGCGCGCCGCCAAGGCGGCCATCGGCATCGTGCCGCAGGAACTGAACCTGGACCCGTTCTTCACGCCGCGCGAGCTGCTGGAAGTGCAGGCGGGCATGTACGGCGTGCCCAAGGCGGAACGCCGCACCATGGAAATCCTGGAGGCGGTGGGGTTGGCCGACAAGGCGGAATCCTATGCCCGCACCCTGTCGGGCGGCATGCGCCGCCGTCTGCTGGTGGCCAAGGCCATGGTGCACAGCCCGCCGGTGCTGGTGCTGGACGAGCCGACGGCGGGCGTGGATATCGAGCTGCGGCAATCGCTGTGGGCCTATGTCAAGGAACTGAACCGCGCGGGCACCACCATCGTGCTGACCACCCATTATCTGGAAGAAGCCGAGGAACTGTGCGACCGCATCGCCATCATCAACCACGGCAAGCTGGTGGCGTGCGAGGACAAGCAAAGTCTGTTGGGGCGGCTTGATTCCAAGGCGCTGGTGCTGACGTTGGGTTCTCCGTTGGCCGGGGTTCCGGCGGCGCTGTCGCATCTGGCGGCGGAAGTGCGGGCCGATGGCCGTCTGGCCGTGCGTTACCGTCCGTCCGAGATTCCGGCGGGCGCCATCCTTGACGCGGTGCGGGCCGCCGGGCTGGGGCTGGTGGACCTGACCACCGAAGAGGCTGACCTGGAGGACGTGTTCCTGCAATTGACCTCGTCGCGGGCGTCATGAGGCGGCTGCTCGCCGTCCTGTTCTCTCTCGTGCTGGGCGCCTGTTCACCCAGCTTTCAGCTTCCCGGCCCGCCGGTCCAGCCGCCGCACTGGCAGGACGATTCCTGGACCACCGCCGACGGCCTGCGCCTGCCGCTGCGTTCGTGGCAACCGCCGGGGCCGCCGCGCGCGGTGATCCTGGCGCTGCACGGCATGAACGATTACTCCAATTTCTTCGACGATGCCGGACGGTCGCTGGCGGCGCGGGGTATCGCGTCCTACGCCTATGACCAGCGCGGTTTCGGCGCGGCGGCGCAGCCGGGGATTTTCTCGTCCGCCGAGGCCATGGCCGCCGATGCCCGCGCCGCTTTGACCCTGCTGGCGGCGCGCCATCCCGGCGTGCCGCTGTACCTGCTGGGCGAAAGCATGGGTGGTGCCGTCGCCCTGGTGGCGGCGGATGGTCAAAGCCTGCCGGTGAAGGGGGTGATCCTGTCGGCTCCGGCGGTATGGGGGCGGTCCACCATGGGCTGGTTCCCGCGTGCCGCGCTGTGGCTGAGCTATCAACTGGCGCCGGGCTGGAAGATGACCGGCGAGGGGCTGAACATCCTGCCGTCCGACAACATCCCCATGCTGCGCAAGCTGTCGGCCGATCCGCTGGTGATCAAGGGCACGCGGGTGGATGCCATCTACGGATTGGTCGATCTGATGGACGCGGGCGCCCGTGCTGCGCCGCGTCTGCGCCTGCCCGCTTTGGTGCTGTACGGCGCCAAGGACGAAGTGGTGCCCGCCGCCCCCACCTGGGCGGCCATCGCCGCCATGCCCGCCGCGCCCAAGGCGGCGTTTTATGCCAACGGCTATCACATGCTGATGCGCGACCTTCAGGCCGAAGTGGTTCTGGGCGATATCGCCGCCTGGATCGCCGATCCCGCCGCGCCGCTGCCGTCCGGGGCTGACAAGGCGGCGGTGGATGAACTGCAACGCCGCCGTGGGGGATGATGGCGGCGGTGCCGCAGTGGGGGATGACGGCGGCGATGGATCGTGACATTCTGCACCGCATGAAAGTTGCAGCACTCGCCTCTCTGCTGGTCCTGGCCTCCGCTTCCGCCTGGGGCGCGGACATGGACCTGGGCTTCGCGCATCCCGGCATGAGCGTGGAGGAATTCCGCGCCTCCGCCTGGCCGCCGGGCATCGCCGTGCGCTGTTCCGGCGAGGCCGATCTGCCCCCCGAATCCGACAGTGTCCGTCTGACCGTGCCGCAGCCGGTGGCTCGTTTGGGCGGGACGCGCTGTGGCCTGTTCCATCAGCAGGACGGCGCTTGGCTGCCGTCGCGGCTGACCATGGCCGGGGGTGAGACCGAGGTGTGGGGCAAGTTCTTCCCCGACCGCACCGGCACGTCGCGGCTGGTGCAATTGGTGCTGAAGCAGCCCGCCAGCGGCTTCGCCGCCCTGGCCGCCCATCTGACCGAGCATTTCGGCGAGCCCGACGAGAATACCACCCGTCTGGTGCGCTGGCAGACCGACGAGGCGGAAGCCACCATCATCGATGACGGCAGCAAGAACCTGCTGGTGTTCATCATCGACACCCGGCTGCAATCGGCGCTGAACGCCCGCACCAGTCATCAGCCCAAGCCCAAGGCGCATAAGAGCCCGCATCCATGAAATTCGTTCCGGCTGTCGCGATTCTGCTCGCCCTGGCCTGTGCCCCGGCGCTGGCCAAGGATTACGATCTGGGCTACGCCCGCACCGGCATGATGCTGGGGCAGTTCCGCTTTGCCGCCTGGCCCGCCGGGCTGTCGGTGCGCTGTTCCGACGATCCCGACCGGCCCAAGGAAGTGGACCGCCTGCTGGCCATGCCGCGCCAGATGGCCGATCTGGGCGCGGTGCGCTGCGCGCTGATGAAGGTGGACGACGCGGGCAAGTTCAGCCCGGCCACCCGCAAGATCGGCGGCTTCCCCATGGAAATCGCCGCCACCTTCGCCCCCGATGCCCAGGGCACCAAGCGTCTGGTGCAATTGTTCCTGCAAGGCCCGCGCGAAGGCTTCGACGGGCTGGCGGCGCAGTTCATCTCGCGCCTGGGGCCGCCCAGCGAAAAGGGCGACCGCTTCGTCCACTGGGTCGATCCCGGGGTGGAAGCACTGGTGATGCATGAAGAGGGGGATACCACCCTGGGCATGTTCATCGACCAGCGCATGCAGGAGGCCATGAACGCCAAGATGCAGGCGGGGCGTAAGCCCACCCAGTAAAGAAACGCGCCGTGACGGCTGCTGGAAAACACCCGTCATTCCCGCGCAGGCGGGAATCCATGCATCCACATTCGATGCGTTGGGGAAAGTCCGCAGTCTTGCCCCACCATGGACACCCGCTTTCGCGGGTGTGACGCCAAGAGAGGGGTTAATGCGCGTTTTCCGCAGGCTGTTGACCTTTCACTCCCGCATGTAATCACGGTCGGCCATGTCCTGGACCAGGATGTGTTCGATCAGGATGCGCCGGACCGCCGCCGCCAGCGCCAGTTCGGCGGTGGTGCGCGACATGGTGGGCAGGGTGTCGGCCAGGGCCGCCAGTTCGGTCTCGATCCGGCGATGGGCTTCCTGATGCTGGGCCAGAGTGGGGCAGCGGTGGCGGGCCAGGATGGCCTCTTCATTTTCCGAATGGACCTGTACCAGATCGCGCAGATGCCGCAGCAGGCGGATGCAATCGGGCGCCGCGCCGCCATGGCGGTGATGGTGGAACAGGGTGTTCAGCATGGTGGCGATTTCCCGGTGCTGGTTGTCCAGCAGCGGATTGCCGACCGACAATTCGTCGCCCCAGTGGATCAGTTCGTCCACCGGCGGCGGGGTGTCGCCGTGCAGCAGGTGCTCGAACAGGTGGAACATGTCCGGGTCCTCCCCCTTGTTTTTTTGACCGTCATTCCACCCAAGGCGGCGGCAGGGCTGCCTCGGGCGGTGGTTGCGGCGCCGGGTGGGCGGTGTGGCGGATGATGCCCGCCTTGTCTACGAACTGGCTCAGGCCGCAGGCCGGGCAGATGCGCAAATCGCCGCCGCTGGCCAGATGATGTTCCAGCGGTGCGCCGCAGGCCGGGCAAAGACCGGTGCGGACATCGTCCTGTCCGATCATTTGTTCGATTTCTTTTTCAACCACGCCGATATCCCGCTCCAGAATATCCTCATGATTTCTGATGTCTTTCAGCGAGGCCAGGACGCCGGACAGCATACGCAGCAGGATCGTGCCCTGCTGGCGCAGGGACGCAACCTCGCGGCGCAGCTCGATCATCTCGGCGACCAAGGAGGTTTGCGGCGAGAGGGGAGGGATGTCCGCGCCCATGACGGAATCTCCTGCGTCTTTTCTAATGCTGGTAGTATAGCACTGTTGTGATGTAATTTCTGTCCGACGCAGGTATGACGAAGTATATAATAAGTCATGCCTGAGTCCTTTCTGTGCGCATCGCACAAATAGACTCTATTCCTTGCTAAAATTTATGGATTTTTCATGCATTTGGTTTCGCCGCTGCCGCTACCGAAAGGGGGCGGTTGCGCGGCGGAAAAAATTTCATCTGCAAGATTACGAAAAAGTCAGAGATTCCGGGGCTTTCGCGTGGCGCGCGTACCGGAAACCACCCCATGGGGTGGGCTGGTGGGGGCGGAACCTGCCAGAAAGTGTAGCATCGCCTCGTTGACTCGGGCTCCCCCAAAGGCTAAACACTTGCCCCATTGCCGCATTTGGGCCTTTGGGCCTTTCACGACCGTTTCGGGGGCTTCTTGCCATGACCACGCGCAACCGGCCGCTTTCCCCACATCTGCAAGTCTATCGGCTGCCTCTTCTGGCGCTGATGTCCATCACCCACCGCATCACCGGCGTCGGCCTGGTGGTCGGCTTGCTCGCGCTTGCCGCGTGGCTGGGTGCCGCCGCCTCCGGCCCGGCGGCTTTCGCTGCTGCTCAGAGCCTGTTCGGCTCGTTCCTCGGCAAGCTTCTGCTGACCGGCTGGAGCGTTGCCCTGTTCTTCCATCTCGGCCACGGTGTCCGCCACCTCCTGTGGGATTCCGGCTGGGGCTACGATCTGCCGCAGGCCTATGCCTCGGCCCGGGTGTCGCTGGGCTTCACTGGCGTGCTTTCGCTCGTCGCCCTGATCGCCATCTGGTTCTGAGGGAGGGAAACATGACCCTGCGTAATCCGATCGGCCGCGCCCGCGGCCTCGGCTCGGCCAAGGAAGGCGTGGGCCACCACTGGGGCACCCTGGTGACCGCCATCGGCCTGATCCCGCTGTCGCTGTGGCTGGTGATCTCGCTGGCTGGCCTGGGCGGCGCCGACTACGCCACCTTCAAGGGCTGGCTGTCCGGTCCGTTCAATGCCTCGATGTTCGTGCTGACCGTTCTCATGGTCATCTACCATGCCCAACTGGGCGTGCAGATGGTCGTCGAGGATTATGTCCACGGCGAAGGCATCAAGTTCGGCACCCTGGTCGCCACCAAGCTGGTCGCCGCCTTCCTCGCCGTCTTCATGACGGTGTCGATCCTCAAAGTCGCTGTCGGAGTCTGACGAAAATGGCCTCCTACAAGATCGTTGATCACACCTATGACGTGGTGGTCGTCGGCGCCGGCGGTGCCGGTCTGCGCGCCACCATGGGCATGGGTGCAGCCGGCCTGAAGACCGCCTGCATCACCAAGGTGTTCCCCACCCGCTCCCACACCGTTGCCGCCCAGGGCGGTATCGGCGCGTCGCTCGGCAACATGGCCGAGGACAATTGGAAGTGGCACATGTACGACACCGTCAAGGGGTCGGACTGGCTGGGTGACCAGGACGCCATCGAATACATGTGCCGCGAGGCCGTTCCCGCCGTGTACGAGCTGGAGCATTTCGGCGTGCCGTTCTCGCGCACCCCGGAAGGCAAGATCTACCAGCGCCCGTTCGGCGGCCACATGCGCAATTTCGGCGAAGCCCCGGTGCAGCGTGCCTGCGCCGCCGCCGACCGCACCGGCCACGCCATCCTGCACACCCTGTACAGCCAGTCGCTGAAGCACTCGTGCGAATTCTTCGTCGAGTATTTCGCCCTGGACCTGATCATGGAAGATGGCGTCTGCCGTGGCGTCATGGCCTGGAACCTGGACGACGGCACCCTGCACCGTTTCCGCGCCCACAAGGTGGTGCTGGCCTCGGGCGGTTACGGCCGCGCGTACTTCTCGTGCACCTCGGCCCACACCTGCACCGGTGACGGCCACGGCATGGTCGCCCGCGCCGGTCTGCCGCTGCAGGACATGGAATTCGTGCAGTTCCACCCGACCGGCATCTACGGTTCGGGCTGCCTGATCACCGAGGGTGCCCGCGGCGAGGGTGGCTACGTCACCAACTCGGCCGGCGAGCGCTTCATGGAGCGTTATGCCCCGACCGCCAAGGACCTGGCCTCGCGTGACGTCGTCTCGCGCGCCATGACCATGGAAATCCGCGAAGGCCGCGGCGTCGGCAAGGAAAACGACCACATCTACCTGCACCTGGAGCACCTGGGCGCCGAGACCCTGGAGCTGCGTCTGCCGGGCATTTCCGAGACGGCGAAGATTTTCGCCGGCGTGGACGTGACCAAGGAGCCGATCCCGGTGCTGCCGACCGTGCACTACAACATGGGCGGTATCCCGACCAACGTGCATGGCGAAGTGCTGCGTCCGACCGCCGACAACCCCGACGCCACCGTCGAGGGCCTGATGGCCATCGGCGAGGCGGCCTGCGTGTCGGTGCACGGCGCCAACCGTCTGGGCACCAACTCGCTGCTGGATATCGTGGTGTTCGGCCGTGCCGCCGCCCTGCGTGCCGCCGAGACCCTGAAGCCCGGCACCGCGCACAAGCCGCTGGCCAAGGACGCCGGTGACAACGCCGTCGCCCGCTTCGACCGCCTGCGCAATGCCAACGGCTCGCTGCACACCAGCGAAATCCGCCTGGGCATGCAGAAGACCATGCAGATGGACGCTGCGGTGTTCCGCACCTCCAAGACGCTGGCCGAGGGCTGCGAGAAGCTGGGTCAGGTCGCTTCCACCCTGTCGCAGATCAAGATCAACGACCGTTCCACCGTGTGGAACTCGGATCTGGTCGAGGCGCTGGAGCTGGAAAACCTGATGGATTGCGCGCTCGCCACCATCGTTTCGGCCGAGGCTCGTCACGAGTCGCGCGGCGCCCACGCCCACGAGGATTTCCCCGAGCGTGACGACGTGAACTGGCAGAAGCACACCCTGGCCACCGTCAAGGACGGCAAGGTGACCCTGGATTACCGTCCGGTGCACACCTACACGCTGACCGACGAGGTCGAGTACATCAAGCCGCAGAAGCGCGTGTACTAAGGCCAGGGAAGGAGAAACAGACATGGTCGAATTCGCCCTGCCCGCCAACTCCCGCGTTCAGCCCGGCAAGGCCCACAAGGCCGCTGCGGGCGCCAAGAACGTCAAGGTGTTCAAGATCTACCGCTACGATCCGGATTCGGGTTCCAACCCGCGTCTGGACTCGTTCGAGATCGATCTCGACGCCTGCGGTCCGATGGTCCTGGACGCCCTGCTGAAGATCAAGAACGAGATCGACTCGACCTTGACCTTCCGCCGCTCGTGCCGCGAAGGCATCTGCGGCTCGTGCGCCATGAACATCGACGGTACCAACACCCTTGCCTGCCTCAAGCCCATCGAGGACATCAAGGGTGATGCCAAGATTTACCCGCTGCCGCATATGCCGGTGGTCAAGGATCTGATCCCCGACCTGACCGTGCCCTATGCCCAGCTGGCGTCGATCAAGCCGTGGATGCAGACCCAGTCGCCGACCCCGCCCGATGGCGAGCGTCTGCAATCGCCGGAAGAGCGCGAAAAGCTCGACGGCCTGTGGGAATGCATCCTGTGCTTCTGCTGCCAGACCTCGTGCCCCAGCTACTGGTGGAACGGCGAGAAGTATCTCGGCCCGTCGATCCTGCTGCAGGCCGCCCGCTGGATTCACGACTCGCGCGATGAATTCACCGGCGAGCGTCTGGACGCGCTTGAAGACCCCTTCAAGCTGTATCGCTGCCACACCATCATGAACTGCACGAAGACTTGCCCCAAGGGTCTGAACCCGGCCAAGGCGATCGGCAGCATCAAGGAAAAGCTGCTGGAGCGCCGGGGCTAAGCTCCGGCCTTCACGGTCCGCGACAGGACAGGCCCGCCGGGAAACCGGCGGGCCTTTTCTTATTCCGGCGGCAGGACTGCATCCAGGGTGTCGCGCAGGCGCAGCAGGCGGTCGCGCAGGGCGGCGATTTCCGGCACTTCCAGGCCGATGGCGCAGGCCGCCTGTTCCGGGATGGCGCGGGCGCGGTCCTTGAGGGCACGGCCCTGCTCGGTCAGGGTGATGCGCACCACCCGTTCATCCTGGGTGTCGCGGCCGCGCCGCACCAGTTCCATGCCTTCCAGCCGCTTCAGCAGCGGCGTCAGGGTGCCGGAATCCAGGCGCAACGCCTGGCCGATGTCCTTGACCGCGCGACCGTCCTGTTCCCACAGCACCATCATCACCAGATATTGCGGATAGGTCAGGCCCAGGGTCTCCAGCAGCGGCTTGTACAGCCGGTTGAAGGCGTGGGCGGTGGAATAGACGGCGAAGCAAAGCTGGTTGCGCAGCAGCAGGGCGTCGTCGGTGCAGTGGGGCATGGTGGCTCCGGGGGCAGGGCTTTGGCGATAGTTAGCGCGCTACGGAATAGCGTACCATCAAATTATATATTGCGCACAAACTAATTGTGCGATACCAATATCGCAACGCCGCCTTACGGGGCTTCACCAGGAAGGACAACGCCATGTCGGTCAACGTGCTTTACACCACCAGCGCCACCTCTTACGGCGGCCGCGACGGCCGTGCGGTCATCGAGGACGGCAGCCTGGAAATCGAATTGTCCACCCCGCGCGAATTGGGCGGCGCCGGTGGTGCCGGGAACAATCCTGAGCAATTGTTTGCCGCTGGCTACTCGGCCTGCTTCATCGGCGCCATGAAGTTCGTAGCGGCCAAGACCGGCGTGAAGGTGCCGACGGATACCCGCATCACCGCGTTCGTCGGCATCGGCCCGCGCGCGGAAGGCGGCTTCGGTCTGGACGTGGAACTGGAAATCGCCCTGCCGGGCCTGGAGCGTGCCGCCGCCGAGGCCCTGGTCGCCGAAGCCCATCAGGTGTGCCCGTATTCCAACGCCACCCGCGGCAACATCGACGTGCGGCTGGTGGTGCTGTAAACCGCCAACGCCACAGCAAAAAGCCCGCCGGGAGACCGGCGGGCTTTTGTCATTCCTGGAAGGCGTCGCCCCAAGACCCCTGGGGCAGCGAGAAATTGCCCGGCGGATAGGCCTCGGCGGGCGGGGCGCTGGGGGCAGGGGCGGCGGGAAGCGGTGCGGGCTGATAGGCGGGACGTCCGGCAATGCCCTCTGGGGTCAACGGCGCCAGTGGCGCCTGGGGCGGAGTGGCCAGTGGCGCCTGGGGCGGAGTGGCCAGTGGCGCTTGGGCCGGAGCGGGCGCCGTCTGCGGAACCGCCTCCGGCGTGGGTGCGGTGGACGGCAGGGCCGCCGGATTGGCGGCGGGGCCGCCGGGAGTGGTCAGGAAATTGTGCGGCTTGGCGGTTTTGCCCGTGCGCTTTTCCCAGGCCTGCACGGCAAGGGAATCGAATGGATTCACCGGGCTGCCGCCTTCGGTCATCATCTCGGGGTCGTAGCACAGGAAGGTGGCGCGATGGGGTGACGTCATGCGGCATTGCTGACGCTCCACCCGGTTCAGCGCGGCCTGCAAGCCATGGGCGGAACACCGCTCCCGTGCCAGCTTTTCCACCTCGGTCCACGGCGTGGCGCTGCTGAAGCACAATTGCACCATGCCCTTGTCCAACACCGTGTCGCGCGGCTTGCTGACCTTGACCGTATAGGTCGGATCGCCCTGGTCCACGAACGGTTCGGGATCGGCGCAGCCGGCGGTCAGGGCGGCCAGAATCAGCAGCAAGGGACGGTCAGCGCGCATGGTCTCGGCTCGTGGTCTACAAGGAACCCCCCTTGTTTATCCCAGCGCAGGGGCGTTGTCACCGCCCGCGCCAGCGGATACTCTTGCCGGACCGATGGGTGGGTATGGAGAAACCTGAATGTCCGAGACCAACAAGTTCCGTCTGGTGACCCGCAGCGATTTCGACGGCCTGGTCTGTGCCGTGTTGCTGCGCCAATTGGACATCATCGACGAGATCAAGTTCGTCCACCCCAAGGACATGCAGGACGGCCTGATCGACATCGGCCCCAACGACATCACCACCAACCTGCCGTATGTGGACGGCGTCCACATCGCCTTCGACCACCATCTGTCTGAAACCATCCGCGTCGGCCAGAAGGACAACCACGTCATCCATCCCACCGCCCCGTCGGCGGCCCGCGTGGTCTATGACTATTACGGCGGCGCCGTGCGTTTTCCGGCGGCCTGGGACAAGATGATGGAAGAGGTGGACAAGGCCGATTCCGCCCAATACTCGTTGGACGACATCCTGTCGCCGACCGGTTGGACCTTGCTGAACTACATCATGGACGCCCGCACCGGCCTGGGCCGTTTCCGTGAATTCCGCATCTCCAACTACCAGCTGATGATGAATCTGATCGAGTATTGCCGGAACCACTCCATTGAGCAGATTCTCGACCTGCCTGACGTGCGCGAGCGCACTGATCTGTATTTCGAGCACGAGGAGCGGGCCAAGGAGCAGATCAAGCGCTGTTCCACCGTGTATGGCAATCTGGTGGTCCTCGACCTGCGCGAGGAAGAAACCATCTACGCCTGCAACCGCTTCATGATTTACGCCCTGCACCCGCAGTGCAACATCTCGATCCACCAGATGTGGGGCTTGAAGAAGCAGAACACGGTGTTCGCCATCGGCCGATCCATCCTGGATCGTGGCTCCCAGACCAATGTGGGCGCCCTGTGCCTGGAATATGGCGGTGGCGGCCACGAAAAGGCCGGAACCTGCCAGGTGCCCAATGACACCGCCGCCCAGGCGTTGCAGGACATCATCAAGCGCATCAACGCCGACGGTTGATTTTCCCGAACCCCCGCCCCACCCGGCGGGGGTTTTTGCTTGCGTTGGCGACTCCGCTGACTCACATTCCCGGGAACGCCCTTCATCGCGCCCCACGGGATGCCGCCATGGATTTTCAACGCTTCGCCAAGGTGTTGGCGCTGGCCGCCTCGGACAATGATGCCGAGGCGCTGCACGCTTTGCGTACCGCCCATCGTTTGTTGGCCGAATCCGGCAGCGATTTCGTCGCTCTGGCGGCGCGATTGGGCGGCACGGCGCCGTCGGCGGCGCTGGAAGACACGGTTTTCCACCTGCGCAACGAAGTCCGTGACCTGCGGGCCGAGAACGAGCGCCTGAAACAGGCGCGCAACGTCGACGGCACTCCTACTTCCATGTTCGGTGCTGCCCAGGCCGCCAGCGACGTCATCCGCCTGCGCGCCGAACTGGCCGCCGCCCAGGATGCGCTGGCCGCCCAGGGCCATTTGCGCACCACCTTGCAGGAAGTGCAGGCCGAGCTGTCGCTGGCTATCGCCCGGCTGTCGGACGCGGAAATGCGCCGCCTGCGGCTGGAGGCCGAGAACCGCCGTCTGAGCGCGGAGCGGGAGCAGGCGTTGCCGGGCGAGGAAATCCGGGTGGAACGCAAGCCGCGCGGAGTGCGCGCCAAGACGGCGCTGAACCAGTATGCGCTGTTCTGAGCGGCACTTCTGGACTCGCGGCGCTTTCCCCCCATATAACCCGAATCATGACCACCGCGACCGCTCCTTCCTTCGTCAAGATGCACGGTCTGGGCAATGACTTCGTCATCCTGGACGCCCGGGCCTCGGCCCTTGCCCTGACGCCCGCCGCCGTGCGCGCCATCGCCGACCGCCGCCGCGGCATCGGCTGCGACCAGTTGATCGTCATCGAGGTAGCGCGGGGCAGCACCAGCGACGCCTGGATGACCATCTACAATCCCGACGGCTCGGAATCCGGCGCCTGCGGCAACGCCACGCGCTGCGTCGCCTGGCTGCTGATGGGGCAGACCGGCAGTGACCGCGTGGTGATCGAAACCCGCGCCGGATTGCTGGATGCCGAATCGCGCGGTGACAAGATGGTGGCGGTGGATATGGGACCGGCCCGCCTGGACTGGCGCGAGCTGCCGCTGGCCGAGGCGGTGGATACCCTGCATCTCGGAATCGCCGCCGGACCGCTGGCCGATCCGGTCGGCGTCTCCATGGGCAATCCCCATGCGGTGTTCTTCGTGGACGACGTTGCCGCCATCAATCTGGAGGCAGTGGGGCCGGGGCTGGAGCATCATCCGCTGTTCCCCGAACGCACCAATGTGGAAATCGTTCAGGTGCTGGGGCCGCAAACCCTGCGCATGCGCGTCTGGGAGCGCGGCGCGGGCATTACCCAGGCCTGCGGCACCGGCGCCTGCGCTACCCTGGTGGCGGCGGCGCGGCGCGGCCTGACCGGCCGCAAGGCCGAGGTGGTGCTGGATGGCGGCTCGCTGTTCATTGAATGGCTGGCCGACGATCATGTGCTGATGACCGGGCCGGTGGCGCTGGCGTTCAGCGGCACCGTTGATCCGAGTCTTCTATCATGACCTCCGACAAGGTTCAGGTCGTCACTTTCGGGTGCCGCCTGAACGCCTATGAATCCGAGGTGATGCGCGAGCATGCCAAGGCGTCGGAAAGCGGGGTCGAGACGATCATCGTCAACACCTGCGCCGTGACCTCCGAGGCCGAGCGGCAGGCGCGGCAGAACATCCGCAAACTCCGGCGCGACAATCCCAACGCCCGCATCGTGGTGACCGGCTGCGCCGCCCAGGTGGACCCGGGCAAGTTCGCCGCCATGCCGGAAGTGGATCAGGTGTTGGGCAATGCCGAGAAGATGAAGCCCGACATCTTCACCGCCCCGCCGGAAGACCGCATTGTCGTCACCGACATCATGGCGGTGCGCGAGACCGCCGAGCATCTGGTCAGCGGCTTCGAAGGCCGCGCGCGGGCCTTCGTCGAGGTGCAGACCGGCTGTGACCATCGCTGCACCTTCTGCATCATCCCGTTCGGGCGCGGCAACAACCGCTCGGTGCCCATGGGCCGCATCGTCGATCAGGTGCGCGGGCTGGTGGCCCAGGGTTTCCGCGAAGTGGTGTTCACCGGCGTCGATATCACCGCCTATGGCGGCGATTTGCCCGGCACCCCGACTCTGGGGCAGATGGCCCGCCGCCTGCTGGCCCAGGTGCCGGAACTGCCGCGCCTGCGGCTGTCGTCGCTGGACCCGGTCGAGGTGGATGACGATCTGTTGCGGCTGGTGGCCGAGGAACCGCGGCTGATGCCACATTTCCACCTGTCGGTGCAGGCGGGCGACGACATGATCCTCAAGCGCATGAAGCGCCGCCATCTGCGCGATGATGTGCTGAAACTGGCGGCGCGGCTGCGGGAATTGCGCGGCGACGTGGCGCTGGGCGCCGACATCATCGCCGGTTTCCCGACCGAGGATGAAGCCATGTTCCAGCAATCGCTGGCGCTGGTGGACGAGGCCGGGCTGACCCATCTGCATGTCTTTCCGTTCTCGGCCCGGCCAGGGACGCCGGCGGCGCGCATGCCGCGCGTGTCCGGCGACGTGGTCAAGGAGCGCGCCGCCCGGTTGCGCGCCAAGGGCGAGGCGGCCATGGCCGCTTTCCTGGCATCGCGCGTCGGCCGCGAGGCTTCGGTGCTGGTCGAGGGCGACAATGCCGGTTTTTGCGAGCATTACCTGCCGGTGCGTCTGGACGCGGCGGCGGAAGGCTCCATCGTCCGTGCCCGTGTCACCGGGGTGGAAAACGGCAAGTTGACCGCTGAAGTAATTTAGTCCCGTCATCCCCGCGAAAGCGGGGATCCATGGCTGCAACCGAGCACGCGTCTCCATGGACCCCCGCCTTCGCGGGGGTGACGCACGAAAACGGGGGAAAGAGGCATGAGTAAGACGGGCTTTTTCGGGCGGTTGCTGGGTCGCAAGGACGACGGGGCGCCGTCGCCGGAGCTGGAGCCCGTGGCGCAGCCCGCGCCCCAACCTGAGCCTGAACCCGAACCCGAACCCGAAAGCGGCGGGGAAGGGTGGTTCGGCCGTCTGAAATCCGGGCTTGCCAAATCCTCGTCACGGCTGACCCAGGGCATCGGCGACCTGTTCACCAAGCGCAAGCTGGATGACGAGGCGCTGGAGGAACTGGAAGACCTGCTGATCACCACCGATCTGGGCGTCGCCACCGCCGCCCGCGTCACCAAGCGTCTGGCCAAGACCCGGTTCGGCCAGGACGTGGACGCCGCCGAGATCAAGGCCACCCTGGCCGAAGAGATCACCGACATCCTGGCCCCGGTCGCCAAGCCGCTGGAGCCCGATTTCAGCCGCAAGCCGCATGTGGTGCTGGTGGTTGGCGTCAACGGCGCGGGCAAGACCACCACCATCGGCAAGATGGCCAAGCATTACCGCGACCAGGGCCGTTCCGTCACCCTGGCGGCGGGCGACACCTTCCGCGCGGCGGCGGTGGAGCAGCTCAAGGTGTGGGGCGAACGGACCAATTGCCCGGTGGTGGCCCGCGACACCGGCGCCGATGCCGCCGGTCTGGCCTTCGACGCCCTGGCGCAATCGCGGGAACGCGGCGACGACCTGCTGTTCATCGACACCGCCGGGCGCTTGCAGAACAAGACCGACCTGATGGCCGAGCTGGAAAAGATCGTCCGCGTCATCAAGAAGCAGGACGAAACCGCGCCGCACGACGTGCTGCTGGTGCTGGACGCCACCGTCGGCCAGAACGCCCATTCCCAGGTGGAAACCTTCCGCGAGATGGTCGGCGTCACCGGTCTGGTGCTGACCAAGCTGGACGGCACGGCGCGCGGCGGCGTGCTGGTCGCCCTGGCCGACAAGTTCAAGCTGCCTGTGCACGCCATCGGTGTGGGCGAAAAGGCCACCGACCTTCGCCCATTCGAGGCGGAATCCTTCGCCCGCTCGCTGGTCGGGCTGGACTGAGAGTGGGGCGGCGGCGCCTGGGTGAATAGGGCGCCTACCCTGACCCAACCACCCGCAAGGGTGGGTTAAAAACTCTCCCGGGTAGGGACTTTTCGAAGGAGTCCAAGGACTTAGCCTTGCGGGGGGCTTCCGGCGCCCGCAAGCCGAGGGAATTCCCTTTATATTAGTTCGTTGTAATGTTCTTACGGGTCGTGCCAATACGCTTGCTCTTGGCGGCGAATCGGGGTACCAAAGCCCCCCATGGCCTGTGCTGCGACCACTCGCAGCCCACCCGTTCGACCAGAATTACGAACACCACCTGAGGGAATTTCAATGGCACGCAAGAAGATCGCTCTCGTCGGCTCGGGCAATATCGGCGGTACGCTCGCGCATCTCATCGGCCTGAAGGAGCTGGGCGATGTGGTGATGTTCGACATCGCCGAAGGCATCCCGCAGGGCAAGGGTCTGGATATCGCCGAATCGACTCCGGTCGAGGGTGTGAACGCCCGTTACTCGGGCGCCAACGACTATTCCGCCATCGCTGGCGCCGACGTGGTGATCGTCACCGCCGGTGTGCCGCGCAAGCCGGGCATGTCCCGTGACGATCTGGTTGCCATCAACCTGAAGGTCATGGCCGCCGTCGGCGAAGGCATCAAGAACAACTGCCCGAACGCCTTCGTGATCTGCATCACCAATCCGCTGGACGTGATGGTGTGGGCGCTGCAGCATTACTCGGGCCTGCCCGCCAACAAGATCGTCGGCATGGCCGGCGTGCTGGACTCGGCCCGCTTCCGCTACTTCCTGTCGGAAGAGTTCAACGTCTCGGTCGAGGATGTCACCGCCTTCGTGCTGGGCGGCCACGGCGACACCATGGTGCCGCTGGTGCGCTACTCCACCGTCGCCGGTATCCCGCTGCCGGACCTGATCAAGATGGGCTGGACCACCCAGGAAAAGCTGGACCAGATCGTGCAGCGCACCCGTGACGGCGGCGCCGAGATCGTGAACCTGCTGAAGACCGGTTCCGCCTATTACGCCCCGGCCGCCTCGGGCGTCGCCATGGCCGAAGCCTATCTGAAGGATCAGAAGCGCGTCATGCCCGTCGCCACCCTGGTCAAGGGCGGCACCTTCGGCCAGCCGGACGACGTGTTCGTCGGCGTGCCGGTGGTGATCGGCGAGAACGGCGTGGAACGTGTTGTTGAGATCGAACTCTCGGCCGACGAACAGGCCGCCTTCAACAAGTCCGCTGATGCCGTCCGTGGCCTGGTCAAGGTCGCCAAGGGCCTGATGGGCTAATCAACTCCAGGGGGAGTCCAAGAATGAATATTCACGAGTATCAGGCCAAGCAGCTCCTGGCCAAGTACGGCGTCGCCGTGCTCAAGGGCGGCGTGGCCTACACTCCCGACGAAGCCACCCAGGTGGCTCGGGAACTCGGCGGTCCGGTGTGGGTCGTGAAGTCGCAGATCCACGCCGGCGGCCGCGGTAAGGGCAAGTTCAAGGACGATGCCAGCGGCAAGGGCGGCGTCCGCGTCGTCAAGTCGGTGGAAGACGTCGGCGAGAACACCAACCAGATGCTGGGCAAGGTGCTGGTCACCCTGCAGACCGGTGCCTCGGGCAAGGAAGTGAAGCGCGTCTATATCGAGCAGGGCTGCGACATCCGTCGCGAACTGTATCTGTCGCTGCTGATCGACCGTTCCACCTCCAAGGTCACCATCGTCGCCTCGACCGAGGGCGGCATGGAGATCGAAGAGGTTGCCCACAGCCACCCCGAAAAGATCATCAAGGTCGCCATCGACCCGGTCGAGGGCTTCCAGCAGTATCACGGCCGTCAGGTCGCGTTCGGCCTGGGCCTTGAGGGCAAGCAGGTCAACACCGCCGTCAAGTTCATGGGCTCGCTGTACAAGGCGTTCATGGACCTGGACATGTCGGTGGTCGAGATCAACCCGCTGGTGGTCACCGGCGACGATCAGCTGATCGCGCTGGACGCCAAGGTGAACTTCGACGACAACGCCCTGTTCCGTCACAAGGACATCGAAGAGCTGCGCGACGAGTCCGAAGAGGACCCGGCCGAGCTCGAGGCCGCTCGTCATTCGCTGAACTACATCAAGCTCGACGGCTCCATCGGCTGCATGGTCAACGGCGCTGGCCTGGCCATGGCCACCATGGACATCATCAAGCTGTACGGCGGCGAGCCGGCCAACTTCCTCGATGTCGGCGGTGGCGCCACCAAGGAGCGCGTCACCACCGCCTTCAAGCTGATCCTGTCCGACCCGAACGTGGAAGGCATCCTGGTCAACATCTTCGGCGGCATCATGCGCTGCGACGTCATCGCCGAAGGCGTTGTCGCCGCGGCCCGTGAAGTGTCGCTCAATGTCCCGCTGGTGGTTCGCCTGGAAGGCACCAACGTCGAGCTGGGCAAGAAGATCATGGCTCAGTCGGGCCTGCCCATCATCGCCGCCGACAATCTGGCGGATGCCGCCGAAAAGGTGGTCAAGGCCGTGAAGGAGGCTCAGTAAATGGCCGTTCTCGTCAATTCCAACACGAAGGTGATCTGCCAGGGCTTCACCGGCGCCCAGGGCACCTTCCACTCCGAGCAGGCCATCGCCTACGGCACCAAGATGGTGGGCGGCGTCACCCCCGGTAAGGGCGGCACCAAGCACCTGGACCTGCCGGTGTTCAACACCGTCGCCGAGGCCAAGGCCAAGACCGGCTGCAACGCCAGCGTCATCTACGTGCCGCCGCCGTTCGCCGCCGACGCCATCCTGGAAGCCATCGACGCCGAGATCGAGCTGGCCGTCTGCATCACCGAGGGTATCCCGGTGGCCGACATGCTGGCCGTCAAGCGCGCCCTGGTCGGTTCCAAGACCCGCCTGATCGGCCCGAACTGCCCGGGTGTCATCACCCCCGGCGAATGCAAGATCGGCATCATGCCCGGTCACATTCACCAGCGCGGCAAGGTCGGCATCGTGTCGCGTTCCGGCACCCTGACCTACGAAGCGGTGGCGCAGACCACCGCCGCCGGTCTGGGCCAGACCACCTGCATCGGCATCGGTGGCGATCCGATCAACGGCACCAACTTCGTCGACTCGCTCCAGATGTTCCTGGACGACCCCGAGACCGAAGCCATCATCATGATCGGCGAAATCGGCGGCGACGCCGAGGTCCAGGGCGCCGAGCTGCTGAAGTCGTCCAAGGTGAAGAAGCCGACCGTCGGTTTCATCGCCGGCCGTACCGCCCCTCCGGGCCGCCGCATGGGCCATGCCGGCGCGGTGATCTCGGGCGGCAACGACACCGCCGACTTCAAGGTCGAGGCTCTGCGCGCCGCCGGTATCGCCGTCGCCGACAGCCCGGCCTCGCTGGGCTCGACCATGCTGAAGCTGCTGAAGGGCTAAGCAGCACTTTTTTGCGGCCCGATGCGCCCGCCGGAGCATCGGGCCGTTCCTGACACTGATATGCGCCGCTGATGGCGGCGCCCGGCGGCGCCGCCATCGTCCCATAAGAAGGAAAGGGATGCGGGATTCCCCCGTATCAGCCCCCGACGATGACGAAATTCGACGAAACGTCCTTCCTGACCGGCGGCAACGCCGTGTTCATCGCCGAGCTGTATGCTCGCTATGTCGAGGATCCGTCCTCGGTGGACCCGTCCTGGGTTGCGTTCTTCCAGGACCTGAAGGATGAAGGCGTGGCCATCGCCCACGACTTCAAGGGCACTCCCGGTGCCCAGCGCGACGTCAAGATCGTCGGCGCCATCGACCCCGAAGAGGCTGCCGCCGCCGCCAAGAAGGCCAAGGAAGCCGCCGCCAAGGGTGGCAAGGGCGCGCCCGCTCCGGCGGCTGTGGACCCGGCTGCCCAGCGTCAGGCGGTGTTGGATTCCGTCCGCGCCCTGATGCTGATCCGCGCCTACCGCGTGCGCGGCCATCTCGAGGCCGATCTGGACCCGCTGGGCCTGACCGCGCGGGAATTGCATCCCGAACTGGACTATCGCACCTACGGCTTCACCGATGCCGACCTCGATCGTCCCATTTTCCTCGACAACGTGCTGGGGCTTGAAACCGCCTCGCTCCGCCAGATCCTCCAGGTGGTCCGCGCCACCTATTGCGGCAAGATCGGCGTCGAGTTCATGCACTGCCAGGACCCGGACCAGAAGGCCTGGATCCAGAAGCGCATCGAGAGCGTGCGCAACCACACCGATTTCACCCCCAAGGGCAAGCGCGCCATCCTGGAGCGTCTGACCGAGGCCGAGGGCTTCGAGCGCTTCTTGCAGCTCAAGTACACCGGCACCAAGCGTTTCGGCCTGGAAGGCGGCGAATCGGTGGTTCCGGCGCTGGAGCAGATCCTCAAGCGCGGCGGCCAGTTGGGCGTTTCCGACGTGGTGCTGGGCATGGCCCATCGCGGCCGCCTCAACATCCTCGCCAATTTCATGAAGAAGCCCTACCGCTCCATCTTCTCGGAGTTCCAGGGCAACCCGTCCAATCCGACCGACGTGCAGGGCTCGGGCGACGTCAAGTATCACCTGGGCACCTCGGCCGAGCGTGACTTCGACGGCAACATCATCCACCTGTCGCTGATGCCCAACCCGTCGCACCTGGAAGTGGTCGATCCGGTGGTGGTCGGCAAGGTTCGCGCCAAGCAGACCCAGCTGAACGACGCCGAGCGCAAGCAGGTCATGGGCATCCTGCTGCATGGCGACGCCGCCTTCGCCGGTCAGGGCGTGGTGCCGGAAACCATGCTGCTGTCGCAGCTGCAGGGCTACTGCACCGGCGGCACCATCCACGTCATCATCAACAACCAGATCGGCTTCACTACCAGCCCGCAATATTCGCGGTCGGGTCCGTATTCGTCGGACATCGCCAAGGGCATCCCCGCCCCGGTGTTCCACGTCAATGCCGACGACCCGGAATCGGTGATCCACGTTGCCCGCATCGCTGCCGAGTTCCGCCAGGAATTCGCCGCCGACGTGGTCATCGACATGATCTGCTATCGCCGCCACGGCCATAACGAAGCGGACGAGCCGGCCTTCACCCAGCCGCTGATGTACCGCAAGATCGCCAGCCATCCGACCACCCGGACCCTGTACGGCCGTCAGCTGGTGGCCGAGGGCACGCTGACCGAGGACGAGGTCAACGGTATCGTCACCGCCTTCCAGGAACACCTGGAACAGGAATTCGAGGCCGCCAAGAGCTTCAAGCCCAACAAGGCCGACTGGCTGGAAGGCAAGTGGCAGGGCATCGTTCAACTGGCCGACGAGGAAGAGTACCGGGAAGAAAAGACCGGCGTCTCCGCCGAGCTGCTGAAGGAAGTGGGCCACAAGCTGGCCGAGGTCCCGGCTGACTTCAACATCAACCGCAAGATCGCCCGTCAGCTCCAGGCCAAGAAGGAAGCCATCGATTCCGGCGCCGGCATCGATTGGGCGACCGCCGAGGCCCTGGCCTTCGGCACCCTGCTGGTGGAAAACCATCCGATCCGCCTGTCGGGCCAGGATTGCGGCCGCGGCACCTTCTCGCAGCGCCATTGCCGTCTGACCGACCAGGAAAACGAGAACCGCTTCGAGCCGCTGAACCACATCCGCCCCGGCAACCAGGCCTATTTCGAGGTGCTGGACTCGCCGCTGTCGGAAGAGGCGGTGCTGGGCTTCGAATACGGCTATTCGCTGACCACCCCCAACGGCCTGACCCTGTGGGAAGCCCAGTTCGGCGACTTCGCCAACGGCGCCCAGGTGATCATCGACCAGTTCATCAACTCGTCCGAGTCCAAGTGGCTGCGCATGTCGGGTCTGGTGATGCTGCTGCCGCATGGTTACGAAGGCCAGGGCCCCGAGCATTCCTCGGCCCGCTGGGAGCGTTACCTGCAGCTGTCGGCGGAAGACAATTGGTCGGTGGTCAACATCACCACTCCGGCCAACTACTTCCACGCCCTGCGCCGTCAGATCCACCGCAACTTCCGCAAGCCGCTGGTGGTGATGGAGCCCAAGTCGCTGCTGCGTCACAAGCTCTGCGTCAGCAAGGTCGAGGATTTCGCCACCGGCACCCGCTTCTACCGCGTGCTGGCCGAGACCGAGCGTCTGGTGCCCGACGCCAAGGTGCGCCGCGTCATCCTGTGCTCGGGCAAGGTCTATTACGACCTGTTCGAGGAGCGCCAGAAGCGCGGTATCGACGATGTCGCCATCGTCCGTATCGAGCAGCTCTATCCCTGGCCCAAGGACGCCATCAAGCATCAATTGGCCCGTTACCCCGAGGCCGAGCTGGTGTGGGTCCAGGAAGAGCCCGCCAACATGGGTCCGTGGACCTTCGTCGACCGCCGTATCGAGTTCATCTGCGAGGAACTGGATATCAAGGCCAAGCGCGCCGTCTATTGCGGCCGCCGCGCCGCGGCGTCGCCCGCCACCGGCTTGTACAAGACTCACAATGCCGAGCAGGCGTGGATTTGCGACACCGCCCTGTCGGGCGATCTCGCCAATGTCGCGCAGCCGTTCCGCCGGGCTTCCAAGCTCAGCCGTCTGACCGCCTAGGATTTCAATAAGGGAACGCCATCAAATGACGACCAAGATCACGGTGCCCACCCTGGGCGAATCCATCACCGAAGCCACCGTCGCCAAGTGGCTGAAGAATGTCGGCGACGTGGTGAAGGCCGACGAGCCGATCGTCGAGCTGGAGACCGACAAGGTCACCGCCGAGGTGCCCGCTCCCGCCGCCGGTGTGCTGACGGAAATCCTGGTGAAGACCGGTGACACCGTCGAGATCGGTGCCGAGCTGGGCATCATCGCCGCCGGTTCCGGTACCGCCGTCGCTGCCCCCAAGGCCGCCGCTCCGGCTCCGGCCGCCGCCCCGGCCCCGGTTGCCGCCCCGGTGGCCGCCGCCGCCGCTCCGGCTTTTCCGTCGGCTGCCAAGCTGGCCGCCGATACCGGCGTGGACACCTCCGCCATTGCCGGTTCCGGCAAGGGTGGCCGGGTGACCAAGGGTGACGTGCTGGCCGCCGCCGCCGCCCCGGCCCCCAAGGCCGCCGCGCCGTCCGGCCCGCGTGCCAAGGCCGAGCTGGAAGACCGCGTGCGCATGACCCGTCTGCGCAAGACCATCGCCGGCCGCCTGAAGGAAGCGCAGAACACCGCCGCCATGCTGACCACCTTCAACGAGGTGGACATGACCGCGCTGTTCGCGCTGCGCAACCAGTACAAGGATCAGTTCGAGAAGAAGCACGGCACCAAGCTGGGCTTCATGTCGTTCTTCCTGAAGGCCTGCATCGCGGCGCTGAAGGATTGGCCCGCGGTCAACGCCGAGATCGACGGCGAGGATCTGGTCTACAAGAAGTACTACGATATCGGCGTGGCCGTGGGCACCCCCTCGGGTCTGGTGGTGCCGGTGGTGCGTGACGCCGACCAGCTGTCCTTCGCCGATGTGGAAAAGACCATCGCCGGTCTGGGCAAGAAGGCCCGCGACGGCAAGCTCAGCATGGAAGACCTCAAGGGCGGCACCTTCACCATCTCCAATGGTGGCGTGTACGGCTCGCTGATGAGCACCCCGATCCTCAACACCCCGCAATCGGGCATCCTGGGCATGCACAAGGTCCAGCAGCGCCCGATGGTGATGCCCGACGGCTCGATCCAGGCCCGCCCGATGATGTATCTGGCGCTGTCCTACGATCACCGCATCATCGATGGCCGCGAGGCGGTGTCGTTCCTGGTGCGCGTCAAGGAGTGCATCGAGGACCCGCAGCGCATCCTGCTGGAAATGTAATCGACGGCCCTTTTCCTGGCGTCATTCCCGCGCATGCGGGAATCCATGTTGGCCACTGGTCCAGACGGCAGCATGGACCCCCGCTTTCGCGGGGGTGACGCAGAGGAAAAGGGGCTGCATCACAAAAAATCAGGGGACTTCGAAATGTCCGAGAATTCCTTCGACGTCGTTGTTATCGGTGGTGGCCCCGGCGGCTATGTCGCCGCCATCCGCGCCGCCCAGCTGGGCCTCAAGACCGCCTGCATCGAGAAGCGCGGCGCGCTGGGCGGCACCTGCCTGAACGTCGGCTGCATCCCGTCCAAGGCGCTGCTGGCCGCCAGCCACGCCTATGAGGCCGCCAGCCACGAATACGCCGCCTTCGGCGTCAAGGTCGGCAAGGTCGAGATGGATGTGGCCGCCATGCAGGGCCACAAGGACAAGGTCATCTCCGACAACACCAAGGGCATCGAGTTCCTGTTCAAGAAGAACAAGGTGACCTACATCGTCGGCGCGGGCACCATCACCGCCCCCGGCCAGATCAAGGTCACCGCCAAGGACGGCGCCGAAAGCCAGGTTGCCGCCAAGGCGATCATCATCGCCACCGGTTCCGACGTCACGCCGCTGCCGGGCGTCGAGATCGACGAGGAGGTGATCGTCTCCTCGACCGGTGCGCTGACCCTCAAGAAGACTCCCAAGTCCATGGTGGTCATCGGCGGCGGCGTCATCGGCCTGGAATTGGGCACCGTGTGGCGGCGCCTGGGCACCGAAGTCACCGTAGTCGAGTTCCTGGACAAGATCCTGCCGACCAATGACGGCGAAGTGTCCAAGTCCATGCAGAAGATCCTGGCCAAGCAGGGCTTCACCTTCAAGCTGGGCACCAAGGTCACCGGCGCGGTCAAGAAGGGCCACCATGCCGTTCTGACCGTCGAGCCCGCCGCTGGCGGCACCGCCGAGGAGATCAAGGCCGACGTGGTCCTGGTCGCCATCGGCCGCAAGCCCTACACCGAAGGCCTGGGCCTGGAGAATGTCGGCATCGCCCCCGATGCCCGTGGCTTCATTCCGGTCAACGGTCACTACCAGACCAGCGTCCCCGGCATCTACGCCATCGGCGATGTGATCGGCGGCGCCATGCTGGCCCACAAGGCCGAGGAAGAGGGTGTGGCCCTGGCCGAGATTCTGGCCGGTCAGCACGGCCATGTGAATTACGGCGCCATCCCTGCCGTGGTCTACACCTGGCCGGAAGTGGCCGCCGTGGGCAAGACCGAGGAGCAGCTGAAGGCCGAAGGCATCGCCTACAAGGCCGGTAAGTTCCCGTTCACGGCCAATGGCCGCGCGCGGTCCATGAACGAGACCGAGGGCTTCGTCAAGGTGTTGGCCTGCGCCACCACCGACACGGTTCTGGGCGCCCACATCGTCGGCCCCAATGCGGGCGACCTGCTGGCCGAATTGGTGATGGCCATCGAGTTCGGTGCCGCGTCGGAAGACGTGGCCCGCACCTGCCACAGCCATCCCGGCCTGGGCGAAGCGGTCAAGGAGGCCTGCCTGGCCGTGCTGGGCCGCGCCATCCACGTCTGATCGCGCGGAAATAAAGAAGCCCCCCGGTCCCTGCGGGCCGGGGGGCTTTTTCGTTTCCGAAACGATTTCAACCGCGATCGCGGTTGTTCGTTCAGGGGGCGGGGATGACGAAGGTCTGGCTCCAGGCGACGCCGTTGGGGGTCGAGGCCGCCGTGAAGGCGAAAGGCAGGGTGACCTTGCCGATCACGACGCTGCCCACGAAATTGGCGGGGCCGCCCCAATTGACGCCCGCCAGCACCAGCAGGTTCACACCGGCGGCCAGATAGGGGGTCAGGTCCAGGGTGTCGGTCAGGGTCGGGTCGTTCTCGGTCTTGCGGTCATAGACCTGAAGGCCGTTGAGGAAGGCGATCACTTCGTTGTCGGCATGGGTAACGTTCAGGGTAGCCACGGACATTTCAAAGGTCCTCCTTTTGACGCATCGGTTGCGATGCGCCGCAACAATAGACTTCTATGGTTGTTGTTTTGTGTGACCATTCGCTGCGCTGGACTTCAGGCCGAGCCGCTATTGCTTATGAGAGTCGGGTATCCCCCCGATGCTTGGTTCTTGCCATGGCCGCGCGCTCCGCGCACAGTGGCGGCCCTTTCCGCCAGGACGCCATGAACCACCATCGCCCCCATCCGCAGAATCACTGGGAAGCGCGCACCCGCCGCCGGTTGCGCCGCCGTACGGTGCTGACCGCCAAGCGCACGGCGCTGGTCGGGGTGGGGGCCACCTGCATGGTGGCGGGCATCGCCTCGGTGCCGTCGCCGTTGCCCATCGGTTTCGTGCTGTTCGCCATGGGGCTGTATTTCACCGCGCGCGGCTCCAAGGTGGCGCGGCGCGGCATCAAGGTGCTTCGCCGCAGCCTGCCGCCGCTGTCGCGCGGCCTCAACGCCATCAAGCACCGCCTGCCTGCCGCCATGCGCCGGTTCATCGAACGCAGCGATCCGGGCTGAGTTATACTTCGATCCGCGTCGGGGCGGGCGGGGCCGGGGGGAATTCCATCCAGCGGCCTCCGGCCTGGAACGAGACCGTGCCCTTGGTGCCGACCAATTCGCTGGCATTGGTGAAAATGCCCAGGATGTCGCGGCGGATGTCCTGATCCAGCGCTGCTTCGGTGCGGATGATCAGGTCGAACAGCTTGTCCTGGCGCCGCACCAGTCCATCCAGTTGCAGGCGGCCCAATTGCGTCAGGTTCAGATCGACCACGAAACGATGGTCGCTGGCCTGGTTGCCCGCGCCTTTGCCGCCTTCGTCGCCGCTGCCCTTGCGCACGTACAGCCGGATCGGTTCGATGGCGCCGCCGCCCAGCATGGGCATGGTGTACAGCCGCCAATCGCCATTGCCCAGCGGCCGTCCGGCTTCCTCGGCCAGCCCTTCCAGATCGGCCTTCAGGCGGCTGGCCACGTCCTTGCGCCCGGCCTTTTCCAGGCCGCGTACCGAATTGTCCGGCAGCAGCGAGCGCACATCGCCCGACCGCAAGGCGCCGCTGAACGCCACCATGCTGGCGGCCAGCCGGGCATCGGGCTGCGGCATGACCCGCAGCAATTGCTCCAGCGCCTGCGGCTGGTTGGCATTGGTCAGCACATCCAGCGCCTGGGACAGCACCGGCCAGCCCTGGGCGCCCAAGCCGCTGGCGGCGGTTGCTGATGGGGGCAGGGGCGGCGGCAACGGCGGCAGGGGTTGCCCCACCACCTCCAGAGTCAGCTGCGTGCCGGGCGGCAGGGCCGCATAAGTGGGCACCGACAGGGTGCCGATTTGGGTCTGCACCACCGCCTGCCCACCCGGCGGATGGGCGATCACGCTGCCCGGCAACAGCCGGGCCGAGGATTGTGACGCATCCGGAATGGTGATCTGGGGCGTCAGCCCGCCGCCTTGCTGCGGTTGGCCGGGCAGGGCCGGGCGGGGGGGAACCGCGCTGGGACCGGCAGGATTGCCCGGCGACACGCTGCCCGGCGGCAAGGGGGGCAGGCCGTCCAGACCGTCGCCGCCGCCATCGGGCAGCACCACACCCGCGATGCGTACGGTCAGGCGGGTGCCCGGCGGCAGGTCGGGCGGCACCCCGGCCACCACCGCCGGGGGCTTATGGTCGGTCTGCACACTCTCTCCGGCGGCTTGGGCCGGGCGGATGATGGTGGCGGACAGGCCCAGCGGCGAGGTCGGCGGCGCGGCGGAAGCGGGCACCACGCCGAATGGCGCGGCAGCGGCCAGGGTACTGCCCTGGCCCTGCGGCTGCGGCGACGACAGGCCGGGGCCGGGCGGCAACGGCAAGGTCAAGCCGGGGATGGTCGACGTCGGATTGAGCGTGCCCAAGCCCGCCAGCGGGCGGCCGTTGACCGCCACCAGGAACAACTGGCCATTGGCACCGTTGCCGACCATCTGCAAGGTCAGCTTGGCGCCGGGCGGGAAGGCGGGCAGGGTCATGCCCAGCTGCACCTTGATTTGCAGGCTGCCGTCGGTAGTGGCGATCTCGACCGCGCCTTTGACGGCGCGGGTGGCGGCGGTGCCTTCCAGCACGGCGCCGTCGGCCAGTTTGTCCAGGACCTGGGCGGCGGCCGCATCCGCCGACACCGTCACCGCCACCGGTCCGCTGCCGCCCGCCGTGGACACGGCGGCGGTGACAGGGGGGGCGGTGACGGTGTCGGCCATGGCGAACTAACTCCGCAGCAGGCGCTCGACCAGCGCTTCCACGTCGGTGGCCGCCTCGCAATTGGGCGAGCGGGTCAGGATCGGCGTCTGGTTGCGGATGGCCTCGCGCACCTTGAGGTCGCGGCGGATGACACCGGCCAGCGGCGGGCTGATCTTCAGGAAGCCCTCGCACGCCTTCAGCAGGGTGTTGTAGATGCGCTCGCCCTCACGGGTCGAATTGGCCATGTTGACCACGATCCGCATGTCGGTGCCCGGGCGCTCCATGTGGGTGACCTTGATGAAGGCATAGGCGTCGGTCAGCGAGGTCGGCTCGTCGGTGGTGACCACCAGGATGGTCCCGGCCTGCTGGGCGAAGTTACGGGTGGTCTTTTCCACGCCCGCACCCAGATCCACCACCACCTTGTCATAGGAATTGGACAGCAGCACCAGATCGTCGCCCAGCATCTGCAGGCGCGACAACGGGATGTTGGCCAGGGTGCCGGACCCGGAGCGCCCGGCAAGGACGTCGAAGCCGCCGTCCTCGAAACGGGTGGCGGCCTGGTTCAGGGTGATGCGCCCGGCGACCACGCTGCCCAGATCGGCCTTGGGCATCAGGCCCAGTTGGATGTCCACGTTGGCCAGACCCAGATCGCCGTCGAACAGCAGGACCTTGCGGCCCGAACGGGCCAGGGCGTGGCTGAGGGTGATGGAGAACCACGTCTTGCCGACGCCGCCCTTGCCGGAGGCCACGGCGACGACATTGCGGCCTCTGGCCCGCTGGGCGGGGCGGGGCGCGAGCGTGGGGGCTTCGGGCGTCGTCATGGTGCGTTTGCCTCGTCGGTCCAGTGTGTTTCGTCGTTTTGTCGGGTCGGCGCCGCCTCGGGCGGCGGCGGAAGCAGCAAGCGGGCCAGGGACATGGCGGAAATGGGCGCCAGACCGCTGGCCACATGGGGGCTGGCGGACACGTCGCACAGCGCCAGCTGGCCGATTTCGGCGGCGGCCAGCATGCCGCCCAGGCGGCGGGTGGTGTCCAGCTTGGTGGTGAACAGCCTTGTGGCGCCGATGGCGGCGAAGGCTTCGGCCACTTCGCCCGATTCCATGGGATCGCCGCCCGCCGCCATCACCAGGATGGGCTCGACGTCGGCGGCTTCCACCAGCTCGCTCAGGTAATCCATGTCGGTCTGGCGGAACGGGTTCAGGCCGGGGCTGTCGATCAGCATCAGATCGAACAGCCCGGCCGCCGCCTCGACGGCGCGGCGCAGGGATTCCGGGCCGCGCGCCTTGACCAGATCGATTTCCAGGATGCGGGTGAAGGCGGCCAGTTGCTCGGTGGCGCCCGCGCGCAGATTGTCGCAGGTGATGACCCCGACCTGACGCTGCTTGAGCACGCTGCGCGCCGCCAGCTTGGCGGCGGCGATGGATTTGCCCGAACCGGGCGGCCCGACCAGCAGGAACGGGCGCGGCGCGCCGTGTTCGGGCAGGCAGGCAAAGGCGAACCCGGCCTCCAGCGCCGAGGCGCAGGCCAACACCGGGTCGGCGATCTCGGTGGTGCGGGCGGCGTTGACCAGCCGCTCCATCAGCCGCTGCGGCAGGCCGTGGCTTTCCAGCGCGGTCTTGATGGCCTCGACGGCGCTGGACGGGTGGGCCTCGCCCAGCATCTCGGCCACCGCCAGATCGGCGTCGGCGGGCTCCAGCGCGGCGGTGATGCGCACGCCCTTCTGCCCGGCGGCGCGCTGGGTCGAGACGATGATGGCGTCGTCGCCCAACTCGATGCGGACCATCTCCATGGCCTCGGCCATGGTGGCGGCGGTGAAGGATTTAAGCCGCATTCAGCAGGCCCCCCATCAGATCACCCCCCCCATCAGATTACTCCCAACGTCTTGATGCGGGCCTTGGGATGGATTTCCGCCTGGCTGATGACCACGGTGACCGGCCGGAACCGTTCGATGATCGACCGCACATAAGGGCGGACCATGGGGCTGGTCAGCAGCACCGGCGTCTCGCCCTGCATGGCGAAGCGTTCGAAGGTCTGGCGCACCTTGGTGATGAAGTCCTGCAATTGCGACGGCGGCATGGACAGCTGCTTTTCCTCGCCCTGGCCGACCAGGCTTTCGGCGAAGGATTGCTCCCATTCCGGCGACAGGGTGATCAGCGGGATGAAGCCGGCGTGGCCGGTATGCTGGTCGGAAATCTGGCGGGCTAGACGGGCGCGGACGTGTTCGGTGATCAGGGTGACGTTGCGGGTGTGGCCGCAGGCCTCGGCGATGCCTTCCAGGATGGTCGGCAGGTCGCGGATGGAAATGCGTTCGCCCAACAGGTTCTGCAACACCCGTTGCAGGCCGCCGATGGTGATCTGGCTGGGGATCAGCTCGGCCACCAGCTTCTGGTGTTCCTTGTCCATCTCGTCCAGCAGCTTCTGCGTCTCGGCGTGGGACAGCAGCTCGGACATGTTCTCCTTGATCACCTCGGTCAGGTGGGTGGTGACCACGGTGGGCGGATCGACCACGGTATAGCCGCGGAACAGCGCTTCCTCGCGGTTGGACGCCTCGATCCACATGGCGGGCAGGCCGAAGGTGGGTTCCTTGGTCTTCTCGCCGGGCAGGGTGATGTCGTCGCCGCGCGGGTCCATGATCAGCAGTTGGTTCGGCCGCAGGTCGCCGCGTCCCGATTCCACTTCCTTGATGTAGACCACGTAGGTGTTGGCGGGCAGCTGCATGTTGTCCTGGATGCGCACGCTGGGCATGACGAAGCCCTGTTCCGACGCCATGGCGCGGCGCAGGGACTTGATCTGGTCGGTCAGCTTGACGCCCCTGGGATTGTTGATCATCTGCAACAGGCCGTAGCCCAGTTCCAGACGCACCATGTCGATGCGCAGCGCGGTCGAGATGGGTTCCTCGGCCACCGGCGCCTGTTGCTGCTGTTCCTGCTGGGCGGCGACGGCCTCGCGTTCGGTCTTGGCGCGCTGGTTGCGGTCCAGGAAATAGGCCGCGACGCCCATGCCGATGCCCAGCACGGCGAAGGGCAGGAACGGCATGTTGGGCACCAGCGCCATCAGGAACATCAGGCCGCCCGCCGTGCCGACCGCGCGGGGATAGCCCGCCAACTGGCCGTACAGCGCCTTGTCCACGGCTTCCTGCACGCCGGCCTTGGTCACCAGCATACCGGCGGCCACCGACACCAGCAGTGCCGGAACCTGGGTGACCAGACCGTCGCCCACGGTCAGCTTGGTATAGAAATCGGCGGCCTGGCTGAACGGCAGACCGCCCTGGGCCATGCCGATGATGATGCCGCCGATGCCGTTGATGGCGGTGATCATCAGGCCGGCGACGGCATCGCCGCGCACGAATTTCGACGCACCGTCCATGGAGCCGAAGAACTGGCTTTCCGATTCCAGTTCCTTGCGCCGCGCCTTGGCGGTGGCTTCGTCGATCATGCCTGCCGACAGATCGGCGTCGATGGCCATCTGTTTTCCGGGCAGGCCGTCCAGGGTGAAGCGCGCGGCCACTTCGGCGATACGTGTCGAACCCTTGGTGATGACCACGAAGTTGACGATCACCAGGATGGCGAAGACGATGATGCCGATGACGAAATTGCCGCTCATGATGAAGCTGGCGAATGCGGCGATCACCTGTCCGGCGCCTTCGACGCCTTCATGGCCGTGACTGAGGATCAGGCGGGTCGAGGCCAGGTTCAGGGCCAGCCGGATCAGCGTCGCCAGCAGCAGCACCGTCGGGAAGGACGAGAACTGCATCGGCTTTTCGATGAAGATGGCGACCATCAGCACCAGCACCGAGAAGGTGATGGAGAAGGCCAGACCCATGTCCAGCGCCCAGGACGGCAACGGCAGGATCAGCGCGGTCAGGATGACCAGCACGCCGATCGCCATGATCACGTCGCCGCGCCTCAGCGCGGTGTTGAACCTGCCCCAGATTGCCTTGGCGCCTTCGGCGCCGTTGGCCGCTCCACCTTCGGCCATGCTCTAGTGCTCCGTCCGGATCATGGTCATCAGGCCGCCTCGCCGCCAGCTGGCGGCACCGGAATGCCTTCGTCGGAATATTGCTTCAGCTTGTTCCTGAGCGTGCGGATGGAAATGCCCAGGATGTTGGCGGCATGGGTGCGGTTGCCCAGGCAATGGGACAGGGTGTCGATGATCAGGTCGCGCTCGACCTCGGCCACGGTCTTGCCCACCAGATTGGACTTGGCGCCCGAGATGACCGAGGCGGCGGCCGATGCCGCCTGCGCCACCACCGGGTCCTGGACGCCGCCCAGCGGGCCGCCCGACAGGATGATGGCCTCGGGGCCGATCTCGGCGCCGCTGGCCAGCAGCACGGCGCGGTGCAGGGTGTTTTCCAGCTCGCGCACGTTGCCGCGCCAGGTGTGGCGGGTCAGCAATTGCCGGGCCTCGGCCGACAGCGGCTTGAACGGGATGCCGTTGCTTTCGGAATATTTCTTGTTGAAGTGGTCGGCCAGCAGCGCCACGTCCAGCGGCCGCTCGCGCAGGGCAGGCAGCATCAGGTTGACCACGTTGAGGCGGTAATACAAATCCTCGCGGAAGGTCTTGGCCTGGACCTCTTCTTCCATGTTGCGGTTCGAGGTGGCGATGATGCGCACGTCGATCTTGACCGGCTGGTTGCCGCCGACGCGGTCGATTTCCTTTTCCTGGATGGCGCGCAGCAGCTTGGCCTGAAGGCGGATGTCCATTTCCGAGATTTCGTCCAGCAGCAGGGTGCCGCCGCTGGCTTCCTCGAACTTACCGATGCGGCGGGCGACGGCGCCGGTAAAGGCACCCTTCTCGTGGCCGAACAGTTCGGATTCCAGCAGGTTCTCGGGAATGGCGGCGCAATTGACGGCGACGAAGCGGTTCTTGGCGCGCGGGGATTTGTTGTGGATGAAGCGGGCCATCAGCTCCTTGCCGGTGCCCGATTCGCCGGTCACCAGGATACTGGCATGGCTGGCGGCCACCTGCTCGGCCAGCTTCATGGTCTGGGCCATGCGCGGGTCCTTGAACAGGATGGCGTGCGATTCCTCGGTGACGGCGGCCATCACGGCGGCGATCAGTTCGGCGTCGGGCGGCAGCGGGATGTATTCCTTGGCGCCCGCCTTGATGGCGCGCACGGCGGCCGAGGCGTCCGAAGCGACGCCGCAGGCGATCACCGGCACGGAAATGCGTTCCAGTTCGACCGCTTCCATCAGCTTCTGCACGTCGCGGCGGACGTCGATCATCACCAGATCGGCGCCCTGGCCGCGCAGGAATTCCAGGCCCTGCTCGACGTCCTCGGCCAGACTGACCTTGGCGCCGCGTCCCATGGCGATCTGGCTGGCGGCGCCGATCTGGCCGTCCATGGCGCCGATGATCAGAAGTCGCATTCCCTCGTCTCCCCGTTTCTTCCGTCACCCCCGCGGAAGCGGGGGTCCATGGTGCCGTCCATCGCGGCGGCCTGGATTCCCGCTTTCGCGGGAATGACGCAAAGGATTAGCTGCGGTCGGTCTTGATGATTTCGGTCATGGTCACGCCCAGGCGGTCTTCGACCACCACCACCTCGCCACGCGCCACCAGGCGGTTGTTGACGTAGATGTCGATGGCCTCGCCCACCTTGCGGTCCAGTTCGACCACGGCGCCGCGCCCCAGCTTCAGCAACTGGTTGACTTGCATGCTGGACTTGCCCAGCACGGCCGAGACCTGCACCGGGATGTCGTACACCGCTTCCAGATCGCGGGCGGAGCGCGGACCGTCAGGAATGTCGGACGGGCGTTCGTCGTCGGTGTTGAAGTCGTTCAGGTCGAAATCGGCCATGGGCTTACCCTTTCACTCAAACCTGTTCGCCAGCCGGTTCGGCACGGCGTTCGGGGGGCGCCAATGCGCGCTCCACCGTATTCTCGATCTCGGACCACAGGCGTTCCTGGTCGCGTTCGGCACCGCCATCGGCCCATTCGACACGGGCATCGCCCACATTCAGGCGGGAATCGGGCTGCACCACCACGCGGCCCTCGAAGCCGTGGGCCTGGACGGCGGCTTCCAGCTTGCCGCGCACGCCCTCGACCAGCGGCTCGGCCACCTTGACGATGATGCGCGGTTCGTCCAGCAGATGGCCGACCACCTCCTCGACCACCCGGGTCACCTCGGTGAAGGCGTGGGTCTCGCAGGCGGCAGGCAGCATCTTCTTCAGCACGGTCATGGCCACGCGCACGGCGGCGCGGGCATTGGCATCGTTGGCTTCTTCCTGCTGGCGGAAGGCCGAACTCATCTGGTCGGACACCGCCGCCAGGGTGCTGGCCAGCAGCCGTTCGATCTGTTCGTTGGCTTCGGTGTACCCGGCCTGGCGTCCGTCCTCGAACGCCAGATTGCGCGCCATCTCCAGCTCTTCCTCGGAAAAGGTGGGGGGCGGCGGTTCCGGTTCGCCTTCCTGTTCGGCCTCTTCCTCCGCCTCCAGCTCCTCCGGCGTGGGATGCCGGGGAGGGGGGGCGTCGAAATCCAAGTCGAACATATACTTGCGGTACGAGGCCATATCTTAATACACCAGCTCGTCTTCTTCGCGGCCTTCCGAGATGACGATCTGGCCGCTGGCCGCCAGTTCCTTGGCCATGACGACGATCAGCGACTGTGCCTGATCCACGTCGCGCAGGCGGACCGGGCCCAGCGCCTCCATGTCTTCCTTGAGCATCTTGCCCGCGCGTTCCGACATGTTCTTGAAGAACAGGTCCTTGACCGCGTCCGAGCCGCCCTTGAGGGCCATGGCCAGCTTGTCCTTTTCCACCTGACGCAGCAGGGTCTGGATACCGGCGGCGTCGATGCGCACCAGATCCTCGAAGGTGAACATGAGGGCCTTGATCTTCTCGGCGCTTTCGCGGTTGCGCTCTTCCAGGGCCGACATGAAGCGGTTTTCCGCGTTGCGGTCCAGGTTGTTGAAGATGTCGGCCATCATCTCGTGCGCGTCGCGGCGCTGGGTGCGGGCCAGGTTGCTCATGAATTCGGTGCGCAGGGTCTTTTCCACGCCGTCCAGCACTTCCTTCTGCACCGCCTCCATGCGCAGCATGCGCATGATGACTTCCATGGCGAAGTTTTCCGGCAGCAGGCTGAGGACGCGGGCGCCGTGGTCGGCCTTGATCTTGGCCAGCACGACGGCGACGGTCTGCGGGTATTCGTTCTTCAGGTAATTGGCCAGCACCGCTTCGTTCACGTTGCCCAGCTTGTCCCACATGGTGCGGCCGGCGGGGCCGCGGATTTCTTCCATGATGGTGGCAACGCGGTCTTTCGACAGCGACTTCATCAGCAGCCGCTCGGTGCTCTCCATGGAGCCGACCAACGAGCCGGTGGACGACAGCTGGTCGGCGAATTCCACGAACAGACGCTCGATCAGATTGGCCGAGACCGTGCCCAGATTGGCCATGATCTGCGACAATTCCTTGATCTCTTCGTCATCCATCATCGAGAAGAGCTTGGTGGAGTGCTCTTCACCCAGGGACAGCATCAGCATGGCGGCCTTTTGCGGGCCGGTCAGCGAACGGTAGTCCTCTTTCATGCGGGCCATGGTGCGGGACTCCTACGCTCAGCTTTCTTGGTACAGCCAGTTGCGGATGATCGACAGCGCCTCTTCGGGGTGCTTCTCGACGATCTCGCCGATCTTGCGGATGGACGATGCCTTGACGCGGCCTTCCACCTTGTCGATGTCGATCAGTTCGTCGGCGATCACCTCTTCCTCGCCGCCCAAGGCGGGGGCGGGGGTGGCGGGGGCGCCGGGGCCGGTCAACTGCGGCACCACCTGACCGTCGGCGGTCAGCAGGCGGCGGCCGTCGGGGCCGACCTGACCCTGCATGCTCTCGATGGCGCGGCCGATCAGCGGGCGCAGCACCAGCAGCAGGAACAGGATGGCGACGATGGACAGGCCCAGGTTGGACGCCACCTTCTCGACGAAGTCGCGGCGCATGCCGAAGATGAACTCGCCCGGCTCCTCTGCGGCATACTGCTCCTCGCCGCCGGCGAATTGCATGGAGATGACCTTGACCTGATCCTGGCGCGAGCGGTCGAAGCCGATGGCGTTGCGCACCAGCTCCTCCAGCTTGGCGATTTCCTCGGGGGTGCGGTCGCGATAGGTCTTCTTGCCGTCGGCGGCGATGTCGTACATGCCATCGACCAGAACGGCGGCGGTGACGCGCTTGATCTCGCCCACCTCGCGCACGGTGTTCTTGGTCTTCTTGGAAATCTCGAAATTGACGGTTTCCTGGGTCTTGGCCGACTTGCTGGACGATTTGCTGCCCGAGGATTGGCTGGCGTTGGGGTCGGGCAGGTTGTTGGTGACAGAGACGTTGGGCGTCTCGCCGTCCTGGCTGCTTTCGTCCTCGTTGACCGTCACCTGGCTGCGCACCACCTTGCTGTCGGGGTCGTAGACCTCCTCGGTGGTGACGGCGCGCGACAGATCCATCTCGACCGCCACTTCGGCGCGGACGCGGCCGGGGCCAAGCGAGCGTTCCAGGATGCTTTCGACCGTGCGGGCCAGCCGGTTCTCGGTCTTGAGCTTCATCTCCTCGGCGGTCTGGGCGGCCAGTTCCTGGTCGTTCTCGAACCCTTTGGCCAGCAGCGTGCCCTTGTCGTCGACGATCGAGATGCGCGACGGCTTCATCTTGGGCACGGCGGCGGCGATCAGGTGCTGGATGGCCACCACCTGGGAGCGTTCCAGCCGGGCGCTGCCCTGCATCTTCAGAATGACCGAGGCGCTGGGCTCGTTCGCCTCGCGGGCGAAGGCCTCGCGCTTGGGCAGCACCAGATGGACGCGGGCCGACTTGACCTTGTCGATGGCGCGGATGGTGCGCGACAGCTCGCCTTCCATGGCGCGCACGTAATTGATGTTCTGCTGGAAGCTGGTCGAGGACAGGGCGTCCTGCTTGTCGAACAGCTCGTATCCGGCGACGCGGCCCATGGCGGGCATGGCCTGTTCGGCCATGCGGACGCGCAATTCGTTCTTGCGGTCCTTGGGCACCCAGATTTCGGCGCCGTCGCGGCGCACTTCGAACGGCACCTTGTCGGTGGACAGCTTCTCGACGATGGCCTTGGAATCGGCCATCTCCAGGTCGCCGTACAACAGCTCCATCTGCGGCGCCGCCACCCGGCTCATCAGATAGATGAAGAAGCCCAGGATGGAAACGCCGACACCGGCGATCGCGGCCAGCCGCATTGGCCCAAGGCCGCGCATCATCTGTAGGAACGCGTTCACGTCGACTCCACCCTCTGGGCACAGACCCACCTGGGTGGGAGCCTATGCCGGGCAAGCTTTAAGAGAGGTTAACGGTGGGCAGATTTTGCCGGGTGGTTCTGCGCGCCCGGCTTCGGAGGGCCAACCAAACCGGAGCGAGGCGGAGCCGAGGGACTGGGCCGTTGAGGCCCCGCGCGGTTTTCCGCGCGGTAAGCCAAGCGGGCGGATGCCCGCGCCCGGCGCCTGAGGGCCAACCAAACCGGAGCGAGGCGGAGCCGAGGGACTGGGCCGGTGAGGCCCCGCGCGGTTTTCCGCGCGTAAGCCAAGCGGGCGGATGCCCGCGCCCGGCGCCTGAGGGCCAACCAAAAAAAGAAGGGGCCGGTATGGGACCGGCCCCTCAAGTCTAGCGCGGATAAAAGGGTAAAAATGTTAACGCTTGATCTGCACCAGCTCGTCCAGCATCTGGTCGGCGGTGGTGATGATCTTAGCGGCGGCCGAATAGGCGCGCTGGGTGACGATCATGGTGGTGAACTCGGTACCGATATCCACGGTCGAGGCTTCCAGCGAGGCCGAGTTGACCTGACCGGCGCCCGCCGAACCGGCGGAACGCAGGGTCGGCTCACCGGAATTGTCGGTGGAGATGAACACGTTGCCGGTCAGGCTTTCCATGCCGTTCGGATTGACGAAGGTGGCGATGGGGATCTGGAACACCGGGCGGGTGACGCCGTTGTCGAACAGCGCGGTGACGATGCCGTCCTGGCCGATGGAGACGCCCGAGAAATTGCCGAACTTGGCACCATTCTGGGTCCAGTAGTTCAGCTGGTAGTCGCCTTCCAACTGGGTCATGCCGTCCTTGATGCCATTATTACCCAGGAACAGGCCGATTTCGTCGGAACCATTCATGTCGGTGGAGCCGTTGGCCCAGTCGATGTTGATGTAGCCGACATTGACGGTCTTGGGCGAGCCGTCGCCGTTGAATTCGATGGCCGACTTGGTGGCGCCGGGGGCCTTTTCCACGGTGAAACCATCGGTGTCGGAGGTAACCGAAGCGTCAGTTTCGTCCATGCCCTGCTGGGTGGCGCTTTTGCCGTTGGCCAGCTTCAGGCTGTTCAGGCCGGTGACGACGATGTCGCTGTCGGTGTCGCGCTGACGGAACACCAGCGAGTTGGTGCCAGCCAGACGCTCGGCATAGACGACGCCGTCGGTGGTCTTGGAGGTGGCGGCCACCGCGGCGCCCGAGGACCGGTCGCGCCAGTTGGCGGCGGCGAAGCCGCCCGTGGTGCTGCCCGCCGGGGTGTTGGTGATCTGGAACGACATGGCGTTCGTGCTGTAGATGTGCAGGTCACCGTTGTTGTTGTACGCCTGCAAGCCCAGGCCGGTGAACTTCGGATCGGCGTTCAGCGCGCTGGCCATGGTGCCAGCGTTGGTGCCGCCCGGGGTGAAATCGTAGGCAACGCCGTTAACCGAGACCTGCAATTTGTCGGCGTTGGTGAAGCTGCCGCCGGGGACGTACAGCGAGTTGTATTCCAGGTTGAACGCCTTGTTCATGTCCTGGGCCATGCTGTCGACGAAAGTGCCGGTCGAGGTGGCGGTGACCGAGGTGGTGAAATTGTTGGTGGCGGCACCATCGGCAGCCGCGCCGGTGACGCTGTCGAAGGTGTAGGGACGGCCGTTGACGTTCAGGCCCAGGGAGCCACCGCTGGTGGGCAGGCCCAGGAAGTCCAGGCGACCCATGGCGTTGTAGACCTGGCCCGAGCTGCCCGAGGCAGAGGCGCTCTTGAGCGACAGAGACCGCGAACCCTCGGGCGGGATGGCTTCGACGCCCCAATTGTTCTGCGACAGTTTCTGCCAGTTGAACTGCACGGTGGCGTCGCCGCCCAAGCTGTCGTACAGCGTGACCGGCTGCTTGTGGGTCTGGCCGAGCTTGTCCCCGTTGGGCAGGTTGGCGCCCATGCGCAGGTTGCGGGTCTGCGAGGCGGTGCCGCCGATGTTGTTCAGGTTCAGCGGCTGCAGGTGGGTCGACGATACGATGTTGTCGTTGATGTAGACCTGATCGCCGTTGGCGTCCTTGTAGCCCTTCATGTAGACGTTGTTGCCGACCGTCACGGTCGAGGCCTGCAACGAGTTGTCCCAGGACATCAGCGGCCAGCCCTGCATGAACCAGCCCGAAACGTTCTGCAGGTAGCCTTCCTTGTCCACCTTGAACGAACCGGCGCGGGTATAGGCGAACATGTCGCCGTTGCCGGGGTTGGCGGCCTCGTTGACCACGAACATGCCCTGGCCGGAAATGCCGACGTCGGTGGACGAGTTGGTGGCCTGCAGCAGGCCCTGCACGTCGACGCTGGCGCGCGGCTTGGACTGCACGCCGCCGGGCGAGTAATTGGTCAGCGACACCTGCTTGGTCACCAGGGTGTTGAAGTTGACCTTCGCACCCTTGTAGCCGGTGGTGTTGACGTTCGAGATGTTGTCCGAGATCGCGCCCATGGCCGAAGACTGGGCAGCAAGGCCGGAAACACCAGAGAAGAGAGCGCCGTACAAGCTCATAAGAACCTCCTATCCGCTTTAAACCGCATGTCCGTTTTTATCAGTTTGGGCTTTTGCCCTATTGGACCGCGGTGGTGTCTCGAACGGTCAGGATCCTGTCGATGCTGACCACGACCTCGCCGATGCCGATCAAGGTACTGCTGCTGTCCGCCGCAACGTCCGTCACCTTGCCGTACACGGTGATGGCGCTGTCGATGCTCTCACCCGTGGCGTCCAGGGCGGAAATGGACGCGGTGTAGCTGCCGTCCGGCAAATCGTTGCCGTTCTTGTCCTTGCCGTCCCACTTGACCTCGTGACGGCCCTTGGTCAATTCGCCGTTCAGTGTGCGGACGATGGCGCCGGTGCTGTCCTTGATCACCACCGAGCTGGTCTTGGCGTCCTTGCCCAGGGTGTAGCTGAAGGCGGCGTTGCCGGTGCGCTTGGTGGTGTAGGTGGGCACGGTCAGGGTGTCGCCCTTGGCGTTGACCGCCACCGGTTCCACCGTGTAGGCACCCGCCGCCAGGGCCTCTCCGGTCGAGTCGGTGCCGTCCCAGGTGATTTGGTGGATCGCCTTGTTCAGGTTGCCGACCAGGGTGCGGACCACGTTGCCGTCCTTGTCCTTGATGCGCAGCTGGGTGCTGGCGGCGGTCTCGGGCAGCGAATACTTGAAGGTCGCCTTACCGTTGGCCAACTGGATGGTCCGGGATTCGGTATCGACCGAGCCCTGCAGCGGCACCTGATTGCTGTCGGCTTCGACCACGCGGCCGATATAGTTCACCGCCTGGGCGCGGGTGTTCATGCCGTTGGCGGCGATCAGCTTCTCCAGGTTGGAGTTGGAGTTGATCTGCTGCTCGACACCGGCGAACTGCACCAGCTGGTTGGTGAACTGGGTCGAATCCATGGGCGACAGCGGGTCCTGGTGCTTCAGCTGAGTGGTCAGCATGGTCAGGAAGGTGTCGAAGTTCTGCGCCAGCGACTTGGAGCTGGCGGCTGACTTGCTGCCGGTGGTGTCGGCTTTGGTGTTGGCGGCTGCGACGGCGGTGGAGACCATTGTCGTGTTCCTTTAGACCTGGATGTCCACGCCGGACCGGCCCATGCCCCAACGGGCCTGAGCGGCGGCGGCGGCCTTGGCGCTGGCGGCGTCGGCGGCGGCGGCGGCTTCCAGACGGGCGCGGCGGCGCCCGGTGTTGCTGCCGAAATTCTGTTGCTGGTTGGCCTGCTGCTGGTTGCCCTCGCGCAGGTTGAAGGTCATGGAGCCCAGGTCGGACTTCAGACCGGCGTCGGTCAGCGCCTTTTGCAGGCTGCTCTGATCTTTCTTCAGCAAGTCCAGGGTATCCTTGTTGTCGGCGGTGACCACGGTGGTCACGGTGCCGTCCTTGGCGACGTCCAGCTTGATCTCGATCGAGCCCAGCTCGGTCGGCTTCAACTGCACCTTGATGGTGTCGGTGCCGTCCTTGGACTGGCTGGCGATCTGCACCTTGACCTGATCCATCACCTCCTGCGCCTGCGGCATCTGCGGCTGGCGCGGGGCCTGGGCGGCCTGCGGCGCCTGCGCCTTCTGGGCGGCGGCGGTTCCGGCCACGCCGCCGATTCCGGCGATGGGCTGGGCGGTGGGGGCCTGCGGCGCCGCGTTGTCGGCGCCAGCAGCGGCCTCGGCCTGGGCGGCCAGGATGGCGTCGAACGGCTTGACCTGGGCGGCGGCGTTCTGCTGCTGCGGCTGGGCCATCGGGGCGCCGCCCGGCTGCTGCGCGGCGGACAGGTCGCCGTCCTGACCGGCGGTCTGGTCCTGGGTAGCGGTCTCGGTCGGCAGCACGGCGGCGGTGGTGGTGGCCGCGGTCTGGGTGGTCAGGGACTCTTCGGTGGCGGCGGCGACGGGCTTGGCCGGACCGGCCACTTCCACCTGAACCTTCAACTGGGCGCCGGTGTCGTTCAGGCGCTCGGCCAGATCGTCGGCCTGCACCTGGACGGCGTCGTTACCGCCCTTGTTCTTGGCGGCGTGCGTGGCGGCCTTGGCGGGGTCCTGGGTCTGGACGGCGTCGGCGGTCAGCACCGGGGCCTGGGTCTCGGTGTCGGCATCGTCGGCCTGGGCGGCGGCGACCGGGGCTTCCTCGGCCTTGGCCTGCTGCTCGGCGACCTGCTTGACCACCGGCGCGGCGACGGTCTCGGTGGCGGCCTTGGTCTCGACGGTGACGGTTTCCTGGGCGGCCTGCACCTGCTGCTGGACCTGCTGCACCGGGGCTTCCACCAGGGCGGCCACGGCCTCGGGCTGAATCTGCTGCTGGTCGGCGGCAACCACCTGCTGGGTGGTGTCGTCGGCCTGGACCACCACATTCTGGCCGTCATCCTCGGCGGTGTCGGCACCGGTGTCGTCGGCAGCCTGGGCCTTGGCGTTGTCGCGGGCCTGGACGCGGTTGGCGGTCTGGTCGTCGCGGTTGGCCTTGCGCTCGGCGCGGTCGGCAACCTTTTCCGCCTTGGTGTCCTGCTTGGCGGTACGGCCCTTTTCGGTGCGCTCGGCGGTGGGGGCGGTTTTGGGCTGGGCGGCGGCCTGATCGGCGCGCTGGTCGAAATGGCTGCCCAGGGCATCCACGGCGCCAGGAGTGCGGGCGCTGGCGTTGTTCGCGCCGCCGAACAGCGACGAAGTCGCCTGTTGCAGGGCGCTGGTGAACTCGGCGGCGGCGTCGTCGCTGCTTTTGGCGGCGGTTCCGGCCGTATTCGTGGCCGCGCTCTGTTCGAGCATCCGCTTGTTGATGGAGGTGACCGTCATTTCCGCTTCCCCGTGATGGAGCCTCAGGCAGCAGAGACTTTGCACGGGGCGTGCCAGACGGTGACGAAAACAGAAAACGTTTTATATCAATGTGTTATTCGTTCTGCGGGGGAGCTGTACGGATCGGCGCGCCGTTCCGGGCGGGAAATTTCTGCCGGGAAGGAGGAATCGGATTCCGGGTCGGCTGGGTTTTATCATTTTCCCTCGCCGGGCCAACCGCTCAATAGGGATCGGATTCGTCGTCGCGGGCCAGGCTCATGATGCCAACGCCCATGCCGACGCTGCCGAAGGTGACGCACAGGCCGAAGAAGAACAGCACCATGACGGTCACCGGATGGGCCGATTCCAGCATCAGGGTGCGCAAATTGCCCAGATTGGTCATCAGGACCGCACCACCGAAGGTGATGGCCGCCGCCAGTCCGTAGATCAGGTGTTGGGCGAGATAGCGCAGCGCCTCGCCTTCCTTGCGATTGAGCATGATCGGGCCTCGTCAGGACGGCCGATTATAGCCAATCACGCAGCAGCGCCACCAGGGGGATGTCGGCGGGCGGCATGGGCAAATCGGACAGGCGGCTGGCGCGCATCCATTTCAGCCCCTGGCCCTCGCGCGCGGTCAGCGCGCCGCGCCATTGCCGCACGGCATACAGCGGCATCAGCAGGTGGAAGGTGTCGTAATCGTGCGAGGCGAAGGCCAGCGGCGCCAGACAGCTCTGGCGCACGTCGATGCCCAGTTCTTCCTCCAGCTCGCGCACCAGGGCGGCCTCGGGCGTTTCGCCCGCATGCACCTTGCCGCCGGGGAATTCCCACAGGCCCGACATCATCTTGCCCGGCGGGCGGGTGGCCATCAGCACCCGGCTGTCGGCGTCGATCAGCGCGGCGGCGGCCACCAGCAGGGTGGGGCGGGCGGCATGGGCAACGCGCCAGTCCTCGGCCTCCAGGGTATAGACCGGCATGACGATCGATTCGCCGCGGGCCGGTTGGCCGATCCGTTCATGCTTGGCCAGCCCCATGCCCAGCTTGGCCATCACCGCCCGCGACGCGGAATTGTCGGGGTGGGCGGCAGCCCAGGCGCAGGAATAATTCAGGTCTTCGAACAGGTGGCGGACCAGACGGCGCGCCGCCTCGGTGGCGTAGCCCTCGCCCCAGAACGGGCGGCCGACCCACCAGCCCAGCTCGGGGGTGCCGTCGGCCTCCAGGCCGAAACCGATGACGCCGACCAGGGCGCCGTCCAGGGTACGCTCCAGCGCCAGGGCGACGCCCTTGCCGGTGCGGCGGCGGCTGTCCATGGTGGCGACGAAGCTTTCGCCGTCGGCCAGGGTATAGGGATGGGGAATGGCGGCGGTGTATTTCACCACCTCCCAATCATCCAGCAATTCGGTCAGGCGCGGCGCGTCGGCCAGGGTCAGCGGCCGCATCTTGAGGCGGGCGCTCAGCAGCGGTTGCCCGCGCCATACCGAGCCCACCGACCAGCAGCCCATTTCTTCTTCGGACATGAAACCTCTTTCTCCCTCCCTCGCTTCGGCGGGGGAGGGCTGGGGTGGGGGCATCCCCCGGTATCGGCAAGCCCCCCTCCCGGCCTCCCCCCACGCAAGGCGCGGGGGGAGGGGGCGGGGCTTAGGTGCGATAGGATCCGTTGATGTCGATATAGGCGTGGGTCAGGTCGCAGGTCCACACCGTGGCCTTGCCCTTGCCGATGCCCACATCGGTCTCGATGACGATATTCTGGCCCTTCATGTGGAGGGTCACCGGGGTTTCGTCGTAACCTTCGACCACCTGGCCGTTGCGGGCGACCTCGACGCCGCCGATCTTGATGCTCAGCTTGTCGCGGTCGGCCTTTTCACCGGCCTTGCCCACGGCCATGACCACGCGGCCCCAATTGGCGTCCTCGCCCGCGATGGCGGTCTTGACCAGCGGCGAGTTGGCGATGGCCAGGGCAATGGTCTTGGCGGCCTTGGACCCGGCGGCGCCGGTCACGGTGATCTCGACGAACTTGGTGGCGCCTTCGCCGTCCTTGACTACCTGATGGGACAGGTCCAGCAGCACCTCGAACAGCTTCTTCTTGAAATCGGACAGACGCTTGTCCTTGGCGTCGCTGATCTTGGCATTGCCCGCCTTGCCGGTGGCGAACAGCAGCAGCGTGTCCGAGGTCGAGGTGTCGCTGTCCACGGTGATGGCATTGAACGAGCGGTCGGTGCCCTTCTTCAGCAGGTCCTGCAACACGTCGTGCGGCAGATCGGCATCGGTGAAGACGAAGGACAGCATGGTCGCCATGTCGGGGGCGATCATGCCCGCGCCCTTGGCGATGCCGTTGATGGTGACGGTGACACCGTCGATTTCCGCCGTGCGGGTGCTGCCCTTGGGGAAGGTGTCGGTGGTCATGATGGCGGCGGCGGCGTCGGCCCAGGCCTCGTCCGCCAGCTTGGCGCGGGCGTCGGCCAGGGCGGCGGTGATCTTGTCGTCGGGCAGGGGCACGCCGATGGTGCCGGTCGAGGCGACGTAGACCTCGCTCTTCTTGCAGCCGAATTCCTCGGCGACCTTGGCCACGGTGCGCTCGACCGAGGCCACGCCCAGGGCGCCGGTGAAGGCGTTGGCGTTGCCGGAATTGACCACCAGAACGCGGCCCTTGCCCTTGGCGCTGGCCGCCTTGCACCACTCGACCGGGGCCGAGCAGGTCAGCGACTTGGTGTAGACGCCCGCGACACTGGTTCCGGCATCGACCTCGACCAGCAGCAGATCGGTGCGGCCCTGGTAGCGGATGCCGCAGGCATGGCTGGCCAGACGGACACCGGCCAGACGGGGCATGGCGGGAAAGGCGGCGGGGGCGAGGGGCGAAATCGTGGTCATGATGGCGGCCTCGGGCAGCAACATTGAGAAGAATATGAAGAACCCAATTTGCGGCCATTGAGGCCGCGGCCAAGCGGCCGGATGGACGCGCCCGGCGAGGGCGGAATCAGTACTAGCACGGATGGGGGCGGTATGCGCGCCCATCCGTGCCGGTCCGTGTCAAAGTTTTGTTACTTGGCGTCGGGAAGCGGCTTGCCCTCGGGGTCGAAGCGCTTGACCTTGGCCTTGCCGCGCATGTCGGACAGCAGGCGGTCGGCGGTTTCCTCGGCCAGCTGCTCGCGCAGCATGGGCTGGACCTGCTCGAAGGCCGGGGCGGTGCTCATGCGGCGGTCCTCGACCTTGATGACGTGCCAGCCGAACTGGGTCTTCACCGGGGCGTCCAGCAACTGCCCCGCCTGCATGGCGAAGGCGGCGTCGGCGAATTGCGGCACCATCTCGTCCTTGGCGAAATAGCCCAGATCGCCGCCGTTCTGCTTGGCCGACGGGTCCTTGGACTTGGTCTTGGCGGTCTCGGCGAAATCGGCGCCCTTCTTCAGGTCGGCGATGATGGCCTTGGCGCCTTCCTCGCTGTCGGACAGGACGTGGCGGGCGTGGACTTCTTCCTGCGGCTTGTAATTGGCCAGGAACTTGTCATAGGCCTGCTTGACGGCGGCGTCGTTGACGGTCGTCTTCAGCTTCTTGCCCATCCAGGCCTTGACCACCAGCTGCTGCTCGATGTCCTTGAGGGCCTGCTTGACCTCGGGGTCCTTGTCGGTGCCGTCCTTCTTGCCCTGTTCGAAGATCAGGGCGTTGTTGATCATGCTGTCCAGCAGGGCCTCGTAGGGGACCTGGGACGCCATCTGCGGCGGCAGCGAACGGCGATAGGCCATCAGGGCCGAGGCGTGCAATTCGGTGCCGTTGACGATGGCGACCACCGGGTCCTTGTTGTCGGCGGCCTGCGCCGGCAGGGTGGCGGCGGCCAGGACGGCGGCCAGGATGGCGCCGCGGACGGGGAAGAACTTCATCGGTCGGATGTTCCTTGCTGATGAAAAAAGGACGCCGGGGTCAGGGCTCCTACACCTCGACACAGGCGGTTGAAGCACAAGACCAGCCCCGGCACAAGAGCGGCCTGGGCACCCCGGCCATGGGATAGGCGTCAAGCCCCTGCCCCGCGCCGGGCTGAGATGCTAGAATAGCGCATCATTCTCGTGGGAAGAATATATGGGGGCGATCCTAACAACCAGAAGTGCATCATTCGCCCTGGCGCTGGCGTTGATCTACGGCCTGTTCGGGGCCGTGTGGATCGCGCTGTCGGACATGGCGGTGGCGGCGCTGGTGTCGGACCCCATCCTGTTGACCACGGTGCAGACCTGGAAAGGCTGGTTTTTCGTCGCCGCCAGCGCGCTGCTGATCTACGGCGTCGGGGTGCGGCTGCTGCGCGCCATCGAGGCGTCCGAGCACCGTTACCGCATGCTGTTCGCCGACAGCCCCGAGGCGCTGGTGCTCTATGACCCCGATACCCTGCGGCTGGTGGAGATCAACGACGCCGCCGGGCGGCTGTTCGGCTACGAGCCCGACGAGGCGCGCGGTCTGGTGGTCACCGATCTGATGCCCCAGGAAACCCGGCAGGTGTTCGAACAGGCTCGCCCCCGCCTGCTGGACGGCACGCCGGGCGGCGGGGTGTGGCGCATGCGCTGCAAGGATGGCCGCCCGCTGGACGTGGCCACCCATGGTCAGGCGGTGGTGGTCGGGGGGCGGGCGCTGCGGCTGGTGCAGGTGGTGGACATCACCGCCCGGCTGCGCGCCGAGCATGAGCTGATGCGCAGCCTGGAGGAAGTGGCGGCCACCAACGAGCGCATGCGCGAATTGTCCCACGCTTTGTCCCACGATCTGCAGGAGCCGCTGCGGCAGGTCAGCAGCTTCGTGCAATTGCTGGCCCGGCGTTATGACGGTCAATTGGATGCCGAGGCGCACCAGTTCATCGGCTTCGCGGTGGAGGGCACCGCCCGGCTGAAGGCGCTGATCGGCGATGCCGAGCGTTTTGCCCTCAGCGCCGCCTTCGTGCCCATGCGGGTATCGGTGGCCCGCGCCCTGGCCGACACGGTCGAGGGGCTGCGCGGCGTGGTCGAGGCCTGCGGCGCCAGGATCGAGAGCCGCGACCTGCCGTGGGTGCATGCCGATCCCGGCAAGCTGGCGGTGGTGCTGCATGCGCTGGTGGACAACGCCCTGAAATTCCGCCGCCCCGGCGTGGCTCCCGTGATCACGGTCGAGGCGCTTGCGGGCGAGCGCGGCTGGTGGACCATCCGGGTGGTGGACAATTGCATGGGCATCGACCCGCAATTCCGCGAGGGCGTTTTCTCGCTGTTCTCGCGGTTGCATACCCGCGAACGCATCCCCGGCAACGGTACCGGACTGGCCCTGGCGCGCAAGCTGGTCGAGGCCCATGGTGGCCGCATCTGGGTCGAGGACGGCCGCGATGGCGGCTCGGCCCTGTGCTTTACCCTGCCCGCCGACCCGGATTCGGTGCCGTCCTAGAGATCAGGGACCGCCCTGACATTGACAGAACCCCGCACGGCCTCTATCTGTTGCCGGTCGAAAAAGGCCCCGCGCCCGGCGGCCAACCATTGAATTCCCGAGGTCTCAACGCATGTTCGGCGCCATTGCCCGGCGGCTCTTCGGAACCGCGAACGACCGTACCATCAAAGGTCTGAAGTCGCACGTCGCGGCCATCAACGCCCTGGAACCGCAGTTCCGCGCGCTCTCGGACGAGCAGTTGCGCGGCAAGACCGACGAGTTCCGCGCCCGTCTGGCGGACGGCACCGACCTGGACGATTTGCTGGACGAGGCCTTCGCCACCGTGCGCGAAGCGGCCCGCCGCACCCTGGGTCAGCGCCATTTCGACACCCAGCTGATGGGCGGCATGGTGCTGAATTTCGGCAAGATCGCCGAAATGAAGACCGGTGAAGGCAAGACCCTGGTCTCGACCCTGGCCGGTTACCTCAATGCGCTGCCCGGCCTGGGCGTGCATGTGGTCACCGTCAATGATTACCTGGCCAAGCGCGACAGCGAATGGATGGGCCGGGTCTACCGCTTCCTGGGCCTGACCACCGGTGTCATCGTCCACGGCATGGACGACGATCAGCGGCGCGAGGCCTATGCCTGCGACGTGACCTACGGCACCAACAACGAGCTGGGCTTCGATTATCTGCGCGATAACATGAAGTTCCGGCTGGAAGAAATGGTCCACCGGCCGTTCAACTTCGCCATCGTCGACGAAGTGGACTCGATCCTGATCGACGAGGCGCGTACGCCGCTGATCATCTCGGGCCCGACCGAGGACAATTCCGAGCTGTATCGTCTGGTCGATGCCCTGATCCCGTCGCTGACCGACGAGGATTTCGAGAAGGACGAGAAGGTGCGCGCGGTGACCTTCACCGAAATCGGCACCGAGCACATGGAGCAGTTGCTGATCGAAGCCGGGCTGATGAAGACCGGCGGCAACCTCTATGACTACGCCAATGTCAGCCTGGTGCACCACGCCAACCAGGCGCTGCGGGCCCACAAGCTGTTCACCCGCGACGTGGATTACATCGTCAAGAACGACAAGGTCGTGATCATCGACGAGTTCACCGGCCGCATGATGGAAGGCCGCCGCTTCGGCGAAGGCCTGCATCAGGCACTGGAGGCCAAGGAACGGGTGACCATCGAGAACGAGAACCAGACCCTCGCCTCGATCACCTTCCAGAACCTGTTCCGCCTGTATCCCAAGCTGTCGGGCATGACCGGCACCGCCATGACCGAGGCGGGCGAATTCCAGGAAATCTATAACCTGGAAGTGGTCGAGATGCCGACCAACCTGCCGGTGTCGCGCAAGGATTACGACGACGAGGTCTACCGCACCGCGCGCGAGAAGTACGATTCCATCGTCACCCTGATCGAGGAATGCCGGACCCGCGAACAGCCGGTGCTGGTGGGTACCACCTCCATCGAGAAGTCCGAGCTGCTTGCCGATCTTCTGAAGAAGAAGAAGATTCCCCATCAGGTGCTGAACGCCCGCTATCACGAGCAGGAAGCCCAGATCGTCGCCCAGGCCGGTGTGCCCGGCGCGGTGACCATCGCCACCAACATGGCGGGCCGCGGTACCGACATTCAGCTGGGCGGCAACGTGGATATGCGCGTTCTCACCGAGTTGGGCCCGGAGCCTGATGCGGCCAAGATCGATGTCATCCGCGCCGAGGTCGAAGCCAACAAGCAGAAAGTTCTGGCGGCGGGCGGCCTGTATGTGGTCGGCACCGAACGCCACGAAAGCCGCCGCATCGACAACCAGCTGCGCGGCCGCTCGGGCCGTCAGGGCGATCCCGGCGCCTCCAAGTTCTTCCTGTCGCTGGAAGACGACCTGATGCGTATCTTCGGGTCGCAGCGCATGGACGGCATGTTGCAGAAGCTGGGTCTCAAGGACGGCGAGGCCATCGTCCATCCCTGGATCAACAAAGCCCTGGAAAAGGCGCAGCAGAAGGTCGAGGCGCGGAACTTCGACGTCCGTAAGAACCTGCTGAAGTTCGACGACGTCATGAACGACCAGCGCAAGGTCATCTACGAACAGCGCAAGGAACTGATGCAGGTGGACGACGTGTCCGACGAAATCGTCGGCATGCGCCACGAAGTGGTGGACGAGATGGTCGCCCGCTGTGTCCCCGAGCGCGCCTATGCCGACCAGTGGGACCTGCCGGGTCTGCACGAGGAAGTGCTGCGCGTCTTCAACCTGGACCTGCCCATCACCGATTGGGCCAAGGAAGAAGGCATCGCCGACCAGGAGATCAAGCACCGCGTCACCGATGCCGCCGACCGCAGGATGGCTGCCAAGGCCGCCGATTACGGCCCGGAAGTCATGCGCATGGTGGAAAAGAGCCTGCTGCTGCAAATCCTCGATCAGGCGTGGAAGGAGCACCTGCTCCAGCTCGACCACCTGCGTCAGGGCATCGGCCTGCGCGCCTATGCCCAGCGCGACCCGCTGAACGAATACAAGCGCGAGGCGTTCAATCTGTTCGAGCAGATGCTGCACGACCTGCGCGAGCGGGTGACCAGCGTGCTGGCCCATGTGGAACTGCGCGTCGGCCCCAGCGAGGCCGAGCAGGCGCTGGCGCCGCACGGTCCGGGGGAAATGCATGAAAGCCCGCGTGATCCGGCCTTCGCCGAGGGCGAGGAAAGCTGGGCCGACACTCCGCGCAACGCGCCGTGCCCGTGCGGTTCGGGCAAGAAGTACAAGCACTGCCACGGCGCCGCCTGAGACGCGTGACGGTGTCAGCGATCAAGCCGGGAGGTCCCATGGGGCCTCCCGGCTTTTTTTGTGTCGGATTCATCCTCCTAAAGTCGCAAAAAATCACATTCCGACGGATGTGCGCTTCTTGGAATGATGGTAATTCTGTGCGTGGGGGAGAGGGCAAGGTCACGTCTTGGGGAAGACGCCGTGGCACAACAACCTCTATCAGCATCCGCGCAATCGCCGCCCAAGCCGACGGAACAGATCGTCGAGGCGCTGAGAAGCGACCTGATCATCGTGTTCCAGCAGGAAATCCCGGCTTTGTCCAAGCTGGAGCGCGCCGCCGCCTACGAAGCGGTGATGAATGATCCGGCATTGCTGGACGCCTGCTTCCGTCTGTTCCGCAGCAAACCCGAATTGTTCACCGGCCATGTGGTCGATGACCAGCGCCAGCCGGTGACCAGCGATGACGGCGCCCTGTTGTGCGGCCGCACCCTGGGCGAGGCGGTGACGCTGATCGTCCAGGCCTCGGCCCGGCGCTATTTCCGCCGCAAGCTAGGCGCCACCAAACGGGTGGCCGGGCCGCCCAAGGTGCGGCCCGGACTGATGCAGCGGATGGGCATGGCGCTGGGTGTGGCCGCGCCGCCGCCGCCGACCTTCCGCAAGGTGGTGGGGGCGGGCGACCGGCTGTTTTCCGTGATCCGCGAACATCTGCTGTTCGACTGGCAGGCGGCGCTGATTCCCCATTACGCGCCGTTGGCCCCGGAAATGGTCACCCAATTGGGACCGCGCCTGCTGGACATCCGCGAGCCCAGCGAATTGCGGGCGCTGGCCAGCCGCGAGGAGCGGGTGGGCATGGCCGAGGGCAAGCCGCCGCTGTTGCTGGACAATGCCAAGCGGCTGATCAAGCCCAGCGGCGACACCCTGGATTCCGACCTGCTGTACAAGGTGTGCAGCCAGATGGATCTGATGCGGCTGTTCCCCGGCCGCGACGCGGGCAAGCTGCGCCGCGCCATCGCCCAGGTGGCGGGCACCACGCCCGAGGCGCTGGAACAATTGATGCCGGTGCTGGGCGGCGATCTGCGGCTGTTCGTCAGCTTCCTGTTCGTCGCTTATGTGGAACTGGGCGAAGACGATTACCGCGCCACCTTCGGCATCGGCGGCGCCACCGGCTGGATGGTCAAGCGCTACGCCGACCGTCTGGCCCAACTGGGCGGCCTGCCGCCCCCGGCCTTCGAGGCCATTCGCGATACCTTCGAGGCCGTGGTCAAGCCGGGGAAGTGAGAAAGGTATCGATCGCAGAATTCCGGGGATAAGGGCCGCCGTCGGCTCTCAGCAACACGGACGTTCCGAATGCCCCGCCATGGCGGGCCACGGACAAGAAACAAAGTTGTTCCGGGCCGTGGATGTATGTTTGTCCGTGCTGTCCGAGGGCGGTATAGCCGCCATCCGTTACCCTACGATCCGGTAAACCACCACTTCGCGGCGGTCGCGGTCTTCCAGTTCCAGGCTGGTGCTGACTGTGGTCCGTGCGACTTCCAGAAGGCCGGTCTTGGGTAGGTAGGCCCGTCCGGGATCGGCCATCAGCACCGTGGCGCCAGCGGCGGCCAGGGCGCGCAGCCAGGGGAAGATGTGGTCGGTCATGGGGCGTTCGTAACAGACATCGCCCGCCACCACCACGTCCCAGCGGCAGTCCTGGCCGACGATGTTCTGGTCGGTGACTTCGATCTCGACGCCGTTCAGTTCGGCATTCAGCGGAATGACGGCACAGGCCAGCGGATCGATGTCGGCGGCCAGAACCTGGGTCGCGCCGCCCTTGGCGGCGGCGATGGCGCTGGCGCCCGATCCGGCGGCGAAGTCCAGCACGCGCTTGCCGCGCACCAGCTCGGGATTGTCCAGCACGTAGCGGGTCAAGGCTTGGCCGCCCGCCCAGCAGAACGCCCAATAGGGCGGCGGGAGGTTGACGCGCAGCAGCGCCGCCTCGGTGGCTTCCCACAGCGGCGTTACTTCGGTCGCCAGCCACAGGTCGATTTCCGGGCAGGCCGGGGGCTGCGACACTTCGGTCACGTCGCGGATGAAGGCGCGCGGGTCTTGGGCCATGAGGACTCTCAAACGGTCTACGTCCAGCATGGGGACAAAACTCCGGCAGGGGAAGGGGGCAGGGGCTATATCAGCCGTCGCTATATCAATCGTCCGGCCAGGATGGCGGCCAGCAGCAGCCAGCCGAACCAGCGGTTGGATTTGAATTTGGACAGGCAGTCGGCGGAATCGTCGATGTTGCCGTGGAACACCTGCCATGCCAGTTGCAGGGCGGCGGCACCCAGCAGCGGATAGAACGCCCAGCCCAGCCCGGCCAGCCATCCGGCGGCGGCGATCAGCAGCACGGTGCCGGTGTAGAAACCGGTCAGCCAACGCGGCGTGGCGTCGCCCAGGCGCAGGGCGGTGGATTTGACGCCGATCAGCGCGTCGTCTTCCTTGTCCTGATGGGCGTAGATGGTGTCATAGCCCAGGGTCCACAGGATGCCCGCCGCGTATAGCAGTACCGCCGGGAGGTCCAGAGTGTCGGTCACCGCCGCCCAGCCCATGACCGCGCCCCAGTTGAAGGTCAGGCCCAGCCAGGCTTGCGGCCACCAGGTAATGCGCTTCATCAGTGGATAGGGGAACACCAGCAGCAGCGAGGCGATGCCCAGGCCGATGGCGAAATGGCTCAACTGCACCAGGATCGCCAGCCCGACCAGCAATTGCAGGCCCAGGAAGGCCCAGGCCCGCTTCAGGCTGACGGCGCCCGACGGGATCGGCCGCGCCCGCGTGCGCTCGACCATGGCGTCGAATTTGTGGTCGGCGATGTCGTTGATGGTGCAGCCCGCGCCGCGCATCACCAGCGAGCCCACGGCGAACAGCGCCATCAGCCGCCAATCGGGCCAGCCCGTCCCGGCCAGGGCGATGCTCCACCAGCAGGGGAACAGCAGCAGCCAGGTGCCGATGGGCCGGTCCAGCCGCATCAGCCGCAGATAGGGGCGGGCGGCCGCCGGAACGTAGCGGTCGATCCAATTGCCGACAGGAATGTCGCCGATCAGGGTGGGGGACGTGCTCATGCCGTACCCTTTAGCGGAAACGTGGGGATTTCGCCACTACAGCGCGGTGCGGCAGATCAGCAGACCGTTCTGCCATTCCATGTTGTCCACCGCCCAGCCGCGCAGGGCGACGTCGGCGGCGGGGCGGGGCGTCATGGGCTTGCCGAAATGATAACCCTGGCCGAACCGCACCTTGAGCAGCTTCAGCAGGTTGGTGGTCTCGGTGTTCTCGACGAACTCGGCGATGGTGCCGACCTTGAGGTCGCGGCACAATTGGGCGATGGCGCGCAGGAACGGCGTGGCTTGGCCATTGGCGGAAATCTCGCGGATATAGCTGCCGTCGATCTTGACGTGGTCCACCTGCAACGCGCGCAGATAGTGGAAGGCGGCGGCACCGGCGCCGAAATCGTCCAGGCACACCGGAAAGCCCTGGCGGCGCAGCACCTGCAGCACGCCATTGACGGCGGGCAAATCCTCGACCTCGGCGGATTCGGTCAGCTCGAACAGCAGGCGGCCGCGCAGATCGGTGCAGTCGCGCACCATGTCCAGCAATTGGCGCGAGGTGCTGATATGCGACAGCGAGCGGCCCGACAGGTTGACGGCGAAGCGCAACGCCTCGTGCTTGCCCATGGCCGAGCGCATGAACTCGATGGCGCGGCGCAGGATGGCCAGATCCAGGCCGCCGACCATGCCGACATTCTCGGCGAAGGTCACGGTCTCGAACGGCGAATCGCGGCCGGGGAAACGCACCAGGCATTCGAAATGATGGACGACGCCGGTCCACAGATCGACCACCGGCTGAAACACCAGTTCGAAGCCGCCGGTATCGATCACCGCCTTGATCTCGCGCATCTGCGCCACCGTCTCGGACAGGCGCGGGCGCAGGTCGCTGGCCAGATCGGCCAAGGTGGTCGAGCCCGATTGGGAAAAGGCGTTCAGGCTGTAGATCAGGGCGTTGGCCGCTTCTTCCGACGAGATGCCGGAGCCGTCCAGCGCCATGGAGGCGGAATGCACCTCCTGTTGCGGCGGCGGCGGCAGAAAGGCGTGCAGCAGCTCGCTGATGGTGCCTTCGATGGCTTCGGTGCTGACGTTGGGGGCGTGGATCAGGCCGTATTTGTTGTCGCCCAGTTCACCGGCGGCGTCGCCACCCACCGAGCAGGCGCGCAGGCGGTCGCCCAGTTCGGCCATGAATTCGTCGGCGGCCAGGGCGCCCGCCTCGGCGCGCACCTTTTCCACCTGGGGCACTTCCAGCATGGTGAGCTGATAGGCCTCGTGCGGTTCGGCGGCCGAGGATTCGGTCAACATGCGCCGCGCCAGATCGGTGAAGCCGCCCTTGTCCAGCAGGCCGGTGATGGGATCGTGCGATTCGGCGGGCACGTCCATTCCGGCGGCGTGGCTCAGCGCGATCAGCCGGGCGTGCTCGCGGTGGGGGTGGCGATAGCCGGACAGCGCCACCGGCTTAGGGATAAGGCTCTTTTCGCCCGGCGGGGTGTGCAGCAGCAGATGCCGCACCCGCTCGCCACGGTCGATGCGGCCAAGGGCGCGGCTGATGCGCTCGGCATCCTCGGGGATGAACAGCTCGGCCAGCGGCAATCCGGTCAGCAGGCGCGCGGGCTTGCCCGCCAGCGCCATGGCGGCGCCCACGGCAAAGCCGATGGTGCTGTCCGCCTCGACCTCGACCAGCAGGTCGGCGGCGGCGAAGGCGAACGCCACGTACAGATCGCGCGAGCGGTTGATATCACCTGCTGCGGTGCCCACCTTCCCCCCTCTTCAATCCCTCTCGAACCCCCGGGCAATATCGCACGGGCGCACAGGGAACACCAGTGACGCCGCGTGATGCAAACGGGCGAAGCGGCGAGTCGCTCGGACTTGCATTGGTGGGAACAAATCGTTATAACCGCCCCTTCCTCGCGCGGCATGGGCCTGTGGCATGCCTTGTCGCGCCTGAATCGCTAAACTCGCACCGATAAGGAAAGCGAAAATGCCCAAGATGAAGACCAAGAGCGCCGCCAAGAAGCGGTTCAAGCTCACCGCCTCCGGCAAGGTCAAAGGCAATGTGGCCAACAAGCGCCACTGCCTCTCCGCGAAGCCCCAGGACATGAAGCGCCAGGCCCGCGGCACCTTCATCCTGTTCAAGGCTGATGGTGAGAAGGTCAAGCAATACTACCTGCCGAACGGAGCTAAGTAATGGCGCGCGTCAAGCGGGGCGTGATTGCGCACGCCCGTCACAAGAAGATTCTGAAGCTGGCCAAGGGCTTTCGCGGCCGGTCCAATTCGTGCTTCCGTGTCGCGATCGAGAAGGTCGAGAAGGCGCTTCGTTACGCCTATCGCGACCGTCGCGCCAAGAAGCGCAATTTCCGCGCCCTGTGGATTCAGCGCATCAACGCCGGCACCCGCCAGTACGGCGTGCCCTATTCCCGCTTTATGGACGGCCTGAAGAAGGCTGGCATCGCGTTGGACCGCAAGGTCCTGGCGGATATCGCCGCCCGCGAGCCGGAAGCCTTCAAGTCGCTGGTTGAGAAGGCCCAGGCGGCCCTCCAGTAAGGCTTGTCCGTTCCCCGGCAACGGGGAAAGGGAAATTACGCGGAGGGGTCGCCCGTTAGGGCGGCCCCTTTTCGCGTCCATATGGGGAAAGTCGATGGACGAACTCGATAAGATCCGTGCCGAGGCCCTGGCCCTGGTGGACAGTGCCGCCAGCCTGGAGGCCCTGGAGGCCGCCCGTGTGGCGACCCTGGGCAAGAAGGGCAGCGTTTCCGCCCTGATGGCGTCCTTGGGCAAGATGAGCCCGGACGAGCGCAAGGCGGCGGGCGCCGCGCTGAACGCCGTCAAGGATCAGGTGGCCGATGCCATCGCCTCGGCCAAGGCCGGCCTGGAGGCGAAGGCGCTGGAGGACAAGCTGGCGCGTGAGCGCGTGGACGTCACGCTGCCGGTGCGCCCGGAATCCCTGGGCCGTATCCACCCCATCGCCCAGGTGATGGACGAGATGATCGCCATCTTCGCCCAGATGGGCTTCGAAGTGGCGGAAGGTCCGGATATCGAGGACGATTTCCATAATTTCACCGCGTTGAACATCCCGGCCGAGCATCCCGCCCGCCAGATGCACGACACGTTCTATTTCGGCGAAAAGGACGACGGCTCGCGCCATCTGCTGCGCACCCACACCAGCCCGGTGCAGATCCGCACCATGCTGGCCAACAAGCCGCCGATCCGCATCATCGCCCCGGGCCGCACCTATCGCTGCGATTCGGACATGACCCATACCCCGATGTTCCATCAGATCGAGGGTCTGGTCATCGACAAGACCACCCATATGGGCCACCTCAAGGGCACCCTGATGGAATTCGTCACCACCTTCTTCGAGGTGGACGAGGTCCCGGTGCGCTTCCGCCCCAGCTTCTTCCCCTTCACCGAACCCTCGGCGGAAGTGGATATCGGCTGCTCGCGCGAGGGCGGCGAGCTGAAGATCGGCAAGGGCGCCAGCTGGCTGGAAATCGGCGGCTCGGGCATGGTGCATCCCAACGTGCTGCGCGCCTGCGGCCTGGACCCCGACGAGTACCAGGGCTTCGCCTTCGGCATGGGCGTCGAGCGCATGGCCATGCTGAAATACGGCATCCCCGATCTGCGTACCTTCTTCGATTCCGATCTGCGCTGGCTCAAGCATTACGGCTTCGTGCCGCTTGACGTGCCGACCCTGTCCGGAGGGCTGACCCGATGAAGTTCACTCTCTCGTGGCTCAAGGATCACCTTGAGACCGACGCCTCCCTGGCCGAGATCGAAGCCCGCCTGACCATGCTCGGCCTTGAGGTCGAGGGCGTGGTCGACCCGGCCGCGCAACTGGGCGGCTTCATCGTCGCCAAGGTGCTGGAGGCCGAGAAGCATCCCGACGCCGACCGTCTGCGCCTGTGCAAGGTGGACACCGGTTCCGGCGTGATCCAGGTGGTGTGCGGCGCCCCCAACGCCCGCGCCGGTCTGACGGTGATCCTGGCCCAGCCCGGCACCTTCATCCCGGTCACCGGCGATGTGCTGAAGAAGGGCAAGGTGCGCGGCGTCGAAAGCCAGGGCATGATGTGCTCGTGGCGCGAGCTGTGCCTGGGCGAGGATGACGGCGGCATCGCCGAGCTGGAGTCCGCCCTGGTTGCCGGGACGCGTCTGGTGGATGTCATGAGCTTCGATCCCATGATCGAGATCAGCATCACCCCCAACCGCGCCGATTGCCTGGGCGTGCGCGGCGTCGCCCGCGATCTGGCCGCGTCCGGCCTGGGCACGCTCAAGCCGCTGAACACCGATGCGGTGCCGGGCGCCTTCAAGAGCCCGATCGGCGTCAAGCTGGAATTCTCGCCCGAGACGTCGTCGGCCTGCCCGTATTTCGCCGGTCGTCTGATCCGTGGCGTGAAGAACGGCGAATCGCCGCAATGGCTCAAGGACCGCCTGACCGCCATCGGCCTGCGTCCCATCTCGGCCCTGGTGGACATCACCAATTACGTCACCTACGACCTGGCCCGCCCGCTGCACGTCTTCGACGCGGCCAAGGTCAAGGGCGACATCCGTGCCCGTCTGGCCAAGGAGGGTGAAACCCTGCTGGCGCTGAACGGCAAGGAATACACCCTGACCGCCGACATGACGGTCATCGCCGACGAAGCGGGGGCCGAGGCCATCGCGGGCATCATGGGCGGCGAGCATTCCGGCTGCACCGAGGCCACCACCGACGTGTTCCTGGAAGTGGCGTATTTCGACCCGATCCGCACCGCCACCACCGGGCGCAAGCTGGACATCCTGTCCGATGCCCGCTTCCGCTTCGAACGCGGTGTCGATCCGGCGCTGATCGTCCCAGCGGCGGAACTGGCGACCCGCATGATCCTGGATCTGTGCGGCGGCGAACCGTCGGAACTGGTGGTCGCGGGCGAGGAGCCCGATTGGCGCACCTCGGTCGTGCTGCGCCCCGAGCGCGTGGCCGAACTGGGCGGCGTCGAGGTGAGCAAGGACAAGCAGGAAGCCATCCTGCGCGGTCTGGGCTGCGTCGTTTCGGAACATGCCAACGGTCTGCTGGTGGTGCCGCCGTCGTGGCGCGGCGATATCAGCGCCGAGCACGATCTGGTGGAAGAGGTCATCCGTATCAACGGCTATGACCTGCTTCCCACCGTGCCGTTGCCCCGTCCGTCCATGCCCAAGCCGTTGCTGACCCCCGGCCAGCGCCGGGCGTCGTGGGTGCGCCGTCAGTTGGCGGCGCGCGGGCTGGTGGAAACGGTGACGTGGTCGTTCCTGCCCTCGGCCCAGGCCAAGCTGTTCGGCGGCGGTGCCCCGGAAATGCATCTGGCCAACCCGATCTCGTCCGATCTGGACTGCATGCGCCCTAGCGTGCTGCCCAATCTGGTGGCGGCGACCGGCCGTAATGCCGACCGTGGCTTCCGCGACGTCAATCTGTTCGAGATCGGCCCGCAATTCGACGGCCCCGAGCCCGGACAGCAGCGCGCCGTCGCCGCCGGTCTGCGCGCGGGCCGCGCCGTGCCGCGCCACTGGTCGGAAAAGACCCGCCCGGTGGATGTGTTCGACGCCAAGGCCGATCTGCTGGCCGCCATCGTGGCGGCGGGCGGCAACCCGGATTCGTTCCAGGTGGCGGCGGGTGGTCCCGGCTGGTACCACCCCGGCCGCTCCGGCACGCTGAAGCTGGGCAACAAGCCGGTGGCCTATTTCGGCGAACTGCACCCGGCCACCCTGTCCGCCCTGGACGTCAAGGGGCCGCTGGTGGCGTTCGAGCTGTTCCTGGAGGCGCTGCCGCCGCAGAAGGCCAAGGCCACCAAGGCCAAGCCCGCGCTGAAGCTGTCGCCGTTCCAGCCGCTGGAACGCGATTTCGCCTTCGTGCTGGATGCTACTGTGGCCGCCGATGCCGTGACGCGGGCTGCCAGGAACGCCGACAAGGCGCTGGTGAGCGAGGCCGTGGTGTTCGACCTGTATGAAGGCCCGAACGTCGGCGAGGGCAAGAAGTCCATCGCCGTCACCGTCACCCTGCAACCCACCGAGAAGACCCTCACCGACGAGGAGATCGAGGCGGTGGCCAAGAAGATCGTGGACGCGGTGGTCAAGGCCACCGGCGGCGTCCTGCGGTCGTAAGTTCCTGCCCACCCTCCCCCGGCACGCCGGGGGAGGGCCGGGGTGGGGGAGTTGTATTCCCATGTTCGACATCATCCTGGTCCGTCACGGCGAGACCCACTGGAACCGCCAGAAGCGCATCCAGGGCCACGGCGATTCGCCGCTGACCCTGAAGGGCATCGAGCAGGCCAAGGCCTATGGCCGCACCATCAAGGATTTGCTGGGCGACGATCTGGTCAATTGGCGTTTGGTGTCCAGCCCGCTGCCGCGCTGTTTGCAGACTTCGGCCATCCTGTCCGAGGTGTCGGGACTGGATTTCGCCAAGGTCGAGACCGAAGGCCGCATCAAGGAAATCTCGACCGGCCATTGGATGGGCCGCCTCAAGGCCGAGATGCCGCCCGAGGATTTGACCGGTACCGGCCGCAATACGTGGTTCTTCCGCTGTCCGGGCGGTGAGACCTACGACCATTTCGCCGCCCGTCTGGGGTCGTGGCTGGCGGAACGCGGCAACGGCGAGAAAATGGTGGTGGTCAGCCACGGCGTCGCCGGGCGCGTGCTGCGCGGCCTGCATATGGGCGTCGATCCCGATGCTGCCCTGGACCAGGGTGAATCGCCCCAGGACGCTATCTTCCGTCTGCGGCCCGGGTCTATCGAACGGATAGGGTGCATCTGACCAAAGGATCGGATTAGAATCCTCATAAGCTGACTGCTTATTGCATGCACCGGTCATTGGTGTGACCATGCGGCGGTCGCGTTTTGGGGAATGCCGATGTCGTTGTACCGTTGGGCCGGGTTGATCCTGGCCGCCTGTACTCTGTTTGCCGTTCCGGCACGGGCCGAAGGTCCGCGCGAACTGGTGGTCGGGGTCGAGGAGCTTGATTATTTTCCCGCCTACGCCGTGCAGAAGGGCGAATATGTTGGTGCCGCCCGCGAGATTTTCGACGCCTTCGCCCAGGCCAAAGGCTATACGCTGACCTATCGCCCGCTGCCGGTGAAGCGTCTGTTCGCCGAATTGCTGTCGGGCGGCATCGATCTCAAATTCCCTGATAACTCCTACTGGGCCGCCGACATCAAGCGTGATGCCCAGATTATCTATTCCCACCCGGTCATCGCCTATGTGGATGGCGTCATGGTGCGGCCCGAGAACAAGGGCAGGGGCGCCGACCGCATCCTGACCCTGGGCACCGTGTCGGGTTTCACTCCCTTCGCCTGGCTGGACCGTGTCCGTGACCAGAAAGTGGTGTTAAAGGAAAATCCGCGCACCGATCTGCTGATCCGTCAGGTGGCGGTGGGCCGCATCGACGGCGCCTACGCTTCGGTCGCGGTGGTGCATTACAGCCTCGAGCACGAACTGAACATGTCCGGCGCCCTGGTGTTCGACCCTGCGCTGCCCCATTCCCGCGATTCCTATCGCCTGTCCACCGTCAATCACCCGGCGGTGCTGGCGGAATTCGACGCGTGGATGGCCGCTAATCAGGCGCAGGTGGATGCCATCAAGCTGCGCTACGGTGCGGAAAAGGGCGTGAACTGATCAGCGCGGCAGGGCGACCAGCTGGAACCAATAGGTATCCAGGGTGCGGACCACGTCCACCAGACCGTCAAAGGTCACCGGCTTGCTGACGAAGGAATTGGCGCCGAGATCGTAGGACCGGGCGATGTCTTCCTCCGCCTTACTGGTGGTCAGGATGACCACCGGAATACGGCGCAGATCGGTATCGGCCTTGAGATGGGTCAGGGCGGTGCGGCCGTCCATGCCCGGCATGTTGAGGTCCAGCAGGATCAGGCCGGGACGCGGCGAGGTGGCCGGGTCGCTGTAGCGGCCGCGCCGGTTCAGATAGTCCAGCAATTCCTGGCCGTCCGAGACATGGCGGAAATCGTTCTTGAGATGGCACTCCTCCAGCGCCTTCTGCGTCAGCCGGACGTCGGCCGGATCATCGTCGGCCATCAGAATGACGATTGCGCCGTTGGTGCTCATCTGGGAACCCTGTCGATCATCGTTTAATCCACAGTGGTACGCCAGGATGCCCCTGCAAGTCCATGCACCTTTGGTAGCGTTTCTTTTCAATAAGCAACCATTTGAAGCAATCAGCAAGAATGCGGTCCTCGCCGTGGCGCGGGCATGGGTGTATAAGCCCGGGCATGCCCGCGCGAAACCATCCCTGGCGCGCCGAGGTGGCGGCGACGCTGACCCTCGGCTGGCCGCTGATCCTCACCAATCTGGCGCAGATCGCCATCGGCACCACCGACACCCTGATGATGGGCTGGCTGGGGCCGGGCGAGTTGGCGGCGGGGGCGTTGGGCACCAATCTGTTCTTCGCCTTCCTGATCATGGGCATGGGGCTGGCGCTGGGCACGGCGCCGCTGCTGGCCCAGACCCTGGGCCGGGCGCGCCATTCCGTGCGCGAATGCCGCCGCCTGACCCGTCAGGGATTGTGGCTGACCGCCGTCTATTGCCTGCCGTGCTGGCTGTTGCTGTGGCATGCCGAGGAGCTGTTGCTGCTGATGGGGCAGGACGCAGGCCTGGCGGCCTCGGCGGGCCGCTACGTGCACGCCCTGCAATGGAGCATGCTGCCCGCGCTGTGGGTCATCGTCCTGCGCTCGTTCCTGGCGGCCAATGAACGGCCCCGCGCCGGGATGGTGGTGACCTGGGCGGCGGTGATCCTGCATGTGGGCTCCAACTGGCTGCTGATGTTCGGCCATTGGGGCTTGCCGCGCCTGGGCGTGGTTGGGGCGGGTATTTCCTCGACCCTGTCCTACAGCTTCATGGCGGTGGTGCTGGTCGGGTTTCTGTATTGGGACCGGCGGTTCCGCCGCTTCCACATCCTGGGCCATTGGTGGCGGTCCGACTGGCCCAAATTCCGCGAATTGGTGCGCATCGGCACCCCCATGGCCCTGGCCATGGGCTTCGAGGTCACCGGCTTCAACGTCGCCGCCTTCCTGATGGGGCTGATTTCCGCCGATGCCCTGGCGGCGCATGCGGTGGCGCTGCAGGTGGCCTCGGTCACCTTCATGGTGCCGCTGGGCGTTGCCCATGCCGTGACCGTGCGGGTCGGCCTGGCGGCGGGGGCGGGCGACACGGCGGGCGTCACCCGGGCCGGCTGGACGGCTTTGGGCCTGGGAATCGGCTTCATGGCCTGCACCGCCCTGGTGCTGCTGACCGTACCGCAAGCCATCGTCCACCTGTTCCTCGACCCGGCACGGCCGGAGAATCTGGCCGCCATCGATCTGGCGGTGAGCTTCCTGGCCATCGCCGGGATGTTCCAATTGGTGGACGGCGCCCAAGTGGTGGGGGCGGGCGCCCTGCGCGGCCTGAAGGACACCAAGGTGCCCATGGCGTTCGCCGGGCTGGGCTATTGGCTGATCGGCATCCCGCTGGGCGCCATCCTGGCCTTCCGCACCTCGCTGTCGGGTGTGGGCATCTGGATCGCCCTGGCCGTCGGCCTGGGGGTGGTGGCCGCGCTGATGGTCATCCGCTGGAGTCTGCGCGGCCGCCTGGGGCTTGTTACACCAACCGGCCAATGAATTGGCCGGTTGTATTGTCCCTCGCCGGGCGAGGCCATCCGGCCTCTTGGCCGCCGCCTCAATGGCGGCAAGATACCGGACGACAAGTCGATCAAAGGTTGGCTGGGATTACACCCCGTTCCCCTTGAACCAATCCAGCATGCGCCGCCAGCCGTCCTGGGCCGCCTGTTCGCGGTAGCTGGGGCGGTAATCGGCGTGAAAGGCGTGGGGCGCGCCGTCATAGACCACGATCTCGCCCGGCTTCCCGGCGGCCTTCAGCGCGGCGCGCATCTTTTCGACGCTGTCCAGCGGAATGCCCTGGTCGGCGCCGCCATACAGACCCAGCACCGGCGCCTTCAATTCGGCCACCACGTCCAGCGGATGGCGCGGAGTGTTGGCGCTGGCCTCGCCGCCCAGGCGGCCATACCACGCCACCGCCGCCTTCAGCGCCGGATTGTGGGCGGCGTACAGCCACGCGATGCGGCCACCCCAGCAAAAGCCGGTGATGCCTAGCCGGGCGCTGTCGCCGCCCGCTGACTTCACCGCCCAGGCGGCGGCGGCATCCAGATCGGCCAGCACCTGCTCGTCGGGCACCTGCGATACCAGGGTCTTCAGCAGGGTGGGGATGTCGGGAATGGCGCTGGGATCGCCTTGGCGCACATACAATTCCGGCGCCACCGCCACATAGCCCTGTTTGGCCAGACGGCGGCAGATGTCGCGGATGTATTCGTGCACGCCGAAGATTTCCTGGACCACCAGCACCACCGGCGCCTTGGCGCCGCCCTTGGGCCGCGCCGCATAGGCGGGCAGGTCGCGGTCGCGGGCCGGAATCAGCACCGGTCCGGCCTCCAGGCCGTGGACATCGGTGGCGATGGCGGCGGCCTCGGCCGGTCCGGCGGCCAGGGCAAAGCCGGTGGCGGCCAAAGCGGTGCCGAGAAAGGCGCGGCGCGAGGGGTGGTGCAGCAGGCTGGCGAGATCGTCGGTCATGGCAGCGGCTCCGCAGGGAAGGGGGATTTCCCTTCTACCATCGCCCGTCACCGGGGCGGCAGTCTATTCCGCCGCGTCCTGGGCCGGATTGTGGCCGCACCATTGCGGGCAGACAAAATCCGCCTGGGTCATCAGCGCCAGACGCGGATCGGGCAGGTCCAGCAGGCGGGCATGACACCGGCCGCGCACGGGCGGCGTGCCGTCTCCATCCGTGCGGGCGGTCCAGAAAACACAGGTGGCGCAATGACGCCCTGAATCGGTGGTGATCGACATAAGCCCGCTTTCATCCCAGCCGCCCGCCATGACGGGCGACCCCAGCTTCGCACTATGCCCGGGGGGCGCGGCAGGAGTCTCAAACGGCCGGTGAACGGTTTTGGCGCATCGTGTAAACGGCGTTTTTTCCCCCTTTTCGCGGCACGCGGAAAGGCCAAGACTGGGTTCAACGACAAGAACGCATCCCAGGGAAGGACCGCCATGAGCCAGCCCCACGACACGGTGATGGTCCGCCAGTTCCGCCACATCCTGCTGTGGCCGCTGCAACTGATGCCGGCCGCCGACGGGCGGCAGGTGCAGCGCCATTGGGAGCATCTGGGTGACACCGATACACCGTGGATGCCGGTCGAGGACGAATTCGCCGCCGACGGTCTGCAGCCCCGCCATTACGGCGAGTTCGTCACCTTCCTGCCCGCGGTGCAGCGCTTTTTATACGGCGAGGCAGAAGGCGGCGTCGGCTCGTCGCTGCGGGTGTTCCGCCGCACCGACGTGACCGGGGTGCGGCTGAGTTTCAAGCAGGGGGCGCCGCCGCTGGAACTGCGCGTCGCCCATGTGGACCTCTATTTCTTTTACGACATCGACGTGGTGATCCTGACCGCCGAGCTGTGCGCCGAAAATCTGGAATTGCCGGTGGCGCAGGAAATCCTGTTCCGCTTCGGCCGCACCTATCCGGCCAGTTGGGATGCGGATGGCGGCGGCACCCATTGCCTGGCCGAGGTGGAGTGGCTGGACCGCGACGGCGCGGTGCTGGCCCGTTCCGATTACGACGACCGCGAAAAATATCTGGATTTCGCCGCCCGCACCCGTGCCGCCGCCATTTCCGCCGATTGGGAATTCCTGCTGGCGCCGTTGGTCCACCATGCGGGCGGGCGTCCCGGCGCCTTGCGCTTCCGCCAGTTGGAATACGACCGCATGCCGCTGCTGGCCTATCTGGCGGTGGATGATCCGCAGGCCCTCAGCCGCTCGGATTTCGTGCGGCTGGCCCATGCCACGCGCTCGGGGCCGCCGGGAAAGCTGCCCTTCGGCGCCTCGACCCTGCGGCGGTTCGAACGGGACATCTGTTACGACCGCTTCTGGAATACCGGCGATCCCGCCGCGCTCAACACCCGCATGCTGTGTTCCGGCCACGCCTTCGTCATGGTCGGACAGGCGGGCAACCCGTTTTTCACCCATCCCGAAAGCGGCTTGTTGGCCCAGTTCCGCCACCAATATTTCCTGGTCGGGCTGATCGCCCATTTCCACAAGGCGGCGCTGCTGATGTTCGGCGACCGCCTGGGCGGCGCGGTCAACCGGCTGGATATCCGCGACGCCGACAGCGTCAAATCGTTCAAGCGCACCATCCGTTCGACCTTCGAGACCTTCTTGCGCTTCACCCATCGCTGCTGGTTCCACGACGTGTCCATCCAGGGACCGGCCAAGGCGCTGTTCGCCCTGTGGCGGCGCCATCTCGGCACCGATCCGCTGTACGACACCCTGCGGCGCGAGGTGCAGGACATGGCGCAATATCTGGACAGCGACGGGCTGCGCCGACAGGCCAACACCGTGGTGCGGCTGACCGTGGTCACCACTTTCGGGCTGATCGCCACCGTGACCACCGGTTTCCTGGGCATGAACCTGCTGGCGGCGGCCGACGATCCGCTCAGTCTGCGGGCGCTGTGGTTCGTGCTGGCCTTCGCCGGGACCACGCTGCTGACGCTGTACACCCTGATGATCTCGAAGCGGCTGTCGGACATGCTGGAAATGCTGTCGGACGAGCGTCTGCCGCTGGCGGTCAAGCTGGGGGCCTTTGCCCGCGCCTGGAAGTTCGGCCTGCGCCGCCCGCCCCATCCGCCCACACCCGGACAGGGCGAATTGTAAATACGGTGCAGCCTGGAGTAAGCTGCGGCGCGGAAAGGGAGATGGCGGGATCATGGAAAAGCGCGGTCTGGGACTGCGGGCGCGGTTGCTGGCCGTGGTGTTCATGGCCGTCCTGCCCGCCCTGGCCCTGATCATCTACAATGCCGACGCCGTCCGCCGCTCCACCTCCGAGCGGACCACGGAATCGGTGCTGCAACTGGTGCGCATGGTCGCCAGCAACCAGCGCGACATGGACCGCCAGACCCGTACCCTGGTCAACTTCCTGGCCCGCGACCCGCTGGTGCTGGGCGGTGTCCCGGCGGATTGTTCGGCCCGCATGGCCGATCTGCTCAACAACGCTGTCAACGAAACCGACCGCTTCTTCAATTTCGTCGCCATCCGGCCCAACGGCGACATCTATTGCGCGGCGCGGGGCGGCGCGCGCGACGTCATGCATGTGCGCGACCGCGCCTATTTCTGGCAGGTGCTGGAACGGCGGAATCTGGTGACGGGCGAATACATCATGGGCAAGATCGCCAACGCCCCGATTATTCCGGTGGCCGGGCCGATCTTCGATGGTGGCGCGTTCAAAGGCGTCATGCTGGTCAGCACCAATCTGGCCTGGGTGGCGAAGACCATGGCGCCGCGCCTGCCGTCCGACGCGGTGCTGCGGCTGTACGACAGCCGGGGCACCATCCTGGTGCAGGTGCCCAACCACGAAGAGGCGGTGGGCACCACCGATCCGTTGCTCGCCCAGGTGTTGCAGGGCGGCGACGAGGGCACCTTCCGCCACGCGGCGGCGGGCGGCGACGAGCGCCTGTATGCCTTTGCCCGTCTGCCCTATGGCGAGCATTCGCTCTACGTCACCATCGACCGCCCCACCGGCACGGTGTTCGCCGAGGCCGAGGCCGCCCTGCGCCGGGGCCTGCTGGCGTTGCTGGGGGTGACGGCGGCGGTGCTGCTGTCGGCCTGGGCCATCGGCAATTCGCTGATCCTGCGCTCGGTGTCGGCCTTGACCCGCGCGGTGCGGCTGATGGCGGCGGGGCATCTGTCGGCGCGGGTCGGGGTCGACCGCGACGACGAGATCGGCCAGTTGGGCGAGGCCTTCAACGACATGGCCCGCACCCTGGAACAGAACGCCCGCGACGCCGAAGCGCGCGAGGCGGCGCTGCAAGAGGCCAACCGGGCCAAAGGCGATTTCGTCGCCACCATGAGCCACGAAATCCGCACCCCCATGAACGGCGTGCTGGGCATGGCGCGGCTGGTGGCGCAGGGGCCGCTGACCGAGGAACAGCGCGAGCAGATGGCGGCGCTGACCTCGTCGGCCGAGGCGTTGCTGGTCATCCTCAACGACATCCTGGATTTCTCGAAGCTCGAAGCCAACCGCGTCGAGTTCGAACACGCGCCGTTCCAGATCGCGCGGGTGATGGACGGTGTCGGCGGGCTGCTGCTGCCGCGCGCCGCGGAAAAGGGGCTGGCGCTGAACACTTGGGTCGATCCCGATTTGCCCGAGTGGCTGGAGGGCGATTCCGGGCGGCTGTGGCAGGTTCTGATGAATCTGGCGGGCAATGCCGTCAAGTTCACCGAAGGCGGCGCCGTCACCCTGCACGCCCGCATGCGCGGGGAGCGCGATACCGGCGTTCAGGTGGAATTCGAGGTGGTGGACACCGGCATCGGCATCGAGCCCGAGGCCTGCGCCCGGCTGTTCGAATCCTTCGTCCAGGCCGATGCCTCCATTTCCCGGCGTTTCGGCGGCACCGGCCTGGGGCTGGCCATCTGCAAGCGGCTGGTGGAGGGGCAGGGCGGCGTCATCGGTGTGGACAGCGCGCCCGGTCAGGGCAGCCGGTTCTGGTTCCGCCTGAGCTTCCCGCGTGCCCAGGCCCCGGCGCCGCGCGCCGGTCAGCGCGCCCTGGTGGCGCTGCCGCCGCTGGACATCCTGCTGGCCGAGGACAATCCGGTGAACGTCATGGTGGCGCGCGGCCTGCTGGAACGCGGCGGCCACCGCGTCACCGTCGCCACCGATGGCCGTCAGGCGGTGCAGCACGCGGCGCAAGCCCGCTTCGATCTGGTGCTGATGGACATGCAGATGCCGGAACTGGACGGATTGGGCGCGGCGCGGGCTATCCGGCATCTGCCCGGCCCGGTGGCGGCGGTGCCCATCATCGCCCTGACCGCCAACGCCATGCCCGGCGACGCCGAACGCTGTCTGGCGGCGGGCATGAACGCCCATGTGGCCAAGCCCATCGACCCGCCCGAATTGTTCGCCGCCATGGCCGCCCTGCTGGGCGAACGCGCTCCGCCGCTGCCGACCGTCGATGCCGAGCAGTTCCGCTCGCTGGCCGACCACCTGGGCGACGAGGCCATGGCCGAACTGGCGCAATTGCTCCGCGCTACCGGCCGCGACTCGGTGGACCGGCTGTGCGCCCTGGCCGATCAGGGCAATCTGGCCGAGGCATCCCAGGCCGCCCACGATCTCAAGGGTATGGCCGGGTATTGGGGCGCGGCGCGGCTGTCCGGGCAGGCCCAGGCGCTGGAACAGGCGGCGCGCTCCGGCGATCTGCTCCGGGTGCGCAGCCTGTGCGCCGGTCTGGATGGGCTGTGGCAGGATACCATGGCCGAGGTGGAGCGGGGTGTGGCCGCCAAGTGTGACGCCAGCCGTTAACAGCGGGATGCCGTGCGGCGCTGGCGCTACATAGGGTTTTCACCGGATAGACCGGCGTGGCATGATGTGTGTGCAATCGCGCGCAGTCCTCAAGGCCCCCCTTTATGTCCGTTGAACAGCAAGTCGTCGTCACCCTGGTGCCGCTGAGCATCCTGCTGTTGTCGGTAGGGGCCGGGTTCCATTGGCTGAGCGGCAGCCGGGCCATCGGTGTCGTCCACTGGGCCCTGGGCCATCTGCTGTTTTCCGCGGGTGCGGTGCTGATCGCCTTTCGCCTGCAATCGCCGTTGCCGCTGCCGCTGACCGGGGCGCTGGGCAATCTGTGCGCCGATGGCGGGCTACTGCTGGTCCGCGTCGGGCTGCGCCGTTTCATGGAACGCGGGGCGCTGGCGCCAAGATGGTGGGGATTGCTGGCGGCGGTGGTGCTGTTCAACGGCCTGGCCTTCGACGCGCTGCCCGCCAATCTGCGCATCGCCCTCAATACGGCGGTCATCGCCACCGTGACCGCCGGGCTGGCCTGGGAATTCCTGCGCACCCGGCCCAAGGATTTCCACTACCGCATGGGCGGCGGCCTCAGCCTGTTCGTCTCGGTCTTCCTGACCATCCGCGCCGTCACCATAGCGCTTGATCCCGCCATCACCGAACCTCTGTCCGGCGGCTATCTCGGCGCCGCCGCCTTCCTGGCCCTGATCGTCTGGACCCGCCCCATGCGCTGGTAAACGGGGCCCCAAACAAAAAGCCCGCCGTTTGGTAGACTTTTGGGTTACAGGGTGGGGCGCTATGGGGTTTCAATGAATCATATTTCGTTGAAATTCAATATGTTATAATAAGCCTGCTCGGTGTTGTGCTTGAAATGTGAGCCCACCCACCCGCTTTCGCGGGTGTGACGCCAGAAGAAAGGCCAAGGCGTGTTTTCCCGCAGCTTACTAAGCGTGCCCGGCAGCGGCGGACAGGGTGGCGAAGTCGATGCCCAGTTTGTGCAGGGCGGCTTCCCATTTGTGATCCAGATCCCGGCCGAACAGCAGCGCCTCGTCGGCGGAAACGTTCAGCCAGGAATTTTCCAGAATCTCGGCATCCAACTGACCGGCGCTCCACCCGGCATAGCCCAGGGCCAGCAGGCATTTGCGCGGCCCCATGCCCAAAGCGATAGCTTTCAGCACGTCCACCGTGGCGGTCAGGGCGATGCCTTCGGCCACCAGCATGGAGGTGTCGTGCATGTAATCGTCGGAATGCAGCACGAAGCCGCGCCCGCCCTCGACCGGGCCGCCGAAATGCACCCTGATCTGGTCGCATTGCGGCGTCGAGGGGATATCCAGCTGGTCCAGAAGCTCGGGAAAGCTGAGGCCGTCGAACAGCCGGTTGATCATGATGCCCATGGCGCCCTCGGCGCTGTGGGCACACAGATACACCACCGAGCGCGCGAACCGGGGGTCCTGCATCTGCGGCATGGCGATCAGCACTTGTCCGGCAAGGTAGCCGTCGATTCTCTGCATGGTCATGCTCCCACAGATATGACGGAGTCTTGACGAAAGCAAGGCCGCCCGACCCCTGCCCCATGATAGCGTGCCAAAGGATGAAGACGGGTTAAGTTGACGTGGGCCGACGGCTTTGCTGTTCTCGGCGCGGAAATCAGGTAAGGACGCGATCGTGCTCAAGAAGTTGCTGGCCCTGGCCGCCCTGGTGGCGGCCCCCGTGCTCACCGCCCATGCCGCCGAGCCCGGCGCCTCGGATTGGGCGGTGACCGACACCGGGCGGGTGCGGCTGGTGGCGGCGCAGAACGCGGCGGGCGATGCCGCCAGCCTGCGGCTGGGCCTGCATTTCCAGTTGCAGCCAGGCTGGAAGATTTACTGGCGCACCCCCGGCGATGCCGGATATCCGCCCAAGGTGGACTGGGCCGGATCGGCCAATCTGGGCGAACCCGTCATCCGTTGGCCCGCCCCCAAGCGCTTCATCCTGGCCGGTCTGCAAAACCACGGCTATAGCGGCGAGGTCATCCTGCCGCTGGATGCGCCGGTGCCGCAGCCGGGCCAGGCCGTCACCGCCGCCGCCCAACTGGATTACCTGGCCTGCGCGCAAATCTGTGTGCCCATGCAGGCCAGCCTGCGCCTGGAGCTGCCCGCCGGTCCCGCCCAGCCCAGCGGCTTCGTCCATGATATCGGCCGTTTCGACGCCCTGGTTCCCGGCGACGGCGCCCGCCACGGCCTTAAGCTGGAAAGCGCCGAGGCGGTGGGCGAGGGCGACAAGGCCATCCTTCGCGCCACCATCACCGCGACCGAGCCGTTCGAGCATCCCGATCTGTTCGTGGAACCGGCCGAACTGGGCAGTTTCGAGGCGCCGCGCGTCACCCTGTCCCAAGGCAACCGCCGTGCGGTGATCGAGGCGGCGGTGGTTCCCGGCACCCTGCAACAGCCGCTGGCCGGTGCCGCCGCAATCCTGACCGTCACCGACGGCATCCGGTCGCTGGAGGGACATGTCACCCTGGCCGCCGCCACCGCCAGCCCGGCGGCGGATGGCTTGCTGTCCATGCTGCTGGTCGCCCTGTTGGGCGGCGTGATCCTGAACCTGATGCCCTGCGTGCTGCCGGTGCTGTCCATCAAGCTGCTGGGGGCGCTGTCCCACGGCGGCGCGGCGCGCGGCCATGTGCGCGCCAGCTTCCTGGCCTCGGCCGCCGGTATCGTCGCGTCGTTCCTGGCCCTGGCGGGCGCCGCCATCGCCGTCAAGGCCGCAGGCCAGGCGGTGGGCTGGGGCATTCAGTTCCAGCAGCCGCTGTTCCTGGCCGCCATGATCGTCCTGTTGCTGGCCTTCGCCGCCAATCTGTGGGGCCTGTTCGAAATCCGCCTGCCGTCCGTGCTGATGAATGCCGGGCCATCGGGAATCGCCCACCACACTTTGCTGGGCCATTTCCTGTCGGGCGCCTTCGCTACCCTGCTGGCGACGCCGTGCTCGGCGCCGTTCCTCGGCACCGCCATCGGCTTTGCCCTGGCGCGTGGGCCGTTGGAAATCCTGGCGATCTTCACCGCCTTGGGCCTGGGCCTGTCGCTGCCCTATCTGGCGGTGGCGGCATGGCCCGATCTGGCCCGCCGCCTGCCCAAGCCGGGGCCGTGGATGGTGTGGGTGAAAAAGGCCATGGGCATCGCCCTGGCCGCTACCGCCTTGTGGCTGGGCACGGTGATGGCGGTGCAATTGCGCGCCGATTCCGCCGCCCCGGACAGCGGCAAGGCGGCCATCCATTGGGTGCCGTTCGACCAGACCGCCCTGCGGCAGGCGGTGGCCGAGGGCAAGGTGGTGTTCGTGGATGTTACCGCCGATTGGTGCATCACCTGCAAGGTCAACAAGGCGGCGGTGGTGGAACGCGGCGCCGTGGCGCAACGGCTGAACGGCGCGAACATCGTCGCCATGAAGGCCGACTGGACCAAGCCCGATGACGGTATCGCCGCCTATCTGGCGTCGTTTGGCCGCTACGGCATCCCGTTCAACGCCGTCTACGGCCCCGCCGCCCCCACCGGCATCCCGCTGTCGGAATTGCTGACCGAGGCCGAGGTGCTGGGTGCCCTGGACAAGGCTGGGAAGTAGAGACTACTTCCCAGCCGCTTCCTTGGAGCCGCGCCGGGCCAGTTCGTCGGCGCGTTCGTTTTCCGGGTGGCCGTTATGGCCGCGCACCCAATGCCAGGTGACGCGGTGGCGCCCGGCGGCTTCGTCCAGGGCTTTCCACAGATCGTCGTTCTTCACCGGCTTCTTGTCGGCGGTCTTCCAGCCGCGCGCCTTCCAGCCGCGCAGCCATTCGGTCATGCCCTTCTTCACGTACTCGCTGTCGGTGTAGACCGCCACCGCGCACGGCCGGGTCAGGGCGTTGAGCCCCGACAGCACCGCCATCATTTCCATGCGGTTATTGGTGGTCGGGTTCTCGCCGCCGTACAGCTCTTTCTCGGTGCCCTTGAAACGCAGGATGCAGCCCCAGCCGCCGGGGCCAGGATTGCCCGAACAGGCGCCGTCGGTATACAGCTCGACGGGGGCTTCGGCGGGAGTCTCGGTCATCAATGGCCCTTGTCGCAAACGTTCCCGCCTACGCGGGAATGACGGTTGGAAACTATTCGATACCGTAGGCGCCGGGGCCGGAAATGCCCTGGTGGAAGCGTAGCTTGCGGTAATATTCCAGCGGGTCCTTGCGCTTGACCAGGGCGCCCGCCGGGGTGTTGACCCAATCATAAAGGCGGGTCAGCAGAAAGCGCATGGCGGCGCCGCGCGCCAGCAGCGGCAGGGCCTGAAGCTCTTCCGCCGACAACGGCCGCACCTTGCGGTAACCATTCAACATCAGCCGCGCCTTGGTGGCGTTGAAGCTGCCGTCAGGCTCGAAACACCAGGCGTTCAGGCAGATGGCGATGTCGTAGACCAAAGCATCGGTGCAGGCGAAATAGAAATCGATGATCCCCGACACCTTGTCGCCGTGAAAGAACACGTTGTCGGGGAACAAATCGGCATGGATCAGGCCGGACGGCAGGGTGGTCGGCCAGTTCTGCTCCAGCGCATCCAGCTCGGCGGCGATATAGGCGGCCAGACCGGGCTTGACCTCGTCAGCGCGGTGCTTTTCCAGGTCGAACAGCGGCCGCCAGCCCGACACCGACAGATCGTTGCGCCGCGATTGGGCGAAATCGGCGCCCGCCACATGCATCTGGGCCATGGCCCCACCCAGGGCGGCGCAATGGTTCAGGCTCAGCCGCCGTGCCGACATGCCGGTCAGAAAGCTGACCATGGCCGCCGGACGGCCGCACAAGGTACGCAGGGCGGCGCCGTCACGGCCACGCAGCGGCGTCGGACAGGCCAGCCCGCGCGCCGCCAGATGCTCCATCAGATCCAGGAAGAACGGCAGGTCCTCGGGCTTGGTGCGCTTTTCATACAGCGTCAGGATGTACTGCCCGCGATCGGTCTGAAGCAGGTAGTTGGAGTTCTCGACACCCTCGGCGATGCCCTTGAACGACATCACCTCGCCGATATCGTAACCGGCGACGAACGCCTCCAGTTCCTCGTCGGACACTTCCGTATAGACAGCCATGAACCCCTGGGCCCCGATCGCCGCGACAAAGGCGGAAAGTACGACAGGCTTTCGCCTTTGGGAAGGGGGCTACAGCCCCAACCGATAACCCAACCACCCTTCGTTATGGCCAAAGCCCAGCGCGGTATAGAACGCCCGCGCCTTTTCGTTCCAGTCCAGCACGTTGACGTCGATGCGGCAGCAGCCCTGCTCGCGGGCGATGGCGGCCAGTGCGGACACCAGGGCCTTGCCCGCGCCCAGGCCGCGCGCCGCCTCCTGCACGAACAGATCATGGATCATCAGGGCCGGGCGGCCACTCCACGACGAATACAGCGACAAATAGGTCAGCATGCCCACCGGTTTGCCGTCCAACTCGGCCAGCAGGGCGGCGAAGCGCGGCTGCTGGCCGAAGGCGTCGCGTTCCAGATCGGCGGCGGTGGCGGCGACGCTGCCTTGTTCGAACGCCGCCAATTCGGTCAGCAGGGCATGAATCAGCACGCCGTCCCCGGCGCGGGCCGGGCGGATGGTCAGGGTCACAGCAGGGCCTCCGGCAGCTTGAACGATACGGTCTCGTCTTTGACCTTCACTTCCTCGATGGTGACGGCGAAGCGGTCGCGGGCGGCGGCGATGACTTCCTCGACCAGCACCTCGGGGGCCGAGGCGCCCGCCGTGACGCCCAGCCGGGCCAGCCCGCCCAAGCTGTTCCAATCGATGTCGGCGGCGCGCTGCACCAGGATGGAGCGTTCGCAGCCATTGCGCGCCGCCACCTCGACCAGCCGCTTGGAATTGGACGAATTGGGCGCGCCGATCACCATCACCGCGTCGCAATGGGGGGCGATGGTCTTCACCGCCAATTGGCGGTTGGTGGTGGCGTAACAGATGTCGTCCTTGCGCGGTCCCATCATCTCGGGGAAACGGCGGCGCAGCACCTCGACGATGGCGGTGGTGTCGTCCACCGACAGCGTGGTCTGGGTGATATAGGCCACCTTGGCCGGATCGGCGGGGATCACCGCCTCGGCATCGGCCACGTCCTCCACCAGCAGCACGGCGCCGTCGGGCACCTGGCCCATGGTGCCGATCACTTCGGGATGGCCCTTGTGGCCGATCATCACGATCTGACGGCCCGCCGCGTGGTGGTATTCCGCCTCGCGGTGGACCTTGGTCACCAGCGGACAGGTGGCGTCCAGATAGGCCAGCCCCCGATCCTCGGCCGCCGCCGGCACCGCTTTCGGCACGCCATGGGCCGAGAACACCACCGGCACGCCGTCCGGCACCTCGGTCAGTTCGTCCACGAACACGGCGCCTTTGGCCTTGAGGCTGTCCACCACGAAGCGGTTATGCACGATCTCGTGCCGCACATAGACCGGGGCGCCGTATTTCTCGATGGCCGCCTCGACGATGTGGATGGCGCGGTCCACGCCTGCGCAAAAGCCGCGCGGGCTGGCGAGAACGATCGTCAACGACGGTTTGCTCATCTTCGGGTCCCTGTCATGCCGCCACCGCCCTTGTGCGGGAGCGAAGGCTCCAATAAAGTTGGCTGACTATAGCCACGGAAGCTCCCTTCCCCTCAACGGCTTTTCCGAGACGAGACCCATGCGAAGCGTCCTCCGCCCCGTCGCCGCCGCCCTGTTGCCGCTGGCCCTGGCCTCCTGTTCCTTGTTCAACAAGAAGGAGATTCCGCCCTGCCCGCCGGTCTACATCCTGGGCGACGCCAGCAAGCTGACCAAGTTCCGCCCCGGCCCCGGCCGCGACATCACCGACGTGGAATACGAAGCCGAAATCGTCGGCTTCACCGGCGGCTGCAAGTATGACGACAAGGGCGCCATCGTCGATCTTCAGGTCATGTTCAACCTGAAGCGCGGCCCGGCCGACACCGACCGCAAGGCCGAGTTCACCTATTTCGTCGCCATCCCGTATTACTACCCGGCGCCCGACGCCAAGGCCGAGTTCGAAACCTCGGTGGCGTTCCCCGAAGGCGCAAATTACGTCAAGTATACCGACGAGGAAGTGGTGATGCGGGTGCCGGTGAAGGACAAGGAAGTCATCAGCAAGTACGAAATCTACCTGGGCATCCAGGCCACCCCGGAAGAGCTGAGCCGTAACCGCGCGGACAAGAAGTGAGCTATTCCGAACAATGCAGCGCCGACGGCAGGCGCATTCCGCTGCATGGGGCCGAGGGCTTCGCCGGAATGCGCGCCGCCGGGCGGCTGGCCGCCGTCACCCTGGACCACATCGCCGCCTTCATCCGCCCCGGCGTGACCACCGCCGCGCTGGACAAGGAATGCGAGGCGTTCATGCGTGACCATGGCGGCATCCCGGCCACCATCGGTTATCACGGTTATCAGCACGCCAGCTGCATCTCGGTCAACCACGTGGTCACCCACGGCATTCCGTCGGACAAGAAGCTGGCCGAGGGCGATATCGTCAACGTGGACGTCACCCCCATCCTGGACGGCTGGCATGGCGACAGCAGCCGCACCTTCCGCGTCGGCAAGGTGTCGCGGCTGGCCGAGCGGCTGGTGGACACCACCTACGAGGCCATGATGGCGGGCATCGCCGCCATCCGCCCCGGCGCCACCCTGGGCGATGTGGGGCACGCCATCGAATGCGTGGCGGCGCGCGAGCGCTTTTCCATCGTCCAGGATTATTGCGGCCACGGCCTGGGGCGCGAATTCCACGATGCCCCCGACGTCATGCATTTCGGCGATCCCGGCACCGGCATCGTGCTGGAAGCGGGCATGATCTTCACTGTCGAGCCCATGCTGAATGCCGGACGTCCGGGAGTGAAGACCCTGGCCGACGGCTGGACGGCGGTGACCCGCGACCGCTCGCTGTCGGCCCAGTTCGAACACAGCGTCGGCGTCACCGAAACCGGCGTGGAAATCTTCACCCTGTCGGCGGAAGGCCGTTGATTCCGCAACCGCGAAATCAACCTGAGGCATTGACTCGCCGCCGCTGATTCAGTCTGCTTCCGGGACACCAAGTCCCCGAGAGGACGGAGGAACGTTTGAGCGAGTCCCATACCCCGCTGCTGACCACACCGCTTGATTCCCTGCACCGCGAGCTGGGCGGCAAGATGGTCCCCTTCGCCGGTTACGCCATGCCGGTGCAATATCCCACCGGCATCCTGACCGAGCACCTACACACCCGTGCCGCCGCCGGGCTGTTCGACGTGTCGCACATGGGACAGGTGGTGATCGAAGGTGACGACCCCGCCGCCGCGCTGGAGGCCCTGGTGCCCGGCGACGTCCAGGCCCTGGGGATCGGCCGCACCCGCTATTCGGTGTTCACCGGCACCAATGGCGGCATCCTCGACGATCTGATGATCTCGAAACTGTCGCCGACCAAGCTGTTCCTGGTGATCAACGCCGCCTGCAAGCATGCCGATTTCAAGCATATGCAGGATTGGCTGGCGGGCTGTTCCGTCACCATGCTGGACGACCGCGCCCTGCTGGCGCTGCAAGGCCCCAAGGCGGCGGAGGCCTTCGCCGCCATCGCCCCGGAATCGGTGGGCCAGGGCTTCATGACCATCCGCGAATACGACGTGGCGGGCATTCCGTGCCTTGTCACCCGATCCGGCTATACCGGCGAGGACGGTTTCGAGATTTCCGCCCCCGCCGCCCGCGCCGAGGAACTGGCCCGCGCGCTGCTGGCGCTGGACGGGGTCAGGCCCATCGGCCTGGGCGCCCGCGACAGCCTGCGACTGGAGGCCGGGCTGTGCCTGTACGGATCGGACATCGACACCACCACCACGCCGGTCGAAGGCGACATTCAGTGGATCATCGGCAAGCGCCGCCGCGAACAGGGCGGTTTTCCCGGCGCGGCGGTGATCCAGGCGCAACTGGCGGACGGCGCCCGGCGCAAGCGCGTCGGCATCAAGCCCGACGGCAAGGCCCCGGCCCGCGCCCATACCGAGATCACCGACCTGGACGGCAACGTCATCGGCGAAATCACCAGCGGCGGCTTTGGCCCGTCGGTCAACGGCCCGGTGGCCATGGGCTATGTGCCCGCCGCCTTCGCCGCGCCCGGCACCAAGATCAAGCTGGTGGTGCGCGGCAAGGCGCTGGACGCCGCCGTGGTGTCGCTGCCGTTCACGCCGCATCGCTATTTCAAAGGCTAAGGGGGAAGTTCCATGACCATCCGTTTCACCAAGGACCACGAATGGATCAGCGTTGACGGCACGACCGGCACCGTCGGCATCACCGATTACGCCCAGCACGCTTTGGGCGACATCGTGTTCGTCGAGGTCCCCGAGGCCGGGCGCGAGCTGATCGTGGGCGGCGACGCCGCCGTGGTGGAATCGGTCAAGGCGGCGTCCGAGGTCTATTCCCCGGTGTCGGGCACGGTGACCGAGGGCAATGCCGCCCTGGCCGACAACCCGGCCCTGGTCAACGAAAGCCCCGAGGATCAGGCGTGGTTCTTCAAGCTGACGCTGTCCAACCCGGCCGAGCTGGACGAACTGATGGACCGCACCGCCTATGATGCCTACGTGGCTGGGCTGGAGTAAGGACTTCCGTCATGCGCTATCTGCCCCATACGGACTCTGACCGCCGGGCCATGCTGGCGGCCATCGGCGCCAAGGATGCCGATGCCCTGTTCCGGGACGTCCCCGAATCGGCCCGCCTGGACCAGCCGCTTGACCTGCCCCGGCATCAGAGCGAGATGGAAGTGGAGCGCGCCTTCGCCCGCATGGCGGGCAAGAATTTGTCGGCGGGCTGCGCGCCGTTCTTCATCGGCGCGGGCCTGTACCGCCACCACGTCCCGGCGGCGGTGGACCAGTTGCTGACCCGTGGCGAGTTCCTGACCAGCTACACCCCCTATCAGCCCGAGGTGTCGCAGGGCACCCTGCAATACCTGTTCGAGTTCCAGACCCAGGTGGCGCTGCTGACCGGCATGGAGGTGGCCAACGCCTCCATGTATGACGGCGCCACCGCCTGCGCCGAGGCCGCCGTCATGGCCGCCCGCGTCACCAAGCGGTCCAAGGTGATCCTGTCCGGCAGCCTGCACCCCCATTACCGCGAGACCACGGAAACGGTGCTGAAATACACCGGCCTGGAGTGTGACACCCTGGCCCCCGATCCGCTGGCCATGGAAGATCTGATCGGCCGCATCGACAGCCGCACCGCCTGCGTCATCGTGCAGAATCCCGGCTTCTTCGGCGGCATCAAGGATTTGCGGCCACTGGCCGACGAATGCCACGCCGAGGGGGCGCTGCTGGTGGTCGCCGTGGCCGATCCGGTGTCGTTCGGCCTGATCGAGCCGCCGGGCGCCATGGGCGCCGACATCGTGATCGGCGAGGGGCAAAGCCTGGGCATGGGCCTGCAATTCGGCGGCCCCGGCCTGGGCCTGTTCGCCACCCGCGACAAGTATGTACGCCAGATGCCCGGCCGTCTGGCTGGTCAGACGGTGGATGCGGACGGCAAGCGCGGCTTCGTGCTGACCCTGTCCACCCGCGAACAGCACATCCGGCGCGAGAAGGCCACGTCCAATATCTGCACCAATTCCGGCCTGTGCGCCCTGGCCTTCACCATGCACCTGACGCTGCTGGGCGAAACCGGGCTGACCCGGCTGGCCGAGTTGAACCACGCCCGCGCCGTGCAACTGGAAACCAAGCTGCGGCGGGTCAAGGGCCTGCGGGTGCTGGGCAATGCCTATTTCAACGAATTCGCCGTCTATCTGGGCGACGACCAGGACGCGGCGGCGGTGGTGGATGCCCTGGCCGATCGCGGCATCCTGGGCGGCGTGCCCGCGTCGCGCTTCTATCCCGAATGGCCCGAGCTGCGGCCGATCTTGCTGCTGGCCGCCACCGAGACCAACACCGAAGCCGACCTGGATGCCCTGGTCGCCGCTCTGAACGAGGTGCTGTGACATGGCCGAGACCACGACCTTCTCCGGCAACCGCGCCCTGCAGATCGAGGAGCCGCTGATTTTCGAACTGGGCAGCCCCGGCCGCCTGGGCATCGACCTGCCCGAGCCGCCGCCGGTGGACGAGGACAGGCTGGCCGGGCTGCGGCGCAAGGCGCCAATCGGCCTGCCCGATCTGTCCGAGCCGCAGGTGGTGCGCCATTACACCCGCCTGAGCCAGAAGAATTACGGCATCGATTCCGGCTTCTATCCGCTGGGCTCGTGCACCATGAAGCACAACCCGCGCCTGTCGGAAAAGATGGCCCGCCTGCCCGGTCTGGTGGATCTGCACCCGTTCCAGCCGCAAAAGACCGTGCAGGGCGCGCTGGAGGTCATCGACACCCTGGCCGGGTGGCTCAAGGGCCTGACCGGCATGCCCGCCGTGGCCATGAGCCCGGCGGCGGGCGCCCATGGCGAATGGTGCGGCCTGATGGCCATCCGCGCCTATCACGACGACCACGGCCAGAACCAGCGCCGCCGCGTGCTGGTGCCGGAATCGGCGCACGGCACCAATCCGGCCTCGGCGGCCATGTGCGGCTATAGCGTCGATCCGGTGCCCGCCACCGAGCGCGGCCGGGTGGATGTGGCGGCGTTGAAGGCCAAGCTGGGCGACGATGTCGCCTGCATCATGGTGACCAACCCCAACACCTGCGGCCTGTTCGAGGACGAAATCCTGGAGATCGCCCGCGCGACGCACGAGGCCGGGGCGTTTTTCTATTGCGACGGCGCCAATTACAACGCCATCGTCGGCCGGGTGCGGGTGGCCGATCTGGGCGTCGATGCCATGCATATCAATCTGCACAAGACCTTTTCCACACCCCACGGCGGCGGCGGCCCCGGCGCCGGTCCCACCGTGCTGTCGGAAAAGCTGGCGCCTTATGCGCCGCTGCCCTTCGTGGTGCACGACGCCGACGGCCTGAAACTGGTGGAACACGCGCCCCAGTTCCAGGGCGAGGGCAAGCCGTTCGGGCGGGTCAAGGGCTATCACGGCCAGTTCGGCGTGTTCATCCGCGCCCTGGCCTATATTCTGTCCATGGGCGCCGACGGCCTGCGGCAGGCCAGCACCGACGCGGTGCTGAACGCCAATTACCTGCTGGCGCGGCTGGGCGACACGCTGACGCCGTCCTTCGACGGGCCGTGCATGCATGAATGCCTGTTCGACGACCGTTTCCTCAAGGACAGCGGCGTCACCACCCTGGACTTCGCCAAGGCGCTGATCGACGAGGGTTTCCACCCCATGACCATGTACTTCCCGCTGGTGGTGCATGGCGCGTTGCTGATGGAGCCCACGGAAACCGAATCCAAGGAAACCCTGGACGGCTATATCGCGGTGGTGCAGGCGCTGGCCGCCAAGGCCAAGACCGGCAGCGCCGCCGAGGACTTCAAGGCGGCGCCCAAATACACCCCGCGCCGCCGCCTGGACGAAACCCTGGCCGCCCGCACCCCTGTATTGCGCTGGAAGCCGGGCAGCAACGGCTGAAAGCCGTTATGATCGGGGGGATTTGGCAACCAGAGTCCCCCCGATGCCCCTGCACGCCCTGCTGTTCGATCTGGACGGCACCCTGTCCGACAGCGATACCCTGCATTTCCACAGCTTCCAGACCGTCGCCCGCAAGTGGGGCGCCGATTTCGACCGGGACTATTTCGACACCAGCATGTCGGGCCATAGCAACGGCGAGATTTGCCGGATTCTGTTCCCCACCCTGTCCGCCGCCGATCACGAGCGCATCGCCGCCGAAAAGGAAGCGTTGTTCCGGGTGAACCTGAACCACCTGCAACCGATCCCCGGCCTGTCCACCCTACTGGATTGGGCGCGCGACCGCGCGCTGCGGCTGGCGGTGGTCAGCAACGCGCCGCGCGCCAATGTGGACGGCACCTTGCGGGCGCTGGGCATCGGCGATTATTTCGCGGTGACGGTCTCGGCCGAGGAATTGCCGCGCGGCAAGCCCGATCCTTTGCCCTACCGCACGGCGCTGGAACAATTGGGCATCGCCGCCGGTCAGGCGGTGGCGTTCGAGGACGCGGTTCCCGGCCTGACGGCGGCGGTGGGTGCGGCCCTGCCCACCGTGGGCGTGCGCACCACCCAGCCGCCGGGCGTGCTGGAACGGGCGGGGGCGGTGCTGACCGTGCGCGATTTCACCGACCCGGCGCTGATGCCGTTCCTGAATGGACGGTTTTAACAGGCTGCGGAAAAAGGAGCGTCATTCCCGCGAAAGCGGGAATCCATGTGTCCGCATTCCAGATATTGCGGTGAAGTCAGTATCTTTCCCCAACATGGACCCCCGCCTTCGCGGGGGTGACGGGAAAAATGGGCTGTTCGAGAGTTTTTCCGCAGCCCGTCAGCGCTTGGCCTTGTTGGTGCGGTTGAGGCGGGTGGTGCGGCGTTCCTTGGCGGGGCCGGGCTGCTCGGGGTCGGCGGCCTGGGACAGACGGGACGGCACGTCCTTGAGCAGGTTCCACACCAGCGCCATGTATCCGGCCATGATCACCACGTTCAGGGCGTGCAGCACCTGCAACACCGCCGCCACCACCGCCTCGCCCGCATTGGGGGCGAAATCGGTGAACAGGCCCTTGGCGATCTCAGCCAGGACGATGAACGGCAGATTGATGATCACATAGCCCAGGCCGACGGCGATGCCGCCGGTCAGCACCATTTCCTGCAGCTTGGTTCCGGCAAGGTCCTTCCAGCGGCCCAGCGCCAGTTGCGGCAGGATCAGGAACAGGCCGCCGATCAGCAATTGGAACAGCTGAACGCCGGTGCGGGTATAAACTTCGGCGTTGGGCATGTCCTTGAGCAGCATGCCCATCAGGATGGTCGGCGCCAGCTCGAAGCCTTGCAGCAATTGCAGGATGATCAGCCACAGCGCCAGACGCGGCACCATCTGCACCGGTGTCAAATCCTCGACACCGCTTTGACCGGCGGTCAGCACGCGCTGCCAGAAAAAACCCATGGCGGCGATGGCGGCCATGCCCAGCATCAGGCCGATGCCCGCGGTGGCCCCGCCCTGGGCCGCCGCCATCTGGCCGCCCGCCACCAGGGCCAGGCCGGGCAGCAGCAACACCGCCGATTCCTTGGGGCGGGCGACGATCAGGCGGAAGGCGTCGAGAATCTGCGGCGCGTAACGGGTCAGGCTCATGGGGCACCCTGCGGGAAATGGGGGCGCCACTGTAGCGTGGGACAGGCGGCGGGGCTATCGGTTCAATTCGAAATAGCCGCGCGCCAGCATGATCTGGCGGATCAGTTCATCGGGCGGGATGGGCTTGGACAGGATTCTCGATGCCCCGTGGCGGCGCACCGCCTCCAGCGTCTTCTCGTCCTTCTCGGCGGTCAGGATCAGCACCGGCTTGCGGCAATTGCGGCTGGAACGGTCGCCGCGCAACTGGCGCAGGAAATCCTCGCCGCCCATGGGCGCCATATGCAGGTCGCACAGGATGACGTCGGGCTCGACGTCGCTCTGGTGCAGCAGCTCCAGCGCTTCCTTGCCGTTGCGGGCCTCGGTGAACTTGGACACTTGCACCTTGGCCAGCGACTTCTTGATGATGGCGCGGACGATCTCTTGGTCGTCCACCACCAGCACATGCAGGCCGGGATCGCCCACCTGCATGGTCAGGGCAGCGCCGTCCTTGTACTTTTCCACCAGCTTGTTGGCCGAGCGCGGCAGCGGCACCGCATGGTCGCGGCAATATTGCGTCAGCGCCAGCCCCACATCCTCGCACGAGAAGGTGAAGCGCGACGGCACCGCACTGCGGCTGGGGCCGGGGAAGGTCACCGCCAGGGCGATGTCCTGGGCCGGTTCGAACTGGAAATTGTCGGGCGGCGTGTCCGGCATGTGCTTGTCCACACGCTCGCCGTAGCGGCGCATGGCATCGAGGAATTCCGCCCTAGGGAAAACGATGACGCGACGTTCCAGAATCATCCCGTCAATCCCCAGCCCGATCTATCTATGACGTCATAGATAGATCGGGGGACTGGGGATTGCCAGAACCGGCTTGTGATGAAATCTGGCGCCGTTTCACGCCGCCAGGCTGCGCAGCACGGCGGTGGCGGCATCGCCTGCCAGGGAATAATAGATGTGGCTGCCCGCACGGCGGCAATTGACCAGACCATCGGCGCGCAGACGGGCCAGATGCTGCGACAGCGCCGAGGGCTGCAGGCCGGTGGTGCGGCCCAGATCGCCCGCGCAGCGTTCGCCCTCGGACAACTCGCGCAGCACCCGCAGGCGGTGCGGGTTGCCCATGGCCTGCAACAGCCGGGCGGCCCGGTCCAAATCCACATTGGGCGCGCGGCGGCCCTCGAACACCAGCGGCAACACACCGGCGGTGCGCAGTTCGCTCAGGGCGCCTTCGGCCTCGTCGGAGGACAGATACATGTCGGCATCCACGGCGCGGTCCTGAAGCTCGCGCGCGGTCAGGGCCAGGGTCGGCCCGGAAAACACCAGCCCGGCCACGGTCACCCGCTGGGGGGTCGGCGCCAGGCGGGCGCGGCGCAGGGCTTCGATGCCTTCGGACATTCCGGTGGTGGTCATGGCGGGGTCTCTCCGTGCCTCGGGTGCGATAAGGTGCTGCAAATGATAATCGTTCGCAGCAAATCGGCAAGAGAGAATTTATTCAGGAAACCGGAAAATGATCAGTCCCGCATTTGCCGCCGCGCCTCGTGCAGCAGATGCGCCAGCTTGTCGCGGATCTCGGCCATGCCGACCTTGCCGCGCAGGTCGCGGGCCAGCCGCCCGGCGACGGGATCATCGCCGTCCTTGGTGTGATCATGTCCCTGGGCGATGCCCTGGGCATAATCGTGGGCGGCGTGGCCGATCAGCCCCAACAACTCGGCGGCCCACAATCCGGCCATGCGGTCGCGGTGCAGCCGGGCCTGGGTTTCCAGGTCGGGCGGCGGCGGGGTGGAGGATGTCCTGGTTCGTCCGAACAGCATGGAAGCCTCCCGCTGTTTCCTGAGAATATCTCTACACTACACCTGTCAGGCGGCGGCTTCCATATCGCGGCGGTAGGCGGCGCCCCATTCGCGCAATGCCAGCACCACCGGCCGCAAGCTGTCGCCCAACGGCGTCAGGGAATATTCCACGCGCGGCGGCACCTCGGCATGGACGCGGCGCAACACCAGCCCGTTCTCCTCCAATTCGCGCAATTGCTTGGTCAGCATGCGCTGGGTGACGCTGGGCAGCTTGCGCTTCAGTTCGCTGAAACGATGGGTGCCTTGCAGCAGGTGGAACAGGATCACCCCTTTCCACTTGCCGCCGATCAGTTCCAGCGTCGCCTCGACCGGGCAACCTTCGGAACAGTCGTAGCGGGAATGGCTGGCCATGGCGGAAAACCTCAATGGTATCATTTTGGGTACTATAAACAGAAAATGTGCATTCTTGCGAGATGGTGCCCAAGGGGATCATCCTTGGCCGCAACACAGACCAGCCAAGGAGCATCCCCATGCGCGCCGTCGCCTACCGGCATTCCCTGCCCGTCACCGATCCCCAGGCCCTGGAGGACGTGGAGCTGCCGCGCCCCGAGGCCAGCGGCCGCGATCTGCTGGTGGAAATCCACGCGGTGTCGGTCAATCCGGTGGACACCAAGGTGCGCCACCGCGTCGATCCGGCGGGTGAGCCCAAGGTGCTGGGCTATGACGCCGCCGGCATCGTGGTCGCCGCCGGTCCCGATGCCACCCTGTTCAAGCCGGGCGATTCGGTGTTCTATGCCGGGTCCATCGCCCGACCGGGCACCAATGCCCAATTTCATCTGGTGGACGAACGCATCGTCGGCGCCAAGCCCGCCAGCCTGGATTTCGCCGCCGCCGCCGCGTTGCCGCTGACCTCGATCACCGCCTGGGAATTGCTGTTCGACCGGCTGGAGATCAAGCGCGGCACCGACACCCGCACCCTGCTGATCATCGGCGGCGCGGGCGGCGTCGGCTCGGTCGCCATCCAACTGGCGCGGCAACTGACGGGGTTGACGGTGATCGCCACCGCCTCGCGCCCCGAAACCATGCAATGGTGCCGCGATCTCGGTGCCCATCACGTCATCGACCATTCCCAGAAGCTGGCGCCGCAGGTGGCGGCGCTGGGGCTGGGCGCCCCGCACTTGGTGGCCGGGCTGACCGCCACCGACCAGCATCTGACCGACATCGCCGAGCTGATCGCGCCGCAGGGCCGGTTCGGCCTGATCGACGACCCGGCCAGCTTCGATCTGGGCCTGTTCAAGCGCAAATCGGTGTCGGTGCATTGGGAGTTCATGTTCACCCGCGCTTTGTTCGACACCGCCGACATCACCGCCCAGCACGATTTGCTGAACGAGGTGGCGCGGCTGGTGGATGCGGGCGTGCTGCGCACCACCCTGAGCGAGACCATGGGCACCATCACTGCCGCCAACCTGATCAAGGCCCACGCCCTGATCGAAAGCGGCAAGGCCAAGGGCAAGGTGGTTCTGGCCGGTTTCTGAGGTACGGAGGGGGCGGGGTATTGCTCCGCCCTTTCCAAATGCCGCGCAAGGCCCTATGTTCCGGCATGTTCCGATAGGCCCTTGAAAAGTGACATGACCAAGCTCTCGCACATCCGCAACTTCGCCATCATCGCCCATATCGACCACGGCAAGTCGACCTTGGCCGATCGCCTGATCCAGCAATGCGGCGCCATCGAAGCGCGCGAGATGAAGGAGCAGATCCTCGACTCGATGGATATCGAGCGCGAGCGCGGCATCACCATCAAGGCGCAGACCGTGCGTCTGGCCTACACGGCCAAGGACGGCCGGACCTATCAGTTGAACCTGATGGACACCCCCGGCCACGTCGACTTCGCCTACGAGGTCAGCCGCTCGCTAGCCGCCTGCGAAGGCTCGATCCTGGTGGTGGACGCCAGCCAGGGCGTCGAGGCCCAGACCCTGGCCAACGTCTATCAGGCGCTGGACGCCGGGCACGAGATCGTGCCGGTGCTGAACAAGATCGACCTGCCCGCCGCCGAGCCCGAGCGCGTCAAGCAGCAGATCGAGGACGTCATCGGCCTGGATGCCAGCGACGCGGTGATGATCTCGGCCAAGTCCGGCATCGGCATCGAGGACGTGCTGGAGGCCCTGGTCAGCCGCCTGCCCTGCCCCGAAGGTGACGACAAGACCGAGCTTCAGGCCCTGCTGGTGGATTCCTGGTACGACGCCTATTTGGGCGTCATCATCCTGGTGCGGGTGAAGAACGGCATCCTGAAGCGCGGCCAGAAAATCCGCATGATGGCCTCGGGCGCCGCCTACGAGGTTGATTCGGTGGGCTACTTCACCCCCAAGATGATCAAGTGCGACGCGCTGTATCCTGGCGAGATGGGCTTCATCACCGCGGGCATCAAGGCGGTGGCCGACACCAATGTGGGCGACACCATCACCGACGACAAGAAGCCCGCCCCCAAGGCCCTGGCCGGGTTCAAGCCCAGCGTGCCGGTGGTGTGGTGCGGCCTGTTCCCCATCGACGCCGCCGATTACGAGGACCTGCGCGACAGCCTGGCCAAGCTGCGGCTCAACGACGCCAGCTTCCAGTACGAGCCGGAAACCTCGTTGGCGCTGGGCTTCGGCTTCCGCTGCGGCTTCCTGGGCCTGCTGCACCTGGAAATCATCCAGGAGCGCCTGGAGCGCGAGTTCAACCTGGACCTGATCACCACCGCCCCCAGCGTGGTCTACAAGATCCACATGACCAACGATGAGCAGATGGACCTGCACAATCCGGCCGACATGCCGGATCAGGCGCGCATCGACCACATCGATGAGCCGTGGATCAAGGCCACCATCATGGTGCCAGACGAGTACCTGGGGCCGATCCTGCAATTGTGCACGGAACGGCGCGGCCAGCAGATCGACCTGACCTATGCGGGCAACCGCGCCATGGCGGTCTACAAGCTGCCGCTGAACGAAGTGGTGTTCGACTTCTACGACCGCCTGAAATCCATCTCGCGCGGCTATGCCAGCTTCGATTACGAAATCGACAGCTATGCCGAAAGCGATCTGGTCAAGGTGTCGATCCTGGTCAACCAGGAACCGGTGGACGCCCTGGCCTTCATCTCGCACCGCGCCAATTCCGAAAGCCGTGGCCGCTCCATCTGCCAGCGGCTCAAGGAACTGATCCCGCGCCAGATGTTCCAGATCGCCATCCAGGCGGCCATCGGCGGCCGCATCGTCGCCCGCGAAAGTATCAGCGCCCTGCGCAAGGACGTGCTGGCCAAGTGCTACGGCGGCGACGTCAGCCGCAAGCGGAAGCTGTTGGAAAAGCAGAAGGAAGGCAAGAAGCGCATGCGCCAGTTCGGCAAGGTGGAAATTCCGCAATCCGCCTTCCTGGCCGCGCTCAAGATGGGCGACAATTAAAGCTCACAAACAAAAAGGCCGCCGGGATCGCCCCGGCGGCCTTTTTCGTTGGAAGTTCCGCGCCTAGCGGCGGAAGCGGTAACGCTTGGTGCGCTTGCGGCACGACAGCAGCATCAAGGTGCCGACCACGCCCGTCACCACCCAGGCGGGGGTGTCGAGCAACGTTTCCTCGATGGACGCCAACAGCGACAGACTGCCCCCGAATTCCGGCTCGCCGCCGGTCAGCAGGGTAAAGACGTCGCCGGTGATGATACCCGAATATTCCGCCGGTCCCAGCGCCATCACCGCGTCGGCAGACGCAAGGATAACGGCCAGCCCGATCAGAGCCCACCCCACAATACGACCGAACAGCATTCCCCCACTCCGGTCTTGGTGATCATTCGATTTCGATTGGTCGGTAAGGTTTGCACCCGAGACAGATAAAATTCAACGCTTTTCCGACTCGTGGCGGTTGCGAACCGGTAAATTTGATGAAAAAGCAGGCTTGCGCCCCCGCCCCCGTTTGTGTATTTTCCGCGCTCCATCGCCCCCGTCGAGTACGGGGATGCCGATGTGCGGAGGGGTGGCCGAGCGGTCGAAGGCGCACGCCTGGAAAGTGTGTATAGGTCAAAAGCCTATCGCGGGTTCGAATCCCGCCCCCTCCGCCATTTCTCAAAATCAAGAAAAACCAAGCAATATTAAAGGGTTGCCGCATGGCCACTCGCTGTATCCACACAGCCTCAATCAGAAAGAATGCCTCCACCAGCCGAAGCTAGTGGGAGTGATAGCCGTTACTGCTTCCTGAGTTGGGCAAACGGATTGTTAGCCTGCGCTGCTCCAGGTGTCGGCAGGGGCTGCACCCTCGCCAACGCCTCCCGAAGGCGATCGAGCGTGGGTCGATGAGTTCATCAAGGCGGCGCCTAACTGGCGGGCAGGGATCGTGGTGGATGGCACCGGATAGCCCTCCTGTAGCCCCACAATCGCCGCAGAGGCTCTTGCGCCATCAGCATCAGTGACACCTGAAATGCCGACGGTGGGCGCCACGGTGGGAAAGGGGGGTGTTTATGGCATCAATGGTAAAAAAAGTTCCCGATACGTCTCAAGAACGTCTCTGCGCGCGGTCGCGTCTGGATTTTGCCCCCCAACAGGGCTATTAGTACCGCCTTCCTTTCGTTGCGGAGTCTCAAGGGATGTCAGGCCAGCAGAAGAAGCGCGTCTTCTCGGGTGTTCAGCCTACCGGCAAGCTGCATATCGGCAATTACGTCGGCGCCATCAGCCAGTGGGCGGAAAACCAGGACGATTACGACAACATCTTCTGCGTCGTCGACCTGCACGCCATCACCATCCCCGAGGCCATCGACCCCAAGGCGTTCCGCGCCAAGTGCCTGGAAGTGGCGGCGCTTTACATCGCCTGCGGCATCGACCCGGCCAAGTCCACCATCTTCATGCAAAGCCATGTGCCCGAGCATTCGGAACTGTCGTGGTTGCTGAATTGCGTGACGCCCTTGGGCTGGCTGTACCGCATGACCCAGTTCAAGGCCAAGTCGGGCGGGTCCGAATCCGTGGGCACCGGCCTTTTGGATTACCCGGTGCTGATGGCCGCCGACATCCTGCTGTACGACACCCATTTCGTGCCGGTGGGCGACGACCAGAAGCAGCACATCGAATTCACCCGCGATCTGGCCCAGCGCGTGAACACCATGTTCAACGCTGGCCTGGTGATCCCCGAGGCGCAGATCCGCAAGTCGGGGGCCCGCGTCATGGGCCTGGACGATCCCGAGTCCAAGATGAGCAAGTCCACCGGCGAGCAGAAGAAGGGCCATTCCATCGGCATCCTGGACGAGCCGGGCGTCATCAAGAAGGCCATCATGTCGGCCACCACCGACTGCGAGAACGAAGCCCGCTTCGATCATTGCGGTGCTGGCGTGCGCAACCTGCTGACGCTGTATGAAGTGATGTCCAAGCAGCCGCGCGAGCAGATCGAGGCGGAATTCCACGGCCAGGGCTATGGCAAGCTGAAGAAGGCGCTGGTGGAACTGACGGTCGAGCATCTGCGCCCGGTGCGCGAGCGCTATGCCGATCTGATGAACAACCAGGACCATCTGGCCGCCGTGCTGAAGACCGGCGCCGACCGCGCCCGCGGCATCGCCGGAAACACCGTGACCCGCTTCCGCGACGCCATGGGTTTCGTGCGCCCGTAGGGCGCGGGGGGGCTTCGTGCGTCCGTAGCTTTTTAAAACGTCATTCCCGCGAAAGCGGGAATCCATGTGTCAGCGCCCCATATCTGGCGGCAAAGTCCGCACCTTTTCCCACCATGGACCCCCGCCTGCGCGGGGGTGACGGGAAAGGGGGGCGAGTGTTTTTCCACAGCCTTCTCACCTTTCCCGGAAAGGCCCGGCCATGACCCAGGAACATCCCTTCGCGCAATACGTTCGGGCCTTGGGCAAGGGGCCGAATCTGTCGCGGCCGCTCAGTCACGACGAAGCCCGCGACGCCATGGCCATGGTGCTGCAAGGCGAGGTCGAGCCGGTGCAGTTGGGTGCCTTTTTGTGCCTGCTGCGGGTCAAGACCGAAACGCCCGAGGAAGCCTCGGGCCTCGCCGCCGCCATCCGCGCCAGCATCACCCCGCCGCCCGGCCTCAAGGTCGATGTGGATTGGGCGTCCTATGCGGGCAAGTCGCGGCGGCTGCCCTATTACCTGCTGGCGGCGTTGGCCCTGGCGCAGGGCGGCATCTCGGTGTTCATGCATGGCGCCGAGGGCCACACGGCGGGCCGCGTCTATACCTCGGAGGCGCTGGCGGCGCTGGGCCTCGCCCCGGCCACCAGCCTGGAGCAGGCGGCGGACCAACTGCGCGGGCGCGGCTTCGCCTATATGACGCTGGAACATCTGTCGCCGCCGCTGCACGCCATCATGGGGCTCAAGTCGCTGCTGGGCCTGCGTTCGCCCATCCACACCGTGGCGCGCATGGTCAACCCGCTGGGCGCCGCCTTCTCCATCAACGGCGTCACCCATCCGCCCTATCTGCCGGTGCACCAGGGCAGCGCCCTGTGCCTGGGCGACCGCTGGACCGCCGCCTTCAAGGGCGATGGCGGCGAGGTCGAGCGCCGTCCGGAAAAGCCGTGCGAGGTGTGGGCGGTGCAGGATGGCGAAGCTGTGCGCGAGGACTGGTCCGCCTTGGTGGATGGCGCCCGCGAGAAAGAGGACAGCCTGGATTTGTCGCGTCTGGGCGCGCTGTGGCGTGGTGACGAGGTGGATGCCTTCGCCGATGCCGCCATCGCCGGAACCATCGCCCTGGTGCTGCGCCATTCCGGCCGCGCCGCCACCCAGGCCGAGGCGGAAGAGCAGGGGCGTGCCCTGTGGGCGGGCCGCGATCGCACCCGGCTTGTTAGGAATTAGTTGCGTTTTAGAATTGACGAAACTTAAGGTGCCGCACCGGGGCGGATCGGTTAGGCTGCGCCCCGACGCCCCATTGCCGCAGTCATAGTGAAGCCCCCCTCCATGATCGTCATCCAAGACCTGACCCACGTCTATCCGGGCAGCCGCAAGAATGGCCCGCGCAAGGCGCTGGACGCCCTGACCCTGTCGGTGAACGAAGGCGAGTTCGCCATCCTGTCCGGCCCCAACGGCTCGGGCAAATCCACCCTGTTCCGCATCCTGTGCGGCCTGGCCCTGCCCAGCGCCGGGACGGTGCGTGTGGGCGGGTTCGACCTGTTCGCCGAACCGGCCAAGGTGCGCGGCATCCTGGGCGTGGTGTTCCAGAACCCGGCAGTGGACAAGCAACTGAGCGTCGCCGAGAACATCCGCCTGCATGCCGATCTGTATGGCATCACCGGCGCCGAGTTCGCGGCGCGGCGCGACGAGGCGCTGGCCTGGACCGATCTGGGCGACCGCCTTGACCAGAAGGTCGAGACCCTGTCGGGCGGTCTGGCGCGGCAGGTGGAACTGGCCAAGGTGCTGATGACCCGGCCGCGCGTGCTGTTGCTGGACGAGCCGACCACCGGCCTGGACCCCATGTCGCGGCGCAATTTCCTGGACGCCCTGCACCGCCTGCACCGTGAGCGCGGCATGAGTGTGCTGATGACCAGCCACGTTTTCTCGGAAGCCGAGGACGTGGGCCGGGTCGCCATCATGCGCGAGGGCAAGCTGCTGGCCTATGACAGCCCGCAGGCGTTGAAGGCGCGCATCGGCACCGAGATGGTGGTGGTGCAGCCGAACGGCGACGTCGAGGAATTCGCCGAGACCCTGCGCGCCGAACTGGGGCTGGCTGTTCGCCGCCACGGCGACGAGCTGCGGCTGGAGGAAACCGAGAACGGCGAGGGCCTGCCCATGCTGGAACGCATGCTGGAACGCTATCGCCCGCGCATCCGCTCCATCTCCATCAAGCAGCCCGACCTGGACGACGTCTTCGTCCATGTCACCAGCCGGGCGGTGCCCGAGCGCGCCAAGGACCTTTGATCATGATCCGCGTCGCCATCTCGCTCGCCAAGCGCGAATTCACCCGCTTCCTGCGCCAGCCCCAACGGGTGATCGGCGCCATCGCCCAGCCGCTGATGTTCTGGCTGTTCCTGGGCGCGGGCATGGGCAACAATTTCAAGCCGCCGGGTTTGGCCGAGATGTCGTACTTCGAGTACTTCTATCCCGGCGTCATGGTGATGATGATGCTGTTTTCCAGCATCTTCGCCTGCATCACCATCATCGAGGACCGCGACGCGGGCTTCCTGCAGGGCGTGCTGGTGGCGCCGGTTCACCGTCTGGGCATCGTGCTGGGCAAGGTGGCGGGGGCGGTGATGATCGCCATGGTGCAGGTGGTGCTGTTCAGCATCGCCGCGCCCTTCCTGGGCCTGCACCTGACCTTGGGCTCGGCGGTGCTGCTGTTGCTGGGCTTCGTGCTGACCGGTATGGGCTTCGCTGCCCTGGGTTTCCTGCTGGCCTGGGGCTCGCGCACCACCTCGGGCTTCCACGCCATCATGATGGTGCTGCTGTTCCCGCTGTGGATGCTGTCGGGCGCCCTGTTTCCGGTCAGTGGCGCGCCGTTCTGGCTGGACGTGGTCATGCACGCCAACCCGGTCTTTCACGCGCTGAACATCATCCGCGCGCCGTTCTACGGGACCTTCGCCGATCTGCTGGGCAACAGCGGCTACCTGACCTCGCTGGCGGTGGCGCTGGCCTGGGTGGTGATCAGCATGACCCTGTCCATCCGCCGGGTGTCGCGCCGCGAGCTGGGGGCGGCGGTCTGACCGCCGCCGCTACTTGACGGCGTCGAGCCGCCCCATCATTTCCGCCTTTTTCTCGGCGTCGGAATCCAGGGTGGCGACGGCGGAATCCAGCCAGATTTCGATGGCGGCCTTCCATTGCTCATGGGTGCCGACCAGGGGCGGTTCCTTGGCGACGCGCTGGGCCATGGCTTCCACCACCCAGGTCTGGCCGTCCACGCCCAGCACCTGACGATAGCGGGCCGGGCCGAATTTGCCGTAGGCGGTGAACAGGTACAGGGTGAATTTGCGGATGTCGTCGCCCAGCACCGGCAACAGATGTTTCAGCGCCGCCGGGCTGGTGGCGGCCACCAGCGACACCGCCTTGCGCATCTCGCCCACGTCGTAGCCGGGGAACAGCGCCGCCATGCGCATCTTCTGGCAGACGCTCCACAGCACCTCGGCGTTGATGGTGTCGGTGGGGGTCATCAGCCGCTTGGCGTTGTCCAGCAGCAGCGGCACCTTGCCATCCACCACGGCGGTTTCCGCCGATTGGTCGGCCAGGGCCTGCAGGCGCAGCGGGTCGCGCATCTCCAGCAGACCCTCGCCCATCTTGGCCACCAGTTGCGGCGTCAGGGCGGCATAGGCCGGGATCAGCGGCACCTGCCATTCGAAACGCAGGAAATCGCGCAACGCGGTGTACAGCCGCTCGGCCGGATTGGGCCAGTGCTTGCGCTTGGGCCGCTTGGGCGGCTCGGCCAGTCCCAGCGAGATGGCGAAGCCCTGCCACATTCCCACCTTGGGCAGCGGCAACGGCTTGGGCTTGGGACCGGCCAGACGGCGCTTGAAATAGCGCCGGGCGCAGGCCCGCACCACCAGGGCGATGACTTCCGCCAGGGTGCGGCCGCACCACAGAATGTCGCTGTCGGACGCGGGAATGCCCCGGTCCCGGGTCATGACCACGCCCTTGAACAATTCGGGGCGGGCGCGGAACAGCTGGAAACCCTGGTGCAGCAGATTGGGGTCGTCCATGACCCGGTCATAGACCTTGTCGCGCGGCACCAGCGCCAGGATCGGAATGTTGTCGCGCAGGATGTCGGCGATGTCGCGGCGCAGGACGGTCCGCACGGTCTCGACCGGCTTGACCTCGGGAACCTGACGGATGCGGTTCGGCATGGGTGCGGCAAGCGTGGTCATGGCAGTCGGTCCCAGGGTGATCCTGGGCTTAATTGTGACTCGATTGCAAACAGGTATGCAACAAATGGTTATATTGTTTTATTTTAGTCACAACTGATAGCAATTCGGTTAAAATTTTACGGATTGGCGGCGGCGTTCTGGATCATGCTGGCGACGATATCCACCAGCTCGGGTTCGGCGCCCAGACCGGTGGTCATGCGCACCCGGCGCCCGGCGATGTCCACCGGGCCGGTCTGTCCGGCGCTCATGCCGAACAGGGGCGGGATGTCCTGGCTGGCATGGGTGCCCTGGGCCACCAGCAACGGCAGAACCACGACTTCGCCGTCAGGCGGAACCATGTCCAGCCAGTCGCGGGCAAAGGGTTCCTGTTCCAGAAAGGTCAGGGTGACCTGGGTGAAATGGTTCATGGCGGCGATGGCGGCGGCGATGGCCTTGGGCGTCTCACCGGCGCCGCCGGGGCGGCCCGAGCCGTGGGCGATCAGCAGCAGGGCGGCACGGGTGGGGTCCACCCCGGCCGAGCGCACGACGCCGTCGGCGCGGCAGGCCATCAGGCCGGGAATGCGCGGGTCGCAGCCGACGGGCGGGGTCATGATCAGAATGCGGCCGTCGCGGCGGGTCAGCGGGCCGTCCAGCCCCATCTCGCGCGGGATCAGCACGTCGGTGTAATAGCCCTTGCCCGCGAAGACCGGGACGATGATCACCCGCTTGGCCGTCACCCGCTCCAGGGCGCGGTCCAGGCGCGGCTCCTGCTTCATGAAGGCGGCGGTCACTTCGGTCCACGGGCCGCGCGCCCGCAAGGCCTCGGCCAGGGCCAGGATGGGGCGGGCGCTTTCGGGTTGGCGGGCGGAACCGTGTCCGATCAGGACGATGGCGGGAATGTCGGACATGGGGTTACGGCCTCGGGATGGGTGGCACCGTACCAATCAAGCACCCCGGCCAGCCCGACCACCTTGCCGATGATCAAGAGGGTGGGGGGCTTGAGCCCCGCCGCCGCCACCGCCTGGACCAGCCCGCCCAGCGGCGCCAGCACCCGGCGCTGGCGCGGCGTGGTGCCGTTCTCCACCGCCGCCGCCGGGGTATCCGCATCCAGACCGGCGGCGATCAGCTTGGCGGCGATATCGCTGAGATGGGTGAGGCCCATGTAAATAACAAGGGTGCAGTTGGGATCGGCCAGCTTGGCCCAATCATGCTCCAGCACCTCGCCCTCGCGGGCATGGCCGGTGACCAGCCGCACGCTCTGGGCCAGACCGCGATGGGTCAGCGGAATGCCGGCATAGGTGGTGCAGCCCGAGGCCGAGCTGATACCGGGTACCACCTCGAACGGCACGCCAGCCGCCGCCAGCGCCTCGGCTTCCTCGGACCCGCGTCCGAACACGAACGGATCGCCGCCCTTCAGCCGGACCACGTCGCGTCCCTGGCGGGCCAGATCGACCAGCAGGGCGTTGATCTCGGATTGCGGCAGATGATGGGCCGAAACCTGCTTGCCCGCATAGATCAGTTCGGCTTCCGGCGATGCCAGCGCCATGATCTCGGCGCTGACCAGACGGTCATAGACGATGGTGCGGGCGTTCTGGATCAGGCGCAGGGCCTTGACCGTCAGCAAGTCGGGATCACCGGGACCGGCCCCCACCAGGGCGATGCGGCCGGGGGCGCGGGGCGGAAGGGTTGAATTGGACATGGCGGCATTTTTCGGAAAAACGGGGCCAGACCATGGCACGTTTCAACGGGGAATGCGAGAATACCGTCACCAACAGCCTTCCCAAGACCAGGGCGGCAAGGATATTTTGACCGCCATACTTTCGCCCAAGCCGAAAATCATCCCGCCGTGACCAGCGCCAGCACCATTCCCCACCGTTCCCATCGGCGCCGCAGCCTGCGGCGCACGGTCTACCACATGCTGGGCGGCGACGGTCACACCGATCTGGTGGTCAAGGCGGTGGACTGGTTCCTGATCGGCCTGATCGTCGCCAATGTGGGCGCGGTGGTGCTGGAATCCATCGAGCACCTGTCCATCGCCCACGGCCCGGTCTTCCACGTCTTCGACCTGTTCTCGGTGGCGGTGTTCACCCTGGAATATCTGCTGCGGCTGTGGACGGCGGTGGAGCTGGCCGATGCCCGCTTCCATCATCCGGTATGGGGGCGGCTGCGCTGGATGGCGTCGCCCATGGCGATCATCGACCTGCTGGCGGTGCTGCCGTTCTTCCTGGGCATGTTCGTCGAGCTGGATTTGCGCGCCATCCGCGTGCTGCGGGTGCTGCGGGTGTTCAAGCTGGGCCGCTATTCCATGGCCATGAACGTCATGAGCGCGGTGGCGCGGCAGGAGGCACGGGCCATCGGCGCCGTGTTGTTCGTGCTGATGGTGGTGCTGATCTTCACCTCCAGCCTGATGTATCTGTTCGAGCACCGCGCCCAGCCGCATGTCTTTTCCGACATTCCCACCGCCATGTGGTGGGCGGTGGTGACGCTGACCACGCTCGGCTATGGCGACATGGTGCCGATCACGCCCTTGGGGCGCATGCTGGGGGCGCTGACCGCCGTTCTGGGTGTCGGCATGATCGCCTTGCCCGCCGGTGTGCTCGCCTCGGGTTTTTCCGAACAGATGCGCATCCGGCGCGAGGAATACCGCGAGGCGGTGGAACGCGCGCTGGAGGACGGCGCTCTGGACCGCCGTGAACGCCGCCTGCTGCACGACACCCGTGTCCGCCTGGGCCTGTCCGAGGAAGAGGCGGCGCTGGTGCTGGAGGACGCGGTGCGTCACCCGCACCCGCGCGACTGCCCCCATTGCGGCGCCGCCCTGCGCCCGGCCAAGCCCGGCGAGTAGTTATTTCCCGAACCCGGCCCGCACCAGCAATTGGTGAAAGTCGCGCAAGGCCTTTTGCGCGCGGCCGGGATCGTCGATGCCGTCGATGAAGCGGGCATCGAAATTGGGCGTCTTCAGGATGCCGACGATGCGTTCGCGCGCCCGCGTCATGGCCTTGCCTTCCGGCATCACCCCGGCGGCGCAGAACTGCACCAGCCGTATCGCGCGGTCGCGCAGCGGGCTTTCGTGGTGGTCCAGTTTCTCGATCACCTGTTCGGTGACCAGATAGCGTTCCAGGATGGTATCGATGACATCGGCGATGCGTTTGCGCATGTCGGGCGGAAACACCGAGGTCTGGGCCACCCGGTGGCCCAGGGTGGCACGGATCATGCGGTCCTTGGGCGTCAGGTCGCGGGCGGTCAGTTCCCCGAGCGACCGGCAATCCAGCACCCGGTTCAACAGCGCCATGATGTCGGGCGCGTGTTCCTTGGCGTATTCAGTGCGTGCCAGTTCGCACAGATAGATCAGGCCGAAGGCGCGGTCGGGCATGGAATTGAAGCACAATTGGATACCGCCGCGCCGCCCGGCGGCGCCGCCTTCCTCCATCATGCGCGCGGCGCGCCAGGTCAGGGCGTCGGCGGCCTCGGCCCCGAACAGCAGGCCGTCGGCGGTGATCATGCGGCCGATCAGCGTCAGGAACGCCTCGCGTTCCTTGGTGGGGTCGCTGCGGTACAGCGGGTTGGCCGATTTGATCTGCTTGATGGCGCGGTCGATCAGCACCGCGCGCGACAGCGGCAGCTTGGCGTCCTTGAACAGGGAATTCAGCAGTTCGGCGGATTCACCCGCCTCGCTTTTTTCCGTGGGCAAATTGCCTTCGGCCAGATCGAACATGCGGCCGATGGCCGCCGCCAGACTGGGCTGGTAGCCCAGGATTTCCTGCACCACGTTGGAGCCCAGCACATCGGCGATGACGCCGTCCAGGATGTCGAGGGCACGGCTGTCACCCTCCTGCACCGCCAGACGGCACAGCCGGTCCAGCTTGCCCAGCCAGTTACGGGCGTTCAGCAGGTCGCGGGACAGCACCACCTTGGCCAGATAGTCGGTATCCTCGCCGTCCAGGGCGGCGACGGCGTCGACCACGGCCTTGAAGCTGCCGTTGAGACGGGGTAATTGCAGGCTTTCGGCCTTGCGGGCGCGGGCCGACATGGCATCGACGCTTTTGTAGATTTCGTCGCGCCGGGCTTTGCTGTCCTGCCCGCCGTCGCGGGTCTGCAGGAAGGCCACCCGGTCCACGGCGGACGGAACCAGCGTGTCCCTTTCCTGGATACGCTTCAGTTCCTTGTAATTGTGGATGATCTCCGTCGGAGTGACGAACTGCTTTTCCATGTAGTTGCGGAAAATGCGGTTCATCATGTTACGGCTTTGCGGGCCGTAATAATCGTTTGGCATCTCGCATTTGGGCGGGGCGCTGTCTACTTCGACGATGCGGACCGGGCCGTCATCCTTGACAATCCGCGTCTGCGCGAAGATTTCCTTCTCGACGATGCGGCCGTCCGAACGGGCCCAATTGTGGACCACGCGGGCGCCTTCGCATTTTTTGTCGTTGAGATAGCGCTTGGCCGCCGTGACGGCCTCTTCTTCCGCGCCAAGGTAGGACTGGGTGCACCAGCGCCCGTCCTTCATGACCTGGATCTCGTAACTGGCGCTATTCGACGCCATGGCGATGTCTCCGCCTCTAGTGCGGCATTCTGCCGCGCCAACCCCATAGAAACCAATACCTATTGATGTGCGTTATCGCCATCTATTTCTGAAGGAAGGGGTTTCGAATATGCCCTGGCCCGGCCCTCTTGCGGCGGCAGGCCGGACGCGAGACAATATGGGCGTGCATTTGCGAGGGGAGGGCGCCATGTCCACTTACCGGTTTTCGTGGCTGCGTCCCAATGGCTGGGCCCGTCTGGGCGGGGTCGGCGCGGTGGCCGTCATGTTCGCGACGCCCATGCTGTGGGCGGCGGGGGTGTTCGGTAATGCCGACGACACCCTGAAACGGGCGCTGATCTTCATGTTCGGCGGCATGTGGATGTTTATCGGCGCCGGTTATGCCTTTGGCTGGGCGCTGCGCGGCTTCATGGTGCGGCTCAAGGATCATGATGACGAGGACGAACACCGTCCTGTCGCCCATGCCGCCCATCCGCCCGCCGGGGCGCCCCACCGGCCGGGGCACTGACCCCGGATCAGCGTTCGACCACGCCCTCGGGCGGGTGGGTGCCGCCGTTCAGGAAGTCGTCGACGATCATCAGTGCCACCGGCTTGGTCATGGTGTGGGTAGCGTTCTCGTAGGTGAACAGGCGGTAGTGTCCGCCCAATTCCCGCACCTTATTGCCGATGGCGTCCTTCCAGGCCAGCCAGTTGCGGCCCGAGAAGCAGCAGGGATCGGTCTCGTTGTAGACCTGGACATGGGTACGGCCCGGCCGGTCGGCGGCCATCACGTACAGTTCCGGGTAATTGACGATGTCGTAAAAGGCGCCGTGCCGCTGTTCCGGGCTGCCCCAGGCGGGCATGGCGGCGTGCACCGCCGCCGGGACCGAGCCCGCCACCGAATAGGTGGATTGCACGCGCGGGTCCAGTGCCGCGAAAATCTGCACCGTCCAGCCGCCGCCGGAAAAGCCGGTGGCGCCGATTTTTTCATAGGCGTGCTGGTCCAGAACATGATTGAGGGCGGCAACCAGCGGCGTGATGAAATAGGCCAGCGACGAGTGGCGGGTCGAATTCAGCAATTGCAGATCGTCGGGGTCGTTCAACTGCACGCGGCCAACACGGGGATGGTCGATCAGCGGGCGGGAATTCATGCCCCCAGTCAGCGGCATGGACAGCGCCAGCACGTCGCAGCCCTGATCCACCATGCGCCGCAGAAAGCGTTTGCGTTCCAGGAAGGACACCCGGTGCCCCTCCTGGTAGATCATCAGGCAGGATTGCGGCTTAACCGCCCGCAGCAGATAGACCTTGGAATCCACCCCCCACGGCATGTTCACCGTCAGCAGATCGATCCCTGCCAGCTTGAGATCGGCCAGCGGCGCGAAGGTCACGTCGCGTTCCACCGTGTCGGGGCGGCGTTGCATGCCTGCGGGTTCGCCGCGGAACAGATAATCGGCCATGGCCCGGCGGCGCTGGTCGATGGTTGCTCGATCGGGCAGATCGATCAACTGGGCGTAATCGGTCGCCATGACGTGTTCCAGCAAGCCGTCTTCCGGCTCTTCCTTGTGGCTCGGCTGCTGCAGCACATACTTGGCGTAGGCGGTGTAGAGGACCTCCGCATTCAGGCGGGGACGCAGTTTGTAGCCGACGACAAAGGCGGCTACGATCAGGGCGGTGACGAGAAAAAGGTGCAGTCTGGGCATGGTGTCTCGTTACACGCAGAAATTCGCCGTTTCAGGCGATTTCGTTGCGCTATATCGGCGTGAACAGCTGCAATGTAGCTCACGGGATGCCCATCCCCGGAATGAACATTTATTGTGGCCTGGGTACCCAAGCCGCCGGTCCTGATTACAAAGTTTTGCAGTGCAAGGCAAGCGGGCGTTGCGAAAGCTTCTCTTATCCGTAAATCAGGACGCCCAGGGTCAGAACCCAACCGACGACACAGGCGATGATGAAGCGATCCGACAGAACCACATCGGTCGGCGAGCCGGAACGCAGATCGACCAGGGTAATCTGGAGATAACGGAGCACCGCTGCGGCGACGAACGGAATGGTCAGGTACAGGTCGCGGGTTCCCAGATGCGCGATAGCCTGCACGTCGGCGGTATAGATGGAATAGGATACGATCAAAGATCCCGAGGTCATGGTCAGGCAGGTGTCTAGAAACGGCAGGTTATAGCCTGTCAAACTCTTGCGGTGGGCCGGGTCTTGATCGGAAATCAGGTCGTCGCGCCGTTTCGCTACCGCCAGAAAAAGCGACAACAGGCCGGTGCAGACGATCAGCCATACGCCGGGCACTACCTGGGTCAGTTCACATCCGGCCTTCAGGCGGATGATGAACCCCAGCGAGATGACCAGCAGATCGACGATGGAGACATTGCGTAGCTTGAGCGAATAGCAGAGGTTCAGCACAAGATAGATGACCAGATATGCTGAAAAGGTCCGGTTCAGCCAGAGGGACGCGGCAAGCGCGATGGCGATCAGGCTTACCGCGGCGGCCATCGCGGCACCTGGCGTGATGGCGCCTGACGCCAGCGGGCGGAAGCGTTTGGTGGGGTGCAGCGCGTCCGCAGCACGGTCGCACAAGTCGTTGATCACATAGACCGCAGATGACATCAGCGCGAACAGCAGCACGCCGATGGCGATACGCATGACGTTGTCCGCCGTGACCGCTGGCGGGGAAAAAAACAACGGTGCAGCGACGAAGGCGTTCTTCACCCATTGCCGGACCCGGATCAGCCGCAACCATGTGCGTGCTCTGTCGGCGATGCCGCTGTGCTGGCGATCAAGCATCGGCTTGCCCTTTCCCCCCTGTGGTGAGCCGGTCCAGGCGATTTGCCAGCATAGCCCAAAGTGACGGGCTCCACAGGCGGCTTATCCGCCGCACTCCGCTTGCCGAGGCGGTCTTGGCCGCCATCGCCGGAAAGCGCCCCGCCAGGGCGGGGATTCCCGTCTCGCGCAGCCAAACCAGTGTGATCAGAAGGCTGAGAAGCCAAGCCAGCCAGGAATAACGGAGGTCGAAACCGCGTGGGTCATAGATCCATAGGACGCCTTGCTGGGCCAGAGCTGTGAGGGCGACCAGCCGTGTCCGGAGGGGTGTCGTGCGGCGGCAGGTGGTCCACACCAGGATTGCGGCGATTGCCATATGTAAGGGGTCGAAGCCCCAGGACCATTCGCGTAATTGATGCGCCACTCGGCGGGCCGGTTCCCCTATATGCCCGGTGATCAGGTCCCGCGCTGCCGCAGCCCATACCTTGGGGCCGGTGATCAGATTGGCGTCGATGTCGATGGAACTGGTGAACAGAACCAGCCTATGGCCAAAAAACCAATTGTGCAGCGGCATCAATAGAATGGGCGAGAACCCGGTGGCCAGCGCGGCAACTGAGCCGAAGGCCCGGTTGTTTAACGCACACAGCGACAGTACCGCCATGATCATGCCGCTGCCCGGCAGCAGGTTGGGCCGCAGCCAGCAGGCCAGGGACAGCATGGCCCCGATGGTGACCGCAGCTGCGGGCGAGGGGGGCTCTTTTTCCTGGCGGGCCAAGGCCAGGGCCAGGGCCGCGAGAAAGAACGCATAGCCCATGGGGTCGGGCATGCCCATCGACCCTTGCCGGACCCAATCCCAATAGGAACCTCCGAATCGGTGGGTCAGCGTCGTTAGAAGGAATACGGCCAGCACCGGTATTGCCCATCCGGGCGGCAGCAGGTGACGGGTGACGCGGAGGATCAGAAACGGCACGGCCAACAGGCACAGCAGATAGAGATAGGCGCTGTCGCCAAAGATCATGCCTTCGATAGCCCGCATGTACCGCAGACCGGGCATGAAATAGAACACGTCCTCGCCGCCGCGTAGCGCCAGCGCGATATTCCCGATGGCCAAGTTCTGCAGGATGCTGCCCGCCTGCCCGGAATGCCCGATGCCATCGTTGCCGCCTTCCAGCGGACGCAACCCGTTGATCAGGGTTGCATCGGTCACCAGGATCACCGCCAGACCCGCAAGCCCCACAAGGGCGTATCCGGCGGCGCGGGACGGGCGGACGCGCACCAGCAGGATCAGCAATCCGGCGACGCCCAGGATAGGGGATAGCGTCCGGGCCCAGGACGCCAGTCGCCCCGGAAACGGCAGCTCCAGGCGCATCGAGAGAGGGGTGGCGGTCATGCCCAATCCAAACACGCGGTGTCCGGCGTCCTCGGCGGTCAACGTGCGGCAGATGGGAGTCGGGCTGGATAGGGGGGCGAAGCTGCCGGGGGCTGTCTCCCACAATATTTCACCGGTGAAGCAAAGCCGCGCGCCGATCAGGCCGTCGGTGGGCCAGCGGTAGACGACGAAATAGGGCAAGTCGGTTCGCTTCACCGCACTGTCGCGGTCGTACCAGCCATAGATCGTTTCATTGACAAAACGGGCGCGCAGGGTGGTCAGGTTGGTGAAATCGATGCTGCCGACCACGCGCGATGTCGGTGGCGATTGCAACAAACCATCAGCGGAAAATCCGAATGCCTGGGATATGCGGGCGCTTGTCCAGCAGGTACGCCCCGGACACCATTCGGCGGGGGGATAACGTTCGTTGAAGCGCTGAACCATTGCGTCGTGCACGTCGGGCGGCATGATCTGGCGCAGGATTTCGCCCTGGGGTGGTGGCAGGAAGAGGTTATGGCCTTCCTGTATTTCCGGCGCGGGCAGCAGAAGGCGGGTGCTGGCCGCCACGGCAACGACCACCAGCGCCGCCAACCAGCGCCGCGCGCAATGGTGTATGGAGCCGACGCAAGCACTGAACAGGACCAGGGCGAGCAGGGCCAAATCCATCTTCTGATTGATTGGCAGCCCCAGGGTGGCGGTCGTTAAAATCAGAACAGCGACCCTTTGTGGGATCATCGCGCCACGGGTCATCAAGGCGCTTCTCCCGGTGTGACGGAGGCTGCATCCGGGATCGGCTTCCGGAATGCCAACCATTCATGGGCGAACCACAGCATCCGGCAGGCGCCTTCTCGCTCCAGTTCAAGTCCGGCGTCAAGCCCCCATCTTCGGATGTTCGCCAATGGAGCGTAGGTGATCCATTGGCGTGCCATCACCAGATCGTGCAGCCGGTTGGCCAACGCATAAGGCAGTGGTGCCGCCGCCATGTCCTTGTACAAAAGCACGCCTCCCGGCGCGACATGCGAGATGGCGGTTGCCAGCAGGTCTTGCTGTGCGGCGGACGGCACATGGTGCATGACGTCGATCAGGCTGACCACGTCGAAGGTGCCAGCAGGCCACGCATCGCCAACATCGAGGCATTCGAAGCGTAAGCTGGGCTGCAGTGTGGCGGGGAGGCTGTTCCGCATCTTCCGCGCCAGAGCGATGGCTGCAGCCGAGGAATCGAAACCGTACCCGGCGCGCAGGCCGCCCCGTTTGGCAAGAAGCCCCAGGAACAGTCCCGAACCGCATCCCACGTCTAGCACCGAGGCGCCGTCAGGCACCATGGTCAGCATTGTATGAAAAGGGCAGATGAAGGGGCGTAGGTGCTGAACCGTCCGCGCGGCAAGCGGTCCATCGGAAAACAGTGCCCGGGCATCGCGCGCCATCTGCGAGGCGTCCACAGGCGTCGCTGACGAAAAAGTGGCCACTCCTCTCCCTCCCCTAACCTTGCTGTCAGCTCCTGACTGGCGTGTCTTTTGGAAAATGAAGCCGCCGTCGAGAAACGCTATGGGCGGCGGCGAGGGGTGAACGTGATGCGAACTCGGTGCACCTTCCATACGCCAGGAACCAAACGGAACATCCGGAATGCGCTGGAATTGCGGGAATTATCCGGAGTGGCTCTTTCCCCTGGAACGCAACGGTAGTCCACGGTCAAAGCCGCAGTTTCCCTAGCGTTTGAAATGGTGCCGGCTGCAGGGATCGAACCCGCGACCCCCTGATTACAAATCAGGTGCTCTACCATCTGAGCTAAGCCGGCGACCGGGGCGAAACTAGCGTTCCGCCCGCGCTTCCGCAAGGGGGGTCAGTTGCTTTCCAGTTGCCCCCGCATCAGTTCGTACAAGGCCACGGCGGCGGCGTTGGAGACGTTCAGGCTTTCCACCGCGCCGGTCATGGGCAGCTTGACCAGGAAGTCGCAATGTTCGCGGGTCAGGCGGCGCAGGCCATCGCCTTCGGCACCCATGACCAGAGCGATCTTGCCGCTCAACTTCTGGCTGGCCAGGGTGCGTTCGGCCTCGCCCGCCATGCCCGCCACCCAGAATCCGGCCTGCTTCAGCTGATCCAGCGCCCGCACCACGTTGGTGACGCGCACCAGTGGCAGGCGTTCCAGAGCGCCCGAGGCTGCCTTGGCCAGGGCGCCGGTTTCCTCGGGGGCGTGGCGGTCGGGGACCACCACCGCCAGGGCGCCGAAAGCGGCGGCCGAGCGCACGATGGCGCCGACATTGTGCGGGTCGGTGACCTGATCTAGCACCATCACCACCGCCTCGGGGCGGTCGGCGGCCAGCCGGGCGATGTCTTCGATGGCCAGGCCGGGCAGGGGCTCGCACAGGGCGCCGATGCCCTGATGGATGGCACCGGGCGGCAGCAGCCGCTCCAATTCCTGCTTCTCCACCACCTCGATTCCAGGCAGCGGATGGGAGCTGCGGGCGGCGTCGATGGTGGCGGCCCAATTTTTTTCCGCGTCGGCGGTCAGGGTCAGACGGCGGATCTTGCGCCGGGGATTGTCCAGGGCGGCGGCGACGGCATGCTGGCCGTACAGCCAGAAAAGATTGCCCGGCGGGCGTCCACCGCGCTCGGGCGTGGGGCCCGTGCCGCGCGGATTTCCCTGATTTTCCGGGCGGTTGGGCTTGCCCTGGGCAGCGCGCGAGGGGGCACGCGCGGCGCGGTTACGGTCCTTGGGTTCTCGGTTCGCCATGGGGGCACCTCCAGCTTTTTGAAGTACGCCTCCTTTTTCGAGTTGACAAGCCGCCGAAAATTCTCATATTTCGCAACTCCCGCCGCGACGGTTTCTAACCGACGGCAGGCGTGGAGGGGTGGCCGAGCGGTCAATGGCAGCAGACTGTAAATCTGCCGACGATAGTCTACGTTGGTTCGAATCCAACCCCCTCCACCACTTACCTTTTCCTGGCCGGGCGACGACAAGGTTTCGGGTCCCGCCCGAGGGGGCGAGAGCCCGGTGCGGACGCTTCAGGCGGGTGTAGCTCAATGGTAGAGCAACAGCCTTCCAAGCTGATGACGGGGGTTCGATTCCCCTCACCCGCTCCAGCGCGCTTCCGCGACGTTGGTCCGGCCTTATGTGTTTTGTACTCCGTGACGGCCTGGCCGTCCTGGTGGACCACCGCGGCGAGAGCCGCTTGTTGTGAACCGCGGCAGATTGCCGCCGAGCAGACGGGTTGAAAAATGGCTAAGGCTAAATTCGAGCGCAACAAGCCGCACTGCAACATCGGCACCATCGGTCACGTTGACCATGGCAAGACCTCGTTGACCGCGGCGATCACCAAGGTGCTGGCCGAGACCGGCGGCGCGACCTTCACCGCCTACGACCAGATCGACAAGGCGCCGGAAGAGAAGGCCCGCGGCATCACCATCTCGACCGCGCACGTCGAGTACGAGACCGCCAACCGTCACTATGCGCACGTGGACTGCCCCGGCCACGCCGATTATGTGAAGAACATGATCACCGGTGCCGCCCAGATGGACGGCGCGATCCTGGTGGTTTCGGCCGCTGACGGCCCGATGCCGCAGACCCGCGAGCACATCCTGCTGGCCCGTCAGGTCGGCGTGCCGGCCCTGGTCGTGTTCATGAACAAGTGCGACATGGTTGACGATCCGGAACTGCTGGATCTGGTCGAGCTGGAAGTGCGCGAGCTGCTGTCGTCCTACGACTTCCCTGGCGATGACATTCCGATCGTCAAGGGCTCGGCCCTGTGCGCCCTGGAAGACAAGCAGCCGGAAATCGGCCGCGACGCGATCCTGGCCCTGATGGCTGAAGTGGACAAGTACATCCCGCAGCCGGAGCGTCCGAAGGACAAGCCGTTCCTGATGCCGATCGAAGACGTGTTCTCGATCTCGGGCCGTGGCACCGTGGTGACCGGCCGTGTCGAGCGCGGCGTGGTCAAGGTGGGCGAGGAAGTCGAGATCGTCGGTATCAAGCCGACCGTCAAGACCACCTGCACCGGCGTTGAGATGTTCCGCAAGCTGCTCGATCAGGGTGAGGCCGGCGACAACATCGGCGCTCTGCTGCGCGGCACCAAGCGTGAGGACGTGGAGCGTGGTCAGGTTCTGGCCGCTCCGGGCTCCATCACCCCGCACACCGACTTCGAGGCCGAGGCCTACATCCTGACCAAGGAAGAAGGCGGCCGTCACACCCCGTTCTTCACCAACTACCGTCCGCAGTTCTACTTCCGCACCACCGACGTCACCGGCGTCGTGTCGCTGCCGGAAGGCACCGAAATGGTGATGCCGGGCGATAACGTGAAGATGACCGTCAAGCTGATCGCCCCGATCGCCATGGACCAGGGCCTGCGCTTCGCTATCCGCGAAGGCGGCCGTACCGTCGGCGCCGGCGTGGTGGCCAAGGTCCTCTCGTAAGACGTCGAGGCACCGGGGCAACGCTAAAAAAAAGCGGCGTTGCCCCGGTTGCCAAGCGTATCGAGACGCTGTATAAGGCGTGGCTTCGGCCGCGACCGACCCGGGTGCCGCCCCTTAAACGGGACGGCCGTTCGGCTGTAGGAGTGTAGCTCAACTGGTAGAGCACCGGTCTCCAAAACCGGGGGTTGGGGGTTCGAGCCCCTCCACTCCTGCCATCCGGCAGGGTCTCCTTTCAAGCCTAAGCGCCCTTTCGGGGGTGCATAAAGTTCAAGAGAATGATGGCAAAGACGTCTCCAGGCCAGTTCTTCAAGCAGGTTCGGCAGGAAGTGGCCAAGGTCACCTGGCCCAGCCGTAAAGAAACGACGATTTCCACCGCCATGGTGTTCATCATGGTGGTCATCGCCGCTCTCTTCTTCATGCTTGTGGATCAGGCTTTCGCCTGGATCGTCAAGCTCGTGTTCGGCCTCGGAGGCTGATGATGGCGACCGCCCGCTGGTACGTGGTTCACGTCTATTCCGGTTTCGAGAAGAAGGTCGCGCAGAGCATTCGCGAGCAGGCCGAACAGAAAGGCATGGCCGAACTGTTCGAGCAGGTGCTGGTGCCCACCGAAGAGGTGGTCGAGGTCCGGCGCGGCTCCAAGGTTAATGCCGAGCGCAAGTTCTTCCCCGGCTATGTCCTGGTCAAGATGGTTCTGACCGACGACAGCTGGCACTTGGTGAAGGATACGCCGAAGGTCACCGGCTTCCTGGGCGGCAAGGGCCGTCCGGTGCCGATCACCGAGCGTGAGGCCGAGCGCATCATCAAGCAGGTGCAGGAGGGCGTCGAACGCCCGAAGCCCTCGGTGGTGTTCGAGGTCGGCGAGCAGGTCCGCGTCTGCGACGGCCCGTTCACCTCGTTCAACGGCATGGTGGAGGAAGTGGACGAGGAAAAGGCCCGCCTCAAGGTGGCGGTCTCGATCTTCGGCCGTTCGACCCCGGTCGAGTTGGAATACGCCCAGGTCGAGAAGATCTGAGGCTGAAAATTTCGCAGGGTTCGCCGCCGGATGGTTCCGGCGGCGAATCCCGTTTTCGTTACCGGCGGATGACCGCCGGTTTTTCGGGCGGAAGGCCGACCATGGCCGCACCGCCAACTCTGAACCCCAGAGGGTAAGATGGCAAAGAAAGTCATTGGTTACATCAAGCTCCAGGTGCCGGCTGGCAAGGCCAATCCGTCGCCGCCGATCGGTCCGGCGCTGGGTCAGCGCGGCCTGAACATCATGGAGTTCTGCAAGGCGTTCAACGCCCAGACCCAGCAGCTCGAAGCCGGCATGCCGATTCCGGTGGTGATCACCGCCTATTCGGACCGTACCTTCACCTTCGTCACCAAGACCCCGCCCGTGACCTACTTCCTGAAGAAGGCCGCCGGTGTGCAGAAGGGCTCGCAGACCCCCGGTAAGGGCGGTACTGTCGGCCAGGTGACCATGGCGCAGATCCGCGAGATCGCCGAGAAGAAGATGGTCGATCTGAACGCCAACGACGTCGAGGCCGCTTCCTCCATGCTCGTCGGTTCCGCCCGTTCCATGGGCCTCAAGGTGGTGGAGTAATCCCATGGCTATCGGTAAGCGCCTGAAGGCTGGCTACGCCAACATCGACCGCAACAAGTTCTACTCGCTGGACGAGGCCGTCGCCCTGATCAAGGACGGCGCCAAGGCCAAGTTCGACGAGACCGTTGAAATCGCCCTGAACCTGGGCGTCGATCCCCGTCACGCCGACCAGATGGTCCGCGGTGTCGTCGAGCTGCCGCACGGCACCGGCAAGACCGTGCGCGTGGCCGTGTTCGCCAAGGCCGACAAGGCCGAGGAAGCCCGCAAGGCCGGTGCCGACATCGTTGGCGCCGAAGACCTGGCCGAGAAGATCCAGGGCGGCTTCATGGACTTCGACCGCTGCATCGCCACCCCCGACATGATGGGTGTGGTGGGCCGTCTGGGTAAGGTCCTGGGCCCGCGCAACCTGATGCCGAACCCCAAGCTGGGCACCGTGACCCCGAACGTGACCGAAGCCATCCGCGCCGCCAAGGCCGGTCAGGTTCAGTTCCGCGTCGAGAAGGCCGGTATCGTCCATGCCGGTGTCGGCAAGGCTTCGTTCGACGCCGCCAAGCTGGCCGAGAACATCAAGGCTTTCGTTGACGCCATCAACAAGGCCAAGCCGACCGGCGCCAAGGGCACCTACATCAAGAAGGTGTCGGTGGCTTCGACCATGGGCGCGGGCGTCAAGCTGGACATCGCCAGCCTGAGCGCTTAATGAGATTTCGCCGCTCCTTCGGGGCGGCGATTTTGGGAGGCTTCCTTCGGGAGGCCTCCGACCTGTCCGAGACCGTAGGTGCCACCCTTCCGGGGATGGCTTGATGGATTTCCGCCTACGCAGACAGAAGAAGATACCATTCACGCCCATCCCCTCGGGGCCGGGCAAGATGGCTTGATGCTTCTGGGACAGGCCACCGGTTCCACCGATCTCGATCGGAGGAGCCAGAGGGCAAAAGTTGGGACCCAACGCCTGCGGGCGAGAAAGTCCCATCGTGTTTGTTGGAGACGAAAGTGGACCGGACACAGAAGAAAGAGTGGATCGGTGCGCTGCATGAGACGTTCGGAGACGCGGGTCTCGTCGTCGTCGCCCATTACAAGGGGCTGACGGTTGCCGAGATGACCGATCTGCGCGTCAAGATGCGTGCGGCCGGTGCCAGCTTCAAAGTGACCAAGAACCGTCTCACCAAGCTCGCCCTTCAGGGTACCGCTTACGAGGGTATTGCCGATCTGTTCGTCGGTCCGACCGCCATCGCCACTTCGGCTGATCCGGTCGCCGCCGCCAAGGTCGCCGCCACTTTCGCCAAGGCCAATGACAAGCTGAAGATCCTTGGTGGATCTCTCAACGGTCAGGCCCTGGACGTCGAAGGTGTCAAGGCCCTTGCCACCCTGCCGTCGCTGGACGAGCTGCGTGGCAAGCTGATCGGCATGATCTCGACCCCGGCTACCCGTATCGCTGGCGTTCTCCAGGCTCCCGCTGGGCAGGTTGCCCGCGTGCTTGGCGCTTATGCGAAGAAGGACGAGGCCGCGTGAGGCCTTATTGATCTATCCCAGTAATCAAGCTTTATCTTTAGGAGTTTACAATGGCTGATCTCGCTAAGCTCGTCGACGAGCTGTCCGCTCTGACCGTTCTGGAAGCCGCCGAGCTGTCCAAGCTGCTGGAAGAGAAGTGGGGCGTTTCCGCCGCCGCTCCGGTTGCCGTCGCCGCCGTCGCTGGCGCCGCCGCTGCCCCGGCCGCTGAAGAGAAGACCGAGTTCGACGTCGTCCTGACCGACGCCGGCGACAAGAAGATCAACGTGATCAAGGAAGTCCGCGCCATCACCGGCCTGGGCCTGAAGGAAGCCAAGGACCTGGTCGAAGGCGCTCCGAAGACCGTCAAGGAAGGCGTGTCGAAGGACGAAGCCGAGAAGATCAAGAAGGTCCTGGAAGAGGCCGGCGCCAAGGTGCAGGTCAAGTAATTCAGGCTTTTCAAGCCTGAAGGCCAAAGGGCCGGGTCGGGGGGGCATTCGCCTTCCCGTCCCGGCCCAATGGCGCTTGTACGACAGGCCCGGCTTCCGGGACTGGTTTACCGGCGACGCGATCCCCATTTCTTCTGGGGCCGCCGCCGACACCGCCGCCAGGGGTGCCCCTTGGCTGCATCCCCCCGTCAGGGGCATGCGCCGGGTTGACCGGGCGGCACGCGAAGATTTCTCAGGGCGGGCGAGATCATTTCGCCTGTCCTGGTCCGGAACTGCAGTCCGGACCGAAACCGACATGAGGACGAGGAGCGGCAATGGCTAAATCCTACACGGGTCGGAAGCGTATTCGTAAGAGCTTCGGGCGTATCCCCTCGGTTGCGCCGATGCCAAATCTGATCGAGGTGCAAAAAAGCTCCTATGATCACTTCCTTCAGATGGACGTTCTGCCCGAAAAGCGTGCCAATGTCGGCTTGCAGGAAGTTTTCAAGTCGGTATTCCCGATCAAGGACTTCTCCGAGCGCGGCACCCTTGAGTTCGTCAAGTACGAGCTTGAGCAGCCCAAGTATGACGTCGAGGAATGCCAGCAGCGCGGCATGACCTTCGCCGCTCCGCTGAAGGTGACGCTCCGCCTGGTGGTGTGGGATGTGGACGAGGACACCGGTGCCCGTTCCATCCGCGACATCAAGGAGCAGGACGTGTACATGGGCGACATGCCGCTCATGACCGCCAACGGCACCTTCGTGATCAACGGCACCGAGCGCGTCATCGTCTCGCAGATGCACCGTTCGCCGGGCGTGTTCTTCGACCACGACAAGGGCAAGACCCACTCGTCGGGCAAGTACCTGTTCGCCGCCCGCGTCATTCCCTATCGCGGTTCCTGGCTGGACTTCGAGTTCGACGCCAAGGATCTGGTCTACGTGCGCATCGACCGTCGCCGCAAGCTGCCGGTGACCACCCTGCTGTACGCGCTGGACAACAACGCGACCCAGGATTTGCGCGCCAAGCGCAAGGAAGATGCCCGCTCCGTCGATCTGACCGAACTCAAGGGTCTGACCAGCGAGGACATCCTCAACTACTTCTACGACACCGTCACCTACACCCGCGGCCCCAAGGGCTGGAAGACCGCCTTCGCCCCCGAGCGCATGAAGGGCGTCAAGCTGGTCTATGACCTGATCGACGCCAAGACCGGCGAGAAGGTGGCCGAGGCCGGGACCAAGATGACCCCGCGTCTGGGCAAGAAGCTGCGCGATCAGGGCGTCGAGGACATCCTGGTTCTGCCCGAGGATCTGGTCGGCCAGTATCTGGCCGAGGACATCATCAACGAGCAGTCCGGCGAGATCTATGTGGAGGCCGGCGACGAGCTGACCGCCAACATCCTGGCCGAGTTGGAGAAGGTTGGTGTGACCGAGCTGCCCATGCTCGCCATCGACCACATCAATGTCGGCCCGTACATCCGCAACACCCTGGCCGTCGACAAGAATTCCTCGCGCGAGGAAGCCCTGATCGACATCTACCGTGTGATGCGCCCGGGCGAGCCGCCGACGCTGGAGACCGCCGAGGCGCTGTTCCAGGGCCTGTTCTTCGACAGCGAGCGCTACGACCTGTCGGCCGTGGGCCGCGTCAAGATGAACTCGCGCCTGAACTTCTCGGACAAGGACGTGCCGGACACCACCCGTGTGCTCCGCCGCGACGACATCCTGGAAGTCATCAAGGTGCTGGTCGGCCTGAAGGACGGCAAGGGCGAGATCGACGACATCGATCACCTGGGCAACCGTCGCGTCCGTTCGGTCGGCGAGCTGATGGAAAATCAGTACCGCGTCGGCCTGCTGCGCATGGAGCGTGCCATCCGCGAGCGTATGTCCTCGGTGGACATCGACTCGGTGATGCCGCATGACCTGATCAATGCCAAGCCCGCCGCCGCCGCCGTCCGCGAATTCTTCGGCAGCTCGCAGCTGTCGCAGTTCATGGACCAGACCAACCCGCTGTCGGAAATCACCCACAAGCGCCGTCTCTCGGCGCTTGGCCCGGGCGGTCTGACCCGCGAGCGTGCGGGCTTCGAAGTCCGCGACGTGCACCCGACCCACTACGGCCGCATCTGCCCGATCGAGACCCCCGAAGGTCCGAACATCGGTCTGATCAACAGCTTGGCCACCTATGCCCGCGTCAACCAGTACGGCTTCATCGAGGCGCCGTACCGCAAGGTGTTCGACGGCAAGGTGACCACCGACGTGGTCTATCTGTCGGCCATGGAAGAAGGCCGCTACACCGTGGCCCAGGCCAATTCCGCGCTGAACCCCGACGGGTCCTTCGTGGATGACCTGATCGCCTGCCGTCAGGCTGGCGAATTCGTCATGGTACCGCCGACCGAAATCAACCTGATCGACGTGTCGCCCAAGCAGCTGGTGTCCGTCGCCGCGGCGCTGATCCCGTTCCTGGAGAACGACGACGCCAACCGCGCGCTGATGGGCTCGAACATGCAGCGTCAGGCGGTGCCGCTGATCCGCGCCGAGGCGCCCCTGGTGGGCACCGGCATGGAGCAGGCGGTGGCGCGTGACTCGGGCGCGGCCATCACCGCGCGCCGCACCGGCATCGTCGACCAGGTGGACGCCACCCGCGTCGTGATCCGCGCCACCGAGGACGTCTCGGCCAACGAATCCGGCGTGGATATCTACAACCTGCTGAAGTTCCAGCGTTCCAACCAGAACACCTGCATCACCCAGAAGCCGCTGGTGAAGGTGGGCGACCGGATCACCAAGGGCGACATCATCGCCGACGGTCCGAGCACTCAGCTTGGTGAACTGGCCCTGGGCCGTAACGTGCTGGTCGCGTTCATGCCCTGGAACGGCTACAACTTCGAGGATTCGATCCTCATCTCGGAACGCATCGTCCGCGACGACGTGTTCACCTCGATCCATATCGAGGAATTCGAGGTCATGGCCCGCGATACCAAGCTGGGCCAGGAGGAAATCACCCGCGACATTCCCAACGTCGGTGAAGAAGCCCTCAAGAACCTGGACGAAGCCGGTATCGTTTACATCGGCGCCGAGGTGAAGCCGGGCGATATTCTGGTCGGTAAGGTCACTCCCAAGGGCGAAAGCCCGATGACCCCCGAAGAGAAGCTGCTGCGCGCCATCTTCGGCGAAAAGGCCTCGGACGTCCGCGACACCTCGCTGCGTCTGCCGCCGGGCGTCGCCGGTACCATCGTGGAAGTGCGCGTCTTCTCCCGCCGTGGCGTGGAGAAGGACGAACGCGCCCTGGCCATCGAGCGGTCGGAAATCGAGCGTCTGGCCAAGGACCGCGACGACGAACGCGCCATCCTGGAACGCTCGTTCTATGCCCGCCTCAAGCAGATCCTGCTGGGCAAGAAGATCGTGTCTGGCCCCAAGGGCGTCCGTGCCGGTCAGGTGGTTGCCGAGGACATGCTGGCCGAGCTGCACACCAGCGCGTGGCGCAACATCGCCGTCGATGACGACGCGGTGATGGGCGACGTCGAGCAGCTCAAGCGTGCCTTCGACATGGCCGTCCAGCGTCTGCAGGACCGCTTCGAGAACAAGGTCGAAAAGCTGCAGCGCGGCGACGAGCTGCCGCCCGGCGTGATGAAGATGGTCAAGGTGTTCGTGGCGGTGAAGCGCAAGCTGCAGCCGGGCGACAAGATGGCCGGCCGTCACGGCAACAAGGGTGTCATCTCGCGCATCATGCCGCTGGAAGACATGCCCTATCTGGAAGACGGCCAGCAGGTCGACATCGTTCTGAACCCGCTGGGCGTGCCGTCGCGCATGAACGTCGGTCAGATCCTGGAGACCCATCTGGGTTGGGCCGCCGCCGGCCTGGGCCAGCAGATCGGCAAGGTCCTGGAGGGCTACAAGCACTCCAAGGCCACCGTGGACGACATCCGCGCCAAGCTGAAGGACATCTACGGTCCCGACCTCTACGCCGAGGACGTGGCCGACCTGTCCGACGGGGAAGTGCTGGAACTGGCCGCCAACCTGAAGCCCGGTACCCCCTTCGCCACCCCGGTGTTCGACGGTGCCCGCGAAAGCGACATCTGCGACATGCTGAAGAAGGCGGGCCGCGACACTTCGGGTCAGGTCACCCTGCATGACGGCCGCACCGGCGAGCCGTTCGACCGTAAGGTCACCGTCGGCTACATCTACATGCTGAAGCTGCACCATCTGGTGGACGACAAGATCCACGCCCGTTCCATCGGTCCGTACTCGCTGGTCACCCAGCAGCCGCTGGGCGGTAAGGCGCAGTTCGGCGGTCAGCGCTTCGGTGAAATGGAAGTGTGGGCTCTGGAGGCGTATGGCGCTGCCTATACCCTGCAGGAGATGCTCACGGTCAAGTCGGACGACGTCTCCGGCCGCACCAAGGTCTATGAGGCCATCGTGCGCGGCGACGACAACTTCGAGGCCGGCATCCCCGAGTCCTTCAACGTGCTGGTCAAGGAACTGCGCTCGCTCGGCCTCAATGTCGAGCTGACCCAGCGCAATTTCTAAGACCCTTTGATACCAAGGCGAGAGGGGGAGTTCCCCCTCTCTGCCCTACCCGAGTCCACGCGGGAGTAGGTCATGAATGAACTGATGAAGATTTTCGGTCAGGCGAGCGGCACCCAGTCCTTCGACCAGATCCGGATCTCGATCGCCTCCCCCGAGCGCATCCGCTCGTGGTCGTATGGCGAGATCAAGAAGCCCGAGACGATCAATTACCGGACCTTCAAGCCGGAGCGCGACGGCCTGTTCTGCGCCCGCATCTTCGGTCCGATCAAGGATTACGAGTGCTTGTGCGGCAAGTACAAGCGCATGAAGTATCGCGGCATCATCTGCGAGAAGTGCGGCGTCGAGGTCACGCTGGCCAAGGTGCGCCGCGAGCGCATGGGCCATATCGAGCTGGCCAGCCCGGTCGCCCATATCTGGTTCCTGAAGTCGCTGCCCAGCCGTATCGGCCTGCTGTGCGACATGACGCTCAAGGACCTTGAGCGCATCCTGTACTTCGAAAACTACGTGGTGGTCGAGCCCGGCCTGACCCCCTTGAAGATCCGCGAGCTGCTGAGCGAAGAGCAGTACATGCGCGCGGTCGACGAGTACGGCGAGGACAGCTTCACCGCCAAGATCGGCGCCGAGGCCATCCGCGACATGCTGGCGGCCATCGATCTGGAGTCCGAGAAGGACAAGCTCAAGATCGACCTCAAGGAGACCACCTCCGAGGCCAAGCGCAAGAAGCTGGTCAAGCGTCTGAAGCTGATCGAAGCCTTCATGGAATCCGGCTCGCGCCCGGAATGGATGATCCTGGAAGTCATTCCGGTCATCCCGCCGGAACTGCGTCCGCTGGTGCCCCTGGATGGCGGCCGTTTCGCCACTTCGGACCTGAACGACCTCTATCGCCGCGTCATCAACCGTAACAACCGCCTGAAGCGCCTGATCGAGCTGCGCGCGCCCGAGATCATCGTGCGCAATGAAAAGCGTATGCTGCAGGAAGCCGTTGACGCGCTGTTCGACAACGGTCGCCGCGGCCGCGCCATCACCGGCGCCAACAAGCGCCCGCTGAAGTCGCTGTCCGACATGCTGAAGGGCAAGCAGGGCCGCTTCCGTCAGAACCTGCTGGGCAAGCGCGTGGATTACTCGGGCCGTTCGGTCATCGTGGTGGGTCCCGAGCTGAAGCTGCACCAGTGCGGTCTGCCGAAGAAGATGGCGCTTGAGCTGTTCAAGCCGTTCGTCTATTCCAAGCTGGAACTGTACGGCATGGCCACCACCATCAAGGCGGCCAAGCGCATGGTGGAAAAGGAACGTCCCGAGGTGTGGGACATCCTGGAAGAGGTCATCCGCGAGCATCCCGTGATGCTGAACCGCGCGCCGACCCTGCACCGTCTCGGCATCCAGGCGTTCGAGCCCACCCTGATCGAAGGCAAGGCCATCCAGCTGCACCCGCTGGTGTGTACCGCCTTCAACGCCGATTTCGACGGCGACCAGATGGCCGTGCACGTCCCGCTGAGCCTCGAGGCCCAGCTGGAAGCGCGCGTGCTGATGATGTCCACCAACAACATCCTCAGCCCCGCCAACGGCAAGCCGATCATCGTGCCGTCCCAGGACATCGTGCTGGGCATCTACTACATCACCATGGAGCGTGACGAGCAGCCCGGCCTGATCGTCAAGGTCCATTCGCTGGATGAGCTGAAGGCCGGTATCGCCAAGGGCACCCTGTTCTTCGTCGATCGTGCCAATCCTGGCACCCAGCCCGACGTCAAGGACATCGAGGCCCTGATGTCCCGCATCGGCCGCCGCGAGGTCACCGCCCACCGTGCCGTCAAGGCCACGGGTGATGCCCTGGTCGCCGGTCTGGAAAGCGGCTTTCTGCGTGTCCACAACGTGGACAAGCCCGGTCATCCCCTGGATTCCATGACGCCCGCCGACGTGGAAAAGGCGGTCAAGGCCGGTAAGGCCGTGCTGTTCCGCCTGCCGGTGTTCGGCACCATGGCCGAGATCGAGGAAGCGCTGACCGAGAAGGTGCTGACCCTGCACCAGAGGATCCGCGCCCGCTACCACAACATCGACACCGAGGGTAAACCGATCATCGAGATCGTGGAAACCACCGCCGGTCGCATGATGCTGTCGGAAGTGCTGCCGCGTAACCTCGCCGTGCCGTTCTCGTCCATCAACCGTCTGCTGACCAAGAAGGACATCCAGAACGTCATTGATCTGGTCTACCGTCATTGCGGCCAGAAAGAGACGGTGATCTTCGCCGACCGCGTCATGGGCCTGGGCTATTCCAACGCGTTCAAGGCCGGCATCTCGTTCGGCAAGGACGACATGGTGGTGCCGCCCGCCAAGGAAAAGCTGGTGTTCGAGACCGAGACCAAGGTCAAGGAATACGAACAGCAGTACCAGGACGGTCTGATTACCCAGGGCGAAAAGTACAACAAGGTGGTCGACGCCTGGTCGAAGTGCACCGACGACGTCGCCGACGCCATGATGAAGGAAATCAGCCGCGTCGAGCCCGGCCGTTCGGTCAACTCGGTGTACATGATGGCCCATTCGGGCGCCCGTGGTTCGGCCGCCCAGATGAAGCAGTTGGCCGGTATGCGCGGCCTGATGGCTAAGCCGTCGGGCGAGATCATCGAGACTCCGATCATCTCGAACTTCAAGGAAGGCCTGACCGTGCTGGAGTACTTCAACTCCACCCACGGCGCCCGTAAGGGTCTGGCCGACACCGCGCTGAAGACCGCGAACTCCGGTTACCTGACCCGCCGTCTGGTGGACGTGGCCCAGGACGCGATCATCACCGAGGAAAATTGCGGCACCATCAACGGCCTCACCGTTTCGGCGGTGGTCGAGGGCGGCGACGTCATCTCCCCGCTGGCCGAGCGTATCCTCGGCCGTACGGCGGCCCGTGACATCATCCATCCCGCCACCGGCGTTGTCATCGTCCCGGCGGCCGAGATCATCGGCGAGGCCGAGGTCGAGGCCATCGACGATGCCGGGATCGAGGAAGTCACCATCCGTTCGGTGCTGACCTGCGAGGCCAAGGAAGGCGTCTGCGGTTGCTGCTATGGCCGCGATCTGGCCCGTGGCACCCGCGTCAACGTCGGCGAAGCGGTCGGCGTCATCGCCGCCCAGTCGATCGGCGAGCCCGGCACCCAGCTGACCATGCGTACCTTCCACATCGGTGGTGCGGCGCAGCGTGGTGCCGAGCAGTCGTCCATCGAGGCGACCGGCGAGCTGACCGTTCAGATCCTTAACAAGAACGTGGTCACCAACTCGTCGGGTGCCCTGATCGTGATGTCGCGTAACTGCGAAATCGCGCTTCTGGACATCAACAACCGCGAGCGTGCCCGTCACCGCGTGCCGTATGGCGCCAAGCTGCTGGTCGAGGAAGGCTCCAAGACCCAGAAGGGTACCAAGCTGGCCGAGTGGGACCCCTACACCCTGCCGATCATCACCGAGACCAACGGTGTGGCGCACTTCCTGGATCTGGTCGAAGGCCTGTCCATGCGTGAAGTGGTGGACGAGGCCACCGGTATCGCCAGCAAGGTGGTGGTCGACTGGAAGCAGCAGCCGCGTGGTTCCGACCTGCGTCCGCGTGTCGAGCTGCGCGACGACAAGGGCCAGCCGGTGACCCTGCCGAACGGCCTGGAAGCCCGCTACTTCATGTCGGTGGACGCCATCCTGTCGGTGGAGAACGGTTCCAAGCTGCATGCGGGTGACGTGATCGCCCGTATCCCGCGCGAAGGTTCCAAGACCCGCGACATCACCGGCGGTCTGCCGCGTGTGGCCGAACTGTTCGAAGCCCGCAAGCCGAAGGATCACGCGATCATCGCCGAAGCCGACGGCCGCGTGGAATTCGGCAAGGACTACAAGTCCAAGCGCCGTATCCTGGTGGTGCCGGAAGAGGGCGATCCGATCGAGTATCTGATCCCCAAGGGCAAGCACATCTCGGTGCAGGAAGGCGACTACGTCCGCCGCGGCGATGCGCTGATGGACGGTAACCCGGTGCCGCACGACATCCTGAAGGTCATGGGTGTCCCGGCGCTGGCCCAGTACCTCATCAACGAAATCCAGGAGGTCTATCGTCTCCAGGGTGTGAAGATCAACGACAAGCACATCGAGGTGATCGTTCGCCAGATGCTGCAGAAGATTGAGATCACCGATGGCGGCGACACCACCATGCTGGTGGGCGAGACCGTGGACCGCGTCGAGTTCGAGGCCGAGAACACCAAGGCGATCAAGGAACAGGGCCGTCCGGCTTCGGGCACCCCGGTTCTGCAGGGCATCACCAAGGCCAGCTTGCAGACCCACTCCTTCATTTCCGCCGCGTCGTTCCAGGAAACCACCCGCGTCCTGACGGAAGCCGCCGTCTCGGGCAAGGTGGATACCCTGAACGGCCTGAAGGAAAACGTGATCGTCGGCCGACTGATCCCCGCCGGTACCGGCGCGGTGATGAACCGTCTGCGCGAGCTGGCCGCCAAGCGCGACCGCGAGATGCAGGTGGAAGGCGAGGACGGTGCGATCCTGCCGACCGGTCTGGAAGGTGGCGAACAGCCGCCCGCCGCTCCGGCCGAGTAAGGCTTCGCGAAGGAAACAACCCCCGCCGGGAGACCGGCGGGGGTTTTTCTTTGGCCAATTCTGACACCCTTGTCTCTTGTGTGATTGTTGGGATCGGGATTAAATCGGCCTGGGGGAAGGGACGTATCCTGTGCGGGCGTCTCCAGATGGAGAAGGGGTGGTCGTGGTGTCGATGTGGCGACTGGCTTTGCGGCCGCAGGGGCTGCTGCTGGTCATGGCGGTGCTCACCGCCCTGATCGCCATTGCCGTGGCCGCCGCCTGGGTCACCGCCGATCTGCGCCAGACCCGCCGTTCCACCGATATCCGTGTTGCCGCCGCCGCCCAGGTGATGGAGGAACAAAGCCTCCGTATTCTCGACAGTGCCGAGGCGCTGATCCGCCGGGTCAGCGAAAGTGGGGCCGTGCAGGGACTGGCCGCCGCCGCCGACCGTCCCTTGGTGGCGGCGTTGATGGCCGCCAATCCTGCGGTGGTCAATGTCTACGTGACCGATGCCGCCGGGCGGGTGAGATTGGACGCGCGCGGCTTTCACCCGGTCGGCAGCAATCTTGCCGATCGCGATTGGGTGCGGACTCTGCTGGCCGATCCGGCGCGCAGCACCTATCTGGGACAGGCGTCCTTCGACGATTCGGCGCGGGCCTACGCCTTTCCGGTGGCGCGCCGGATGGTGGACCAAAGTGGCGCCGTGCTGGGCCTGGTGGTCGCGCTGGTGGATTTGGACGCCTTCAAACGGCTGCATCAATCGCTTGATCTGGGGGCCGGTCAGGCCCTGGGACTGTACGGCCAGGATGGCAGCCTGCTGGTGCGCCAACCCATGAAGGCCGAGGATGTGGGTCGCTCCTTCGCCGGGACGCCGTTGTTCCACCATGTGGCCGGGGCGGCGACCGGAACCTATCGCGGCCGCTCTCCCTATGATGCTCTGGACCGGGTCATGTCCTACCGGCTGCAGCCCGACCGCCATCTGGTGGCGTGGGTCAGCGTCCCGGAAGAGGCCGCGCTGGACAATTGGCGCATGCGCACCGTTTCGGTGCTGGCGCTGACCGGTTTGGGATTGGTGGCCTTGCTGGCGCTGGTCGCCGCCATCTGGCGGGCGCTGATCCGCGAGAATCGGGAAAGCGCCGATCTGGCCAATCTCAACCGCGATCTGGAACGCTCCAACGCCGATCTGGAGCAATTCGCCTACATCGCCTCGCACGATCTCAAGGAACCGCTGCGCAACATCGCCTCCTATGTGCAGCTGTTGCAGCGGCGGTATCAGGGACGGCTGGACCCCGATGCCGACGCCTTCATTGGCTATACGGTGGACGGTGTGCGGCGCATGCAGGCCATCATCAACGAGTTGCTGGCCTATTCCCGCATCGGAACCGGCCAGTTGACCCTGGTGCCGGTGCAGGCGGGCATCCTGGTCAGTACCGCCCTGGCCCATCTCAAGGGCGTCATCGCCGAGGCCCAGGCGGCGGTCGAGGTCAAGGGGCCGCTGCCGGTGGTCGAGGCCGACGCCGCCCAATTGGGCAGCCTGTTCCAGAACCTGATCGCCAACGCGCTGAAATACCGCCGCGACGACGTGCGGCCGGAAGTGCTGATCGGCTGCGAGGATCGCGGGGCGGCCTGGGAATTCTATGTGCGCGACAACGGCATCGGCATCGATGCCCAATATCACCGCCAGATTTTCGACCTGTTCAAGCGTCTGCATCCGCGTGACCGTTATCCGGGCACCGGCATCGGCCTCGCCATCTGTCAGCGGGTGGTGGAGCGGCATGCAGGCCGTATCTGGGTGGAATCCCAGGCCGGGCAGGGATCGACCTTCCGCTTCACCCTGCCGAAAAACCGGGATCAGTAAACTCAACCCTGGTCTTCGTTGATCGCCAGCAGATTGCCGCGGCCGCCCGCGTCGGCGCGGGCGCCGGTGACCGGCGGCGGCAGTGGCACCGGGTACAATTGGCCGTTGCCCGGTTCCGAGGTGATTGCGGCGGGCATGATGGTGGCCGCCGGGCGCGGCGGCAGGCGGGTGGGGAAGCTGCCGGTGTCGCCCGGAATGTCGGCCATGGACAAAGCGTTGGCCGAACGGGCGATGGGGGCGGCGGCGCTGTTGGCCGCCAGGGTCACGGTGGCGGCGGCCACCGCCTCGGCCATGGTGGTGGCGGTGCCGTCATCGACGTCAGGCCGTCCCGCCGGGCGCAATGCCGCCAGATCCACCTGCGGCCGCAGGGTTCCGGCCATGCGGTTGGCTTCGGTCATGGCGCGGCGGAAACGCTTTTCCACCGCCGCATAAACCGAATCCATGGAGCGTTGTTCGCCGGTGCGGGGATCAGTGAAGACGTCGGGATTGGCCTGGGCGGCCTGGGCCAGTTCCTCGGGCTGATGGTCGGTGCCGCGCGCCTTGAGCACCTTGAGGGCGCCGCCCGCGCCCAGGAAATGGGCCAGATAGAGATCGTGGGTGTCCACTTGGCGGCCCAGCTTGGATTCCAGGACCTTCTCGTTGTCCTTGGCGTATTCCGCAGCCATCAGCGCCGACAGCTTGGGATCGCGGCGCAGGTCCAGAATCTCCTTGCGCAGGTCCTTGTCCTTGACGGTCCAGCGGCCGTCACCGCCCTTGACGATGGCATCGGCGTATTTGTCCAGCCCATGCTCGGCGCCGTGGCTCTTGACCATGTCCAGCCAGGTGCCCGAGGTGAACTGGAACAGCCCCTGGGCCGACGACCGCGTGCTCTTGGCGTTGGGATTCAGGCGGCTTTCCTGATTGGCCTGGGCCAGCAGGTATTCGAACGACACGCCGGTGGCCTGGGCGGCGTCGCGGATATGCGCGGCCACCTTGTGCTCGGGGCGCTGGACGGTCGGGACGTCTGAGACAGCGGTGTTGGGGGCGGGCGTGGTCATCTCGGCCGGCTCCGTTTCGGGGCTGCGGACAGCATATCATGAAAATGGTTACCGGAATGCTGATTGCCAATGGCGTGACCTCGGCGTGAAAAGCGCGGAAAGACTCAGGTCGGGGGGACTCTTTCGCTTGACGCGGCTGGTGCGGAACCATAGGATGCGGCGCTTCCGGGGACTGGGTGCCAAGCGGACTCGCGTCCGCACACCAAGTTGCCGGGAACACGAACCAATGTCCAACGCCGGACGGGTCGGCGGTGAAACCCGAAGGAAGCCCCGGTGGTACCCCACCAGTGGGTTTTTTTCTGATTAGCCGTATGCCTCTTCCGAAGGGAAAATGACTAGATGCCCACGATCAATCAGTTGATCCGTAAGCCGCGCCAGCCTTTGACGGCGCGCAACAAGGTGCCGGCCCTCGAGGCCTGCCCGCAGAAGCGTGGTGTTTGCACCCGCGTTTACACCACCACCCCGAAGAAGCCCAACTCGGCGCTGCGTAAGGTTGCCCGTGTGCGCCTGACCAACGGCTTCGAAGTTACCAGCTACATCCCGGGCGAAGGTCACAACCTTCAGGAACACTCGGTGGTGATGATCCGTGGCGGCCGCGTGAAGGATCTTCCCGGTGTCCGCTATCACATCATCCGCGGCACTCTGGATACCCAGGGTGTGAAGGACCGTAAGCAGCGTCGTTCGAAGTACGGCGCCAAGCGTCCGAAGTGAGGTAACAGACCATGTCCCGTCGTCACGCCGCCGAAAAGCGCGAAATCAATCCCGATGCCAAGTATGGCGATCTGGTGATTGCCAAGTTCATGAACTGCCTGATGCTGGACGGCAAGAAGTCCGCTGCCGAGGCTATCGTCTATGGTGCTCTGGAGAAGATCGGGGCCAAGACCGGCCAGGATCCGCGCCAGGTGTTCCACGACGCCCTCGACAACGTGAAGCCCGCCGTCGAGGTGCGCTCCCGCCGTGTCGGTGGTGCCACCTATCAGGTGCCGGTCGAGGTCCGTACGGACCGCCGTCAGGCCCTGGCCATCCGTTGGCTGATCGAGTACTCGCGCAAGCGTTCCGAGACCACCATGGTTGACCGTCTGTCGGGCGAACTGCTCGACGCCGCCAACAACCGTGGCGCTTCGGTGAAGAAGCGCGAAGATACCCATCGTATGGCGGACGCCAACAAGGCGTTCTCGCACTACCGCTGGTAAAAGGTCGGGGCCGCGAGAGTTCCCAATGGCTCGTAAGACGCCACTCGATCGTTATCGCAATATCGGCATCATGGCCCACATCGATGCCGGCAAGACGACTACGACCGAGCGGATCCTGTACTACACCGGAAAGTCCTACCGGATTGGCGAGGTCGATCACGGCACCGCCACCATGGACTGGATGGAGCAGGAACAGGAGCGGGGCATTACCATAACTTCCGCGGCCACCACCACCTTCTGGCGCGACCACCGCGTCAACATCATCGATACCCCCGGTCACGTCGATTTCACCATCGAGGTGGAGCGTTCTTTGCGCGTGCTCGACGGCGCCGTGGCGGTATTCGATGGTGTGGCGGGTGTGGAGCCTCAGTCGGAAACGGTGTGGCGGCAGGCCGACAAGTACGGCGTGCCGCGCATCTGTTTCGTCAACAAGATGGACCGCACCGGCGCCGATTTCGCCGGGACCGTTGCCATGATCGCCGAACGCCTGGGCGCGGTGCCGCTGGTGCTGACCTTGCCGCTGTTCCGCGACGGACAATTCCTGGGCATCATCGACCTGCTGCGTAATGTCGCGGTGGAGTGGAGGGACGAGACGCTGGGCGCCGAGTTCCTGGACACTGCCATTCCCGCCGACATTGCCGAGCAGGCCGCCGCCGCTCGCAAAACCCTGATCGAAGCCGCCGTCGAATTGGACGATGCCGCGCTGTCCGTCTATCTGGGCGGCGGCGAGCCGTCGCTGGACGTGCTCAAGGCCTGTATCCGCAAGGGCACCCTGGCCAAGGTCTTCGTGCCGGTGCTGTGTGGCGCCTCGTTCCGCAACAAGGGTGTGCAGCCCCTGCTGGACGCGGTGGTGGATTACCTGCCATCGCCGCTGGACCTGGATACGGTCAAGGGTTTCTTCGGTGGCCGCACCGCCGCCGTGGACCGCGCCGCCAATGACGATGCGCCCTTCGCGGGTCTGGCCTTCAAGGTCATGCACGATCCGCTGATCGGCAACCTCACCTTCGTCCGTATTTATTCCGGCACCGTGCGCGCCGGTGACCGCGTGCTGAACAGTGCCAAGGACCAGGGCGAGACCCTGGGCCGCATGCTGCTGATGCACGCCAACCTGCGCGAAGAGGTCGAGATCGCCCGCGCTGGCGATATCGTCGCCATCACTGGGCTGGAGCATACCGGCACCGGCGATACCCTGTGTGCCGTTGACGCGCCGGTGGTGTTGGAAAGCATGGATTTCCCCGAGCCGGTGATCGAGATCGCCGTCGAGCCCCGCACCGAGGCCGATGCCGATTTGCTGGCCCGCGCCCTGGCCCATCTGGCGGCCGAGGACCCGTCCTTCCGCGTCGCCCTGGACGCCGAAAGCGGCCAGACGGTGATCCGCGGCATGGGCGAGCTGCACCTGGAAATCATCATCGACCGCCTGCGCCGCCAATTTCGGGTGGATGCCAATGTGGGCAAGCCCCAGGTCGCCTATCGCGAGACCATCACCCGCGCGGCCGAGGTGGATTACACCCATGCCCGCCAGGTGGGCGGTGCCGGTCAGTTTGCCCGTGTGCGCCTGACCCTGGAGCCCGCCGCCAGCGGTGCCGGTGTGGTGTTCGAGAACGCGTCCCCCGCCGGGCACGTTCCCAAGGAATTCCTGTCGGGTGTCGAGCGCGGTCTGCGCTCCGCCCTGGAAGACGGCGTGGTCGCCGGGTTCCCGGTGGTGGACGTGCGCGCCCGCCTGACCGACGGTGCCGTCAACGACGTGGATTCGTCGGTGGCGGCGTTTGAGATTGCATCCCGGACCGCCTGCCGCGATGGCCTCGCCAAGGCCGGTCCGAAGCTGCTGGAACCGGTGATGCGGGTCGAGGTGGTCACTCCCGACGACTATCTCGGCAATATCATCGGCGACTTGAATGGCCGACGTGGCCAAGTCACGGACATGCAGACCCGCGGGCCCGCCCGCGTCGTCACCGCCATGGTTCCGCTGGCCTCCATGTTCGGCTATGTGAATACCCTGCGCTCGATGTCGCAGGGCCGTGCCCAGTACAATATGGTCTTCGATCATTACTCGGACGTCCCCGGCCCGGTGGCCGAGGCGGTTCGGGCGCGACTGGCCGGCTGACCCATTGAACCCTTTTTCGAGGACGGAGTAAGAGAAACATGGCTAAGGCGAAATTCGAGCGCAACAAGCCGCACTGCAACATCGGCACCATCGGTCACGTTGACCATGGCAAGACCTCGTTGACCGCGGCGATCACCAAGGTGCTGGCCGAGACCGGCGGCGCGACCTTCACCGCCTACGACCAGATCGACAAGGCGCCGGAAGAGAAGGCCCGCGGCATCACCATCTCGACCGCGCACGTCGAGTACGAGACCGCCAACCGTCACTATGCGCACGTGGACTGCCCCGGCCACGCCGATTATGTGAAGAACATGATCACCGGTGCCGCCCAGATGGACGGCGCGATCCTGGTGGTTTCGGCCGCTGACGGCCCGATGCCGCAGACCCGCGAGCACATCCTGCTGGCCCGTCAGGTCGGCGTGCCGGCCCTGGTCGTGTTCATGAACAAGTGCGACATGGTTGACGATCCGGAACTGCTGGATCTGGTCGAGCTGGAAGTGCGCGAGCTGCTGTCGTCCTACGACTTCCCTGGCGATGACATTCCGATCGTCAAGGGCTCGGCCCTGTGCGCCCTGGAAGACAAGCAGCCGGAAATCGGCCGCGACGCGATCCTGGCCCTGATGGCTGAAGTGGACAAGTACATCCCGCAGCCGGAGCGTCCGAAGGACAAGCCGTTCCTGATGCCGATCGAAGACGTGTTCTCGATCTCGGGCCGTGGCACCGTGGTGACCGGCCGTGTCGAGCGCGGCGTGGTCAAGGTGGGCGAGGAAGTCGAGATCGTCGGTATCAAGCCGACCGTCAAGACCACCTGCACCGGCGTTGAGATGTTCCGCAAGCTGCTCGATCAGGGTGAGGCCGGCGACAACATCGGCGCTCTGCTGCGCGGCACCAAGCGTGAGGACGTGGAGCGTGGTCAGGTTCTGGCCGCTCCGGGCTCCATCACCCCGCACACCGACTTCGAGGCCGAGGCCTACATCCTGACCAAGGAAGAAGGCGGCCGTCACACCCCGTTCTTCACCAACTACCGTCCGCAGTTCTACTTCCGCACCACCGACGTCACCGGCGTCGTGTCGCTGCCGGAAGGCACCGAAATGGTGATGCCGGGCGATAACGTGAAGATGACCGTCAAGCTGATCGCCCCGATCGCCATGGACCAGGGCCTGCGCTTCGCTATCCGCGAAGGCGGCCGTACCGTCGGCGCCGGCGTGGTGGCCAAGGTCCTCTCGTAATCCCCCTTGACCGTCGGCGCCGACAATTCAAAAGAATGCGGGCTTCGCCCGCGCGGCGTCGGCGTGGTGGCCAAGGTTCTGTCCTAATCTGCTTCCCCATCACCGTCATCGCCGGGCTTGACCCGGCGATCCATGGATGCCCGGGTCAAGCCCACGGCTGTCCGGTTTAAATTTTGTGGACTGAGTGCACGGTGTTGATTCTACTCGTTTCCAGACGTTTGCGGCGTCTCCTGGACACGAAATCGGAGTCAGCACCGTGCGGCACCACAATAGCGTTTTCCACGACCTGTTGAAGCGGGTTCCTTGGGATGAGTTTGAGCG